>Ga0209515_10000003_pt1 | contig 631073 bp, 655 predicted proteins | sample Subgroupgradi54m_FD_187454 | JGI IMG/M metagenome (GOLD analysis project Ga0209515, IMG submission 187454) | Subsurface groundwater microbial communities from S. Glens Falls, New York, USA - GMW60B uncontaminated upgradient, 5.4 m (SPAdes)... ... | reverse complement strand
GGTTTGTGAGGAGCACAGGGTACCCTCGCGTTGTGTGCGAGGGCGCAGCGACCGGGGGCGTGTTTCTTTGGTTACTTTCTTTGCGCGGACAAAGAAAGTAACTCGCCCGCGGGGCGAGACCCGCAATTAAATTTAATATTTCGACGAGCCGTGCGAACGCGCGTCCGCTAATGTGTTACGCGTGTATCCCCACGTCCACCCGAAAGGATCCGCACGCGATCGCCGACGTAGAAATTTTCATCCGCCGCCTGTGTAATCGCGAGCATGCGGCCGCTGTCGAGCTTCACGGTGATCTCCAGACCCTTCTGGCGTGTCACGCCTTCTTCGATGGCGGCACCGGCGACACCACCGGCGACCGCACCGGCAACGCGTCCGACCGGGCCGTGACCGCGCATGGCGCCGACACCGGCGACGGCACCCGCGGTCGCGCCGACGCGCGACCTCGTGCCTTCGATCTCGACTTCGCGTACGTGCTCGACCATGCCCATCTGTACCTCGTGCGCGGTGCGCGCCTGGCGGCGCTCATAGGCGCTGTTGGACATGCTCGAGGCGCAGCCGGCGAGCGTCACGGCGATGGCAGCAATAAAAAACAGAACGGGCTTACGCATGACGGAATTCTCCACGGCAATTCATGGTTATAAGTTTGGATATCTGTCGCCCCACGCATGACGCCGGTTTTTCCCGGCGTGACGCATGGCTTTAAGGACTGTAACGACGGTCCAGGGATTTGGATGACAAGGAATTGAAGCCATTCCGCCGCCCGCCGCCGGGCTGGGGTAAGAGTATGGCTAAACCTGTGGAATCGGCTTTTGTGCCAGCAGGTGGTCGAGCCACAGATTGGTGAGGTGTTCTTCCAGGCGGTTCTGTCCCAGGCGCGCCTCGAGATTGTCGAAGTCGACAATATCCACTGGCTGGTCCTGCCACGAACAGCCGAACACGGCCTTGGTGCGCGCGCCGGTATGCGGGTCGATCTGCCACTGCAGACATTGCGAGCACACGCCTTTGAGTCCGCACTGGATCGGCGTGCTGATCGAAGCCACGGTCTCGGGGCGGGTGGTGAAGTACGGTGCCAGTTCGTTTTCGCGCGCATGCCGCAATTCGCGGATTACGCAGCTCGATGCCTGGATCATCAGGCGTTGCACGTCCTGCAGCGCGATCACGGGCGCGCCCAGTTCACCGGCGGCGTAGCGGCGGATGATTTCGACCGTGTTGCCGGTGGCGGCACGGTCCTGCGGACGACGCGGTTTGATCGGCTCGCCGGTGGCGGTGATCCAGAGTGTCGCGTCCGTCGCGGCTTCGAGTTCATCGCGCAGATAGACATCCTCGGCGCGATCGTAAACCGCGACGTGCAGCACGCGCGAGCTTTTCGCGCGCAGCGCCGGACCGACGGCACGCAGATGCGCAACACCGAAGCCTTCGGTGACGATCATTATGGTTTCGTTTTCGGAAATCCTTGCGCGCACGCCGGTCGGGCCCATCAGCGCGACCGGATCGCCGGGCTTGAGTGCGGCGATCAGGCGCGAGCTGGCGCCGCTTTCGTGCACGATCAGCGACACGGTGCCGGCCTTGTGATCCACGCGCGAACCGGTGAGCGCCAGCGCCTCGGTGTGCAGGCGCGTGCCGTTGATCATGGCGGAGTGGGTTTCGAAATTCTGCAGCCGGAAGAACTGCCCCGGATTAAAACGCTTGGCCGCGAGCGGCGCATGCACCGTGAGCTCGACGACATTCGGCGTCAGGCGCGTGACTTTTTCCACGTGCGCGCCGAAAGCCTCGTGCGCTTTGGCACGGAACGCGGCGTACTCCGTTTCCTCACCGCGCTCGTGCACGCGCTCGCCGAGCACGTCGACGATTTTGGGATAGGTGCGCATGCCGGAGGCCACGGCGCTGACGACGCTGCCATGGAATACCGGATGGGTGTCGCCGAGGAAGCTCACGCGGTGATCGCCGACGTGGTAAGACGTGAACGGCCCGAAGTCTTCGCTCTTGTTGTGCGGCGCCACCGCTACCGGCTCGAGTTTGCCGTCGACCGCGTGGAAGGTCTGGAAGTGGCCGTGCTCTTTCTGGAAGTGCCCCTTGTGCTCGAATTCGTAGGCGACATTCGGGCGCGCGCCGGTGGCGACGAACACCGCGCGTGCCGGCAGCGAGACTTCTTCACCGGTCGCCTGCCACTTACCGTCGTCGTTGCGCGCCTGCTGGCGGAACGTCATCGCCTCGACGTGGCCGTATTGGTCGAGCCGCGCCTGTTTCGGGTCGAGGCCCTCGGCGTAGTAGACGCCTTCCTCGAAGGCCTTGATCAGTTCTTCGTGATTGCGCGTGTACGCCGGCGAATCGTGCATGCTGCGACGATAGGCGATAGTTACGCCACCCCATTGCTGTAACAGCGGGATGAAGTCCGGTGTCTGGTTTGCCTTGCTGGCGCGTTCGCGCTCGGCGCGAATCGCACGCCCGTGCGCCAGAAACTCATCGAGAATCACCAGCGACGCCGCATCCAGGCCGGCGCGCAGTTGCGCTTCGCTGTGTGTCTGCGTGAGGGTTTCGTAGCGTTCGAGCGTCTTCTCGACCTGGATCACGTAATACGCCTGCGCCTCGGTGGCCGTATCCACGCCGGTGAGGCCGCCGCCGATCACGATCGCCGGCAGCCGCACCTGCAGATTCGCGAGGCTGGATTTCTTGGCGGCACCGGTGAGCTGCAGCGCCATCAGGAAGTCGTTTGCCTGGCGCATGCCGATCGCGAGGCTGCCCGGCACCGGCAGCGCCTGCGGCAGACCGGCGCCGACGGCGATCGCGAGGTGATCGAAGCCGAGATGCCAGGCCTCCTCGACCGTGATGGCGCCGCCAAAGCGCACGCCGCCGTAGACCTGGAAGTGCGGACGGCGCGACAGCGACAGATAGATCAGCTTGAGGAAGTTTTTGTCCCAGCGCACGGTGATGCCGTATTCGGCGACGCCGCCGAAGCCGGCCATCACGCGCTCGTCGAGCGCATCGACCAGTTCCGAATAGTGCCGGATCGGCTTTTCCACCAGCGCGCGCGGCAGCGGCTCGACCTTAAGGCCCTCGATGCCGACGACCGCAAAACCTTCCATCAACATATGATGCGCGAGCGTGAAGCCGGCCGGACCCATGCCGCAGATCAGCACCTTGAGACCGTTGTAGGGTTTCGGCAGCCATTGTTTCGCGCGCAATGGATTCCAGCGCGTCAGCAGATCGTAGATCTCCACGCCCCACGGCAGCGCCAGTACGTCGGTGAGGCAGCGCGTCTCGATCTGCGGAATGTTGACCGGTTCCTGCTTCTGGTAAATGCACGCCTTCATGCAGTCGTTGCAGATGCGATGGCCGGTGACCGGGCACATCGGGTTGTCCGCCATGATCATCGCCAGCGCGGCGATGGTCTCGCCGTCTCTCTTCAGCGTATGCATCTCCGAAATTTTTTCATCCAGTGGGCAGCCGGTGAGGGTGACGCCGAGCGGATTGACCTTGAGCCCCCGGGTCGGATCGCCCTTCTTCTCCGGGAAACCCTTGGAGCAGAAATCGCCGTCGTGGTCGTGGCACAGAATGCAGTAGTTGATCTCGCCCTGCACCTCGCGCTCGTTCATGCGCGGGTCGGTAAGCTTGAAGCCGTCGCGGTGACGGAAGTGCTCGGCCGGGCCGTGAAAGCGCCTGGCCGCATCCTTGTCCATGCGCACCAGTGGTACCAGATTGTCGTGATCAGTCGGAATCGGCAGCTTGAAGCTCGCCCAGCCGTGCACCGTGGCCTTGCCCTCGACTGTCGTGAGTGCGCGGATGCACCAGCGTGTCAGTTGTTCGATGTCCTTGCCGTTGGCTTCGGCATCGGTGAGCAGTTCCACCGCATATTTGGCGATCGAGAGTTCGCGATCGAGCACATCCAGGCCGTCTTCATGCAGTTCGCGCCTGAGCCAGGCGTCGAGCTCGGCAAAGCTCTCGATCGCTTCTTTTTTCAGCACGCGTTTGCGCGCACGCCGTTGCACGAATTGCTTCTTGAACTCGAACACCGGCGTGTGCGCGACGGTGGCATCGTGTGTCAATGCCAGCGGCGGTTGAATCCCGAACAGTTCGGCCACGATGTCTTCCAGCACCGGCCCGCAGGCCAGCAGCAGCTCGCTCACCTGCAGCGGCGTGAAGCCGTGATCGCCGCCGCGATAGGCGAGCAGTTGCTCCTGGCGCATCGGATCGAGCGCCAGCAGACGCGCGAGAAACATCGCATCGAGCCGTTGCAGGCTCTCGAGCTGAAACAGCGACGAGTACGTGAAACCGTGGTTGAGTTTGGGCGCGGGTGCGGACATTTCGATAGCGAGGGAGTCCGAGTCAGGACGCCCGCAGTTGTACCTTATATGGGTGCCGTTCGGGCGCGCTATTGTAAGGGGTTCGTGGCGCGAATGCAGCCAGAATATCGGTAATAACCAGCGGTTACTTGGTTATTCCGGCAGGGACGATGTCACGGCCTGTCGCAACGCGAGAACCCATCGCATAGGCCGGATGGCCTTCCAGCTTCGTCATGCGCGGGCACTCGCACATTGACCCGTCGAAGACGGACCGCTATCTTGCCCGCGACTATGCTGCATTATGAATAACTCGTGAGGACAAAAAATGCTTTCAGTTTCTGATGTTACGCGACGCGTCGTTTCGGGCTGGCTGTTGATGGGTGTGCTGATGTTGGCGGGTGTGGCACGGGCGGCCGAGGGTCAACCCGGTTTTTCAGTTCCCGCGGGCAAGGCATTGGTCTACGTGATCCAGACCGAAACGCGTAACTTTTCCAGCGTGGCGGTGTATGTCGATGGGCGCAGCATCGGAAACGTGAAGGCAAATTCCTATCTCGCGTTCGCGGCCGATCCCGGCGAGCACCGTGTCAGTTCCGCCGCCATCGGAACGGCGGCGATCATGGTTACCGTAGAGTCGGGCAAGACGTATTACGTGAGCACGCGAATCAACCCGGTCGGCACACCGGAATTCAGGATGCTGTCCGACGTTGAAGCACGGCCGCTGTTGTCGAGCTATGCGTCGATGCGTGACGAGGTCGTGATGGCCGGTCCCGGATCGATTCAGCCGCAAGCATCGACTGGCGTTATTCCTGCCGGCTCGGCCTACGAGTCGCGTCGTTCTTCCGATGATCATTGGGCGGTGATTCTCAAGGCCGGTAGCTTCAAGTTGTCGACGGCAAACCAGCAATGGCTCGGTGTGGCGTCCACGGTCACCACCAAGTCTTCGGGTGTCTGGGGCGCCGAGGCGGAGTATCAGTATTACAATGGTTTCGCGCTGGGTCTGGAGTTCGTGGGTTTCAAAAACAGCTGGACGCAGACCAATGGGGCGCAAGGTTCACTCACGACCACCGTATTCATGGTCAATGGCAAGAAATATTTCCCGATCGGCGAGATGTTTCGGCCCTATGTCGGCATCGGTGTCGGCAGCGCCGCGACATCGTTCTCGGGCGACATCACCGGTAATACCAGCGGGTTCAGTTCGCAGCTGATCGGCGGCGCCGAATTGCGTTTCGGCAAAGTCGGTCTTTACCTGGAAGGGAAGGCGCTGTCGGCGAAGACCAAGGACTCCAATAGCGAAACCGTGGACGTCAGCGGCAAAGGTGTTTTTGCCGGCGTCAGCGTGCACTTCTAGCGGCAGGCCAGTCCCGGAGCGAGACGAATCAGCGCACGGCGCGCTACGTCTCGTTCCGCTGCCAGTCGCCAGAGCGACCGCCGGACTTCGACACCACGCGGATCTCGGTCAGCGTCATGCCGCGGTCGACCGCCTTGCACATGTCGTAAACCGTCAGCAATGCAATCTGCACTGCCGTCAGCGCTTCCATTTCAACCCCGGTCTGTCCGCTGGTGCGCACCGTGGCACGGCAGTGAATCGAGGATTGCTCTTCCTCCGGCGTCAGCACAACCTCAACCGCCGTTAAAGTCAGCGGATGACATAGCGGTACCAGCTCCGACGTCTTTTTCGCGGCCATGATGCCGGCGACGCGCGCGACCGCGAGCACGTCGCCTTTCTTGTGCCCGCCGTCAACGACCAGTCGCAGTGTTTCCGGCAGCACGCGAATCCAGCCCTCGGCGACCGCTTCGCGCGCGCTCACCGGCTTCGCGCCGACATCGACCATGTGCGCTTCGCCCTGCGGATTGAGATGAGTCAGTTTAGTCATGCTGTGGTTATTTCAACCGCGCGTGGCGGTTTTGTCCACTGTGCATAACCGTCGCAGGCTTTTACCGCTGTAACGGCCCTGTTAAGGTGGCGCGCATGCTCAGTCTGGAACAAGCCCGATCGGCCATTCTTGAACGTGTTGCACCGGCCACGGTAACCGAGGTCGTGTCGCTCGTAGAAGCGCGCAACCGGTTCGCCGCCGCCGAATTGCGCGCGCAGATAGACAATCCGGCATTCGATAATTCCGCAATGGACGGCTACGCGCTGCGCGCATCCGATCTGATCGCCGCGAATTTCAAGTTGCCACTCGCGGGCGAGGCCAAGGCCGGTGGTGCGCCGGGACACCTCGCGGCCGGCTGTTGCATGCGTATCTTCACCGGCGCGCCGCTGCCCGCGGGCGCCGATACCGTCGTGATCCAGGAAGACATCAAGCGCGATGGCGCGGCGATTGTGTTTCCGCAGTCGGTGCAACCGGACGCGAACATTCGACGCCGCGGCGAAGATTTTTGCCACGACGATATCCTGTTTGGGCCTGGCCAGCGTCTCGATGCCTACAAGCTGGCGCTGCTTGCCACCGCCGGAATCGCGCAGCTGCCGGTGTATGCCCGCGCCCGCGCGCTGGTTGTGGCCACCGGCGATGAACTGGTCGCGCCCGGCGTGCCGCTCAAGCCCGGCCAGATTTATGAGTCCAACCGGCTCGCGACAATTGCACAGCTGCAGGACTTCGGCATCGACGCCGTGGACGGTGGCGTAGTCGGTGATGACCCGGTGCTGCTGCGGGCGCTGCTTGAGCGCTCGCGCGACTACGACTTCGTGATCACCAGCGGTGGCGCCTCGGTCGGGGACTACGATGTCGTGAAGCAGGTGTTTGCCGAGATCGGCGCGATTGAATTCTGGAAAGTGAAGATCAAACCCGGAAAACCGATAGCGTTTGGCCGTATCGGCACCCGTACCCACTTTTTTGCGTTGCCGGGGAATCCGGTATCGAGCCTGGTGACCTACAAGCTGTTTGTCGAACCGGCGCTCACGGTGTGGCATCACGGTACGCCGCATGAACTACAGCTGCCCGCGACGGCCGCCAACAGTTTTCGCCGTCATCCCGGCCGCACGGAATTTCTGCGCGCGCGCTTCTATAGCGAGAACGGCCGCTTGCTGGTCGAGGTGCTCAAGGGTCAGGGTTCGCACATGCTGCGACCGATTCGCGATACCAACGGTTTCATCCGGGTCGAGGCCGACAGCAGCGGTTTCGCGGCCGGCGAGACGGTAACGTTGATACCGCTGTTGCGTTAGGCGCGTGCGCGCCATGCGTGCGCGAGATACAGCGCGACGGTAAATACCACCAGCGCGCCGGCTTGATGCGCCGCACCAAGTGCTACCGGTACCATGAGTAGCAGTGTCGCAATTCCGAGCACGACCTGTGTTACCGCCACGATCGGCAGCAACGCCAATGCGAATTGCACGCGCGCGGAGAATTGTTTCTGCCGCAGCGCCAGCCAGCAATACGCCGCGACCGCGAATAGCACGGCGTAGGCCAACATGCGATGGTCGAACTGCACCGTGGCGATATCTTCGAACAGGTTTACCCACCACGGCTGCTGCGCAAAAAATCCTTCCGGGACCAGCTGGCCATACATCAGCGGCCAGGTGTTAAACGCAAAACCGGCACGCGTGCCGGCGACAAAACCGCCGGCCAGGATCGTCACAAAGACGAGCGCCACCACAACGCGGCTGACACGCTGCAAGCTGACGGGGACATTCGGTTCCGGTTTCGGATAGAGCAACCCCAGCGCAATCCAGACGATGTAACCATAGATTGCCACCGCCAGACCAAGGTGCGCCGTAAGCCGATACGGACTGACGCGCGGAATATCTACCAGACCGCTCTTGACCATGAACCAGCCAAGCGCGCCCTGCAATCCGCCGAGAACGAATATGCCAATCAGCTTCGGTACCAATGCGCGTTCGATCCGACCGCGCACGAGAAAATAGATAAACGGCAGCAGAAATGCCAATCCGATCAGGCGTCCTAGGAACCGATGCGTCCACTCGATATAAAAGATGCCCTTGAAATCGGGTAGCGTCATGCTGCCGTTCACCTTCTGGTATTCAGGCGTCTGCTTGTATTTGTCAAAGGCATCATTCCATTGCGCCTCGTTCAGTGGTGGAACGGCTCCCATAATCGGCTGCCATTCGACGATCGAGAGCCCCGAACGTGTCAGGCGCGTCACGCCGCCAACGACGACCATCACCAAAATGAGCGCGGCGCAGACCAGCAACCAGATGGCAATCGGACGCGAACGGTCTGGAATCATGTTGGCTCTCTCATCACGCAGCGGATTGTGCCGTGTCAGGCCGGGTAGCGGAAGCTCGGACACGTCGCCGATGTCTTGCACCCACGACGGTATTTGTGTTGCACTTCAGCGCCGGTCTAACGGAACCCGACATGAAAACCACCGAATTTCACCTCGCCATTCCCTCCGACGTTCGTGCCTACCTGGCGCGTGGGTGGTTGCTGCTGGGCCTGTTTTCACTGCTGGTGGCGGGATTGTTCGCGCTGCTGCTGGTGCTCGCGCGCACGCCGTACTTCCAGTCGATTATCCCGTGGGCAGATTTCTTTTATACCGCCCTCATTGTGCACGTGGACCTGTCGGTACTGGTGTGGTTCCTCGCCGTCGGCGGCGTGTTATGGAGCCTGAACTCGAACGCACGGTTTGTCGTTATCGGCAAAGCGGCGCTCGCGCTCGCCGCACTCGGCGCGGCGGCGATGGCGCTGGCGGCGTTTACGGGTGAAGCCAATCCGGTTACCAACAATTACATTCCGGTATTGCAGCAGCGATTCTTTCTGATCGGCCTGGCGTTGTTTGCCGTCGGCATCGCGCTGCTGGTGTTGCGTACGTTGGCCTCATTACCGAAACCCGGTCCGAACACGGAGGGCGCGAGTGCGCTGTGTCTGGGACTGCTGTTGGCGGCGGCGACTGTTGCGATAGCGCTGATTTCGATCGTCTGGTCGTATCGCGCGGTGCCGGCGACGATCCATGACCGCGCCTATTTTGAACTGCTGTTCTGGGGTGGCGGGCATCTGTTGCAATTTGCTTACACGCTGCTGATGCTGGTCGCGTGGTTGTGGCTCGCGTCGGCCTCTGGTGTGACGTCTGGAATTTCGGCGCGCATCGCAATGGCGCTGTTGCTGTTGGGATTCGCTCCGGTGCTGGTGGCGCCGATCGGATACCTTGCCCATGACGTGGTGAGTGCCGGGCACATACTGTTTTTCACTGCGCACATGAAGTACGCCGGCGGACTGGCAGCGGTGCCGATAGCGCTGATTCTGCTTTACCAGTTATTTCGCGCGGCGCCAGCCAGCGGCGCGCAACCGCCGCTACGGGCGGCATTGGCGGCATCGGTGCTGCTCTTCAGCGTCGGCGGCGTGATCGGCTTCCTGATTCAAGGTACCAACGTAACCATCCCGGCGCACTACCACGGTTCGATTGTCGGCGTGACGCTCGCCTTCATGGGCCTTACTTATCATCTGTTGCCGAAACTCGGATACCGCCAGCCTGATCGACGCTGGGCGTTTATCCAGCCGTGGGTATTGGGAGGCGGTCAGCTGTTGCACATCACCGGCCTCGCGTGGTCCGGCGGTTATGGCGTACAACGCAAGGTCGCCGGCGCCGCGCAGGGACTCGAGAGCAGCGAGCGCATGATCGCGATGGGGTTGATGGGTCTCGGTGGCTTGATCGCCATAATCGGCGGCCTGATATTCCTGGTTGTGGTTTACCGCGCGATGCGTCGGCGCCGCTAGATTTTCCTGCAGTAGTTTTCTTAAAGCATTGCTGACACCTGTAGTGCGCCATGGTGCAACCCGGCGCGCGCTGCACCATCACGGTTCGATTGCATTGAGATATTTGAAGCGTGATGCGCAGTTTCGCATGTCGTTATAGATGAATTTTTTATTTCTGGCCCTGAAAAACCCGGAATAATTTTCGGCGGCTGCGCGCGCCGCAAGACAATCCGCGACTCGGCACGACGATTGCTTTATCACCTGCCGGGTTCGAGTCCGGCGTGATGCGCATCGGTAAACGTAATAGAGGCGGAGGAGCAAGCAGCAATGGCAAGTTCAAGAGTGGGAGTGCGGCAGCGCACCCTGGTATTGACGTTGTGGCTGATAGTGGGGCTGGTGGCAATGCTTCCGGCCGCGAGTGCCGAGGACATGACGATCAATTCTGCCATCAACAAGTCCGGACGCCAGCGCATGCTTTCGCAGCGCATGACCAAGGCTTACTGCCAGGTGGGATTGAACGTGCGCCGCGACGAGGCGCTGGCACAAATCGAGAGTTCGGTGCAATTATTCGAGCAACAGCTCGCGGAGCTCAAGGCCTACACGCCGGCACCTCAGATCGCCGCCGCGTTGGCGGTGGTGGAGACCAAGTGGATTCCGGTCAAGGCGATTGTCACCAAACCGTACAATCGTGATGCCGCCGCGCGGCTGATCGAGCTCAACGAGGAATTGCTGCAGGCGGCGCACAAGGTGGTGCTGCAGTATCAGGACTACTCGGGCAAGCCGGTGGGCCGACTGGTGAATATTTCCGGGCGTCAACGCATGCTTTCGCAGCGGCTGGCAAAGTTTTACATGATGCGTGAACTCGGTTTCCGCCAAACTGGCGTATTGGAGGGGCTCACCACCGTGCGTAACGAATTTGTGAGCGCGCAAACCGAACTCCTGTCGGCGTCACAAAATACACCGGAAATACGCCAGCACCTGAACAACGTCAGCGTACAGTGGGAACTGCTCGACTATTCGTTGCGAAGCGACAATGGCGATCTGGCATTGTTTGTGGCGCTCACGACTGAAAAAATCGTGCGCGCGATGGATGCGGCGACCGGACTCTATGAAGGACTGCCGTAAAAATTAAGGAAGGATCCGACAACAGGCAAAAGCGGAATCTGACGCTCCGGGGGCGCTCATCGCGCCGCCGGAGAGACTTGCTATAGATGCCGTTTACACTACAGCGCGGCGTTTGGCCGGATGCTTCTTGAGCGGGTTGAGCATGGCGGTCTTCGCCAGCTGACAACGCGTGCCCTTGGCGTGGCGCATGTATTTCACTTCCGCACCCGCCCGTTTTGGCGGTTCTGCCTCATCGTGCATCGGGTTCGTGCGTGACATCGCCATGCCAAACATGACTGCCACCACAAGTCCGACTACCACCCAGACTACTGCTAGCGACGCAATCATCATGCTGTCTCCTTGACGCCCGTCCGTGGGCTGGTGCTATATAAAGCATCTTCCCTTTATTTCCGTATTGCAAGCGCGAAATACCTGATGTCGCACCAAAGGTTGTTTTATTACGACAGGCGGCGCGGGGTCTTGCGACCGAAAATTTTAAGCAACGCGGGCGGCTGTCACGAACCGCTGGCGTCATCGAACGGTCGATAGCGAACCGCGATCACGGTATACGCGCCGCGACCGTTGGGCAGGTCCACCACGAGCTCATCGCCCTCGGCCTTTTTGAGCAGCGCGCGCGCCAACGGTGAATCGATGCTGATGCAACCGCGGTCGGGATCGAATTCGTCGGTGCCGACGATGCGATACGTCACGATGCGGCCGGCGTCGTCTTCGAGCCGCACCCACGCGCCAAAAAAGATGCGCGCCGAATCATCCGGCGAGCGATCCACGATCAGTAGTTCCGCGATTCGCTTTTGCAGATAACGAATGCGACGGTCGATCTCGCGCAGACGTTTCTTGCCGTAGATGTATTCGGCATTCTCCGAGCGATCGCCCATCGCCGCGGCATCGGACACCGCCTGCGTCACCTGCGGTCGTTCGATCCGCCACAGCTGCTCCAGTTCGGCGCGCAGCTGGTCCGCGCCCGCCGGCGTGATGTAGCGCGAACTGGGTGGGGTCGGTAAGCGATTTCTGCCCATGGTTTCGATAGTTGCCGACGGAATGTGCGTTTCAGCCGATGTAGCTGGCCTTGCGGCTACGGCGGGTGGTTGCGCCGGTGCGGCGGCACGACTACTTATATATAGGTGTGTCGCGCGAACATCCGGCAGGGCGGATGTCCAGCACCCCCAACAATACGATCCCGTCTGTGAAATCCATGACAAGTATAGCGCCGGGCAACTGTCTGCCGGTTGATTATAAGCTCGGGGAATACGTGATCCAGGCCGTTCTCGGCCAGGGTGGCTTCGGTATTACCTATCTGGCGCAGGACACGCGCCTCAACAGCCAGGTCGCGATCAAGGAATATTTCCCGCAGGCCTACGCCTCGCGCGATACCACCGCGACGATTCGTCCGCATACCACGCCGACTGGCAGCCTTGAGCACTACGAATGGGGACTGAATGAATTCTTGAAGGAGGCGCAGGCGCTTGCCAAGTTCAAGCACGCCCACATCGTGCGCGTGTTGCGTTTCCTCGAGGCCAACGGCACCGCGTACATGGTGATGGAGTACGAAGAGGGCGAGAGCCTGTTGGCCTATCTGCGCAGTCACGGGGGTTCTCTCCCCGAGCCGATGCTGCTCAATATTTTTATCCCGGTGCTCACCGGTCTGCAGGCGGTGCATGACGCCGGCCTGCTGCATCTCGACATCAAACCCGACAACATCTATCTGCGCAAGAACGGCCAGCCGATGTTGATCGACTTCGGCAGCGCGCGCCAGGCGGATGCCGGCGCCAGTCAGAAGGTCTCGCTGTCGCGCGGTTACGCCGCGCCCGAACAATACCCGGGCCATGGCGAGCGTGGGCCGTGGAGCGACGTCTATGGCGCCGGCGCCTCGCTCTATCGCTGCATCAGCGCGCGCGAACCGATGGATGCACTCGAACGCGAGTTGGCGGTGGGTACCAAAAGAATCGACCCGCTGCCATCGGCCGCGAGCCTTGAGCGCCCGCACTATGCACCGCATATACGCGCCGCGATCGACGAGGCGTTGAGACTCGATGCCAAGGATCGGCCGCGTTCGGCGCGGGCGCTGCAGAACGGGCTCATGGGTAAGGAGATCAAGGACGAACAGGCCAAGCCGTGGATCGGTTACGGTCGCGGCACCGGTTTCATCGGTGTGACCAAGGCGGTGATAAGCAAACGTCGTCGCGGCATACGTCGCGGCAAGCTGGAAAAACTCTTTGCGGTGCTGCTGTTTACTACGGTGATGCTGGTCGTGATCCCGAAGCTCATGCTCGATACCGAAAACCTGACCGAAGCCGAACTCTACGCGAGCCTCGATGGCATGCAGGAGACCGTGCGCTCGGTACCGCGGCGGCTCAAGCAGGTTGTCGATGAAGACGTTCTGGGACGCAAGCCCACCCCTCTCGCGCAACACGGACCGCGTCCGATTGCGCCGCGCGCGGCTGCGCCGGAAAAAATAATCCCGACGTTTGAACCCGCGAAGCAGGTGGCGCGTACGATCGCACTGCCGGCGTTGCCGGTGGGGCTCGCGTTTCTGCTCGATGGACGCATTGTCGCCGTCGCGCTCAACGACGGCACGGTACAGCTGTGGAATTCGGTTACCGGCGAATGGATGCGCAGTTTTTCATCCAAGGCCAAGGGACCGGCGACGGTGGCCGCATCGCCCGATGGCCTGTGGCTGGCCTATGCCGGCGCCGACCACGCGGTGCATCTGTGGAACGCCGTCGAGGACAAACAGAAACCGCCGCTGCAGGCACATACCGAGACCGTCAATGCCATCGTGTTTTCGGCTGACGGAAAATGGCTTGCCACCGGCGGTGAGGATCTGAGCGTGGTTGTATGGGATCTCGCGAATGGCACCAAGCGGCACACACTCAAACCGAAAGCCGCGGTGCTCGCACTTGCCTTCGCCCCCAACGGCCGCATGCTGGCGGCGGCCGATACGGCTGGCGGGATTCAGTATTGGGAAATTCCGGGCGGCGGCGAACTTGTTTATACCGCGGCACAGGACGAAGCTCTCACCACGCTCGCCTATTCGCCGGATGGAAAGTGGCTCGCCAGCGGTGGTCAGCATGGCTTCCTTAAATTGCAGCGCACCGGCCTCGAGCGCGATGAGCATGCGTTTGCCGGAGCACCGGAAGTCGTCAACGCCGTCGCGTTCAGCCCGGATGGCAAATGGCTGATCCTCGCGGGCCTTGCCGAGGTCGTGGAAATTCGCGACAGCGAGACCGGTGCGGTCAGTAATCGCCTCGCCGGACATGCGCGCGCGGTGCAGGCGCTCGCGGTTTCCGCGGATGGCCGCTTGCTGGCCTCGGGCGACGATGACAATGTCGTGCGACTGTGGCGCTAGCCGGCGTGCCGATATCGGCTCTGCTACGATTGAGGCATGGGCATTCGTAAAACCACCACGACGCGCGAGCGTCTCTACCGGGTGCAGTTTCTCAATCAGGGCAAGGTCTACGAGATCTACGCCCGGCGGGTCGGACCGAGCGATATTTTCGGTTTCGTCGCCATCGAAGGACTGGTATTCGGCGAGAAGTCGTTGGTCGTGATCGATCCGTCGGAAGAGCGGCTCAAGAATGAATTCGATGGCGTCCCGCTCACGCATGTGCCGCTGCACGCGGTAATCCGCATCGATGAAGTGAAAAAGCAGGGCAGCGCCAAGATCATTGCCATCGACGGCAACAGCGACAACGTCGTCGGTTTACCGTTCGCACCGGGCAGCGCGCCACGCAAAAACTAGGCAGACCTGATTCATGGACGACACCGTTCTCACTACCTTCGGACATATCCTGGCGGCGCTGGTGGCTGGCGGTCTGATCGGGCTCGAACGCAGCTATCAGGGACGCCCCGCTGGATTTCGTACGCACGCGCTGGTGTGCATGGCCTCGAGTCTGCTGATGCAGCTCACCGTGTATCAGATGCAACTCCTGCCCGGCATTCCGCTGGAAGCGATGCGCATCGATCCGACGCGCATGGCGCAGGGCATCATGACCGGTATCGGCTTTCTCGGCGCTGGCGTGATCATGAAAGACCATCTGAATATCCGCGGTCTGACCACCGCCGCATCGATCTGGATCACCGCGGCGATCGGAATTCTGATCGGCATCGGTTTCTACACCGTGGCGATCTTCGGCACCGTGCTCACGTTCGGAGCGCTGTCGCTGTTTCGCTGGCTCGAGGCGGTGATGCCGACACAGCACTACGCGCGCCTTGAGCTGCGCACGCGCGCCTCGGACCGGTTTTCGCTGGAGGAATTGCAGGACCTGATCGCGCGCCACTTGTGCAGCGCTACCAGCCCGAGCTATGCGCTGGAAGAGGGCGGCAAATTCTTCTGTTACGATCTCACCGTGCGCACGCGCGAGCGCGCGAATTTCCGCCGCCTCGCGGATGAGCTCACCGGCCTAAAAAAAACCGTCGATTTCCGGCTGCATCTGTCGAGCGAATAAGCCGCGATCGCGGCATTAACCCTTCTGCCGCTGCAACGCCTTGATGTCGTCCATGATTTGCCGGCTGTGGCTCTCTGGCTTCACGTCGCGATAAATCTGTGCAATTGTGCCATCCGGCGCAATGATGAACGTGTGACGCTTGGCAAACTTGATGAACCACAGCGACTGCAACGCGCCGTAGGATTTCGCCACGTTGCCGTCCTCGTCTGCCAGCAGCGGGAACGGCAGCTGGAATTTAGCGGCGAATTTTCCGTGACTCTCGGTATTGTCGACGCTGACGCCAAGGATCTGGACCCCGAGTTCGCGCAGCCGCGGTAGATCATCCCGGAACTGACACGCCTCGGTGGTACAGCCGGGGGTGTCGTCCTTGGGGTAGAAATACAGCACCACCCAGCGGCCGCGGTAATCTTCGCTGCGGTGCACCTTGCCGTCCTGGTCCTTAAGCGCAAAGGCGGGAGCCGGTGCGCCGATCGCGATGTCCGCCGCGTGCACCGTGGCCACCACCGACAGCGCGAGCAGACTGCCGAAGCCGGTCGCCAATAGCGAGTGACCGTCGATCATCTTTCTCTCCTTGGTTCGAGCCATGGGTCCCATGGTGGATCATACACCCCGACCACCCTCGGTTGTGACCGGCGGATTCCCTTGATTCAGTAGTGCAACGGCGCTTCGGTTTCGTCGGGGTTGCCGAGCGCAGGCGGGGGCGCGAGCAGCTGGCTCACGGTGACGAACGCGAAGCCACGACTGCGAAGGCGCTCAATGATTTCAGGCAAGGCCTCGGCCGTATGCCAGCCGCGACGGTTGATGTGCATCACCACGATCGATCCGTTGCGGGTGCGGCTGCCGACGTACTCGATCAGTTTTTCCTTGCTGGCTTTTTTATCGGCATCGCCGGAAGCGAGATCGAACTGAACCGTGACCATGCCTTCTTCGGCCACCAGTCGTACCAGGTGTTCATTGACCTCGCCATAGGGCGCGCGGAAAAGGGTGGCCCGCCGACCGGTCAGCGCGTGCATCATGTCCTGCGTACGTTTGAGTTCGTCGTGTGCACGTTTGTCCTTGACCTTGGTCATGTGCGGATGCAGATAACTGTGATTCGCGAGCTCGAACTGCGGCAGCGACGCCAGGTAGCGCGTTTGATCCGGATGTTCTTCCATCCATTTGCCACCGAGAAAGATCGTCGCCGGCACTTTCATCTCGACCAGCATCCGGGTGATGCGCTCGTCATAGCGGCTGGTGCGACTGGTCGAGCAGGCATCGAAGGTGAGGGCCACGCGCTTTACATCGCGCGGGCCGTGCTGGATCGGGATCGGCGCCACCGGACCGGGTGTGGCGATGACCGGACCCGGTGGGGGCGGAACCAGCGCCGTTTCTGGCGGCGTGGACAACAGATCGAAGTCCGGATCGCCCTCGAATAAACCGTTGGTGCAACCGCCGAGGAGAAGCAGCGAGAGCGTGATCCGCACGAGGCGCGGTGCCCTGTATAAAAAATCAGACGCCATAGCCATTCCTTGGACCGCCGAAATCCGTTCTTGTTTAATATAGTCTTTTCCGTATGGGCGCAAACAGGATTATTACAGGCGGACGACAGCAGCCGATATCCTGGCGGGCGGTCAACCTTGTTATGCTGCGTCAGGAAACAGATTCGGAGCGAGACCATGGGGTGGAATAATCTATCGCGCGTGTTATTCGTGGCCCTGCTTGTCGCGGGTGGCGTCGGGACATATTTTTATTTCGATGGCGAAGAGCAGCGTCAGCGTTACGACGAACTGGAAGGGCGCAATCTCGGTCTTGCCGCGGAACTTGCGCACGCGCACGAAGAGGTCGGCTATCTGACGCAGCGCGTCGAACAGGAAGTCGCCAAGGTGTCGAAACAGAAGGAAGAAGAACTGGCGCGTCTGGCGCAGACGCACGACGAGATGGTCGACAGCATGAAAAAGGAAATCTCCGCCGGCGAGGTCACGATCACGCGCCTGGCCGATCGGCTCTCGGTCAAGATCGTCGATCGCATCCTGTTTCCGTCGGGCGAGGCGCAGATCGCCGATGACGGGCGTAAGGTGCTCGAGCGTGTCGGCAAGGTACTCGCGACGACCAAGGACAAGATCATCCGCATCGAGGGGCATACCGACAACGTGCCGATCGGTAAGGTGTTGCAGTCGCGATTTGCGTCGAACTGGGAACTCTCGGCCGCGCGCGCGACCACGGTCGCGCGCGTACTGCAGGAGGCGACAAACATGGATGCGGCGGTGTTCGAGGCGGTCGGCCTGGGTGAATATCATCCGGTGGCGGACAATCGCAGCGCCAAGGGACGCTCGCAAAATCGGCGTATCGAGATTGTGTTATTTCCGCGCGTGCGTACGCTCGCCAAGGAATTGCCGAAAGCCGCGAGACCGGCGCCCGGAACCGTGGGTAGATGAACGGGCCACGCAACCGCGTCAGCCATCGCCAGGAGATGTGGATATGAAGACACCTATTTCATTCGTCGCAGTGCTCCTGATTCTGTTCGCGTTCGGCGGTTGCGGAAAGTCGGCGGCCCCGGTAGCGGGCGCGGCCGCATCCGCTGACGGGGTTGCCATCCAGTACGACAGCGTCGGCAAGTCAGACGTGGCGCTGGTGTTCGTGCATTGCTGGACCTGCAATCGCGGATTCTGGGACGCGCAAGTGGCGTACTTCGCGCCGCGCTATCAGGTGGTACGGCTCGATCTCGCCGGCCACGGCGAATCCGGCAAGGAACGCAAGGAATACACCGTTCCCGCGTTCGGTAGCGATGTCGCCGCGGTCGCGGACAAACTCGGGCTCAAGCGCGTGATACTGATCGGCCACTCGATGGGTGGACCGGTGGCGATGGAGGCCGAGAAGCGCCTTGGCGAGCGAGTCATCGGTGTGGTCGGCGTGGATACGTTTTATACCGGCTTCAAGTTTCCCGAAGGTGACAAGGCCAAGGTCAAGCAGGCAACCGACAAATTCATTAAACCGTTTGAAGATGATTTCACCGGGAGCAGCGACAAATTCGCGCGCTCTATCTTTGCGCCGGGTACCGATCCGGCATTGGTCGAGCGGATTTCGCACAGCATGGCCGCCGCCGATCGCGACATGGCACTCAGCGCATTGCGCGGCATCTTTGCCTGGTACCAGACTGAGGCGCCGCTGGCGTTTCAGCGTGTCGGCGGGCGGTTGCGCAACATCAATGGCGATCCGAAAGGCGATCATGTGCCATCCCATCCGAGCGTGGTGTTGGTGAATGGCGCGGCGCACTTCCCGGCGCAGGAGAAACCGGCCGAGTTCAATCAGGCCCTCGACGCCATTGTCAGGCAGCTGCTGGACGCGGCCGGCGTCAAAAAATAATAAGGCCCGGGAACGCGGCCGTAGCGGTTAACGCCGGTAATAACGCCGGCGCGAGTGGCCGTCGCCGGTCAAGCCGATTACACTACGGGCCGCGGCGGCATGTCGGCGCCGCCGGCTTTCGACCGCAGGCATAGATCATCACAAGACCCATGAATAAATACCTGGTTATCTCGGCCCTCGGGCACGACCGTCCCGGAATCGTCAACGACTTGTCGAAGGCGGTTCTCGATTGCGGCTGCAACGTGGAAGACAGTCGCATGACCGTGCTCGGTGGCGAGTTCGCGCTGATCGTGCTGGTCTCCGGCGTCTGGAGCGCGATCGCCAAGCTCGAGCATCAGCTGCCGGCGCTCGGCAAGCGGCTCGATCTCACGATTGTCGTGAAGCCCACCGAACCGCGCGCGGCGCGCGCGAGTATGGTGCCGTACATGGTGGATGTGATTTCAATGGACCACCCCGGCATCGTGCATGAGATCGCGGATTTTTTCGCCACGCGCCACATCAACATCGAAGAGATGAGCACCTGGACCTATCCCGCGGCGCATACCGGTACGGCGATGTTCTCAATGAACATTACCGTCAGCATTCCGTCGGACCTGAATATCGGACGGTTTCGCCAGGAGTTCACCGAGTTCTGCGATTCGCTGAATCTCGACGCAACGCTCGAGCCCTCGCGTCATTGATCGCTCGCCAGCCGGTCGGCGCACACTTTCTAGTAACTCATGCCGCCCGGTTTGCCGCTGTCGGTGCCTTTGGCTACCGCTCCCGGTTTGGCTACGTGCCACACGTTGCCCATATTGTCACCCTTGGCATCACCGGCTTTTTTGTCGCCGGCATGATAGTAGAGGGGTTTGCCCTGATAGGTCAGTTGCTTGCTGCCGTCATCGCGCGTGATGGCACCGAAGTCCGTGCCGGAGGCATCGCTCGCTGCCGCCGGTGGCCACATTGCGGCGCACTGCGCGGTGCACGCGCTTTTGCCACCGCTGTCCTGGTCGAACGTGTATAGCGTCATCCCGTTTTTGCCGGTCAACATATCAGCGGCCGCAGCCATTGCAGCGAACACGGCCACGCCGATCATGATTCTCGAGATATTTTTCATCGTCATTTCCTCGTTCAACGACAATTTACGATTCGCGTCATCGCTGACGCATCCTTGAGGAGCCGCACGAGTATGCCGCCAAGGGTGAGCCGTGGCGGCGCGGGCGATCCAACGTTGAACGCCCGGATGCCAGCGGCGATCAACTGCCCTTGAGGTTGATGCAAAGGCCGGTGTAAAGCAATGGCGTCGTCGGCGCGGCCGACGTGCCACCGGCGGGTTCGATACTGACGGCGAGCGAATGCGCGGTTTTGACGAGTTTCCAGTCCGACTCGGCGATGGCGAATTCGCGTTGTTTGCCGGGCGCAAACGCCAGCAACGCGCGCATGACGCCGCTGTTCTTTTCCACCGCCCATACCTGCAGCACCTGGTCGCTGCGCAATGTCGGCAGCGCGAGCGGTTCGACGTTGAGTCGCCATGGATTTTTGAATGCGGTGACCACCAATGCCGGTGTCGCCGTTTGGTCCTGCAGGATCGCGACATAACTCGGTGGCACGGCCGCCGGTGGGCGCAGTGTGAGCAAGGTCGTCATGATCGCCAGCACGATGACGGCGGCAGCACCGATGGCCGAGAACGTGCGCCACAGGCCGACCCGTTGCCATAGGCTTGCTTGCTTCGGCGCGTCTGCGGCTTCGATGCGGCGCTTGATCGCGGTTAACACACGCGCGGGCGGCATCACCGCCGGCGTTTCCTGCGCCAAGGGCGCTAGCAGTTGTTGCCACGCCAGCACCAGCCGATGCAACGGCGTATCACCGCGCAGCAGGCGCTCGAAACGTGCGCGCGCCGCGCCGTGCAGCGCACCGAGCGCGTATTCGCCGGCGAGGATCTGGCGCAGTGTCGGATCGTTATATTTCATAGGTCAGATTTACACCTGCATACACTCGCGTACGCGCATCAGTCCACGGCGCACCCAGGTCTTGACGGTGCCGAGCGGCAGGCGTTTTCGGCGCGCGACCTCGATCGGCGTGTAACCCTCGTGATGCACCAGCAATACGCACGCGCGCTGATCGTCCGCCAGCTGTTGCAGGCAGCGGCGCAACGCGGCGAGTTCGGCACTCACCGCAGTTTCATGTTCCGGGTCCGCGGTCAGACCGGCCAGGCTGTCATCCACCGGCGCGGCATTCTGCTCGGCGCGAAAGTCGGCACGCCGACGCAGATCGAGCGCCTGGTTGCGCACGATGTTGATCATCCACGTCATCGGCGCGCCGCGACCTGGCTGGTAGCTGCCGGCGTGATGCCAGATTTTGATAAACGCCTCCTGCAACACCTCTTCGGCCCAGTGCTGTTTCTTCAATATACGTAGCGCCACGCCATTGAGATTCGCCGCGGTGGCCTCGTAGAGCGCAAGGAAGGCCGCGCGATCGTGCAGTGCGCAACGGGCGAGGAGGTCTTGCAGCGATGGGACTTGCTGCGCGCGTGCCGGGACTGATTCCATCTGTGGGTTAGGCGGCCTGTTTCGGGGTCAGGGTCTGGGTATGGGCAATCAGCTGCGGGAAATAATCGCGGAAGTGGCGCTCGAAGTCCACGTAGTGAAGCGTGAGTTCGTCGATGGCCCCGTGCAACGCGGCCGCGCGGCGGTAACGCCCGAGGCGACGCGCGATGCCATCCAATGCGGCCTCGATACCCGGTACTTGCGCATAGGCGCTGAGCCAGTCATCCGCGGCCATGCGCGGCGCCACCCATTGCAGGCGTGGCGGCAGTTCGGCTTGGTGCGCCAGCAATACCGCATACACCTGTTGCGCAAACTGTGTGAGCGGTAACGGGTGATAGTCGGCCCAATGCCGGGCGAGAAAATGATCGTAAAACATGTCTACCAGCACTGGCGCAAACAGCCGCCGCGGTGGGCTGATCATTGCGCAGCAGGCGCGATGCAGCGGATGCGCATCGGTGTAACGATCGATGCGACGGTGCAGCAGAATCGCGTCGCGTACCGTGGTGGGATATTCGCTACCTACTTCTCCCTTCACGAAATCGCCCAGCAGCGCGCCGAGAATCGCCTCCGGCGATTGTTGCGACAGGAACGCGTGGGCCAGGTAGTTCATCTAACCCAATTTTAGCGCGGTTTCAGTAGACCTCGCCGCGCCGCGCTCACCGCGATACGATCTGTACCGGCCCACAAGGAAGAAATGCCATGAACTTTGAAGATGATCTCCGCAGTCTGATTCCCCGGCGCGAATTCACGCGTCGCGATTTTGTTGTCACTATGCTCGCGGCCGGCTTCGCCACCGCGGTACGCCCGATCTGCGCGGAGACCGCGGTCATTACCGATACCCGCGGACTCACGGTCGGGGAAGTGAAAATTCCGGTCGCCGATGGCGTGCTGCCGGCGTACCGGGCGATGCCGGAGAAAGTTGCCGCGGGCAAAACCTTGCCGACCGTGCTGGTAGTGCAGGAGATCTTCGGTGTGCACGAACATATCCGCGATGTCTGTCGGCGTTTCGCCAAGCTCGGCTATCTGGCAGTGGCGCCGGAACTGTATGCGCGCCAGGGCGACGTATCGAAACTGAAGACACCGCAGGAGATCATGGAAACGGTGGTGGCAAAAGTACCGGATGCGCAGGTCATGAGCGATCTGGATGCGACCGCGGCGTGGGCGGCGAAGAATGGCGGCAATCCGAAGCGCCTCGCGATCACCGGTTTCTGCTGGGGCGGGCGCATCGTGTGGTTGTATGCCGCGCACAATCCAAACCTCAAGGCCGGCGTCGCGTGGTACGGGCGACTCGTCGGTACCAACGATCCGCTGCACCCGAAGCAACCGATCGATCTCGCGAAATCGATCAAGGTGCCGGTGTTGGGTCTCTACGGCGGCGCCGATCAGGGTATCCCGGTAGAAACCGTGGAGATGATGCGCGATGAACTCAAGGCCGCCGGCAACAAATCGGAATTCGTGATCTATCCCGATACGCCGCACGCGTTTCATGCCGACTATCGACCCAGTTACCACCGGGAAGCGGCGGAAGACGGCTGGCGGCGTTTGCAGGAATGGTTCAGCAAGTACGGCGTGGTTTGATGGTCGTACGTTACGCCTGACGCGCCCCAACGTACCGGGTGCGTCAGGCGGCGTAATCGATTCTCAGCTCTCGGCCACGACCGGTTCGATGACGATCTCGACGCGCCGGTTCAGCCGTCGTCCGTCTTCGCTGCTGTTGCTGGCGCGCGGTGCCGACTCGCCCTTGCCGATGGACTCCAGGCGCTGGTGCACAACCCCTTTGCCTTGCAGGTAACTCTCGACCGCGCGTGCGCGGCGCTCGGACAGCGCCTGGTTGTACTGCGCGGTGCCGACATTGTCGGTGTGGCCGACGACAGTGAGGAAAGTCTTGCCGTAGCGCACGAACACGTCGGCGATGTCATCCATCGTCGAATGAAACCCGGGCTTGATTGCCGCCGAGTCGAAGTCGAAGGCGGTCTGCGCGGTCATCACAATGTGAATCGAGTTGTCCGGCAGTTTCTGGATCGTGATCGCGCCCTTCGCGACTTCATCGGCGAGGACTTTTTCGAGATCTTTCTTCTGGTTGTCCATGTAGTGCCCGACGACGCCGCCAGCGATGCCGCCGCCGACCGCGCCGATCAACGCGCCCTTGCCGCGCGCGTCTTTCTTCGCGAGCGCGCCAATGGTGGCGCCGGAAACGGCGCCGATGAGGGCGCCGGTTTCGGCACGCGTCATCGGCCGATCGCGCCCGAATTCATCCTTGGCGCAGCCATTCACCAGCAGCGCGAACGCCACCGCGGTTACGGCACTGACGATTCTGAAAATTGGCATGGCGTTCCCCTTCTCGTGAACATTTATCCGCGCCGGCGGCGCGCCCGGTATTTGCTATAAGACCGGGACGGCTGCGCGATGTTCAGAACAGGGGTGCGGCTTTCGGACCGGAGCGCTACAGCACCACCGGGGAATCGGGCAGTTCGTTGATTTTTTTGCCGTGTCGCGGATAGTGGCGCGCCAGATGCGCACTCACGGCGCGAATACCGGCCAGCACACCGGCTTCAAATTTCCCGGCGCGGAAATGCGTTTCCATCTCGCGGCAGATGCGTTCCCATTCATCGGCGCCAGTGCGCGTATGAATGCCACGATCGGCAACGATCTCGACATCGCGGTCGGCGAGCAGCAGATAGATCAGGACACCGTTGTTGTGCTCGGTATCCCATACACGCAGTCTCGAAAATACTTGCAGCGCGCGCTCGCGCGCGGCGACACCTTGCAATAGCGGTAATGGCTGGAGTGCTGCCTCGAGCGCGAAACGGATCTCGCCGTTGTGCGTCAATTCGGCGTCGCGGATCGCGGTTTCGATCGCCGCCAGCGTGGCGCGTGGAAACGTAACCCGGATACGCCATGCCGGTGTGAGCATATGTCGCAGAATGCGTTTCGTGTCCATTACCAGCTCCCCGATGCGCCGCCGCCACCAAAACCGCCGCCACCACCGCTGAAACCGCCGCTGTCGCCGCCGCTAAAGCCGCCTCCGCCGCCGGTGTTGGTCCAGCCGCCGTAACCGTGACGCCCGCTGCTCGTCCCGTTCAGCAATCCGAACACGAACGCGATCAAAGCGACAACGGCGGCAATCAGCAACGAACCCAGCATGAACCACGCGATGACACCAACCACACCGCCGACGATAGAAGCACCCAGCAGATGCCCAAACAGCGCGCGCAGGATCGCGCCGCCGACCAGCACCGCGATGAACAGGAACGGGATCAAATCGAACGCCCGCGTCCACGATGGATCGCGCGCCTGCGGCGCCGGTAGCGGTTCGCCGTCAATCAGGCGCAGCAGCTGGTTTACGCCGGCCTCGATGCCGCCGTAGAAATCGCCACGCTTGAAAAATGGCACGATGATCTCATCGATGATCCGTTTCGCGATCGCATCCGGTATCACTCCTTCGAGGCCATAACCGGCCTCGATGCGAAGTTTGTGATCGTCCTTCGCGACCAGCAGCAACACGCCATCATCCACACGTTGGCGCCCGAGCTTCCAGGATTCGACGACGCGCAGGGAATACGCTTCGATTGTTTCCGGCATGGTCGTGGGAACAATCAGCACCGCGATCTGCGCGCCCTTGCGGCGTTCGAATTCGGCGAGTTCGCTTTCGAGCGAGCTGCGTTGGGGCGCGGTTAGCGTGCCCGTGAGATCGGTCACACGCGCGGCGAGGGCAGGAATGGCGGTTTCGGCGTGGGTCGGCAATGCAGCGAACGCGAATGCCATCACCCAGCACCACCTCCACACCGGGAGTAATGCGCGCATGCGATGATTGCGCGACATTGCGGTATTTACTTGGTGGGTGCAGGTGTCGCCGGCGTCTGACTGAAGTCGACGCTCGGGGGCTTGGCCAGTTCTTTTTCGTTTTCGACCGCGAAGTTCGGTTTAACCTCGAAGCCGAAGAGTTTGGCCGTCAGGTTGCTCGGGAAATGGCGCACGGTCAGGTTGTATTCCTGCACCGCCTGGATATAACGGTTGCGCGCGACGGTGATGCGGTTCTCGGTGCCTTCCAGTTGCGCCTGCAGATCGCGAAAACCGGCATCGGCCTTGAGTTGCGGGTAGTTCTCGGCGACCACCAGCAGTCGCGACAACGCCGAGGTCATCTCGCTCTGGGCGGCGGTAAATTTCGCAAATGCCTGTTTGTCCTTCAGCAGTTCCGGCGTCGCCTGGAGCGAACCGACTTTAGCGCGCGCCTCGGTGACGCGCGTCAGCACGTCCTTCTCGTGCGCGGCATAACCCTTGACCACGTTCACCAGGTTCGGCACCAGATCGGCGCGACGCTGATATTGATTCAGCACCTCGGACCACGCGGCCTTGATCGCCTCGTCGTTGCTCTGCAGCGTGTTGTAGCCACAGCCGCTTAGCGCCAGCACCAAGAATAAAGAAATGAGTCGCAGCCGTCGGTTATGCATGAGAGTCTCCGTTAAATGCAGCCTGCAAAGAGGTGAAGCGTAATACTGGCGAGACATCCTGCGCAATGACCGTGACACGGTCATGGCATTCAGGCGGTTTGTCAGGCGACGATGAGCCGCTCCCGGTCTTGTGCGCGCGCGCTCGCCAGCGACGCCTCGGTACGCTGCAGCCAGTGCAGTGCTTCCTCGCCCGGGGAATAGATCGTTAATACCCCGTAGAAACCCGGGAGCGTGAATCGCTGCCGGTCATGGCGCACATGGGTTTCACCGGCGCGCTTTTGCGCTTTTTCCAGTGCGCGCACCGCGCCATCCTGATGCGTATCCGGAAACAGCACGGCGAAGGCGTCCTCGTCATAACGCCCGACAATGTCGTAAGCACGGAAACTCGACAGGATCTCGCGGGCATAACAGTCGAGCACCGCGGTAGTCGTCCCGGTGCCGTGTTGCTGTTCGATAGCCCGCAAGTCGTCGATGCCCAGAAGTGCCAGCGCCGCGGAGCCTTCCGAGCGCTTTACGCGGCTGATCTCGGCCTGCACCTGTTGCAGGAACGCATCGCGCGTGGTCAGCCGCGGCGCGGCCAGACGCGACAACCGGGTCAGCCGTCGCGTCGGTTTGCGCGGTGCACGTCGCGCGGTTTCGAGTTCGACGCACAATCCGGCGCGGCTGGCCTCGACCGTTTTCAGGTGCTGCTCGGTTTCGATCAGTTTGCGCTCGAACTGATCGCGTTCCTGTGAGATCTCATCGATCTTGCTGGCCCAGAGTTTTTTCAGCGAACCGAAGTCCTTGACGGCGTCATAAATAGCGCGCCAGGCATCCTGCTCCGAGCGCCGCAAGGTTTCATATTGATCACGACGATCGTCAGTCGCCGCCGCCGGCGATTCGAGCACACCCTGCGTCGCGGGTTCTACCGTGGTCTCGGTGACGGCAGGCGGGGGCGCATCGTTTGCCGGTTGCGCGCGCGGGATGGTGCGAAACAGGATATCGGTTGCCATCAGGCGTATCGGCGCGGGCGCGACCGCAGTCACGATCGAATTTTCTTCCGGCAGGCACGGCAGGATATGTTGTTGCAGCAACCGCGCCTTGATGCGCGTGGTGGCGAGCGAAACCGGATCGTGGGCATAGGCATCAAGCTGGTGATACAGCTCGGTAAAACAGGCCATTCCAATAGGACCGGGACGACCGTGCTTACGCAAGGTACGTGCGATGAGCGCGTAGAGCTCATCACCTTCGATGCTGCGCCGCAGACCTTCCATATGACGCAGGATGGTCTGCATCAGGCGCGGATTCACCGAAGTGAATTCGGAGGCGCCCACGGTTGGAATTTCCCCCCTGCATTTGTGTTCAAGGCCAACAACCGCGACAGAATGTACCGGGCCGGCCCTGAAATAACAATATCTTGTGTCGCGGCTGACGTCAGATCTGACCCGGCGAGCGCTATACCAGCAAGCGCCGGCGTACCAGCCGCACCGCGATGACGTAGCCGACCAGCGCGTAACTCGCCAGCACCACGAGATGCAGCGCCACGTCGGACAGCGGTTGGCCGGAAACGAGCGGCCGCAGCAGATCGACCGCGTGCGACAGCGGCAGCCATTGCACCAGCACTTGCAGTGCCGGCGGCAGCGAGCTCACCGGATAGAACACTCCCGAGAGAATGAACATCGGCGTGAGCAGCAGCGTGACGTAATAATTGAAGAAATCGTAACCCTGCGCGCGGGCGGTCATGATCATCGCCGGACCAGCGAAACACAGCCCAGTGAGGAAGATCACCGGGATCGCGAACAGCGCATGCCAGTCGTGTACCGCCCCGAGTAGTGTGGCGACGATCAGGATGGCGGTGCCGTTGATGAGGCACTTGGTGGCGCACCAGAACATTTCACCGGCGAGCACATCTTGAATCTCGACCGGTGTCGCGAGGATGGCCTCATAGGTTCGTTGCGGCACCATGCGCGTGTATACCGAGAACATCGCTTCAAAACTCGCGGTATTCATCGCCGATGATGCCAGCACGCCGGAGGCGAGAAAGGTGAGGTAGGGCATGTCCATCATGTTGCCGATGAACAGACCGAGGCCGTAACCGAGACCAAGCAGATACAGGAACGGTTCGCCGAAGTTGATCACCAGTGACGGACCGAGCAGACGACGCCACACCAGACTGTTGCGCCGCCACACCTGGGCCGCGGAACGCCACTGTGGGAAAAGAGTGGTGGCCATGCTCAGTCTCGCCCCTAATCCCTTAAGTCACGGCCGGTCAGCTTGAGGAACACATCCTCAAGATTCGCCGGACGATGCAGAAACGTAATCGCCGCTTGTGTCTCGAGCCGCGCCACCGCCGGGCGCGCATCGCGCGCATAGAAGTAAAGCGTATCGCCGACGGTCTCGAGGCGCCCGTCGAGTCCGGCGAGGGCCGCGCGAATGCGCGTGGCATCCCCGTGCAGCTCCAGCACTTCCGGTTCCACGTGTTGCCGAATCAATGCCGACGGCGCGCCCTGTTGCAGCAGCTTGCCTTCATCGAGGATGACTAATTCATCGCACAGACGCTCGGCCTCTTCCATATAGTGCGTCGTCAGCAGCAGCGTCTTGCCGGCCGTGCGCAGTTCGCGCAAGCGCGTCCAGATCATGTGGCGCGCCTGCGGATCGAGCCCGGTGGTCGGTTCATCGAGCACGATCAGCTCCGGATCGTTGATCAGCGCGCGCGCAATCGTCAGCCGGCGCTTCATGCCGCCGGAGAGCGTGGCGATGCGTGCATCGGCGCGATCGCTGAGCCCGACGAATTCGAGCAGTTCGCGCAGCCGGGTCTCGATCACATCGGCCGCGAGGCCGAAGTAGCGTCCGTACACGCGCAGGTTTTCCGCGACGGTGAAATCGGGATCGAGATTGTCAGTCTGCGGCACCACACCGGCACGTGCGCGCACCGCACGCGCGCCGTCGGGAATCGGCAGACCGAAGACACGGAGGCTGCCGCCGCTGAGCGGCGACTGACCGAGCAGCAGGCGCAGCGTCGTGGTCTTGCCGGCGCCGTTGGGCCCCAGAAGTCCGAAGCAACGACCGGCGGGGATCGTGAGGTCCAGCCCCTGCACGACGGTCCTGCCGTCGTAACGTTTAACCAGACCGCGTGCGTCGACTATCGGTTGCATGCGCTGGCGTTAGCGCCGGTGCCGGCGCGACGCCGGTTTGCGTGGCGAATGCGCGCGTGGCGGATGTTCCGCTGCCAGCGCGCGGGCCGCGAGCACATCGAGCGCCCAGCGGATACCGAGTACGATTGCGATCGCGAGCAGCGCACCGGCGATGACATCGGCCGGGAAATGCACGCCGAGACTGATGCGCGACCACGCGACCCAGAGCACCAGTGCCACTGCCGCCAGACGCCCTTCACGCCCCAGCAATGGCCACAGGCTGGTGGCGCAGGTGGTCGCGAACATCGCATGACCGCTCGGAAAACTGTATTTGTATTCCGGCGTGCCGACGAGGTGGACGGTATCCGGCGCGAGCGCGGCGGGTGGGCGCGGAAAATTGAGCCCGTGCTTGAGCCAGTCGATCAGCACGCCATCGAGCACGTAGGCGGTGCAGAACACCGCCAACACGCCGAGCCAGCGCAGCGGCTCCGCGCCGCGCGCGACGCGCCACCATGCCACGATCGCGAGCACCGTCAGATAGACCGGAAACCATCGATGATCGCCGAGCGCGGTGCCGATCTGCATCACGCTATCGAGCACGTCGTTGTGCCAGCCGTTGATGGCATAGAACAGCCAGATGTTGGCGCCACCCCAGTCGTAGAAAATTTCTTTCATCGCGTTACATCAGCCAGGCGATGGTGGCGAGTGCGACGCCACACGCGGCGGCCACCCCGGCGACAGCGAACAGCCACTTCTTGCGCGTCAACGCGGTGATCGACGCCAGCGCAATCGCGATCTGCAGCAACGCCATCGACTGTTCGGCGCGATGCAGCGGGTGCAGCAGGTGTTCGCTTTGTTCGTTGGCCTCGCTCGATTTGTGATCGAGCGTTTCTGCCTTGGTCTTGATCGCGGTTTTTTCTTCGGTATAACGCTCGACTTCCTTGCGGTAGCGCACGGCCTTGTCGCCGGTGGTGATATCGCCCGCGAGCTGCGCCAGGTTTCCTTTCTGACTTTTCGCCTGGTAAAAATTCCATTGGTCCGAGGCCTCGGCTTTCTTCAGCACCGCCTCGTTCTTGAGCACCATGGCCTGGTTCAATGTGGTGGCGACATAGAAACCGACGATCGCGCCGAAGGTCGCCAGCAACGCGGTGAAGATAGCGATGAATTGCGCCAGCCCCGGACCGTGTTGCGCCTGATGTTCGAGCTCGTGTTCATGTGGCGCGTGGACGTGTACTCCATGACCCGACATTCTTGTGCCTCCGTTTAGAATAGGATTTAAGGATCGCGAGGCGCATTATACCTGCGTATGGCCGGGCCCAAACCCAGCATAAAATTTTCATGATTGCTGACTCAACCCGGCGGCGTTTTCATCGCACGCGCATGCTGGTGTACGGCATCCTCGCGGTGTCGTACATGCTGGTGTTCTTTCATCGGATTGCGCCGGGCGTGATGGCCGGTGAGTTGATGCAGGCGTTCGCGACCACGGGTGCGGAATTGGGTTCGCTCGCGGCGATGTACTTCTATGTCTACACCGTGATGCAGATTCCGGCGGGGGTACTGGCGGACACACTGGGCACACGGCTGGCGGCAGGAATGGGCGCGCTTGTGGCCGGCATCGGTTCTATTCTCTTCGGTCTGGCAGCGGATCTCGGCACGGCCTCGGTCGGCCGTTTCCTCGTCGGCCTGGGCGTCTCGGTGGTGTTCGTCGGACTGATGCGCGCCAACACGGTCTGGTGGAGCGAGTCGCGCTACGGTTTTATCAGTGGACTCACGGTGGTGCTCGGCAATGTCGGCGCGATGTTGGCCGCGGGGCCGTTGGCGCTGCTGCTCGCAATGGCGTCGTGGCGCACGGTGTTTATTGCCATCGGTGTTTTTTCGCTTGTGATTGCAGCACTGACATTTTTATTCGTGCGCAATCGTCCCGAGGATGCAGGCTTCTCCTCGCTGCGCGAAATGGAAAGCCAGCCCGCGCACGCACCGCGCACCAAACACTGGTTGCACGCGTTGCGCGATGTGCTGCGCGAGCCTGCGGTGTGGCCCGGCTTCTGGGTGAACCTCGGCATGACCGGAAGCATGCTGGCGCTGGTGGGACTGTGGGGAGTACCGCTGCTGCGCGATGTGCATGGGTTGTCGCGCGCGCAGGCCTCGCTCTATACCACGATAACACTGGCTGCCTTCGCCGTCGGCGCCCTGGGCCTCGGCGTGCTTTCCGATCGGATGCAGCGGCGCAAGCCGGTGCTGATTGCCGCGAGCGTCAGCTCCTGCCTGGTCTGGCTCGGGTTGCTGCTTCTACCGTGGACCGCCGGGTGGTCGGGACTGCTGCTGTATGGCCTGCTCGGTTTTTGCGCCGGTGGGTTTATCGTTACCTTTGGCGCCGCGAAAGAGATCGTCGCGCCCAACGTTGCCGGTATGGCGATCGCGGTGGTGAATACCGGTAACTTTCTTGGCGCCGCCATTGCGCAACCGCTATTTGGCTGGCTGCTGGACCGCGGTTGGGATGGCACGGTCATCGAAGGTGTGCGCCGTTACAGTGCCGGGGACTACGTCAGCGGATTATGGCTGTGCTTTGGAATGACGCTGCTATCGGCCGTGGCCAGTCTGCGGTTGCGCGAAACGTATTGCCGCAATCAATTGACATGAGAGTTGGTTCCTCATCAGCACCATCCCGGCATTTTTTATGTGGCTAATCTTGTACACCGGTGATTTCGTGACTAAGCTTGCTTGGCACTAAGCGACCGCCCAGGAAGGGCGGCCTTATAAAATTGCTCGGAGGCAACGCAGTGATTTCCCCAGTTCGCAAACCCGGTTCGTCACGGGTCGTGGCGCGCATCGCCATCCCCCGAATTCTGTCGCGCCAAAAATTTCATCACGGCATCGGCACCGTTGCCGCTGACGTTTCTGTCAGGAACATTCGCCCATGAAACACGCGCCCCGGTTACGGGTTGACGGGCCGCGAGCGGTGACGCTCGCGCATCACAACATTCATCACAAAGAAGCCGGCGAAGAAAGCCGCGTTATCCATGTGTTGCTGATCGATGACAACCCGGCAGATCTGGAATTAGTACAGGAATTGTTGGCCGCGGCCAATGTCAGCCAATTTACGCTGACCTGTGTCACAACGCTCAAGGGGGCTCTGGAACAGCTGGCGCAGCGGCATTTTGATCTGGCACTTGTGGATCTGTCGGAGGCGGATGCCGCGGCAGGGGATATCAAAAATCGCCTGCTGGCGGCGAATCCAACGCTTTCGGTGATTGTTCTGGGCAATACCGAAGACGAGGATCCGGCGATCAAGATTGTGCGCCGCGAAATGCAGGATTATCTGCTGAAGGGCTCCGCCAACGGCGTGATGTTAGGGCGCGTGCTGCGCTGCGCGATTGAACAGCGACGGGCGCAGCAGAAACTGGTCTACCTGGGGCAACACGATTCCGTCACCGGGCTGCCCAACCGCAAGCTCTTTCACGACCGCCTGACACAGGCGCTGGAACGCTCCCGGCATACCAATAAGCCGATGGCGCTGCTGTTCCTGAACCTCGATCGCTTCAAGCTGATCAACGACAGCCTCGGCCATGAATCCGGCGACCGCTTGTTAGAGAGCGTGGCCGCGCGCCTGCTGAGTTGCATTCACAGTGACGACACGATTGCGCGTCTCGGCGGCGATGAATTTCTGGTGGTGCTCGACCGCATTTCAGTCGCCGAACACGCCGCGCGTGTGGCGGAGAAAATGTTGCGCGCGTTGTCGGCACCGATACGGATCGGGGATAGCGAGATTACCGTATCCACCAGCATTGGGATCGCTACCTCGCCGCGCGACGGCATCGATGCCGAGACGCTGGTAAAAAATGCCGATGCGGCAATGGACCGCGCCAAGAACAAGGGTCGCAACAACTATCAGTATTATGAGCCGGAGATGAACGCATGCGCCTCCGAACGCCTGGCGCTCGAGGGCGCGCTGCGACGCGCACTCGCGCAACAGGAATTCCGGTTGCACTATCAGCCGATACACAATCTGCGGGATGGCCGCGTCACCGGCCTGGAAGCCCTGATTCGCTGGGCCCATCCGCAACGCGGCCTCATGTTGCCCGCGGACTTCCTGCCATTAATGGAGGAGTCGGGCCTCATCGTGCCGGCCGGGGAATGGGTACTGCGGACGGCGTGTCGACAATATCGCGCGTGGCGTGCGCGCGGATTGCCGCCGCTGCGCCTGAAACTGAATTTTTCCGCGCAGCAATTGTGGCGCAGCGATCTCGCGCTGAAAATCGCCGCGGTGCTGGAAGAGGAGCGCGTCGACCCTTCGTGTGTGGTGCTGGAGCTTACCGAAGGCACGCTCATGGAGAATACCGACTCTGCGCGCCAGTTGCTGCATACGCTGCGTGCCATGCGGTTGCAGATCTCGGTCGATGACTTCGGCACCGGCTATTCTTCGCTCGGTTATCTCAAGCGCTTCCCGATTAACAGTCTTAAGATCGACGGTTCGTTCGTGCGCGATCTGCCGAGCGATCCCGATAGTGCCGCGATTGTCTGTTCCATCATCGATCTGGCGCATCACCTGCGCTTGCGCGTAATCGCCGAGGGCGTCGAGACGTCGGCGCAGTTGCAGTTCCTGCGCCAGCACGGTTGCGACGATGCCCAGGGGTTTTACTTCAGCCGGCCACTGGCGGCCGAAGATGTGTTTGCCCATTGCATCGGCGCGCCATTGCCAGTACTCGAGTTCGACCCGACGTAAACCTGTCGCCAGCAGTCGGGTTGACACGTCCCATGCGATCCCCTAGTGTCATCGGTTAGCCCATTCATCTCCGGCGACATGACCATGACCCCCGCCTCCGTCGAATCCCTGTTTGCTTTGCCGTTTGCCGACCTGATGTTCCAGGCGCAGACGGTGCATCGCCGGCATTTTGATCCGAACTCGGTACAGCTCTCGACGCTGCTGTCGATCAAGACCGGCGGCTGCTCTGAAGACTGCGGCTACTGCTCGCAGTCGGTGCGTTTCAAAACCGGTGTCGATAACGAAGGGCTCATGAGCGTCGAGGACGTGGTGGCCGCGGCCCAGGCGGCGCAGGCGAAAGGCGCGACGCGGTTCTGCATGGGCGCGGCCTGGCGCGGACCGAAGGATCGCGAACTCGCGCAAGTGGCGCAGATGGTGCGCGCTGTGAAAGGGCTCGGCATGGAAACCTGTGCCACGCTCGGACTGTTGCACGACGGTCAGGCGGAGCAGCTGGCGGATGCCGGTCTGGATTACTACAACCATAATCTCGATACCTCGTCGGATCATTACGACAACGTCATTCACACCCACTCCCATGACGATCGCCTGGCGACGTTGGCGCGCGCGCGCGCCGCCGGCATGAAGTTGTGTTGCGGCGGCATTATGGGCATGGGCGAATCGCGCGAGCAGCGCGCACGATTTATCGCGGAGCTGGCGGCGCTCGATCCGGCGCCGGAGAGCGTACCGATCAACTTATTGGTAGCGATTCCGGGCACGCCGTTGTCGAACGCGCCGAAGCTCGATCCGATCGAGTTCGTGCGCACCATCGCCGTGGCGCGCATCTGTCTGCCGACGTCGACCGTGCGGCTCTCTGCCGGTCGCCAGCAGATGCCGGAGTCGTTGCAGGCGTTGTGTTTTCTCGCCGGCGCGAATTCGATTTTCTACGGCGAGCGATTGCTGACGACACCGAATCCGACTGCCGGGGGCGATCGGGCGCTGTTCGAGAAGCTTGGAATAAAACCACTGGCATTGGCCGACGCCGCCGATCGGCAATCTGCCGCCTGAAACAACAAGGCCACAGATTTCTCTGTGGCCCTGGTTTCGGAAGTACGCAGCGACCGACGTTTTCAGAAGTTCGGTTTTTCCGGCGCCGCCTTGAAGCGCGCGATGCCGTCGGTGACTTCCTTCTTGGCCTCGTCCGGGCCGCCCCAGCCTTTCACCTTGACCCATTTGCCTTTCTCGAGATCCTTGTAGTGCTCGAAGAAATGCTGGATCTGCATCAGGCGCTCAGGCTGCAGGTCTTCAGGTTTTTTCCAGTGCTTGTAGATCGGTAGCACCTTGTCGATCGGCACCGCGATCAGTTTGGCGTCACCGCCGGCTTCGTCGTCCATCTGCAACACGCCGATCGGGCGGCAGCGAATTACCGCGCCCACGGTCACCGGAAACGGTGTCACCACCAGCACGTCAACCGGATCGCCGTCATCGCACAACGTGTGTGGGATGTAGCCGTAGTTACAGGGATAGTGCATCGCCGTCATCATGAAGCGATCCACGAACAGCGCGCCCGTGGTCTTGTCGACTTCATACTTGATGGGGTCGGCATTCATCGGGATTTCGATAATGACGTTGAATTCCTCCGGGATGCGCTCGCCGGAGCTGACACGATCTAAATTCATGGTTTATCTCACAGGTACGGAAAGGAAAAATGAAGCGCCGGATTATACCCGAGTGAACCAGATCGCGCGTAGCGCGCGCGGCTCGCCGGCCTTTCCCGCGGTGTTTTATTGCGGGCGCTGCTTGTGCTGCAGGAATTCCAGTATCGTCTGGATAGTTTCAAACGGCGGTTCCACAAACAGAATCCGCACCAGGTGCGAATCGCCGCGCGGGTAGGTGCGTTCGACCCGCGCCTGCACCGTAACCCACACGGTCTTGGGGTTCATGTTCAGGTGAAATTTCACTTCGACATCGGTATGTGGCGACAGTGGAGCGGGCGAATAGAGCGCGGCACCGCGAATCGAAATATCCACCAGCTGTGCATGCGATTCCCGCCCCTGGCCGACGCGCAGCCGGCCGGGACGATTGATCCACGTCCTCAGGTTCTGGCGTCGGTCGTTGCTGGCTCTTCTTTCCATCGGCGCGCCGGTAGATCAAGTGGCTGTCAATATTAAACGAGCAACCGCGCCAAAAAGAAAGGGCCGGACAGGCCGGCCCTTTCAATCTGACACTTGGAAAAAAATCTACAGCAGCGGCACAATCAATAACGCCACGATGTTGATGATCTTGATCAGCGGGTTGATCGCCGGCCCGGCGGTATCCTTGTATGGATCGCCGACGGTATCGCCGGTCACCGCGGCCTTGTGCGCCTCGGAGCCCTTGCCGCCGAACTTGCCTTCCTCGATGTACTTCTTGGCGTTGTCCCAGGCACCACCACCGGTGGTCATCGAAATCGCCACGAAGATGCCGGTTACGATCGAGCCCACCAGCACGCCACCCAACGCGCGCGTGCCGGCGCCCGGCCCCATCGCCCAGTTGAGCAATATCACCACGACTACCGGCACCAGCACCGGCAGCAGCGACGGCACGATCATCTCCTTGATCGCCGATTTGGTGAGCATGTCCACCGCGCGCGAGTAGTTCGGCTTGGCGGTCCCCTTCATGATGCCCTTGATCTCCTTGAACTGGCGGCGCACCTCGATCACGACTGCACCCGCGGCGCGACCGACCGCTTCCATCGCGAACGCCGCGAACAGATACGGCACCAGACCGCCGATGAACAGACCGATAATCACCGCCGGGTCGGAGAGCGAGAACTCGACCAGCTTGCCCGCGTGCTTCAACTCGTGGGTGTAGTCAGCGAACAACACCAGTGCCGCGAGACCGGCGGAGCCGATCGCGTAACCCTTGGTTACGGCCTTGGTGGTATTGCCCACGGCATCCAGCGGATCGGTGATGTTGCGCACCTTGCTTGGCAATTTCGCCATTTCGGCGATGCCGCCGGCGTTGTCTGTCACCGGGCCGTAGGCATCGAGTGCGACAATCATGCCGGTCATCGACAGCATCGCGGTGGCCGCGATCGCGATCCCGTACAGACCGGCGAGAGAATGCGCGCCCCAGATCGACGCACACACGGCCAACACCGGTAACGCGGTGGATTTCATCGATACGCCCAGGCCGGCGATGATATTGGTGCCGTGGCCGGTAGTGGAGGCCTGCGCGATATGGCGCACGGGCCCGTACTCGGTCGCGGTGTAATACTCGGTAATCACCACCATCGCCGCGGTGAGCGCGAGGCCGATGAGTGCGGCGAAGTAGAGATTCAACGTCGGTATGCTGCCGCCATCGACGTTGACGCTGGCACCCATCATCCAATGTGTCACCGGATAGAACGCGATTGCCGCCAACACGCCGGAAACGATAATGCCGCGATACAACGCGTTCATGATCTTGCCGCGCTTGCTGGTGTGCACGAAGAACGTGCCGACGATCGAGGCGATGATGGAAATGCCGCCAAGCACCAGCGGGTAGAGCACCGCGTTTGCGCCGGCATCCTTGAGCACCAGTGTGCCAAGCAGCATGGTCGCGATGATGGTGACGGCATAGGTCTCGAACAGATCGGCCGCCATGCCGGCGCAGTCGCCGACGTTGTCACCGACGTTGTCGGCGATCACGGCCGGGTTGCGCGGGTCATCCTCGGGGATACCGGCTTCGACTTTGCCCACCAGGTCGGCGCCGACGTCCGCGCCCTTGGTGAAGATACCGCCGCCGAGACGGGCGAAGATCGAGATCAGCGAACCGCCGAAGCCGAGACCGACGAGCGCCTTCAGTGTTTGATCGGTCGGCACGCCGAGCCAGACCGTGAGCACGGCGTAATAGCCGGCAACACCGAGCAGGCCCAGACCGACGACGAACATGCCGGTGATCGAACCGGCCCGGAACGCCACCTGCAGCGCCGGATCGAGACCGAGCTTCGCGGCTTCGGTCGTGCGTATGTTCGCGCGTACGCTGATGGTCATGCCGAGGTACCCGGCGAGTGACGAACAGAGGGCGCCGATGGCGAAACCGACAGCGGTGTGTTGACCGAGGAAATACCAGATCAGCGCCAGCAGGATCACGCCGACAATGGCGATGGTGCGGTACTGGCGATTGAGGTAGGCCGAGGCGCCTTCCTGGATGGCCGCGGCGATTTCGCGCATGCGCGGATTGCCCGTGGGTTGTTTCAATACCCAGGCAGTGGATGCCCAGCCGTAAAGCAATGCAATGACCGCACAAACCAAAGCGAACGTCAGACTATCTGCCATAGCTCCTCCGAATCATCAGGCGTCTATGCGGGGCAACCCCGAACAGGCGCGTTTAGTTGTTTTACGACAACTTCACCTACAGCCTGAATCACCTGCTTCCGTGCGCCGGGCGTCTGCTGTCCGATCCCGGTGCACATGGGTGCGATGGGATTCAACTCAGACATCGGCCGTCTGGTACTTTTTAAAGTTTGAAATCGGTCTTGAGCTTCTTCGGCACGGGCGCATTCCTCAGGAACGTGTATGCCGGCAGCCCATTCTTGTATGGCGGGTAATCTTCCCCTTGAATCAATGGTTCGAGATAGCGGCGGCACTTGGTGGTGATGCCGAAGCCGTCCTCGGTAATGAAATCGCGCGGCATCTTCTTTTCGACATTCGCCACTTTCTCCAGTGGTGCCATGCCGACTTTCCACTTATACGGTTTGCTAGCGGTACGCACGATGGTCGGCATCACGGAATGGTAGCCCTTCACCGCAAACTCGACCGCCGCCTTGCCCATCGCGTAGGACTGTAGCACGTCGGTCCTGGAGGCGACGTGGCGCGCGGCACGCTGCAGGTAGTCGGCCACCGCCCAGTGGAACTTGTACTTAAGATGTTCTTTTACCAGGTTCGCAATCATCGGCGCGACACCGCCGAGCTGCGCATGGCCGAAGGCATCACGCTGGCCCTGATCGGAGAGGAATTTTCCGTCCGGTCCTTTAACGCCTTCGGACACCACGACCGAGCAATAGCCGTATTGCTTTACCCGTTGATCAACGCGCGCGAGAAATTTTGACTGATCGAACGTAATTTCAGGAAACAGGATCACGATAGGCAGATCGAGGTCCTTACTCGAGGCCAGTCCGCCAGCGGCGGCGATCCAGCCTGCGTGCCGGCCCATGACTTCGATTACGAAGACCTTGGTCGAGGTCTTGGCCATCGAGGCGACGTCCATCGAGCCCTCGCGGGTGGAGATGGCGATATATTTGGCAACGCTGCCGAAACCGGGGCAGACATCGGTGATCGGCAGGTCGTTATCCACGGTCTTGGGCACATGGATCGTGCGCAACGGATAACCGAGCCGTTCCGCGAGCTGCGAGACTTTCAAACAAGTGTCGGCCGAGTCGCCGCCACCGTTATAAAAGAAGTAACCGATGTTGTGCGCCTTGAAAACTTCGATCAGGCGTTGGTACTGCGCGCGGTTTTCTTCCAGGTCCTTGAGTTTGTAGCGACAGGAGCCGAACGCACCGGAAGGGGTATGTCGCAACGCCTTGATGTTCGCGAGCGGTTCCTTGCTGGTATCGATGAGATCTTCGGTCAGCGCGCCGATAATGCCATTGCGGCCGGCGTAGACCTTGCCGATTTTATTCTTGTGCTTGCGCGCGGTCTCGATGACGCCGCAGGCGGAAGCATTGATGACGGCGGTAACGCCACCCGACTGGGCATAAAAAGCATTTTTGGGTTTCTTGGCCATCGTGTATCTGTTTCGTTCTTTTTTGCACCGGCTCCTCTGCCATCCGCTTCCCGCGAAAGGTCAGGGGGCGCCTAGATTACCCGATTTTGTTATTCCCGCTAGTGTGTGTGGGCAACTTCTCCCGAGATAACTTGAAAACTGCTTTTTCAGCCATAATCGGCCAAACCATCGGACAGACATTGAGGAGATATCAGATGAAACTCTATTACGCCACCGGCGCCTGTTCGCTTTCCCCGCATATCGTATTGCGCGAGGCCGGTCTGCCGTTTGAACTCAAGAAAGTCGACACCCGAACCAAGATGGTTGCGGATGGCACCGACTTCACTCAGATCAACGAAAAGGGCTACGTGCCGGCGCTCGAGCTCGATAACGGCGAGATCCTCACCGAAGGACCGGCGATCGTGCAGTATCTGGCCGACCAAAAACCGCAAGCGGGCCTGGTTCCCCAGGCCGGCACCTTGGAACGTTATCGCCTGCAGGAGTGGCTCAATTTTCTGACCTCCGAAATTCACAAGCAGTTCGGTCCACTGTTCAAGAAGGATCTGCCGGAAGACTGGAAGAAAATGATTCATGAGAATCTGGCACGCCGCTTCGACTGGCTGACCAAGCAGTTACAGGGAAAGACCCATCTGATGGGCGAGACCTTTACCGTGGCGGATGCCTACCTGTTCACGCTGCTGAACTGGTGCCAGTGGGTCGGACCAGATCTCGCGCGCTGGCCGGTGCTGCAGGCCTATCACGCACGGGTCGGTGCCCGCCCGACGGTGCAGGCAGCGCTCAAGGCCGAGGGCTTGCTCAAGTAACCCGCCGGTATTTCGCATAAAACCAGCACGATTCGGATCGCCGTACCAAGACGGGACCCGGGCCGCGGCCATTGACGGGGTCGGGGGGGATTGCTAGTTTAGCCCGCCGTCGGCCCGGCCCCGGATCGGATTTCGGGGTTGCCGGCACGACGATGTTCAACCCAAGAACTCGAAAGCGAGAAAAATATGCGGATCGTACTACTCGGAGCCCCAGGTTCCGGTAAGGGAACACAAGCGAAGTTGCTGGTTGAGAAGTACAAGATCCCCCACATCTCGACCGGCGACATCCTGCGCGCGGCGGTCTCCGCGGGTAGTGAGTTGGGCAAGAAGGCCAAGGCCGTGATGGATGCCGGCCAGCTCGTGTCCGACGATATCGTGCTCGGCCTGATCCAGGAGCGTCTGTCGCAGGCGGATGCGAAGAACGGTTTCATCATGGACGGTTTCCCGCGCAACATTCCGCAGGCGCAGGCGCTCGATGCGATGCTCGCACGCCTGAGCCGGCCGCTGCAACTCGCGGTGCTGGTCGATGTGGATAACGAGATGCTGATGAAGCGCCTCGCCGGCCGTCGCACCTGCTCCAGCGCCAAGTGTGGTGCGACCTATAACGTGCACTTTTCGCCGTCGAAGTCGCCGACCAAGTGCGACAAATGCGGCAGCACGCTACAGCACCGCTCGGACGACAATGAGGCCACGGTGCGCAACCGTCTGCAGGTGTATCAGCAGCAGACCGCGCCGCTGGTTTCCTATTACCGCGCGCAGGGCAAACTGCGCACGGTGCGTGGCGTCGGCCCGATCAACGAGATCTTCAAAAATCTTTCCGATATCGTCGAGGCGCAGATCCGTCCGCTGGCCGAGGTGATGAGCAAGATCGAGCAGGAAGAAGCGATCAAGGCCGCCAAGGCGCAGGCGGTCAAGGCCGCGGCGAAGCTTGCCGCCAAGGCCGCCGCCAAGGCCGCGGCATCCTCGGCCAAGGCGCAGAAGGCCGCGCTCAAGAAACAGGCCGCGGCGAAAATCGCCAAGAAAGTCGTGCCAGCGCCAAAGAAGGCGCTCAAGAAACCGCCGCCCAAGAAGGCGAAAGTGGCGCCGAAGAAAGCCAACAAGGGGAAAGCCAAGGTCAAGGCGAAAGCCAAACCCAAACCCAAGAAAACCAAATAAGGCAGATCAACAAGGATTGAAGGGCCCGCCCGGTTCCACCGAGCGGGCCCTTTTGTTTTTCCGCCGCCAGCTTCTATTATGAGCAAGAGACGGTGATTGGCAGGAGTCGACGCACAGTGACATCGAAACACGGTCAAGGGAAATTCCCGCGCACGCGCATGCGCCGCATGCGCCGCGACGCGTTCTCACGCCGCTTGATGCGCGAGACGCGGTTAACGGCCGATGATTTGATCCAGCCGGTGTTCATTGTCGAGGGCAAGGATCGCTCCGAGCCGGTGGTGAGCATGCCGGGCGTGAATCGCGTGAGTATCGACTGGTTGCTGCGCCAGGCCGAGAGCCTGTTGCGTCTGGGCGTGCCGGCGATGGCGCTGTTTCCGGTCGCGGAGCGCGCCAGGACCAAGGACAACAAGGCCAAAGAGGCCTACAACCCGAAAGGGCTGGTGCAGAGCGCAGTGCGCCAGCTCAAGAAAAATTTTCCCGAACTCGGGGTCATCACCGACGTCGCGCTCGATCCGTATACCGTCCACGGTCAGGACGGCCTGATCGATGACAGCGGTTATGTAGTGAATGATGAAACCGTCGCGGTATTGGTGAAACAGGCGCTGTCGCATGCCGAAGCCGGCGCGGATATTGTGGCGCCCTCGGACATGATGGATGGCCGCATCGCTGCGATCCGGGACGCACTCGAACACGCGGGCCACATTCACACTCGCATCCTCGCGTACTCGGCCAAGTACGCCTCGAGTTTCTACGGACCGTTCCGCGATGCCGTCGGTTCGAGTGCAAGTCTCGGCGGCGGCAATAAATACAGCTACCAGATGGACCCGGCCAATTCGGACGAGGCTCTGCGTGAAGTCGCGCTTGATATCGAGGAGGGCGCGGACATGGTGATGGTCAAACCCGGCATGCCGTATCTCGATATCGTGCGCCGCGTGAAAGAAACCTTCGGTGTACCGACATTCGTCTACCAGGTGAGCGGCGAATACGCGATGCTGGCCGCCGCGACGCAGAACGGCTGGCTCGATGAGCGCGCCTGTGTCATGGAGAGTCTGCTTTGTATCAAGCGCGCCGGTGCCGATGCGGTTCTGACTTATTATGCCGAGAAGGCCGCCGGCTGGCTCAAAGCCGGCGGCTGAGAGATTTCCCAATGCTGAGCATTTCCCCCTCACCCTCATTCCCTCTCCCACTAGGGGAGAGGGAGGCGAGCCGAGGTGTTCGCACCTGGGCGCAGAAATGCACCTGCGCCCGCTCAACGGCGCCAATGTCCACTGGACATTGGCGAGACCCCCGTTTCGCCTACGCGCGATTTCATTCACCTTGAATTACCGCCACCTCTACCACGCCGGCAACTTCGCCGATGTTTTCAAGCATGTCGCGCTCACGCTGTTGCTGCGCGGCCTGCATGCCAAGGACACGCCGTTTTGTTTTCTCGAAACCCACGCCGGTGCCGGCCGCTACGATTTCGCCGAACCGGCGGCGCAGAAGAGCGGTGAGTATCACGACGGAATTGAACGTCTGTGGGCTGCCGAAGCGACGCCCGCGGGGTTTGATGATTACCTCGCAGCGGTACGCGCGGTCAATCCGGATGGAAAATTGGGCTTCTATCCCGGCTCGCCGCGCGTCGCGCGTCATCTGCTGCGGCCCCAGGACCGCATGGTGCTGTGCGAACGTCATCCAGAGGAATTCGATCGTCTTAAAGACGAGTTCATCGGTGATCGTCAGGTGGCGGTGCACGAACGCGATGGTTACCAGGCGCTGAAGGCATTGTTGCCGCCCGCCGAGCGCCGCGGCCTGGTGTTAATCGATCCGCCGTATGAACAGGCGGACGAGTTCGAACAGATCATCAAGGGCCTGCGCAACGCGCACGAGCGCTGGGCCACTGGTATTTACGCGGTGTGGTATCCGATCAAGGATCGCAACGCGGTGGCACGCTTTCATACGCGTCTGCACGCCGGCGAGTGGCGCAAGGTATTGATCGCGGAGCTGGCGGTGTTTCCGGAGGACACCGCATTTCGGCTGAATGGCTGTGGTCTGGTGGTGATCAATACACCGTGGGGATTTGAGCGGGCCTTCGGCGAATTACTGCCTGATTTGCGTCAGCGGTTGGGCCGCGATCCGGCGGCACGCGCATCGATCGAGTGGTTGGTGCCGGAATAGGCCGAAAAAGCCTCGAAAGCCGTCCCTGATAGACTCACCAAGCCTATATAGCCGATAATCGGGTTATCCGGATAGACGAGCGGATATCGGGTTAGCGAGATATCCCCGCCGGCAGAGACATGGAAGGGAATCCCCGCAGTACAGCAAAATCGAAATAATTAAGACTCAACAGGTGGGGCGTGGCGGAACGGCGCGAAAATCAGCGGGTACCGATAGACGTGGACGTGGTGCTTAATTACCGCGAGCACGCGCTCATCTGTACGCTGCGCGATATCAGTGTGAACGGTGCTTTTATCGAGGCCGCACCGGACGATCTGCCGTATACCAATTCGAAGGTCGAGCTGGCGTTAACGGTAACCCGGAATGGCGCTGCGAGATATTGCCGCATCCCGGCACGCATCAGTCGCATTACCAATAATGGCGCCGCGGTTTCGTTCAGCGACGTGGGTATGGACGCGTATTCCAGTATCGTCAGCATCGTTTACGAGGCATAACAAAATCAGTCTGGCGATGCCACCCCGAGCATTGCCATCCCCAGTATTGCCACGGCCGCCGTTTCCACTCTGAGAATTGCCGATCCCAAGGCGACGCGTATTGCGCCGTCGGCAATGGCTTGCGCAACTTCCTCCGTGGTGAATCCGCCCTCGGGTCCGATGAGGATCGTGAGTGTTTCCTGCGGTTGGCTCATGAGCTGGTCCACCGGCGCTCCGTCGGGATGTGCGATCCAGACCGCGCCCCCGCGTGTATCGAGTTCGGCCATTGTCGCCGGCGGGTGAATTTCCGGCAGCCACGCGCGTCGGCTCTGCTTGCATGCCTCGAGACACACGCGTCGTAGTCGCTCCAATACGCCCGCCCCCGGTTTGACGACGCTGCGTTCACACAACAACGGCGTGAAACTCGCTATGCCGAGCTGGGTCGCCATATCCAGCATGACCGCGGCGCGGTCGCCTTTGGGCAAGGCGCAAGCGAGATGAACGATGGGCCGTGGTGGTGGCAGCCGTTGGTGTTGGTCGACGACTAATTCAAGTTCCTGCGTGCGTTCGTGCCGGACCTGCAACCGCGCGCGCGCCACGTTGCCGCGTCCATCGAACAGCCACAGCGTATCGCCGACCTGCAGTCGTCGGGCGGCCATGGCATGGCGTGCTTCGTCGCCGTGTAGCCGCGCGATCCCGCCGGTGGACGGCAATGTCGCGCAATAAAACATCGGCTCGGTCATATCAGATACGCGTGGAATAGATGTCGTAACGCACGAGTTTGCCGGCAATGCTCGCAACCGGATTCGGCACCAGCGGCGGCGCATGATCCGGGCGCTTTACGACGACTCGATTTGTCGCCGCGCGCCGCGCCGCCTCGAACAGTTCCAGCGCATCCGGATCTTCGCCGACCAGATCGCGCAGCCATTTGAGTTCCTTGCGCACGGCGGCCGAGGTGTTGCGTTTGGATGGGAACATTGGATCGAGATAGACCACGTCCGGCCGCGGCGTGAGCCCGGGTAGCAATGCGCGCGCATCGCCAGCCAGTAGCTGCAGGCGATCACCGAGTGCGTGCGCGGTGGCGTTCAGTCGTCGCAAGCCGTCGCGCACCAGGGCGGCCACCGCCGGCGAGCGCTCGATCGCAGTGACGCGATAACCCATCAGCGCCAGCCGGAATGCGTCTTGTGCCAGTCCCGCGGTCGCATCCACGACCAGCGGCGTCTTGCCGATCGCACGCGCGAGCGGCTGGCGGCGCGAAAGTCCGGCGCTGTAACGGCGAAAGTCCGCGGTCACGAAGTCGACGCGTAGCGGATTGAGGCGCGGGTCGCGATGATCGCGCAGTTCCAGGCCGGCGTCAGTCCAGGCGAGTACCAGGTCGTACGTCGAGTCGCTCTCCGCTGCCAGCGGCAGATTCAGTTCCTGTGCGAGTGCGGCACTCTGCGGTTGGGTGGTCTCTTCGGTGAGAACAGCGATGCTGGTGGCAGCGCGCGCCGGCGCCGGGCGATGTGGGCTGACAGGAGGCATGCGTCCACTAGCATATCACGCAGGCCCGGTATCACCGGGCCTGCGTGCGAAGCGAGGCGCGTTTTAAGGAAAGGCCGGTATCGTCGGATCGCGACCACGTTCCACCGATTTCGGATGCTGGCGGTGGACCATCGTGGTGATTTCATCGATCCGGTCTTTCGGGATGTCGAGCATCATGAGTACTTTGCCGGCTTCGATTTCCTTCTCGAACGGTTTCAGGTGTGTATTCGGCACACTGGAGGCGATCATGCCGGAGGCCCACACGCCCATGATGGCGCCGAGCAGGCTCGTGATCAGCACTACACCGAGCCCGGTACTGAGCCCATCCGGTGGAAAGAACAACACGACCAGGCCCGCGGCCGCGCCCGTGATGCCACCGACGATGAGACCGACACCGAGGCCATGCAGTGCGTCGCTTTTCTGCAGCAACTGTGCTTCGGGCAGATCACCGAGCCGCATGCCTTCGCGCGCAAGAAAATGGATATGACGATCTTCCAGGCGCGCGAGCAGTAAGTCGTGAAAAACCTGACGTGCGGTTTTTACGTCGGGGAGCAGAAAATAAAGCCGTCGTCTCATGACATCCTCCTTGCCGTGCAGGAACGGTCGCGCCTGGAACGGAAACCAGTATAGCGCCGGTTCGGGGAGCGACGCTAAGCTCGTGGAAAACCGGCGCGTTTTTCAGCCGCGTGCCGCTGCGGCTAAATCGAAGTTAATCTGCCATCAGTTCTTCATCTTGGCTTGTCACCATCCTTATCGGCGCCAGCGCGAGGGACTGGGTTATACTCCACACCCCGCGATTCAGCCCACTTTCTGTAAGGAGCACAACAATGCGTCGTCTTTTAATGGTACTGATCCTGGTTTTTGGTGGCGCTACTGCCGTCATCGGTACTCCGGCTGAAGCCGCACGCCTGGGCGGCGGCAAGTCATCGGGCATGCAGCGCCAGTCGATTCCGCGCGAAGCGCCGAAGGCACCCGCGTCGCAGCCGCAACCCGCGAATGCCGCCGGTGCGCCGGCACCGCAGCCGAGCGGGATGTCGCGTTGGCTTGGTCCGTTGGCCGGCTTCGGACTAGGCCTGGCTCTGATGTCTATGTTTGGCGGCGGTGCGATGGCTGGCGCCATCGGCAATATTCTGATGATTATGCTGGTGATCGGCATCGTGTTTGTCGCGATCAACTTCTTCCGCCGCAAAACCGCGCCCATGTCGGCCACCGCGCCGATGCAATACGCAGGCTTTCCGAACGCGACACCGGCGTCCACCATCGATCCCGCAATCAATCCGAATTCGCCCGCGGCGCTGTCGCGGCCTGCTGAGCGACGTTATCCCGCCGGCTTCGATGCCGACGGCTTTGTGCGTAACGCCAAGGTAATCTTCATCCGTTTGCAGGCGGCCAATGATGTTGGCGATGCGCGCGACATACGTGATTACACCACGCCCGAGCTTTATGCCGAGCTCGCATTGCAGATCCAGGAGCGCACGGATAAATCGCAGCAGACAGACGTGCTGACACTCAACGCCGAACTGCTGGACGTGACGCAGGAACCGGAACGGTTGATTGCCAGTGTGCGCTTTACCGGCTTGATCCGGGAGCAGGAGGCCGGCAACCCGACGTCCGTCGATGAGATCTGGCACGTGGTGAAAGACTCGACCAACGCCAAGGCGACGTGGCTCATTGCCGGGATCGAACAGAACGGCTGAACTGCTATTCAGTTCGCAAGTAAAAAAGGGCGCCGATGGCGCCCTTTTTTATTGATCTGGATTCCGTCATACGGCGGGCGAGTGTAGTGCTTGACGCCATTGCGTACACCGTGCAATAGTTAACCATATGGTTAACATTAAAACACCCGATCTGGATCGCACCTTCGGCGCGTTGGCCGACCCCACACGCCGCGCCATTCTGGCGCGCCTGGCACAGGGGGAGGCAAACGTGTCGGAGCTGGCCGAGCCGTTTCGCATCTCGCTGCCGGCGATTTCGAAACACGTACGTATCCTCGAAGACGCGGGCCTACTCACGCGCGCGATCGATGGCCGCATACACCGCTGCCGGGTCAACGCGACGCCCATGCGTGAAGCGATGTGCTGGATCGAACACTACCGCCGCTTTTGGGAATCGCAGCTCGATGCACTAGCCGATTATTTGTCTCGCAACTCTTCAAAGGAGGAAGTGTCATGGCAACCCCGCAACCCCAACTCGAAACCGCGCTCGTCATCAAACGTCAGTTCGATGCCCCGCGCGAAAAAGTCTTTAAGGCCTGGACCGACCCGCAAGCGTTGATGCAGTGGTACGCGCCGGCGGATGACTTTAAGACGCCGGTTGCCACCGTCGATCTGCGCGTCGGCGGCGGCTACCGCATCGAAATGATCAAGCCCGACGGCTCGCGCCACTGCGTCAGCGGCCGGTACAAGGAAGTGCGCGCGCCCGAGCGTCTCGTGTTCTCCTGGCAATGGGAAAACGATGTGAACGGCACGGGCCCGGATAGCGTGGTGACCGTAGAATTGCGCGACATCGGAGGGCGCACGGAGCTGATCCTTACGCACGCGCGCTTCGCCACGAAGCACGCGCGCGATATGCACGAACACGGCCACAGTGGTTGCCTCGACCGCCTGCAGCGACTGCTGGCGCAGCAAGCGTTGTAGCAGCCTTAGATTAAACAACCACGAAGGAGTGCAACATGAAGCTTTATCACAATCCGATTTCGCCAAAGTGCCGCAAGGTCCTCATGACGGCAGAACTCTTGGGCACAACGCTCGATAAGCAGGTCCTGGACCTTTTCGGCGGTGACCAAAAGAAGCCGGAGTATCTGAGGATTAATCCGATGGGTCTGGTGCCCACGCTAGTGGATGGCGGCAGCGCGTTGTGGGAATCGAACGCCATCATGCAGTATCTGGCGGAAAAAAAGCAGAACAGCGCGTTATGGCCGTCTGATCCGGCAATACGTGCCGACATCACACGTTGGCAATTCTGGGAGCAGGCGCACTGGGATCCGGCAATTTCGATTCTGGTGCGGGAATACATCTTCTTCAAGAAGTTTGGCAAAACCGGGCCGGACGCGAACGAGGTGAAGAAAGGCGAGGAGGCCTTTGCGCGCGTGGCAACTGTCCTTAACCAGCATCTCGACGGTCGTTCTTATCTTGTCGGTGATCATCTGACGTTGGCTGACATCTCGGTTGCGGCAATTCTGATGTTTGCGAAAGCCGCGCGGTTGCCGCTCGAGCAATATCCCAACATCAAACGTTGGTGCGCGACTATCGTGAGCACTGAGGCGTGGCAGAAAACCTCGCCACCGCCCATGCAGTAAGTCGATACGGTATGAAGAAAGCAAAGAAGGCGGCAGCGAAAAAGCCGACGCAGGCGGGCGCGGTGCCTGAGATCGATCCGCGCTTTGCCCCTGTCGCGAGCGCTTTTGCCAGAAACCGAAGCGTCACTGCAGGGACGCTGATGTCGTCCTACGGACTCAAGATCAACGGCAAGATTTTTGCGATGTCGGTCAGGGGTGAGTTGGTAGTGAAGTTGCCGAAGCAAAAAGTCGATGCGCTGGTGAGCAACGGGATCGGCAAGCGTTTCGATCCGGGTCACGGACGATTGATGAAAGAGTGGGTGGTCGTGGGGGCGAGACACGCGAACTGGGTAACGCTTGCCAAAGAAGCTTACCAGTTCGTGAAACGCGCCGCCCGGTAAACGGTTTTCCTTGCAGTTAAAATGGCGAACGGCCGGATTCCGGCCCTTCGCTTTACTGCACTGGCGTAGGCCACACACTTGCCCATCTCGTTTGGTTGGTCTCTGTCGTGGTGCATTACACAGAGCGATGAGCGCGGATCACGAGGTCGGACGACAGAGTGACTTAGTGGGAAGGGGCTTTTATACTTCCTGTGCCCAACTTGAATCCTTTGTTAAACGCCGCATGGGCGGGGCGCTTGCCAACAGCGCCGATATCCGCGAAGCCCGTGAGCGCGCCGAACTCGTCGCCGCGAGAGTTAGGCCGGTGACCCAGGATTAACCCGAGAACGTCTGCTGCCTTGAGCAACCAGCCATTCCTTCCTATGACGGGCGTTAGCTGGCTGTTGCTGGTCGAAATCCTCGGTGCGGTACAAGGACTGTTTCTTGCCGTCGTTCTTTTCTCGTCGTCGGGCGCCAGGCGTTCCGCCAACCAATGGCTCGCCGGCTTTGTCGCCGCGTTTGCCCTGCTCACCGCGGGCGATGCTCTGGAACAGAGTGGGGCGGTGTTGACGTATCCACGTTTGGCATACATCTTCGACTGGCTCATTTTTCTGCTCGGGCCACTGATGTTGTTTTACGTCCGGCTACTGACGGGCGGCGCCGGACCATCGTGGCAAGCGCTATTGCTGCATGGTTTGCCGGCGGCGCTGGCAGTTTTGGTGCTGCTTCTGACCTATCATCTACTGCCGGACGCGGAACAGCGGCGTGCGGTGGAAGCCGATCTGATTTCACCGGGGAGCCGACTCGACCCGGTGATGCTGCTGGCGGCGGCGCAGACGATGGCCTACTGGCTGGCAAGCCTGGTGGCGTTGCGACGTTACGGCGAGGCGCTCAAGCAGCGTTACTCGGCGTTGGAGCGGCGCAATTTCCGTTGGCTGGTGACGCTACTTCGATTCAATTTAATGCTGTGGGCGCTCTGGATTATCGCGCTCTTTTCTTTTTCCTCTTTGGTTGGCCTGTTCAACAGCCTTGGATTTCCCGTCGGTATTTATGTGCTGGGATATCTCGGACTGCGCCAGCCGGACGTGTTCCGGGAACACAGCGACCGAGACACTGAGCCCGCCATCGTTCAATACCCGCCAACGCCAATGTCTGTGGCGACAGCGCCGTTAGACGAAATCGCCAAAGAGAAATACGCCAAATCAGGGCTCACAGCGGAACGCGCCGACGATTTGCGCGTGCGGCTTGCGCACTTAATGGATACCGAAAAACCATTTCTGGAAAACGATCTGACATTGAGCGAGCTGGCACAGCGCCTGGGCGGTTCCCCGCACCATCTATCGCAACTACTCAACAATTCGCTTGGGCAAACTTTTTTCGACTATATCAACGCGCGGCGGGTCGAGGAGGTCAAGCGCTGCCTGGGTGATCCGGCGTACGCGCATCAGCCGTTGTTGGAAGTCGCCTTCGGTGCCGGGTTCAACTCCAAAGCGGCGTTCAATGCCGCGTTCAAAAAGCACACGGGAATAACCCCGACCGCCTACCGAAAGTCCGACTAGTCGGGTCGTCATTCGGCCGGGCCTGCCGCAGCCGAAAGCGCGGAATCTTGAACTCGTCTTTTCCGATCGGCGAAGACGATTCCACCGGTTCTGGTGACATAACGTGGCGCCCAGTTCTCAACAACGGGGTTTGCCATGTCATTGTTATCCGTCTCAGCCGTGCGTCTGTTTCTTCTGACTGCCGCATGCATCACCCTGAGTTTCCTCGCAGGATGTTCCCATCGCAATTCCGCTGCCGCGACGCCCGCCAAAACGTTGGCCCAAATAGTTCGCGAGGCGCAGGCGCAGAACCCTATCCCCGGACTGGCTGCGGCGTACGTTACGAGTTTGCGCGTCGAGATTGCAGTGGCGGGAGTGCGTAAATCCGGCACCGCGGATATGGTGCAAGCCGAAGATCAGTTTCACCTGGGCTCAAACATCAAGGCCATGACCAGCATGGTCGCGGCCTCGCTAGTTGAGTCTGAGCTTATCGGTTGGGATAGCCGTGTCATCGACGTGCTTCCGGAGTTGGCGGCGGAAATTCTGCCCACCTATCAGGTCGTGACCCTGGAAGATCTGCTTCGACACCGCGCCGGTGTGATGGCACTGGACGACGCCGCGGCGCTGGCGCTAGTCCCGGAATTGTCGGGGGCGGTGTCGCAACAGCGCGCAGCATTCAGCCGCTGGGCGTTACAGCAGTCGCCCGCCGCGACACCAGGCAAGGATTTCCTATATTCCAATGCCGGCTATGTCGTCGCCAGCGCGATGCTCGAGCGCGTATCCGGGCAAGCGTATGAACAGCTGTTGCAGGAACGGGTACTGAAACCGCTCGGACTGAAAGGCAAATTCGGCTGGCCGGCCGATGGCGATTCATCGCAGCCGTGGGGCCATGAGGTGATCAATGGAAATCCGGTCGCGGCCGATCCGACCGCAGCGCAAAATCAGTTTCCCGCATGGCTCACGCCCGCCGGCAACCTCAGTATGTCGGTCGCTGACTACGCCCGCTTTGCCCAGATTCATTTGTTGGCCCTGAGGGGGCAGCCGGCACTTCTGGGTATGGAGAGCTACATCAAGATGCACACGACGGCGGACGGTTACGCACTCGGTTGGGCTCCGGCGGTGGTAAATGGCGTGCCGTGCAACGCGCATCTGGGGGCAAGCGGCTTGTTTTCCGCCGTCATCATCGTAGAGCCGGCCGGGGACAAAGCGGTTGTGGTGCTGGCGAATGCCGACGGCGAAACCGTGGAGGACGCCGTTTGGCAACTGGCGCAAGAAATCCATGCGAACATAAAATGAGGAACGTGATCATGAAAACCTTCAACCTGTTTCTAGCCGGGCTGCTTTCTGCCCTCGCCGGATGTGCCAGCCTTCCTGGAACTCAAGTCAGTGACAACGGCGAGGGCAGAATCGAATATGCCCAGAGCGGCAGCGGACGCCCGGCGGTGGTATTCGAAACCGGCTTCGGGAGCGATATGGATAGCTGGCGCACCGTGCTCGAAGAGACCTCGCGATTCACCACGACCTTCGCCTACAACCGGCCCGGCTATGGCGGCAGCGACGCCACCGAGCGTACGCGCGATCCGCAAACTGTGGTGGAGGAGTTGCGGCGACTGCTGCGGGAACGCGGCCTGGATGCGCCCTATGTACTGGTCGGCCACTCGCTCGGCGGACTTTATATGCAGTACTTTGCCCGCCGCTACCCGGAAGAAGTCGCGGGGCTCGTGCTCGTGGATGCCACCCACCCGCGGCAGCTCGATTTTATTCGCGACAAAGCACCGGACGACTACAAAATCCTTCGCTTCATGACGTCGCTGTTCGCGGGAACGCTGCGCCGCGAATTTGACGATTCGGTCCGGGCCGGCGCGCAGATCGAGGCGCTCGCCCCGATGGTCGGCAAACCCGTCGTCATCCTGACCGCGACCAAGCCCAATGCGTTTGAGTCGCAGAAATTCGCGGAGGTAAAAGCTGAAATGCAGCGCGATCTCGCGCGGCAATTCCCCGGAAGCCGTCAGGTCCTGGTAGCAAGCGGTCACTTCATTCAACGCGAAGCACCGGCCGACGTCGTTGCCGCGATCCGTTCCGTATCAGGAAAATAAGTAAACTGTTTTGTGCTGCCACCTCGGCCGGTCGTGGGGCGCCACCAAACGCCTATCCCGCCATACTGCCAAAAAGCATTACCGTCTTGAGTCGTGCGTTACGTAAAAAAAGAGAAACGAAGTCAGACGGCGTTATGACTGCGGATCGATGCAGATATTAATTAACGAGGAGATCGTCGTCTCTACGCGGGGGTTTTGTTGCCCTTGACCGACGGGGCCTCATAGGGGTTGGGCGATGGATCGTTGGGACGAGTACGCCACCAGAGTACAGCGACAATGACACCCCACACCATGACAACCGTACTGACAAGCGCAGCCGGTAACCCTGCGCCCGCCTCTGTGGCGACCACCATGTTGTAGGCCGCGTGCCACACGGCCACGCAAAGAATGCTATGACCGGCCACAAGGTACACCTGCGCTAGAACGAACGCCCCACACACAAGGCCGAATGCCCAACCGACCAATACGGGACCCACGAGGGCGGCCATACTGGCATTCAGCCAGAACAGGGGCAAATGCCATAGAGACCAAAGGAGCGCTACCAAGAGCGTTGCCCGAAAACGGCCATGGCGGAGGAGCAAACGCTCAGCGACGAACCCCCGCCAACCGGCTTCTTCGCCGAACCCGTTGACGACGAGAACGGATGCGATGACAACTGCAAGCGACCAACTCTGGGGCAGCCCCGGAAAGTGCGAGAAGGCGATCGCCGACGGAAGAGGCTTGTCAAGGACCCACAGGGCAACGAAGGCGAGCGCGCCGAGGGCCAGCGGGGAGATTGCCAGCATGAGACTTGCGGGCCAATGCGGACTCAGGCGGACCATTCGACCGAAAAGCTCCCGCACACCCTTGTGCCCGTCGATCACGGCGGTGACGACAAGCGCGGCGAGCATGGGGCCCAGCAAGCCTGGAAAGTGCGTCGCGGTGCTGCCGGGCGCCACGCGCTGACCACTCATCAGTAGAGCGAGCCAATAGCCCCAGGAGAGCGCCAGCGCGAGTAGGTAGAAGGAAACAACCGGCCGCTTTACAACCCACGCTTGCATGATGGTGACCTCCGACGCCAAACATCTGAAAGTTTTCCCGGAAACCTACTCTTTATCAGGCTGTTCAACTCCCCAGTTCAGAACATCTAACCCACCAAAGCCAATCCGGGCATAAATATCGGTGCCGGAGGGCGTGGTGACCTTCTTCTCTTTGAACAGTCCGCTTTGGTCTTCAAGCGGGGTGACGTCAGCGGGCAAAAGCAAATCCACTCCGCCAAACCCGCAATGTACTTTGACTCGCTCTGCCCCGCGGAGCTCCGTCCAACCGAGCGTCACACTGCCGAGCGACACGTCGATATCGGCCGCGCCGGATAGTTCATTGAGTGAGACATCACCACCACGCAGTTGAATGTGAATATTCTTGGAATGGGTGATACCCGCCACTTCCCCGAATTTTCCCCGTATGGTCACGTCGCCCTCACCGCCATTGAGGATAACCACCCCGGCCACAAAGGCTATGCGGACTGTCGCTTGAACCGGGATGTGCATTTCGATCAGGAATTTCTGTTTCGGTCCCTGACGCACATAGGCGCCCATGTTTCGCCCTTCGACAAACAGGATGTTTCCATTCCGTTCAATCCGTTGAGGCAGTAGATGGGTCTCACCCGCCACCACCACTGTCGCCTCCGACTCTACATCAAAGCAGATCATGAGATTGCCCAAGGTCTGCAGGTCAATGCGTAGTTCTTCTAGCCCGTCAGCCGGAATGCTTTTGACGATCTGCGGATTTTGTATTGCCCCCACCGGAAATTCCCGCAAGGTTTTTGGAAGGTTCAACGGCATACTCTGTCCTCGTGTGAGCCCCTCGTGCCGCGCGTTGACGAACATCGTTGTCGCATGCGTGCAGGCCGACCATCATGGCCTCGTAGAGTGCTTCGCCCTATTTTTTTTCGGGGGTGTCCTCGCCACCTTCGCCGACAATATCAGGAGTGTTCGCGGCTCCTCTTGCCGCGCGCCGGTAATCCGACGGGGATATCCCTGTGTGTTCCTTGAAGAAGCGGGAGAAATTGCTGGCCGCGGAAAACCCCAAATCGTGCGCTACATCCATCAGCGCCGTGTCGCCGCTCGCCAGTTTTCGGATCGCTGCTTCCAGCCGGATCGCGCTCCAGAAAATCTGCGGCGTTGTGTTGAGCTGATCGCGGAAGAGTGCGAACAGTCTTGCCCGCGAGATTCCAGCCTGGCTCGCGATGTCGTCGACGGTCAGACGTATCTCCAGATGCTCCCGCATCAAACCGACGGCCAATCGCAGCGGGCGGCTAAGGACCGGCGCGATGACCGACGCGGCACTCCCGCTCGCCGAGGCCCGAGATGACTCGATAGACATCTCAATCACGCGCTCCACCGCCGTGTCGATCGCGGCATGGTGCTCGGGCCGCATCATCATCAGGTCAAGCAGTTGCCAAAGCGCGGCGCGTAATTCGGCACTGATGCCAATGTGCGCTGACGGAAACACGAACGGCCGGCCGGAGGCGCTCGCCTTCTGGTCGAGCCAGGTCTTGTTGATGTAAACGGCCAGGAAGATCGCCGGCGCGGCATCCGACAGTAACGTAAGGTCGTGCTGCTCAAACGGGTTTACGGCCGATGCTTCGGTGTCGCTGTAGCGGAACGCCTGCGTGCCGATGCGCGCCTCGGCCTCGGCGCCGCCGAGCCACCAGACGATATGGGCGTCGGAATGCGCGTGTGGGGCGAGGCCGGTCCGCAACGACAACAACACAATCCGCCCGAAGGCGCCTTCGTGTAGCGCAAAGTTCTCCGCCATCACGGTCTCCTGGTTTCTTCTGTCCGATGTGGAAAAAGAATAGCACGGAGACAACCGGCGACGTCCGTCGCGCGCGCAAGATCTCCACCGACCGCAAGAAAATCTGGACTCCGCGATAAGTCCGAACCTGTCAATCTGAAAAAAACGAGATTCAGAGATAAGCGGCGAGACGCTGCGATACGCCGACAATGCGCCGCCCGCCTAGGATTGATCACGAACAACGGCACACAGCGAGGAAACCATGATTCTCAGTTACGACGATACCGAACTCGGTCACGCCGACACCGGACAGCGTGCACCGGTTGTGCTCGTGCACGGCCTGGGGGCGACGGCCAATGTATGGGGCGCTCAGATCGCGGCGCTGGCTCCGCACTTCCGCGTGCTCGCGCCCGACCTGCGTGGCTGCGGTCGCAGTGGCCGGGCGCCGGTGTCGCTCGCGGCGTTGGTCGCCGATCTCGTGGAGCTGATCGACGGCGGCGGATTCGAAACCGTCCACCTCGTCGGGCACTCGTTGGGCAGCGTGATCGTTCAGCATCTCGCCGTGGCGCATCCGCAAATGGTCGAGAGCGTTTCACTGGTGGGGCCGTTTCAAGCGCCTTCCGAAGCCGGCAAGCAAGGACTGCGCGCTCGCGCCGAGCACGCACGAAACGGAGCGTTGACCGCGGTGGCCGATGCCACGGTGCGTGCCGGCACGGCGCCGGAAACCCGTCGCGAGCGGCCGGAACTTGGCGCGTTCGTGCGCGAACTCGTCATGCGCCAGGACCCCGAATCCTATGCGCAAACCTGCGAAACCCTCGCGGCACTCGAGCCGGCGGAAATTGAAACGCTGCGTTGTCCGGCGCTGGTCGTCACCGGCGATCAGGATGCGACCGCGCCGCCGGCCGTCGCGCAGGCGATCGCCGACAAGATTCACGGCGCGACGTACGCGGTGCTTGCGCAGTGCGGACATTGGACGCCGATTGAACAAGCCGCGGCGCTCAACGATGTGCTGCTCGAATTCCTGCTCAGCGTAAATCTGTCGACACGCGAGCAACAGCACGCTAACTGACTCAGCAACTCAACTGTCTTTTCCCAGGAGCGAATATGAAACCTCAACTTTTTACCAACGTAAAAATTTTCGATGGCACGGGCAGCGAGTGTTTTGCCGGCGAGGTGCTCGTTGCCGGCAACATTATCAAAACCGTGGCGCGCGGACAGCGTGAACTCGCACGCGAATCCAGCTACGACGTCATCGACGGTCGCGGCATGACGTTGATGCCGGGGCTGGTCGAAGCGCACGCGCACGTCACGTATACCAACATGGCGAAGTTCAACGAGCTCGGGCAGACGCCGCTCGAAGAGCACACGTTGCTGACGCTCGAAAACGTCAAGCTGATGCTGGACTCGGGCTTCACCAGCCTGTTCTCGGCGGCCTCCGCCAAATTCCGGCTCGAAGCCGTCATTCGCAATGCTATCGATGCCGGCAGGTTCCCGGGGCCGCGCATGCGCGCGGCGTCGCCTGAGCTGGTGGCCACCGGCGGTCTCGGCGACGAGCGCCAATATCACATGGATCATCACGGTTTCGAGGTGATTGCCGACGGCGTCGACGAAGTGCGCCGGACGGTGCGCACGCTGATACGCGAAGGCGTCGACACCATCAAGGTGAACATCTCGGGCGATCCGTTTTACGGACGCCCCGGCTTCGGTCGCCGGCTCTCGTACACGGACGCCGAAGTCGCGGCCGCCGCCGAAGAGGCGAACATGCGCGGGGCGTGGCTGGCGTGCCATGCGCGCGCGGACGAGTCCGTCAGACTCGCGTTGAAGCACGGCTTTCGCGTCATCTACCACTGCGACTTCATCGAAGGCGAAACGTACGATCTGCTCGAGGCGCAGCGCGACAAGATCTTTCTCGCGCCTGCCATTGGCGCGATTTACGCCGCGGCCTACGAAGCGGAACCCTGGGGCATCACCAAAGAATTTGCCGAGTCCAAGGATTTGTTCGCGATGATCGAGACCTGTCCGCGCGTGTACGGCGAGCTCAAAAAGCGCGGGTTGCGCATTCTGCCGGGCGGCGACTACGGCTTTGCCTGGAACCGCATCGGAACGAACGCACGCGACCTCGAACACTTCGTCAAGCTGTTGGGATTCACGCCGGCCGAAGCGCTGATGGCGGCAACCAAGTGGGGTGGCGAGATCATGGACATCCCCAATCTCGGCCTGGTCCGCGACGGCTATCTGGCCGACCTGCTGCTCGTCGATGGTGACCCGGTGCAGGATATCAAGCTGCTCCAGAACCGCGACAACATCCGGGTCGTGATGAAAGACGGCGTGTATTACAAGAACGCCATTTCTGAGACCGCCCATCGAAGGGACCACTGACAATGATCCTTACGGTCGCCGCGGTTTTTCTTTTGGGCGGGCTCATTACGGGGTTTCTGACCGGAATGCTGGGGCTCGGCGGCGGTGTCGTCATGGTGCCGCTGGTTTACGAAAGCTACCTGCATTCCGGCGCCGCGCCCAAGGCGGCGTTTATTACCGCGGTCGCTTCGAGTCTCGCCGTAATCGTGTTCACCGGCGGCTATGCGGCGTGGACGCACTACCGCGAAGGACGGCTCGACTTGCGACTGGTGCTACGCATGGGGCTCGGCACGGTCTGCGGTGCGTTGCTCGGCGCACATTTCCTATTGCAGGTCGACAACGGGCCGGTGCGGTACGCGTTCGGGGTTTTTCTGTGGATCGTCGCCGCATCGATGCTGTTACCCAGGGCGGCCGCACGCCCTCACGATGCGTCCATTTCTTTGGGGGCGCAACTGGGTCTCGTGCTGATCGGCGTATTCATGGGTGTGGCCGCATCGCTCTTTGGCATCGGCGGGGCGGCACTGGTAGTACCGGCGCTGATTTTGTTCTTCGGCGTCAGCGTACACCGTGCGATCGCGGCGGCGAGCGCGATGATCCTGGTGACGGCGGTATGCAGTTCCTTGAACTATGTCTTGACGGGTTGGCACGATCCCGCCGCGCCGGCGCACGGCATCGGCTGGATCGACCCCGTCGCGGTGTTACTCCTGTTGCCGGGCGCCCTGTTCACCACGCGGATCGGCATCCGGATTGCTCAGGGATATTCGGGGCGGCGCTTGCAGATATTGCTGATGCTGTTTCAGGTCGGTGTTGGCGCCCGGTTTCTGTTTTCGTAAGATGCTGCCTAAACCACAAGGCTTTGCGCTGCGTTATTATTGCTTTCTGGTCTTAGGCAAAAAAGGAGGACGAATGAAGGTTAAGTGGATTCTACGAGTCGCGGCGCTCGCGGTTCTCTTCTTTGCGGTGGGCCACTCCGTCGGCCATTTCACAAGAAAGGCCAACACCGATCCGCAAGCCGTGGCGGTATACCAGGCGATGGAAGGGTACAAGTTTCCGATCGGGCCCCAAATGCGCAGCTACGATGAGTTCTACGAGGGAATGAGTTTAAACCTCATCGTCACGCTTCTGGCATTCACGGTTCTTCTGTGGATATTGTCCGGTGTTGCGTCTCGGAATTCCGAGATATCGCGGCAAATTCTGTGGCCGATCGTGCTTTGTCTCGCTGCGTTCGCAGCGACAAGTTGGGTATATTTCTTTATCGTGCCGGCGATAACGTGCGTTATTGCAAGCCTCCTTGTCCTTGTCGCGATCTTGCTACTGAAGAAAGAAGGCAGTTCAAGAACAGCCTGACCCGTGTTTTGAGGCGAATGCGTGAGACCAATGCGTCACCTACGCATAAAAAAAGGGCGCCATCGGCGCCCTTTTTTTGTACTGCAACCCGACGAATTAACCCGCCGCGCGTTCGGCGCGCTTGCGGTCGGTTTCCTTGAGGAAGCGTTTACGCACGCGCAGGAAGTTCGGCGTGACTTCGACCAGTTCGTCGTCGTCGATGAACTCGAGCGCCTGTTCGAGCGAGAGCTTGATCGGCGGCGTGAGGATGATGTTTTCGTCGCAACCGGCGGCACGAATGTTGGTGAGCTGCTTGGCACGCATTGCGTTCACGACCAGGTCGTTGTCGCGCGAATGGATGCCGATCACCATGCCTTCGTACAGCTCTTCGCCCGGGCCGATCAACAGCCGGCCGCGTTCCTGCAAGGTGAAGAGTGAATAGGCGACGCTGGTGCCGATGCCATTGGCGATCAGCACGCCGTTGATGCGGTTCTTGAGCTCGCCTTTCTTCATCGGACCGTAGTGGTCGAACACGTGGTACAGCAGACCCGTGCCCTGGGTGGCGGTGAGAAATTCGGTCTGAAAGCCGATCAGTCCGCGCGCCGGAATCAGGTATTCCAGGCGCACGCGGCCCTGGCCATCCGGGTCCATGTTCAGCAGGTCACCCTTGCGGGTACCGAGCCTTTCCATGATCGTGCCCTGATGCTGGGCTTCGATGTCGACGGTCAGCTGTTCGAACGGTTCGTGTTTCTCGCCGTCAACGTCTTTGAGAATCACCTGCGGACGCGACACGGCCAGCTCGAAACCTTCGCGGCGCATGTTTTCGATCAGCACCGACAAGTGCAATTCACCACGGCCGGAGACCTTGAACTTGTCCGGCGCATCGCCCTGCTCGACGCGCAGCGCGACGTTGTGAATCAGTTCGCGCTCGAGGCGTTCTTTGATATTGCGCGAGGTGACGTACTTGCCGTCCTGACCTGCGAACGGTGAGTTGTTCACTTCGAACGTCATGGTCACGGTCGGTTCATCGACGGTGAGCGGCGGCAGCATCTCGACGTGTTCCGGTTCGCAGAACATGTCGGAGATGCGCGGCAGCTCGATACCAGTGATGGCGACGATGTCGCCCGCCTGGGCTTCGGCCACTTCATGACGATCGAGACCAAGAAAACCGAGCACCTGCAGTACCCGCCCGGTTTTTACTTTGCCTTCATGATCGGCGACGGAGATGACCTGGTTCGGTTTTACTTTGCCGCGCTTGATGCGTCCGACGGCGATGGCGCCGACGTAGCTCGAATAGTCGAGATTCGATACCTGCATCTGAAACGGACCGTCGAGGTCGACGTCCGGTGCCGGCACGTGCTTCAGAATGGTTTCAAACAACGGCGTCATGTCGCCGCCGCTGACATCTTTCGTGAGGCCGGCATAACCCATCAGCGCCGAGGCGTACACGACCGGGAAGTCGAGCTGCTCTTCAGTGGCGCCGAGGCGATAGAAAAGATCGAACGTCTGATCGAGCACCCAGTTCGCGCGCGCGCCCGGACGGTCGACTTTATTAATGACGACGATCGGACGCAGGCCGTGCGAGAACGCCTTCTTGGTGACGAAGCGCGTCTGCGGCATCGGGCCGTCGACGGCGTCGACCAGCAGCAACACGGAATCGACCATCGACAGCACGCGCTCGACTTCACCGCCGAAGTCGGCGTGGCCCGGCGTATCGACGATGTTGATGCGGTAATCTTGCCAGCGGATGGCGGTGTTCTTGGCCAGGATCGTGATGCCGCGTTCTTTTTCGATCGCGTTCGAGTCCATGACGCAGGTGCCCATTTCCTTGCGGGCGTCGAAGGTACCCGACTGCTGCAGCAGCTTGTCCACGAGCGTGGTCTTGCCGTGGTCAACGTGGGCGATGATGGCGATATTGCGAAGATTCTGTATCACAGGGGTCTACCGGGTAACGGCCAAAAAAGGCCGCGCATTATACCCACACGGGGGTTACATGTCCTGTCTCATGGCAGGGAGTACTGCAAAAACCAGTCCTTTCGGCATGGTTTAGTGCTTGGTGGGCGGGGTTTCCGTCGTGTGACCAGCGGCAAACAACTGTTCGACCTCGACCGCATCGAGCTCGTAATGACTGCCACAGAACTCGCAATCGACCTCGACGCGGCCCTTTTCGCTGACAATCGAGCGGATCTCGGCTTCGCCCAGCATGCGCAGCACGCCCTCGACGCGGTTGATCGAGCACGAGCAGCGAAAGCTCACCGGCACCCGCGCAAATAAGCGCACGTCTTCCTCGTGATAGAGCCGGTGCAGAATGTCCTGCGCCGGCAGCGCCAGCAGTTCTTCGCGCGTCAGCGTTGAACCCAGATGCGCGGCGCGCTCCCACGCGTCGTGATCCGGACTCTCCTTGTCCGGCAGTTTTTGCAGCAGCATGCCCGCGGCCTGTTGTTCATCGGCGGCGAGCCACAGACGCGTCGCCAGTTGTTCCGAGCGCGCGAAATAGCCTTCCAGCACATGTGCAATGCTTTCGCCTTCGAGCTCGACAATGCCCTGATAGGTCTCTTTGCCTTTGAGCGGATCGATCGTGATCACCAGGCGTCCATCGCCCAGCAATTCCGACAGCGGCATCGGCGTGATCTCGCCCTGCCATTGTGCGATCGCGCGCATCGCGCGTTCGCTCGAACACTCCACCACCAGCAATTGCACCGGGCCGTTGCCCTGCACCTGCATTGTGAGCTTGCCGTCGAACTTGAGCGTGGCCGTGAGCAACGCCGCGGCGGCCATGAATTGGCCCAGCACATCGCGCACCGGTTGTGGATAGTCGCGCCGTTCCAGTACCGCACGCCAGGTCGCATCGAGATGCACGATGCGTCCGTGTATCGGTGCGTGTTCGAAGATGAAGCGCTCGAGACTGTCGTGCGGACGGGTAACGGGAACGAGCGCTTGCGGGTCTGGATTCATCGTGACGGCGTGTCGGACATCTTGCTTACATCTAAGTGTAACAAACTTTTTTGGACTAATTTCGTATACTGCCCTGTATGAAAATACTGCTGATCCGCCACGGGAAAGCCGAAGAGCCCAGAGCGTTGTCGTGGTCGGCAAAGAAGGACGCGACGCGCGCCCTGACGGAGACCGGTCGGCGCGAGATGCGCAAGGCGGCAAAAGGACTGCGCAAGTTCACACCCGATATCGACGTGCTGGCATCCAGCCCGTTGCTGCGCGCGCACGAGACCGCGGAGATTGTCGCTAAGGTGTTCGGTGTGCGCGACATCATGGAGCAACCGCTGTTGTCGCCGGGCGCGGATGCGCCGGCATTGCTCGATTGGCTGCAGGAGTTGTCGGCGCCGGCAACGGCAACGGCAACGGTCGCTCTCGTTGGGCACGAACCCGATCTCAGTCATTTTGCCGGCCTGCTGGTGACCGGGACCGAGGCGTCTTCGATTGCGCTGAAGAAAGGCGCCTGCTGTTTGATCGAATTCGCCGAGCGGCCGATGATCGGCCGCGGTACGCTGATGTGGTTGTTGCAGCCGGGACAGCTGCGCCGGCTCGACTAGTTTAGTTGGGAACCACCGCGGTTGCGTCAACACCAGGACGCGCGCTTTCGAGATGGTTTACAAACTGGCGTGTGCACGCCTCCCAGGTGTACTTGAGGGCTTCTTCGCGGCAACGTTTTGGATCCACCTTGAGTGCGTTGATTGCCGCCTGTTTGAGGTCCTCGTCGAGATAACCGGTGACGCCATTTTCAATGATGTCGACCGGACCCTGCACCGGATAGGCCGCCACCGGCACACCACAGGCGAGGGCCTCGATGATCACCAGTCCAAACGTGTCGGTGCGACTGGCAAAGACGAACACGTCGGCCGCGGCCACGTGCTGCGCCAGGTCGTCGTCTTCCCTGGGACCGGTAAACACCGTGTCCGGATATTTGCGTTTCAGCATTTCGAGATCCGGTCCGCCACCGACGACATATTTCGTTCCCGGCAGATCGAGCTTAAGGAATGCCTCGATATTTTTTTCCACCGCCACGCGCCCCATGTACATGAATATCGGCCGTGTCGATTTGAGCCGCGATTTGGCCCGCGGACGAAACAGTTCGGTATTCACGCCGCGCGACCACATGCCGAGATTCCTGAAACCCCAGTGCGACAGCCGTTCGTGCAACGTCTGGGTCGCGACCATCGTGACCACGGCCGGGCCATGAAACCAGCGCATCACCGCGTACGAGATGCTGAGCGGAATGCGAGTGCGCAGCCATACGTACTCGGGAAACTGGGTGTGGAACGTGGTCGTGAACGGGAATTTGTTTTTCAAACACCAGCGCCGCGCCGCCATGCCGAGCGGACCCTCGGTCGAGATATGCACCGCGTCGGGATTCGCCGCTTCCAGCAGCGCGCACAGTTTCTTGCCGGCGAACAGCGACAGCCGTATTTCAGGATAGGTCGGACAGGGGATGGTGCGAAACCGGTTTGGTCCGATGACGTCCACTTTATGACCCATGCGCGTAAGTTCTTCGACCGTGCGGGTGATGGTGCGTACGACGCCGTTGACCTGGGGATACCAGGCATCACTGATGATGACAATATTCAAGCGGCCTCCCGCACGGCCGGTGCCACCGCACTGCGCTCGTCAATGAGCCAGGTGGTCTCGTCGGTCCAGCTCAAGATTGCGAGCGAACCGTCCGGGCGTTCGATCATCGCGGTGCACGACTCGACCCAGTCGCCGTCGTTGCAATAGCGCACGCCGTTGACCGTCTCCATCGCGGCCTTGTGGATGTGACCGCAGATCACGCCATCGACCTTGTGCCGGCGTGCTTCGTGCGCGAGCGCGTTTTCAAAATTGCTGATGAAATTCACCGCGTTTTTCACCTTGTGCTTGAGGTATTGCGACAGAGACCAGTAGCGCAGACCGAAATGGCGGCGGAAGAAATTGACCCAGCGGTTGGCGTACAGCAGCACGTCATACAGCCAGCTGCCAAAGACCGCCAGCCATTTGCTGTGCTTGACGATGGTATCGAACTCGTCGCCGTGAATCACCAGGAAGCGGCGGCCGTCGGCATTGCGATGCACGACTTGCGGTTCGATGCGCACGCCGGCGAACACCGCGCCGGCGTAATCGCGAAATATCTCGTCGTGATTTCCCGGTACGTAAATCACCTCGGTGCCGTGCGCGGCCAGTTCCATGATCTTCTGCAGCACACGGTTATGCGATGTCGGCCAGTACCAGCCGCCCTTGAGCGCCCAGAAATCGATGATGTCGCCGACAAGATAAAGCTGATCGCATTCGGCGTGGTTGAGAAAGTCGAGCAGATACTCCGCTTTACAGGCGCGCGTTCCCAGATGCACGTCTGAAACCCAGATCGTGCGAAAGCGCAGCCGTTCGCGTCGCGGTGCGCGCGTGTCGAGAACTGTCGGGATATCTGCACGCCGGGGCAACTGCGGGTAACCGTCGTGACGATCCAGCGTCTGTTCGCGACTGCGCAGTAACAACCGCGACAGCAAACCCGCCGAAGTTGTCGCGGTTCGGGTATTGGCTGAGAGGGCCATGTCGAGAGCCTCCGAATTCATATATTGAGACGAACGTAGCGAAGCGAAGTAGGGCTTCATTGATTTCATGCCGCAAACTATGAAGGCACAACGTTAAATTTTATTGACAACAAAGCGGGTCTGACGTCATTCACCTGTCACATTCAATTGTTTCAATTCGATGGCAGATCCAACTCGCGGAGAAAACAGTGGGGATAGCGAAAAAATTGGCAGCCAGCCTGACCGACGTCCGACGTATCGTGCGCGCCGGGAGTTATTCGGTTTCCGGCCTGCATGCGGCGATCCGCAAGGAGGCCGCGTTTCGTCAGGAGCTGATCCTGTTTGTGGTGCTGGCACCGCTCGGGTATTGGCTCGGACAGAATGCTATCGAGCGTGTGTTGCTGATTGGCAGCCTGCTGATCGTGCTGATTGTCGAATTGCTGAATTCAGGGATCGAAGCGACCGTGGACCGTATCAGCAAGAAACATCACAAGCTCTCCGGCCGCGCCAAGGATATGGGTTCGGCGGCAGTGACGGTGTCGTTGCTGCTGGTGATTTTTATCTGGGCGGCGTTGTTGCTCGATCGGTAGGCCGCGGCCGCCGGTATGGCTACACTAACCGGATGCAACCGATTTATCGGATGTGCGTGCAGGGCACGACTCGCGTATGCCGCTGACGCGCCTGCTTTCCGTCGTGCGGCCGCGCAGCCAGCGCGCGCCACGGACTGTGGCAGCACTCGATCTGGGCTCGAACAGTTTCCACATGATCGTCGCGCGCGTGATGAACGGCCAGTTCCACGTGGTCGATCGGCTGCAAGAGATGGTGCGACTCGCTGCTGGCCTCGATGAACACAACAATCTCGACAAACCCTCGCGCGCGCGGGCGCTCGAATGCCTGGCGCGTTTTGGCGAACGGCTGCGCGGGATGTCGCCCGGCAGCGTGCGCGTTGTCGGTACCAATACCCTGCGGCGTGCGCGCAACAGCAAAAAGTTTCTGCTCGCGGCCGAGCACGCGCTCGGTCATCCGATCGAAATCATTTCCGGTCAGGAAGAGGCGCGCCTGGTCTACCAGGGTGTCGTGCACGACCTTCCCGATGACGGCAAACGCCGGCTGGTGATCGACATCGGCGGTGGCAGCACCGAGTTCATCGTCGGTCGCCGCTACGAACCGCTGCTGGCGGAAAGTCTGCACATGGGTTGCGTCGGCATGAGTCTGGAATATTTTCCGAACGGCCAACTGACGTCGAAGCACTGGCGGCGCGCGGAGACCGCGGCGCATCTCGAGCTGCAACCGATCGAGAGCCGTATTCGCGAACAGGGCTGGAATTCCGTCTATGGCGCCTCGGGTACGATTCGCGCCATCAGCGCGGTATTGCACGCGAAGAAATGGACCGACGGTGAGATCACACTGGCGGCGCTGCAGCAGTTGCGCAATGCGCTGCTGGCGGCGGGCGATCTCAGGCGCGTCGCGTTCGAGGGCCTCAGTCCCGAGCGCGCGCCGGTATTCCCCGGTGGCACCGCGATCCTGTTGGCTGCGTTCGAGGCGCTCGCGATCGAGCGCATGGAAATTTCTGACAGCGCGCTGCGCGAAGGCCTGCTTTACGATCTGCTCGGACGTATCCGGCTGAGCGATCCGCGCCGGCGCACGGTAGCGGCGTTGCTTGAACGCTATCACGTGGATGCCGTGCAGGCTGCGCACGTCGAGCGCACCGCGCAATATTGTTTGACGCGGGTCGCGAATGCGTGGGAACTCGGCATACCGCAGGCGCAGGCACTGACATTTGCCGCGCGATTGCACGAGATTGGGCTGGCGATTGCGCATACCAAGTATCACCGCCACGGTGCCTACCTCGTCGAGCATTCCGACCTGCCGGGGTTTTCGCGCGAAGAGCAGCGTCTGCTGGCAGTACTGATCCGGGGGCATCGGCGCCGTTTCCCGGCGGAAGTGCTGGAGATGTTGCCGCCCGATGAGCGTCGCGTCGCGCGACGGCTGATGGTGTTGTTGCGTCTGGCGGTGCTATTGCACCGCGGACGTTCGCAAGTGGAATTGCCGCGGTTTCGTCTGGTCGCGCGCAAGCGTGTGCTCACGCTCGGCTTTCCCCGTGGCTGGCTGAAAAAAAATCCGCTGACCTGCGCCGATCTGGAACAGGAGATGGAATATCTCAAGGCCGCGGGGTTGGTGCTCGACTTCAGTTAAGGCGTGCTACGGCGGCGCTTCCGCCAGTTCCTTGAGCAGTGCGCTTTGCGCCGAAACCGGAATGACTTCGCCAGGCGTGAACCGTACGTAGCTTCCGTCCGCGCGCAGCTCCCACGCGTGGGTATTGTCGGCAAGATAAAATTCCAGCGCTTCTTTCGTGATGCGCGAACGCAGCGCGGCTTCCGTGACCGGAAACGCAATCTCGACGCGGCGGAAAAAATTTCTGTCCATCCAGTCAGCGCTCGCGAGCCAGACCTCTTCCTTGCCGTCGTTCAGGAACGAATACACGCGCGTGTGTTCCAGAAAGCGGCCGATGATCGAGCGCACGCGGATGTTATCGGATACGCCCGCCACGCCCGGGCGCAGGCAACAGATACCGCGCACGATCAGGTCGATGGAAACGCCGGCCTGCGACGCGATGCAGAGCGCCTGGATGATTTGTGGCTCCACCAGCGCGTTCAGTTTGGCCATGATGCGCGCGGGCTTGCCGTCTCGCGCATGCGCTGTCTCGCGTTCAATCTTCGCCAGCAGTTCCTTGTGTAGCGTGAAAGGGGCCTGCAGCAGTTTTCGTAGTTTGGTCACACGCCCGAGGCTGGTGAGCTGCAGGAACAGTTTGTGTGCATCTTCGCCAAGCGCGCCGTCGCAGGTGAGCAGCCCGAAGTCGGTATACAGCCGCGCGGTGCGGTCGTGATAGTTGCCGGTGCCGAGATGCACGTAGTGCTTGAGTTTGCCCTTTTCACGGCGCACCACGAGCGCCATCTTGGCGTGGGTCTTGTAGCCGACGATGCCGTAGACGACGTGCGCGCCGGCCTCTTGCAGCATTTCCGCGAGGTTAATGTTCGCTTCTTCGTCGAAGCGCGCGCGCAATTCGATCACCACGGTGACTTCCTTGCCGGCGCGCGCGGCATCGACCAGCGCGTCCACCAGCACCGAGTCGTTGCCGGCGCGATACAGGGTTTGCTTGATCGCCAACACCTGCGGATCGGCGGCGGCCTGACGGATGAAGTCGAGCACCGGTGCGAATGACTGAAACGGATGGTGCAGCAGGATGTCGCCGTGTTGCATCGCCTCGAACATGTCCTTGCTGCGGCGCACGACCGCGGGCACGCCGGGGGCAAACGCCGGATACTTCAGGTCCGGTCGGTCGACCAGATCGTGCAGCGCGAGCAGCCGGATCAGGTTGACCGGTCCGTTCACCTGATAAAGATCTTCCGGCCCCAGTTCAAACTGGTTCAGCAGGTAGGTAGTTACGTCCGGCGGACAATTGTCCGCGACTTCCAGACGCACCGCGTCGCCATAACGCCGTGAGCGCAACTCACCTTCGAGTGCATGCAGCAGGTCGTCCACTTCTTCGTCATCGACGAACAATTCCGAGTTGCGCGTGACGCGAAACTGGTAACAGCCCGCGACTTCCATGCCGGGAAACAGGTCGTTGACGTGGGTGTGGATGATCGACGACAGAAATACAAAGTCGTGCGGGCCGTCGGTACATTCCGGCGGCAACTGAATCAGTCGCGGCAACGCGCGCGGCGCCTGTACCACCGCGATGCCGCCGCGGCGGCCGAAGGCGTCGCGGCCCTTGAGCGAGACGATGAAGTTGAGGCTCTTGTTCAGGATGCGCGGAAACGGATGCGCCGGATCGAGCCCGAGCGGCGACAGCACCGGCAGCAGTTCGTGTTCGAAATAGTGGCGTACCCACGCCTCCTGTTCGGCGTTCCATTCGGTGCGGCGCACGAAACGGATGCGTTCGCGTTCCAGCGCCGGAATCAGCTCGTCGTTCAGCACCCGATATTGCGCCTCGACGAGCTTGTGCGCTTCCTCGTCGATACGTTTCAGGACTTCGAGCGGCGTGCGATTGTCGGGGCCGGCCTGCACCGATCCCGAGGCGACCTGTTGCTGCAGGCGCGCGACGCGGATTTCGAAGAATTCATCGAGGTTGGTGCTCGAGATACACAGGAACTTGAGGCGCTCCAGCAGTGGCGTTACCGGATCGCAGGCCTGCTCCAGCACACGGCGGTTGAACGCAAGCAGCGATAGCTCACGATTGATGTACAGCTCTGGCTGGCGCGCCAGTTCGAAAGGGGCCGGTTCGGCGATGGTCATGACGTGGCTCTGCAATTACGACAGACACATTACACGACGCGAATGACACTAGTGTGAACCCGCTTTTCCCTGCGGAAAAAGACGCCGCCGTTTGTCCGTGGCAGTGGATTCCCGGTTCAAAAACCGGAACCCGCAACCGCTGATCGCGGCGCGGGTTGGTTCCGGGATCGAACTACTCCTGTGCGCGGCTGCGTGCTGCGGCGGCGTGCTTGTCGGTAACCGGATGCGATGCCGCGGCATCCAGGCGCTGGGAAATGCGACGCAGCTGTTCCTGCATCTCCACCGGCACGCGTTCGCCCATGCTCTGCAGATAGGTCTGCACGTCCTGGGTCTCTTGCTTCCAGCCCGCGATGTCGATGTTGAGCAGTTCCTGCATCGTTGCCGGCGCGACATCGAGGTTGCGCGTATCGATTGCTTCCGCCGGTGGCACATAACCGATCGCGGTTTCCGTCGCACGGCCGTCGCCCTGGGCGCGTTCGACGATCCAGCGCAGTACGCGCAGGTTCTCGCCATAGCCGGGCCACAGGAATTCGCGCTTCGGACCGCGACGGAACCAGTTCACGTTAAAGATTGCAGGCGGATGCTTGAGACCCTTGCCGATGCGCAGCCAATGCGCGAAGTAGTCGCCGACGTTGTAACCGCAAAAGGGCAGCATCGCCATCGGATCGCGGCGCAGTACGCCGGTCTTGCCGGTCGCGGCCGCGGTGGTCTCGCTCGAGAGCATCGAGCCGACCAACACGCCATGCGCCCAGTCGAATGCCTGGTATACGAGCGGCACCAGACTGCCGCGTCGGCCGCCGAAAATAATCGCCGAGATCGGCACGCCCTGCGGATCGTTGAACTTGGGCGAAATCCCCGGGCACTGATGCGCCGGCGCCGTGAAGCGCGCGTTTGGATGCGACGCCGGTTCGCCGGCAGCTGGATCAAACGGCTGGCCGCGCCAGTTGGTCAATCCCGCCGGTGGCGTGCCGAGGCCTTCCCACCACGGTTGGCGATCCTGCGTCACCGCGACGTTGGTGTAGATCGTGTTCCTGGCGATCGAGGCCATCGCGTTCGGATTGGTTTCGGTATTGGTGCCGGGGGCGACGCCGAAGAAACCGTTCTCCGGATTAATCGCCCACAGACGTCCGTCCGGTCCCGGCCGCAGCCAGGCGATGTCATCGCCGACGGTCCAGACTTTGTAACCCGCCTGCGACAGCGGCGGAATCAGCATGGCGAGATTGGTCTTGCCGCAGGCGCTGGGGAAGGCAGCGGCGATGTAGGTCGTGTTTCCTTTCGGATCTTCGAGACCGAGGATCAGCATGTGCTCGGCGAGCCAGCCCTCGTCGCGCGCTTGCACGCCGGCGATACGCAGCGCGAAGCATTTCTTGGACAGCAGTGCATTGCCGCCGTAACCGGAGCCCACGCTCCAGATCTCACGCGTCTTGGGGAAATGGCAGACGAAGCGGCGCTCGGGATCCAGGTCGCCCAGCGAGTGCAGGCCCTTAACGAAGTCGGTCGAGTCCGCGAGTCGATCGAGTGCGATCTTGCCCATGCGCGTCATGATGCGCATGTTCACCACGACGTAGGCGCTGTCGGTGATCTCGATACCGACCTTGCTGTACGGAGACGATTCCGGGCCCATCAGGTAGGGCACGACGTAGAGCGTGCGTCCCTTCATGGCGCCGTCGAACAGCGGCCACACCTTGGCGCGCGCGTTGGCGGGCGACATCCAGTTATTGGTTGGGCCGGTGTCGGCCTGGGATTCGGTACAAATAAACGTGAGGTGTTCGGTGCGGGCGACGTCGGACGGGTGACTGCGGTGCAGGTAACAGCCTGGATGCGTTTTCTGGTTCAGCGTCTCGAGCGTGCCGTCGGCGCACATCTGTTTGATGAGCTCGGCATTTTCGGAGTCGGAACCGTCGCACCAATGGATGTGATCGGGTTGAGTGAAACGGGCAACTTCCTCGACCCAGCTGGCGAGGGCACGGTTACGAATGGCAGTCACGCAAGTCTTCTCCTAAGAGGCCTTGATGCTCACCCAATACCAGGATACGCCGTCGGTACAGATAGTCGAAAACCTGGGGTGTAATGGGCGATGCTCCGGGCAAATTTGTTTAATTTTGTTGGATGATCGTCACGCTGATCCGAAACCATTCCGGTGCACCGTGACGCCGGATAATCGACGGCGAAGACAAGCATATTACTGGTCCAGCTCACGGTGGAGCAAGGAAGTTGCCTGGTTTGTAGACAACTAAACTAAACAGGTAGCTGACAACGTTGATACTGCGAGCTAATTTTGTGTAGTGGTTTTCCGAGGGGTGGTTTTTACGAAACTACATTTCGTCTGTTGCGAGCCGCCGCGCCATAACGGTGTCTTGCCGAGCCTCCTCATCGAAGAGGAGATCGCCGTCGGCGTACGGAACGTCTTGCGAACGCAGGTTGGCGAAGTCGAACAATTGGCGGTCGGCCAGATGGGAGGGCGCGACATTCTGGATCGCGCGAAACAGCGATTCCAACCGACCGGGAAATTTCTTTTCCCACTGCTGCAACATCTCCTTGATCACCTGACGTTGCAGATTGGGTTGGGAGCCGCACAGATTGCACGGGATGATCGGAAACTGTTTTAACTGCGCGTAGGCAACCAGATCGTCTTCGTGGCAATACGCCAGCGGCCGGATGACGATATGGCGGCCGTCGTCGCTCACCAGCTTGGGCGGCATGCCCTTGAGCTTGCCGCCGTAGAACATATTAAGGAACAGCGTCTGCAGGATGTCGTCGCGATGGTGGCCGAGGGCGATCTTGGTGCAGCCGAGTTCGGCCGCGACGCGGTAGATGATCCCGCGACGCAGGCGCGAGCACAGCCCGCAGGTGGTTTTGCCTTCCGGAATCACGCGCTTCACGATGCTGTAGGTATCGGCTTGCTCGATATGGAACCGTACACCGAGTTTCGCCAGATATTCCGGCAGCACATGCTCGGGAAATCCAGGCTGCTTTTGATCAAGGTTGAAGGCAATGAGCTCGAAGTTCACCGGCGCCTTCTCGCGCAGCGCCAGCAGGATATCGAGCAGCGCATAGCTATCCTTGCCGCCCGAGAGGCAGACCATGATCTTGTCGCCGGCCTCGATCATGTTGAAGTCGCCGATGGCCGCACCGACGCCGCTGCGCAAGCGCTTGGCGAGTTTGTTGGATTCGTAGCGCGCTTTCTGTTCGCGCTGGGTGAGGGGAGTTGCTTGCATAAGTCCTGTCCTTCTAACTAAAACTGATCGCGGATTTTACACCGAACCGGTTTCCGGCCTATGGGGCGCCTGAATCGGGCTGGTTTTGAGCGGCGACATCGCGGCGCACCTGATCCATGTCGAGCGCTCGGACTTTTTCAATCAGCGTATCCAGCGCCGCGCCGGGCAAGGCGCCGGCCTGCGCAAACACAACGATCTGCTGGCGGAACACCATCAGCGTCGGGATCGAACGGATCTGAAACGCGCTGCCGAGCATCTGTTCGTCGTCGGTATTGACCTTGGCGAAGACGAGATCGGGATATTTTTCCGAGGCGGCCTCGAATATCGGCGCGAATCCACGACACGGCCCGCACCACGGTGCCCAGAAGTCGACGAGCACGATCTCGTTGGTGTTGATAGTGGACTCGAAGTTCGCTTGCGTTGCGACGATGACGGCCATGGGTGATTCCTATTTAGCGGCGATCAGCGGCTCGAAGAACGGGCGGATGCGCTCGAGCGAGATGCGGATGTTGAGCGGCATCGCATGCGACAGCAGATCGAGCGGGATGATCGATTGCGCCATCGCCGGCTTGATCCCGGCGGCCTTGAGTCTCTCGGTCATGGTTTCGTTGACGACCTGCAGCTTGCGGTAAAGCTCGACCAGGCCCTCGAGTTCGAGATCGGGAGCCGTGCCGTCCTTCTGGCGGAAGTGTTGCGCCAACAAATACATCGACGTCACGCGCTGCAGTGTTTCGTCTTCAGTAGAAAACGGCAGATGGAAATGCGCCATCGGACGCAACGGTGCGGTATGCGGGCAACCGCTGGTGGCCATCACCAGGCCCAGCAATGAGGACAGCGCTTTTTGCAACGGTTTCTGCGCCACCACACTGCGTTCCGGTAACGACACTTCGACGTGCACCGGCGTGAACGCATCCAGCGGCTCGCAGGTCTGCAGTACCGGCGCGATGCGCAGCGCCGCCGGGCAGTACGGATGTGTCTCTGTGGACAGCGGGCAGTGCGGGCATTTGTGAAACTCGAGTGCCGTCCATGTCGGCGGGTTCGCGGGCGTGGATTCGACCATCTCGAAGGTCTTGGGGTCGAAGCGCAGCCGGAACACCAACTCGCGGCCGTCCGTGGTACGCAGGCGGTACTGTATGTAGATAAATTCCATGTGCACCGGGTTCCCGTGTGTTCCCGGCCACTACTCTACACTTTCATCGCCGCGCTTTCAGCCGCGGGGTGCGCAATGGTTCGGCAATAACCGATCCGCGCGATCGAGTCTCTAGCTGTGGCGACCCAGAATATCGCGTTCGATCTGCTCGAGCGTGGTGTGACGCACGTCCTTGCCTTTCACCAGGTACACGATGTATTCGCAGATATTGCGCGCATGGTCGCCGATACGCTCGAGTGCGCGCGCGGCCCAGATCACATCGAGTGCGCGCGTGATGGTACGCGGGTCTTCCATCATGAAGGTAATCATCTGGCGCATCACGCTGTCGTATTTCTGGTCAATCTGGCGGTCTTCGCGCGCGGTGCGCACCGCGGCCTCGATATCCATGCGTGCGAACGCATCGAGCGCCTTGTGCACCATCTCGCGCACGTGATTGCCGAGGGTCTGAATTTCGGCATAGTTGTTCTTGGGCCGCTCTTCCTGTGCCAGCCGCACCGCCATGCGCGCGATCTTCTCGGCCTCGTCGCCGATGCGCTCGAGATCGGTAATGGTCTTGATGACCGCCATCACCAGCCGCAGGTCGCTCGCCGCGGGTTGGCGGCGCGCGATGATCTGGTTGCACTCCTCGTCAATCTCGACGTCGAACTGGTTGACCTTGGCATCGCCCATGATGATGGCCTCGCCCAGCGCGGTGTCGCCCTGCGTCAGAGCTACCAGCGCCTGCTCGATCTGGTTTTCGACCAGCCCGCCCATTTGCAACACCTTCGAGCGAATATCCTCGAGTTCGGCGTTGTACTGGTGCGAGATATGCGTGTGGATCGGTTCCATTGGTCGTTCCTCGTCGGTCTTCTGTCTAGCCATACCGGCCGGTGATGTAGTCTTCCGTCTGCTTCTTCGACGGGTTGGTAAAGATAGAGTTCGTGTTACCGAACTCGACCATATCACCGAGATACATAAAGGCGGTGTAATCGGAGACGCGCGCGGCCTGTTGCATGTTGTGCGTCACGATGACGATAGTGTAGTTCTTCTTCAGCTCGTAGATGAGTTCCTCGATCTTGAGCGTCGAGATCGGATCGAGTGCCGAGGCCGGCTCATCGAGCAGCACCACTTCCGGTTTGACCGCGATCGCGCGCGCGATACACAGGCGTTGCTGCTGGCCGCCCGACAGACTCATGCCGCTTTGTCCGAGCTTGGTCTTGACCTCGTTCCACAGTGCCGCCTGTTGCAGCGCCCACTCCACGCGATCGTCCATGTCAGAGCGGCTGAGCTTTTCGTACAGGCGCACGCCAAAGGCGATGTTCTCGTAGATCGACATCGGAAACGGCGTTGGTTTCTGGAACACCATGCCCACGCGCGCGCGCAACCGGAACAGGTCGGCGCGCGGTGACAGCACGTTTTCACCGTCGAGCAGGATCTCGCCGCTGGCGCGTTGGCCGGGATAGAGCTCGTACATGCGGTTGAACGCCCGCAGCAGCGTGGATTTGCCGCAACCGGAAGGGCCGATGAAGGCCGTGACCCGATGCGTGGCGATGTCCAGGCTGATGTTCTTGAGTGCGTGGAATTCGCCATAATAGAAATTCAGCTCGCGCACATGCAGCTTGCTGGTGTCTTTCAACGGCGGCGGGAGTTTGGTCATGATTGTTCCATCCGGGCTTTGCGCAGCAGGGTACGGGCGAAGATGCTTAGTCCCAGCACGCTTATTGTGATCAGCATCGCACCGGCCCAGGCGAGCGTATGCCATTCCTTATAAGGACTCATGGCGAATTGGAAAATTACCACCGGCAGGTTGGCCATGGGCTGGTTCAGGTCGGTGCTCCAGAACTGGTTGTTGAGTGCCGTGAACAGCAGCGGCGCGGTTTCGCCGGCGATGCGCGCGACGGCGAGCAACACACCGGTGATGATGCCGTTTAACGCGGCGCGGTAGGCGACGCCGGTTACCATCTTCCAGCGCGGGGCGCCGAGCGCGAGCGCGGCCTCGCGCAAGGTGTTCGGCACCAGACGCAGCATTTCTTCGGTAGTGCGGATCACCACCGGCAGCATGATTACGGCCAGGGCCAATGCGCCGGCAAGTGCCGAGAAATGTCCGATGCGTACCACGACCAGTTCGTAGATGAACAGGCCGACGATGATGGAGGGCGCGCTCAGGAGAATGTCGTTGATGAAGCGAATCACGTCCGCCAGGAGTTTCTTGCGGCCGAATTCGGCGAGATAGGTGCCGGCAAGAATACCAATCGGGGTGCCGATCACGGTGGCGAGACCGACCATGATCAGACTGCCGACAATCGCATTCGCCAGGCCACCGGTGCTGCCGGGCGCCGGCGTGGATTGCGTGAACAATGTCAGGTCGATCGCGGAAATACCGTAACTGACCGTGGTCCACAGGATCCAGAACAGCCAGAACAGGCCAAACAGGGTACCAAGCACCGAGCCCGCGAGGCTCGCGACGTTGACCGTGCGCCGGCGCAGGTAGCGCCAGTTAATTCCGGTGGCGTCAGGTTTTGGTGCCATCGCGCGACTCGAGACCGAGGAGTAGGAATTTTGCCAGCGCCAGGATGATAAAAGTAATCATGAACAGTACCAGCCCGAGCTCGATCAGCGCCGACGTATGAAGATCGCCGACGGCCTCGGTGAATTCGTTGGCGAGGGTCGAGGAGATAGTGTTGCCCGGCTCGAACAGCGACGTGCTGAAGCGATGCGTGTTGCCGATGACGAAGGTCACCGCCATGGTCTCGCCGAGCGCGCGGCCGAGCCCGAGAAACACGCCGCCGACCGCGCCGACGCGGGTGTAAGGCAGCACCACACGCCATACTACTTCCCAGTGCGTCGCACCCATGGCGTAAGCGGATTCTTTTAGAAACTTCGGTGTGGTCAGGAACACATCGCGCATGATGGCGCAGATGAACGGGATGATCATGATGCCAAGGATGATTCCCGCCGGCAGCATGCCAATGCCGAGGATCGTGCCTTGAAACAGGTGGCCCACCAGCGGCGTGTCGCCCAGATGCTGCTGTAACCACGGTTGCACGTAGGTCGCCATCACCGGCGCGAACACGAACAGGCCCCACATGCCATAGATGATGCTCGGCACCGCCGCCAGCAGCTCGATGGCGGTGCCGACCGGACGCCGCAGCCAATGCGGTGCGACTTCGGTAAGAAAGATCGCGATACCGAAACTGATTGGTACCGCGATGATGAGCGCGATCAGCGAACTCACGAGTGTGCCGTAGATCGGAACCAGGGCACCGAACTGCTCGGTAACCGGGTTCCATGCGTCGGTGACGAGGAATTTTGGACCGAAGGTGGTGAGCGCTTTCCAGCCACCGATGAATAGCGACACGATGATGCCGGTCATTACCAGCAGCACCAAAATCGCCGAGCCGGTGGTCGCGCCCTGAAACACCCGGTCCAGCAGGCGCTGGCGTCGGAGTACGGCATCGGGAATTTCAAGGCGGCCGGTTTTCATTGTTGGAGATGAAGCGGGGTCCCGTTTTAGGGGACCCCGCGGTTAACACTAAGGAGTTGCGTGCAATCTTACTTCTGAGCGATGGCTCCGGTCCAGATAGCTTTACCGCTGGCGTCCTTGATTTCCTTTTTCCATGTCTCTTTCACGAGCGTTACCACGCTGTCCGGCATCGGCACGTAATCGAGTTCAGTGGCGAGCTTGTCGCCGCTCTCGTAGGCCCAGGCGAAGAACTTCAATACCTCAAGCGCGGTTTCAGGTTTTTCCTGATTCTTGTAAACCAGGATGAAGGTCGCGCCTGTAATCGGCCAGCTCTTCTCGCCGGCCTGATCGGTGAGCATCAGATTAAAGCCGGGCGTCTTGGCCCAGTCGGCGTTGGCAGCGGCTGCCTGGAACGAGGCGGTCTCGGGTTTCACAAACTTTCCGGCCTTGTTCTGCATCTGCGCAAACGTCATCTTGTTCTGCAGTGCGTAGGCGTACTCGACGTAACCGATCGCGCCCTTGAGTTGCTGCACATACGACGCGACACCTTCGTTGCCCTTGCCGCCCACGCCCGCCGGCCACGCCACCGAGGTGTTGTTGCCGATCTTTTCCTTGAACGCCGGACTTACCTTGGAGAGATAGTGGGTGAAGATGTAAGTCGTGCCCGAACCGTCGGAGCGCGCGACCACGCCGATCTTTTGCTGCGGCAGTTTCACGCCGGGGTTCAGTTTCGCGATCGCGGCGTCATTCCATTCGGTAATCTTGCCAAGATAAATATCGGCGAGGATTTCACCGCTGAGCTTGAGTTCGCCGGGCTTTACGCCTTCGAGGTTCACGACCGGTACCACGCCGCCCATGACCATCGGGAACTGCAACAGTCCGCCTTCATTCAGCTCCTCAACCGAGAGCGGTTTGTCGGAGGCCCCGAAATCGACAGTCTTGGCCTTGATCTGCTTGATGCCGCCGCCGGAGCCAATGGACTGGTAGTTCAGGCTCATGCCGGACTTGGTCTTGTACGCCTCGGCCCACTTGGCATAGATCGGGTACGGGAACGTGGCGCCCGCGCCATTGATAGTCACTGCCGCCTGTGCCAGGCCGGCCACGAGGCCGAGCGCCGCGGCACCGGCGACGAAAGTCTTTTTCAGTTGCTTGTTGAACATAACTGGGTATCTCCGTGGGTAGGGTAATCAATACATCAGGACGAATGAGCGAAGCGAGTAGGGCTTCCTTATCGCGAAGCGGATGATGCGAAAGTAATGTGACAGGATCATGACTAGGCATCTGTCAGGACCAACGGCAGGCTGGCATTGGCCGAAAATCAGCTGTTTTTGCGGTCGCGATGGGGAAGCACAACGTTTTCGGCCCGCCGCGGAAGCGCCGGAATCAGCCAGCGCATGACGGCCGTGCCAGCGACTGCCCCGAGCAGCTGGGCGGCGACGAATCCAGGCACATCCTGCGGACGAATGCCGGCGAAGGTATCGCTCGCGGCGCGCGCGAGCGTGACCGCGGGGTTGGCGAATGACGTCGAGGCGGTGAACCAGTAAGCGGCGATGATGTATGCGCCGACAGCAAAAGGCACCGTTTCGGCGCGATGACGCGCGCAACCCCAGATCACCGTGAGTAGTCCGAAACTGGCAATGAACTCGCTCCACCATTGTGCGGGCCCTGCGCGCACATGTTGGGACACGGAGAACAATGGCTCGCCGAACATGAGATGCGCGGCCGCGACGCCGACGAACGCCCCGAGTATCTGGGCCGCGATGTAAAACCAAGCGTCACGCCAGGGAAGGCCGCGCTGCGCGGCATCGGCCAGTGTCACCACCGGATTGAAGTGCGCGCCGGAGATCGGACCAAAGGTGAGAATCAATGCCGCCAGGCCGGCGCCAGTCGCGAGTGTGTTGGCGAGCAGCGCCAGCCCGACATTGCCGCCCGCCAGTCGCTCACCCATGATGCCGGAGCCAATCACGATCGCGAGCAGTAGCGTGGTACCCAAACCTTCAGCGACAACGCGACGTGCGAGCGACATGGCGATTATTTATTGTTTTCCAATTTCCCTGAGCCGACGCTGCAGACTCATCGCGTCGAGCTTTTCCAGTGGTAAGCTTAGGAACAACTCGATGCGTCGGCGCAACATCATCGCGACCTTGCGGAAGACTTCACGTTTGGTTTCGTCGGATCCTTCGATTGCGGCCGGATCCTCGAGCCCCCAATGCGCGGTCATCGGTTGCCCGGGCCAGACCGGACAGACTTCACCGGCGGCGTTGTCGCAAACCGTGAACACGAAATCGAGCGCCGGCGCATTCGGCGCGGCAAACTCGTCCCAATTTTTACTGCGCAGGTCGTCTACCGGCAGGCGCATCTGTTGTAGCGTTTCGGTCGCAAACGGATTGACCCGTCCGGCGGGATGACTGCCGGCGGAGTAGGCCTTGATGCGGCCTTCGCCCAGATGATTCATCACCACCTCGGCCATGATGCTGCGCGCCGAGTTGCCGGTGCACAGGAACAGCACGTTATAGATTTTATCGTTCATCTTTACAGTTATCCGCAACAGGCTGCCGATTTGTTTTCCGCGGAGTTCTGTGCCGAAGGAATACAGTATCCGGAATCTGGTTTGTCGCTATCGCCGGTTTTGATCGGGACGCAGCAGGCGTCGCCTTCGGTATTGGTTTGAGCGTCTTGTCCAAATACCGGCACGTCGGTGAGTGTATGGAACGTCTCCCAGGCAATGCCGGAAGGATCCGTCACCCAGTACTTATCCGATTTGGCGTAACAACAGGCCGCACCCGTTTGTTCAACCAAGGTGGAGTCGGCGGCTCCCAGGTGAACGCGCATCTCCTGCATGGCGGCGTCGCTATCGAGTTGAAAGCCGAGGTGATTCAGCCCCGGGGCGTGGCCACGCCGTGAGATGGCGAAGTTAAGACGTGGGTCTTCGAGCATCCACTTGGCGTAATCCGGCTTCATCACCGATGGCTCGACGCCAAACAGCGCGGAATAGAAGCGGATACTCTCGTCAAGTTTGTCGACAGCGACATGTACGTGGAAGCGTTTCATGGTTGATCTCCTAGGGCAGGTTTTGCAGTCATTGTTTGCGCGTGCGGCGGCCGGCCGTAACGGCCGCAGGTGAGCGTGGCCTCGACTGCCGCATTGTTGGTTTCGGTGACGGCGTACACTGTCCCGGGTCACAGCTCTGTGCATCGCCGGCACAGCAATTCTCGGTCAGGAACGCGAGCAGCTCGTTCATGTGCGGATAATTCGCCGAATAGAAAATAAAGCGGCCGTCCTGGCGCGGTTGGATCAATCCCGCGTGCGTCAATTCCTTCAGATGAAACGACAGTGTTGCCGGGGCGGCTTTTACCGCCACGCCGATCTCGCCGACCGATACGCCGTTTGTGCCGGCCTGTACCAATAACCTGAAAATCGCAAGCCGGGTTTCCTGCGCCAGCGCCGAAAGTGAGATGACTGTCTGCTTCGATTCCATAGTTCTATAATAATAGAAATAATAACCGGTGTCAATTATTCGACCGCCGCTGAGCGGCGCACGAACTCGGCTCGGCGGAGTTTGCTCTGTTTCTCGCAACTGACCCCGTATTTCAAATCAATGAAAATTATTCGACGTTGGAAATATTTCGGTAATACATGGCAGGCATATTACGGCGCTCATTTTTTCGGACTCATCAGCATGAACCGCAATCGCCGTTATCGTTTTCTTTCTGGATTGGCAATATCTCTTTCATTGATCAATCTCGCCCACGCACAGGAACAGTCGTTACCTGCCTATGTGCCGCAAAATCACGCGTCGGGAACGCTAACGAGCATTGGTTCTGACACCATGGTGTATGTGGTGTCGTACTGGGTTGTCGGGTTCAAGCGTTTTCATCCCGATGTCCAAACCCGCATTCTGCAGGCTGGTTCGGCCACGGCCCCGCCGGCGTTGCTCGATGGCACGGCTACGATCGGGCCGATGAGCCGCAGGATGAAGGACGGCGAAATTCAGGCTTTCGTCAATAAATTTGGTTACCCACCGACCGAATTCCGGGTGGCGATGGATGCGCTGGCGGTATATGTCCATAAGGACAATCCCCTTCAGGGTATGACGCTGCCACAAGTAGACGCGGTGTTTTCCTCGACGCGTAAATGCGGTTATCTCGACGACATAACGCTTTGGGGTCAGCTTGGTCTTGATAACGCCTGGCGCACGCACGCGATTGAACTCTACGGGCGCAACACGCTGTCCGGTACCTACGCTTTTTTTGCCGATCACGCATTGTGTAAAGGCAAGTTCAAAGGTGTTCTGCAGATGCAACCTACGTCATGGGATGTCGTGCGCGCCGTTGCCGCCACGCCCGATGCGATTGGATATTCCGGTATCGGCTATCGCACACGCGATGTGCGCGCGATACCGCTGGCAACCAGGGCCGGCGAGCCATTTGTGCCGGCAACCGCGGACAATGTTTATAGCGGTAAATATCCTTTGAGCCGCTACTTGTACGTCTATGTCAACAAGGCCCCCGGTCGGCCGCTCCCCGTGCTCGAGCGCGAATTTCTGCGGATGGTATTTTCCGCGCAGGGGCAATCCATGGTGACTAATAATGGTTTTGTGCCGTTAAGCGCCGAGGTGTTGCGTGAGGAGTTGGCGAAGCTCGACTGACATCGCCCGGAAACGAATCCCTACGCTTCGGCGCGCAGGTTTTCCACGGTAGTGAAGTCTTCGACTGCGGCGGGACGATACGGGTAGCGACGGCGTTTGGTTTTTGGCGCTTCTAAGCCAAGTACTTCACAGACCTGCGCGCGGTTGCGGTCGGCGAGTGTGCGACGATCAGTGTTGGCAAGCACGGGGTCGCAAAGTTTTATCTGCGCAATCAGATAGTCCTCGCCGAGCAGCGTCCAGAGGTGGGGCAGGAGCGTGTCGTCATTGATGAACGGGACGACACCGCACGGCCCGTTCTTGCCGCGGTAGCGGATGCCCATCGCCTGCACCGGGCTGTGGGTGCGAATCGCGGCTTGGTACAGACGCGCGTGGAATAAGCGTACGCTCGCGCCGTTGGTCGTAGTGCCTTCCGGAAAGAAGATCACACTACGGCGACTGGCAAGACGCCAGGTCATCTGCTCGGCCGTCATCGATGCTGCCTTGCGGCCGCCACGCTTCAAAAATATGGTCTCCGTGCGCGCCGCCATCTCGCCGATCACCGGCCAGTCCAACACATCATGTTTGGAAACGAACGCGGCATCGACAGCCGCCAACAGGCATGGGATATCGAGCCAGGAGACGTGGTTCGATACGAACAACGTCGGTTGCGGCGCAGGACGACCGTCGAGTCGGATCTCGACGTTCATGATGTAACACAGCCGACGTGACCACCATCGTGCGAGCCGCTGTTTCGCGCGCCGCGCGCGATCGCGTGGCAGACGCTCGAGCAATGCGAACGCGCAATAGACGCTGGCCGCGCCGGTGAGCAGATGTAACACCAGGCGCAGCAGCCGCCAGCCGCGGCGAATTTCCCGTCGCAGTAGCGTGGCGGTCTTCACGCGCGGTTGATGAAGTGGCGCAGATAGCGTGCACCGATGTTCTCGGTGCGCAGCATGATGAACAGATCGGCGACGTTGAAATCCGGATCCCACGCCGGTTCACCGCAGATCTTCGCGCCTACGCGCAGATACGCCTTGACCAGCGGCGGGATCTCGGCGGCTTCCTCGGTGCCGGTCAGCTGGATTTTTGGCAACGGCACTTTCGGGAACGTACGCCATTCGGCCGGCGCGAGATAATTGGATGCAAGGCGGTCATAGATCACCGAGGCCTTGCGCGTGCCGGTGATGAGCGGAATGCTGGCGCAGCCGATCAGAAACTCGACCTGGTTCATGACGATGAAGCGCGCCAGGCCGCTCCACAGCAGCGCGATGGTCGCGCCATTGCGATAGTCCGGATGCACGCAGGTGCGGCCAACCTCGATGAAGCGTCCCGGTATGGAAAGAATGCGCGTTAGATCGAATTCGGTTTCGGAGTAATAACCACCCGCTTTGCGCGCCTGGATATCGGTCAGGATGCGATAGCAGCCGACGATCTCGTTGGTGTCGCTGCGGCGCACGAGCAGGTGCTGGCAATAGGAGTCGAAATGATCGGCCTCGATGCCGGGTTCGGCGCAGTCGAGACACGCGCCCATTTCATCGACGAACACCTGATAGCGCAGACGCTGCGCGGCGCGCACGTCCTCGGGCGTGGCCGCAAGGCCAACACACAAACGGTGCTGATCGTTCTGGATCGGTTCCTGATTGAACAACGTGACAAGTTGGGCGGAAAGCGTCATGGCAGTTCCTCGCGTGTTTATGCGCGCGTACATTGACGCCGGCGCGTGACGCATGAATGGCGATGCCGTGACGTTTTGGTGACTGGGACAACAAACGGATGGGAAAAGCACTTCCCTGTGCTGACTTCCTTTTTTGAACAGCGCCAGTGTCGCAGCGGTGCGTGACGCGCGTGTGACGCCGTCGGCTTAGTCGCTCGACACGGGGGAATGCTTAACGCGCGATGCGCGCTCTCGGAAACACGCAGCTGAAGGTACTGCCGCGACCGAGCTCGCTCTGGATATCGAGGTGGGCGTTGTGGCGCAACAGCACATGCTTGGCGATCGACAGCCCGAGGCCGGTGCCGCCCGAGGCGCGCGAACGCCCGGTATCGACGCGGTAGAAACGCTCGGTGAGATGCGGGAGGTGTTCCGGCGCAATGCCCTCGCCGGTATCGGTGACGGAGAATTTGGCGCCATCCTTGTCGGCAAACCAGCGCAGCTGGATCGAGCCTGCGCGCGGCGTGTAGCGCACCGCGTTCTGGATCAGGTTCATGAACGCGCTGTGCAGTTCTTCGCGCCCGCCAAGAAGTTTGAGATTGGGTTCGACTTCCAGCGTGAGCCGATGCTGCGCTTCGCCGCTTAGGATCTCACCCTGTTCCTTGAGCCCGGCGAGCAACGCCGGAACATCTACGACTTCTTCCTTTTGTCGCGGGGCGGCGGTTTCGAGCCGCGACAGCATGAGCAGGTCGTCGACCAGGCGCTGCATGCGCGTGGCCTGTTCATACATGGTGCCGAGATGTTTCTTCAACTCGTCGGCGTTGATGTAGTCCATTTCGAGCAGCGTCTCGATGTAACCGCTGAGCACCGTCACCGGCGTGCGCAGCTCGTGCGAGACATTGGCCACGAACGTGCGCCGCATCTGTTCCAGCCGCTGCAGACGCGTGACATCGCGCGCAATCACGAGCTTGCGGCGGCTGCCAAACGGGACGATTTGCAGCGACATCGCCCGCGTCGAGTTGGCCGACGAATCCATATCCAGCGGTTCGGAAAAATCGCCGCGCGCAAGGTACTCGGTGAATTCCGGATCGCGCAGCAGATTGGACACGCGCATGCCGGTGTCGCGCGGGTAGTGCAGGCTGAGCAGTGTTGCCGCCGGCGGATTGGCCCACTCGATCTCCTCATGCGCCGACAGGATCACCACAGCATCCGGCATCGCCGCCGCGGCACTCTGAAAACGCGACAGTTCATCGGCCAGCTGGTCGGTGCGTTGCGCCGATTGGCGCATGAGCTTGCGCACTTCGTTGAAAATATCGCCCCACGATCCGCCGGCGTCGGGGACTTCACCGCGTTTGTCGGACAGCAACCAGCGATGCAGGCGCAGCAGCTGGCGCAATTGCAGTGCGATATAAATGACCAGCCCGATCGTGGGAAACAGAAACAGGTGCCCGGTGAATGCGCCGAGCATCAATCCCAGCGCGATCAGGCCGGCCAGGATCGTTAGTTCACGCCACAGGGTATGCAACACGCGCGTGCGTTACTCTTGCGCCGAGAACCGATAGCCGGCACCGCGCACGGTCTGGATCAGCCGCTCATGTCCGCTCGGGGTGAGTGCCTTGCGCAGCCGGCGGATGTGCACGTCCACGGTACGTTCCTCGACATAGACGTTGTCCCCCCAGACGCCATTCAGCAGCCGTTCGCGCGTATGCACGCGCTCGGGATGCGTCATGAAGAAATGCAGCAACCGGAATTCTGTCGGCCCGAGGTCGAGGTTATTGCCGCTGGCGATGACGCGATGGGTGATCGGATCGAGCGCGAGTCCGGCGACTTCAATCGGGTTTTCCGCCGCGAGCGGCGAACTGCGCCGCAACAGCGCCTTGATGCGTGCCAGCAGTTCACGCGTGGAAAACGGTTTGATGATGTAATCGTCGGCGCCGCTGTCGAGGCCGCGCACCTTGTCTTCCTCTTCGGTGCGCGCGGTGAGCATGATGATCGGCAGGTTTTGCGTGAGCTTTTCCCGGCGCAGCCGGCGCGCGTATTCGACGCCGCTGATGCCCGGCAGCATCCAGTCGAGCAGGATCAGATCCGGCGGTTCGCCGACGATGCGCGTCTGTGCTTCGTTGGTGTCGGCCGCTTCAAGACAGCGATAGCCGGCCTGGGACAGCGCCAGACATACCATCTGACGGATCGCAGATTCGTCATCCACGATCAGGATTTTGCCACGCGAGGTTTGCATTGGTTTGTTCGCCACGGTTATTTATATTTCGCGAACATTTCATACCATTAATATGACAATTCAGTTACGATTACAAACAGGTTAAAAGCGGCTTTGTAACAGGCCGTTGCGATATAGTGCCCGTTATCGTGCACGCCCCCGGCAACGGCGGAACCGTCTATGTCCAAGCAATCGATCAAACCCACCGATATTACGCTGCATCAGGCAACGCGCGTGCTCGAGGTTGTCTTCGAGGACGGCATGCATTTCAAATTACCGTGCGAATATCTGCGCGTGTATTCCCCGTCGGCGGAGGTGCGTGGCCACGGTCCCGGTCAGGGGACGCTGCCGCTCGGCAAAGAGGACGTCAATATTGCCGCGATCGAACCCGTGGGGCATTACGCGATTCGGTTGCGTTTCGATGACGGCCACGATACCGGACTGTATTCCTGGGACTGGCTCTATCACCTCGGCCGCGAGCAGGAACGGTTGTGGCAGGAATATCTGGAGAAGTTGCAACAGGCTGGTCATCAGCGCAAGACGGCGTAGCGATACCATGAGCCAATCCGATTCTTCCAAGGACAAGACCACCCACTTCGGTTTCCGTGACGTGCCGGAGGCGCAGAAGCAGCGGCTGGTTGCCGATGTGTTCCGTTCGGTGGCATCGAAATACGATTTGATGAACGACCTGATGTCGCTCGGTGTGCATCGGGTGTGGAAGGCGTTCGCGGTTGATCAATGCGCGGTGCACGCGGGTCAACGTGTGCTCGATCTCGCCGGCGGCACTGGCGATCTCGCGGCGCGTCTGGCGCCGCGCGTGGGCGCGCGCGGCGAAGTGGTGGTCGCGGATATCAACGACGCCATGCTCGATGTCGGTCGCGCGCGCCTGGCCGATCGCGGCATCGTCGGCAATGTGCGCTTCGTGCGCGCCGATGCCGAGGCGTTACCGTTTCCGGACAATCACTTCGACTGCGTCATCATCGGCTTTGGTCTGCGCAACGTCACGCATCAGCAACGCGCGCTCGATGCGATGTTACGCGTGCTGCGCCCCGGCGGGCGCGCGATCGTGCTCGAATTCTCGCGTCCGGTACTGCCGGGCCTGCACAAACTTTATGACCGCTATTCGTTTTCGGTGCTGCCGTGGCTCGGGCGCAAGGTCGCGAATGACGAGGCGAGCTATCGTTATCTCGCCGAGTCGATTCGCAAGCATCCGGATCAGGAAACGCTTAAGGGTATGATGGCGCAGTCGGGCTTCGGGCGTGTGGAGTATCACAACCTGAGCGGCGGTATCGTGGCATTGCACAAAGGTTATAAGTTTTAAGGAGTATTCACCGCAAAGGCGCAAAGAACGCAAAGAAAAACTTTGAACAGTTAAATCCTCAAAGAATTGGAATTTTTCTTTCCTTTGCGTTCTTTGCGCCTTTGCGGTGAAAATTCTTTTATGGATATGAAATTTTTGTCCGTCGAAACGTTGGTAGGAACGGTCGTGAACCGTCTGTTGCGGCTCGACCCGGAAACCTTGCGCCGGCTCGGCGAGCTCGAAGGAAAAATCATCCGTCTCGATCTCGGCTCCGACGATAGCGCACTGACGTTGTACGTCGAGCCCTCGGCGCATGGCCTGCGTTTGCGCCGCGACTGCGAACTCGCGCCACATGTCACGATGCGCGGCAGCATTCCGGTATTCGCGCGCCTCGCGCGCACCGGCATCGCCGCGGGTGAGATTCAGATCAGCGGCGATATTGAATTAGGCAGCCGTTTCAAGCGCATCCTCGAAGGCATCGACATCGACTGGGAAGAACCGCTGTCGCGCGTGGTCGGTGACGTGGCCGCGCACCAGGTCGGGCGCGCCGCGCGCGCCGCGCGCGCGTGGGGCGAGCAGGCCACCGAGACGCTGGCCCGCGACGTGGCTGAATATTTTCAGGAGGAGAGCCGCATGCTTGCGCCGCGCGTGCGCGTCGATGAATTTTTGCGCGCGGTCGATACGCTGCGTAACGATGCCGAGCGCTTGCAGCAGCGACTGGAACAGCTCGCCGGGAGGGTGCGGTGACGCAGTTGTCGCAAATCGGGCGCATGCTGCATATCACCCGGGTTTTCGTGCGCCATGACCTGGATGAATTCGTTACCGCGATCCATCTGTTCCGCCCCTACCGCTTGTTGCTGCGGTGGCTGCCGTGGCGTTGGTGGCCGCGCGATCTGGCGCCGCGCGCGGTGCGTCTGCGCCAGGCGCTCGAGGAGTTGGGTCCGATCTTCGTCAAGTTCGGACAGATGCTGTCGACGCACCCGGACCTGTTGCCGGACGACATCGCCGAAGAACTGGCGAAGCTGCAGGATCAGGTACCGCCGTTCCCGGGTGAAATTTCCTGCGCGATTGTCGAACGCTCCCTCGGTGGTCCACTGTCGCAGTTCTTCAGTGAGTTCCAGCGCGAGCCGCTGGCCTCGGCGTCGGTGGCGCAGGTACACACCGCGCGCTTGCACGACGGTGCCGAGGTGGTGGTGAAGGTATTGCGCCCCGGCATCGAGCCGGTGATCGAGCGCGATCTGCAATTGCTGCAGACGCTCGCGCGTCTTGCGCTGCGCTACTCCGCCGATGTGCGCCGGCTGCGGCCGCTCGAGGTCGTCGGCGAATTCAACAAGACGTTGCACGACGAACTCGACCTGCGCCGCGAAGCCGCGAATGCCTCGCGCCTGCGCGCCAACTTCGAGGGCTCGCCGCTGCTGTATGTGCCGAAGATCCATTGGGATTACACCCGGCGCGAAGTCATGGTCATGGAGCGCATTCACGGTATTCCGATCAGTCAGATCGACGCGCTGAAAAACGCCGGCATCGACATGCGCCAGCTGGCGCACCACGGCGTCGAGATTTTCTTCACCCAGGCGTTTCGCGACGGCTTCTTCCACGCCGACATGCATCCGGGAAATATTTTCGTGCATCGCGATGGCCGTTACTGCGCGGTCGATTTCGGCATCATGGGCTCGCTCGGCGAGCGCGATAAGCGCTATCTCGCGGAAAACTTCGTCGCGTTTTTCAATCGCGACTATCGTGCGGTGGCCGAGGCGCACGTGCGTGCCGGCTGGGTGCCGCCGGGTACGCGCGTCGACGAATTCGAGGCCGCGATCCGCGCGGTGTGCGAGCCGATCTTTGCCAAACCGATCAAGGATATTTCCTTCGGGCGCCTGCTGCTGCAACTATTCCAGACCGCGCGCCGCTTCAATATGGAAGTGCAGCCGCAGCTGGTGATGTTGCAGAAGACGCTGTTTAACATCGAAGGCCTGGGTCGGCGGCTCTATCCCGATCTCGACTTGTGGGTGACGGCCAAACCGTTCCTTGAAAACTGGATGCGCGAACGCCTCGGTCCGCGCGCGTTGTTGCGCACCCTGAAGCGCGAGTTACCGAAGTGGTGGGAGCTGATGCCGCAGATCCCGGCGTTGATGCACGAAGTGCTGGCGCGCGCGACACCCGGAGAAGGATTGCCCGGACTAGGCGGCCAGCGTGCGCGTGAAATCGAAATCCTGCGGCGTCAGCTGCGTGGCAATCATCGGCGTTCCTATTTTGCGATTGCCGGATCAGCGTTGCTGGTCTCGTCGGCGGTGGCATTCGGGACCGGGGCCTCGGTCGGCAACAACGAGCCATTGGTATTTGGCTGGATTACCGCGGCTATCGGCGCGGTGCTGCTAATTCGTGCGTGGCCGGGGCGGAATCCGTGACCAACGGTGGCCGCCGGGGGAACCGCGGCCATGTATAATTGTCACAACTACGGTTCCGAACCATGATACCGACGATGCGCTTTTGGCTGATTTCATTGCTGGCGGTCCTCCCGCCAGCGGCTGTCGCGGCTGGCCAATACAGCTGGTTCAGCGATGGACCCGCCACGTCCGGCGGCACCCAGGCTCGCCCCTCGACCGTGGGCGTGGATGTATATCGTTCCGCGGATGATTCGGAGGCGCTGGCAAGTGCCAATGCCGGTTCCAAAGTCAGCCTGTTTGGCGACTATTCCCTGCGCGCGCGTGCGCGCGCCAACGAAGACGGCAGCGACAGCGTGTCACATCGATTCGCGAATTTCGGTGTCCGTTGGCAACACCGCGTTTCGGCGCGCGACAGCGTGTCGGTTTCGGCAGAGCAAGGCGGAAGTTCGCTGTTGCGCTCACCGGTGTCGACCAATCCGGATGCACTGGATACGCGCGCGACGTTATCGTGGACGCGCCAATTGTCGTGGGCGTGGAAGCCCAGCATTACCGGTGGTGTGTTTCTCGGCGATGAATCGGCGCGTGACGACAACGCCCGTGCTCTCGGTCGACGCTACTACGGTTTCACCTTGGGTGGCGAAGTGCGTGCGATGCAGTCGCATACCCCTTACGTTTCATTTCGCATGCAGCGCAGTCTCTACGACATTACCGGCGAGGAGAGTCCGACATCGTCCGGACTGGTGCGCGCCACCGAAGATTCTTCGCGCCTCGCTGCCGGTTGGCGCTGGCAGGCGGGCCGCGGCCTGAGCCTGCAGGCGGAAGCGAGCCATGGTTTCAGTTTTGGCAACAACGGCAATTCAGACCTTCTGCCCGCGGAACGCGAACGCAGCCGCGTGTTCTTTGGCACGCGCTTCGATTACTAATAGTTAACCTGCACCCGCCAAAAAAAGCCCGGAACATGTCCGGGCTTTTTTGTGTCGTTTTCAAAAATTCGGGTTAACGGCGGGTGGGACGCAGCAGCGGTATTTCCACTTCGTCACGTTTGGCCTTTCCTGCCAGCAGTTCGATCAGCTCGAGCGCAAAATCCATCGCGGTGCCTGGCCCGCGTGAGGTCGTGACATTGCCGTCGGTCACGACGGCAAGTTGTGTCAGCTGTACGCGCGGATATTTCGCCGGATCAATCGCGTCGGTGTAGCAGGTCGCGCGTCGATCATCGAGCGCGCCGGCGGCGGCGAGCACCCGTGGCGCGGCACAGATGGCGGCGACGCGGCGATTATTGAGGTGCATCTTCCGGATCAGCTGCGCGATGCGCGCATCCTGCTGCAGGTTCGTCGCGCCGGGTTCGCCACCCGGCAGTACCAGCATGTCGTAGTCGCGTTTGAGCGCCTCGTCGAGCGTGGTATCCGGCAGGATCACGGTAGCGTGATTGCTTTTGACCGGCCCGGGGTTGAGTCCCGCGATGACGACGTCGATGGCGGCGCGCCGCAGCAAATCAATCACGGTCACGGCTTCGATGTCTTCAAAGCCCGGCGCGAGTGGCAGCAGGACGGTCGGCATTTTGTGGCAGCCTCTTGTGTTGCTCCAGCATAACCGAGAACGGTACGACGCGAATACCGCGTGCTGCCAGTGTCGGCAACCAGCGCTCCAGCGCCGCGAGCGTTTCGGGATACGGATGGCCGATGGCGATCGCGTGCCCGCGAGCGGCGAGGAGCCGTTCCATGCGCTGGATACTGCGCCACACATTGTCTTCGCCACGTTCGTTATCGAGAAAGACATCGCGTTCGAGCGCCGGAATTTCATGCTCCACGGCGATGCGCGCCGCCACCGAACGCGGGCTGGTGCGCGAATCGAGGAAGAACAGGCCGCCGTGCGTACGCAGCGCGCGCATCAGTGCGCTCATGGAATTGGCATTTTGCGTCAGGCGGCTGCCCATGTGGTTGTTGACGCCGACGGCGTGCGGCACGGTCTGCAGATCATAGGTAAACATTGCCACGATCTCGCGCGCTGACATCTGGGTTTCGAGTCGACCCGGGCCGGGCGCGGCGTCGATGTCGTTGTCCGGGTCCATCGGCAGATGCAGCAGCACTTCCTTGCCGGCGCGATAGGCCTCTTCGGCGAGCGTGATTCCATAAGCCGTGTGCGGAAGCACTGCGACCGCGACCGGTCCCGGCAGCGCCAGCGCACGCCGGCCCTCGCGCGGATCGTTGCCGAGGTCGTCAATCACAATGCTGACGACCACCGGTTTTGGATTTGAAGACGGGGTTTGCGAGAGTACGGTGCCGGACCAAATCAGCGACAGACCCAGCAGGCTGTGTAACCACAGCCTGCTGGGCGCACGATGCATCAGTTGGTCTTGGTTTTGAAGATGGCGACGCCTTTGAGCAGATTCAGTGCTTCCTGCACCTGATAGTCGTCGGTGTTCGGAAGGTTACGCGAAACCGGTTCATCCTTTTTCTTGTCGGCGTCCTTTTTCTTTTCTTCCTTCTTCGGCGTTTCGGGGCTTTCGAGATGGCGCATCAGATCGGCCTCGCGCAGGCGTTCGCCGGCCTCGCTCTTGGTCACCTTGGCCTCTTCCGCCAGGATGTCGGGTTCGATGCCGGAGGCCTGAATCGAACGGCCGTTAGGTGTGTAGTAGCGCGCCGTGGTGATCTTGAGCGCGGAGCCATTCGATACCGGCAATATGGTCTGCACCGAACCCTTGCCGAAAGACTTGGTGCCCATGATCACCGCACGCTTGTGGTCCTGCAGCGCGCCGGCAACGATTTCCGACGCCGACGCCGAACCGCCGTTGATCAGTACCACCATCGGCGCGCCATGCAGTAAATCACCCGGCTGGGCATTGAACTTGAGCCTGGAGTCGTTCACGCGACCTTCGGTATAGACGATCAGTCCCTTTTCCAGGAATGCGTCGCTGACGCCGACGGCGGCATTCAATACACCACCCGGGTTGTTACGCAGATCGAGCACCAGTCCCTTGAGCGAGCTGCCGCTTTCCTTCTCCAGTTTGCGAATCGCATCGGCCAGGTTCTTTTCGGTCGCGGCCTGGAACTGGGTGATGCGCACGTAACCGAAACCGGATTCCAGTAATTTATTCTTGACGCTCTGGATCTTGATTACCGCGCGCGTCAACGTGAACTTGAGCGGCTTGGATTCGCCTTCGCGTACCACGGTGAGCACGATGTCCGAGCCGGGTTTGCCGCGCATCAGGCGCACCGCTTCCGTGAGCGTCATGCCTTTGACCGCCTTGTCATCGAGTTTGATCACCAGATCGCCGGGTTTGAGCCCGACCTTGGCCGCCGGCGTATCCTCGATTGGCGAGACTACTTTGACGAAGCCGTTTTCCATCGTGACTTCAATACCGAGCCCGCCGAACTGGCCCTCGGTTTCGACACGCATGTCCTTGAAACTCTCGGCGTCGAGATAGCTCGAATGCGGGTCGAGTCCGCTCAGCATGCCCTGGATCGCATCGGCCAGCAGTTTCTTGTCATCCACCGATTCGACGTAATCGCTCTTGATGCGGCTGTAGATTTCGGTGAACGTCCGCAGTTCATCGAGTGGCAATGCCGAGGGCGCGATTTCCTTGGTCTCGCGGTCGGCCTGCACCACCATGTCGAGCGTGACGATGGCACCGACGATAGCGCCGAGAAACAGGACCACGATGTAACGTGCGGTAGAAGACTTCATTCTTGGCTCCATAAAAAAATAAGAAATATAAAATTAGTCGTGCGAAAAACCGGGTTATGAAATCAGGGATGTTTCAGCAACGGCTAGCGTGCCCGGCACCATAGTAAGGGATCGCGCGGTTCGCCGTTGTGCCGGACTTCAAAATAAAGTCCCGGTTGCGGCGCATCGCCGGTATTGCCGATCTGGGCGATGACCTCGCCGGCATCCACCGATTCTCCCGCCTGTTTCATCAAACTCTGGTTGTGACCATATAAGGTCATATAGCCATCGCCGTGCTCCAGGATCAAGAGTAGACCAAAGCCGCGCAGCCAGTCGGCATACGCCACCCGACCACGGGAAACCGCGCGCACCGGCGCGCCCTCGTTGGCCGCGACAAACAGCCCGCGCCACTTGAGATTACCGATCGATTTCGGATCGCCGAAATGGGCCAGTACCCGTCCTTTGGTCGGCAGCGCGAGCTTGCCCTTGAGCGTGCCGAAGGCGCCTTTGATATCGCTCGGAAACGCAACCTCGGCATACGCGGTCTTGATCCCTTCCAGCAATCGCGCCAGACGTACTTCGTCTTCGCGCAAATGTTCGATCTCACCCGCTTGCAATGCGACCCGACGATCGAGGCTCGCGAGTAACTCGCCGCGGCGCGCGCGACTGGTTTCGAGTTCGGTCTTGCGTGTTGCCTGTGTTTCGCGCAGCAGCAGCAGCTCCTGTTGTTTGGTCTGCACCCGCTTTTCGACCGTCTGCGCGGCCACAAGTGCGGTTTGAATCGAGCCAATACGTTCGAGCCGGGCGCGGTGGACATAGCCATAATAGGTAAGCATGCGCGAGGCGACCACCGCATCCTGCTGGTTGAGCAGCAGTTTGAGCTGTTCCTGGCGGCCGCTGGCGTATTGCGCGCGCAGCTGGTGGGCCAGTGCGTCACGCTGGGTGTCGAGACGCCGGTGCGCGGTCGCTGCCTGTTGGCGCAAATCCTTCAGCCGTTGCTCTTCGGTCTTCAGGCGCCTTTCGGTTTCGCGCTGCTGGTTCAACAGCGTGCCGATCTTGCGTTCGAGGCCGTGGATTTCCTCGCGCACGCCGGTGCGCTGACCTTTGGTGGTATTGAGCTCGGTCTGAAGTGTCTGCAAACGTTCGCGCACGCGCGCGAGTTGGGTGTCGCGGTCATCGGCGCAGAGGATTGTGATGACGAGGACACCGGTCAGTGCGAGCGCAACCCGCGCCGCCCCGCTTCGCCGTCCGCTGGCTGGTCGCGGCAGTCGCGTCACAACCGGCTAGGCATGCGCCTTGGCGCCCGGACTGACGCCGCGGCGCAGTTCCACCAGCGAGTGGCCGGTCATCTCCGTCGGGATCGGCAGCCCCATCAGCGTCAGCATCGTCGGCGCGATGTCCTCGAGCGCGCCGTGCGGCGCGATCACCGCCGGGCGCCCGACATAAATCAGCGGCACTGGATTGGTGGTGTGCGCGGTATGCGGCTGGCCGGTGATCGGATCGAACATCTCTTCGGCGTTACCGTGATCGGCGGTGATCAGCATTTCGCCGCCGGTGGCGAGCACGGCCTCGAGAATGCGCGCGAGCGCGACATCGATGGCCTCGATTGCCTTGACCGTCGCCGCGACATTGCCGGTATGGCCGACCATGTCGGCATTGGCAAAGTTGCAGACGATGACATCGTACTTGCCGCTCTTGATTGCCTGCACGATATTTTCCGCGACCGCCGGCGCACTCATCTCGGGTTTTAGATCGTAGGTCGCGACGTCCTGGGGCGAGGGCACCAGGATGCGATCTTCATTTTTATACGGTGTCTCGACGCCGCCATTGAAAAAGAAAGTGACATGCGCGTACTTCTCGGTCTCGGCAATGCGCAGCTGGTGCAGGCCGCGCTCGGCGATGTAGGCGCCGAACATGTTCGTCAGCCGATCCGGCGAATAGGCGACGCGCACATGCTTGAAGGTCTCGTTGTATTCCGTGAGCGTGACGAACGCGGCGAGCCTCGGTGCGCGCGTGCGCGCGAATCCGCTGAAGTCTGGATCGGTCAGTGCCTGCGTCAGTTCGCGCGCGCGATCGGAGCGGAAGTTCATGAACACCACGGTGTCGCCATCTTCGATGCGCACGGCGGCTTCGTTGCTCGCGGCGATGGTCGTGGGTTTGACGAACTCGTCGGTTTCGTTGCGCTCGTAGGCGGCCTTGAGTGCCGCCGCCGTTGTCGTTGCGCTGAACTCGCCTTGGCCGAGAGTGAGCAGATCGTAAGCGCGTTGCACGCGATCCCAGCGCTTGTCGCGATCCATCACGTAGTAGCGGCCGCAGATCGAGGCGATGCGCCCGACGCCAAGGGCCGCCAATTTCTTTTCCATCGCATCGAGCGAGGCCGCCGCGCTTTGCGGTGGCGTGTCGCGTCCATCTAGGAACGCATGCACGTAGATTTTTCTGGCACCACGTTTGGCGGCGAGTTCGGCCATTGCGTGCAGATGATCTTCATGACTGTGCACGCCGCCGGGGGACAGCAGGCCGAGGATGTGGACGGCGTGATTGCCCTTCACCGCGGCGTCGACCGACTCGGTGAATACCTTGTTAGTAAAGAATGTGCCCGAGGCGATCTCGCGGTTGATGCGGGTGTATTCCTGATACACCACGCGCCCGGCACCGAGATTGAGGTGGCCGACCTCGGAGTTGCCCATCTGCTTCGACGGCAGTCCGACCGCCGATTCGGAGGCCTGAATCAGCGTGTGCGGGTAAGTCCAGAGGCGGTCCCAGGCGGGCTTGCGGGCCGCCGCGATGGCATTATGTGTCGGGTTTTCGCTATAACCCCAGCCATCGAGGACAATAAGCACCATGGGCTTGGGCATGGTCGGCGGCACTCCGTTTCCAATTGATGCGTTTTCGGTGAGTGCCCTGGATTGTATAATGTTTCACTTATTGCGGACACCGGCGCGGGCCTGATCAATGTGTCGGGTGCCACGACTGGGCCAGCGGGATGGAATACCCGATTTCGGTAAAGGTTAAACCATGAGCGCGACTGCAGAAAAAATCGTACCGTTACTGATCAACAGCGAAGAGGATATCTATCTCGCCTCGCGTTCACTCAAGGCCATGGCGCATCCGCTGCGGCTGAAGATCCTGTGCATCCTCGGTCAGACGCGCGAGGTCAGCGTGCAGGACATCGTCGATCAGGTCGGCACCTCGCAGAGCAACATCTCGCAGCACCTTTCGATTCTGCGTGACAAGAACATCCTGACCACGCGCAAGGATGCCAACAAGGTGTACTATCGTATCGGTGATCCGAAAATCCTCAATTTGATTGGTTCGCTGCGCGAGGCGTTTTGCGATCGCGGCGATCATCGTAGTTAAACTCCACTTAAATTATTCAAATAAATCCGGCCAGCGCCCTGACGCCGGCCATTCGATACATGGGCCGTCATGAAAATCACGCAATTCGTAATTCATAACTGGTATCTGTTCGTCGCGCTGGTGGTAGTGATCGCGCTGATGTTAAAGGAGCCGGTGCTGCGCCTGATGCATCGTGTGAGCAACGTCAGCGCTACTGAAGCGGTATTGCTGATCAACCGCCAGGACGGTGTCGTGGTCGATGTGCGTGACACCAAGGAATTCGGCTCCGGCCACATCGGCAACGCGATCAATATTCCGCTGGCGGAATTTGACGCGCGCGTGCGCGAACTCGAAAAATACAAACACAAGCCGGTGATCCTGAGTGGCGGCGCGAATGATGCCGCCGCCAAGGCCGCCGTGCGGTTGCGCCGTCACGGTTTTGAAAACCTAGCGGTGCTGGCAGGCGGCATGGCGGCGTGGGAGCGTAGCCAGTTGCCGGTGGCAAAATAACCGTGGCCGCGGTGCTTGTTTACAGCACCCGCGTTTGTCCCTATTGCCGCATGGCCGAAGCGCTGCTCGCGCGCAAGGGCGCAATAGTGCACAAGATCATGGTGGATGAGGATTTCGCGCGCCGCGACGAGATGATCCGGCGCACGGGTCGGCGCACGGTGCCGCAGATCTACATCGGCGAAACGCATGTAGGGGGTTACCGCGAGCTCGCCGAGCTCGATCATCTGGGCGAGCTGGATATTTTACTTGCCGCGCCGTGAGGCGCGGTTCATATCACGATAATGGGGAGTCAGCAGTGGCCGAGACCGATACGCAGCAGACATTTTTTGGTGTGGAAAAAATCTATCTCAAGGATGTTTCCTATGAGGCCCCCGGCGCGCCGGGCGTTTTTCTGCAGAGCAAGCAGCCGGAGATCGGCGTGCAACTGGTACTCGAGCATCGGTCACTCGATGAGCAACCGGGTTTTTACGAAGTGACGGTGACGGTGCAGATCAACGCCAAGGCCGACGACAAGTCGATGTTCCTGGTGGAAGTGCAGCAGGCGGGCGTTTTCCGTGTGCAGGGTGTGAGCGGTGACCTGCTGGAGCGCACGCTCGAAATCAGCTGCGCCTACATGCTGCTGCCATTTGCGCGCGAGGCGGTCAACGATCTCGTCTGCAAAGGTGGATTCCCGCAGTTGCTCATCAACCCGATCAACTTCGACATGTTGTATGAGCAGAAGCACGCCGCCGCGCGCGCACCGGCCGAAGGCAAGGCATAAATTCGCGCGCCAAGTCGTCGACGAGTAAAAATTTTTCAGGGAATCACCGCATGAGCTCGGAAGCCAGATCGACCATCGCTATTCTCGGTGCCGGATCCTGGGGCACGGCGTTGGGAATGTTGATCGTTCGCAACGGCTATGCGGCACGCTTGTGGGAGCCCGACGCCGCGCGTCTGGCGCGCATGCAGCACGAACGTGAGAATGCGATGTTTCTTCCTGGCATCAAATTTCCCGACGCGCTGTCGACGTGTGACGATCTTACGGCGCTGGTCCGAAGCACGCCGCATATCCTGATTGTCGTGCCGAGTCACGCGTTTCGCGCGACGATCGCCGCCATTGCGCCCCACGTGTCGCGTCAGTCGGTGATCGCCTGGGCTACCAAAGGTCTGGAACCGGGCAGCGGCAGACCGCTGAGCGAGGTGGCGCGCGAGATCCTGGGCAAGGATGCCGCGCTCGCGGTGATCTCCGGTCCGACCTTCGCCAAGGAAGTGGCGATCGGCTTGCCTACTGGTTTTACTGTCGCGTCCGGGAATTCCGCCGCGGCCGAAACCGTGGCGGCGTGGCTGCGTGGTGAGCGCACCCGGGTATATATCAGTTCAGATGTCGCCGGCGTGCAGCTTGGCGCGGCGATAAAAAATGTGATCGCCATCGCCGCGGGCATCAGCGACGGACTCGGTTTCGGCGCCAATGCCCGCGCCGCGCTGATCACGCGCGGACTCGCGGAACTCACACGCCTGGGCGTTGCCATGGGCGGCAAGAAAGAAACCTTCATGGGCCTCACCGGCGCCGGCGACCTGATCCTCACCTGCACCGACAATCTCTCGCGCAACCGCCGTCTCGGTCTCGGCCTCGGCCAGGGTCGCAAGTTCAGTGAGGTGATGTCTGAAATCGGGCAGGAAGTCGAAGGCGTCGCGACTGCGCGCGAACTTTACCAGCTCGCGTCGCGCATGAAAGTGGAAATGCCGATTACCGAACAGGTCTATCTGGTGTTGTTCGAAAATCTCCCACCCCAAGCCGCCGTCGAGGCCCTGCTCAAACGCGAACCGCGCGCCGAGTAGCGAATCGTTTACTGCAATAAAATTTTAATTCGCGCCCAACCGCGAAGAAAATTGTGCGTCTAGCGCATATGTGTGCCAGCGAACGGAATGACAGGGGGTTGGCGCGTAGAAAATAGCGCTGGTTGTCAGGAGATTCCCGTGAATAAATGCCTTGCCCTCACCGTCGCGCTTGCCGTGCTGCTCGTGACCTGCTCGAATCCGCGGGATTCCGAACTATCGAAGTTGACCGGATCGCAACGGGAAGCACTTAACAGAGTACTCACGGCCGAGGAGCACACACTGCTGGCCGACTACAAGCTGCGACATGCGGTGACCTATAAGGAAGAAATTCCGGCGGGCATTACTGTCGATCAGGCACTGAAAGAACAGGTGGCTTGGGAGGCGCGACGCAACGATGAAGCCGCGAGAACCGCTGAACTAAAAAAGTTGATCGATGCTGAACGCGATGCGCCGACGCGGGTCATGCTTCAGGCAGTCAACGCCGCCGTCATTAGCTGGAATCCGGTTCCGGCGGGCGGGCCGTACGATCTCCAAATCTCGTACGCGCTTGAAAACATCGCCGATAAAACCGTTATCGGAATCAAGGGCCGTTTTATTTTTACCGATACGTTCGGTAACGATTTCTACACGCTCCGATTCGAGTACGAAGAGAAACTGGCACCGAGGCACACGGTTACCCGTCACACCGAAGTGAAGAATCTTTACGGCAATGCTGGCAAGCTGAGGACCGTGCCGTCAGACCAGGTGAAAGTCCGTTTCGAACCGCTGATGGTGGTATTTCAGAACGGCGACAAGCTCGCCACGCGCGACTGATGCGTTCGTTTTATCCCGACTTTATTTTCCGCCCGCAAATCCCAACTGACGCCAAGCCTCAAAGACCGCAATCGCCGCCGCGTTCGAGAGGTTAAGGCTGCGGTTCTCCGGACGCAGCGGCAAGCGCAGCCGTTGCGTCTCCGGCAATGTATCGAGGATCGCTTGCGGCAATCCACGGGTTTCCGGCCCGAAAAGCAGCGCGTCGTTGTTCGCGTAATCAATGTCCGTGTACAGCCGTTGACTTCGCGTCGAGAACGCCAGCAGACGCCCCGGTCGGACCGCTGCCAGAAACGCGTCCAGACTTTTATAAGTCGTTACCTCCGCCCACTCGTGATAGTCGAGTCCGGCACGGCGCAAGTTGCGGTCCTGCATGTCGAAACCGAGCGGTTCGATAAGATGGAGTTTGGCGCCGGTATTGGCGCATAAACGGATAATGTTGCCGGTGTTCGGCGGGATTTCGGGTTGATACAGCACGACATGCAACAGCAAAGACATCGGTGATGGTCCAGAAATTGCTCTATATACAGGGATTTCGCTGTTTCGCGGCGGTCCGCGGGCGGCCAAATCCTTTTAGCCACATAACCTTAGACCCATATTCTATAGTTCAGGGTAGGTTTCAGACACCCGCGGAGCGGACATGGCAGTTACCCCGGTCGAACGGCCGAAAAAAATTCGAATTGGCGATCTGCTGATCGCGCACAAAGTCATCTCGCAAGAGCAGCTCAACGCTGCGCTCGCCGATCAGAAGAAGAGCGGGCGCAAGCTCGGGCGCGTGCTGATCGAGAATGGCTTTCTCACCGAAGACCAGCTGCTGCAGTTCCTGTCGCAGCAGCTGAACATGCCGTACATTGATCTCAAGCGCTACCACTACAAGCCCGAGACCGTGCGGCTGATTCCGGAGACGCATGCGCGCCGCTTCCGCGCGATTGCGCTCGAAGACGCGCGCGAGGCGCTGCTGGTGGGGCTCGCCGATCCGACGGATATCTTCGCCTACGACGAACTCTCGCGCGTGTTACGCCGGCCGATACGGCTCGCGGTCGTCAAGGAAGCCGAACTGCTCAAGACCATCGATCGCGTCTACCGCAAGACCGAGGAGATCTCGGGGCTAGCGCAGGAACTGGAGCAGGAAATCGCCGCGCAGGCCGTGAATCTGGATGAACTGGCCGCGTCGGAAGGCCTGACCGATGCGCCGGTGGTGAAGCTGCTGCAGAGCATGTTCGAAGACGCGGTGCAGGTGAATGCCTCCGATATTCACATCGAACCCGACGAGCGCGAACTGCGCATCCGGTTTCGCATCGACGGTGTATTGCGCGTGCAGACCACGGCCGACCGGCGCATCGCGGCCTCGCTGGTGTCGCGCATCAAGCTGATGTCGGGCCTCGACATTTCCGAAAAGCGCCTGCCGCAGGACGGACGCACCAACATCCGCGTGCGCGACCGCAGCGTGGACGTGCGTGTCTCGACGTTGCCGACGCAATATGGCGAGTCGGTGGTGATGCGCCTGCTCAATCCGTTCGCCGGCGTGATCACGCTGGAACAGATCGGCATGCCGAAGGCGCTGCTCGATCGCTTCCGCCGGCTGATTCACCAACCCAACGGTATGGTGCTCGTGACCGGCCCGACCGGTAGCGGCAAAACCACGACGTTATACGGCGCGTTGACAGACCTGAATCGACCGGAGACCAAGATATTGACCGCGGAAGACCCGGTCGAATACCGCCTCGCCGGTATCAACCAGGTGCAGATAAATGCCAAGATCGAGCTCACGTTCGGGCGCGTGCTGCGCTCGATGTTGCGCCAGGACCCGGACGTGATCCTGGTCGGCGAAATGCGCGATCAGGAAACCGCCGAGATCGGTCTGCGCGCGGCCATGACGGGCCATTTGGTGTTGTCGACACTGCATACCAACGACGCGATTTCCACCGCGTTGCGGCTCATCGATATGGGCGTCGCGCCGTTCATGGTGGCCTCGTCGCTGCGTGGCGTGATCTCGCAGCGGCTGGTGCGGCGTGTTTGCGAATCCTGCGCCGAACTGGATGAATTAACACCGCCGATGAAGGCAATCCTGCGCGCCGAGGTCGGTGACAAGGCCGAGCAGCTGCAATTCAAACGCGGTCGGGGTTGCTCGCATTGCAACGCCACCGGCTATCTCGGGCGCGTCGGTATCTTCGAATATCTGGAAATGGACGCCGCGCTCATCGAGGCGCTGCATACCGGTGACCCGAACAAATTTGGCATTGCCGCGCGTGCCCAGCCCGGTTTCCAGACCTTGCGTCAGAGCGCAATCGCGCTGGCGGCACAGGGGATTACGACCATGGATCAGATGGTGCGCGCGACTTACGGCATGGAGGATTGAGCTTCGTGCCGGCATTTCAATATCGCGGCCGTAACCATCGTGGCGAGGTAGTTAAGGGGCGCATCGAAGGCGCCTCCGCCGATACCGTGGCCACCCAGCTATTCAATAGCGGTGTCACACCGATCGAGATAGCGCCCGCCCGCAGCGACGATGTCCTGAGCGTATTCAAGGGCCGCTTCGGTGGCGGCAAAATCGGGTTGCTTGATCTGGCGCTGTTCTCGCGCCAGCTCTATACCCTGCTCAAGGCCGGCGTACCGATCATGCAGGCCTTGCGCGGATTGCGCGAGTCGTCGCACAACCCGGCGCTGGCGCAGGTACTGGCATCCGTCGGCGACAATCTCGATCAGGGTCTCGACTTCACCACGGCGTTGCGCCGCTACCCCAAGGTGTTCTCACCGATATTCGTCGCGATGGTGCAGGTCGGCGAGACCACCGGTAATCTTCCCGATGCGTTCCTGCAACTGGCGGAGAATCTCGAGAGCGAAAAAAAGACGCGCGATCAAATCAAGTCGGCGACGCGCTACCCGATGTTTGTCGTAATCGCGATGGTGATCGCGATGTTCATCATCAACATCTTCGTGATCCCGGCGTTTGCGAAAATATATTCGAGCTTTCGGATCGAACTGCCGTGGGCGACGCAGGCCCTCATTGCGTCCTCCAACTTCACGCTCAATTACTGGTACCTGATGCTGGGTGGGGTCATCGTTGCGGTGGTTTCGATTCGTATGTATGTGCAGACGCCCGAAGGCCTGTACCGGTGGCACCGGCTCAAGCTGCGGCTGCCGGTGACCGGGAAGATTGTTTATCAGGCCGCACTCGCGCGCTTTGCGCGCACGCTCGCAATCATGATGCGCGCCGGCGTGCCGCTGATGCAGGGCATGACGGTGACCTCGCGCGCGGTCGACAATGAATTCATCGGTGAACGCATCGTGCAGATGCGCGATGGCGTCGAGCGCGGCGAGACCATTGCGCGCACCGCGGCGGCCACCGGCCTGTTCCCGCCGCTGGTGTTGCAGATGATTGCGGTCGGCGAAGAATCGGGCGCGGTCGATGAGCTGATGCTGAACGTGGCCGACTATTACGAGCGTGAAGTGGATTACTCGATCAAGAATATCGGCGATGCGATCCAGCCGCTGCTGATCGTGGTGCTGGGTATTCTGGTGACAATCCTGGCGCTCGGCGTATTCTTGCCGATGTGGGACATGGTGAAGGCAGTGAAGCACTAGGGGGCCCGGATGCAGCGCCACAACCCACACCCGCAGGCACATACCGACGGTTGGATTCACCGGTCCGGTCGCATACCGCGGGGGTTTTCTCTGCTGGAATTGATCGTGGTCATGGTGATCATTTCCATCCTGCTGGTTATGGCGGTTTCCCGGCTTTTATCGGTCCAGGTCGATGCCGAACGGGTGGCTCTGGAGACCATGGCCGGAACGCTACGCAGTGCTATTGGCATAAAGGTTGCTACATATATCGTCAAACAGGACATGCGGGGTTTGGGGTCGATGGAAGACAGCAACCCCATGGACCGGTTGGCCGAGCCACCCTCGAACTATCTGGGCGAGCTCGACGGGCCGGATCCGAAAACCCTGAAAGACGGTAACTGGTACTTCGATACACGCAGTCGGACGTTGGTGTATTTGGTAAAGAACAAGGCCTTCTTCAAAGTGGAGTTGGCCGAGCCTCCACGGGCCAGGTTTGCAGTACGGCTCGTCTATACTGACCGTAATGGAAACGGTCGTTATGACCCGGGGTTAGAGGCGATTGAAGGGGTCAGGCTGGCGGTATTGGAGCCCTACCAGTGGACAAACTGAAAAACGCATATACATTTTGAATTACTTTTCGAGTCAGGAGACAGACATGACCAAGCAGCAAAGCGGTTTCACCCTTATTGAGTTGGTACTCGTGATCGTTATTCTCGGCATCCTTGCCGCCACCGCTTTGCCGCGGTTCTCGGATCTCTCGCAACAGGCACGCGTCTCGGCCGTCAGCGGGTTGGCGGGCGGTCTGCGCAGTTCGGCGGCGATCGCGAAAGCGACCGCGCTGGCCCAGGGCGTCGCCTCCGGTTCACCGGTGACCTACGATGGCCAAACCATCGCGATGACCAACGGCTACCCGGCAGCGACGGCAGCCGGCATCGATCTGGCGATCTCGGATACCACCGGCTTTACGCCCTCGGGCGGTCCGCCGGCACGTACCTTCACGTTGCAGACCAACTGCCTGGTGACCTACACCAACTCCGGTTCAGGTTCGTTTAGTGCGGTCATTACCTCCAGCGGTTGCTAACACGCAGCACGCGGTTGCATTCAGATAAGCGAAGGGCGGGACATGCTTGCATGATCTCGCCCTTCTTTTGAATTTGCAGAAGTCTTGTATGCTGATGGAGCAGCAGCAATAGTCAGGATAGAAATTAGCCCAGTGCGTGGCTTCACATGCAGGAGACAGACATGACCAAGCAGCAAAGCGGTTTCACCCTTATTGAGTTGGTACTCGTGATCGTTATTCTCGGCATCCTTGCCGCCACCGCTTTGCCGCGGTTCTCGGATCTCTCGCAACAGGCACGCGTCTCGGCCGTCAGCGGGTTGGCGGGCGGTCTGCGCAGTTCGGCGGCGATCGCGAAAGCGACCGCGCTGGCGCTGAGAGTCGCCTCCGGTTCACCGGTGACCTACGATGGTGTTAGCGTTGCCATGACCAACGGCTACCCGGCCGCGACTGCAGGCGGCATCGATCTGGCGATCTCGGATACCACCGGCTTTACGCCCTCGGGCGGTCCGCCGGCACGTACCTTCACGTTGCAGACCAACTGCCTGGTGACTTACACCAATACCGGTTCGGGCGCATTTACTGCGTTGATCACGTCCAGCGGTTGCTAGCGCGCGGCAGGTAGTTGCATTCAGATAAGTGAGGGGTGGGGCATGATCGTGGCCCCACCCCTTTTCTTTTGTGGCGAGGACGAGTGCCATGTTTAAAATCACGATAGCGGGATTTTGGATGTCGCTGCTGTTCGGCGGCGCACTGGTCGCGGCCGTTTTCTATCAGGGTTATTACACCGAGTTTCTCTGCCTTACGCTAACGCTGCTGGTGCTCGCAGCGTTGTGGGTATTCTGGTCCGGCTATTCCGACGGGTTGCAGATTCCAAAAAGCAGTGTAGCGCTGGCACTGACGCTCTATTGGGCCTGGTTGCTGGTCGCCGGCAGTTGGGGCCGCGTTGCTTTCGTGGGCACGATCAATTTCTGGTGGCTGGGAAGCTTTCCGTTGGTGTTCTGGATCTACACGCTGGCCCCACGGCGCGACGAACTATGGCGCCATGCATTTCACTGGGCGGTACTGGTCGGGGTCGCGCTGGCCATCGGCGCTTCGTGTCAGTGGCTGATTTACCGGCTCGAGCCGACGGCGACTTTTCTTAACCGTCAATCGCTGGCGGCGTTGTTGAATCTTATTGCGATTCCGTTGGCCGGTTATTTTCTGCTGGGCGTCGGCAGCCCGCAGAAATGGCGTCACTGGATTGTCGCGGCGGCATTGTTCGTGCTCGTCTTCGGGATGGGGTTGATCGAAGGACGCGGCGCTACGCTCAGCGGTGGCATCGGACTTTCGATACTGGTTGGGGTCGCGCTATGGCAACGGGTGTCGCGGCGGGCCCTGGCGCAGTTGGCGGCGATTGTGGTCTCGGCCTTTTTTATTGCTTCCCAGCTCGGGCGCATCGGTATCGGTCAACGCATGGAGGCGCTGGTTGGCAACCCGGGGGAAGCCGGTGGCGGACGCTTTGTGATCTGGAAACAGTCTTGGGAACTGCTGAAGCAAGCGCCATGGATGGGTATCGGCCTAGGTCATTATCAACTTTATTTTCCACCTTACCGCGATCCCACCGATGGCAGCGGCGGCTTTTTCGTGCACAACGATTATCTGCAGATCTGGATTGAAGCCGGTCTGCCGGGGTTGCTGCTCCTGATCGCGGTGCTGGTTTCAGTATTCGTGATTTATCTGCGCGCGATGCGAGATCGGGCCATCACCTCGGCGCACAAAGTCGAGATGACCGCCTTGTTTGCGGCGCTGCTCGCGATAGCGATGCATAGCTTCGTTGATTTCAACCTCTATATCCTGTCAATCCTCATCATGGCCGGGCTGGTGTTGGGACGGCTGCAGGCGTTGGCGCTGTCACCGCATCCGGCGGCGGTGTTCAAGGTCGTGCCAGCGAAGGTCATGAGCCGGTTCGGCTATCGCGCATTGACCGCGCTGATCGCCGCCTTCGCGCTGGTCTATTTCTCGACATTGGGGCTGGCGTCGTTTGAATACCAGCGCGGCCTGAAACTCGCCGAACAGGAAAACTGGGTGCCGGCCTACACCGCGCTCGACAATGCCGTGCGTTATTTCCCAAGCGCGGACAACGTGCTGATGACCAAGGCCGACTTTGTCCGCCACGTGATCACCGCCGTTCCGGAATCGGCGCCACAACAGAAAAAACAATTGTTTGACGAGGCGCAGGAGTTGCTGGATCGCGCCGAAGACCTGAATCCGTTTCGACCGCAGACCCATGCCGTACGCGCGGCACTGTACGAACAAAACCCGACGCTGGCCGGACCGGATTGGGCGGAAAAAGTCGTGCGCAATTATCGTCGCATCATCGAAATCGAACCGCGCGCGTACCTGGGGCGCTATCTGTTTGCCAACTTTTTACTGAAGCAGGGTCGGCGCGACGAGGCCCGGCAGGTGCTGGAGGGCGGAATGAAGTATGTCTACGTCGATTTGCCGCCGATTGCGCCTTATCTCGCACTCACGGCGAAGTTACGCGCGGAGGCGGGCGATCAGGAAGGCGCGCGCGCAGCGCGACTCCGCGTCGAGGCAATCGAAAAGGTACACTGGCATTAGTTGACGCATCAAACCTGAGTTCCAGGCCTGTTTTCATAGCTTTTGCTGCAGCCGGCATGCATTCTGCTAGATTTTCCTACAGAGTCGGATAATTCAATGGGGGCTATTCAGTGGCTCGCGGGTTTACGTTAATCGAGCTCATAGTAGTGCTGCTACTTGCGGCGATCCTCGCGGCGGGTTTGATTCCGCGTGCGCCGAGTTCCGAGTCGCTGACGATACTGGGCCGCGCCGACCAACTCGCCTCCGACATACGCTACGCACAAATGCTGGCGATGACGACCACGACGAATCCCGCCCTCACCGCCCGACGCGGTTATTGCATACGCTTGACCACGTCCACCTACGCTATCCAGGAAGGTTACGATGCGGTGACACCAGCGAACAATTGCATCACCGCCGTGGCCCACCCCGCGGCGTTGCAGCAGCCGCTGCAACTTTGCAGTGGCTGCATGACGCTGACCAATCTTCCTAATAATTACGTGCAGTTCGATGGCCTAGGTATCCCGTATTCGGCGGCGGCCACCGCGCTGGCCGCGAATGCGACGATCCAGCTCATCGACGGCGGCATCACCAAGACCATCACCATCAGCGCCGTCACCGGAAGAGTCGTGGTGCAATGACGCCTGTCGGCAAAGGATCGTTCCACGTTCGTCACCACGCGCGTGGCGTCACGTTCGTTGAGTTGATCGCGTTTATTGTGATTGTCTCGGTGGTCGCCGCCGCGATGGTTCAGGCATTCAGCCTGACGATGCGCGGCTCGCACTATGGCAAGGAGCTGACGCAGGCGACGCAGATCGCGCAGCAGCGCATGGAAGTGATTTTCGGCCAGCGCAAGCGGCTCGATTACAACGGCTTCGATGCCAATACGTTTGATCCCTGCGACAACGTCCCGCCGGCTTCTGCGTGGGCAGCGCAGGCTTGCCAGACCACGGTCATCCCGGCCGGTTCGTATGTCGTGACTTCTCAGCTGGGAACGGCGGTCGACGTGTGTGGTGCCGGTACCGGCACGCTTTGCAAACTGATTACGGTCACGGTTACCGGGCCCTATGGCGACGTGCTCACGATCTTAACCGCCCAGGTATGGAATTACTGAGCCATGCCACTCATGACAATCGGTAAACGGGCACGCGGTTTCACGATGGTCGAGATGATAATCACGATCGTCGTGGTGGGTATTATCTTCGTTCTTGGCGGCATGGTGCTGGGCAAGGCATTTCAATCCTTCGAACTCACGCAGCGCAGCACCGACGTGGATTGGCAGGGTCGCGTGGCGATGGAGCGCATGGCGCGCGAGTTGCGGCAGATTCATTCGCCGACCGCGACCAGTCTCGATATTACGTCGGCGGTTCAGGTCCGGTTCATCGACATCGACGGCAGCGGCGTGTGTTTTTACCGCGACGGCGCGACCAGTCAGTTGATGCGCAGCACGTCCGGATTGGCGTTGGCGTGCAATGCGGTGGCCGCCAATCCTCAGCCGTTGGCGGACAATGTGGTGGCGGTAAATTTCGACTACTACCAGAGTGACGGTAGTGTCGCGGGCGGATCGACCGTGGTGTATTACATTAGCGTGCGTCTGCAAGTGACCGAAGGCAGCATTACCGAGACCTACCGCACGACCGTGCAACCGGAACGATTCTGACATGCGTTTTGAAATGCATATGGCGAAACCACAACGCGGCTTCCTGTTGATACTGGCGGTAGTGATCGTCGCCGTCGCGGCAGTGATGGCGGTGGTGATCGTCACGTTGACCACCGGCAGTGGCATCGCCGGTGGCACGCATGTTAACGCGACGCAGTCGCTCGAGATCGCCAAGTCAGGAATGGAGCGCGCGCAGAATCAGTTGGCTTCCGGCACCGCCTGTACCGCGTTGACGAACACCAATGTCGCGCTCGGTAACGGTACCTACACCACGTCCGGAACGAACTTCAGCGTCACCGCCGGTGTGACCGTCGGTGCCGGCGGTATTACGGCGGTCGCGACCACGATCCCGGTTTCCACGATTGCCACCCTCGCGCGCCACGGCCGCGTACGCATAAACCTTGAGGAGATCGATTACGGGGACACATCCAGTTTGGTGGCGGCTTGCGGTGCCGCGACGCCATGCCTGCTCGGCGCCCGACGCGCGCGCGGCGGCACGATCGCTGCCGCGCAAGCGGCTGGTTCGCTGGTACGACAGAGCCAGTGCCTGATTCGGTCAACCGGAACAGTAAACGCCACCTCGCGCACGCTCGAGCGCACGGTTCATCCACCGGTGGTCATGATCGTCTACAGCAAATTAGCCGCTGACACCAACATCTACTATCGCCTTTGGGATCCCACCATACCGGGCTGGGGCGCCGAACAGACCGCCAATGCTGTTAGTGCCAACATTAAGTTTCTGGTGTTGCGTTTTGCGCGAACCCGTAACGAAGCTGTGCTGGCCAGTTTGGATAGCGTCGACACTAACAACGGCAACTGGGTGGCCCAGGTTTGGAATGGCTTTACCTGGAATATCCCAGCAGGCGGAAATCCCGTTGTAAATATTTGTGCATGCCCGAATAACGATTGGGAGTTTCGTGCTCTCGATATCGCTTATGAGACTGCGAATGACCGCGCCGTTATCGTACATGACAGCGGTGGCGATGCTATCCCAGTCTATAGGATATGGGACGGTACAACGCTAAGTGGAACCACCGCTACCGGAATGAGTAATGGCGGAGGTGTAAATTGGCCCCGATGGATTGATCTTGCAGCCAACCCAAATTCGGCGAGCAATGAGATCGCACTTATTACTCTTCAAAGTACTCCTACTAGAGCGACGAGAACGCTTCGAGGAATGGCATGGAATGGCGCAGCATGGAGCGACATGGGGCAAGCAGGCGCGAGTTGGGACAATGCGCCGACCGATGCCAATAGTCGGCATGCCACGAGCGTGGCATATGAGCAGAACTCAGGACGAGCAATTTTTGCGTGGGGATATAATGCCAGCGCCGTCGTTAGGCACCGGATATGGAATGGTGCCGCGCTAACAGCATCTGCGGCAGCGCTTCCGCTTGGAGGAGGTGTTGCGCAATGGGTGCGTCTGTCGCCGCGTTATAACAGCAATGAGTTAATGCTCGCTGCGCAAGGTACGTCAGGTGGCGCGACGGGTCGTCTGGAGAGTTCCTGGTGGAATGGAGCCGCTTGGTCAGGCTCTACTGTCCATAGTACAACGACGGAAAATGTGGCCAGCCGAAACTTCGATGTGCATTGGGAGGGCGATCTAAGCAACCTCAGTAGTGCGCAGATTGTGTACGGTGTTAACGGTGGTGTAGTGAATCGCAAACGCTGGGCCGGCGGCGCATGGGGCGCGGCGACCACGTCCGGTACGAGAACATCGTTGGTACAACTGGAAGGTATATATGTCTACAACCGTTTGTTCGCGGGCTTATACGAGAATTCGGCATCTCCGACCGACGATACTACGGAAATGAGTTTCGTCAGCACCACGGCCGCATGGTCGGTGCCTACTTCGATATGGCCCGGTGTAACGATTGGCGATCCAACACATGAAAGGGTGTTTATCCAAGGTCGTAAGGCCATTTTTATTGAAGAACAGGAGGTTTTTCCTTAAATCATGCTGGGAAAGACTGGCTATACTTACAAGTTGGCGACATTAACTAATTGATGAGGTTATGTATGAAAAATATTTTGATTGCGTTAACTATTTTATCTTTCGGCCTTGGGTTCACTGCTGCCAACGCGGGAGCAACACGTGACGCTGTGGTGGCTGCTTGTAAGTCAAAGGCAGCTGGTACGCAGGTAACTGTCAACGGAAAACAGTACGTCTGCCCAAAGGCGTAGCATCAATTCGGTTTCGACACAGTTTTACGCTTCAGAGCTACCTTACGCTCGTTATAGTCCGCTTTGAATTAATTATGGGGCCCAACCGTGGGCCCCTTTGTTTTGTAAGTGCCGGTTAAGCGGCCTTCTTCCCGTCAAACGCTCTCAGAAATCCGCATTAAAGCCGGGATTTACTGCTGAATTCTTGTGCTAAGCTTCAGCAAGCACCCGTATCACATGGAAGTTAATAAGGGTTCCGGGCTCGCTTGACTGGCCCGGTTCCTGCATTGCATTAGGCAAACGAAAGAGGTTTGTTCTGATTCCATTTCTTAAAAAGAAGCTGCTTCCCGGCCTGACCGGTGTGGGTATCTACCCGCAGGGGGCCTGTATTGTGCGCGTCGAGCGTGAAGGGGCGCACGAGCCGGCGGTGACGATATTCGATTTCCGGCCGTGGGACGAAGGCGCGGATCAGGGCAAGGTCCTGATCAAGCTTTCCGCGCAATACAATCTGGCACGATCACGCTGCACTACGGTGCTCGATGTCGCGGACTACTCGCTGTTGCTCACCGAAGCGCCGGATGTGCCGGCTGAGGAACTGCGTGCGGCGTTGCGCTGGCGTATCAAGGACCTCATCGATTTCCACATCAATGACGCCACGCTCGATGTCTTCGACCTGCCGGGCGAGAAAGTGACCGGCCGTGCGCGGCCGATGTACGCGGTAGCGGCGCGTAGTCCGGCGATTCAGCGGCGGGTTGATCTGTTGACCGGCGTCGGCATCAATCTGGACGTCATCGACATTCCTGAGCTTTCGCAACGCAACTTGGCCGCGTTGTTGCCTGAAGATGCACAAGGCGTGGTGCTGCTGTCGTTTGCGCCCACGAACGGTTTGCTCACGATCACGAAGCAGGGCGAGCTTTATCTCTCGCGCACCATGGACACCGGTCTGGATGCGCTGACGCGTTCCGACGATCCGGCGGCGTATTTCGATCGCGTGGTGCTCGAAGTTCAGCGTTCGCTGGACTACTACGACTCACATTTTCGCCAGTCGCCGATCGCGCAGATCGTGCTGACGCCGGTGGCTCGGGAAATTCCCGGTCTGGTCGATTATCTCAAGGCCAATCTGAACGGCACCGTTTCCATCATGGACCTGTCGCAGGTACTGAATGTCGGCAAAGAATTGCCGGCGGCGTTGCAATCGCTGTGCTTGGCGACGCTCGGCGCGGCGCTGCGGGTTGAGGAGAAGGCGCTGTGAGGCAGCAGGTCAATCTCTACCAGCCGATTTTCCGCAAGCAGGAAAAGAAATTCTCCGCCAAGGCGATGCTGCAGGCGATGGCGGCGATATTCGTTGGTATCGTGCTGCTCTTCGCGTGGACGCAGTGGCAGGTCAGTCTACTCAGGAATCAGAGCGCGCGTGCCGATCAGCAACTGGCGGTGGTGTCGAAACGACTGGGTGAAGTAACCCAGCAATTCGGCGGACAAGTCGTGGTGCACCGATCCGCGGATGAAGAAATTGCGCACCTCGAACAGCGCCTGGCTTCGTTTCAACGCATACAGGACGTTCTGAGCCGTGGCTTGTTCAGCAATACTCGCGGGTTCTCGGAATATTTCATTGCGTTTGCGCGCCAGCACTCTGCCGGCGCCGTTGCATTGACGGGTTTTGAAATCGTCGGTGCTGCCGAGAAGGTGACGTTGCAGGGGCGCGCCGTCAGCCCCGAGGCGGTACCCCGGTATATGCAACAACTCTCGATTGAGCGCCCGCTCGCGGGCGTGGAGTTCCAGGTGTTTCAACTGGCGCGTGCCGGGAGCGGAAACAATATCGACTTTACGCTCAAGACCGCTGGCGCGACTCCCGCAGCCGGGAAGACGCCCTGATGAACCGCTTGCGAATCGAGCTGCGTAAGTTGATGGATCGTATCGACGAGTTTTCGTTGCGCGAACGCGCATTGATTTTTCTCGGCGTCCTCGGGCTAATGTACTTCGGGGCGATGCAGCTGGTGATCCAGCCATTAGGCCAGCAACGAACGCGGCTTGAGCAGGAACTCAAATCCAAGCGCGACCAGATTCAAACGACTGAGAAACAGATTCAGGCCATGCTGACCGGCGACGTTCAGGATGCCGACGGGACCAAGCGCGCGCGGCTGGAGACGCTCCGTGGCCAGATGAAAACGATGGAGGCCGAGTTGGGCAAGACGACCTCGGGCCTGGTGACGCCGAAAGAAATGGCGCGCATGGTAGAGGCATTCCTCGCGAGCAAGCGCGGCCTGGAAGTCGTGAAGGTCGAAAATCTGCCACCGGAACCGGTCGGCGCCGACGGCACGACCGCGAATGCCGCGCCCGGCACGCCTGCCCCTGCCGCACTGCTATATCGCCACGGTCTGCGCATCGAATTGCGGGGATCGTATCTGGATATGGTGCGCTATCTGAAAGGATTGGAAGCGCAGCCATGGAAAGTCTTCTGGGGTCAGGTGTCATTTCAGACCGAAAAATACCCGGTATCTAAACTGACGCTGGTGATCTATACCTTAAGCACGCGCGAAGGCTGGATCGGGATATGAAGCTTTTCTCTGGCACGAATATTGTAAATATATATGGTATGAACATCGGAATGGTTTCCATCGCCGGGCTTTTGGTTTGTGCCGCGGCGATTGCTGAGGATGGGCTCGCCGGCCTGGTCGATCCGACCCGTCCCGTGAACGCCTCGGTCGAGATCGTCGAGTACTTGCCGGCGGGTCCGGTGCTGCAATCGACGATGACGGCGCCGGGAATGAAGCGCGCTGTCATTAGCGGCCAGATTTATTCCGTGGGAGAGCGCGTGGGCAACCGCGTGATCACCGATATCCGTCCGTATGAAGTAATTCTGGATCAAGCCGGCGCCGAAACCCGGTTGCGTCTTGTTCCCCCCTTGGCAAAAGGAACCATCGGGTCCCCCAGCGGGTACACGAAGGGAGTAAATCCGTGAATGTGGCATTGAAAGTTCGCAAGATGTGTGGCGCGATGTTAATCGCGGGCGCATGCATGTTGGTCGCAAGTTGTAACACTGTTTCGCCCGGCTGGCGCGACGACGTGCGCGGCAAGATGGATGACAGCATGAACGATGGCCGCGGCAACAAACCGCCCGCGGACGTCAGCAAGGCATTGTTGCCGCCGCTTGAGATTGCATTGCCCGAGGGGAAAGTCGTTCCGCTCGAACCCCGTTTTGACCTGACGGTAAGCAACGCCCCCGCGCGCCAGGTGTTCCTGGGCTTGGTCGAGGGCAGCAAGTACAGCGTGGTGATCCATCCCGGCGTGCAGGGCACGGTCTCGCTGAACCTGAAGGAAGTCACGGTTCCGGAGGCCTTCGAGAGCATCCGCCGTGTCTATGGCTACGAATATCGACGCGAAGGGAATCGTTACCTCATTCTCGGACGCGAGATGCAGACGCGCATGTTCAACGTCAACTACCTGAATCTCGTCCGTAAGGGAAAATCAGATACGCGTATCACCGCGAGCGGATTGTCGTCGTCGGGTTCTTCCAGCGGCGGCACGACCACGACGTCGACGTCGCAAAGCGGTGTCACGGTCTCGACCGAATCAAACTCGGATTTCTGGAAAGATCTGCAGACGACGCTTACGGCGCTGATCGGAACCGAAGGCGGACGCAAGGTCATTTTGAATACCCAAACCGGAATTGTCGCGGTGCGCGCGATGCCGGATGAGTTGCGCGTGATTGAAGACTATCTCGGCGCGACCCATGCCACCGTCAATCGTCAGGTGATGCTGGAAGCGAAAATTATCGAAGTCGAGCTCAGCGATGGGTTTCAGACCGGTATTAACTGGGCCGCGGTGCACAGCGGTTTCACCATTGGCCAGACCGGTGGCGGCAAGGTATTTGCCGATCCCGCAAAAATCGGGACCAGTGACATTGCCGGTAATTCCGGGAACTTGAATCCAACCACGGGCATATTCAGTGCTATCACGGGCACTACGGCATCGGCCTTCGGCGGTATTTTTTCGCTGGCGGCTAAATCGGAAAACTTCGCCGCGTTCGTGGATTTGTTAAAGAGCCAGGGCGAGGTGCAGGTACTCTCGAGCCCGCGGGTTTCAACGGTGAATAACCAGAAGGCGGTGATCAAGGTCGGTACCGACGAGTTCTTCGTCACCAAGCAGGACATCACCCCGAGTACCGCGGCCGGTGTGTTACCGACCGTGACCACCGATCTGGCGCCGTTCTTTTCCGGTATCGCACTCGACGTGACCCCGCAGATCGATGAGAACGGCAACATCAATCTGCACATTCATCCGTCCGTGAGCGACGTCACCGGCAAGAACATCACCATCGCGGTCTCGGGCACGACCAGTCAGCAGCTGTCGACGGCCAAGAGCAGCGTACAGGAATCGGATAACATCGTGCGCGCCATCAGCGGCCAGATCATTGTGATCGGCGGCCTGATGAAAGAAGGCAGCACCGATGACAATGCCTCGGTGCCGTTCCTCGGTGATGTCCCGTTGCTCGGCAATCTGTTCAAGCACAAGCGCGTCACGCGCATCAAGAAGGAACTGGTGATTCTGCTCAAGCCCACCGTGATCCAGCTCGACCAGGACTGGACCGATGCCATTGGCGAATCACAACAGCGGATCAAGAAGATCCGTATCGGTTCGTAGGAGGACGGATGTATCGCAGGCACTTCGGACTGCACGAACTGCCGTTCACGATTACGCCGGACACGAGCTTTTTCTTTCCGGACTCTTCGCACCAGGAAGCGTTGAACACCCTGCTGGTGGCGGTACGCTCGGGCGAGGGCTTCATGAAAGTCACGGGCGAAGTCGGCACCGGCAAGACCCTGTTGTGCCGCAAGTTCCTGAGCGCGCTCGATCACCATGAATTCGTCACCGCCTACATCCCCAATCCCTATCTGCAACCGATGACGTTGCTGCTGGCGATTGCGGACGAAGTGAGTCTTCCTTACGCCCCGGACGTCAACCAGCATCAGTTGCTCAAATTGCTGTCGCGTTACCTGATCGAGGCCTACGCCAATCGCAAGCGTGTGGTCGTCTGTCTCGATGAGGCGCAGGCAATGCCACTGGAGACGCTGGAATGCCTGCGCCTGCTGACCAATCTGGAAACCGAAAGGCGCAAGTTGCTGCAAGTGGTGTTGTTCGGCCAACCGGAACTGAACGAGCGACTTAATCAGCCGTCGGTGCGCCAGCTCAAGCAACGCATCACCTTCACCTGCGAATTGCGGCCCTTCACATTGAAGGAAACCGAGTTGTATGTGTCACATCGACTGAATGTGGCCGGCTATCGTGAACCGCATTTGTTCGAGCCGGGTGCCGTGAAACGGCTGCATCACGGCGCGCGCGGGATACCGCGGCTGATGAACATCATTGCGCACAAGGCGTTACTCGCCGCCTTCGGCGAAGGCGCGCATACCGTTACCGCCGGCCACGTGCGCGCGGCCATGAAGGATACTGAATCACTTATGTCACACCCTTCCTGGCGCCATCGTCTGTTGCGCTTCCTCACCGTTGGGGTGGCGCTGGCGGCTCTCGGTATCGGCGCGTTGGTGTGGGGGCACTGGTCGTGAGTCTGATTAACAAAATGCTCAAGGATCTGGAAACGCGCGATGGTGCCGCGAGTTCCAAAACCGCGACACCGGCGTACGAGGATTTACGCGCGGTGCGTTACACACACTCGCGGTCGTCGTCTTTACGCACCGTGCTGTTGCTGGCGCTGCTGGTAGTGGCGCTCGGCGTCGGCGGATTCTATTTCTTCGGTGGCACGTTATTGCAAGATAAATCTTCCGTCGTCGCCTCGGCACCGCTTACGCTCGCGCCGGCACCGGAGCCACAGAGTGTTGCCACAGTGCAGACATCTGAATCTTCGCCCACGACCGAAGCAACAGCGGTGAATCAGAAATCATCGCCACCCGCCGTTACCGTAACCAAGGTCGCCCCTAAGCCTGTGATCGGCATAGTGGCGCGTCCGGCGACGAGCGCCAAAACCGTGGCCGCATCAAAAATTGTGGCTCAGGACGCAACCAGTTCTGACAAAGCGGTGGTAGAAAAACGCGAGCGCGCAGTCGAGCCGATGGAAGACGCGGAAACCCGCTATCGCGAAGCCGCGCAGTACATTGCCCAAGGTCGCTCGGAAGATGCGCGCGCGACACTCGCCGCCGCATTGGCGACCTATCCCGTCCATCGCAAGGCACGTGAGCTCGCGGCAGGACTCGCGTTGCAAAACGGCCGTCTGCGTGAAGCGCAAGACCTGCTGACCCAGGGACTGAAGCTCGCACCGGATCACCTGCCGTTTGCGCAAATGCTGGCGCGCATCTATCTCGAGCAGGGCTCGGAGGCCCAGGCGATTGCTACCCTCGAAGGTGTGCGCGGCGCCGGCAGTGCGGATTATTTTTCGCTGCTCGCGGCGTTGTATCAGCGTGCGGGTCAACATGCCGATGCCGTTAAGGCCTATCGCGATACCGTCACGCTGCGGGCGCAAGACGCGCGTGCGTGGCTCGGGTTGGGGATTTCGCTGGATGCGCTGCAAGATACCGGTGCTGCGGCAGAGGCTTACAGTCGCGCGCTTGCGCTGGGTAGTCTGGACGCGAAGCTGGCGCAGTATGCGCAGCAGCGCCTGGCGGCCACCAAAAAATAGTATTCCTTTAGTTTGTTCGCGCTCTCGCGCAATTAAATTTAATAAAACTCGACAAGCTGCGCGAGCAGCTTATGCTCGCGCTACCACCCACACACTGATCTCCGCAGCACCCGCGCGCCGCAATACCCTCGCGAATGCGTTGACCGTGTGCCCGCTCGTCATCACATCGTCCACGATCGCGATGTGTTGTCCGGCAAGATCAGCGTCGACGGCGAAGGCGTTGCGCACATTGCCGGCGCGTTTCTCCAACGGCAGGCCGGTTTGTGCGGGGGTCTCGCGCAGGCGCCGCGCCGCGTTGCCGGCCACCGGCAGGCCGAGTTGTTTTGCGATTACGCGCGCGAGTTCGAGTGACTGGTTGTAGCCGCGCTGGCGCAAGCGCGAGGTGTGTAGCGGCACCGGGATCAACACGTCTGGCCGGCCGGCGAAGGATGGCAACCTTTGTGCAAGCAGCCGTCCGAGTGTGCGCGCCAGGTCGAGCCGGCGGTGATATTTGAGACCGAGAATCAGCTGATCCAGCGGCGGCGCGTAATGCAGTGCCGCGTAGGTACGATCGAACACGGGCGGCTTGCGTTGGCAGCTGCCACACGGCGCGGAGGCGGAATCCGGCGGCAGTGCGGCAGCGCAACGCGGACAGGCGGCTTCAATCCACGGCAATTCTGCACGACAACCATGGCAGAGTTCCTCGCCGGCGTCGATTTGCGCGCGGCACAGCAGGCAATGACCGGGCCATAGCCAGGACCGTACGTGTTGCAGGCGACCGTTAACCATTTCCATGTTTCCGGGTTGACTGCGGAGAAGGGCGCTTTACACTGCGAAGGCCTCGATACGCGATCCAGTCTAACCCGTGAAATCGCTGCAACAAAACCTGCAACAACGCCAGCGCGCGCAGCTCTATCGCCGGCGCGAAGTCGTCACGAGCGCGCACGGCGTCGAGGTGATGCTCGGGAATGAGCGTCTGCTCGCTTTTTGCAGCAATGATTACCTGGGGCTCGCGAACCACCCCGCGGTGGTACAGGCGCTGCAGCAGGGCGCCGCGCGTTACGGCGCCGGTGCCGGTGCCTCGCATCTGGTGAGCGGTCACGGTGTCGCGCATCATGCGCTCGAGGAAGAGCTGGCCGATTTTGTCGGCGCGGAACGCGCGCTGCTGTTCTCCACCGGCTATATGGCCAACCTCGGTATCGTCTCGGCGCTGGTATCGCGCCACGACACTGTTTTTGAAGACCGCCTCAATCACGCCTCGCTCATCGACGCCGCCCGGCTCGCGCGCGCGAAGGTCGTGCGCTATCCGCATCTTGATCACGCGGTGCTGGCGACATTGATGGCGCAAGCGAAACAGCCGGCGTTGATCACCACCGATGCCGTTTTCAGCATGGACGGCGATACCGCACCGCTCGCGGAATTGACCGCGCTCGCGGCACGTCACGGCGCGCGTGTGCTGGCAGACGATGCGCATGGGTTGGGCGTGCTCGGCGCCAGCGGTCGCGGATCGTTCGAGGCCCAGGGGATAAAATCCGGTCCGCCGGCGATCTTGATGGGTACGTTGGGCAAGGCGCTCGGTACCTTCGGCGCATTTGTCGCGGGCGAGGCCGCGCTGATCGAGACCCTGATCCAGCACGCGCGTACGTATATCTATACCACCGCATTACCACCGGCCGTTGCCGAGGCGACGCGTGCGTCACTGAAAATAGTGAATGACGAGCCGTGGCGACGCGCACACTTGCGCGCACTGATTGCGCGCTTCCGCGCCGGTGCAGCGCAGTCGGGATTACCGATCGCCGCCAGCGAAACGCCAATCCAGCTGGTTATTGTCGGCGCGACCGATGCCGCGCTGGCCGCCAGCGACGCGTTACGGTCGCGTGGCATCTGGGTGCCGGCGATCCGGCCGCCGACGGTGCCGGTCGGCAGCGCGCGCTTGCGCATCACTTTGTCCGCCGCCCACACCGTCGAGCATGTCGATCGCCTGCTCGATGCGCTAACGCAACTGCCGCCGCCGCGCCCGTGACACTGCATTGCGAGTCAATCGGCAGCGGTCCAGACGTGGTGCTGATTCACGGTTGGGGTTGGCACAGTGGCGTGTGGGACGCGGTCGCATCACAACTGATGCACGAGTTTCGCGTGTGGCTGCCGGATCTGCCGGGTCATGGCCGGAGTCGAGGGCCGGTTGCCGATCTTTCATTGGCGGGCCTCACGCAAGCGATAGCGACCGCGGTGCCGCGGTCGGCGATATGGATCGGCTGGTCGCTGGGCGGCCTCGTGGCATTGACCGCAGCACAACAGGGAATCGCGCAGCGCCTGGTGTTGGTTGCTACTACGCCACGTTTCGTGCAGACGCAGGCTTGGGAATACGGCCAGACCACTGAATGGTTCCGTCATTTTACCGATGAGTTCGCACAGGATGCGCCGCGCGCGCTGGAACGTTTGGCGAGTCTGCATCTGACAGGCAACGGCAACGAGCGGCCGTTGCTGCGCCAATTGCGGGCCGCGCTTTTGCGTTACCCTGTCGATGCCGCGGCGCTGCAGGCCGGTTTGAGATTACTCGAGGCAACCGATCTGCGCGCACTGTTGCCGACGATTCAGGTGCCGGCGCTGGTGGTGCACGGGACATGCGACCACGTGGCGACGGTTCAGGCCGGAGAATATCTCGCGCGGTCGTTGCCCGATGCGCGCTTCGTGCCCGTCGCGGATGCCGGTCACGCCGCGTTTTTGTCGCACACCGATTTCTTCGTCGAACACCTCCGGGCATTTTTACATGAGTAAGCCGCCTACTCCGTTCGCATTGGACCGGGCGCAATTGCGCGCGGCCTTTGATCGTGCCGCCGGCAGTTACGATGCCGCGGCCGGCCTGCAACGCGAGATCGCTGATCGTTTACTGGAACGACTGGAAGATATCCGGCTCACGCCGATGCAGGTGCTCGATGTCGGCTGCGGCACCGGCTATTGCAGCGATCGACTGGCGCGCCGCTATCGCGGTGCGCGCATCGTTGGCGTGGATGTCGCGCCAGCGATGCTGGAGCGCGCGCGCCAGCGCGCGTGGTGGCACCCGTCGGCGTGGCGCCGGCGCGCGGTGTGCGGCGATGCCGAACGCTTGCCGTTTGCCACCGCGAGTGTGGATGCGATCGTCTCGAATCTGACGCTGCAATGGTGTCAGCCGGCGGCGGCGTTTGCGGAATTCCGCCGTGTGTTGCGTCCCGGCGGGCTGCTGATGTTCACCAGTTTCGGTCCGGATACGTTGAAGGAATTGCGCGCCGCATGGAGTAGCGTCGACGAGCGTCCGCATGTGCACAGTTTTCTCGATCTGCGCGATGTCGGCGATCTGATGCTGGCCAGCGGCTTCGCCGATCCGGTGGTCGATGTCGAACGCATGACACGGTTGTATCCGACCGTGCTCGATGTGTTGCGCAACCTCAAACACATCGGCGCGCACAATGTGGCACCTGCGCGCGCGCGTGGACTCACGGGCAAAGACCGCTTCGCGCAGTTTCGCCGCGCGTATGAGGCCGCGGCCGTGGATGGCGCTATCCCCGCTACGTATGAAGTGGTGTTCGGCCACGCGTGGGCACCGAGCGCCGATCCGGCACGGCGGCGCGAGCATGGCGATGTGATCATTCCTTTAAGTGAGATTCGCCGCCATGGGTAGGGGCTGGTTTGTCGCCGGTACCGATACCGGCGTCGGCAAGACCCGCGCGGCATGCGCGCTGCTGGCAGCGGCCGTGCAGGCGGGACGGCGGGCGGTTGGCATGAAGCCGGTCGCCAGCGGCTGTCGTGCCACGCCCGTGGGTCTGCGCAGTGACGATGCGCTCGCGCTGATCGAGGCCGCGAACGTTGTCGCCGACTATGCCGACGTCAATCCGTATACCTTTGAACCGGCGGTTGCGCCGCATCTCGCGGCGCGCGATCTCGGTGTGATCATACGGCTCGACGTCATCCGCGCGAGTTTTGCGCAGTTGGCCACCCGGGCTGACTATATAGTGGTCGAGGGCGCGGGCGGATGGATGACACCGATCAGCGAGGAACACACGATGGCCGCGGTCGCGTCCGTGCTCGAATTGCCGGTGGTGCTGGTGGTGGGGATGCGGCTCGGATGCCTCAATCAGGCGCTGTTGTCGCAGGCCGCGATCGAAAAATCGGGCCTGGTGTTCGCCGGCTGGATTGCAAATCTGATCGATCCGGCGATGCAGCGTGTGGACGACAACGTTGCGACACTCGAAAAATCCCTGAACGCACCGTTGCTCGCGGTGTTTCCGCACACTGTGCAAGCCCTCTCGCTGCCAATTGTCGGCAAACTTACAAAGTGGATCGTCAATTCCGACTAGAATAGTCGGCGGAAAGTGTACCGCGGGATGAAATTTCCGCGGCCAATTGGTTGCCGCTCGCGGGTGCGTATGATAGCTTTCGCGCCGGAAAATTGGCCGCCGGTTGGTAATTCCAGTCTGTAAATAAAGGCTGTTTGGAAGTTGGCCGCGCCGTGGTGAATGGCGCCGGCCGCGGGTGCGAGCGCGGCTCGACCGGAAGAATAATGAATTCGTTGTCGACTTTACTTTTTTGGAGAGACGCATGCTGAGCGCAATTCGTACACCGTTCACGGGTACGCCGTTCACGGGTCGCCGCGCGCGCCTGATACTCGGATCCATCCTCGCCTTGGCGGCGGCCTTGATGGCGCAAGCGGCCCACGCCGATTATGCCTATACCTTCCCCAAGCCGGTCACCACGATTGCCGAAAACATCGCCACGCTGCATAGCACCATTCTGATCATCTGTTTCGTGATCTTTGTCGTCGTGTTTGGCTTCATGTTTTACGCCATCATCGTGCATCGCAAGAGTCGCGGTCACAAGCCGGACACATTTCACGATAATGCCGTGCTCGAAGTGCTGTGGACCGTTATTCCATTCGCGATCCTGATTGCCATGGCGATCCCGTCGACCGCGACGTTGCTCAAGATGGATGACACCAGTGCTTCGGATATCACCGTCAAGATCACCGGTTATCAGTGGAAGTGGAAATATGAGTATCCGGATCAGGACGTAAGCTATTTCAGCAACCTCGCGACGCCGCGAGCCCAGATCGAGAACAAGGAAACCAAGGGCGAGCATTACCTGCTCGAGGTCGACAACCCGCTGGTGCTGCCGGTCGGCAAGAAAATCCGCTTTATCCTGACTGCCAATGACGTGATTCACGCATGGTGGGTGCCGCAATTGGGTGTCAAGAAAGATGCGATCCCCGGCTTCATCAACGAAAGCTGGACCTTCATCAACGAGCCCGGCACTTATCGCGGCCAGTGTGCCGAGTTGTGCGGCAAGGACCATGGCTTCATGCCGATCGTGGTCGAGGCCGTCAGTGCTGAACAGTTTGATAAATGGGTGGTCGCGCAGAAGGATAAAGCCAAGGCCGATGCGGCCGCGGCCGCCAACCGCACATTCACCAAAGACGAACTGCTCGAGCGCGGCAAGAAGGTGTACGGCGCAAACTGCGCCGCCTGCCATGGCCCGAATGGTGAAGGGGTGGCCACGTTTCCGAAGATGGCGGGCAGCAAGACGGCGACGGGTCCGGTCGAGGCCCACGTCAAGACCGTATTGAACGGTCGTCCCGGCACGGCGATGCAGGCGTTTGGCGCGCAGATGAACGACGTCGACATCGCCGCGGTCATTACCTACGAGCGTAACGCCTTCGGCAATAACAAGGGCGACCTGGTACAGCCGTCGCAGGTCAAGGCCGCGCGTAAATAGCCAGCGCCGCGAGCAGCTTAAGCGAACGAATAGAGGAGAATCACAATGGCTCATGCAGCACATCACGAAGAGCACCCCGCAGGCATTCTGCGCTGGCTCACGACCACGAACCACAAGGACATCGGCACGATGTACCTGGTGTTCTCGCTCATCATGTTCTTTATCGGTGGTGCGATGGCGCTCATCATCCGTGCCGAACTTTGGCAGCCGGGTCTGCAGATCGTCGAACCGCATTTCTTCAATCAGATGACCACGATGCATGCGCTGGTCATGGTGTTCGGTGTAGTGATGCCGGCGTTCGTCGGTTTCGCCAACTGGATGGTGCCGATGATGATCGGCGGCTGCGATATGGCGCTGCCGCGCATGAACAACTGGAGCTTCTGGATTCTGCCGTTCGCCTTCACCTTGCTGCTGTCGACGCTGTTCATGCAGAAACTCGGCGGTTCACCCGCCGGTGGCTGGACGCTGTATCCGCCGCTCTCGACCCAGGGCGGCATCGGTACCGACTTTGCGATCCTGTCGATTCATATGATGGGTATCTCCTCGGTGCTGGGTGCGATCAACGTTATCGCCACCATTCTTAATATGCGCGCGCCCGGCATGAACCTGATGAAGATGCCGTTGTTCGTGTGGACCTGGCTGGTGACGGCCTATCTGTTGCTCGCGGTGATGCCGGTGCTCGCCGGCGCGGTGACGATGCTGCTGACCGATCGTCACTTCGGCACGCACTTCTTCGATGCCTCGGGCGGTGGCGATCCGGTGCTGTTCCAGCATGTGTTCTGGTTCTTCGGCCATCCCGAGGTATATATCCTGATTCTGCCGGCATTCGGCATCGCCTCGACCATCATCCCGACATTCGCGCGCAAGCCGCTGTTCGGTTATGCGTCGATGGTGTATGCGGTGGCCTCGATTGCGTTCCTGTCGTTCATCGTGTGGGCGCACCACATGTTCACCGTCGGCATGCCGATTCCGGGTGAACTGTTCTTTATGTTCGCGACCATGCTGATCGCGGTGCCGACCGGCGTAAAGGTGTTCAACTGGATCGGCACCATGTGGCGCGGCTCGCTGTCGTTCGAGACGCCGATGTTGTTTGCGATCGCATTCGTCTTCTTATTCACTATCGGTGGGCTCTCGGGGATCATGCTGTCGATCGTGCCCGCGGACTTCCAGTATCAGGATACGTATTTCGTGGTGGCGCATTTCCACTATGTGTTGGTATCCGGCGCGATCTTCTCGATCCTCGGCGGTACCTATTACTGGCTGCCGAAGTGGACCGGCCATATGTACAACGAGACGCTGGGCAAATGGCATTTCTGGTTGACCACGATTGGTTTTAACCTGACGTTCTTCCCGCAGCATTTCCTCGGGCTTGCCGGCATGCCGCGGCGTATTCCCGATTACGCGCTGCAGTTCACCCCGTTCAACCAGTGGTCGACGATCGGTGCGTTTGTCCTCGGCTTCGCGCAGCTGATCTTCGTCTACGTCATCATCCAATGCGCACGCGGCGGAACCCGGGCTACCAATAAGGTGTGGGAGGGCGCGGAAGGTCTGGAATGGACGCTGTCATCGCCGCCGCCGTATCACAGCTTCACCGTCGCGCCGAAGATTAAATAGGTTACCGAACCATGGCCAGGCGTATGACCAAAAAGCAGTTGGCGCGGCGTAGTGCGCAACGTACGGCGATGGTTCTTGGAGCCATTGCGACAACGTTTTATCTCATGGCGTGTTTGTGGCACTGAAGAACAAAAAACAAAAATCCGCCATCAGCCGGCGTATGGCATGGTGGATGGCGGCAGTGATCGTGGTGATGTTCAGTTTTGGTTTTGCCATGTCACCGCTGTATGACGCGATTTGCCGCGCGGTCGGCGCCAGCAGCAAGCCGTTGCGTGCCGACGTCGATGCGCCGGCGACCGTGGTGGACCAGAGCCGCACGGTGACGGTCGAGTTTACCGGCAATGCCATTGCCGGACTGCCGTGGGAATTCCGGCCGCTGACGAAGAAAGTGGAGATGCATCCGGGCGAAGTGGTCACGGTTGCTTACTATGTGCGCAATCCGTTCGCGGAGGAGATGAGCGGGCAGGCGGTGCCGAGTATCACGCCGCCGGAGGCCGCCGGGTATTTCAAGAAGATGGAATGCTTCTGCTTCACGCAGCAGAAGCTCGCGCCGCGGGAGTCGCGCGAGATGCCAGTACGGTTTTATGTAGACGCGGCGCTGCCGCGGGATGTGCATACGATTACGTTGTCGTATGGTTTTTTTAACCTCGATAAGATGCAGGCTAGGCGTTTTGGTGGTGAGGCGGCAGTCGTGCCCACGGACCACGGTTCACACACCGGGCATGCAGTATCGGGCAGCTGAAAATTATTTACGCAAATTGACTGGATATTTACGGGAGTTTCATCATGGCCGCAGCCAACGGTAATTACTACGTCCCCAACCCGAGCCCCTGGCCGATTATCACCTCGGTCGGGTTATTTCTGCTCGCTATCGGTTTCGTGTTGCTGATGAACAACTTTGGCGGCGGTTCGTGGCTGATGCTGGCGGGCACCGCGGTCATCGTGTTCATGATGGTGCGCTGGTTTGGCGATGTCATCCGCGAAAGCGAAAGCGGCGTGTATAACGAACAGGTCGATCGCTCATTCCGCTGGGGCATGTCGTGGTTCATCTTTTCCGAAGTGATGTTCTTCGCGGCATTTTTCGGCGCGCTGTTTTATATCCGTCAGTATGCGCTGCCGTGGCTTGGCGCCGACGAATTGCTGTGGCCCGGGTTCGATGCGGTGTGGCCCTCCGCTGGCCCCAAGGGCCCGGCGATGGTGGAGGCCGGTGCGTTGCCCGGCCCGAACCAGTTCTCGCCGATGGGCGCCTGGGGCATTCCGGCGATGAATACGCTGATCCTGCTCACCTCGGGCGTGACGGTGACGATCGCGCACTGGGGATTGCTCAAGAACAACCGTGCGCAACTGATCACCGGGCTGTTTCTGACCGTGGCGCTGGGTATCGGCTTCATTACGCTGCAGATATTCGAATATGCGCACGCGTACATGGAACTCGGACTGACGCTTAAGACCGGCGTCTATGGTGCGACGTTCTACATGCTGACCGGTTTTCACGGCGCGCACGTGACCATGGGCACGATCATGCTGATCGTTATGCTCGCTCGTTCGCTCAAGGGACACTTTCGCCCGGAGAGCCATTTCGCGTTCGAAGCGGTCGCGTGGTACTGGCACTTCGTAGACGTGGTTTGGCTCGGCCTGTTCGTATTCGTCTACTGGCTGTAAACGGGTTCGGATTCATCCGTCGCCCAAAACGGCGCCCCGCTGCGGGGCGCCGTTTTGCGTTTAAGCGCCCACTTGCTATTTCGGCGCGAGTCCGTGCGGCGAGATGATGCCAAAGTAGAACCCGGCCATCAATAGCAGGAATAGTGTCAATGACAGGGCGATACGCCAGGTCAGTGCCCGCAGCATACGGCGGCTGTCGCGCCGCGCATGGTCGCGGAACAGAAATACCAGGGCTGAACCCAGGCTCGCGAGGATCGCGAGCAACATCACCACAATCACGGATTTCAGCAGCATGATCGGTACCGGCGGCAGAACGGGGCTGAAGTATAATACAAGGAGAACCATGCCTTGCTCTCCGACTTTACTGAATCAAGATCATCCGTGACTGACCGCCCGCGCCCGCTATGGCTTGGCGCCATCCTGGTAGCTGTCCTGGTGCCGATCTTTGGCGGTCTGGGTGTGTGGCAATTGCAACGCGCCGATGCGAAACAGATGTTGCAGCAGGAACTCGACCAGCGTGCGCGTGAGGCGCCGCTACGACTGCAACCCTCGCCACAGTCGGTGGAGGCATTGCGGTTTCGGCGCGTTCTGGCGCGTGGACAATACGATCCGGATTACCAGATTCTTCTGGATAACCGTGTGCATCAGGGTATCGCCGGTTATTTTGTGTTGACGCCGCTCAGACTCGAAGGCAGCGATACCCGGGTGCTCGTCAACCGTGGTTGGGTGGCGCTGGGTGAGAGTCGCGAGCGGTTGCCGTCGACGCCAACGCCGACCGGACTGCAGGAAATTTCCGGCGTGGCGATCGTTCCCCAGGAAAAGGTTTTTACGCTGGCGTCACCGCCGCTCGAGCGCGGCTGGCAGCCGGTATGGTCGCATCTCGATATGACGCGTTACGCCCGTTCGGTGCCGTTTGCGCTGCAGCCGGTGGTGATATTGCTGGATGCCGGCGAGGCCGGCGGATTTGTACGTGAATGGATGCGGCTCGACAGCGGTATTACCGTGCATCAGGGCTATGCTTTCCAGTGGTTCGCGCTGGCCATGGCTGCCGCGGTCATTTTCATATGTATCGTACACGCCCGGGTCGGCAAACGCCGGCGGCGCCGGAGATCGACATGACGGCCAGAAAACGCCGCGGCGCCAAACGGCCGCGGGTATGGTTGGTGCTGATTGCGATAGCGTTCGCGGCGCCAATGACGGCTGCTTATTTGCTCTACTACGGCGGCTGGCGTCCGGCGTCGGCGCGTCCGCATGGAGAGCTGGTGGTGCCGCCGCGTCTGATTGCGGATATTGAACTCGCGACGCTCGAGGGGACGGCGGTTCGCTTTCATTCGTTTCAGCGTCGTTGGTCGATGCTTACGTTCAGTTCCGGGGAATGCGCCGCCGCCTGCGAGCGCACACTCTATAAAATACAGCAGGTGATCACGGCGCAGGGTCGCGAAGCCGGACGCGTGCGTGGCGTAATGGTGGTGACCGACGCGCTCGCACTCGACATGCTACGCTACCAGCTTAAGGACTATCCCGATGTGAAGGCGGTTATCGGGACACCGGCCAATATCGCATTGCTGGCGCGTCAATTTGAATTGCCCGCCGGCAGTCCCCTGTCAGGATCGCGGCGCGTCTATATTGTGGACCCACTCGGGAATTTGATGATGAGTTATCCGGCCGATGCCGACCCCAGCGGTATACGCAAGGACCTCACGCGCCTGTTGCGTGTCTCACGGGTAGGCTGATGCGCGCGAGCGAACAATCGTCCCGGTTTTTCCGCATGGCGCTTGCGGCCGCGGCGTTGGCGTTAGTGGCGGTGGTATTCAACGCCTATGCGCGACTATCGGAAGCGGGCCTCGGTTGTCCCGATTGGCCGGGCTGTTACGGCATGCTGTTCGCACCGGTGACGGCGCAGGATCTTCCCCAGGAGATCGATCCGGTGCGGCAAAAAGCGCTCGAGAAAAAACACGCGGCACAGGAAACGCTGCAGCGCTTTATTTCCGTCGGCCTGAGCTTTTTGCTGATCCGCGTGGCTGTGCTCGGCTGGCAGTTAAAACGCCGCCATCGTGGACAGCAGATATGGATTCCGCTGGTGACACTGATCATTACGCTCGGTGTCGGTGCGGCGGTGTCGTTCAATTTCGAATATCGCTACAAGCCGCTGGTGCTGATGATGCAACTGGTCGGCAGCATGACGACGCTCGCCTTATTGTGGTGGATTGTATTGCGCGAACAACGTTTCTTCCGGTCCGTGCACGTCAGCGTCGGTCGCGGGCTGCGCCCGCGGGCGCTGTTTGCCCTGGTACTGGTGGCGGCAGAGGTCGTCCTGGGAGGCTGGTCGATGGTGAATTACGCCGGACTCGCGTGCCCGGATTTTCCGATCTGTCAGGGCCGCTGGTGGCCGCCGATGGATTTTCTCGAGGCCTTTACGCTGTGGCGTGATGTCGGCCTCGATTACGAAGGGCGGCTGCTGGCGTTGCCGGCGGTGACGGCGATTCATTTTGCGCATCGCATCGGCGCGCTGATGGTGCTGTTCTACGTCGGCTGGCTCGCGTTACACGTGTTGCGCGTCGGCCACGAACAGAACCTGTGCCGCTACGGCATGTTGATCTTGGCGATTTTTGTCGCCGAAATGGCGCTCGGGATTGTTGAGGTGGTAGTACATCTGCCGCTCGCCGTAGCGGTGACGCACAGCGCCTTCGCCGCATTGTTGTTGCTCGCGCTGGTGACCCTCTACCACGTGGTCCGACCGCCACGTACACTATGACCGCTGACGATTTCCCGCTCGATTTGTGAAACCCAATCTCTCCATGCCGCAAGCCGCGCGTCCCGATGCGCACTTTTTCTCGCGCGCGCGCGAGTATCTGGCGTTGACCAAACCGCGGGTAGTGTCGCTGATTGTGTTCACCGCGATCGTCGGCATGTTCCTGTCCACCCCGCTGGCGTTGCCGCTCAAGGCGTTTTTTCTGGGGACGTTGGGGATCGCACTCGCCGCCGCGTCCGCGGCAGCGATCAATCATGTGCTGGATCAGAAAATCGACGCCGCGATGGCGCGTACGCGCGCCCGCCCGTTGCCAACCGGAACCCTGACGTCGATGCAGGCAATGGTGTTCGCGCTGCTGCTCGGGCTGGCGTCGATGCTGATCCTTGTCTTCGGCGTCAATTCGCTTACCGCGATACTGACATTCCTGTCGCTGATCGGTTACTCGATTGTCTACACCGTCTACCTCAAGCATGCGACACCGCAGAACATCGTCATCGGTGGCGCCGCCGGTGCCGCGCCACCGGTGCTCGGTTGGGCGGCGATCCGCGGCGAGGTGACCTCGGATGCGCTGCTGTTGTTTCTGATTATTTTCGTCTGGACGCCGCCGCATTTCTGGGCGTTGGCGCTGTATCGCGAGAAGGAATACGCCAACGCCGGCATCCCGATGCTGCCGGTGACGCATGGCGGCGAATACACGCGTCTGCATATCCTGCTCTATACCATCGCGCTGACGGCGGCGACACTGATGCCGTTTGCGACTCGCATGAGCGGTTGGCTATATCTGGTGGGCGCGATCGTGCTGAACATAGGTTTCTTGCGCTATGCATGGCGGCTGTATCGGCGCTATTCCGATGAGCTCGCGCGTCAGACGTTTCGCTACTCGATCCACTATCTGACGCTGCTGTTTGCGTTATTGTTAGTCGACCATTACGGCGTCTATATTCGTGAAACCCTGCAGTCCGCGCTGTATTGATCTGTCGCGCATGATCCGTCCATTTCTTGCTGGTGTGTTATTGATTCTGGCGGCCTGCACGGCGCCGGCATTCAAAGGCACCGACATCAGCAGTGTCAGCTGGGGCGGAGATTTCGAACTGACCGCACACACCGGTAAGCGCGTGCATGCATCGGATTTTCGCGGCAAAGCCGTGGTGCTGTTTTTTGGGTTTAGCCATTGCCCCGATATCTGCGCGCCCACGCTCGCGCGTCTGGCGCAGGCGATGAAACTGCTCGGACCGGACGCGGAACAGGTGCAAGTGCTGTTCGTGACAGTGGATCCGCGACGCGACACGCCGAAGCAGCTCGCCGCGTTTGTACCAACGTTTTATCCCACGTTTCTCGGCCTGACTGGCTCCGAGACCGAACTTGCCGCGGTTGCGCGCGATTACCACATCACCGCTGAACGCGATGCCGCGCAGCCAGACCCGGTGCAACACTCCGGCGCGCTGCTGGTAAAGGATACTAACGGCAAACTGCGGTTGCTGTTCCGGGACGACGCGCGCGCCGAGGACATCGCCCACGATCTGCGTCTATTGCTTAAGAAGAATTGACACCGCGTAGTTCCCGGCGGCCGCGGAAGTAGCACGCCCATTGTCTCGACGTTCGCCCCTCGCTAGGATGTTGGTTGATGCTCACGATCGCCGATGCGGCACCTGATTTCAGTCTCCCCGGAGTCCAAGCGGGCGCCGCGCGCACGTATACGCTGAGCGAGTTGCGCGGTCGCTGGCTGGTGCTGTTCTTTTATCCCAACGATTTCACTTTCGTCTGTCCCACCGAAGTCACCGGTTTCAGCGAGCATGCCGGGGATTTCCGCGCCGAGGGCGCGGAGATCTATGGCGTGAGTGTGGATACGGTGGATAGTCATCGTGCGTGGGTGAAGGAGCTCGGTGGTATTGATTATCCGTTATTGAGTGACGCCGAGCGCACGGTTGCACGCGCCTACCATGTGTTGCATCCGCAGGACAATGTCGCTCTGCGCGCGACTTTTATTATCGATCCCAAGGGCATCATTCAACACAGCGCGGCTTGCAACATGAATGTCGGGCGCAGCGTGGAAGACACACTGCGTGTGCTGCAGGCGTTGCGCACCGGGCGCTTATGTCCGGCGGATTGGTGTCCGGGCGATCCCACGGCCGAGGCCGACCAGGACTAACCGCCGATGCTGCCGACCGAAGCGCGCCGTCGGGAGATCGAGGCCAAAGGGCGCATCCGCGAGTTCGTCTTCGGTATCCAGGATGGATTGATTTCCACGGTCGGTCTGCTTGCGGGCATGCAGGCCGCCGGGTCGGAGCGCTTCACGATTCTGCTCGCCGGCGCGGCGGCGGTTTTTTCCGGTGCATTTTCGATGTCGGCAGGCGCCTATCTTTCCGCCAAGGCGGAAAAGGAAATCTTCGATCACGAGCTGGACAAGGAGGCCGGTTTCATCGAGCGCGAACCGTACGCGGCGCAGGAGGGGTTGTTGCAGGCACTGTGTCGCGAAGGACTCACGCGTGAGGCCGCCTACCGCATTGTGGGTTTGATGCGGGAACAAAAGTCGGTGTTTGTCGCGACATTCCAGGAAAAAGTATTGGGGCTCGGCAGCGCCGACGTGAACAATCCGGTCAAGGGCGCGTTGGTGATGGCGCTTTCATTTATTGTCGGCGGCGTGATTCCGATGTTGCCGTTCATTATGGCGCCGCTCAATATCGCGCTTGTGATCGCGGTCGCGTCGACCGCTGCCGCGCTTTTCGGTGTGGGGGTGTTCAAGGGGCGGCTCGCGGGCCAGTCGGTCATGCGTTCAGGAATGGAGTTTCTCGTCATCGCGCTGATTGCGACCGGTATCGGCTACCTCATTGGCGTGGTACTGGAGCGCATGGCAGGAGTTCCGTTGCCGATGGCTTAACCGGCACTATACGGTGATTTTGGAAATGGCAGGTGTCGTCGGCCAGACCGATCGCGAAGGCGCTTCGCCCACGGATTAATTTACCGTTCCCGCGGCACGTTTGAGCGCCTCGGGGCTCCAGCGGAAAGGCGCACGCGGCGCCTGGCCGGGCGCGGTAATTTCGGTGCCATAGCCGGCTTCGGTGAGTTCGACACTGCCGGCCTCATTCGAGACGATCACGGCGGTGCCACCGAGCATCGCCACCCGCAGCCGATCCGGATGCTGTTCGCCCCAGAAGTCCGTGCCGCGCACGCCGATAATCGCGAGCGGTGTCTTTACCTGGAAAGAATTCTCGCGCAGTTTGGTGATCTTCCCGGTAACCGCCCGAAAGAATCCGCGTGTGAGTTCAAGCAGTGCAGTGCCGGTGCTCGCGTGAATATCGTATTCGCGGACGATGAATTCCGTATTCTCACCGAGTGCGATCTCGGTGCCATCGATCATGCGCAGCTTGATCCGTGTGGCCTTGCCGGTGCGTATCGAATCCCCGACGATCACCGAAGCGCCCTGGTAGAGCCTGACGGTTTGCCCATCCTGGGTAACGCTGGCCGGTCCGCGCAGCAGCGTTACTTCACCGCTGATCGCAGGTTCAACCGCATGTGTGAGCTGGGTGAAGAGGACAAGAAACGCGGTAACGAGAACCACATGTTTTTTCATTGTGTACACCCCGAGTTGGCACCGCGGCCGGCGCGGTTCGTTTTTGTTCGACGTCGCATCTATATACGCGGCGATACGCGCGGCGGATTCGAATGCCGCACTATTATTTTTGCTACGCAGAAGCCGCGTTATGCGGCTTTGGAGGTATGACCCAGGCGGTTCGAGATTTCTGCGCCTGCGCGCTGGATGAGCTGGATCCAGTCTTCACGCCGGCGCGCGCGCGGCGCCGAAATGGAAAGGCCAGCGACGATGGCGCCCTGGTTGTCGCGGATTGGCACGCCGACGCAACTCACGCCCTGTTCCAGTTCTTCATTGTCATAGGCGTAGCCGCGCTGTTGCGCAGCCTCAACGTCGACCCACAGCTTGACGGCATCGGTAATGGTGTTCGGCGTGTAGCGGGGGAGGCCGGTGCGGCGCGCATAATCGCCGCAGGTCTTCTGGCCGCCTTCGGCGAGGAACAGTTTGCCGACCGCGGTGACATGCAGCGGCGCACGGCTGCCGATCAGCTGGTCAACGCGCATCATGCGATTCGGCGTCGTGCGTTCGATGTATACCACCTCATCGCCTTCGCGCACGCTCAGATTGACGGTCTCGTCGACTTCGGCGCGCAGCCGTTCCATCACCGGTTTTGCCTGCTGCAGCAAGTCCACTTTTTCGTGCACGCGGCTGGCATACTTGAACAGCTTGATGCCGAGCTGATAGCGACCGTTGTCGGTGCGCTCAACGAAGCCGTGCGCCGTCAGCGACGCCAGGATGCGAAACGCGGTCGACGGATGCAGCTGGGTCTCGGCCGAAAGCACCTTGAGGCTCATGGGATCGGCTTCGGCAGCGAGTGCATCCAGCAGATTTACCGCACGATCGATGACCTGAATCGAAGAAACACCGGGTTTTTTCATTTTGCGTATTGTAAAAAGTTTTGTATATGGTGAAAATCATAACCCAGCCATTTTCACAAGGCAAGACGACGACCGTAATGCGGTGCGTCGGTTCTCTATCCACACCGGAAAACTCGGCCTTCGATGAAGATCCTCGTTCTTGGTAGCGGCGTTATCGGTGTGACCAGCGCCTGGTACCTCAGCGAGGCCGGCCATGACGTCACCGTCATCGACCGTCAAGTGGCCCCGGCAATGGAGACCAGCTTTGCCAATGGCGGTCAGATTTCCTGGGGTAGTGCGACCCCATGGGCCGCGCCGGGTATCCCGCTGCTGGTGTTGAAATGGCTATTCAAACCCCACTCCCCGCTAGTGCTGCGTCCGCGGCTTGATCCGGCGATGTGGCGCTGGCTGTTGCAGATGCTGCGCAACTGCACCCACGCGCGCTTTATCGCGAACCGCGAACGCATGCTGCGGTTATCACGCTACAGCCATGAATGTCTCACTGCGTTGCGCACCGCGACCGGTATACAGTACGACCAGTGTCAGCGTGGTCTGCTGGTGTTGCATCGGACGGCGCGCGGTCTGGACGCAGCGGCGAAAGAGGGCGAGCTGTTGCGGCGTCTGGAGATTCCGTATCAGGTCTTTGACCGCGCAGCGTGCATCGCGCAGGAGCCGGCGCTCAAGCCGGTCTCAGAAAAAATTGTCGGCGGCGTTTACTTTCCGCAGGACGAGTCGGGCGATTGTCATCAGTTCACGCAGGCGCTCGCGCAACGCGCGGAAAAAAACGGCGTTCGTCTGGTATCGGCGACAACCATCGAACGACTATTGATCTCGGGTGATCGGGTATCGGGAATTCAGACCAATCGAGGTCAGTTCAGTGCCGATGCGTATGTCCTCGCCTGTGGCAGTTACACACCGCTGCTGGTGCGACCGCTTGGCATGCGTTTGCCGGTGTATCCGATCAAAGGCTACTCACTGACGGTGCCGGTGACCGATGCCGCCGCGGTGCCGTTGGGGACGTTGGCCGACGAGTCGTACAAGGTCGTCGTGACGCGCCTGGGCGATCGCATTCGCGCGGCTGGTACCGCGGAGCTTGCGGGTTACGATCTGGTGTTGCGTCGCTCGCGACTCGAGACGATCGAGCACGTGGTGCGCGATCTGTTTCCGGGTGCCGGCGATTTCGCGCGCGCCGAACGCTGGTGTGGCCTGCGCCCGATGACACCCGACAATCCGCCGGTGCTGGGGTCGACGTCATTTAAGAACCTGTTCCTCAATACCGGACATGGGACGCAGGGTTGGACCATGGCTTGTGGCTCGGGCAAGGTGCTGGCGGACATGGTTTCCGGCATCCGACCGGCCGTGGCGCCGCAGGATTATTCCCTGGAGCGTTATTTATAGGGTTTTCGCGCATAAATAGCGCCGGGCGAACGCTCGTTTTCGGCTATAATTCGAATTCCTCGCCGTCCAAATCTACCCATGCAACCCGCACGCGACCTGTTTTCTTATCGTAAGTACTGGGCCCAGCGTCTGACGCCGGCGCCGTTTCTGCCGATGTCGCGCGCGGAGATGGACGGGCTCGGCTGGGATTCGTGCGATGTGATTCTCGTTACTGGCGATGCTTATGTCGACCATCCGAGTTTCGGCATGGCGATTGTCGGGCGTGTGCTGGAGGCACAGGGCTTTCGCGTCGGCATCATTGCGCAACCGGATTGGCGCAGTGCCGAGGCGTTCGCGGCGCTGGGTCGCCCGAACCTGTTCTTCGGCATCACCGCCGGTAACATGGACTCGATGGTGAACCGCTACACCGCCGACCGTCGCATTCGTTCTGATGACGCGTATACGCCGGGTGGCGCCGCCGGTAAGCGACCGGATCGTTCGGTCATCGTTTATGCGCAACGCGCGCGCGAGGCATTCAGCGATGTGCCGGTAGTGATCGGCGGCATCGAGGCGTCGCTGCGACGCATCGCGCATTTTGATTACTGGTCGGAGAAAGTCCGCCGTTCGATCCTCGTGGATGCCAAGGCCGATCTCTTGGTCTTCGGCAATGCCGAACGCCAGATTGTCGAGATCGCGCATCGTCTCGCGGCCGGCAAGCCGATAGACACAATCACTGATATGCGTGGCACGGCCTTTGTGAGCAAGGGCCTGCCCGACGGCTGGGTCGAAGTCGATTCGACCCAGATCGATACCCCCGGCGCGCTCGCGCCGCCGGTGAATCCGTATGCGGACGAGGCCGAGATGCGTGCCGCTGCCGCGCCCGTCGCCGGTACTAACGTTGTGCGCCTGCAACGGCGCGCACCGAAGATCGATCCGGCACGCAGCGTGGTGCGTCTGCCGGCGTATGACAAGGTGTCCGGCGACCCGGTGCTGTATGCGCATGCGTCGCGTGTGATGCATGTGGAAACCAACCCCGGCAATGCGCGTGCGCTGGTGCAGCGCCATGGCGATCGCGACGTGTGGTTTAACTCGCCGCCGATTCCGCTGACCACGAAAGAGATGGATGCGATCTACGAGCTGCCGTATCAGCGGCGGCCGCATCCGGCGTATCGCGACCAGAAAATTCCGGCGTACGAAATGATCCGCTTTTCGATTGCAATCCAGCGCGGCTGCTTCGGCGGTTGCACCTTCTGCTCGATCACCGAGCACGAGGGTCGCATCATCCAGAATCGCTCCGAAGACTCGGTGATCCGCGAGATCGAAACCATCCGCGACACCGTGCCCGGCTTCACCGGCGTAATTTCCGATCTCGGCGGGCCGACCGCGAACATGTATCGCATCGCCTGCAAATCGAAAGAGATCGAATCGGCGTGCCGCCGTCCGTCGTGCGTGTATCCGGATATCTGCAGCAACCTTAATACCGATCACACACCGCTGGTGCGTCTGTACAAACGCGCGCGCGAACTCCCGGGCGTGAAGAAAGTGTTGATCGCCTCGGGCGTACGCTACGACCTCGCGGTGCAATCACCGGCGTACGTCAAGGAACTGGTCACGCATCACGTCGGTGGTTATCTCAAGATTGCGCCGGAACATCTGGAAGACGGACCGCTGTCGAAGATGATGAAGCCCGGCGTCGGGTCCTACGATCGCTTCAAGGCGCTGTTCGACAAATTTTCGAAAGAGGCGGGCAAGGAACAGTATCTGATTCCGTACTTCATCGCCGCGCATCCGGGTACCACCGACGAGGACATGTTGCAGCTCGCGGTTTGGCTCAAGCGCAACGGTTTTCGCGCCGATCAGGTGCAGGCGTTCCTGCCGAGTCCGATGGCCACGGCCACGGCGATGTATCACTCCGGCAAGAATCCGCTGCGCAAGGTGACGCGCACCTCCGAGCGTGTTTACATCGTCAAGGGCATGAAGCAGCGCCGCCTGCACAAGGCCTTCCTGCGCTATCACGATGCCAATAACTGGCCGATGTTGCGCGCGGCATTGCGGCGCATGGGGCGTGACGACCTCATCGGCAACGGCAAGCATCAGTTGATACCGACCTACCAACCCGCAGGCACCGGTTATATGGCCGAGGGGGCTCGCGGTGGCCAGCGCTTTCGTACCCAACACACTGGTTTGCCGCCGTTACCGCGTGGCGCCACGCCGGCGTCGCGCAAGCGCCCGACCGACAGCCGTCGACGTCGGCGCGCGGATCCATCCTGAGGACCGGTTTCGTCTATGCTCTGAGAGTTACGGCAGGGGAGCTCATGGATAGGGAAGACATCAGGCAGGCGCCGGCACGGGTGCTGATCGTGGACGATGCCCCCGGCGTCAGCGAAGTGCTGGGCATGAAGCTTGAGCGCGAGGGCTACGTGGCGGTGGTAGCCGCTAGCGCCGAGCGCGCCAGCAAGCTGCTGGAGGTCGATGAATTCGATGTCATCCTGCTCGATATCCGCCTGCCCGATGGCAGTGGTTTTGAACTGCTGACGCGCCTGCGCCAGCGCCGTTCGCTTCTCGATACACCCATCATCGTCATCTCCGGACTCGACCAGACCAGCGACGTCGTGGCCGCGTTGCAGGATGGCGCCAACGATTACGTCACCAAACCATTTGATCTCGCGGTCGTGTTCGCCCGCATCCGCACCCAGCTCGCGCTCAAGCGCCTCAAGGAGGCGAACGACCGTTTCCTGCATGTCGCCGGCCATGACCTGAAGAAGCCCCTGGTGTCGATGCTCGACACCGCGCGCCAGCTACGCATGGATTTCCCGGTGGAAACGCCGATGACCGAGAACGGGCAGGCGGCGCTCACGGCGTTGATCGAATCCGGGCAATTCATGCAACACATCATTGCCGACCTGCTGGAGTTGCGCGCGTTGCGCGACCGGCGCATGCGCGTGCAGAAATTGCAGGCCGATCTGGGCGCGATCGTACGTCAGGCCGTGGCGCGCAACACGCCGTATGCAAAAAGCAAGGATATCGAGCTCCAGATGGAATTCGAACGCGACATGCCGAACATCCAGGCCGATGACACGCGCATCATGCAGGTGCTGGAGAACCTGATCAGTAACGCCATCAAATTCAGTCCACCCGGCGGGACAGTCATGGTGCGTACCAGCCACGACGGAGAATGGATTTCATGCGAGGTCTCCGATACCGGTCCGGGGATTCCGAAAAAAGAGATGGGGTCGCTATTCAAGGAATACGTCCGGCTCAGCAGTCCCGCGACCGGGGGCGAGCAGGCCGCTGGCCTCGGACTGGCGATCAGTTTCGAACTGGTGTTGCTGCACGATGGCGAAATCGGTGCCCGCAATAATCCCGATCGCGGCGCGACCTTCTGGTTTCGTTTACCGGTTGGTTGAAACGGTTCTGGTGCCGCAAGTTTATTCGACGTAGATTCGCGTTATGGCTATCGAGCTTCGTTCCGCACGCTATCCCGCGTGGATTGTCTGGCTGGTGGGTGTTCCGCTGCTGTTGCTCGCGCTTGCCGCGGCGATTTTCTTCTTTACCTTGTTCCTCATTGGCTTCGGGCTGATCGCGATCGCGCTGGGATTGCGGCTGTGGTGGTGGCGGCGCAAGTTGCGGCGCCAGTCACCATCAACCGTTCTTGAAGGCGAATATGTCGTCGTGCGTGAGCCGCGGCGCGACGATGGCACTCAGCCGGATGTGCCACCAACAAAAAGGGCCTCCTCGCGGAAGCCCCTTTGAAGACACGATTGTTGCCCGAGACGATCGAGAGCGATCAGGCCTCCAGCAGGTTACGCATATTGCCCAGGGCCTTGGCTTCGATCTGGCGAATACGTTCGGCGGAAATGCCGTATTCGTGCGCTAGCTCATGCAGCGTCGGTTTTTGTTCCGCCAGCCAGCGGCGCTCGATAATATCGCGTGAGCGCTGATCGAGTTTGGCCAGCGCGATTCGTATCTGTTCCTCGCGCGTGCTTTCGTTGTCGGAACGCGTCACCAGCACTTCCGGGTTATAGCGCATGTCCTGCAGATAACCCGCCGGTACCGCGTGGAAACCGTCATCGTCGGTATTGTCATCGGCATCGAACGGCACGTCGGTACTCGCCATACGGCCTTCCATCTCCCGTACCGTTTCAGGCGCGACGTTCAGATTTTGCGACATGCGCTCGATCTCGCCCGGCGTCATCCAGCCCAGGCGTTCACGCGTCTTGCGCAGATTGAAGAACAGTTTTCGCTGCGCCTTGGTCGTCGCCACTTTGACAATGCGCCAGTTGCGCAGAATGTAGTCGTAGATTTCGGCTTTGACCCAGTGGATCGCAAACGACATCAGCCGGACTTCGTGCGCCGGATCGTAGTGCTTCACCGCTTTCATCAGGCCGATGTTGCCTTCCTGAATCAGGTCGGCCTGCGGCAGGCCATAACCAGAGAACCCGCGTGCGATGTGAACCACATGGCGCAGGTTGGCCATAATCAATTCGCGCGCGGCGTCGAGATCGTTGTGGCGGTGATAACGCAGCGCGAGCTGTTTTTCCTGGTCGGCGCTCAATACTGGCAGCGCGTTGACCGCGCGGAGATAGGCAGTCAGCCCTCTTTCCGGATACAGCGGAACACTCAATGCCAGCGACTGACTCATGTTTAAGAATCCTCCAAAAAGGAAAATTATCTTAGCACTCGATACTTGAGAGTGCCAAATCAACGCAAAGTTTCGGAGACCATATACATCTAACCTATTAACGTTAAATGATTATTTAGGTTCGATGGTGCGTAAATGCCGGCCCACGGCCAAGCGTGCGCCCAGCCAGCCGAGTCCGGCACCGGCGGCCATGAGCCCCATCGACGTACCGCCATTGAGCCCCGCGGTCGCAAAATCGCTTCCATACAGGCTCGTCAGTTCATGTATCGGTGCGGACAGCAACCACATGCTGGTCTGGACCAGGAGCCACGCAAGTACCGCGCCCAGCAGACCCTGCAGCAGACCTGAATAAAGCAGCGGCCGGCGGATGAAGGTATCCGTGGCGCCGACCAGTTTGGATACCTCGATCTCATCGCGCCGGCTCAGTACCGCTAGGCGAATCGTGTTACCGACGATCAATAGCACCGCGATGGCGAGCATCCCGGCCAGGAGGGTCACGCCGCGCTGTGCCAGTGCCAGCCATGCGTGTAATCGCTTTACCCATTCGAGATCGAGCTGCACCAGGTCCGCGTCATTGAGCCGACGCAGCTCGCGCACCAGTTGTTCCAGTGCCGCGGGACCGCTCGCCTCCGCGGTCGGATAGATCACCAGTACGACCGGCAGCGGGTTGCGATCGAGTGCTTCCAATGCATCCCCGAATCCGGATTGGCGTTTGAATTCTTCGAAGCCCTGTTCGCGCGTGATGAGGTCGACCTTGGCAACCTCCGCCTTGTGACGCAGCTGGACCGCCAGTTTTTGTGCTGCGCTGTCGGTGACGTCACGCTTGAGAAACAGCGAGATGCGTCCGGGACCCTCCCAGCCGCTGCTTAGCTGCAGCGCATTGTCGATCGCGACCCACATCGCTGCCGGCAGCGCGAGCGTAATACCGATGACGGCCACCGTCATGAACGACGCTACCGGCGTACGCGCGAGCTCACCGACGCTGCCGAAGAATGACTGCGCGTGCCGCGCAAAATAGATCACGATGCGCTTCACGTGCGGACTCCGCTGTCGCGTACCAGTTCACCGTGATCCAGCTGCAGCACGCGTTTATGCACGCGCGTAATGAGATGCATGTCATGCGTCGCGATCAGCACCGTGGTGCCGTGATGATGGAAGTCCAGAAAAATATCGATGATCTCCTCGGAGAGTTCGGCGTCGAGGTTTCCGGTCGGTTCATCGGCGAGCAGTAGCGTCGGTTTGCCGACCACGGCGCGTGCGATCGAGACGCGTTGCTGTTCTCCACCCGAAAGCGTGATCGGATAGGCGCGCTCCTTGTCGAGCAGCGACACCTTGTCGAGTGCCGCGTGCACGCGCCGGCGAATCTCGCGATGGTCAATGCCGGAGACCACCAGCGGCAGCGCGACGTTGTCGAAGACGGTGCGATCGTGCAGCAGTTTGTAGTCCTGAAAAACAATCCCGAGCGAGCGGCGGAAATAGGGTACCTGCCAGCGCCCGATGCGCGCGAGGTTTTTGTGGTTAACGACCGCCTGGCCGCGCGAGGGCCGTTCGATCAATGCGATCAATTTCAGCAGCGTGCTCTTGCCCGCACCCGAGTGACCGGTGAGAAACGCCATCTCGCCATTGTCGAGTGCGAAGCTGATGTTCTTCAGCGCGTCATAGCCACTGGCATAGCGCTTGAACACCTGGCTGAACTGAATCATGTCGCCGGTCCCAAAATCGCGTTCACATACGCGTCGGCATCGAATTCGACCAGGTCGTCCATGTCCTCGCCGATGCCGATATAGCGTATCGGCAGGCGGGTTTTGCGGGCGATGGCGATCGCAATGCCGCATTTGGCGGTACCATCGAGCTTGGTGAGCACCAATCCGGAAACACTTACCGCCGCGCCGAAGTGCTGCAGTTGCGACAGCGCGTTTTGACCAGTGCTGGCATCGAGCACCAGCAGCACCTCGTGCGGTGCGCTGTCACCCTGTTTGCCCAATACGCGGTGGATCTTTTTGAGTTCTTCCATCAGCCCCGCATGCGTGTGTTGGCGCCCGGCGGTATCGACGATCAGGACCTCGGCACCGCGCGCCTGGGCCGCCATCATCGCATCGTGCGCCACGGCGGCGGCATCGGCGCCGGTCTGCTGCGCGATCACCGGAATTTCTATGCGGTCGCCCCAGGTTTTCAATTGTTCGACCGCGGCCGCGCGGAAGGTATCGGCCGCGGCGAGCATCACGTTGCGGCCGTCACGATGCAGGCGGCGTGCGAGCTTGGCGATCGTGGTGGTTTTGCCAACGCCATTCACGCCCACCACCAAGATCACAAACGGTTTGGCGCCGCTCACCGCCAGCGGTTGTGCGCACGGTTGAACAATATCGACGATGTCCTGTCTCAAAACGCGGTATGCCGCCGCGGCATCGATGAGTTCGTTGCGCGACAGGCGTGCACTGAGATCGGCGATCAGCGCCTGCGTCGTTTCGACTCCGACATCCGCCGCTAGCAGGGTTGCTTCGAGATCGTCGAGTAACGCCGCATCGAGCACGCGATCGCCGGCGAACAGATCGCCCAGTTCGCGGCCAAGGGTCTGCGCCGTTTTTGTCAGTCGCTGACGCAATCGGCCGATGAGACTGGCGGGTGACGTGGTCGCATTGCGCTCAGGGTGAATCAAGACGTTACCTCATCGGGTGGTTGGGTTATGCTTGGGCGCAGTTGGATTTTATACGAACCCTTGAACGGAATCCGCATGCATCGAATGTTTGTTGTGGCGCTGTTAAGTCTGTTCAGCGGCGCTTGCGCCGGCGTTCACGAACGCACACTCGAGAATGGTCTGCGCGTGATCGTGAAGGAAGACCATCGCTCGCCGGTCGTGGTATCGCAGATCTGGTATCGCGTCGGCAGTGTGGATGAGCCCGACGGTCTGACCGGCATTTCGCATGCGCTCGAACACATGATGTTCAAGGGCACGACCCATCTCAAACCGAACGAATTTTCACGCATCATCGCCGACAATGGCGGGCGCGAAAACGCGTTCACGCATTACGATTACACCGGCTATCACCAGCAACTCGAGAAATCCCGGCTGGCGGTCAGTTTCGAGCTCGAAGCGGATCGGATGAATAACCTGTTACTCGCGCCCGAGGAATTCGCCAAGGAAATTCTGGTGGTGATGGAGGAGCGGCGTTTGCGCACCGAAGATCGGCCAGATGCATTGCTGGGCGAGAAATTCATGGCCACCGCGTTCCAGGTACATCCGTATAAGAACCCGGTGATCGGGTGGATGCCCGATCTCGAGCATCTCACGACCGCTGACCTGCGCCGCTGGTATGAACGTTACTATGCGCCGAACAATGCCACGCTGGTGGTCGCCGGCGACGTCACGCCGCGCGAGGTATTCGCGCTGGCACAGAATTACTTTGGCCCGATTCCGCATCGTGAGATCAACGCCGCGCCGCCCGCCGCGGAACCGTCGCAACAGGGTGAACGCCGCGTGCGCGTGGCGGCGCCGGCGGAACTGCCACATCTGATTCTGGGTTATCACGTACCGGTACTCACCGCAGCGCCATCCTGGGAGCCCTATGCCCTGGCGGTCGCCGCGGCAGTGCTGGACGGCGGTAATGCGGCGCGGTTTGCGCGCGAGCTGGTGCGCGAACAACGCATCGCGGCCGCGGTCGATGTCGAATACACCCCGATCGGACGCGGACCGACATTGTTTGAACTCGAGGGCACGCCCGCTGGCGGTCGCCGTATCGACGAACTTGAACGCGCGCTGCGTTTGCAGATCGCACGTCTGCGCGACGAGTCGGTCACACCGGAAGAATTGCAGCGGGTGAAGGCGCAGGTGGTGGCGGCCGATGTCTACGCGCGCGACTCGGTGTACTACCAGGGAATGCGCCTCGGCGAACTCGCCAGCGTCGGCCTCGATTGGCGGTTGGCAGAGCAATATGTTGAGCGTATCAAGGCTGTCACGGCGGAACAGATTCAAAGTGTCGCGCGCAAGTATTTAACCGACGCCAATCTTACCGTCGGTATCCTCGATCCATTACCGATCAAGTCTGGGCAAAAAATACGCGCGCCCGCGACGGGAGATAGCCATGTTCGCTAGTGGGTGGCGGGCAGCACTGGTTGTTTCGATGTTGATCGGTTCGCTGCCGGCGCTGGCCGGCCCGAAGATCCAGCATTGGACGCTGGCAAATGGGACGCAGATATATTTTGTCGAGGCGCACGAGATCCCGATGCTGCAGGTACGCGCGGTATTCGATGCCGGCAGCACGCGCGATGCGCAAGAGAAAAGCGGGTTGGCGCAGTTCACCAGTCGCATGTTGGGCGAGGGCACCACGGGGCTGAGCGCCGATGCGATCGCGATCCGTTTCGAAGGATTGGGCGCGGATTTCGGCGCCGGCGCGGATCGTGACATGGCAACGGTCGATCTGCGAACCTTGACCGACCCGGCGTTGCTCGAACCGGCGCTGGATTTGTTTGCCAGGATTGTCACGACGCCGACCTTTCCCGCGGACAGCCTGGAGCGCGAGCGCGCGCGTGCGCTGGTCGGGCTCGCGCGCGATGCGCAGTCGCCCGGCGCGCTGGCGCAAAAGACATTCATGCGCGCGCTCTACGGCAAACATCCGTATGCCAACGACCCGGTCGGGGACGAAGACTCGCTCAAGCGCATCACGCGCGACGATCTGATCGGATTTCATCGTCATCATTACGTTGGTCGCAATCTCTGCGTGGTCATGGTCGGTGATCTTAATGTCAGTGAAGCGCGGCGTATTGTGGAGAAGCTGATCGGCGGACTCGCCGCCGGCGAACCGGTGCCGGCGTTGGCGCCAGTGAGATCGCTCGAACGTGCGTCGGTGCAGAAGATTTCATTCCCGGCGAGCCAGTCGCATCTACTGATCGGGCAGCCGGGTATCCGGCGTAATGACCCCGACTACTTTGCGCTGTATGTCGGTAACCATATTCTCGGCGGAGGCGGGCTGGTCTCGCGGCTATCGGATGAAGTGCGCGAGAAGCGGGGTCTTGCCTACAGTGCCTACAGTTATTTTGCGCCGATGCGCGTAGAGGGACCGTTTGCCATGGGTCTGCAGACCAAGAACAGCAGTCGTGATGAAGCCAATGCGTTGTTGCGCAAGACGCTGGCAGAATTCATCGCCAACGGTCCAACGGAGAGCGAGCTCGAGGCGGCAAAGAAGAACATCACTGGCGGCTTTGCGTTGCGGCTCGACAGCAACCGCAAGATCGCCGATCAGCTGGCGGTGATTGCGTTTTATGGAATGCCGCTCACGTATCTGGATGATTTCCCGGCGCGGGTGGAGGCGGTGACCACGGCCCAGATCCGCGACGCCTTCGCGCGCCGGATTCAGCCGCAGCGGATGATTACGGTGATCGTCGGTGGCGAACGCTAAACGCGATCGTCGCTCGGCGACAGCCGCTGCCCCATCGTCCTATCCCGGCAAAATCCGGATCATCGGTGGGCAGTGGCGCGGTCGAAAACTTCCGGTGCTGACGCAAGAAGGGCTGCGGCCGACGCCGGATCGGGTGCGCGAGACCTTGTTCAACTGGTTGATGCCAGTCATTGATGGCGCACGTTGTCTCGATCTTTCTGCCGGCACCGGTGCATTGTGTTTCGAGGCGCTATCGCGGGGTGCCGCCGAAGTCATCATGGTCGAACGCGCATCGTCGGTGGCTGAACAGTTGCGACGCAACATCGCGACACTCGCTGCCAGCGGAGCCGAAGTGGTGCAGGCCGATGCCATCGAGTACCTGAATCGCGCGTCCGAACCCTTCGACGTCATTTTCCTGGACCCGCCGTTTGCGAGCGATCTGATCGCGCGTTGCGCGGCGATGATCGCTCAACGCGGCTGGCTCAAGCCACGCGGCTTTGTGTATATCGAGGCACCAGCGACGATGATGCCGTTGCCATTGCCGGTGGTATGGGAAATCTGGCGCAGCGGTCGAGCCGGTCAGGTCGGTTATCATCTTGCGCGCGCCGCCTGAGACGGTCCGGTGACCGTCCGCTCCAGTGATATACTTGCGTCATAACGCCAACGCCTAATGAAAGTCGCTGCCATCTATCCAGGGACGTTCGATCCGATGACCAACGGTCACGCGGATCTCGTGCGGCGGGCGGTGACATTGTTCGATGAAGTCATTGTCGCGGTCGCGACCAACCCGGAAAAGAATCCGCTGTTCAGCGTCGAGGAACGTGTAGCCCTGGCGCATGCGTCGCTCCATGGTATCGAGCGCGTGCGCGTGGTCGGGTTCGATAACCTGTTGGTTGAGTGCGCGCAGCAGCACCGCGCGCATGTCATCCTGCGCGGTCTGCGCGCGGTGTCGGATTTTGAATTCGAATTCCAGCTGGCGGGGATGAATCGCCGGCTGTCGCCGAACATCGAGACCGTGTTCATGACGCCGTCAGAACAGGAAATGTTTATTTCGGCCTCCCTGGTAAAGCAGGTAGCCCGGCTCGGCGGGGATGTCGCGGCGTTTGTGCATCCCCAGGTCGTGGCTGCGCTCAAGGCCAAAATGAGCTAAAATGACTGCATTAATCCCCGCGGTCCGCGTTGAATAGGTATCTTTTTCCATGGCCCTGCTGATTACCGACGAATGCATCAACTGTGACGTGTGCGAGCCCGAGTGCCCGAACGGTGCCATCACCCAGGGTGAGGAAATCTACGTCATCAAACCGGAACTGTGCACCGAATGCGTCGGGCACTTCACGGTATCGCAGTGTGTCGAGGTGTGCCCGGTGGATTGCATCATTCTCGATGCCGGCAACAAGGAAACGCCGGAACAGCTGCAGCAGAAATACGAGGCGCTGACACGTAAGGCGAGTTGAGGCGGGGCATTGCACTAAAACAAAAAGGCGGCCATGGCCGCCTTTTTGCATTTCTGGATGCAGACTGTTTTAGCTCGACGGCGCGGCCACGCCGCTTTCGAGGCCGGTCATGATTGATTCGGCGCGGCTCTCGAGGTTTTTTTCCTGTTCGCGGATACCGTCGCGGATGTTTTCCAGCTCGTGAATGCGCTCATCGAGCGTATCCGTCGCCTGATGGATGCGCTTGATCGACTCCAGCCGCCGGCGCAGCAGGATCTGATGCTCGCGCACCTGAGATTCCATCGGCGACATGATATTGCGCAGCCATTGATCGGCGTCGCGATTGGCCATCTTGAAGATCGCGCGAATCTTGGCCACCGACGACTCGAAGAACTTGCGCGACAGCGTCTGCTGCTCGGTGAACATCAACGACGCGCCTTTCATGTATTGGTCGTGTTTGGTCTCGAGGCGTTTTATCTCGCGCAAATAACGCGTTACCGAAAAGTTGCCCGGTTTGAAATGGCCCAGGCCATGCTCTTCCTGGAAGCGCTTGTACACGCCTTCCATCATGGATTTTATTTCCTGCGCCTGCTTGGCGGCGTCTTCCATGGTGGCATGCGCACGCTTGAAGAAATTTTCCATGCAATTGCGCAGGCCGCTGGTGGTCAGGCCGATCTCCATATCGCGCTTGGTCGCCGCAATCAGCGCATCGAGGTTGCGTACATTCAGATGTGAGTACAATACGTTCGTCTGCTGGGAAAAAATCGCGCGCGTGGCCTGGAAGCGCTGCAGACTCTTTTCGAACACGTCCTTGTCGATCTTCACCTTCTGCATCATGTGCTCGACCACATCGGCGTTCTTGCCGGAGAGGCCGGAGACTTCATCCATGTGCTCATACACGCCCTTCAGCCGTTGGCGGATAACGCCGCGCAGCGCTTGAATGATTTCCTGCATGTCCCCGGCAATGTTGTCGCGCACGATTTCGCGCTTGGCCGGTAACAGTTCCTGCGCCAGCGCCTCTTCGAGCACGCCGATGCGTGAGCGCTCCAGGACCTTGGCGTCGTGCCGGACCTTGCCGAGCAGCGCTTTCTGCGCTGACACCGGGTAGACATTTTGTTCCGGGATCGCAAGGTGGCGGGCGGTGTCGCGAATCTGGCGACTGATCTCACGCTCGACCTCGTCCCAATCGCGCAGCTCGTCCCACAGGCCGTCAATTTTATTGAGTACGACCATGCGTCCCTTGTTCGGGGCGTCCTTGCGGCTGCCGATGTGGTCATGCCACACCTGGATGTCGCTCTTGGTGACGCCGGTGTCGGCCGCGAGGATGAACAGCACCGCGTGCGCCGAGGGCAACATCGACAACGTCAGTTCCGGCTCGGCACCGAGCGCATTCAGGCCGGGGGTGTCGAGGATGACCAATCCCTGTTCCAGCAACGGGTGCGGCACATTGATGATCGCATGGCGCCACTTCGGAATTTCGATCAAGCCGTCTTCCGCGAGGCGCATGCCGATCTCGGTTTCTTCCTCGGCAATGTGGAAGCCGAGGGTTTGCGCTTCCTCGCGCGAGACGTGTTTGACGTCAGTGATTTGGGTCAGCACCTGCGCCATCGACTCCGGCGACTTGGTATCGAGCATGAACACCTGCCATTCCTCCACGAAACCCTTGTACTCGGCGATGCTGGTGCCGCTCTTGCGGGTCTCGATCGGCAGCAATCGCAGCGCGGATTGCTGCCCGGCGTCGTACATCAGCTCGGTCGGGCACATGGTGGTGCGTCCGGCGCTGGACGGCAGGATGCGCGCGCCGAACCCGGCGAAGAAGATCGCATTGATCAGCTCGGATTTGCCGCGTGAAAATTCGGCGACGAAGGCGATATAGAGTTTGTCGTCGCGCAGTGTCGACAGCACATGTTCCAGGCGCTGATCGGTTTGCGCATCGCCGAGGTCCTGCGACTGCAGCCATTGCTTCAGGTTGGCGACCGCGGTGGCCAGGCCGCCACGCCAGGTGCCGTAGGCCTCGAAGTGCCGTTCGAATTGCTGCGCCGATGCTTGCATGTGCCGCTCGCCTATTGTTTTCAGGTTGGTACCGAATCGTTTCCGGACTTGCTCCCGTCACGCATCCCTGTTTGGCGGTCAGACTGACTTGCGCAGTGTGCCATCGAACAGCGATACCGGCCTGAGCTGGTGCGCCGTTCCAAGACCGTCGGCGGAACGATGCCGACTGGCGGCGCAAGCAGATACCTTAAGTCTTTAGCTATCAGTAGCTTCAGGGCGGTAACTCGGTAACCTTCTGAAGTCTAGCCTATAACTGGCAGTTGGGGCAGAAGAAGGCCGACCGCTGACCCAGGCGGATGTGGCGGATAGTGATGCGGCAGCGTGGACAGGGTTGGCCGTCCCGGCCATAGGCCTTGAGTTTCAGTTGGAAATATCCGGGCTTGCCAGACGCATTCTGAAAATCGCGCAGGGTCGTGCCCCCGGCGCGTAGCGCGCGAGTAAGGGTCGCGCGGATAGTGCGGACCAGCTGGCCGCATTCGTCCTGGTTCAGCCGACCCGCGGGTCTTTTCGGGCGTAGCCGCGCGTCGAATAGCGCCTCGTTCGCGTAAATATTGCCGATACCGGCAACGACGTGGCCATCCAGTAACAAGTCGCGGATCGCACGGCGTCGTCCGCGCGAGACCCGGAACAGGTAGGCGGCATTGAATGCCGCGCTCAACGGTTCGGGCCCGATCCCGGCCAACAGCGCATGCTCGGACGGTTTGTCGGTCCACAGCACCGCGCCGAAGCGGCGCGGATCGCGCAGCCGCAGGCAGTATCCGTTATCGAAAACGATATCCACGTGTTCGTGCAGCTCGGGCGCCAACGACGTCGGCACCACCCGCAGGCTGCCCGACATGCCGAGATGAATGATGACGGTGTCGGTAGACGTCGCCAGCAGCAGGTACTTCGCACGCCGCGTGACATCCGTCACTGTTTGCCCTGGCAGTTCGCGCGCGAGCCGCGCCGGAACCCGCCAGCGCAGTTTTGGGTTGCGCACGACGACGCGCAGCACGCGCCGGCCGGTAATCAGCGGTGCAATGCCGCGGCGGGTGGTTTCAACTTCGGGTAACTCGGGCATGGATGAATCGATGACAATAAAACAATGCGATCATTCGGCGCTGAAGTTTAACAACTGCCGGCCGATGTCTTCGGGAAAGTGATACTCCAGGCCTTCATCGCGACGTGCCAGGACGAACTCCGGTTTATAAGCGAGAACCTCGAGCGTCAGTGTCGCGCTCTGGCCATTGGTTTCGTAAACAAGCTGTATCCGCTCCAGTGCCGGTCGAGTCGAGAGCCGCTCGACCGAGAGCGCATGCGCGTTCTGCCAGTGTGCGACAAACTCATTTACGTGATCGCCGGAAACCTGCTCATCGCGTTTTTTGTCCGGCGGTTCGCGGCGCCAGCTGCCATCCGTGCGAACCAGCTGCAGGCCGGGAAGTCGCAGCGCCACCAATTGACGCTCGTCTTCGAGCAGTTGCGTATCGATGAAGGAGGCGTAACCCAGAAACGCACTCGCCAGCACATGGCTCGGGATCAGATGCACGCTGTTGCGATACCGCACATAGTGCTGCTGCTTCATCGGATGGATCGCACCGACGTGGATCTCCTCGTCGTTGAACCAGAGCCGCAGGTCGTTCGGGGCGAGCCCGTACCTGGCTAATTCTGGTTCGATCGCCGTGGTTTGATACAGGCTCGGCGCGGTCGTTACCCGTAGCAGGCTGTCGATATTGAACGTATTGGCGCGGGCGCGCACCGGCGCCGTCATGCGCCAGCCGGTGTCGGCGCGCGCCAGCGAAATGATTTCCGGTTTCGCACGCTCGATGCGGATCGTCATCACCGCCTCCGGCGTGAGCCCGGTGAGCGGGGGTCCCGCGGGCTTGTCCGCCCCCGGCCGGAAGTACACAAACAATCCTAGCGCCGCCACCAGCACGGCCATCGCGATATTCAAAAGCCAGCGCGTGCCCATCAGCGTTTCCGCCGTCGCCACCAAACAACAATGCCGATCCCGGCGGCACTCAATGGCAAGCCAAAGTAGGCGCCGAGGAGTGCCAGTTTGGTATACGGCGACACATCAAAGCGCCGATCGGGCGCGATGCGTACCGGAATGCTGACGTAGGCGTCGTCGCGCGACAGCCAGTTAATAAGGCTCAGGCCCAGATCGAGATTGCCAGCGTTGGCCAGAAACGCGTTCGACAGAAAATCGCCGTTGGCGAGCACGGCCACGCGCTGTTCATGCTGTTTATCGTCGGTACGCGTGAGCGCCGCGGCGATCGTCAGCGGTCCCCGCAGGTCTTTGCCTTTGTCGAAGGTAATCGGTGGCGTGAGCGCGCCGCTCTCAAGCCACGCGGACGGCTGGGTATCGAGCAGCGCCGCACCCTGCCATCCCTTCGGCGGATTGAGCTGCAGCGCGCCGGTGCGCGGAAAAATGGTGATGGTGTTGCCCAGATCGCGTACCACCGGATGCGGACCGTAATTGGCGATCGCAATCGCGTCGGCATAGCCAGTGGTCTTCTCGGAATTCGGATCGACCACGGTGCCGCGCAAAAACTCGATGCCGAGGAATTCCGCCAGCGGTTCGAGCCCGTGCAATGGCCCGGGATCGGTAAGCCACAGCAGATTGCCGCCGTGCTCGAGGTATTTCTGGATTTCCCGGGCCTCGCCTGGCAGCAGCCGCACGCGCGGGCCGGCGATCACCAACACGCTGGTATTCATCGGGACCTGTGGATTTTCGGCGAGGCTGAGCGCGCGCGTTTTGAAGCCGCGCTTTTGCAGTTCCTGCGCCCACGCCGAGAAATCAAAATTTGCGCGCCCGTCGGGATGACGTTCGCCGTGGCCGGAAAGAAACACCAACCAGCGTTCGGTGCGATGGCCGAGACGCGTGAGTGTGTTGGTGAAAGCTTCCTCATCCAGGCGCGTCGGCGGCCCCAGCCTCTCCGTCGCGCCGGCATAGGAAAAAATCAGCTCGCCGTCATGGCGCACACCGGCCGCGCGCGCCTTGTCCGGGGATTCGTCGGGGTCGACGAAATGCAGCTCGATGTCGGGTTTGTGGCGCTGATAGGTGTCGATGAATCCGCGAATGCGCGCCCGCATGTCGTCTTTCGGCGAAGCAAAGGCGGTGATCGCGACCGGGCCCCGCAGTCGTTCGACGGCGGCGATACTCGCCGCCGACAGCGAGTGGCGGTGAGTCGCCGTCAGGTCGAAGCGCAGGCTGTATTCGCGACCCAACCACTGCAGCAATCCGACCGCGGTGAGAAACAGCAGCATGAATATCGCGTTGGCGATCCGTAATTGCCACTTGCGCCGCGGGGTGTAGTACATCGGTCAGGCCCCCAGACGATCGGCATCGAGCCGACGAATGCTGAGCGTGAGAAACGTGACGATCAGCAGCAGGTGGTAAAGTGCATCGGTGCTATCGAACAGCCCTTGCAGAAACGGCAGGTAATGATTTGCCAGCGACAGATATTCCAGCAGCCCGCCGCTGTGGAGTCCCTGGCTGGACCAGTCGAGCACCCAGAACAACAACAATGTACCGAATGCACCGATTGCGGCGACAGCGGCGTATTGCGTCAGCGATGACATGAACACGCCGACCGCCGCGAACCCGGCCAGCACCAGCGCCAGTCCGAGCAGGCCCGAGGCCAGCAGGCCGAAATCGAGTGCGCCGCCGGTGAGCAATGACAGCGGCAGCAGCCCGATGAGTGCCAGCACGGTGAACAGAAACCCGAGCACGCCGAAATATTTCCCGAGCACGATTTCGGTGATCGAAACCGGTGCGCTGAACAGCAAGGTCAGCGTCTTGCTGCGCCGCTCCTCGGCGAATACGCGCATGGTCAGCAGCGGCACCACGATCAGAAAAATAATCGACGCCGTCCACAGCAGCGGCGGCACGATGAACTCGGTAATGCCGATGGCATTCTCGGTCATGGCGTAGACTGGCGCGTATTGATCGGTGTATGCGACCAGGCGGCCGAGGAACAGGATGGTCAGCAGCAGCGGCACCACCACGAAAATGACCCACGCGAGCGGTGACAGAAACAGCGTGCGCAGCTCGCGCCAGGCGATGGTGAAAATCATGGCGCGGCTCCGGCCGCGGGTTCCTCGGTCGTGAGTTCGACGAAGATCTGCTCCAGCGATGCGCGCTCCGGGGCGATCTCATACAGACCCCAGTTGTGCTCGGCAGCCAGCCGTACCACGGCATCGGCGAGTTCGGTGCCAGGAACGGCAAAAATGCGCACGCGTCCATTCCCATTGGACTCGACGCGCTGCACGCCGGGCAGCGCTTCGAGCGCAGCCATATCCACCGCGCCATGGAATGCCGCCGCCAGCACCGTCGACTTCATGCGGTGCGCGAGCCCTGCAATCGAGTCGTTCAGCACCAGTTCACCCTTATGAATGATCTGCACGTGATCGCAGGTGGCCTGCACCTCTGGCAGGATGTGAGTGGAAAGAATCACGCCGTGTTCCTTACCGAGTTCGCGGATGAGAGCGCGAATCTCGCGGATCTGGATCGGGTCGAGTCCGACGGTGGGTTCATCCAGTATCACCAGCGCCGGCAGGTGAATGATCGCCTGGGCGATGCCGACCCGTTGCTGGAAGCCTTTGGACAGCAGACCGATCAGGCGTGTGCCGACGTCGGTGAGGCCGCATTTTTCCTTAGCCACCTCGCGCGCCGGCTTGCGTTGCGCGCGCGGCAGCCGATGCAGCGCCGCGCAGTAATCCAGATATTCGTTTACCGTCAGTTCACGATAGACCGGTGGCTGCTCCGGCAGATAGCCGAGCGCGCGCTTGGCCTGATGCGGATCCTCGATCAGATCGTGACCGGCGATGCGTACACTTCCCGCCGAGGGTGCGAGATTGCCAGAGAGGATCTGCATCGTGGTGGTCTTGCCAGCGCCGTTGGGTCCAAGAAAACCGAGCACCTCGCCGCGGCGAATGATGAAACTGACATCTTTGACCGCCTGCAACGTGCCGTAATGTCGTGACAGGTGGCTCACCTCCGCCAGCACGGCCGGGGTATTGGAGTTCGTATTCAATGAAGTCCTTTCATCATTCGGTGACATCGCGCGCCATTATTGATTTGGCGCTGGCTTATTAGAAGCCCTGCGTTGGACATCGACGATACCAGTTGTGCCGCGCTGGTTGCAGCTATTGCTGCGCTGGTCGAATCGGCAATCGCGATCATCGGAAAGTGCCTGGGTTGCACCCTGCCGCCGGCGATGGCAGGCGCTGGCAAAAACTGCCCTTCGCGGGTGCCAAAATAGACGCCGCACGGCAACAATGGACGTCGGATGCCGGATTTCCTGCTGTTTTCCGCTGGCTTTAAGCATCCGCTATGTGGCACGTTCTATGCTAAATATTTAGTGGACTCGAGTAGCAGGGGGCTTTATCGAGCCCGGAAATATCCTGACGTTGAGGTAAATGGGAAATGACCGGTTCGCGCACTATGTCACTGGTTTCATCGTTACTCTTCGGATTGGCGGCCTTCTGCTGGACCGTTGCCGGTGAGACGTCCAATCCCCAGCTCAGTTCCAGCGAGTTACCGTCCGATGTGCTCGATAACTGCACCGGCACTTGTGCCGAAGAAGTCGAATATCGTTCGCGCTGGGTCGGACGCACTGCCCAGGGGGATCTGTTCGTGGTCGGCCGCAGTGGTTGCACCCCTGCGAATTGTACCTACTGGTTGGTCGAGAAGGGCGTCTCGAGCGTGAACATGTTGCTCGAATTGAACGGTGCTTTCACCTTGCATCCCTTTGCCGGTCGCTATCCCGCCGTCGACGTGCGGACACGTTCGGAAGAGGAAGGCGTTACTTACCTGCGTTTCGAATGGAACGGCGAGAAATATAATCGCACCGCGACGCGGCGCGTGTACGAAGTGAACGGCGTCGAATGCGGCACGCGCGAAGAATGCCGCGCCGCCGCGGAACATGCGCTCAAGGCGCATCAAGTCGATCGGGCGCTGCGCATCTGGCAGCGTGTCGACGGCGTATCCTGGATTTAGCCTTCCTGTTGGTGCTGTACCGGAACGCGTAGTCTTCGCGATCGGGGTTTTCCATTCAGCGGTTTTCCTGCCGCGCTATTTCGGTAACAATGCGCGCCATGGTTTCACCCGAGCACAGCGCATGACCTTCACGATTCGCATCGAACCGAGCGGACATATCTTTACCGCCGACGCCGGCGAGAAAATTCTGGACGCGGCGATGCGCCAGGGCATTACCCTGCCGTACAGTTGTCGCGACGGCGCCTGCGGCACCTGCAAGGCCGGGCTGCGTTCGGGTGATGTCGACTACGGCAGCTACGAGGACAAGGCGATGTCGGTGGCCGAGCGCGAGGCCGGCAAGGTATTACTGTGCCAGGCGCGCGCGTTATCCGATCTGGTGATCGAAGCCCATGAGCTGGTAACGCCGGCCGGCATCGTCATCAAGACATTGGCTTGCCGCGTCGCGAAGATGGAGCGCGCCGCGCACGATGTAATGATCCTGCAGCTGACGCTGCCGCAGAACCAGCGTCTTAATTTTCTCGCCGGCCAGTACATCGAAATTCTGCTCAAGGACAATCAGCGCCGCAGCTTCTCGCTCGCCAACCCGCCGCAGGCAGCAGACTTTCTTGAGTTGCACGTGCGCCAGGTGCCCGGCGGCGTATTTACCGATCATGTATTTCTGCAGATGCGCGAGCGCGACCTGTTGCGTTTTCGTGGTCCGCTCGGAACATTTTTTCTACGCGAGCAATCGGCGCGACCCATGCTATTCGTCGCCGGCGGAACCGGCTTTGCGCCGATCAAGGGCATCATCGAGCACGCGTTGGCCGCGAACATACGGCGACCGATGCATCTCTATTGGGGGGTACGGGCGCAACGTGATCTCTATCGGCAGGCGCTGGCCGAGTCCTGGACCCAGGCGTATGCCCCTCTACGCTACACGCCGGTGTTATCGGAACCGGCGCCGCAAGAGCCGTGGTCGGGACGAACCGGCTTCGTGCACGACGCGGTCGTCGCCGATTATCCGGACCTCAGTCAGCATGAGGTCTACGCCAGTGGGCCGCCGGTGATGATTGAGGCGATCAAGCGCAGCTTTTTCGCGCGTGGGCTCGCGCCTGAGCACCTGTTCTTCGATTCATTCGAATTCGCGCACGTCAAATGACGCGAGAGAGGGTTGTATGCGCCGCTTGGTGACAATCTCTATGGTTATCGCACTGCTGGGAGGCTGTGGCGATCGTAAGCCACCGGAGAAGACAGTATTCGATGTCCAGGTGCAGGCGCTGAAGAAGGCACGCCAGGTCGAGGACAAACTACGCCAGGGTGCCGAGCAGCAGCGCCAAGAAATTGACAAGAGCGAGGCCGGCGCCGCGCCCGAGAAACCAGATCGCTAACGCACGATGCGATAGCGCGCGCCGATGCCGATGCCACGGCGCGGCCCGTTGCGCTCGCTTGCGGACTGTTCCAGACCGCGGCGATAGGTCGTGATCGCTTTGTCGCGTTCGCCCAGGCGTTCAAGCAGCCCCCCCAATTCGCGATAGGCCTCCGCCGGCCCGTTGAGGGCGATGGATTTCTCAAAATAATCGCGCGCCTTCGGCGGATCGTTGGCACGCAACGCCAGGCGCCCGCAGGTGAGCTGAAGTCCGGCGTCATCGGCGTGTGCCGCGAGCCAGGCCTCGGCTTGTGCCAGCTGTTCAGAGGGGTGTTCGCTGTGGACATGACCATAGAGGGCGGCGAGTTCCGAATCCCATGCGCGATCGAGTGCGGCGCGTAACACCGATTCGGCCTCGCGCATCTCGTTCTGGTGAATCAGCTGGCGCGCGTAGATCGCGAGCAGCACCGGATGCTGGCGCAACGCCTTCGGTACCGCCGTCCACGCCTGCGCAAGGATGTTGTGCGAGCCGGAGGGCAGCGTCAGCTGCAACAATTCCTTGTGCGCACGCAATTCGAGCGCATCGATTTCGACATGCGGCAGGGCACCCTGACTGCGCAACTCCGGTACCAGCTCGACGATACCGGTCCAGTCGCGCAATTCCTGAAATGCCTGCACCAGCAGCTTCAATAGGTAACGGTGGCGCGGTTCAGATTGCTTGAGCTGGGTCAGTGTCGCCAGCGCCTGTTCGTTCTGGTTTGCAAACTGCTGCAAGCGTGCCTGCATCATGCCCACGGCCAGCGCCTGCTGCGGCGCGCTGCGCTGCGCGCTGGCGAGATATTCGTCGCGCTTCTCGATCGATCCCTGTTCCTGCGCGCAATACGCCGCGGCGAGGTAATTCAGCAGCGGGGCGTCGCCGTGACGCAGGCTCGCCAGCAGCTCGGATTCGGCGGCGGCAAAGTCACCCTCCGCGAGCTTGATGAATCCCTGCGCCAGCGCCGCGCGAGCGCGACGCGTCTGGCGACGCGCGCGCCAGCGCGCCACGTCACGCGGAATGCGCGTGAGACGCATGACACCATAGAACGCCCCATAGGCGACAAAGAAACCGACCAGCAACAGCGGCACGAACAGCGTGAGCGGCATCTCGACGCTCCACGGTGCGCGCGCGATCAGTACGTAGCCCGGATTCTCCATCGCGGCGAGGGCCAGCACCATCGCCACAAACAATGTTGCCAGAATGAACAGTACCAGTCTCATGGCGTAATCCGGCTACCGGCGACGTTGCGCAAGGCAGCAAGCGAATGCGAAATATCGGGCAGCTCCGCCACGACTTTTGACGCTTGCATTTTTTCCAGTTCCGCGCGCGTCGCGTTGATCGCCTGGCTGTTGGTATCGTAAAAGTCCTTGAGCATGCGCTGCGCGATCGCCAGGTTTTGCTGAAATACCGCGGTGTTGCCCTGCAGCAGCGCGTACTGCGCACCATAGAGCGTCAATTTAAGATTCTCGCGCAGAAAATATTCCTGCTCCGGTGGCAATAGCGGCCGCTGGTTGGACAGATCGGTACGGATGCGCACCAGCGACAGCATGTCCTGCCACAAGGTGCGCGCCTGCGAGCGCCAGCCCGGATGCGCCGGCGCATCGGTTACCGTTGTTGGCGCCGCGGCTTCCAGCATGGCCTGTTCACGCCGCGAGACTTCGGGTGCGACCGGCAGGCGATCGATCGATTCCGCCAGGCTGCCAAGCTTGAGGCTGATACCGCTGATGTCGAGCTTGTCGATGGTTTCGAGCGCCGCGATCTCGCGCGCGATCTCGCGGCGCACCGGCAGCAGCGTCGGGTTGGACAGCTGGTTGAGTTGGGCATCGGCGGCGCGTAGCGCGCCGAGCGCCGAGCGTACGTCACGCGCGAGCTGCAGGCGGTTGTTGGCAATGACCAGCAATTGTTCCGTCTCCGCCAGCACCCATTCGGTACGATGACGCGACAGGTCCTTCTGGATTTTGTCGAGCGCACCGCGGATGGTGTCCTGATTGGCTTTCACTTCGTCGAGCGCCGAGTCGGCGTCCGCGAGTCCGTCGCGCAGCGCGGTCGTTTCTTCCTTGAGTGCACCGAGATTGCCGACCACATCGGTGGCCAGCAGTTCGCGTTTCAGCACCAGCGTATACCAGAGGTAACCGCTGCCAATAAGCGCGATTGCGGCAAAGATAAGCGCCAGCCCACTGGATAGTCTCCCGACGCGGCGCGGCGTCTCCGGCTTCCTGGAAACGTTGGCGCGCTTCGATGACGCGGTTTTTGCATTCGCAGTCTTGATGTCTTCGTCGGCCATGCTGGATTCCGGTGGGATGCCCAGAGATTATAGGGCTTTCTGCGACCCGCGCCATGTTTCCAGCGCGGTGACGATGCTCGCGTCGGCTGTCGAGTGGGCAATCGGTAGCGGGCCGCGCAACCCGAGGTGGCGCCCAGCCTGCTGTAGCCGCTCACTCACGGTAACGATCGGCATGTGGCGCAGTGCCTCGCGACCGCTGGCATCGAGCATGTCGTACAAATTGTGCAGCGCCTCGGCACTGGTCACGGTGACGACATCGATCGTCTGCTGCACCGCCTGCGTCAAGGCGGTGGTATCGATGTCCGGACGGATACGCCGATAGCACAGCGCGTGTTCAACCTGCGCGCCGCGCGCCGCGAGTGTTTCCGCGATCAATTGGCGCCCACCTTCGCCGCGGAAGATGACAATGCGATGACCGGTGACGTGCTGCAGCGCAGGCAATGCGAGCAGTCCTTCGCTATTGGCGCGGGCTCCGGGGACTAGTACGTCGTGCACACCGTGCAGCACCAGCGTACTGGCACTGCCGTCGCCGACGCAGGCAACACGCAGCGATGGAGGCAGCGCGCCGCGACGCGATTGAATCAGGGTCATGGCCCTACTCACCGCATTCGGGCTGACGAAGATCGCCATGTCGAACTCCTCCAGGCGATCGATGATGCGCTCGAGCGCGCCGCTATCGGGAGGCGGGGCAATCTCGAGCATCGGAAAGCGTACCGCGGTGGCGCCTGCCGATTCCAGCAAGCGGCACAGGCCCTCGGCCTGATGCGCCGGGCGCGTGACCAGTACCCGCACGCCGGCAAGGGGCCGCGCGTTATCCGCGGTCCCAGCCACGATGGTAAACCTTGTCGAGAATGGCACGCGCGCCGCGATCGAGCAGGTCTTGCGCCAGGTCCTTGCCGAGTTGCTCGGCGCGCGTCGCTGGGCCCTCGATGTCGCCGCGGATCACACGCGAACCGTCGGGATCGCCGACGAGCCCGCGCAGATGCAGCCGCTCGCCGCGCAGCTCGGCATAACCGCCGATGGGAACCTGACAACCGCCTTCGAGTGCGGCGTTAAACGCGCGTTCGGCGGTAATCCGCAGGCGCGTCGCCGCGTGCTCCAGCGGCGCCAGCAGTGTCTGCGTCATTGCATCGTCGGCACGCGTCTCAATGCACACCACGCCCTGGCCGACCGCCGGCAGGCTGAGCGCGGGATCGAGATACGCGCGGATGCGGTTTTCAAATCCGAGGCGCTTCAGACCGGCCACCGCGAGAAGGATGGCATCGAATTCGCCGGTATCGAGTTTGGCCAGGCGCGTGTTGACGTTACCGCGCAGCGTGATGACATCGAGTGCGGGAAAGGTGGCGCGCAGCTGACATTGCCGGCGCAGGCTCGAGGTGCCGACGCGCGCGCCGGCAGGCAGTGCCGCAAAGTCGGCGTAGCGGTTCGAAACCAATGCATCGCGTGGGTCCTCGCGTTCGCACACGGTTGTCAGCGCGAGTGTCGTCGGTAATGTCGCTGTCATGTCCTTGAGCGAGTGCACGGCGAGGTCCGTGTGTCCGTCGAGCAGCCCTTGTTCCAGTTCCTTGACGAACAGTCCCTTGCCGCCGACGCGTGCGAGACTGCGATCGAGAATGCGATCGCCCTCGGTGGTTGTCGCGACCAGCTTGACATGCAGATCGGGATGGTGCGCGAGCAGTTGTGCACACACGTATTCTGCCTGCCATAACGCCAGCGGGCTCTTGCGGGTACCGATGCGAAGCGTTTTCAAGGCGGCGAAATTGGTTTTAAAAACTGATTTCACCGCAAAGGCGCAAAGAGCGCAAAGAGAGACTTTATTGAATCAAGCTTTTACTTTGCGACCTTTGCGCCTTTGCGGTGAAAAGGTCTTTACCGACGTGTTTACGTCGGCCGGGGAATCGGGCGGTTGCGCGCCCAGCGGCGCACGTTGGCGGTGTGACGGCGGCTGACGTCGAGTTTTTTGTCGATATCGCGCAGCGCCACCTGCCAGGTGCCGGCGGGACTTTTTTCAATCCCCTTGATGAAAGCGGTGGCAATCAGTGCGTTGCGATGGATGCGCAGGAACGTGTCGCCAAATTCCTTTTCGAGATTGACCAGCGAATCCTCGATCAGATGTTCTTCCGTCGGCGTGCGCACCACGACATATTTCGAGTCGGCCGTGAAGTAGGCGATGTCCTGCACCGGCACCAGGCGGATATTGCCGCGCAGGTGCACGCTGATATGCGTGCGGGTCGCGGGCTCGGCGCGCGCGGCGTGGATCTCGCGCGCCTGCTTGAGCGTGAGCTTGCGTGCCTTGGAGAGCGCGTTGGCGAGGCGATCCTTGCGGATCGGCTTCAGCAGGTAATCGACGGCATTGACCTCGAACGCATCGAGGGCGTGTTGATCGTAGGCGGTGGTGAAGATCACCGACGGCGGCGTTTCCATGCCCATCAGATGCATTGCGGCCTCGAGGCCATCCATGCCGGGCATGCGGATGTCCATCAGCAACACGTCCGGGTTTAGTTCGGAAGCTTTTTCAACCGCCTCGGCGCCGTTGCTGGCTTCGCCGATTACGGTATAGCCGCCGATGTCGTTCAGCAGCTCGCGCAGTCGGTCGCGCGCGAGTTTTTCGTCATCCACGATCAGCACTCTCATGACCTGTCTCCCCGTAATGGCAACGCCACCATCGCGACAAACTGACCTTCAGTCTCGGCAGCACTGAGGGTCGCGGCATCGCCATAGTGACTATGGAACCGACGGCGGATATTGTCGAGCGATTGGACGTGGCTGGTGGTAATTCGTTCCTTGCGCCGCAGCGCCGGCACCGGATTGGCGACGCGGATGCGGATCATATCGGCGTCTTCCCATAGGCGGATCTCGACCTTGCCGCCTGCCGGCAGTTCTTCGATGCCGTGGCGGATGGCATTTTCCAGCAACGGTTGCAGCGTCAGGATCGGCATTACCGCCTTGCGCTGGAAGGTGCCGATGTCCCATTCCACCTGCAGACGATTGTCGAGCCGCAGACTTTCGAGCCCCAGGTATTGCTTGGCCACGTCGATTTCATTCTTCATCGGGACCAGTTGTTCGTCTTCCGACAGCATCATGCGGAACAGGTCGGCCATGTCTTCAATGGCCTTCTCCGCTTTGCCAGGATCCGTACGTACCAGCGAGGCAATGATGTTGAGCGCGTTGAAGACAAAATGGGGGCGAATGCGCGACTGCAATGCCTGCAGCTTGGCGCGCGCTTCGGACAGGGTGCGTTGCTTGAGCTCGTGTTTGGCAAGAAAGTAGCGTAGCAGCAACCCATTCACGATGGCGCTCATGGTCAGATTGAGCAGATGAAAATCGATGTACCACTCGGCGTGCGCAACCGGAATCTTATTCATCAACCATAGTACCCACAGTGCCAGCTCGCCGACTGCGAAGGTGATTAACAACAACAAGGCATAGGCCGCAATGAGTGCACGCAGCCTCGGCAGGCGGTTTAAGCGGCGGCGCGCGTAACATAACCCTGCCGTACCGGCGAGTGCCACCCACTGGATAAAAAGTGAGACCAGCAGCAAATCTTGTCCGGCCGAGAACGAGATGAAGCCGCGCGGCATCACCAGCGTGATCATGATGGCCAGCAATTCCGCTACCATCATCGCGTTAAACATGACCCAGCCGGTACAAAAGTTGGGAAGAAAGTCACTATCGACAGTGACGGCCTCGCGCGGACCGGTCACGGACGGGCGCAACCGCAGCTCGGCATCTTCGAGTCGTTGCTGCAGACGGTCCGCTAGCATGCGGATTTTTTTGTTTAGTTCCATCATCGGTTCATTACACTCGTTTAGCCCATGACGATGGGCATGCGGATCTTCACGTGGTACTGCCCGCCTTCCTCAAACGCCTGCATGCTGGCCTTGTCGCCGAACTGTGTCGACAGCCGTTGGCGCGTATTTTCCTGCGCGATCTTGTTGCCCTTGCCGTGAGTGTTCTTTTTTACGTCCGGCATCGGGTTGGAGATCATGATGTTCAGGCTTTCGCCCTCGGGCCACATCTCGATGCGGATGGTGCCGCCGGCGAAACGCGGTTCGATACCGTGATAGATCGCGTTCTCGAGCAACGGCTGTAACGTCAATGCCGGGATCTGCGCTGAACGCGGAATGTTGCCGACGTTCCATTTTATCTGCAGGCGTTCGCCGAGGCGCAGTTTTTCGATTTCAAGATACTGGCGCGAGATTTCGCGCTCGGCCGAGATCGGCACCAGCTTGCGCGCATCGGCGAGCAGCACGCGAAACAAATCGGCTAGGTCGTGCAGCACCGCCTCCGCGCGCGGCGGATCGGAGCGCGACAGTGAGGCGACGCTGTTCAGGGCATTGAACAGGAAGTGCGGACGAATGCGCGACTGCAACGCCTGCATGCGCGCGTCCTGCTGGTGTCTGGATTCGATTTCGGCGCGGTGTTGCACGATGACATAGCGCAGGCCGAAGGTACTGATGATGCCGGTCACCAGCAGCGTGCGCAGAATCAGTCCCTCGCGCCACGGCGGCCAGCGCTCGGCGATAAATCCGAGATCGTGCAGCACGAAGATCATGCCGTCGGTGCCGATGGCGGCCACGGCGAGCAGAATTAGCACCACCAGGATCGAACCGGTGATGACGGACATGCGCCGCAGCCAGCGCGAGGTTAATTTAAGTACCACCGCGCTCATCAAGGACAGCGCGGTGGCGAACGCCACCAGCAGGTTCAAGTCCTGCCATGCCTGTTCGTCGAAGCGCTCATTGCGGCCGATGGTGATAATCAGCGCGATCACCAGCGCCAGCAGCGCAAAACGCAAGGCCATACTGAATGACCCAAAATCGGGCAGGACGTAATCCTTGCTGGGGGTCTTGGCCATATCGCTAGCTGCGTTCCCTTGAAGAGGCTTCTCTGGCATGGTGGGCGCCAGCCGCCGGTATCCGTTGACCGAATCGATGCGCCGGATCAGCGGAAAATCATGGCCGGGCCGTATTGCACCGACGGGCGCGATTCCGCTCATGCCTGTCCCAAGTGTACTATTGCTGCCAGTGTACTATCGCCTGCGGGGCGAAAAAAAACCCCCCGAGGTTATCGGGGGGTTTGAAGACCTGATCCGGAATTCGGGGTGGGGGTGCACAAAGGAGAGTCCGGACCAGGCAACTCACTCGTGTAAAAGATAGCGCGGCAAAGAATTTCCAACAACCGAATTCGCAGGCATTACCGATAATCGGAGTTCGCCTACAGATGGGCGGCAACGAGCGAGAGAGACACGGTGATGTCAATTGATGATCCAGGTTTCGCACACAGACTTCAGGTATGACCCAGAAAAAACACCAGGAAAAGCTCCCGGAAAAATTATGGAGCGGTCGCTTCACGGAGGCGACCGACACCCTCGTTGAGAGCTTCACGGCGTCAGTCGCGTTTGACCGCAGGCTGTATCGTTACGACATCATGGGTTCGATCGCGCACGCGCAGATGCTGGCGCACGTCGGCGTGCTCACGCCCTCGGAGTGCGACGCGATCGTGAAGGGTCTGAAGCAGATCGAGGCCGAGATCGTCGCCGGCAATTTCGCCTGGAGTGTGGCGTACGAAGACGTGCACATGAATATCGAGGCGCGCCTGATCGATCGCATCGGTGATGTCGGCAAGAAACTGCATACCGGGCGTTCGCGCAACGATCAGGTCGCCACCGATCTGCGACTGTATCTGCGCGAGGGCATGGATGCACTCGGCAGCGCCATCGGCGAGTTGCAGGCGGTGATCGTCGATCTCGCCGAACGCGAAGCGGCGACGCTGATGCCCGGTTTCACGCACTTGCAAACCGCGCAGCCGGTCACGTTCGGTCATCACATGCTGGCCTGGTTCGAAATGCTGGAGCGCGACCGTGGTCGCCTGCAGGATGCACGCCGGCGTACCAATGTGATGCCGCTCGGCGCCGCGGCGCTCGCCGGCACGAGTTTCCCGATCGATCGCGCGTATACCGCAAAACTGCTGGGCTTCGATGCGCCGGCGGAAAATTCAATGGATGCGGTGTCGGATCGCGATTTCGCGATCGAATTTGTCTCGGCCTGCGCGCTGCTGATGATGCATTTGTCGCGCTTTTCCGAGGAGCTGATCCTGTGGTCGTCGGCGCAGTTCGACTTTATCAATCTGCCCGATGCCTACTGCACCGGCTCGTCCATCATGCCGCAGAAAAAGAATCCGGACGTGCCGGAACTGGTGCGCGGCAAGACCGGGCGCGTGTACGGCGATCTGCTGGCGTTGCTGACGCTGATGAAGGCCCAGCCGCTCGCGTACAACAAGGACAATCAGGAAGACAAGGAACCGGTGTTCGATGCGCTCGATACCGCGCTCGCGTCGGTGACGGTGTACGCGGGTATGCTGCGCGTGCTGGAGGTCAAGCGCGACAATCTGATAGCCGCCTTCGCCGGTGGCTACGCCACGGCCACGGATCTGGCCGACTATCTGGTGCGCAAGGGTGTGGCGTTTCGCGACGCGCACGAGATCGTGGGCAAAACCGTGCGCCTCGCGATCGACTCGGGGCGCGATCTGGCGCAGCTGGAACTGCAGGAGCTGGCGCGTTTTTCCAAAGCCATCGAGGCCGATGTATTCAAGGTGCTGACGCCGGAAGGATCGCTGAACGCGCGCGATCACCTCGGCGGTACCGCACCGGCGCAGGTGCGCGCGGCGTGCCAACGCGCACGTAGTCGTCTCAAGCGGGAAATATAAAATTAGTCGCTGTCCGTTGTGGAGGGGGAGTGTCGATGACTAGTCGCAGACGGGATTCCGACCGGCGTACCGGCTATGACCGGCGCGCCGGCATGCAGTCGGTCAATTTTCCGCGTACGCCAACGTGGGAAGAGCAGCGCGCGCAGCACATCACACGGTATCTGTTCTGGGCGTTTGCGCTGGTGTACTTCAATCTCGGTGAGCCACCGCGCGTGAGCATGTGGTTCTCGCCGTTGGTGGTTAATCTGTATTTTGCGCTCTATGGCGTGTACGTCGGCATTTCGCTGTTTTTGGTGCGTCGCAAGCTGTATTCGCCATTGCGTTGGCGCACGGCGATGTGGGTCGATCTGATGACGGTGTCGTTTGCGATCCTTGCGGACCCGCTGGTGATCTCGCCGCCCTTTTTCGCGTTCCTGATGGTGATCCTCGGCAACGGCATGCGCTACGGCCTGCGCCTGTTCGCCGAAGCGGTGATCGGCAGTTTCGTGTGCGCGGTGCTGGTGCTCGGTTTCCGCCTGCCGGAGTACATCAATGCCATGTCGGTGAGTGCGGTGTTCTTTGTGCTGTTCTTTATTATTGTCGTGCTCTATTCCTACTCGCTCACCGCGCGCCTGGAGCTGCGCAAGCAGCGCCTCGAGGCCGAACGCAATCGCGACGAGTTAACCGGCCTGCTGAACCGGCGCGCGCTGTTCGAACGCGCGTCGTACCTGTTCGATGAGCGCGGCGGTGTGCGTACACCGATCGTCGTATTGTTCGCCGATATCGACGGCTTCAAGGCGGTCAACGACACCCATGGCCATCATATGGGCGATCGTGTGCTGTCGGAGGTCGGGGCCATTATCGCGCGTTGCGTGCGCGATTCCGATCTGGCGGCGCGTTACGGTGGCGATGAATTCGTGCTGGTATTGCCGGGCGCGGATGTCGGCGGTGGCAACTCGGTGGCGCAGCGGATGCAGGAGGCGTTGACCGACTGGTCACGTGAGAACCGGATTGAGCTCAGCCTCTCGGTCGGTCTCGGTCAGGCGCCAGCCCACGGCGACAACCTCAAGACCGTCATCGAACGTGTAGACCAGGCGATGTATCAGGGTCGGGTGATCACCGGTCGCGGTGGTATTCGCCACGTCGAGCCCGCGCTCGATACCTGAGATTGCGCACCAGGCGCTCCACGCCAGCAAGATTTTTCCCGTTTCGTTACAGCCGGTTTTACCGCTCGCGCGCGGGTCGTTCACGACCGCGATCTTGCTGCTTTTGTTCCTGACGGTGCTGGCGGTTTTCGCGAAAACGCGCGCGTTCTTCCGGGCTCATCTGCTGCCAGCGCTGACGCAGCTCCTCACGTTTCTCCGGCGGCTGATTCTTATACCACTTGTGCGCCTGGCGCAGCCGCTGCTGTTCTTCCGGCGGCAGGTTGCGAAACCGTTCGAAGCGCTGGCGCACCTGCTCGCGCTCCTCGGGCTTCATCTGCTTCCAGCGCTCCAGACGTTCGTTCGCCTGCGCGCGTTCTTCCGGGTTCATCTGCTGCCAGCGTTGCGTGCCCTGGAGCAGGCGTTGCTGGCGATCGGGCGGCAACGTCTGCCACCGTTGTTCGAACGGCTTGAGCAACTGCTGTTGTTCGGGCGTGAGCGCCTTCCAGTCGGTTACCGGTGGCGGCGTTTCAGCGGCCAGCGTCACCACCGACCACAGCAGCAGCGTCAAAAGCGGTAGCCATCGTTTCATTGTTTCGCTTTCTCCTTGGGCAATGGGGCTGGCGATGCATTCGCTGCCGGTTTCTTGTCGAGCGCGTCGTTCAATTCGTGCCACGGCCCATTTTCGGTCTCAAAGCTGCCGAGAAATTCGAGCAGTTCGACGTTCGGCGGCGGCGGCGCAGGCGCAGGTTCTGCCAACGCCCGACCGGAGGACATCAGCACAAGTTGCAGGATCAGCATGCCGGTCTCAACCCGCATCTTCTTCGTCACCGAGCCAGTGGTAGAACTCGATCTGCTCGTTGACGAGATCCGGTGTCTCTCGGGAGGTGAGCATTTCCATATCTTCCGGCGCCGCACCGATGATGGTGCTATCGGGTGCGCGCCACCACAGCGTCACCAGCGTGACTGCCACCAGTGTTGCCGCCGCCGCAGTCGAGAGCGGCAACCACCATGTCGCGCGCGACGCGTGCCGCGCTTCGGCGGCAGCCACGGCCTGCAGGCGTGCCGCGCGCAGCCGCAAAACGATCGGGCCCTCCAGCTCGGCGGCGGCGTGCTCCAGTTGTGCGCGCACCCAGCGCTGTTCGCCTGGAAGCTTGTCGTCGCGTTTATCGGTTTTGTCGATCGGGCTCATGGCTGATAATCCTTCAGTACCGCACGCAGTGCCTCGCACGCGCGTGAATAATGGGTCTTGACGCTGCCTTCCGAACATCCCATCGCGCTGGCGGTCTCGCGCGTGTCCAATCCGTCCCACGCACGCAGCACGAATGCCTGTTGCTGCCGCAGCGGCAGACGATGCACCGCCTGCTCGAGCTGGTTCATCGCGCGCGCATTGCCGGCTTTACGTTCCGGTCCCGGTTCGGCGGTATCCGGCAGCTCACTCATCGGATCGCCGCTGTCCTCGTCGTCATTGCCGAACCATACCCGAAACCGGTTGCGCACCCGCGAGCGTCGGTACCAGTCGCGGATGCGGCTCTGGAGGATCGTTTGAAACAACGGTCCCCATTCCTGGGCTGGGCGATTCGCATAGCGCTGCGCGAGTCCGAGCATGGTGTCCTGAACGATGTCGAGCGCATCCTCCGCATTGCCAGTGGCGATGCGAGCGGTCACAAATGCGCGCCGCTCGACCGAGGCCAAGAAACGCTCCAGCTCGCGTGTGGAGTCCAGCGTGGCATTCCTCAATTCAAAATAGACAAAGTCTATTTTCGGTGGGACTGCCGCATTGGTCCAGCCCATTGGCCTTCCCATAGGTTGTCTAACGCGGTGGCGCTGCGGCGGTTGACGTCCATTTCGCCGCGTTGGACGGGATGCTAGAGTGTTTCGGGGTTTTGGGAGGGTGCATAAAAATGAAGCCGACTACAGATGACCCGGGGAACGACGCCGGCAATCCGGGCGCGGGCGGGAGCGAGCGCCGTCAGGAAGAACGGCGTGCGGGCGGCGAACGACGCGGACCGATGCGCTGGGATCCCCGGTCTACGGAACGCCGCTTCGGCGGCGACCGCCGGCGTGCGCAGAAGCCATCCGATCAGCACGACCAGGAGTAAGCCGCCTCACCGCCGCCATAGCACTGCCATGAGGTTTTCCGCCGTCGGCGGCAACGACAGCGGCAGGCGCGTGCGGCGCATGTCGTCGAGCGTATCGGCGATGCGACCGAAGTTGGTGTGCAGGCGTCGAAACAGCTGGCGCCGACCGGGTTGCAATTCGTAATCCGCGCATTGCCCGTAAGCGCTGGCGCCTTGCGCCAGGTAGTAATTGAGTTCGCCGCGCGCCGTGAGCCGCTCGCGGAACAACCCGCTCATGAACAGCGTGTACTCGCCAAGGTGGCGCAGGATCGAGCCGTTGCGCGCGCGATCGACGCGCTGATTCTTGTCTTTGCGGGAAGCGTCGAGATAATCGACCAGATGCTCGAGCGGCCGTCCGTTGGTATCGGTCAGCGCGTAGAGTGCGCGCGTCTGCGCGAAGCGCGTGAGTACATCGCTCACGTAGTCAATGGCGGCGGGTTCATGCAGGTCGCGGACAGCGAAGCCATGGCTGAGCTGATGACGGAAGAACTGGTACAGCGTCGGCATGCCCATGTCTCAACCTCCGCAGCGTTCTGGCGAGGTTCAACGCATCACGGTTGCGATACGTTGACTGCCAAATTCCCCCGCGTATCATCCGGGTCCACGGACTACACACCTTAAATGTTTGTCGTCCGCGGCAGCCATTCGGTTCCTGCAACAGATTTAAGTATAGGAGAGGTAGCGACGATGACGACCAGTCACAAAAGCCTGCTATGGGCAATGCTGACGATGATGGTTCTGGCCGGACCGATCGGTTGCGGCAAAAAAGAAATAGACGAACTCAAGACCCGGCTGGCGAGCGCCGAAAAAGAACTCACGGATAGCCGGGCCAAACTCGCGGAGGCGGAAAAACAGGCCGCGGAGGCGCGGGCGGAATCGGAACAGGCGCTGGCCGACCTCAAGGCGCGCAACACCGACCTGGCCAAGGTTCGGGTCGAGCGCGACAAGTACAAGCAGGAACTGACCGCACTCAAGAAGCGGCGCTGAATATTTTGTCGGCCCTTACTCCAGGACGCGTGGTTACTTGAAGCAACGAATTGTCATTCTTGGCAGTTACGGTGAATTCACGCGCCGCGTCGCCGCCGGTCTGGTGGCGATGCCGGCAGTCGATGTCGTGCTCGGTCTGCCGCCGGCGGCGCAGGCGACGTCGTTCGCCGGTCGCATCGGCGTGCCGTTCATGGTGATCGATCCGAACGATCCGTCGGCGTTGCAACGTCTGCTGCAAGGGGCGTTCGCGGTGGTCAACCTGCGCGGGCCGTTCGCGACGCGCGACCACCTTGCGACGGCCACGCGCTGTGCCGCACTCGGTGTGCATTACGTGGATCCGTCCGACTCGCGCGAATACCTGGGCGAATTTACCAAGCTGGCGCGCGATGCGCGCGAGCACGAGGCACTGCTGGTCACCGGCGCCGGTGCTGCCCCCGCCGTCACCGCGGTGCTCGCCGGCCTGCTGATCGGTGAGTTTGAGCGCGCGAGCGAGATCCATGTGTTCGTGACGCCCGGCCTCGACGATCAGCGCGAACTCGCGATCGCGCGTTCGATACTCGATCGCACCGAGGATCCGCTGCGCATCAAGAAGCGCGGTCGCTGGCAGGAGGAACACTGGTGGACGCGTCCCGAGATGGTTCGTTTCCCGCCACCGGTAGGGCGGCGTCGTGGCTGGCTCTGCGATCTGCCGGACCTGGAATTAATGGTGCGCCAGTTCGACGTCGGCACGGTCACCGCGCGCGCCGGTTTTGCACCCGGACTGTTGAGTTTCGTGATCGCGCTGCTGGCCGCGCAGCGACGTGCCGGTTCCGTCCGCCATCTGTCACCGATGACCGCGAGGTTGGTGCGCCTGGCGGCGCGCCTGTCGCGCGCACACGGGGAGGCGGGCGCCATTCGCGTGGCGGTGCGTGGTCTCAGCCGCCGTCATATCGAAGAAGAACATGTCGTGTACCTTGTTGCGCGCGCGGGCACCGGGCCGGCTATTGCCGCGGCGCCGATTCTCGCGCTGGTACGCAAGTGGGTCGAGCACGGGGTTCCCGAAACCGGCGCGCTGCCTTGCGTCGGCATGCTCAGCCTGGACGATATCCGCCCCGAGCTCGCGGATCACAATATCGTATTGATTAGAGAGTAGCGCCGTTGCCGGTTTCAGGGTGGCGTGCATGCAGTCGTCAAGGTAAGCTCACGCGATGTTCCTCCACGGCCACCGTTTTACCCGCCCCCTGCGCGTGATTGCGCTCGTGCTGGTCGTGCTCGGGAGTGCCGCTTGCGGCAAGAAGGGGCCGCTGTATATGCCGGACGACGACAAGCGTCCACCCGCACCGACACCCACGCCCGTCCCGGTCCAATGAACGTTTTTGCGTATCGACACGGCCGGCTTCATGCCGAGGGCGTGGATCTATCGGCAATCGCCGCCGCTGTCGGCACCCCGTGTTACGTCTATTCGCGCGCAGCCATCGAAGAGCGCTGGCGCGCGTTCGATTCCGCGTTTGGCCGTCGCGACCATCTGATTTGCTATGCGGTCAAGGCCAACTCGAACCTGGCGGTGTTGAACGTGCTGGCGCGCCTCGGGTCGGGTTTCGATATCGTCTCGCTCGGCGAGCTCGAACGCGTGCTCGCGGCCGGCGGCGATCCGGCGAAGATCGTATTCTCTGGCGTCGGCAAGACCGAGACCGAGATGGCGCGTGCGCTCGAGGTCGGCATTCTGTGTTTCAACGTCGAATCCGAGGCCGAACTCGAAGTGCTGAATGACGTCGCCGGTCGCCTCGATCGACGCGCGCCGGTGTCGTTGCGCGTCAATCCCGATGTCGACCCCGCGACCCATCCTTATATCTCTACCGGACTGAAGGAAAGCAAGTTTGGCATCCCGATCGAGCGTGCGTTCGATGCCTATCGGCGCGCACGTTCGCTGCCCAATATTTCGATTCAGGGCGTGGATTGTCACATCGGCTCGCAGATCACCACGCTGCAGCCGTTCGTGGACGCGCTCGAACGCGTGCTCGCGCTCGTCGGTGAACTCACCGACGCCGGTATCAAGCTAACTCACTTCGATCTCGGCGGCGGCCTGGGTATCGGTTATGGCAACGAGACCGTGGCGGAACCGGACGACTATGTGCTGGCGCTGCTGGACACGCTGCAACGCGTCGGTTCGCAGTATCAGCGCATGCGCCTGCTGATCGAACCCGGACGCGCGATTGTCGGCAACGCCGGCGTGCTGCTCACGCGCGTGCTTTATCTCAAGCACGGCGAAGCCAAAAATTTCGCCATTGTCGATGCCGCCATGAGCGATCTGATGCGCCCGGCGTTGTACGACGCCTGGCATGATATTGCGCCGTTGGCGCAGAAGAGCGCGCAGGCGCAGCAGGTCTACGATGTTGTTGGGCCGGTGTGCGAGAGCGGGGATTTTCTCGGCCGCGATCGCAAGCTCGCGATTGCGGTGGGGGATGAACTCGCGATCGCCTCGGCCGGCGCGTATGGGTTCACGATGAGCTCGAACTACAACACCCGGCCGCGGGCGGCGGAGGTGATGGTGGATGGGGAGAGTTTTCATATTGTCCGGCGGCGGGAGACGGTTGCCGAATTGCTCGCGCCGGAATCCGTATTGCCGAAGTAATTAAATGGTTCGCGCTGAGCGGATCATCGAATATGAACTTAGGTTGCGGCCCTCGCACCGCGGGCGAGAGACTCTTCTTCGCTCGGACAAAGAATAAAGTATTCTGAATTCTCACGGACTCTGCTCAATTAACAAGGACGGATCGCATGTGCATATCAGAATCGGTGCAAGCCTTACTGAGTGAACCTGCCACGTACAGTGCGATTGCGGCGGGGTTTTCTGCGGTGGCGGCGTTTGCGTCTTACCATGTCAATCGGCAGTCGCTGTCGTCGAAATTGACAGACCGGCTTTACGAGCTCGATAAGCTGATCATGAGCAATGCCAAGAGCTTTGCGAAGTTTGTAAAACAATCGGGCCGGCGCCGGACGGACTATTTCTTCTCGCCGCGCACCCCCAAGACCGAGGAGTACCATCAACTGAAGGCGTTTGCGTACTACTACCTGAACCTGTTTGACGAGATATTCGATGCGTACGGATCGCAGTGGCGTTTAGCGGACGATGTCTGGCGCGCCTGGCAGCACTATATTTTTGATCGGCTGAAGCATCCGTTGATCAAGGAGCTGGTTTTCAAGGAATGCGGGCTGGAAATGATTCGCGGCAAGTTGGTCCGGAAGGGTAACGGATCGAGCGTCTTTACCGAGGGGTTTATTAATTTCCTGCTGAAGAACCAGGACCGGTGGAAAGGTCCGTGCGCGCCGGATACTTATTGACGTCACTACCAACGATTTCAGCCGAATGCGTTTCCGCAATCCTTCCGACGAAGACATCCGCGCGCTGCTCACGCGTGTGCGCACGATTGCGGTCGTGGGGCTGAGCCCGCGTGACGTGCGCCCGAGTCATCGGGTGGCGAAGGCGCTGCAAGGCTTTGGCTATCGGATCATTCCGGTGCGGCCGGCGGTGGATCAGGTGTTGGGTGAGCGCGCTTACGCGAGTTTGCGCGAGCTGCCGCAGAAGGTGGATTTGGTGGACGTGTTCCGGGCGTCGCAGTATGTCGCTGGGATTGTCGATGACTGCATTGCGCTCGGCGTGCCGGCGTTGTGGTTGCAGGAGGGCGTGGTCGATGACGCCGCCGCACTGCGTGCGCAGGCGGCGGGCATTCAGGTGATCATGGACCGATGCGTCTATCGCGACTACGCAAGTTTTTTCGGCGCGGTACCGCTATCGTCGCTGGGCGATTGAAGCGCGCTCGGGTTTATTTACCGCAGTACACGCGTTAAGCTTTGTGGCATGTTGATTCCCTTCACCAAGATGCACGGAACCGGTAACGATTTCGTGGTCTTCGATGCGATCCGTCATCCGGTGGTGCTGACGCCAGAAAAGGTGCGGCGCTTGGCCGATCGCCACGTCGGCGTTGGCTGCGATCAGGTGCTCGTGGTCGAATCGCCGACCAAGGCCAGTGCCGACTTTCGCTATCGCATCTACAACGCCGATGGTGGCGAAGTCGAGCAGTGCGGTAACGGTGCGCGCTGCTTTGCGATCTTCGTGCGCGAGCGCGGCCTTACGGACAAGAACGAAATCGTCGTCGAAACCGCTTGCGGTTTGATCCGTCCGCGGCTGGAAGCAGACGGGCAGGTAAGCGTGAACATGGGCGTGCCGCGGCTTGAACCTGGCGAGATCCCGTTTGATGCCCCGGCGCGGGCGCCGACATACGATCTCGAGGTCAACGGCCGCCGTGTGCAAATAAGCGCGGTATCGATGGGCAATCCGCACGCGGTGCAGATCGTGGCGAATGTCGACAGCGCGCCGGTGGCGACCGAAGGCCCGTTGCTTGAACGTCATCCGCGTTTCCCGCGGCGGGTGAACGCGGGCTTCATGCAAATCGTGGACCGCAGTCATATCCGCCTGCGGGTGTACGAGCGCGGTGCGGGTGAAACACTTGCTTGCGGCACCGGCGCCTGCGCCGCCGTGGTGGCCGGTCGCCAAAGAGGGTTGCTGGATGCTACTGTAGAAGCAAGCTTGCCGGGCGGCACACTACGCATTTCCTGGGCGGGCGAAGGTGAACCCGTGTGGATGACCGGTCCGGCAACGACGGTCTTTAACGGCACAATCGATCTCGAGGCCCTATGAGCCAGAAACTCAGCGGCGACGAAGTACAGAAAGAACTTTCGCAAAAAGAGATATCGTGGGAAGAGGCGGTGCTGCGCTACCTCGAACAACAACCGGATTTCCTAGCACACCATCCTGACCTGTTCGGCAAACTCACGTTCAAGCACGAAGTCGGCGGTCAGGCAGTGTCGCTGATCGAGCATCAGGTGCAGACACTGCGTGCGCGCAATCAGGAACTGAATCAGCAGCTGCGCGATCTGGTCAGCGTCGCGCGCGAGAACGATGCGCTCGGCGCGCGCCTGCATAATTTCGCGCTGGCGATGATCGCGGCGGATTCCGCCGACGAGGCGATTGATACCGCGTGCGACCTGCTGCGCCAGGAATTCCGCGTGGAAGCGGTGTCGGTGCGACTCAAGCGCGAACCGGCTGGCGCGCGGCCGGAATATGTCGGTGCCAACGACCGCATCCTGAATGAACTGCTGAAGCGCTTCGAGCGCAGCAAGCCGTTGCTCGATGTTTCTCAGGACGAAAGTCTGCGAAATTATTTCTTCGAGACCCAGGCCGCCGAAGTGCGCGCCTGCGCGCTGATTCCGCTCGGTGGCAGCACGCTTGACGGCGTGCTCGCGCTCGGCGCGCACGATGCGGCGCGCTTTCATCCCGGCATGGGCACAGTCTACCTCACGCGCCTTGGCGAGTTGCTCACGCGCGCACTCGCCGCGGTCCCGGAATAACGACGCTGCCAGCCATGCGTAAGACGTCCGCGCAATGGCTGAGCGAATTTCTGCGACATCTGCAAGGCGAGCGGCGCCTGTCGCCACATACGGTCGCCGCTTATGGGCGCGATCTGCAACAACTCCTCGAGTTCTGCCGCCAGCGCGACATCGCATCGTGGGATGCGCTCACCGGTGCGCAGCTGCGTTTGTTCGTCGCCGAACGCCACCATCAAGGTCTGTCCGGTCGCAGCTTGCAACGTCTGCTGTCGGCGGTGCGCGCGTTTTATCGTTATCTGCTGCGTGCCGGTGTTGCCAGCAATAATCCCGCGCAAGGTCTCAAGGCGCCGAAGTCGCCGAAACGTTTGCCGAAGGCGATCAGCGCCGATCAGGCGGTGCAGCTGGTCGCGATCGAGGGCAGCGAGCCGCTCACGCTGCGCGATCGCGCACTACTCGAATTGTTTTACTCTTCCGGATTACGACTATCCGAAATTGCGACACTCGATCTGCTGCAACTCGATCTCGGCGAGGGCATGGTGCGCGTCACGGGCAAGGGCAGTAAGCAACGCGACGTGCCGGTCGGGAGCCACGCGCTCACGGCGTTGCAGTTATGGCTCGATGCGCGCGCGGCAATCGCGCGCCCGGGCGAGACTGCGGTTTTCGTTGCCGAGAACGGTCAGCGCCTGTCCGGGCGCCAGATCGAGCGGCGCGTCGCGCACTGGGCGCGTCGGCAGGGCATCGGGCAACCGGTGTATCCGCACATGCTGCGCCATTCCTTTGCCAGTCACCTGCTCGAGTCGAGCGGCAACCTGCGCGCGGTGCAGGAGTTGCTGGGGCACGCGAATCTCTCGACCACCCAGGTATACACGCATCTCGATTTCCAGCACCTGGCGAAGGTCTACGACGCCGCGCATCCGCGTGCGCGCAAGCGCGGCGGCGCCTGAGCGATGCGTACTTTCTCTCCGGTGGTAACCGACACGGCCGCGACTGCGGTGCGCTATTACAGCCTGCGTCGGCTGTCGCCGTATCAGGGCACGGTCCAGGTGGTCGAGATGCCGCGGTTTCGCGCGATCAGCGCCGACGGCGCGACGTGGGAGCTGCGCGTGGAAAGTCCGGGCATGCGTCCGACGCGCGCGGTCTGGCGCGAAGGCGGTCCATTCGAGATCGTGCTCAATGAGCATACGCTGCCGTTTGTGAATGCACTGTCCGAACGTCCGTCATTGCCGTTTGCGCTCGCCGACACACTTGAACTGTGGCTGCTCGATACCCGCGACGCGCTGCCGCTGGCGTTGCTGGCAGGCACGCTCCCGAACATGGCCGCACCGACGACGGTCGAGACCCGATGGCGCGCGGTCTTCCGCGGGGACGATAGCTTTGTCTCGCCGAGTTTGCAGGCCGTCGCCACGCGCCCGCCGCCGCAGCCGTTTATTTCCCACGGCGAGATCCTGAATCGCTGCGTGCGCCGCGCCGGCGGCGCGCAGCCGCGCGCGCAATGGTTTCGTCGTGGCCTGGATGGCGCAGCGACGGGATTGCATGGACACGGGATCGACGACGAATTGGTTGGTCGCAAGATCGAACCATCGTGGTTTCCGGAATTATTGCTGCGCGAAGACTGGGACGACGACGTCGAGGCCCAGCTGGTGCGCGACTATCACGACTGGCTCGCGCCGGGTTTGCTGGCGCACAGCAACCTGCGTCGCGCCACGCGCGATCGCCTCGAGCGCGCCGCCTGTCATCAGGCGGAAAAACTCTATCGCGTGCGCCAGCTGCTGCCCGAAATTGTGAACACCGATCTGGTGGAAGTGGCGCTGGTAGAAGCAGTACTGCGCCGCGCCTGACGGCGTTCACCCGACACTACGCGCGCGCCCTGCGGTCGGCGTAGAATCAAACCGACCTGTTTCAAATCAGCTTCTTCGTGGAGCGTCCATGTCGCCGGTAACACGCGAACGTATTGTCGATACTGCACTCGCGCTGGCCGAACGCCGGTCATGGGAGGCACTGCGCCTGCACGACCTCGCGCTCGAACTCGGCACGACGCTAGACCATCTGCGCATCCACTTCCGCGAAAAAAAGGAGATCGTGGACGCGTGGTTCGATCGTGCCGATGCGGCAATGCTGCAGGAAGGCGCCAGGCCCGAACTCGCCGTGCTGTCCGCGCGCGCCCGAATCCATCGACTGCTACTCACCTGGCTCGGCGCACTCGCAGCGCACAAGAAGGTCACGCGCCAGATGATCCTGAACAAACTCGAACCCGGCCACGTGCACTACCAGATCGCGGGCGCCCTGCGAGTGTCGCGCACGGTGCAATGGTTGCGCGAGGCCGCGAGCCGCGATGCAGTGTTCGCGCGCCGCGCACTCGAAGAAACCGTCCTGACCGGAATTTATCTGGCCACGTTTACGCGCTGGATGGCAGACGACGCTACCGACATCAGCCGCACCGCGGCCTTTCTCGACCGCCTGCTCGCCGGTGCCGAGCGCCTCGAACGCGTAGCCACCTTCGGCCGACCACGGCAATGACCGATACACCCAAAATAATTCCGGTGATTCCAGTCGCGATGCCGAATGAGGCGGACGCCGAAATCCGCGGTTGCGCCGAACTGGAGCCCTACGCGCTGCGCGTGCTGGGCGATAGCATGGCCCCGGAATTTCTCGAAGGTCAGGTGATCGTGCTCGACCCCGGATTGCCCGCCACCCACGGCGCCTATGTGGTGGTGGATGTCGAGGACGGGACGATCTTTCGTCAGTTCTGGATCGATGGCGCGCGCAAGTTTCTCAGACCGCTGAACGATGCGTATGCGGCGGTGGAGTTGACCGGGGAGTTTCGAGTACGGGGAGTGGTGCTGCAGCGCGCGGGACGGCGGCGCGCTGAGCGTAAGCGGTATGATTGAGGTTGAGCGCGCGTTCGCGCGGGTGGTCGAGTTTTATTAAATTGTTTATTGCGGGTCTCGCCCCGCGGGCGAGTTACTTTCTTTGTCCGCGCAAAGAAAGTAACCAAAGAAACACGCCCCCGGTCGCGGCGCCGCGCAGACTACGCGCGGTGCCCTGTGCTCCTCGCCAAAGCCGGGCGCGAGACCAACTCGCTCGCGGCTTCGCCGCTTCGGCTCAAACAGGGTCTCGCGAAGACCCCCGGCTTTGGCTGCGGTGCTCGGCTTGCTCGACGGGGGATTAACGGCAACACCAACGACCAAACCATTCGGCGCAATACGCTTCGCTATTGCGCCCTACGCGCTTACTGTAGTTTCAAAGAATTTATGAATCCTTCGCCTTCCTTCCGCAATGTTGCATCAGTGAAGGGCGCGCTAGTTCTCTCGGAATACTCGACAGTAACTAATAGGGGTTGTTTTGGGTGAAGGCACGTGAACCCTTTTGACTCTAAGACGCTTGGAGCGCCACTAGATTTGGCAGCGGTTTTGTCTTCCGCTTTTAGGTGGAATTTCGTGCAGTAAACCGACTGAGCTTTATCCAAACTTTCGTCATGAACTAGCACGTTGAAGCGATCAGGGCTCGTATCGTTCGCTCTTGAAGTTTTCACAAATACCAAGAAGTCGTTTTCGTTGGTAAATGTCTTATCGGTTTTTGAAACATGCACAGAGGCGATAAAAGTATGGTTTGCTGGCACAAGTTTCTTGCCGTAAGCCAACAACCCAGCCCTTCTCTGTATTTCGTACCAGTTATCGCCTTGAGGTGGAATGATCGTAAATAGGCCCAGATAGTTCTGGATTCCTGCAGATTCGCCAGATATAGGTTTTTGGTGATTTAGGGGCGCACACGAAGAGACAAGAGCGGACAACAGAATTACTGCGGCACTGAACCTGTTCAAATTCATGATCTCTCCTCCCTTTTAGAAAATATAACTATAATTAGACACCATAGTAACCACCTTGGTTACTGCACTTGGAAACCGGTTACTAATAGGAACCATACTATCCCTCGACCACACACGCGACCGACGCCCGTTGTTAGAAAACGGGCAGATTGGTAGTTCGGTGTTGTTGTAAATCCCCCGTAGAGCCAGCCGAGCACCGCAGCAAACCCCAAACCCCGGGAGGTGTCGCGAGACCCTGTTTGAGCCGAAGCGGCGTTTTACGCCGCAAGCGAGTTGGTCTCGCGCCCGGGGTTTGTGGAGGCGCGCAGGGTACCGCGAGTGCTTTTCTCGCGGCGCCGCGACCGGGGGCGGTTTTCTTTTGGATACTTTTCTTTATCCGTATAAAGAAAAGTATCTCGCCTGCGGGGCGAGACCCGCAATTAAATTTATTAAATCGACAAACCCGCGCGAATGCGCGCTCAACTCTGATATAGATGCGCCCGCGACGGCGCCAGCTCGTTGTTGCGCTCGCGCGTGAACACCACCTGGAACAACTGCAACGAGCCGGTGGTGAACGCGGCGATTGAGCCGGCGAGATAGAGCCGCCATGCGCGCACAAACGCGTGGTCGTAAGTCTTTTCAACATCCGACGCATGGTGATCGAAGCGTTCGAGCCATTGCTCCAGCGTGCGCGCGTAGTGCAGGCGGATATTCTCGACGTCCAGCACGGACAGCCGGTGCGGCTCGAAGACCTCCATCATTTCGCGCAGCGTCGGCGGATAGGCGCCGGGGAAGATACGTTTCTCGATCCACGCGTTCATCAGGTCGGCGCGGTTGCGGCCGATCGAGTGGATAAGGCCACGGCCTTTTTCGGTCAGACAGCGATTGATTACATCGCCGAGTGGACGGAAATTGTCGCGCCCGACGTGCTCGAGCATCCCGACCGATACGAATGCATCGAACTTGCCGGTAATATTGCGGTAGTCATCCTCGACGTATTCGATGCGTCCATCCAGCCCTTGTTCTTTCGCCTTGTCGCGCGCAAAGCGGATCTGCTCGCGCGAGATATTGTAGGAGTGGACCGTGACGCCGTAGTGGTGCGCCATGTGGCGCGCGAATCCGCCCCAGCCGCAACCGGCCTCGACGACACGATCGCCGGGCTTGAGTTGCAGCTTGCGGCAGACGTGGTCCATCTTCGCGCGTTGCGCCTGCTCCAGCGTCAGCGCCGGCTCCGGATAGTAGGCGCAGGTGTACTGCATCGCTTCGGTGTCGAGCCACAGCTGATAAAACTCGTTGCCGAGATCGTAGTGATGCTGGATGTGATCGCGCGCACTATCGAGCGTGTTGCGCCGTGGACGATTTACATAGTTGCGAATGTGTTTGAGCAGTTTGATCTGCGGTGAGCTGGAGACGCCGGCGTAGGCGGTCTCTAGAAAGTGCACGAAGTCGCCTTCGATTTCGGCGCGCCCGACGCTGTAAAGATCGCCGAAGTGCAGATCCGGGTTGAGGCACAGTTTCCACAGCGCCGCTCTATCGCGAATCACCAGGCGGCCGACGTGGCATGCATCGTTGGTGCTGATCTCTTCGCCGTTCCAGAGCGCAATCGTAATCGGCGCATTGCCGAGGAAGGCGAGAATCTGGCGCGCCAGAAAACGTTCGAAGGCACCAACGGGCCCCGAGGCTTCCGTCGGCGCATCGGAGGGCAGTGTGAGTGGAGCGGCCTTGCTGTCTTTCATATTCTTATTCCCCAATTACAGCCAGTCTTCCAGAGACAGAAATCCTAACACGCCTCGGTAGCGGGTCGGCAAGTCGACAATGACGGGCGTGGCAATGCCGAAGCAGACGTTGGTTACGGCGTTATTTAAGGATGCCGGGACCGTGGCGTGCGCCCGCTAACACAGGCTAGAATCGAACCACCCTCGTCGGGCGCGGCGGTGTCGTTGATTGACCGGAGGGGCCAAGACGCACTCATCCATGGCGGTCCGAACGTACCATCGGCGACCTCGGGTCCGTCCGGAAATGATTGGCGTAGCGCGACAGGCGTACTATTCTTTAGTGGCATTTCCGAAGGGACGTTCCAAAGTGGTAGGCAACAAGGGGTCTGAATGTGAATATTGATAAGAAATCCATCATCCAGATCGTGATTCTGGTGACGCTCGTCGCAGGCGCGGGTGTGTACTATCTGACGACGCAGGAAGGCGGCCTCGGGTTTCTCGCCGAGATGTTGCCGGGAGGCGAGGAAAAGCAATCCGCCCCCAGCACCACCGCGACATCGGCCCCCGCCAAACCCGCTGAACCGGAGATCCCGGCGCAACCGGCCAAGGGCCAGGTCGCGGGCAATTCGTTCGTGCCCGAGGCAGCGATGCTCGAAGGCGGCGTACTGGCGTTTGTGCAATCCAAGGAACCGCAGAGTGCGATCCTGATCCGACTGGCGGCGCCGAAGTGGGAGACGCCGGTGGGCAAGAAATTCAAATACGCCCCCGCGGCCGGCGCGAATGTTCCGATTGTGACCGTGAGCCGGATGGAAGGCGGCGAGATGAAGCAGCAGGCCGTCACCGACAAATACACGCTCGTGCTCGAGTTCGACCAGGAGAAGGACCGCAGGCTCGCCGGCAAACTCAGCCTCGCGCTCGCCGGTGAACCAAAAACCACCTTGGCCGGAACCTTCGAGGCCGAGATAAAAGGTTTCCGTTTTGTCGACGGCAAGCCGGATCTGTCGAGCGACTCCACCGACACGCTCGAATATCTGGCACTCAAAGAATTGCTCAAGGACGATCCAGACAAGCAGGTCGAAGTCGTGGCGTTCCGTGACGGTCGCTACACCACCGATGCGGCGGAAAAGAATCGCGTCGGTTATCTCGAAGTGGAATACCGCGTCGGGCAGGGCAATGCCGAGGTCAAACGCTTCCAGTTCGTGAAGAATCCGGAATGGAAGATACAGAACACGCTCGCGCTCAATGAAATTGATGAAGCGCACCCGCAGATGATACCCGGACCGAAGGATGCGCCGGCACGTGTGCTCGCGTATCTGGCCGCCAAGCGACTCGAGACCGACGTGAAGAAAAAATCACCGACCAAGGGTGTTTATGGAGCGAGCTTCGTGACGCGCCAGAACGCAAAAAACAAGATCGGCGTCGCGGAGATCGGCTACAAGCTCGAACCGAATGGTGAAGTGATCAAGGTCGCCTACCTGTTTCGTCTGAAACCGAATGGCTGGACACTTGAACGCGAACTCAGCACCAAGGAAAAGGTGAACGTGGAGTCCGGCAAGATCGAAAAGCGTTAGCCGCCGCGGTCCGGACCTGAAACAAAGCCCTGCCTCTCGTTTGTTGAGGCAGGGCTTAATTTTTGGCGCAAAAGAATTTGAGCGCCGGGGAAGGTCTCAGCGGTTCGTGGCCGCGCTGACGAGGACATCGAGCCGGCGGCGCTGCTCCAGCAACAAGGTTTCAAACGCGCGAATGCGTGCCTTGCCGTAGGCGCAGTCATCCTCACCGGCGATCTTTACCAGATGCTGTTCGACGCACTGAATTTCAGCGCGCAGTGTGGCTTCGTCTTGAAGCGTGTGTTCGGACAGGTTCATGGCTTTCTCATGTCTCAGTATCATTAGCCCGCCAGACTAATCGGCAATTGTTGCAATCGCATGAAGCGCACCGGCCCAGGGGATTTAGCCTCCTGTTAGTGCAATCGCGGGTATCGCGCACTGTAACGGCGCAACCCGATTTTCTGTTTGTCGTGGTGCCATGCGCACAAGTCGTATTTTTTGCAGGAAACGCGTGCGCCGCCGAGCCCGATGTCTCTGGTATGAAGCTTGCTGTCTACGTCTGTGCCGGATTCGCTTAACGCGTGATCTGGCACATCGCTGCGGGCCAATGCCGGCCCGGCAGCTACGGACAATGGCGTCCATTTTCGCGAAACCTGACGCGGGAATGGACGCTTTTTTATTGGCGCGGTAGTTATCCATTATTCAATCACGGGCGCGGGTTACTTCTTAGGGGATCGGAGATGAAGCAGACAGTGGAATCGTTGTATGCAGGCAAGTATCGCGAAATCATTCTCGCTGTCGCGTTCTTCCTCGTGTTCGACTTGGCAGTATTGATCCTCAACTTCTATATCTCGTTCCAGATTTCTGAGGATGCGTTGGCGATCAATCTCGCGGGTCGCGAGCGCATGCTGTCGCAGCGCATGACCAAGGCGCTGCTCACCGCGCAAAGCGATAGCGCACGCGGCGTGGCGAATGATGAAGCACTCGAGGAGTTGAAGAAAACGATTGAGCTGTTCGACACCACCTTCATTGGATTCCAGCAGGGTGCCACGGTCGCGGGCGGGGACGGCAAACCGGTGCGGCTCGCGGCGGTTACGTCGGTGGAAGGACGTACGATCCTCGACAAGGTCGATACCCTCTGGCAGCCGTACAAGGTACTGGTGACGCCGCTGGCATCGAGCAGCATCCATACGCCCGAGCGTCTGGATGAAGCGGTGCGCTATGCGCGCGAACACAATCTGACTCTGCTCGCGCTGATGAACAACCTGACGACGCATCTGGAGCAGACTGCCAACGTCAAGGCCGACACGCTGCGCAAAGTGCAGACCGGCGGGATTCTGCTGGCACTGTTGAACTTCGGATTCATCTTGTTCAAGTTTCTGCGCCGCTTGCGCGAGAACGATCGCAAGGTCGAGGCCGCGCAGAACGAGACCGCGGAAATTCTCGGTACCGTGAATGAGGGGCTGTTCCTGCTGGATCCCGGGTTCCGTATCGGCTCCCAGTTTTCCGCGTCCCTGCCGCGGGTGCTGGGTCGACCCATCGAGGCCGGCAGTGATTTTCGGGCGCTGTTACGCGAGATGGTGCCGGCGCCGCTGTATGCCAGTGCGTGCGACTATATCGGCCTGCTGTTCGGCGAACGCGTGCGCGAGTCGCTGGTGGCGGCATTGAATCCATTGACGGCGGTTGAAATGACGCTTCCGGGCGAGAGCGGCGCGTTTACGCGGCGTCACCTGACGCTGCATTTCAATCGCGTGTCGATTGGCGGAAAGATTTCACATCTGCTCGTGACCGTGATCGACGTCACGACCCAGGTCGAACTCGAACGCAAGCTCGCCGATGTAAAGAAACGCGCGCGCTCCGAGATTGAAGTCATGCTCGATCTGCTGAAGGTCCATCCGGCGAGTCTCAATTACTTTCTGGACAACGCCGAGCGCAAACTGCTCGAGGTCAACGATCATCTGCGCAGCGTTAACGGCGATGCGTTCGACTACCGGCGTACGCTGACGGCGATCTTCCGTCAGATCCATGCATTGAAGGGCGAGGCGGCCGTGCTCGGGCTGGAAATGTTCGAGGATCTGGCGCAGCAATTCGAATTGCTGTTGATCAGTTTGCGCGACAAGGGCTCGGTATCCGGCGACGATCTGGTGGGACTGCCGTTGCCGCTGGATGAATTCCTGCAGCGCATCGGCACCGCGCGCGATCTGATGTCGCGCTTGGCCGGCTATCATGACGCGCTCGGGCCGGTCGCGGATGACAAGGCGTTCATCGAGAATCTGAGCACCCTGGCGCGGCGCATCGCCCTCGACCATGGCAAGGAAGTGGAGCTGGTGACCGAGCTCGACCTGATCAGTTCGTTACCCGGCAAGATCCAGAATGAACTGAAAGACATCGTGGTGCAGCTGCTGCGCAACGCCGTCGTGCATGGCATCGAACCTCCGGTCGAGCGTTCGGAACGCTCCAAGCCGCCGGCGGGAAATATTTTTGTTTCGCTCAAGCCGGCGGGTGCCGGCGAATTCGAGTTCGTGCTGCGCGACGATGGGCGCGGCCTGATTCCGCTGCGAATTCGCACGGCCCTGCTGCGTTCCGGTCGTTACACCGAGACCCAGCTCAACGAATTCGACGACCGTCAGATCCTGATGAAGATCTTCGAGGCCGGATTCTCCACCGCCACCGAGGTTGGCCGCGACGCCGGTCACGGCGTCGGTATGGATGTCATCAAACACAAGATCGAACAGCTGGGGGCACGGCTGCGCATCGCGACGCGCGAAAACCTGTTTACCCAATTCAGCATCCGTTTTGCGGCCTAGCCAGACCGACGACGCCATATGAAACTGCTCATCGTCGATGATTCCAACGTGATTCGTCATCGCATTGCGCGCATAGCGCTGCATCCGCGCTTGCGCCACGTCGATATTGTCGGCCTGGCAAAAAATGGTGTGGAAGCCGTGAACATCTGCCGGCGCGAGACACCGGACGTGGTGACGATGGACCTGACGATGCCGGAGATGGATGGGGTCGCCTGCGTTGAAAAGCTGATCGCGCACAATCCCGGATTGAATATTCTCGTGGTCTCGGCACTGAGCGACAAGACCACCGCGATTCAGGCGCTCAAGAAAGGCGCGCGCGGTTTTTTGCATAAACCGTTTTCCGATGATCAATTGGTGGTGGCGCTGCTGGAAGTGGCGGCCCGGTGACACATAGAGGTATAACATGGCAGACATGAACGAGGGTGAATTCAAGGTTTTCGTTGACGCGGTCACGCATTTTTTCTCGCACCAGACCGGCGATGCGGCGCTGGTGCGCGCCTCGTACCTGGCCGATCCGGCATCGCTGAATTTCGATTACACTGGCTTGATCACGCTCTCCGGCCGCTTTCGTGGATGCGTTTACTTCACGGCGCCGGGGCGGATGCTGCGCGAGCTGTTGCGCGCGCTGCAGGAACCGGATCTCGAGGAACACAATCTTCTGGATGTGGTGGGCGAGGTCGCCAACACCATCGCCGGCAATGTGCGTCGTCACTTTGGCGCGGCGCTCGAAATTTCAGTACCGGTAAAAATTCGCGGCGTCTCGAGTGAGATCAAGTCGGCGGTGCGCGCGCGCCCGTTTGCGATCCTGCTGAGCTGGCGCCGACACGAGGCGGCGCTGGTGGTGGATCTGGAACCGGTGACGTGAGGTAAGTTTTCTGCAAAACCGTTACAATTTTCGTTCTGGGTACCGAACAACAATAATGCGTTCATGACCTCGCAGACACCCCATATCGTCATCATCGGTTGCGGCTTCGGTGGACTGGAAGCCGCGCGCGCGTTCGCGCATGCGGACGTAAAGATCACGCTCATTGATCGCAGCAACCATCACCTGTTCCAGCCGTTGTTATATCAGGTCGCGACCGCCGGCATGTCGGCGCCGCTGATCGCCGCGCCGATCCGGCATATCCTGCGCAAGCAGAAGAACCTGATCGTGCTGCTTGCGGAAGTGATGGCAGTCGACGCTGCGCGTCGTGTCGTTACGCTCGAGGACGCGACCGAAATCGGTTACGACTATCTGGTGGTCGCGCCGGGGGCGACGCACAGTTATTTCGGTCGCGACGATTGGGCGCCGCTGGCACCCGGGCTGAAGACCCTCGAGGACGCTTATGACATTCGTCGACGCATCCTGCTCGCCTTCGAGCGCGCGGAACGCGAAACCCGTCCGTCGCGGCGCGAGTCCTGGCTCACGTTCGCCGTGATCGGTGCCGGCGCCACCGGTGTCGAGTTGGCCGGCGCGATGGCGGAGATCGCGCGCCATACCCTGGCCGATGAGTTTCGCCGCATCGATTCGTCGCGCGCACGCATTGTGTTGATTGAAGGCGCGGACCGGGTGTTGCCGAACTATCCGCCGGACCTGTCGGAAAAGGCACGGCGCCAGCTGGAGCGGCTGGGCGTGGTGGTCTACACCGGTTATCGTGTGACGGATATCGACGATAAAGGTGTGTGGCTGGACGAAGAGGGGGAACAGCAACGCCTCGATGCACGCACGATTATCTGGGCCGCCGGTGTCGCGGCCTCGCCGCTTGGCAAGTCGTTCGGGGTACCGCTCGATCGCGCCGGGCGCGTGATCGTGGAGCCGGATCTTTCGCTCCCCGGCCACCCGGAAGTATTTGTCGTCGGTGATCTGGCTTGCGCGAAGAGCGATGGCAAGCCGGTGCCGGGCGTGAGTCCGGCGGCGAAGCAGATGGGGCGTCATGCCGCGCTGGCTATTCTGCAACGGATGCGCGGTGAGACGACGTCGGTGTTCCAGTATCACGACTACGGCTCGCTCGCGACCATTGGCCGGCGTGCCGCGGTCGCGATGGTGGGACCGTTCAAGTTTTCCGGTTTCTTCGCGTGGCTATTCTGGTTATTGATTCACGTCTACTTTCTGATCGGGTTTCGCAATCGACTGGTGGTGTTCACCGACTGGGCCTGGGCCTACTTCACCTTCGAGCGTTACGCACGCATATTCACCAACAACGACAAGCGTAACAGTTGATCGGTGTCGTTGGGATCAATACGGCGGGAATGACCACAAAAATTCCCTACCCCGGTCGGGGGTAGGGAAGCAACGCCGAATTAGTCGTGGTGATGTCCACCGGCGCCGTGCACGTGGCCGTGGGTCAGCTCTTCGTCAGTGGCCTTGCGTATTTCGATCAACTCCACATCGAAATGCAGTGTCTTGCCGGCGAGCGGATGATTGGCATCGAGTAATGCGCCCTTTTCCGTCAGGCGTACCACGGTCAGCACGATCGGACCGTTCGGGCCTTCGGCGTACACGCGTTGGCCGGCCGTCAGCTCGGCCTCGCCCGGAAAGTGTTCGCGCGGCGCTTCGAAGATCGCTTCCGGATTGATCTCTCCGTAACCATCCGCCGGCGCCACCGTGACCTTGGCCTTGTGGCCGCTCTCTTTGTCTTCGAGTGCCTTCTCCAGACCCGGAATGATATTCCCGTGGCCATGCAGGTACGCGAGCGGCTCGCCGCCCTGGCTTGAATCCAGAACTGCGCCGCTGTCATCGCTCAAGGTATAGTGCATGGTAACCACCATGCCGCTCGCTGCTTTCATGACAAAGTATCCTCGGAGAGAAAAAGAGGCGGGACTATAACGCAGTTGTCAAAATGTCGCCCGCGCTTTTTCCGTGCCGCCGCCACCCGCTTTTCCCCATGCTTTTTCGATAAAACCCGGACGCGAATCAGTCCCCGTCTTCTTCCTGCGCGATGCCGGTACTCAGGCGCGTGAAGACGCCGAGTGCGATCAGCAGCACCGCGGCGGCGATGATGATGGCCACCGGATAGTACAGAAACCCGGCCAGGTCTTTCTGGCTGTACTTGATCACCATGATCAGCGACTCCAGTACCAGCGCGGTACACACCACGCTCACGAAGCGGATCAGCCCGCGACGAATGCGGCGCACGATATTCTCCGGCAGGTCGATCGATTCCTGCGAGACGATCTGCGCCAGCTCGTACACCGCCAACGCCACCACGCCCATGTGCAGGCCCTTGATCAGCCCCTCGAGAACATCACCGCTGTCCAGGATCGGACGCAGGAACTCCATCATCGCGCCGCAGGCATAGAGAAACGAGAACGCCAGAAAGAAAAATGTGAATGCCGGCACGATCACGCGTCGGATCCGTTGCACGACCTGTTCCAGCGAAAATATTTTTACCTCGGTCTGGTTTCCCAGATTCAATGATGCCTTGTGTTCCATGTTGTTTCCTCCGTTGTTGTCGAACTGCTCCGACCGTTTCGCTTCACCATGCGAAAGCCGGAGGCAGTCGTGGGGATTACCCACGTCCCGGGTGTGACCGAGTGCAGCCATGATCGTTCGACCGTTGATCGGATCGCCAGGTGAGCCCCAGGAATACGCTGCAGGTGAGGAAAAATTACAGTACGCGTATGAGAACTTTATTACCGGGCACAGCGCGGAGATTTAATATATGTCCCCATCTTCTGGGAATTCTTTTTTTGCAATGTGGCACATTCCGCCGCCGCATGGGTATTGAAGCAGGTTCGGATTTCATCGAGCAACTTGTCGATCTGACGATTGCAGCCGGCATTGTGCGTGTGCTTGTGGCCGATGCTGAAATCGTCCGGCGTATATTCCCAGCCTGGTTTGGGCGGGCCGGCGGGTACCGGTGCTGGTGCGGCCGGTTTGTCCTTGCAGGCGACGACGCCGGCGACAATCGCCAGTACGACACCGAATCGGAACAGGTTTGTCATAGGGTTTCAGTGTAGCTCAAGGTGTAGCTCGATGTTTTCAGTTGTTGCAGTCGGTGTAGTAATCTCACGACCATGACCGCGCATGCGTCGTACGGCTTCTGGAAATCACCGATCACCACCGACATGATTGTCGCTGACTCGATCGGACTCGGCCAGATCGTACTCGATGGCGCGGATATCTACTGGAGCGAAATGCGCCCGGTGGAGCGCGGGCGCAATGCCATTGTGCGCTGGCGCGACGGCCAGCTCGACGAAATGCTGCCCGCGCCGTACAGCGCGCGCTCGCGCGTGCACGAATACGGCGGCGGTGCATTCAGCGTCGCCGACGGGATTGTCTATTTCTGTAACGACGTGGATCAGCGGATTTACCGCGCCGACGGCAATGCCGCGCCGCGTGCGATTACGCCGGCGGGCAATCAGCGCTACGCCGACCTGATCGTGGATCGCGCGCACCGGCGGCTGATCGGCGTGTGCGAAGCGCATGATGGCACCGCCGTAACGAACGCGCTGGTCGCGATCGATATCGACGGAGCCGGTTCCCCGCGGACATTGGCCAAGGGAGCGGATTTCTATGCCGGTCCGCGATTGTCTCCCGACGGCAAACATCTGGTGTGGTTTTGCTGGCGACACCCGGACATGCCGTGGGACGTCACCGAACTGTGGTTCGGTGACGTGAATGCCGACGGCACGATCGCCAATGCACGCCGCCTTGCCGGCGGACGCGAAGAGTCGATACTGCAGCCGGCGTTCGCGCCGGATGGCAGGCTGTATTTCGTTTCCGATCGCGAAGACTGGTGGAACCTCTACCGCTGGCGCAACGGCCGCGCGCAGGCGACGCTGCCACTGGATGCTGAAGTCGGTTGGCCGCAGTGGGTGTTTGGCGAATCGGCGTATGCGTTCCTGTCGCCGCACGAGGCGATGCTCGCGTGCAACCGCGGCGGTTTGTGGCAGCTGGTGTTGCTCAATCTGACGACGGACGTCCCACACACGTTGGCGAGCCCTTATACCGAAATCCATTCGCTCGTGGGCACGCACGGCCAGGCGGTATTTGTCGGTGCCTCGCCGACCGAATTACCGGCGGTGGTGCGCTACGATGCGCCGACGCGCGGCTTCCAGGTGTTACGCCGCGCTAGCGCGACGACGCCGGAGGCGGGTTATCTCGCGACACCCGAGGCGATCGAGTTCGACACCACGCGTGGTGAAACCGCGCACGCGTTTTTTTATTCGCCGACGAATCGCGATTTCGTCCCGCCGCCGAATGAGAAACCGCCGCTGTTGGTGTTATCGCACGGCGGCCCGACCTCGGCGGCATCCCCGGTGCTCAATCTTCGCTTGCAGTACTGGACCAGTCGCGGTTTCGCGGTGCTCGACGTGAACTATCGCGGTTCCACCGGCTTCGGGCGCAAGTATCGGCGCGCGCTCTATGGGCAGTGGGGTATCGCCGATGTCGAAGACTGCGTGCACGCGGCGCGGTTTCTGGTGGAACAGGGAAAAGTCGACAGTGCTCGCCTGGTGATCCGCGGCGGCAGCGCCGGCGGCTACACCACGCTGTGTGCACTCGCGTTTCATGAGATGTTCCGCGCTGGCGCGGTGTACTACGGTGTCAGCGATCTCGAAGCGCTGGCAAAAGAAACGCACAAGTTCGAGAGCCGTTATCTCGATCAGTTGATCGGCGCGTATCCGGCGCGCCGCGACCTGTATGTGGCGCGCTCCCCGATTCACCACCTCGCACGCCTGTCGTGCCCGGTGATTTTCTTTCAGGGCCTCGATGATAAAGTCGTGCCGCCAGATCAGACCGATGCGATGCTGCGGGCGTTGCGCGCGAAAAAAATTCCGGTCGCCTGTGTCGAGTTCGACGGTGAGGCGCACGGATTCCGTCACGCCGCGACCATCAAGCGTGCCCTCGAGGCCGAGTTGTATTTCTATGGACGGGTGTTCGGGTTCACGCCGGCGGATTCGATCGAGCCGGTAACGATCGAGAATCTGTAATCACGATCTCGTTGTGTTACCAGCCCAGCGCCATGCGTATCGGCGGCACGATGAAGGTAGCGATGATGCCCGCGAGCCAGAACGCCGCGGATAGTTTCAGTATCCAGCGGTTCCAGTGCCGCAGATGGCGATACTGGCGCGCGAGTTCCGGGTCGGGTGGACAGTGACGCGTGTCCATGTTCCAGAGGGTCCACGCCGCCGCCACCAGCAACGCACCCGAAATCGCGAATACCTCCTGTTCATGGTTCATGGCGGTGATCAGAAACGGCCACCACTGGGTCAGAGTGTTCGCGGCGTCGAACCGGAATACGAACAACAATGTCGGTAGCGTACAGAACAGAAGGGTAACGATCGACGCCAGCAGGCTCAGCCACAAGATGCCGGTTTTGTTTATCGGTGCGTGAACGGCGCGGCGAATGACAGCGTATGTGTGCATGAAATGACACCCCAAAAGCCGGCCCTCGGCGGGAACAGGCCGGATAGTTTTCTTCCTTTAAGTATAGACCGTGGTGAAAGGTAGAAACCTCCGCGAATCCGTGCCATGTTGACGGACGGTCATGTCTCGATACAGATATCGGGCCGGAGCGCGATATGGTTTTCGATCCGCTGCGCCGCTGCTTTGGGTTCGTAGTAAACCCAGGCCGTGTCACGATTGGTCTGGTCATTCACCACCACGTCATAGTAATGCGCAATCCCTTTCCGCGAGTACCGCGCCCATCCAGATAGCCCGCGCCATCGTAAGGATTCCATAGATGTCTCGGACAAACTGTTAGACGGTAACGAAGCCCTACGTCGCTTCGCTCGTTTGTCTTAAGTGCAATTTCGGGTTGGCATTCAATCGGGCGTGTGCTCCAATGAATTCCGGCCTTACAGGGAGCTGGTGATGACGGCCATTGCGGGGACCCGGCGCACCGCGGCGGGAGATACGACCGACCCAGAGGTGCTCACGACGCATTTTACCCGCGTGCGGTGTGCCAGCGAGACCTTGTGTCAGCCGCTCGCGATCGAAGACTACGGGCTGCAGGCGATGCCCGATACCAGCCCGCCGAAGTGGCATCTGGCGCACACCACCTGGTTCTTCGAGACGTTTCTGCTGAAACCGTTCGTTCCCGGCTACGAAACGTTTCATCCGCAGTTCGAGCATCTCTTCAATTCTTACTATCAGTCGATCGGCGAGCAGTTTCCACGTCCGCAGCGCGGTCTGTTGTCGCGTCCGACGGTGGACGCGGTGTATCGCTATCGTAAGCATGTCGATACGGCGATGGCGACGCTGCTGGCCGATACCGGCGCCCATGACTTCTCCGAGATCGTGCGCCGCACGACACTCGGTTGTCATCACGAGCAACAGCATCAAGAGTTATTGCTCACCGATATCAAATACAACTTTTCCGTCAATCCGCTGCGCCCCACGTATCGCGACAACTTGCCGCCGGTGTCCGCCGCGGTCGCGGTACCGCTGAACTGGAGCGCGCATCCCGGCGGTATTCATGAAATCGGTCATGACGAAAGCGGTTTCGCGTTTGATAACGAAACACCGCGCCATCGGGTCTATGTGCAGTCGTATGCGCTGGCGTCGCGACTCGTCACCGGCGGCGAATATCTGGCCTTCATGCAGGCCGATGGCTATCGCCGGCCGGAATACTGGCTCGCCGATGGCTGGCGCACAGTGTGTGAGCGCGGCTGGCAGGCGCCGCTTTACTGGGAGCGCATCGATGATCGTTGGTGGCAATTCACGCTCGGCGGCATGCGACCGGTAAACGAGCACGAACCCGTGTGCCATGTGAGCTATTACGAAGCCGATGCCTATGCGCGCTTCGCCGGCGCGCGCCTGCCAACGGAACCGGAGTGGGAGATTGCCGCCGCGGCTGAGCCCGTCACCGGCAATCTGCGTGAGACGGGTTTGTTGCATCCGCAACCGGCAACGGTGGGTGCATCCGCGCAACAATTGTTTGGCGACGTATGGGAGTGGACCCAAAGTGCGTATGCCGCGTATCCCGGCTACCATCCCCCACAAGGCGCGCTCGGCGAATACAACGGTAAGTTCATGGCGAACCAGATGGTATTGCGCGGCGGCTCGTGCGTGACGCCGGGCGATCATGTGCGTGCAAGCTACCGTAATTTTTTTTATCCACCGGATCGCTGGCAGTTTTCCGGAATACGTCTCGCGCAAGATAAATAACGCAGGCCATTGAAGCAGTTTCTCCCTGGAGGTCTGGGAGGATGGGTACTTTTTAATCACGGGGAACATTGATATGAGCTCCACGCAAACAGCGGTACGGTTTTACGATGAGGCGCCCGAAATTGCCGACTTCCGCGACGAGGTATTGCGCGGTCTGCGCGCGCGGCCCAAATCGATCGCGCCGAAATTCTTCTACGACCGGCGCGGCTCGGCGCTGTTCGAGGAGATCTGCCGTTTGCCGGAGTATTACCTCACGCGTACCGAGATCGGCATTCTGCAGGCCTGTGCCCGTGACATCGCCAACCTCACCGGACCGGACTCCATATTGATCGAACTTGGCAGCGGCGCCAGTCGCAAGGTGCGTCTGTTGCTGGAAGCATTGCGGCCGTCGGCGTATCTCGGTGTGGATATCTCGCGCGAGTTCCTGCTGCAGGCGACGCGGACATTGGCGCACGATTATCCGTGGCTCGAAGTCCATGCCGCCTGCGCCGACCTGTGCCGTCCGCTGTCGGTATTGGGCCTGCCGCCGACCGGGCGGCGGTTGGCGTTCTATCCCGGCTCGAGTATCGGCAATTTCGATCCCGTCGATGCGCGCGCGTTGCTCGCTGGTCTGCGTCCGCTGCTGGGGGCCGAGGGCGCGTTGCTGATTGGCGTGGATTTAAAGAAAGACCCGGCCATTCTGCATGCGGCCTATAACGATGCCGCCGGGGTCACGGCGATGTTCAATCTGAATCTGCTCGTGCGTCTGCGGCGCGAACTCGGCGCCGAGTTCGAGCTCGCGGACTTCGCACACGATGCGTTCTATAACGAAGCCGCCGGCCGCATTGAAATGCATCTCGTGAGCCGGCGGGCGCAACGAGTGCGGATGGAAGAGGCGAGCTTCACCTTCGAACGCGAGGAGAGCATTCATACCGAGAATTCTTACAAGTACACGCTCGGCGAGTTTCACGCGCTCGCGAAACTGGCGGGCTTCACCGTTGAGCGTACCTGGACCGATGCCAATGAAATGTTCAGCGTGAATTATCTGCGCATGGCAGCTTAAACGCCGGGACCCGGCGCTGCAGCATCAAGTTGCTGCGGGTATGCGTTAGTTTTTGCTGCGCACTACCAGCAACAGCGTCCCAGCGACGATTGCACCCACGCCTGCCCATACCGGCACGTTAACCGTTTCTTTTTCCTTGAGCGACAGTTCCACCGAGCCGACTTTGGCCTGGTGCGTTTCTTTGGTGTAACTGAAGCTGCCATACAGCAAGCCCAGTACGCCGGCGACAATTAATACGATCGCAACAACCTTGGTTGGATTCATAGCGACTCCTCCTGATTGTTTTTAAGTTGTTACAGCGGATTTCGACCTCGAATGACACGTACGAGTATCACCACGATGGCGACGATCAGCAGGACGTGAATAAACCCCCCCATCGTGTAGGAAGTAACCAGGCCGAGGATCCACAGGATGACGAGAACGACTGCGATAGCTTCGAGCATTGTTATTCTCCTTTGCCGCGAGTTGTGACCATAGCAGTACCTATCAACGATTACCGCAACTGATTAGAGTTAAAAGGGACCGGGAAAGTTCGGTTATCTGACAATGTCCTCATGAATGCAAAGGTAGTTGCCTTCGGTGTCCTTGAACCATGCCGCCTTCTCCGCGCCCAGTACACACACGTGCTCCACCGTTTTCAGTCCAGGCAGGTCGTAGTCCTCGAAAACGACGCCGCGTTGCTTGAGGTCATTGATGGTTGCCAGGATGTCGGGTACCTGAAAGCTGATGGCGGTGTGATCGGCCTTGGTTCCGCCGGGCTTTGGAATCAGCGCAACAATACCGCTGCCAGTAGAGAATTCGAACTTTCCATCTTCGCGCAAGCCCAGTGGTTTGAGACCGAGCTTGTACTGATAAAATTCTCGCGCACGGTTCAGATCGATCACCGGCAAGATCGTGGTCACGGGGGCATTCGTCAGCACGGCGGGCTCCTTCGGCGGAATAGAATGGAATCGTATACCAATTGCGATGGACGTAGAGTATTGCGCGCACGCGCTGGCGAACCCAAATGTTCGGCACCGCACGCATGCGAACGTGCTTCGCATGTAATCTGGAATCGGGCGCTACACTTGAAGGTAACTTCGGATGCGACGCGCCATGAACATGATTCCAACCATTCTCCGCTATGGATTTGCCGGCGCGGTGGCATTGCTCGCCGCCTCGCCGGTGTCGGCAGAAATGGAGGGGCCGGCACGCCTGCATGAACGCTACGTAACGCTGGAACCGAAGCTGCGCGCGAGTGTTTTCAATGCGCCGATCTACATCGAGTCGAACGATCGCGATGGGCTGATCCGTGGCGAGGCCTACGGCGTGCTGCCGCATGCGTTTACGGTCTTCAGCGCGACAATTCAACAACCCGCGGCGTGGTGTGATTTTGCGACCCTGCATTTCAACATCAAGGGCTGCGTCTATCGCAGCAGAACCGGCAGCGGAATTCTTACGATCTACAGCGGTGGTAAGCAATACGAGGATCCAAGGAATGCGCGTCGGCACGAATTTCTGTACACCGTACGGGCGGCGACCCACGATTATCTTAACATCCTGATCACGTCCGACGATGGGCCGATCGACACGTCCGACTATCGCATTGAAGTGGCCGCGGTAGCGCTCGGCAATCAAACCTTCGCGCAGGTGCGTTTCAGTTATCGATATCGCACGCTGACGCGCATGATGAGCGCGACTTATTTCGCGACGCTCGGCCGCAACAAGATCGGCTTCACGGTGATTGATCGGGACAAGGACGGCAATCCGGTTTACATCAAGGGCCGTAGCGGTGGCATGGAGCGCAGTGTGATGCGCTTTTATCTCGGCCTGCAGGCATTGTTCGAGAGTCTCGCGCAGCCCGAGTCCGAGCGCTTCGAGTGGCGCATCCGGCGCTGGTACGTACTCACGGACAAGTATCGACGCCAACTCTATGAGCTTGCTCAGGATGAATACCTGGACACCAAGCGCAAGGAGCGGGCGAGCTGGTTGCGCCTGCAGTCGGAACTCGATTCGAAGCGCTGAAGGCACTCGCCAGCGGTGGTGAAACCGGAGATACGCGGGTAAAGTACGCGCCTGACGCACGGGAAAGCTCATGCTCGAATTGTTTCTCAATTATTTCGTGGTGCTGTTCATCGTCGTCGACCCGATCGGGGTCGCATCGATGTTTGCCGCGCTGGCGCACGACGAGTCATTTGCGCAGCAGCGTCGTTTAGCGATCCGCGGGACGCTGATCGCGGCCGCGGTGCTGGTTGTGTTTGCGCTGCTCGGCGATGTGTTGTTACGGGCGCTGGGGATCGGCATGCCGGCATTCCAGATCGCCGGCGGCGTGCTGTTATTTCTGCTCGCGGTCGACATGGTATTCGCACGTCATTCGGGATTGCGCTCGACGACCGTGGCCGAGCAAAAGGAAGCGCAGCGCAAGAAAGACATATCGGTATTCCCGCTGGCGGTGCCGTTAATCGCCGGCCCCGGGGCGCTCACCAGCGTATTGCTGATGGTGGGTGAGCAGGGCCGCGAACCGATGGTCATCGGGACCGTGTTGGCGGTGTTGGCAGCGGTATTGGTGCTGACGTTGGCGATGTTACTGCTGTCGGCACGCATCACGGCCTATATGGGCGAGACCGGCGTCAATGTCATCAGCCGCGTGCTCGGGATTGTGCTCGCGGCCCTCGCGGTGCAGTTCATTCTGGATGGCTGGACTGCCGCGGCGATGGGGTCGCCGGAAGAAGAGGTGGCCGAAGTGATTACGATCTAATCGAAACGCTGGCGCCAATGTTTCGATGGACGAAACCGGGAAACGTATCAACAATGGCGCTCAAATTTCCACTGGCCGAGGAGGAGTGATCATGAGCGAGCACGTGTACAAAATCATGGAACTGGTCGGATCATCGAGCAAGGGTACTGACCAGGCTATCGCGAATGCCATCGCGCGCGCATCCAGGACAGTACGACGTATCGACTGGTTTGAGGTGAAAGAAGTGCGCGGTCACGTGGCCGACGGCAAGGTCGCGCATACCCAGGTGGTGCTGAGGATCGGCTTCCGTCTCGAAGACTGACGCCCCTTCGTGCGACGTGTTTATTCCGCAGGCAATCTGACCGAGGCCTATCTCGTTCTACATCGGCTTACACACGCGGGTATCAGGGTGCAAGTGCTGAACGAGCATGCGCAGGGTGGAAGCGGTGAAATCCCTTTCATGCAAGCGACGCCCGAGGTCTGGGTAGTCGAGGACAGCGACTTCGAACGCGCGCGCGCCTTGGTGATCGCCCACGAATCGGGGCCTGCTCATGGGGCTTCGCATTTTTGCCCGGCCTGTGGCGAAGACAATCCGGTGACATTCGAGATTTGCTGGCGCTGCGGCACGCTGCTGGAAAAATAACGAGCGCTTACATGCGCGTGCTGAGTTCCGCCTCCGCCTGCACTTTGGCGCGCAATAAGTCTTCGCAGATATGTTCCCACGGTACTTTGGTCGTCGAGATCGTGTCTGACGTGCGCCGCGAGAACTTCGGGTACGTATCGAGTTCTTCGTCGGTCAGGCTTTCCGCGGTCCGCTCCAGGAATGGAATCAGGCCTTCGATGCGCCGCAGCTTTTCGCGCTTGCGGCGGATATCGATATCCTCGTCCTTGGATTCAAAGTACTCGTCCGGATTCTCGGTGATGGTGGAGATCGAGCGATTCAGGTTCTGGAAATCGAGACTGAACATCCCGAAGGCATTTTGATACATCCTGAACAATTCGAGCACGTGGTCCTTGATGTGCAGCAATCGCGAATGCTTGCGCAGCGCCTGTGCGAACAGGACATACACGTCGTCGTAGCCCGTTATTGTCCGGGTGTTGTTTTCGTCCTTGTCGCGCATGGACGGATTCATTGCCTGTTGGCACATGGCCTTGATATCGGCGAGTTGGTCTAGCACGTCGGCTTCCTTGTTACGCGATTCGCGCTGCGCGTATTTGAGATTGTTTTCCGATTCGCTGTAATCGAAAGAAGAAACGACTTCCTTCCGGATGCGCGACTCGACCTCGCCCTGCATTTCGGCGCCGAGGCCGCCGGCGAGGCGTTGCTTCAGGCGCGCGCGGGCGTCGCGCGCAATGCGGTAAATGTTGGTCAGGCGCGCCTCTTCTTCCTTGGCTTCGAGATAGGCCTCGAGCGTGCGCTCGAAACCCTTGATCTTGCCGCTGAGCAGCTGCGAGAACGATAGAAACGGTCCAACGAAGGCGGTATTTTCTTCGGCACTGATATGCAGCATCTCCAGTATTACCCGCAGCGCCGTGAGCTTGTTCTCGACCGTGGTCGCGCTCGCGCGGATACCGTCGAGCGTATTGGCGATCTGGGCAAACGAACGCTGCACGCCCTGGGTTATTTTTAGAATTTCAATCAACTTGCGCAGCAGCGTTTCTTCGCCGCTGGTGCGTAGAAACAGTGCCTGCAGACTGTCGCGGGTGTCGGCGAGCTTGTCTTTGGGCAGCAGGTGATGTTCTTCAATGAACAACAGTGCGATCAGCGAGATGAGCGTCTCTTTCTGCGCAACATCGAGATTCCGGGAAGAGGGTGGTAAACCCATGGATGCGCACTCGGGCGAATTCTGCGATCGTATAAATATAGCATTTTCTGTCGCGCGACCGGTTTGAGGATGTTTTGCGTTAAAATATCGGCGCGCCCGGGTTGAACCCGGCGCGCGCCGGCCTCATCTAATCATTCTGATGTTTTTGAAAACTGTTTTCCGATTGATCCCAAGGGGAGTCTGATATCCATGTTTAAACGCATTTCGCTGCTGGTGCTGACCAACCTCGCCGTGCTGCTGCTGTTGAGCATCACCGCCCAGGCGCTGCTGTCGTTTTTCAACATTCGACTGGAGGGAACCGGGCTGAATCTGACCGGGCTGCTGATATTTGCCGCCGTGATCGGTTTTGGCGGTTCGTTCATTTCACTCGCGATTTCCAAGTGGATGGCAAAGATGTCTACCGGTGCGCAGGTGATCCAAAGCCCGCGCAACAGTACCGAGCAGTGGCTGATCGACACCGTGCGCCGCCTTGCCAGGCAGGCCGGCATCGGCATGCCGGAAGTGGCGATCTTCGATTCGCCGGACGTGAATGCGTTTGCCACCGGCATGAATCGCAACAACGCCCTGGTCGCGGTGAGCATGGGTCTGCTGAATGCGATGGATCGGGATGAGGCCGAGGCGGTGCTGGGACATGAAATCACGCACGTGGCCAATGGCGATATGGTGACGTTGACGTTGATCCAGGGCGTGTTGAATACCTTCGTGATCGTGTTGTCGCGCGTGATTGGCTATGTCGTGGATCGCGTGATCCTGAAGAACGAGCGCGATGAAGGCGGGATCGGTTTCTTTGTCGTGACGATCATTGCGCAGATATTCCTCGGTATTCTGGCGAGCATGATCGTGATGTGGTTTTCGCGTCGACGTGAATTCCGCGCCGATCACGGTGGCGCCAAACTTGCCGGCCGTGACAAAATGATCGCCGCGCTCGAACGCCTGCGGCGCGCACACGAACCGGCGCACTTGCCGGAACAGATGAAGGCGTTTGGCATCAACAGCAGTGGCGGCATGATGCGCCTGTTCATGTCGCACCCGCCGCTGGAACAGCGGATTGCCGCGCTGCAAAAGTTTCGGGCGTAAGCAGTCGATTTTCGTGGTACCCGAACCCGTAGCGTCACGCGCTACGGGTTTTTATTTGCCCGTTATTTTGTGGTCGCGGCAAACCGGGAGCGCCAGTGCCTGGAACACGTCGCCTCCCTGCAGGTCCTGAACGAACACGGCCACACCGAGATTGGCTGGCTTCCAGTCCGGGTCGAGCGTGAATGTTTCATCGATACGCGCCGCGCCGGTGGTATCGAACGACACCGGCCCGAAAAACCGGCGCACGACGAACTCATGTTGCAGGATGCGACCGCGGTTCTCGCCCGCGCCGACGTTGTTGCGCAGCTTGTTTTCGTACAGCGCCATATAGGCTGCGGCCGATAGCGACTTTTCCCGCAGCGAGCTCGTGGCGCTTATCTTGAGCTTTCGCCCGAGATGCTCCAGGCGCAGCCCGATATCGGCACGGGGGCCACCGCGATTGATACGTTCGATATCAGTTTCGATCCGCTCGTGCGACCAGCGCCGATATTCATGGCCGTTCAAGACAAACTCAGGCGTGTATACAGCGCGCGTGCCGTGGAGGCGCGCGAATTCGCGCTGGCGCTGGCTGAATAATGCCTGAGCAAAGGGATCCTTCCATCCAAGTCGATCCCAGTAATCGACGTGCAAGGAAAGCGGCACCACGCGATCAAGACTGAGGCCGCGTTGTGGCAACTCCGCGATCCAGCGGTCAGCGGGCGGGCAGCTGTCGCAACCCTCGGAGGTGTAGAGCTCGAGCAGTGCTACCGTGGTGGCGCCGCTTTTCGCTTCACACACGGTCGCATTGGCCGCAATGGGCACGAGAAGTGTGGCCAGCACCATAAGAGAAATTGCTCTGACGTAATCGGACATGAGGGGATTCGTGGCTGTGAACGGTTAGTCGCGCGGCCGGGCAAAACATTTCACTGTGGTCTCAGGAAACCCGAGCTCGCCGGGGCGATCCGGGTTGGCTCCGCCCGGGTTACCGTACTGCTGTGCGTTGCCGGCAAATTAAGCCGTGTTTGCATGTAAGGCAGCAGCGGGCGGCGCGACTAAACTTGTAAATACCCATCCTGTCGTAAGGAAAGGCCCACATCATGTTGATCAAGCGTCCGCCGGATCTGCGTTCCTCGGAAATTACCGACGAGAAGGTCTTTCACGATCGTCGGCGCTTTCTGCGCGACGCCGCACTGCTGGCCGGGGTGATTGCCGCGCCCGGTCTGATTCTGCCGGCCTCGGCAGCTGCCAAACTCGGCGTGCTTAAAAAGAGCGTCTATTCGACCGACGAGAAACTTACCTCGTTGAATGACGTAACGACCTATAACAATTACTACGAGTTCGGCACTGACAAGTCAGATCCGTCAAAGAACGCCAAAGACTTCAAGAGTTTTCCGTGGACCGTCACGATCGAGGGCGAGGCCAGGAAGACCGGCACCTTCGATCTTGATGCGATCATTCGTCCGCATCCGTTCGAGGAGCGCATCTATCGCCTGCGCTGTGTTGAGGCCTGGTCAATGGTGATTCCATGGGTCGGTTTTCCGCTCGGCGATCTGATCAAGCGCTTCGAGCCGACGTCGCGCGCGAAGTATGTCGAGTTCCACACGCTGCACGATCCAAAACAGATGCCGGGTCAACGGCCCGGGATTTTTGGCGCCGGGCTCGACTGGCCGTACGTCGAGGGCCTGCGCATGGACGAGGCGATGCATCCGCTCGCGATACTCGCCGTCGGCCTTTATGGCGATGTATTGCCGAACCAGAACGGCGCACCGCTGCGGCTGGTGGTGCCATGGAAGTACGGCTTCAAGAGCATCAAGTCGATTGTGAAGATCCGGTTTGCCGAGAAGCAACCGGTCAATACGTGGCAGCGGACCAATGCGCGCGAGTACGGATTTTATTCCAACGTTAACCCGGAAGTGGATCACCCGCGCTGGACGCAGGCGTATGAACGGCGCATCGGCGATGGCGGCGGTTTGTTTCCGCGCAAGCGCCCGACATTGCCATTCAATGGTTATGCCGAGCAGGTCGCGCATCTGTATACCGGCATGGATCTGAAGAAGTTCTACTAGCGAAGTAATGCTCGATCGCCATCAAACGATACGCTGGGTCGCGAAGCCGACGGTGGTCCTGCTGGCGCTGATTCCGTTTGCGCTACTGCTGAATCGCGTGTTGCACAATGATCTCGGCACCAATCCGATCGAGACCATTAATCGCTATACCGGCGATTGGACGATACGGTTCCTGCTGATCACGCTGGCGGTGACGCCGTTGCGCCGACTGACGGGTTGGAACGGGTTGCTGCGCTTGCGGCGCATGCTCGGGCTGTTCACTTTTTTTTACGTCAGCTGCCATTTCCTGTCGTGGATCTGGCTCGATCAGTTTTTCGACGTCGATGCCATCGTCAAGGATGTCATCAAGCGGCCGTTCATCACGCTCGGCTTCGCGTGTCTGCTGATGATGATTCCGCTCGCGGTGACCTCGACCAATGCGATGGTGCGCCGCCTGGGCGCACACAACTGGTTGCGTCTGCACCGGCTGATCTACGCGATCGGGATCGGCGGCGTGGTGCATTATTGGTGGCTGGTAAAATCCGACATTCGCGAACCCTTGATGTACGGCGCGATCCTGGCGCTGCTGCTGGGGCTACGGCTGTGGTGGGCATTGCGACCGGCGGCGCCGAAGCCGGTTACGCAGCCGCAGCCCGCGCCGTGAGGTAAAAGAAATAACTTGGAGGAACAACCAATTGGATCAGTGCGAGGAGGAGTCCGCGCTGGGAGCAGGGTCTGGCTTGTCACCCATAGAGCAAAATGAAATGATGGTCTCCATCACGAATTTTTCTCTGGCGCATGGATATCGATTTACTCAAGACCTTTCTCGAGGTCAACCGTACCCGCCATTTTGGCCAAGCCGCCGACAACCTGTTCCTGACCCAGTCAGCGATCAGCGCGCGCATCCGGCTGCTGGAAGAAGCGGTCGGTACGCCGCTGTTCACGCGCACGCGCAACGACATCCAGCTCACCGCCGCCGGCGATCGGCTGGTGACGTACGCTGAATCCATCGTTAACACCTGGAACCGTGCACGCCAGGAAGCGGGTCTGGGCGAATCGAATATGCGTTCGCTTGCCATCGGCGGCATCACAAGTCTGTGGGATATCCTGCTGCAGGATTGGGCGCAGATGCTGTATCAGCATCTGCCGGATGTCGCGCTGCAGACTGAGACCCACGGTTCCGACACCCTGATCCACAAGCTGCGCGATGGCACACTCGATATCGGTTTCATGTTCGAATCGCCGCAAATGGCGGAGCTGCATTCGCGCGAGGTGGCAACGACGCGTCTGGTGATGGTCGCATCACGTCCCGGTCTGAGCGCGCAGACGGTGATCGGAGAAGGTTACGTGATGGTGGATTGGGGCACGTCGTTTGCGATTGTGCACGCGCGCCAATTTCCGGATACGCCGCCACCGCGTGTGCGCGTGAGTCTGGCACGCATGGCGCTCGCGTTCCTGCTCGAGAGCGGGGGTGCGGCGTATCTCGCCGAACCGATGGCAGCTGCGCATCTGGCCGCGGGCCGCTTGCACCGGGTGCCGGACGCACCGGTGATTGACCGTCAGGTGTACGCGGTGTGGGCGACGGCAACCGATCGCCGCGCGCTGCTTGAGCAGGCGCTCAAGCTTCTTCCATCGGTGGGGAAAGCGGTGCCGCTGCGCGCCGTAGCCGTGCCAGCGCTTTGACCTGCTGATCGACAAATCCGTCGCCGTAATCCGCGCCGTCGAGTTGATCGCGGATGCCGGTCGCCGTCGGCTGGCGCGTGAAATTCGCGGTGCCGAAGAGAATGTCCCAGACCGGAAACAGTGTCGCGAAGTTACAGCCGCGCGCATCGCCCTCGTGACCGAGGCCGATGCCATGATGCACGCGATGAAAACGCGGACTCACGATCAACCGTTCGCCAAGCCAGCCGAACGGAACCCGCGCGTTCACATGCGACAGGCTCTCGACCAGCGTAAACACGAACACGATCCCGACAAACTGGCTGCCCGAGACGCCGATCAATTGTGCTACCAGCGCGAGCCATAGCGCCTCGATCAAGCCATCGACGATGTGGTTTCGATCGTCGGCCCAGAAGCTCATCGTGCGCTGACTATGGTGCACCGCATGCAGCGCCCACCACCACTGAAACCGGTGTTGCAGCCGGTGACGCCAGTACTCGGCGAAATCGATGATCAGGATGTAGGCCAGAAACGCGGCCAGCGGGTACTGCCCGAGCCACGGAACCAGTTCTTCCAGATTGGGTGGAATATAGCCGAGCCCGCGTAACGCGTAGTCGGCCTTGCCGAGCGGAATCGCGAGCAGCAGGAAGAACAGCAACGACAGCGCGCCGGTCTTGTACAGAAAGGTATAAAGGATATCGGCGCGCACGCCGCGGCGGTTGTCCCATTTTTCCACTGGCCGCCAGGCCTCGAGCGGGCGCAGCAATAAATAGATGAGCCCGATTTCCGCAAATGCGAGCACAACATCGCCGGTCGCCGCGTAGACGTCCTCGGCGTAGTTCATGAAGCCGGCATGGTAGAGCAACGGCAGCACCGCGTGTTCAAACAACCACGATTGCACCGGCTCGATCAGGTCAAACAGAAATTGCATCAGCGTGTACCGCTATCAAGTTTAGCAAAACACAGTCCGCGCGCCTTGAGCCCCTGGATAAGCGGTTTAAGCACCGGCGCCAGCGGCTGTTTCCGCGATTTTATGCCCAGATGCAGCATTAATATGTCCCCGGGGCGGATGTTTTTCAGTGCGCGCTCGAGCAGGAGCTCGTTCGGGTATTGCTCGCTGGCGAGCTCATCGCCGATGAAACCGGCATCGTCCCAGTGCACGTGCACCGGGTAACCGCAGCTTGCGGCATAACGAATACTGTTCTGTGTCGTGCGTCCGCCGGGGGCGCGCCAGATACCAGCCAGCGGTTTGCCGGTCGCGCGCTGAAACGCCGCGTTCACTTTTTTAAGTTCCTCGCAGAATCCACGTTGATCGAGCGTGTGGGTCTTGCCGGCAGCGTCACGCATGACGATATTGTTACCATCGTCGCGCACGGCCCAGTGATGTGACCAGGTGTGATTGCCGAAGCCGTGACCTTCCTGCGCCCGCGCCCGCCAGTAACTGTCCCAGCCCGGGTCGAGCGAATAGTCGTCGTGAAAAGTTTTTTCATTCGCGAGGAAAAACGTGGCCTTGACGTTTTCCTCGTTCAGCACGCGCGCAATATTTTCCGCCTGCGTCATGGTGCCGGTATCGAGCGTCAGGTAGACCGCGCCGCGACAATCGCCGGCGGTGGCCGACAGGCTGGCGGCAACGAACGCCGTTGCGACCAGGAGACTAGTGACGCGGTGCATGGGTATGGAAATAGATACCGTGCGGCGAGCGCCCAACATGGATGCTATGCGTGACTTTCTTGCTCGCGAGGTCGATGACCTTGACGGTGTTGTTCCAGCGCGAGGTCACCCACAGTTCGGTGCCATCCTTTTTGAGTTCCATGTCATCGAGCCCAAGACTGCCCGGCACTGTCAGGGTATCGACGACACTGAGCTCCTTCATGTCGATCACCGAGATGGTGTTATCGACGCGATTGGTCAGAAACGCGTGACGGCCGTCGCCCTGGGGCAGGAAGCTGTGCGCGCCCTTGCCGGTCTTGAGACGTTTGACGGACTTACCATCCGTCACCGACAACACCTCGACATAATCGTCGCCGGTCATCGCCACGAGTGCGTACTTCGCATCCGGTGTCACCCACACGCTCGCGGGTAATTTTCCGGAGGCCACCTTCCATTTCACTTTCTGTGTCGGCAGATCGATTGCCGCGACCTCGTTGCTCTCCTGCACCGAGACAAACACCGTCTGACTGTCGGGACTGAAGGCCATGTGACTGGTGGTCCTGGCCATCGGAATTTTGGCCGCGAGTTTGAAATCGGCATTCTCGTAACGGTATATATCCACGCGATCGAGACGGTTGGCAGTAATCACGAACCATTTCTGGTCGGGGCTGAAGCCGAGATGATACGGATCGGGGATGCGCGGGATGCGCTTGAGGATGTCGCCGTTGACCGGGTCGACCAGCACCAGGTCGTTGCCGGCGGCATTGGCGATCACGAGATAACGGTTGTCCGGCGTCGGCAGCAGGTGATGCGGCTCCTTGCCGATCGGTACGCGCTTGATGACTTTATACGAGGCGGTATCGATCAGGCTCATGTCGTCGTCTTTCGAATTGAGCACCACCGCTACTTCGGCGTAGGCCGCCCACGGAAACACCAGCACAACCAGCAGGGACTTGAGAAATCGCATTTTGATCGCCATATGCAAGAAGTCGGGGAGGTTCGTAGAATACAGTGTCTAATCATATCAGAGCGGTCGGCCGCTCTTTATAACCGTGCCGACCACATCAAGCGAGGCGTCTTGGAACAAGCCCACGGTACTACCATTCTTTGCGTGCGCCGCGACAACCGCGTCGTCATCGGCGGCGACGGCCAGGTGACAATGGGCAATACCGTGATGAAACACAACGCCCGCAAGGTACGGCGTTTGTACAAGGACCAGATCATTGCCGGCTTTGCCGGCGGCACCGCGGATGCCTTTACGTTGTTCGAGCGCTTCGAGGCCAAGCTCGAAAAACACCAGGGGCATCTGGCGCGTGCCGCGGTCGAGCTGGCAAAGGACTGGCGCACCGATCGCATCCTGCGCCGGCTCGAAGCACTGCTGGCGGTGGCCGACAAGACATCCTCGCTCATCATCACCGGCCAAGGCGACGTGATCGAACCGGAAAACGGCCTGATTGCGATCGGTTCCGGCGGCCCGTATGCGCAGGCGGCGGCGCGCGCCTTGCTCGAAAATTCGGAGCTCGATGCGCGCGCGATCGTCGAGCGTGCGCTCAACATCGCCGCCGATATCTGCATCTATACCAACCGCCACGTCACGATCGAGGAGTTGACCCTGTGAGCATGTCGGAAATGACGCCGCGCGAAATCGTGCAGGAGCTCGACAAGCATATCGTCGGCCAAGGGGCGGCCAAACGCGCGGTTGCGATCGCGCTGCGCAACCGCTGGCGGCGCATGCAGGTCGGCGATGAATCGCTGCGCAGCGAGATCACCCCGAAAAACATTTTGATGATCGGGCCCACCGGCGTGGGTAAGACCGAGATTGCGCGCCGGCTGGCGCGGCTCGCGAGTGCGCCGTTTATCAAGGTCGAGGCGACGAAGTTTACCGAGGTCGGTTACGTCGGGCGCGACGTAGATTCGATCATCCGTGACCTGATGGATACCGCGGTCAAGATGACGCGCGTGGAAGAGATGCAGAAAGTGCGTCAGCGCGCCGAGGATGCGGCCGAGGACCGGATTCTGGATATCCTGATTCCGCCGGCGCGCGAAATGGGTTTTGCCGTCGGCGCCGAAACCACCAAGGTCGGCGACGAGGGCGCGGCGCGTCAGCGCTTTCGCAAGATGCTGCGCGAGGGCGCGCTCGATGACAAGGAAATCGAAGTCGAAATTTCCTCGCCTGCCGTCGGTGTCGAGATCTTCGCGCCACCCGGCATGGAAGAAATGACCTCGCAGCTGCAGGGCATGTTCCAGAACATGGGCGGTCGGCGCAGCAAACCGCGCAAGCTGCATATCCGCGAGGCGCGCAAGTTGCTGGCGGAAGAAGAAGCGGGACGCCTGGTGAACGAGGATGATATCAAGGTGAAGGCGCTCCAGCGCGTGGAGCAAAACGGTATCGTGTTCATCGACGAGCTCGACAAGATCGTCGGGCGTTCGGAAGGGCGCGGTGGGCCGGACATTTCACGCGAGGGCGTGCAGCGCGACCTGCTGCCACTGGTCGAGGGTTGCACTGTTTCGACCAAGTACGGCACGGTGAAGAGCGACCACATCCTGTTTATCGCCTCGGGCGCATTCCATCTCGCGAAACCATCGGATCTGATTCCCGAAATGCAGGGGCGTCTGCCGATCCGCGTCGAACTCGATCCGTTAACGGCCGAGGACTTCGTGCGCATTCTCACCGAGACCGAGGCCTCGCTGACGACCCAATACGCGGCCCTGCTCGCCACCGAAGGACTGACACTCCAGTTCGCGCCCGATGGTGTGCGCCGCATCGCCGAGGTCGCATTCCAGGTAAATGAGCGCACCGAAAACATCGGCGCACGCCGATTGCATACGGTGCTGGAACGACTGCTCGAGACCGTCTCGTTCGAAGCCGCCGACAAAAACGGGGAGACCGTGACGATCGATGCGGCCTATGTCGATCGTTACCTCGCCGGCTTGGTCGGCGATGAGGATTTGGCGCGATATATTTTGTAAACCGCCGTTGTGGCCAGTCGTGTTAATTTTTTAATACAGAAAAAATAGGGGATTGCCGCGACATTAAAAATACCCACGTTCAGTTTGTTTTTTCTAGCAGCAAGTCTCCGGACTCCTGACTGTTCGATCTATTGAAATCCCTTTTGGCGCACCCCATAAAAAGTGCGAGACACAATCTCGGTTCTTTACCGAGGCAACTTTTTCACGGAGGTGAATTATTATGAACAGACTGATTAGACCTGATGCAACCCGTGCCCCGGTTCGTTTTGGACCATGGGCCAATGATTTTGACCGCATGCTAGAAAACTTCCTGCAGCCGGCGCGCTGGATCGAGGAGGCCGGCGGTGAGCTGGCGTTTCCGCTGGATGTCGTCGAACGTGGCGACGATTTCCTGATCGCCGCTGAACTTCCCGGTGTGAAGAAAGACAATATCAGCGTGACGCTGGAAAACGGCGTCCTCACGATCTCGGCGGAAATGCGGACCGAGCATGAGGAGAAGGAAGGCGAGCGCGTGGTACGCCAGGAGCGTCGCTACGGCAAGTACGTTCGCAGCCTGCGGCTCGGAACCCAGATCGACGAGAAGAAGATCAGCGCCCACTACAAAGACGGCGTGCTGCAGCTGACGCTGCCGAAGGCGGAGGAAGTGAAGCCCAGGAAAATCAGCGTCGACGTAGAGTAAGTCGGGCCCCGCGCCCATTCGTAAAGGCCGCGCAAGCGGCCTTTACTTTTTGTGGTTCGAACTTCCTGGTGGCCGGCGTTAGCGGGCCCGCTGGCGGGCTGACATCGAACGACGGATGCGCTACCTTTTGGTACAACAATTAACGATGAAGCATGCAATGACACTGACCCCGGGTTCCGCCAAGGACCGCGCTCGCGTCCTGACCGAGGCGCTACCTTATATCCAGCGCTTTAAAGGCATGACCATCGTCATCAAATATGGCGGCAACGCCATGGTGGACGAGACGCTCAAGGCTGGCTTTGCGCGCGACGTGGTGCTGATGAAGGCGGTCGGCATGAACCCGGTCGTGGTCCACGGCGGCGGTCCGCAGATTGGCAAGGCACTCGAGCGCATCGGCAAGAAGAGCGAGTTCGTGCAGGGCATGCGCGTCACCGACCGCGAGACCATGGACGTGGTCGAGATGGTTCTCGGTGGGCTGGTGAACAAGGAGATCGTCAGTCTCATCAACCAGCACGGCGGCAAGGCCGTGGGTCTGACCGGCAAGGACGGCGGTTTGATCCGTGCCAAGAAAATGGTACTGATGCAGGATGCCGGAAACGAAAAGCTGCCGCCGGAGATCGTGGATATCGGCCACGTCGGCGATGTGCAGGGGATCGATCCGCGTGTGGTGTCGCTGCTCGATACCGGTGCGTTCATTCCGGTGATCGCACCGATTGGTGTTGGCGACGACGGCCAGACGTATAACATCAACGCCGATGTCGTCGCCGGCAAACTCGCGATCACGCTCAAGGCCGAGAAACTGATTCTGCTGACCAATACGAGCGGCGTGCTCGACAAACAAGGCCAGGTGCTGACGGGCCTGAGTGTCAAGGAAGTCAGTGCACTGATTGCCGACGGCACGATCTCGGGCGGGATGTTGCCCAAGGTCAACTACGCGCTGGATGCGGTCCGCAGCGGCGTGAAATCGGCGCACATCATCGATGGGCGTGTCGAACACGCGGTATTGCTCGAGGTGTTCACCAACGAAGGTGTCGGTACACTGATCAAGGCCTGATTTCGATCGAGAGAAGTGCATGCCAAGGAAGCAGAAAACTTTGCTGGAAAAAGGCTTCTACGAAGCCTATGCCGGTTTTGCGCGCAACGTCCGCACCTGGTTTATCGCCTACGGTATCGGTGCGCCGGTGTTGTTCGTCAGCAATCCCGAAGCGTGGCGGACCATCAGTGGCTCCGGCGACGGTCGCACGATCGCCTATCTGTTCCTCGCCGGCGTGGCGGTGCAGATCGCGGTCGCGATCCTCTACAAGACGGCGATGTGGTATCTGTACGTGAGCGAACTCGATCACCATCAGGCGCGCGGCTGGCGCTACCGGTTTTCCGACTGGGTCTCGGAGAGCTATCTGCTGGAGATGGCGTTTGATTCCGCCACGTTGGTGCTTTTTGGCGTGGCCACGGCCAAGGTGTTACGGCTGTTTGCGTAACGCGGGTTTATCCAAAGCGCGCGTGCGCCAGCCAGATTCCGATCGAACCCGCGGCAAAAAATCCCAGTCCATAAAACATTGCGGCCCAGCGGTAACGCTGGATCAGCTGCTGCTGCGGATAGGCCGAGACAATAAACGGCCGTGCCGAGTCGCGCGTCGGCCCGAGCAAGTTGATGCCCTCGATGGATTTTTCGGCATGCTGCGCGCGTGTCTTCATGACTTCGCGCCGCGCTTGCGCGCGCACCAGCATCCATTCGCGTTCATCGATCTGCCCATCCTTGTTTAGATCGAATTGCTGTTTGAGCGCCGGCTGATTCTTTTTCCACTCACGCAGCAGCTGGCTCACGTCTTCGTTTATTGTCGGGGCGGAGGTATAACTGCTGACATTCTTCAACAGCCCGAGCGCGTAGAGCGGATCGCCCGAGTTGATGCGCCACTCGGTGAAGCGGTGCGGGTTGACGCTATCGCGGGTCAGGAAGAACGTCCGCATGAAGGTCGCCACCGTATCGGGCAGCGCCGGTGAGCGGCTGAAGCCGGAATTCGAGTTCCAGGCGTCTTTGTGTTTCGGCGAAATTTCCGCGCCTTCCGGATCCAGCGCCACCCGTCCGGTGTTGTCTTCGAGCCAGAAGGTATCGGTGCACTCGCCGCGATCGACCACTTCCCAGCGGCGATGCTCGCCATTCCGGTCATGCGTGGTGGTCTGTTCTTCGACCAGGTAGCGGTACCAGCAGCAGGGCAGGCCAGTGAGCGGCGCAATTGTCGGCGCACCGTCCATCGCACGCGCGATGCCCTCGAGCTCGACGTATCCCTGCGGCGCCGAGCGCGCCTTCGATACCGGGGTGTCTTCAATCAGACGCGCCTGAAACAGCGACCGCCACGCACGCCAGCCGACAACCAGCGCGATCGACGCCACCACCGTGATCATCAATGCCACTACGACCGGATCGGTTTGGGCAACGTCGCGCGTGAGCTGCGCGATGGCCGCCCCCCATGCGCTGCGCGTCATTTAGTTGTTGAACAGCTCTTTGACGTTTACGTCCTTGAGTTCGCCCGCCTCGAACGCCAGCAGCGGGCGCGCGCCAAAGTTGAATGCGCGCGCAATCATGCCGTCGGGAAAGGTTTCGATGCGCACGTTATTGGCATTCACGGTGTCGTTGTAGTATTCGCGTCGATCTGCGATCTGCGATTCCAGTTGCGAAATGCGCTGTTGCAAATTTTGAAACGATTCATTCGCCTTGAGGTCCGGATAGTTCTCGGCCACCGCGTACAGCCCGATCAGTCCCTTGCGCAATTGCGCTTCGGCGGCGCCGAGCGACGCGACATCGCCGTGTTCGCGCGCGCTGCCGACAGCGGCGCGAGCCTGGGTTACTTTTTCCAGCACCCCGCGTTCGTGCTGCATGTACTGCTTGCAGGTTTCGACCAGCTTCGGCAACTCGTCATGCCGCTGCTTGAGCAGCACGTCGATGTTGGCCCACGACTGCGAGACGTTGTTCTTCAGTCGCACCAGATTGTTGTAGATCATGATGACATACAGGAACAGCGCGAGCAGCGCCCCCAGTACAACGAAACCGGTGAAACTCATAGTGACCTCCCGAAGTTGGTTTCAGGAAGTATAGACGACGTTTGATTTTCCCCTGCGCCGCATGGGTTCCATGCGGTGACCGTGATATTTTTTATCGCGCGCCGCTTATGCCGCTAGCGGCGGCACACACCGGGCAAGCCGGATCGCGGCGCAGCTTCAGCGTGCGCCATTCCATCGTGTGCGCATCGAGCAGCAGCAACTTGCCTTGCAGCGTCTCGCCTACACCGAGCAGCAGCTTCAACGTTTCCGTTGCCTGGATGCAACCGATGATGCCGGCCACCGGTGCGAGCACACCCATCTGCGCACATGGCTCGTCGGGTTCGTTGACTTCCTTGAACAGACACGCGTAGCACGGGCTGTCGGGTTGATCGGGACGGAACACGCTGACCTGGCCCTCGAAGCGCACGACGGCGCCCGAGACCAGCGGCGTGCGTTCCTCGACACACGCGCGATTGATGGCATAACGCGTGGCAAAGTTGTCGGTGGCGTCCACCACCACGTCGGCGCGTCGGACTTGTTCGCGCAGCGTCGCCGCATCGAAGCGGGTGGCAATCGCGGTGATCTCGATCTCGGGATTGAGCGCACGCAGCGTGCGCAGCGCCGAGTCGGTTTTGGCAATGCCGACGGTGTCGGTGGTATGCACAATCTGGCGCTGGAGATTGGTCAGATCGACTTTGTCGTCGTCGGCGAGCACGAGGTGGCCGATGCCGCTGGCCGCGAGATAAATCGCTACCGGCGAGCCGAGCCCGCCCAGTCCGATCACGAGCACGCGCGCCGCCAGCAGTTTCTGCTGGCCGGCGACGTCCACCTCCGGCAGCAGGATATGGCGGCTGTAGCGCAGCAGCTGCGCATCGTTCAGATCGGCGAGGGGGCTAGCGACGTCGCGGGGTTTCATGAATTTACCTTACCACGCGCCGCCGGGTGGGTCACCGCGCCTCGGTGACGCGCGCGTGGCCAGCGAGATCGCGATGCAGCATGACTTCCGGCAGACTGGCGTTGCGGAAAATCTGCGCGACGTCGAACGCCTGGTCGTGACCGTGTTCGATCAGCAGCCAGCCGCCTTCTTTCAGTCTCGCGGCGGCCGTGGCGGCGATGCGGCGAATGGCATCCAGGCCGTCAGGCCCCCCCACGAGTGCCGCTTGCGGTTCGAAGCGCAGATCGCCCTGCTGCAAATGTGGATCGTCGGCGCGCACGTACGGAGGATTGCTGACGATGACATCGAACTGCCGACCAGTCAGCGAATCGAGCCAGTCACCGAGATGAAACTCGACGTTGCGGATGCCGAGGCGGTAGGCATTGTCGCGCGCGATGTCGAGCGCCAGCGTCGAGGTATCGGTGGCGATGACATGACAGCGCGGTCGTTCGTGCGCAATCGCGAGCGCAATCGCGCCGCTGCCGGTGCCGAGGTCGACGATCGTGCTTTCGGCGTCGCGCGCGATACGGGCGAGCGCGCACTCCACCAGCACTTCCGTTTCCGGGCGTGGAATCAGCACTGCTGGCGTCACGTGCAGCGCGAGCGACCAGAATTCGCGCCTACCGGTCAGGTAGGCGATCGGTTCGCCGGCCTGCCGGCGCGCGACCAGTTGCTGCAGATGATCGGCACGTTGGGGATCGAGCAAGTCGGTTGCATGCATGAGCAGCGCGGCGCGCGTCTTGTCGCTGACGTGCATCACCAGGATTTCGGCGTCGAGGCGCGCGCTCGGACTCGTCGGGGCGAGCAGGCGCGCGGCGGTTTCCAGCGCGGCGCCCAGCGTGACGGCGGCAGCGCTCACCGTTCTCAGGCGTTCAGGGACGCCAGCTGGTCGGCGTGATCGGCGCTGACGAGCGGATCGATGAGATCGTCCAGATCGCCTTCCATCACGCGCTCGAGTTTGTAGAGCGTGACGTTGACGCGATGATCGGTGACGCGCCCCTGCGGGAAGTTATAGGTGCGAATGCGCTCGGAGCGATCGCCGGTGCCGACCTGGCTCTTGCGCATCGCCGCTTCCGTTTCACGCCGTTTGCGCCGTTCCTGCTCGAGGATGCGCGCGTACAAAATACTCATCGCGCGCGAGCGGTTCTTGTGTTGCGAACGTTCGTCCTGGCATTCGACCACAATGCCGGTTGGCAGATGGGTGATACGAATCGCCGAGTCGGTTTTGTTGACGTGCTGCCCGCCGGCGCCGGAGGCGCGAAACGTGTCGACCTTGAGGTCCGCCGGATTGAGCGGCGCGGTATCGACCTCATCGATCTCCGGCAACACCGCGACGGTGCAGGTGGAAGTGTGGATGCGCCCCTGGGCCTCGGTGTCGGGCACGCGCTGCACGCGGTGCACGCCGGATTCGAATTTCAGTCGCGAGTACACGCCGGTGCCGGCAATGCGCGCGATGATTTCCTTGTAACCGCCGTGTTCGCCGGTGTTGCTCGACATCACTTCCACTTCCCAGTGCTGCGCCTGCGCATAATAGGAATACATCCGGAACAGATCGCCGGCGAAGATCGCGGCCTCGTCGCCGCCGGCGCCGGCGCGGATTTCAAGAAACACATTGCGCGTATCGTCCGGGTCCTTCGGTAGCAACAATATCTGTAGTTCTTGAGCCAGCGTGTCCATGCGCCCGGCGGCCGCGCCGATTTCCTCCTGCGCCATGTCGCGCATATCGACGTCGTTGTCCTTGAGCATCGCGCGCGCGCCGTCGTGTTGTGCCGTCGCGTCCTGGTATTCGCGGTACTTGCGTACCGCCGGCGTGATCTCGGCGTATTCCTGTGACAGTTTGCGAAACTTGTCCTGGTTTGAAATCACACTCGCATCCGACAGCAGTCGTTCGATTTCATCCAGACGTTCGGCAAGGCTCTGCAGCCTTGCCTCGATAGAAGGATTCATTATTAGTCGTCACCGAGGTTAAAAAGACGCCGCGCGGCTTCGAGCAGACTCTCGTTGCCGTCGTGATCGGCGCGTTTGAGCGCGACCGACGGGGCGTGGGTGAATTTGTTCGTCAGCGCGCGCGCGAGCTGCTCCATGACTTTTTGCGGATCTTCGCCGCGTGCCAGTCGCTGGCGCGCGCGCGTCAGTTCGGCCTCGCGTACCGCGGCGGCGGTTTCGCGCAGCGCACGGATCGTCGGTTCCGCGTCGAGCGTGCGCACCCAGTGCATGAAGTCGACGACCTTGGTATCGATGATCTGTTCCGCCTCGCGCGCGGCCGCCTCGCGCGATTCCATATTTTCCTGGACCACGCCTTTGAGATCATCGACGGTATATAGATAGACGTCACTCAAGTCGCCGACTTCGGTTTCGATGTCGCGCGGGACGGCGATATCGAGCATGAACATCGGCCGATGCCGGCGCGCCTTGAGCGCGCTTTCGACCGCGCCCTTGCCGAGGATCGGCAGCTGGCTGGCGGTCGAGGAGATCACGATGTCGGCATCCGCCAGGCGTGCCGGCATTTCCGCGAGCGAGATGGCTTCGGCGCCGAATTGCGTCGCCAGCAGCTGCGCGCGTTCCACCGTGCGGTTGGCGAAAATGATATGCCGGACTCGCTGTTCGTATAAATGGCGCGCGCACAGCTCGACGGTATCGCCGGCGCCGATCAGCAGCACCGTCTGTTCTTCGAGCGTGGTAAAGATCTGCCGCGCCAGCTGCACCGCCGCGGAGGCGACCGACACCGCGCTCGCGCCGATGGCGGTGTCGGTGCGGATCTGTTTCGCGACCGAGAACGTCTGCTGGAACAGGCGATTGAGGATTTTGCCGGTGGTGCCGCTCTTGTGCGCGGCGGTGAAGGCATCCTTCATTTGTCCGAGGATCTGCGGTTCGCCGAGCACCATCGAGTCGAGACCGGCGGCGACACGAAATGCGTGGCGGACCGCGGCCTGATCGGGATGGCGATACAGGTAAGGGCCGATCGCGTCGCGACTGAGACGATGGTAATCGCAGAACCAGGCGATCAGCGGTTCGTCGCGTACGCTGTCGAGCCCGCAATACACTTCGGTGCGGTTGCAGGTGGACAGGATCGTCGCCTCGATGGCACCGTGCGTAGTTACCTCACGCAGCGCATCGGCCAGGCGTTCGGGCGCAAACGCGGCCTTTTCGCGCACGCTCACTGGCGCGGTGTGATGGTTGATGCCAAAGGCGAGCAAATACATGCGGGACGTGGGAGGAAATAGGACGGTTTTAGCGTTCGACGGTGGTTTTCATTTATTTGCGACCAGATTCATTTTATCACTCCTGTGCGCCGGACATCGGGATTCACGTGAGGGGCGGGCCGGGCTTGTACTATAATTTTACGAAATCCGGCCAATTCGGGCGCCGCGGGGAGTGTTAGTGGGGGAATCTCTTCGGCTCCCGGTGGTCTCAATGAAACGATCTTTTCCTGCTGTGCCCACAGCTGAACCCGGGCAGAGAATGACATGAGCTACAAATCGTTGCGTTTCGGCGTTATCTCCATCGCTTTCCTGTGGCTGGCTGGGTGCGCCACCGCGACGCCGGTAGTGCGACCCGCCGCCGCGACGCCGGCGAATGTCGACCCCGCCGCGGATCTGCCGAAGCTCGCGCTTGAACCGGACGTACTGTACGACGTCCTGGTGGGCGAGGTCGCCATCCAGCGTGGTCAGATCGGACTGGCGGCACAATTGCTCGGACGCGTCGCGCAGAAAACGCGTGATCCGCGGCTGGCCGAGCGCGCCACGGTGGCGGCGTTCCATGCGCGCCAATTCGATCAGGCATTGCTGTCGGCGCAGCTGTGGGTCGAGTTGCGTCCGAAAGACGTGGATGCGCATGAAGCGCTGGCGATGGTGCAGCTGGAGCTCGGGCGACCGGACGAGGCGCGGGCCGAGCTCGAACAGATTCTGACCTTTGAAGCCGCACGCGGCCAACTCGATCAGGGCTATCTGCGTGTGGCGACCGTGCTCGGTCGCTATGGTAATCGCGCCGTGGCCACGGAATTGATGCAGGCGCTGGTCAAGCTGCATCCGGATTCGGCGGCGGCGCATCTGTACGCCGCGCACCTGGCCGTGCGTGCCGGCGATCTCGATAGTGCCGCGCGTTCGGCGGATGCGTCGTTGCGGCTGCAACCGGACGCGGAAGAGGCGGCGGTGTTTCGCGTGCGCATTTTTATCTCGCAGAAAGATCTCACCGGCGCGGTCGCCTTCTACGAATCGTTTCTCAATAACTACCCGAAAGCGGCCAGCGTGCGGCTCAATTACGCGCGCTTTCTGATCGATCAGAAGCAATGGGACAAGGCACTGGCGCAGTTCAAGCGCGTGCTCTCGGATACGCCGGACGATGCCGATGCGATCTACGCCGCCGGCCTGCTGGCGTTGCAGACCAATCGTCCCGGTGAAGCCGAGCGTTATCTCAAACGCGTGCTCGAGCTCAAGCCCGACAACGATCAGGCGCGGTTGTATCTCGGGCAGGTGGCGGAGCAGGAAAAGCGCTACGACGAAGCGATCAAGTGGTACAAGGAAATCGATGACGGTGAGGGTTACTTCGAAGCGCAGCTGCGACTGGCGAACGTGATTGCCAAACAGGGCGACATCGATGCCGCGCGAACCCAGTTGGGATTGGTCCCGGTGGACAGCGACCAGCAGCGCGTACAGCGCGCGCTGACCGAAGAGCAGATTCTCAGCAGTGCCAAGCGCTACAAAGATGCGCTCGAGGTGCTGAACCAGACGCTCGCCGCGGTGCCGGAGGACAAGGAGTTGCTGTACGCACGCGCGCTCGTGGCCGAAAAACTCGACATGATCGAACTGGCGGAATCCGATCTGCGCGCGATCCTGAAAAAGGATCCGAAGAACGGCAATGCGCTGAATGCCCTCGGCTACACGCTCGCGGATCGCACCAACCGTTTTCAGGAGGCGCTCGGTTTTCTGCAGGAGGCGGTCGCACTCAAGCCCGATGATCCGTATGTGCTCGACAGTCTGGGTTGGGTCCATTACCGCCTGGGCAACCACACCGAGGCGATCAAGCATCTCAAGCGCGCGCTCGAGACCCGCAATGACGCGGAAATTGCCGCGCATCTCGGCGAGGTGTTGTGGGTCACCGGCCAGCGCAACGAGGCCGAGTCGGTGTGGAAGCGTGCCCTGCGCGAAACCCCGGACAGCGAAACACTGCTGGGCGTGATCAAAAAGTTCAAACAGTAATAGTCTTGGAGAACAGCTTCCCGCTTCCGTAATGGGAGCGGGAAGCGGCCGAGCGCGCTGGCACGCTCTTCTTCGCCCGGCATTGATTCCTGCGCCGACTTCTTCAACAATCCGTTGGTGCGATCACTTCTTATTCCTCTCCTTGTAGCGACGTTGCTCGCTGGCTGTGCGGCGTTACCTGAACGTCCGCCCGTGGCGGATGTGCAAGCCGCGTGGGAGGCGCGCCAGCTGTCGCTGGCCCAGGTCAATGCGTGGGATTTGCACGGACGCCTGGCGTTGCGGACCGCGAATGAGGGTTTCCAGGCATCGCTGCATTGGTTGCGCAAGCAGGATGTTCACCGCATCGAGCTGGCCGGCCCGCTTGGCGGCGGACGCGTGCGCCTGACGCAGGATAAAAGCGGTGCCGAACTGCGCGATGCGAGCGATAAGAGTTACCGCGATGTATCGGTACAACGATTGCTCGCGCGTACCACCGGCTGGGACGTGCCGCTCGAAGGACTGAATTACTGGGCCTTGGGCCTGCCCGCGCCGGGTGTCGTTACCCGCAGCGAACTCGACGAGTGGGGTCGACTCAAGTTGCTGGAGCAGCGCGGCTGGGAAATCCGTTTTCTCGAATACGTCGCGCAAGGGGCGGTTGAACTACCAAGCAAGATATTCATCAAGCGCAAATCCGTCAGTGATGCCAACTCGGCAACGCTGGAAGTGCGGCTGGTGATCGAGACATGGACGCTGGGTAATCCATCGTGATCTGGCCGGCGCCGGCCAAGATCAATCTGTTTCTGCATATCGTCGGGCGGCGGGCGGATGGTTATCATTTATTGCAGACCGCATTTCAGTTTCTCGATTACGGTGACGAGCTTCATTTTGCGCTAACGTCGGATGGTCGCGTCAGCCGCGGCACCGAAATACCCGAGGTGCCCGATGCAATCGACCTGAGCTTGCGTGCGGCGCGACTTCTGAAGGAAAAAGCCGGCATCGCCAACGGCGTTACCGTCACACTGACTAAACGTCTGCCGATCGGTGGCGGGCTGGGGGGCGGCAGTTCGGATGCGGCGACCACCTTGCTGGCATTGAATCAACTTTGGGAAATCAGGCTGCCGATTGCCGAACTGGCGCGTCTCGGTCTGGAATTGGGGGCGGATGTGCCGGTCTTTGTGCACGGACAGGCGGCTTGGGCTGAAGGGGTCGGAGACGCGCTGACCCCGGTTGAACCGCGGGAATCGTGGTATCTGGTTGCCGTGCCACCAGTGCACGTGTCGACGGCCGCGGTTTTTGCTGAATTTGCCAGCGAACGCCGATTGACACCCTATACCCCGGCCCGGACAATACGCGACCTTCCCGAGGGGCGAGGCCAAAATGACCTCGAACCCTTGGTCCGAAGGCGGTATCCGGAAGTAGAACGAGCTTTTGCCTGGCTCGCGGCGCACGGACAGCCGCACATGACCGGTTCGGGTGGCTGCGTGTTTGTGGAAGTGGCGGATGCGGAGTACGGCAAACAGATTTTGCGAGCGGGTTTGCCGTCAGGTTTTAGCGGATTCGTGGCGCGCGGAATGAATCGGCACCCTTTGTTCCGGCGCTAGTGTAGGGAACAGGTTTATCAGACATTGGGGTGTCGCCAAGCGGTAAGGCACCGGATTTTGATTCCGGCATTCCCAGGTTCGAATCCTGGCACCCCAACCATATATAGGTAACGTTCGGATGATCGCAGGCACTCCAACCAAACCTAGTAATAATGGTAGAGCGGAGACGCGCGTACCGCTGGACAACGTGATGGTGTTTACCGGGAATTCCAATCCGGACCTCGCGCACGCGGTGGCCAAGCAACTGGGGTTGCCGCTGGGTAAAGCGATGGTCGGGCGGTTTTCCGACGGCGAGGTGATGGTGGAGGTGATGGAGAACGTCCGCGGCAAGGACGTCTTCATCGTGCAACCGACGTGCGCGCCGTCGAACGACAATTTGATGGAATTGCTGGTGATGATGGACGCGCTCAAGCGCTCCTCGGCCAAGCGCATCACGGCGGTGATTCCTTATTATGGATACGCGCGCCAGGATCGGCGCCCGCGTACCGCGCGTGTCGCGATCACCGCGCGCCTGGTGGCCGATATGATCGAGGCCGCGGGCGCAAACCGGGTACTGACGATGGATCTGCATGCGGACCAGATCCAGGGATTCTTCAGCATCCCGGTCGACAATATTTATTCGTCGCTGGTGTTACTCGGCGATCTGTGGCGCCACGAGCACAAGGATTTGCAGGTAGTATCGCCGGACGTCGGTGGTGTCGTTCGTGCGCGCGCGTACGCGAAGCATCTGGACGCGGATCTGGCGATCATCGACAAACGTCGGCCGAAGCCGAACGAGTCGAAGGTGATGCATATCATCGGCGACGTCGAAGGCCGCACCTGCGTGCTGATCGACGATCTGGTCGATACCGCCGGCACCTTGTGCGAGGCGGCCAAGGCGCTGAAAGAGCACGGCGCGAAGAAGGTACTGGCGTACTGTACGCATCCGGTGTTGTCCGGCAAGGCGGTCGAACGCATCTCGGCATCCGAGCTCGACGAGGTAGTGGTGACGGATACGATTCCGTTAACGCCGCAAGCGAAGACGTGCAAGCGCATCCGTCAGCTGAGTGTCGCGGAACTGCTGGCCGAGTCGATGCGCCGCATCGCGCAAGAGGATTCAATCAGTTCCTTATTTATGGAGTAGCGCGCAAAGCGCGCCACGGCTCGCCTCCCTCTCCTGCTTGCGGGAGAGGGAATGAGGGTGAGGGCAACAAGCAAGAGTTTCAGCCTCAGAGCAATCTGAGTTTTGCAGTAACCACCCGATCCTGGTCGCGGGACGGGCGGAAATTTAGTTAACCTTATATTGGAGAGAAGTCATGGCAAAGTTTGAAGTCACCGCCGAGCCGCGTAACGAGCAGGGCACGAGTGCGAGCCGCCGCCTGCGTACCGCTGGCAAGGTCCCTGGAATTCTGTACGGCGCGGGCAAGCCGGCCGCGAAAATCCTGTTCGATCACAACGCGATTAAGCGTCAGCTCGAGAACGAGGCGTTTCATTCGTCGATCCTGACGGTGAAGGTCGGCGGCGAGACCGACCAGGCCGTGTTGCGCGATTGGCAGATGCATCCGTGGAAACCGCAGGTGGTGCACGTGGATCTGCAGCGCGTCAGCGCGACCGAGAAACTTCACATGAAGGTGCCGCTGCACTTTACCGGTGCCGACGTTGCGCCGGGCGTCAAGCTCCAGGGCGGTATCGTGTCGCACGTGTTCAATGAAATCGACGTCACCTGTCTTCCGAAAGATCTTCCGGAATTTCTGTCGGTCGATCTGTCGCAGCTCAGCATCGGCGACTCGGTACACTTTTCGGACATCAAATTGCCGGACGGTGTCGCCATCACCAGCCTGGGCCATGGCGGCGACAACCTGGCGGTAGCGGCGATCATCGCGATCCGCGAAGAAGTCGAAGCACCGGTGGCCACGGCGGAAGTGGCGCCGGCAGAAGGCGCAGCCGCCGCACCGGCGGCGGGTGCTGCCGCGCCGGCCGCAGCAGGCGACGCCAAGAAAGGCGAAGCCGCTCCCAAGGCCGAGGCGAAGAAGCCCGAGGCCAAGAAGTAAGTCAGGCCGCCGGAATGGCAGCCTGAATTGCGATGGGCATCTCATTGATCGTGGGGCTCGGCAATCCGGGCCCGGAGTACGCGGAAACCCGGCACAATGCCGGGTTCCGTTTTCTGGACGCCGTGCTTTTCGGTTCTGGCGTGCGACTACGCCACGAGTCGCGTTTTGCCGGTGATGTGGGCAAGTTGAGTGTCGGCGGCAAAGAACTGTGGTTGCTCGCGCCGCAGACATTTATGAACCACAGCGGTGAGGCCGTCGCGAAGCTGGCGCATTATTACAAGATCCCGGTGGACGAAATTCTGGTGGTGCACGATGAACTCGATCTGGCACCGGGCGCTGTGCGCCTCAAGATTGGCGGCGGCAACGGCGGCCACAACGGATTGACCGACGTGACGGAGAAACTGGGTTCCGCCGATTACCTGCGCTTGCGCATCGGTATCGGTCACCCGGGCTCGGCGGCACAGGTGGTGTCGTTTGTGTTGAAGCGGGCGCCGGCGAGCGAGCAGGCATTGATCGATGAGGCCATCGAGCGCGCGCGCCAGCATCTGCCCGACATCGTGCAGGGTCAGTACCCGAAAGTAATGAACGCGCTGCATACAACGAAATCTTAAATTCTCCCTCTCCCCATTCATGGGGAGAGGGCTGGGGTGAGGGGCGTTTGTTGATGCCCTCACCCTTAACCCTCTCCCGCGTCGCGGGAGAGGGGAGTAAGCGATAAGGCGAATAGAGCTATGGGAATTAAATGCGGTATCGTGGGATTACCGAACGTCGGCAAGTCCACGCTCTTTAACGCGCTCACTAAGGCCGGCATCGCGGCGGAAAACTATCCGTTCTGCACCATCGATCCGAACATCGGCATCGTCGAAGTGCCCGACCCGCGCATGGCCGCGCTGTCCGAGATCGTCAAGCCGCAGCGCATCGTTCCGACTACGATCGAGTTTGTCGATATCGCCGGTCTCGTGGCTGGCGCATCGCAGGGCGAAGGGCTCGGCAACAAGTTTCTGTCGCATATCCGCGAAGTCGACGCCATCTCGCATGTCGTGCGCTGCTTCGCCGACGACAACGTGATCCATGTCTCCGGACGCGTCGATCCGCTGTCCGATATCGCGACCATCAACACCGAGCTCGCGCTCGCCGATCTCGATACGGTTGAGAAGGCGATTGCGCGTACGGAAAAAAACGCCAAAGGCGGCGATAAGGACGCCGTCAAGCTGCGCGAGATCCTGGTGAAGGTTCAGGCGCAGTTGAACCAGGGCAAGCCCGCGCGCGGCGTCACGCTCGATGCCGAGGCGCAGAAGCTGCTCAAGCCCGTCGGCCTGCTCACGACCAAGCCGACGATGTACATCGCCAACGTCAACGAGACCGGCTTTACCAACAATCCGCAGCTCGACAAAGTAGAGAAGCTCGCCGTCGAAGAAGGTTCGGTCGTGGTGCCGATCTGCGCCAAGATCGAGGCCGAGCTGTCAGATATGAGCGAGGAAGATAAAGTGGCGTTCCTCGCCGACATGGGGCTCGATGAGCCTGGGCTCAATCGCGTGATCCGTGCTGGTTACAAGCTGCTCGGTCTTAACACCTATTTTACTGCCGGCGTCAAAGAGGTTCGTGCCTGGACCGTGCGTGCGGGTGCGTGTGCGCCCGAAGCGGCCGGCGTCATCCATACGGATTTCGAGCACGGCTTTATCCGCGCCGAAGTCACCGCCTATGACGATTTCATCAAGCACCGCGGCGAAGCCGGCGCCCGTGACGCCGGACGGTTGCGGTTGGAAGGCAAGGAATATGTCGTGCACGACGGCGATGTCATGCATTTCCGCTTTAATGTGTAAAGGAGGCCATGTCTTTGTCGGAACAAAGCCCATAATGCGAGCTCCGCTCCGTTCGTCCTGAGGTAATAAAATCGCCCTTTCTCTTGCCGGAAACCGCCGTTGCCGGTATCTTTTGCGCCCCTTTTGGCTATGTAGCTCAGCTGGTTAGAGCGCGGCACTCATAATGCTGAGGTCGGTGGTTCGAGTCCACCCGTAGCCACCATATTTTCAATGAGTTACGACTGGGATTTTTTCCTCCTTTTTCTCAGCGTGACCAAATCGTGACCGATTTTCCTGATTTACGTTCAGAACCGCTACCGCGGAGCGGGTATTCTCCGGTGCAAGGTGCGCATACTTTTCCGTCATCTGCACCGACGTGTGCCGCAGTAACTCACGGATGGACGCAAGGGGTACTCCCGCCTGCACGAGCCAAGCGGCACAGGTGTGCCGCAGGTCGTGAATGCGAAATTCCTTGATCCCCGCTTTGCGGCAGGCGGTTCGAAACGATTTCTTCACGTCGAGTATCCGCTTTCCTTTTTTGCTGCAAAAAACCCAAGGACTGTCCGGGCAGTACAGCGTCCGGAAACGCGCGCGGTTCAAAAGTGCTTGTCGAGCCGCATCGTTCATCGGTATCGAGCCACGGCGTTTGCCTTTCGTGTGTTCGGCACCGAGGTAGAAGAGCCCATTTGTAAAATCCACGCGCGACCACTCCAGCCCTAACATCTCCTGCTTGCGACAACCCGTATTGAGGGCAAGATGCAGAAAGTCGACTAGGTGCTTTCGGACAGTTTCCGCCGCCCGCAACAGTGCGGCGGCTTCATCGTCCGTCAACCACCGGACCCGTCCCTCGCCCTGCTTGGGTTTACGACCCATCACCGGGTTCGGGATTTCCCACTCCCACTCACGCCGCGCGTAATTGATGGCGGCACACAGCACTGCCAGTTCGCGGTTGATGGTTGCATCCTTTATACCGGCAGCACGACGCTTGGCGATGTAGTTTCGAATGTCGATGGCTTTGATCTCGGTGAGCACTCGCCCGCTGAACTCTGCGTAGAGATGGCGAGCGCACCTGCGATTTCTGGCCGCGCTTCGATTTTCGCTTTGCGTCGCTTGCAGGTAGGCCAACATCAGATCGTCGAACGTCCTGGTTGGCTCCGCGTCCCATTGGCGCTGCGCATGCGCCTCCAACGTCCACTTGGCTTCTAGGGCCCTCGCTTCCTTGAGGTCTTTCGTGCCAGTAGGTCGCCTAGTGCGGCGGCCGTTTGCGTCGGAGTAACTGACCCACCAGATCGGTGAGTCTTTGCGTCGATATGGCATTTGAGTGCTCCATAACGCGCATCCGGCCCAACGCGATTGTCATTATGCGCTTGGGTAGCGGTCTGCGCTATCCAGTCGCGTACGGCGTGGGCAGGGATGCGCACGGCTCTGCCGATACGTACGATGGGAAGCTTGCCGGTACTCACGAGCCGATTAACTGTCCGGATAGAAACCGACAGTTGCTCCGCGGTATGCGGTATCGACCACAGAATCGAATCGGTCATTTTGCTGTTGCAAGTCAACACTAAGGCGAGGATAAAACACCGCATCGAAAGCGCGCGGCTCTAAAAATAATATATGGCCGTGGCGGCAATATATCAATACCAATTTGGCAATATATTTATCGAATCGTTTTTGGGCGCGAGGCGGCGAGGTATCTGCGACGACGGAGAGTGAGAAGTGGTGCTTAGTTACGCTTCTTAAAAATCATCGATGGATTTTTCTTCTCCTCCGGATTGCGCTCGAAGTAGGGCGGGTAGTACTGCACTTTGCCGGTTGGGTCGGTGGCCATCGGTTGATCCAGCGGGAAGGTGAGCTGTACCGGCGCGGGCAGGGAATAGATGTAGAGCCCGAGCAGCACGATCACCAGCGTCTGCGCGACGATCACGATCGTTGCCCACAGCGGCAGCTTCTGGCGCGGACGCAGACTTCCGTCCTGGCTCATGCGCTTTTTGTTGGTGTTCAGGATATTCGTCAGGCGCCGACGGGTTACATCGTCAGCGTTCTCAAACTCATGGATGTCGGCCATGGTTATTCTCGTTCGTTCAGTCTTGTTGTGATTTACCGCTTACGTTTCGTCAGGTCGATCAAAATTGCCTTCGCCTGCTTCAATTGTACTTTGCCTTTTTCCTTCGAATCCTCGAAGGCCGCGATATAAAGCCGCGCCCGCAGCCTTCCGTCGGCCTCGAAGTCCTGATCGTCCAGAAGCTGATCGACGCTCTCGATCACGGACCCCAGCAGTTCCGCGTCCAAATGCTCCGTGTCCATCCAGCCCTCGGGGCGCTTGGCGGCCTGCTCGATCTCGCGCGCCACGGCGCTGCCGATATTGCGCGCGTAGTCACTCTCGGTGAAGAAGCGCCCGAGGCTGTTCTCATGCTTGCCCATGGCGCGCGCTAACTCCGAGCGATTCGCTCCAAAGTCTTCCTCGATGATGCGGTCGAGATTACGTCGTCGGATTTCGTAAATGTCCATGCGCCTGCTCTACGGGATCGAGGCGATCACTTTAGCATAGAAGAAAATATATATCCAAAATGTGATTGACATACATTACCAAAATGGTATTGTCATTTTAATCCCCAACGCGACGGTCGCGGCCCGATATCGCCGCGAAAAGACCGCATGAGCATCACCGCCATGGCCTGGGCGTGGAAGCAGCCGTTGCCCCCGACCGAGAAGTTCATCCTGCTCGCACTTTCCGACCACGCCAACGACGAGGACTACACCTGCTGGCCGTCGTTAAAGCACCTCACCCGCAAAACCGGCTTCAGTCGCCCGACGGTCTGGAAGACCATCGACCGGCTGATCGCGCTCGGGATTGTCGCGCGCGTGGGGGAGTCCGCGACCGGTTCGACCAAGTACCGCATCGAGGTAGGTAAGCCGCTTACCCAAGGTAAAGGCGTTACCCAGGTATCGCCGTTACCCGGGGTAGGTAACGACGTTAACCGGGTAGGTAACTACGGAAACAAAGTAGGTAACGACGTTACCCCTAATCATAAAGAACCATCAGTAACCATCATTGAATCATCAGGGGCGGTCCGGGAAGCCGAAAACGCTTTCGCACCGCCCGTCATCACTCTCCCGTTGAACGCGGGAGCCGACTATCCCATCACGGACACCCAGTGCGCAGAGTGGGGAACGCTGTTCCCTGCGGCCGATGTATTGCAAGAGCTGCGCAAGATGCGGGCATGGTTGCTCGCAAATCCCCGAAACCGCAAGACGCGCCAAGGCGTCCTGCGTTTCGTGACGTCCTGGCTCTCGCGTGAACAAGACCGTGCGCGGATCGCGCACCAACGAGTTCACCATGAAACCTATCAGCGAGTGGATAACTCCGCTCCCGCCCGCGTGCGACGCGCCTACGAAGCACGCGAGCGGGAGCAACAGTCCCGGCAATCCTCGGAAGCACCCATCGACACCGACGCCGAGCGCATTGACTGAACGCCATATCCAGCTCCTCTGGGAGCGGATGGCGAAGATCTACGGGCACAAGTGGGTGAGCAGTTTCGGCGCGGCCGACGATGGCACGTGGCTGTCGGGTCTGCGCGATGTAACACCCGAACAGATCGGCATCGGGCTTGAGCGCTGCCGCATCCGCTCGGAACCGTGGCCGCCCACACTTCCCGAATTCCGCGCCCTGTGCAAACCCGCGGGCGCACCGTATCACCACCCGTTTCCGCGTCTGCCCAAACCGCCGGTCAATCCCGCGATTGCCGAGCGCGAACTCAACAAGATGCACCAACTGCTCAAGAGGTTCCGTGTATGAAAAACACTCCCATCATCTCGCGCAAGACGTTCTTGCGCTCGCTCCAATCCACGCCGCCGCTAAAGCGGGGCAGGGTAGTCCCACTTCCGTCCACCGCCCTGGAGGCCATCGAGTACGGCGACCCGGCCCGTGTGCTGGAGAGACGCGAGTTCATCGGGTTCGGCTGCGGAGCGTGTAAGCACCATCGCCGAAAGTCCGACCGCAGCGCCTTCCACTGCGATATCGACATCGGGCTATGGCCCGAGGGCACCAACAAGACCTGCCGTCGGTTTTCCCGGCGCCGGAAAACTGACGAGCGCTAACCCCGCTGCGCGAGACGAACAATGAAAACAGCAACGCACATCTATTCATCCGATATTCGCAACCACATGGAACGCTGGGCACGCTGGCGCATCTACCGCGCCACCGGCGAGCTTGGCTGGCCGCGCAAAACCCTGCTCGGCAAAATTCTCGATGGCTTACCCTCAACGCGTTGCCCCGTCTGCCAAGGTCGGGGCAAGGTGCCGGTACCGGTAGGGCGGTTCGGGAGGGAATTGCCGTGGAAACTATGTTCGCAGTGTCACGGCGACGGCAAGGTCAAAGCCGATCCCCACGGCGAGAAAGCCAATCCCGCCTTCATCAAGGGCACCTACGATCCGACCTTCGGCGATGATCCCCTGTGCCAGAAAATCGACTGGATCGTTTGCAGCGAACTGACCGAATACGAACGCTCAATCGTCATCTGGGAGTACACCCGCAACGGCACGCAGACCCATAAGGCGAAGCACCTCGACATCTCGCAAAGTTATTACAGCCAACTGCTGGGCGCGGCGTTGGATAAGATCGCGCGGGCGGTAGACGCGTGATGCAAAATAATTATTCGCGGAGGTAGAAACACCCCTTGACGGCGAGTAATAAAAACATTACCATTTTGGCATTGTCGCAGTACTGCGTAATCTCGAACCCGGCCCGAAAGGCGCCGGGTTTTTTATTGCCTGATCGAAACCGCGTTTCACTCAGTACGTAACGAATAAGGCGTGGCATGGACAACGTGCCTCGACGCCTCTACAATAAAGATATCTTTTTGATATACGAGAGGGTGAGATGTCTGGTAAATCGACGAGCAAGACCAAGACTGGAACGCGCGGCGCTGCCGGGGGCCAGTTGCTGTTCCGGTATCGCGGAAGCGACACCATCGCCGGCGTGTCGCGCCGAACCGCGTCCCGTCTGGCCAAGACCCTGGGTCTGACCGAAACGCAGGCGATTCACCTGGCGCTCGCGCGCTTGGCTCAGGAAACGCTTCCACGCTACGAGGCGGACGACGCCCCGCTCACGGAGAAACAGCTTCAAGCGATCAGGCGACTGGAACCGCAGGGCCGGCTCGTCACGAGCGAAACGCTCTTCGCGTCGTGAGTTCGCCAGCGCGGAATTTCGCCGCACCCAAGCCGGGCGATATTGTGTGGTGCCGGTTTCCCCAGGAGAAGAGTCTCCAACCGGCACCGAAGGCGCGGCCGGCGTTGGTGCTGCGGGTAGGTCAGATCGAAGGTCACCCGGCGGTGGCGATTGCCTACGGCACGAGCCAAAAAGTGGAACGACTCTTCCCCGGCGAGTTCGCTATTTCGCCTGCCGATGGCGCGGCGTATACCGCCTCGGGATTGAGTTACCCGACCAAATTCAACTTGGCACGCAGCATCGAGCTGCCGTTCAACGATCGCTGGTTCGCCGTCCCGCCAGCCGCCCCGTTTGGTCAACAGCCGAAACTTGGTGTGCTGCATCCCGCGCTGATGAAGCGGGCGCAGGCAGCGTTCGGCGCCGCCGCGCCCCTTGCGCGGACACCGGGCAAACAGGAATAATCTCTCGCCATGAGTACCGTCCGCCTTTCCAGACTTTTGTCCTACCAGCATTGGAAGGAAGTACTAATGCAAATCACGCCGATGGGCTGGGTTGCCACCGCCGGTTGGGGCGTGGCGATTTTTCTGCTCGGCTGGATTTACGGAGCGCGAGACTGCTTTAGGTGAGAGTAGGCGGTTCACGTTATTGCTGTCCGTATCACCCCGCGCCCGGCCCCTGAGCTGGGCGTTTTGTTATTCGGTTCGATTCATACCGGACCCATTCCATAGCTGCTTTGAGTTTTCGCGATGCGTAGATTGCACGCATCGCGCGTCCGCATGACGCGGCAATACCGCACGCGGACGAACAGCAACAACCACCAAACCCACGCACACAAGTCTTGAAACTTGGTAAGGCCGGATAGGCTTCGTGAGATACACGAAGCCGGCGCCGCCACGCGGCGTCCGGCTCGGAGGGTTGCCCCCTCCGAGATCTGCCCGTTGCACGACGCGTGCGATGGGCAGGCGGCCTTACCAAGTTTCATTTTCACTTCACACCGGGCGGGCTTATGGCGACTCGCAAAAAAGAACTGTCGCGTATGAGCCACGTCCGCTTGTTGGAATCGGAACATGCGCAGTTCGAGGCGGCGGCGAAGCGCCTGGGTCAACCGCGCTCGATGCTCCTGCGCCGCGCGGTGCGCGACATCATCGACCGGCCAGCGAACCTGCTCGACAAGGAATTGGGCGCCTTGGCCGAGGCGGTGTATCAACTGAAGGCGGTCGGCCGAAACCTCAACCAGCTCACCCACGCCGTGCATATCGGCAAGGTCAGTATTGTGGAACCAGCAGCCCTCGATGCCGTGCGCGCCGCTGTCGTCGCGCTCGATGCGCGCATCACCGACTTGATTCAGAAAAGCCGCCTGCGCCGGGTGTTGCGGTCGTGACCGATCAAGACCGAGAGAAGGAAAAAGACCTCCTCGGTCATGCTCGTGTAGTCCGACCCTCGATGCGCGGGCGTGGAGCCTCGCCGCCCAAACGTGTGAAGGCGACGTCGCTCAGCCTTCAAGAACGGATACGCACCGCGCGCGGGCTTCCCCAAGCAGTCGCGAAGATTACTCGGTTCCACCGCAACGCCACCCAGTGCCGGCGGCATTGGACGTACATCTCTCGGCGGGCAACGCTGGAGCTGGAAACTGAGAAGGGCGAGTTACTGAAGACTCTGGATGAGCAAAAGGATGTGCTCGCCGCTTGGGAACTGTTCTTCGATCCGGGCCCTCGAAGCCGCAACCAAATGAACTACATGGTCTCGGCGCCGAAGGGTTCCTCGCCCGAGACTGTCCACAACGCCGCTCGGGAATTCGGCAAGGTTGCCTTTGCCGATCATCAATACGTATTTGTGCTGCATACCGACAAAGCGCATCCGCACGTGCACTTCGCCGTGCACATGCAGGGCCAAGGCAAGAAACTCAATCCGCGCTTGAAAGACCTGCACCGTTGGCGCGAGCTGTGGGCCGAGACCGCGCGCAAGCACGGCATCGAGATGGCCTGTTCGCCGCGGTCCGCGCGCGGTGTGGGGCGCCGGCGTCCGTCGTCGCCGATCTATCACCTGCAACAGCGCGGCATCGTGACAGAGCGTACAAAACGGGCCGCGAAGGAAACGGCGTTGAGCGGTGCCGACACTGCCTGGGAGCAATACCTCTCAGCCCGCAATACCGCCGAGCGCCAGGCGTATCGGCAAAGTGCCGTCCAGCTGCGCACCGCTGCCAAAGGCTGTGTGCCGGCCGAACGCGCGAAACTCGAAGCGGCAGCCACAGAGCTTGAGCAATTCGCCGCGCGCATGCCGGCGGCGAAGACGCGCCGGCAACAAATGCGCGAAGCGCTGGCAAAGCACCAGCAACAAAAATCGTCAATCGATAAAGAACATGAAGACCACGAGCGCTGAATGGTTCGGTGCCTCGCGCAGTCGTTTCATCTTAAAGCCTGTCGTCGTTATCTAACTGGAGGATCATTCCGTGATTCGTCATCGTTATCTTTTTGCCATCGCATTTTGCTTACTCACCGTCGTCGCCTGCGTCGGTCCCGCTGAAGCGGCCGGGTTCTTCGGCGGCCTGGGCGGCTCGCCCTTCGAGCGTGCGTTGCAGACCGTCGTCGATATCCTGACCGGTACGCCGGCGCGTTTGACGGCAATCATCGCCGTCGCCGCCTTCGGTTACTCGATGTACACCGGCAATATCAGCCTGCGCTGGGGCATCTCGATCATCCTCGGTATCGCCATCATCTTCGGCGCCGCCGAGATCGTGAACCGGTTCGCCGCGTAATGCCCGATCGACAATGGACCAGCTCGAAACCGACCCGCTCTTCGTGGGCCTGACCCGGCCCCCGATGAAGATGGGTGTCACGCAGTCGTTCTTCGTCATCAACACCATCGGCTGCGCGATCCTGTTTCTGGCGACCAAGTCGTTTCTGATCCTGTTCGTCGGGGCGCCGTTGTTCCATGCCATCGGCTTTCTGATGTGCCTCAAAGACCCGTGCGTCTTCGACATCCTGTTCATAAAGATGAAGTGCATGAAGTCGCGCAACCGCCAGCTGTGGCGCGCCAATAGCTACGACCCCTGGTGACACCGTGATCCTGAGCAAACCGAATCCAAAGTTCAAAACGGTCGCCGCCGGCGAAGCGCCCGTGTCCAGCTACATCCCGTACACGAATCACTACAACGAGCACACGCTGCTAACGAAGAACGGGCAGATGTTGCAAGTCATCAAGCTCGAAGGCTTTGCCTTCGAGACGGCGGATACCGACACCCTCAACATTCGCAAGGCGCTGCGCAACAACCTCTTCAAGAGCATCGCCGGCCACCAATACGCGCTGTGGTCGCACATCATTCGGCACAAACAGTCGGCGTATCCGGCCGGCGACTTCGCGCCGGGGTTCGCGCGCGATCTTAACGACCGCTGGCGGGCAAGGAGTAGCGGGCAGGCGCACTTCGCGAACGACCTCTATTTCACCATCCTGCGCCGCGGCCACGGCGGCAAGATCGGCAATGCGCAGGACTGGTTGCGCTCGCTCGGTCACAAGACCGACCACGCGCAACAACTCTCGCACTACAAGGTGATGTGTAAGGAACTGACGGAGATCACGGAGCGCTTTATGCGAGCGCTCTCCGATTACCACCCGAAGCGCCTCGGCATCGAGCAGACGCAGGCTGGTCCGATGTCGGAGCCGCTGCGTTTTCTGTCCCGTCTGGTCAATCTAGAAGACCGGCCGATCTTGGCGCCGAGCATGGATGTTTCGCATTACCTCGCTTACAAGCGGCCCTTCTTCGGGGCGCGTGCGGTTGAACTGCTGGGTGCTACGGCGGAGAGCACGCGCTTGGGCGCCATGCTTTCCATCAAGGAGTACGGACCGGAAACGGCGGCCGGCATGCTCGATAGTTTCCTCACGCTGCCGTTCGAGTTCGTGCTGACGCAGTCGTTTGCGTTCAGCAACCGCTCGGAGGCGTTGAGCGAGATACAGAAGCAGCAACGCATCCTGCAGCAGACCGACGACTTGGCGTTATCGCAGGTCGAGGCCATCAACCAGGCGCTCGACGATGCGAGCGGGGGCGAGGTGGCCTACGGCGAGCATCACCTAACGGTCATGCCCATAGCCCGCGACCTGAAGGAACTCGACAAAGCCATCACGGCCGTCGAGTCGGCGTTGATCGATCTTGGCATCACACCCGTTCGCGAGGACATCAACACCGAACCGGCGTTCTGGGCGCAGCTCCCCGGCAACTTCGAGTACATCGCGAGAGGCGCACCGATCAACACGCGCAACGTCGCGGGTTATCTCTCGATGCACAACTACCCCGGCGGCAAGGTCACCGGCAACCACTGGGGATCGGCAGTGACCGTGCTTGAGACAACCTCGGGCACGCCGTACTACTACAACTTCCACGTCGGCGACGTAGGACACACGACGATTATCGGCCCGACGGGTACCGGCAAGACGGTGTTGATGAACTTCCTGATGGCGCAGTCGCGCAAGTTCAGCTCGCGGCTGTTCGCCTTCGACAAGGATCGCGGTGCGGAATCCTTCTTACGCGCGATTGGCGGCAGGTACCGAATACTCGGCGGCGGACAGCCGAGCGGGTTCAATCCGTTGCAGCTCGCCGACACCAATGAGAATCGTGCGTTCCTCGCCGAGTGGTTTGCGGCGCTCGTGACCTCGCATAATGAACCGCTCGCGGCGCACGACATGGCGGTTATCTCGGATGCCATCGACGGCATCTACAAGCTGCCGCGCAAGGTGCGCACACTGGAGAACATCGCGCCGTTCTTTGGTATCGGCGGCCCCGGTACGCTCGCCGGACGCCTCGCGCAATGGTACGGCCGGGGCACGCGTGCCTATCTGTTTGGCGGGGGAGAAGACATCCTCGATCTAACCGACGGCAACATCTTCGGCTTCGAGATGGGCGAGATCCTGGAGGACAAACAAGGATTGCCGCCCGTACTGCTGTATCTCTTCCATCGCATCGGCCAGGCGCTCGATGGTACGCCGACCCAGATCGAACTCGATGAAGGTTGGGCGCTCGTGGACAACCCCGTGTTCGCACCGAAGCTCAAAGACTGGCTCAAGACCATTCGCAAATTGAATGGTCATGTCATCTTCGCCACCCAAAGTCCGGAGGACGCGGCGAACTCTTCCATCGCCGATACGCTGGTGCAGAGCGCCGCGACGCAGATTTATTTGCCGAACCCGAAGGCAACCGACGTTTACAAAAAGGTATTCAAGCTCACTGATCGGGAGTTCGACCTGATCCGCAAGCTCGACAAGTCGAGCCGCTGTTTCCTTATCAAACACGGTACCCACGATTCGGTCGTCGCGAAGCTAGACCTATCCGGCATGCCAGAAGTCGTCTCGGTACTTTCGGGCACAGCCGCGAGTGTGCGCCTGCTCGATGAGATTCGCGCCAAGCACGGCGACGATCCATCGGTGTGGTTGCCCATCTTCCAGAAGGAGGCATTACGTTAATGAAAGCCATCTTTGCCTCTGAAACCCTGCGGCACGGAAAATATGCCGTGTTCGGAGCGACCGCGCTGCTGCTGGCGTCCCTTCCCTCGGCACGTGCCACCGTGGTCTTCGATCCCACGAATTTCTTCGCCAACCTGGAGCAGTACTACACCTCGATCGAGCAGTTACGAAACGCCTACAACCAGCTCGACACCATGTACCACCAGCTGGAATACGCACAACGCCAGTACGAGGCAATGCGGCATCCGAACTATTGGAAGCAGTTCATTTATCGTCGCCCGGACTGGCTGCCGCGCGACTGGCGCCGCACGCAAGGCATGTTGGCCCAAGGACTTAATCCCGGCGATGCGAAGGATGCGAACGTCTACGACGCCGCCGTGTATGAGCACGGCGCGAACTTCCCGAAGGTGGAATCGAAACTGATTTCAGGCGATCCCAATTCGCGTCGCGTGAAGCAGTACGAACTCGAAGACGACGCGGCGGCGAAAGCGGCCGGCGCATCGAAAGCCGCCTATGTCGCGTTGGCCGGTGATCCGGAGCGGGGCACGCGCGGCTACCGTGAACAGATCGACGATTTCGCCAAACAGATTCAGGGCATCGCCGATGGCGATTCCGATATCAAAGACGTGCTCGATGTGCAGGCCAGCATGCAGGTAATCCAGATGCAGATGCAGGCCGATACGCTCGCCCTGGTTCAGCATCAGCTGCAGCTCCAGTATGCGCAGGCGAATCGCAATCTCACCAACACCGCGCAGTCGGCAACGTTCTTCGGTACCTCACCGCTCGAACACGCCAAGAAGTAGGTAAGCACCGCAGGCGCTAACCGATTTACCCGTCGTTACCACATCCATCGGAAGCGCGTCTTCCGAGGGAATTCCTTTTCTCTCAACACATAGGAGCCACCATGAAACACTCACGCTTGTTTCTTCTCATCGCCGTGTTCGCCGCGCTCAGTGCCTGCGTAACGAATCGCTCGGACCTCAAGTCACCCTGCGCTGGCTGCGACGACAGCATCCAGCCGCGCATTAACCAGAAGGCGTAAGCGCGTCATGCGCGCCGCCTGGGTAGTTGCGCTTTTGGTCCCCCTGACCGCTGCTGCCGATGGCATGGAGCCGCCTGCGCCCAGTGATGCACTCGAATACTGGGCGCTCGGCGGCAAGTCAGCAGAGCAGGTCCATTCCCCCCTTCTCGTTTTCAACCAGCCGTATCGCGTTGAGATGGCCGCGAAGACACCGAGCGAAGAAGCAAAAAAGAAATCCGGCGGCGGAGGATTTTCGGTTCAAGCGGGTGGTGCGGGTGGCGGCTCGTCGGGCGGCAGTCGCTCGCCGCAGCGGACTTCGCCGCGTCAGTCGCAAGCCGCAGACGGTAGTGCGCCTACCTACGGCGGCCCGAGCGATGCGCGCGCGGCCACGATGGACAACGGCTCATCACGCAGCACCAACCCCTGCAGCGGCGACGGCTATCACGACAACGTGATGTCGCACGGCCTCGATACCGCGCGCACGAAATGCGAACTCCATCAGCTCGACAAAAACCGTTGGCAACTGTGGGCGCTCTCGGGCGGTGACCCGCTGGTTCACAAAGTGATGGAAAAGCAGCTCGACAAAGGCCTCGATCTCTTCGGCGTACGGAAATAGAAGGAAACGGACATGAGCTACGTCAGCGAATTCATCAGCTATGTGGACGGCACCTTAAGCGGGTTCACCGAATCCACGTATAACGCCCTCGTCACCTCGCACCAGACCGAAATTCTACTGGTGCTGACGATCTACGTGGCGTTGTACGGCTGGGCCGTATTGAACGCGTGGATAGAGACCACGCTGACAGATGCGGTGAAGCGAATCGTGCTGATGGCCGTCGTGGTGATGCTCGCCACCAAGTGGGCCTACTTCTCCACGTTCGGGTACGACGTATTCACGACCGGCCCCTCGAAGATCATCGCCGGCATGACGCACGGCGCAATGGACCCAGCCTCGCTCCTCGACCAGGTGTTCGATAAAGGTGTGAAGGCGGGCTATGCGTTGATGCAAGAGGGCGGTTGGAACGACATGGGGTTGCTAGTCATTGGTGCGGTGGTTGTGTTTGGTACCGTCATGACGGTCGGTTACTCACTCTTCCTCATTGTATTGGCGAAGATTGCGCTTGCCATCCTGCTCGGTCTGGCGCCCCTGTTTCTGCTATTCCTGCTGTTCAACGCCACGCGGGATTTCTTCGGCCAGTGGCTGCGCCAGATCTTCAACTTTGCCCTGATCCCGGTGCTGGTGTTTGGGATGTCGGCGGTGATGCTGAAGTTCGTCGATTCCTCGCTCACGCGCTTGGAAGCCGCGACCACAAGCCGTCTCGGTGAAGTGACGTTCCTGCTTCTGATCGGCTTCATCCTCGTAATGCTGTTGCGTCAGGTCATGGGCATTGCTTCCGGTCTGGGCGGCGGTGTGCAGCTTGCCACACTCGGCATGACATCGCGTCTCGGCGGAATGCTATCTGGGGCCGGCACCAAGCTCGGCACCACCGCCGGCCGCATGGGTTGGAACAACGCCTTAACGCAGAAGCTGCGCAATAGCCCACTTGGCAACGCCGTCGGCCAGGCGCGCGACCGCATCCGTTCCACTGTTGGCCTTCGCAAGTAAGGACTCCTCCATGAAATTGCCTTTCTCCAGATCGGCGCGCGCCGCGCAGCCGAACGATCCGCTCGACTTCGATTCAGCGAACGATTGGCACGCGGAGAAATATTCTTCCGCGTTGGCTTCACGCAATCGCTGGCTGCTCGCAGCGATAGTCTCCGCCGTTCTGGCGCTGCTTTGCATTGTCGCGTTGGTCGGTCTCACGCCGCTTAAGACCGTCGAGCCCTACGTCGTCAAAGAGGACAGCAAGTCCGGTTTGGTCACGGTGCTGCGACCGATGCGGGAGGAGGGCATCACCGCGGGCGAGGCGCTGCGCAAGTATTTCCTCGCACAGTATGTCCAGGCGCGCGAAATCTTCGACCCGACCGACATTCAGCACGCTTACCAGACCGTGATGTTGCTGAGCGACATCGAAGTGGGGCGCGAGTACGACCGCTGGATCAACCCCGACAACGCCAGCTCACCGGTAAAGCTATACGCCGCGAAGAAAGTGAAGCGTCTCGTCAGTATCCGTTCGATCACCTTTCTTGCGCCCGACACCGCGCAAGTGCGATTTACGGCAATCGAGAAGTTAGACACCAGCGAGCGCCCGAGCTACTGGATCGCCACGCTTCAGTTCAAGTTCGTTCAAAACTCGGCCGACGAGGAAGAGCGACTCATCAATCCCGTCGGCTTCAAAGTCACCAGTTATCGCATCGACCCGGAGGTCACTAAATGAAATACCCGCGAATGTTGTCTCTCAGTGCCGCGTTGTTGCTCGCGTCTGCCGCGCCGGTTTGGGCGGAAACGAGCCCGACTCCCATTGCCACGGATGCCCGCATCCGCTTTCTCGCCTACAACGAATTCCAGGTCTACCGGGTGGTCGCGAACTATGGCTACGCGGTGACCATCGAGTTCGGGGCCGAGGAAGTCATCGAAACCGTTTCCGCCGGTGACACGATTTCGTGGCAGATCGTGCCGGCGGGCCGTCGTCTCTTCATCAAACCGATGGAGCGCGATGCGCATACCAACATGACCGTCATCACGACGAAGTACACGTACAACTTCGATCTGGATGCCGTGGAGGCGAAGCCGAGTTCCGCCTCGCAGACCTACCTCATCAAGTTCCGGTACGCCGAAGCGATGGGTGTGATGAACACGGGTGCGGCAGGCAGCGGCGGCAAGGCCGGGTCGCCGGCAGCCGCTACTCGTGATTTCGTTAGTCCCGCGCGCCGTGCCGGCGACTTCAATTTCGATTACCGGTTGAAGGGCGACACGGAAGTCATGCCCACGTTTGTTTTCGACGACGGCGTCTTCACCTACTTCCAGTTCGCCGACAAGCGCAACAGGACGCTGCCGGCGATCTTTCTGGTGGACAAGGACGGCAACGAGTCGGTGGTGAACTACCGCATGGAAGGCGAGTACATGGTGGTCGAGCGCATCGGCAAAACCTACACGCTGCGCGGCGGCGAGTCGGTCGTGTGCGTGAAGAACAACCGGCAGGAAGACGTTGCCGTGCGTCCCCAGGAACAGAAGCAGCGGGACAAGAAGGAGGAGGTCTATGAGTAACGAACGCAAAGAGCCGGGTGCAGAGCAGCAGGCGCCCATAGCGCCGCAGGTGGAAAAGGAAATCCCGAGCTTTGTCACGAACAAGCCCGCGAAGAACAAGCTGTTCCTTATCGGCTTCGTCGGCGTTCTGGGCGTGCTCTTTTACTTTGTCCTCGCCGGTAAGGAGCAACCGTCGGACAAGAAAGCGGCACGTTTCGAGAGTGCGGTCGGTGTCGGCGGCATTCCGGCGGACTTACAGGAGAAGATGGACGCGCTCGCGAAGGGGTTGCCTCCACCGGGTAGTGCGCCCACGCGGCCGGGAGAGCGGTCAATCCAGAATGCGCCTGATGCCTTGGAAGATGCGCGCCGGCATGCGCCGGCCGTGGTCTATAACCAGCGCACCGGAGCCAGTGCCAAGAGCAACACCGGCGCGACTTCGGCGACTTCTGCAACGGGTTCCGGAGGCAGCAGCAGTACGGTAGCAGGGGCGCAAGGTGCCGCAAACGTTTCGCCTGTCGCGAGCACCAACGTTGCGTACTCGAATGCGGCGACGGCGTCCGCGACCATCATGGGCAATCGCGACTTCATTGTCGGCCAAGGCAAGCTCGTTGATGGTGTGCTCGAAACGGCGGTGAACTCCGATCAGCCGGGCATGGTGCGCGCGTTGGTGAACGTGGATATCTACGGCGACTCCGGGCGGTTGGTCCTGCTGCCGCGCGGCACGCGCATCGTCGGGCGTTACGATGCCGGCATCGTTAAGGGTCAGACGCGGGTGTTCATCGTCTGGCAGCGCGTGATGCGCCCCGACGGTGTGGATCTTGCCATCGAGTCGCCGGGGACAGATGCCTTGGGACGCGCTGGCATGGGCGGGGATGTGGACAACCACTTCTGGCAGATGTTCGGGGCGGCGACGCTGCTCTCGGTCATTGGTGCTGAAACGGCCACTGCGGGAGTGAGCCCTACGCAGGATCAGAACAACTCCATCGCATCGCTTCGTCAGGGTGCGGCTGAGAGTTTCAACCGTAGTGCAGGCTCGGTGCTGGATCGCTATATCGACATCAAGCCTACGGTCACGGTGAATCAGGGGCAACTCATCAAAATCTTCGTATCGAAAGATTTGATCTTCGATCAGTCGTTGCAGGCGGGCTCCGCGCCCCAAGTCATTCGATAGGTTCATTCGATGAGCGAAGCACTCCGCACATTTCTCGAACCGATCCAAGGATTCCTCACTCGCGACGGCGTGAGCGAAGTTTCCATCAACCGCCCCGGTGAAGCGTGGATCGAGTACCGCGGCGACATGGAACGCGTCGATGTCCCCGCTTATAACATCGACACGCTGATGCAGCTCGGACGCCTGGTGGCGCAGGCGACCGAGCAAGTCGTTTCCGAAGAAAATCCTCTCCTATCCGCCACCCTTCCCGAAGGCCATCGCGTGCAGGTGGTGTTCCCGCCTGCATGCGAAGTCGGTTCCGTCGCATTCTCCATTCGCAAACCCTCCACACTTCAATACGACCTCGACACCTACGAGAAGATCGGTGCCTTTGCCGTGACCAGAACCGAGGCGCACCGCGATCCTATGAATGACGATCTGCGTGAGCTGTACCAGATGCGCGCGTTCGGCAAGTTCATTCGTTGTGCCGTGCGCGCGCATAAGAACATCATCATCAGCGGTGGCACGAGCACGGGTAAGACGACGTTTCTCAATGCGATGCTGCGAGAGATTTCAACGAGCGAGCGCATCATTACAGTGGAGGACGCGCGCGAAGTCGTTTTGCAGCAACCGAACCGGTTGCACTTGCTCGCCTCGCGCGGCGGGCAGGGACGCGCCAAGGTCACACCGCAGCAATTGATTGAAGCGTGTCTGCGCTTGCGTCCCGACCGCATCATCATGGGCGAACTGCGCGGTGCTGAGGCATTCTCCTTCCTCCGTGCAGTCAACACAGGTCATCCCGGTTCGATTGCCACGCTGCACGCCGATACGCCGGCTATGGCCTTCGAGCAGCTCGTATTGATGGTGACACAAGCGGACCTCGGGCTGGAGCGCCAACAGATTCTCGACTACTGCCGTTCCATCGTAGAAATCGTCGTTCAGTTAAAGCGCGGCGAACATGGCCGCCGCTATGTCTCCGAGATTTACTACGCTGCGGCCAACGCATGAATCGCCGCCTTGTCCAGGGCACGCTCGGTGGCGTCTTTGCACTGATCGCCGCCAGTTACGCAGCCTCGGTCGTGTTCATGTTCTTCGCGCGTATCGATACCGATCTCGCACGGCCGTGGTCGATCTTCCAGTACCTCTACTACTACGGCCAAGACCCGAAACTCTCCAAGGCGTTTCTCCTTGCCGGTGTCGCGGCCGTCATGGTCGTGATTGGCATGCTGTATCTGGCGCTGAACTCGAAGACACCCGACACCTACGGCAATGCGCGCTGGGCGCGCCGGCATGAAATTAAGGAAGCCGACTTGCTCGGCAGTGCCGGAATCCTCATTGGCAAGCTGTTCAATACCGATCTGTGTGCGGAAGGTCCGTTGCACGTGCTGGTCTTCGCGCCGACACGCAGTGGTAAGGGTGTGGGGTTTGTGGTGCCGAATCTGCTGCACTGGCCGGGCTCAGTTATCTGTCATGACATCAAGGGGGAGAACTTCCGGATCACGAGCGGCTTTCGGGCCGCGCACGGTCAGAAGGTGTTCTTCTTCAATCCCGCCGATCCCGACGGCAACACGCACTGCTACAACGCGCTCGATTTTGTCTCGGCTGAGCCAGGGCGGCGTGTGGACGATGTGCAGAAGATTGCGCATCTATTGTTACCCGGGGATGCGAAAGACTTTTGGCCGGTGGAAGCGCGCACGTTGTTTGTTGGACTGTCACTCTATCTTCTCGACATCGAGCCGTATCCGGCTACCTTCGGCAACGTGTTGCGGACCACACGTATGCACGCGAACTTCGTTGAGTTCGTGAAGGGCGTTTTAGATCAACATCGAGGCCAGCTCGATCCGAATGCCTTTATGGCGTTGAATGCCTTTCTGCAGAAAGCGCCGAAGGAACAGTCGGGCGTGCTCTCGACACTCAGCTCCGCGTTGGAGCTGTGGGCGAATCCGGTGATTGATGCCGCAACGTCGCGCAGCGACTTCGACCTTCATACCCTGAAGAAGGAGCGCACGACTATCTATGTCGGTGTGACCCCGAACAACCTGCGCCGTATGAAGCCGCTGCTGCAGGTTTTCTATCAGCAGGCGCTTGACTTCCTTACCACCAACGAACCCGGTCCCGATGAGCCACACAACGTGCTCCTGCTGATGGATGAGTTCACGAGCTTGCAACGGATGCAGCAGTTCGAGGACTCAATAGCATTTCTGGCGAGCTACGGAGTGCGCCTGATGACGATTATTCAGTCACCCTCGCAGGTGGAGAGCTACTACGGTAAAGCCGGAATGCGGACCTTCTTCGCTAACTCGAAAATCCGCGTGGCGTACGCGGCGAATGATTACGAAACCGCCGAGATGATTAGTCAGCTGCTCGGGACGAAAACGATCATCCGCCGCTCCAAGAGCGTGTCGCGGCCGATAGGTCTAACTGGCAGCAGCAGCGGAAGCACGAGCGCCTCGGAAAGCGAAGTCGCTCGACCGCTGCTCCTGCCGCAGGAACTGCTACAGCTCAATCCCAAGAAGGAAATCGTCCTAGTCGAAGGCTATCCGCCGGTTAAGGCGAAGAAGATTCGCTACCACGAGGACAAGCGTTTTGCGACCCGATTGCATCCACCGGTCGCGGTACCAAAGGTGAATATTGTGCTCCATGCGCCGATGCCCTCGGCGCCGGCGAACGCACCAGCGCTGAATGAATCGGAACTCGCGGAGGTGCTGAGCGCTTTGGAAGGTACAGAGCCATCGCGGAACAGCGTCAGCAACTCTCCGACAAAAGACAAACCCTGAATACCACGATTCGACCCGCACTCTCCCGTGCGGCTTGTAGTGGCGGCATCCCCCTTGTCGCCGCTCTTTGAGTGCCGCTCGCTTCCCCGGCGGGCGGCGCTTTCTTTTTTGTCACTTATTCCACACGGAGTTCGTCATGTACATCTTCATGCGTGGCATTCGCGAGTCGCTCACGATCGGTGACGCGATTACCGTCACGGTGCTCGGCGTTAAAGGCGACAAGGTGTGCATCGGAGTCAATGCGCCGCCGGACATTCCAGTGGAGTGCAAGCAGACTGGCCAATGCAAACACCGCGAACGTGAAAGCCTTGCTTCAGACACAACGCCTCGACGCACGTGAACCCGGCCAGCGACAAGCGCACGGTTATGCGGTAGGGCGTTGGTGTTTACCTGCTGCTCCCGGTTTTGGGTGGCGGAGGTACGCCGCCTCTCGCGCGCCCCATCACTGTTGCCTCGCGCAGCGCCGGAACCCGCAGATGACGCGGAACCCGGCACGCGCTCCGCAAGTCCGCACGTTTCCCCAGTGAAGGCGGCGCATCCTGCGCCACCCCATAAACCAAACAGGAGCACCAATCATGGCAAAAAACGCCACCAACGGTAAGAAACCCGACCTCATCGCGTACAGCGTGCGCAAGACCGACGCCGGCGAGTTCTGGACTCGCATCGGAGTCGCGTGGAAGCACACGAACACGGACGGCTTCAACGCCGACCTCGCGGTGTTTCCACTCAGCGGCAAGATCGTCTTTCTGCCGCCGAAACAAAAACCGGAAGGCCAAGAAGAGCCGGCTGCGGAGTAATCACCGCAGTACACGTCGGCGGCGTGAGCCGCCGACGTCTTTTTGTTCTTACATTTTCAATACTTCCTTTATCAATTTTTCCTGCCTTTGCAGTCTTCGTGTGCGTCTCCTGACGGCCAGGAACGGACGCTCATGTTCGGCGCGAGACAGTAGTGCCCCCGATTATCGATCTAGAAAGGACGCCCGGCCCCTTTACCTCAGAAGCGCTCGCCTTCCAAGAAAGCCAGGGGACGTACGTGCGTGGCATTTGTCAATCCGACATACAGGCCAGTCGGGAATGGGTTCAGTCCAACGATGATCAGGAGGAAGCCTCTGATACCCTTTCGCGATTTTGTGTGGCAATCCAAAATGCTATCAATGTCTTTTTGTGAGGGTTCAGGTGTCCCTTGCGGGTGCGTATGCCAATCTCCAACAAAGTGCAGTCCTTCGCGGTACATGCGATTGATCTCGGCCTGTTCGCGCCATCTACTCGGTATGAACCAGAACTGACCACGCCGATCGCGACTTGATGGCCCGGTTGCGCGAACAACGCTGATTACGGAGTCTCCATCGAACTTTGCAAATAGCTGCCCGCCTGCTTCGTCGCGCCCAGCGAGCTGACGGAATTCAAGCAAGTATTGAAGCACCTCATCCGACAGGACGACGCGTTCGCGCAGACCAGGCAACACATATGTCATCACGTCGGCGCACCCACTCGGCACGCACGGCACAACTCCGACTGGCGCCAAGATAGGTGCTGTATCCGCGGCTTCTCGCCCAGTCCCCCAAAGACATCTACCCAGTGTGGGCTTACTGTACCGCCATGCGCCGTGACCTCGGCCTCGGTGCTGGTCCAGACACGCCATTCGCCAGCTTCAGAATTACTCAGCAACGCATCGATAGCCATTGAAGCCAGCATCGCTTGAGCAAAGCCCAACGCCGCCGCACCGAAGGGTGTGTGGACGGCGCCACACACAGGAACCGTTTCAACGTCCTCGGGCCATTCCGTGATATGCAGGTCCGCGCGGCCGGTATTTGAGAAATGACATCGCAGACACGGACCGGAGGCCTTCAAGAGAACCCCGTGGGCCGCGCAGGCGTAGGGTTCAACCCAACCATAAATGACTGGTGGCATCGGCACTGCCGAATGCTGCAAGTCGCTGAGCGCCGCGTCCGCATTCCAGTTGCCGGTAAGGCTCAGGATCAAGTTGGCGCGTGTCAGTATCTCTGAGTTGTTCCGGAAGATTTGCTGCCATGTCTCCGGATACGCCACGACACCCTCGTGGTGGGGAAGACTTCGGCGAAGCATCGAGGCGACTGCTTCGGCCTTGTTGCGTCCGAGAGCATCCGCCCCGAGCACGTGCCGGGATGCATTGGCCAGATCAAACACGTCGGCATCAATCAATGCGAGATTTCCAATTCCTGATTGCGCGAGGAATTGCGCGATACGCGCACCGAGGGAGCCCACACCAATGATCGCGACAGTCTTGGCCTTCAGTTGCGGAAGATGCGCGTCAGTGTATCGGCCATGAACCCACGCGGCCTCGGCGCGTCGTACTGGAAGCCGCTCGACTTTCGCGGCCGCCGCCCACTGCGAGACAATACCGCCTGGTTCACCCTTCGCTAACGGGTGCCGTTTTTTTCCCTTACCGCGGGTAATCGCGACTGACAAGCGGATCGCACCTAGCGCGGCGGGCTTGGGTGTGCGATCGATGCAGAAGACGACGAGTACTTCCCGCGGCCAGTTCTTGGCAATCTGGCGCACAATCTGCGCACCCTGTGGACACGCCCGATCGAGGTACCTGAAGAGCGAAGTTCCGTCAGTCGGGTACTCGCTTGGTTTCGGCGCTTGTGCAAGTGGGCATAGTACGGCGACGCACCTTTCAGGTTCGGTATCGGTACCAAATCGGTTCCTAACCCACTGCGTCGCTAGCTCGCGCGGGTCGGCGATAACCACCATATTCCCCGCTCTTGCCGCTTGCACGTGTTGCACGGCGGATATTTCTTCGAGCAGGGAGATTACCAGCGTGTCCGATTCATTGGCGCAGTGAACCCAGTAGCGCTCAAAGTCGCGCGCGAAATCCCCTTGGTGCTGGCCTCCTTGCAACTCCTTTATCAAGGTTGCCGCGCGTGCCAGCTCATGCTCTACGACGTCGGTTGGTCGAGTGTGATCGAAGGTGGTACCGTCTTGCTCTATACACAGCACCCCATCACGCTCGATGTGCGGCATGTCACGGTTGTAATTTACAAGTGCGACGCGCGGTAGTGTGTAGGGAAAATCAGGCAAAATCAGAAGATCAATTTCTGGCACGTCGCCAACAGACGCAAGTCGCCATCCACGAATTGGCGAGCGAGGGCGATAACGTGCAAGTTCCTCCGCAGTAAGCGACCGGGCGCCGGGATATCTCGAAACGAGATTCTTCTCGATCTCGGCGATATACGCCGTTACCTTTGCCGCGTCCCATGCATTCATGGGTGGCTAAGCGTAACCGTGACCGCCCTTTTTTTCGACGGCAGGCGGGGTCCCACCGACAGTTATGTACGGTCCGCCCGAACCGGATGGTCCCTTTGACCCGCTATCGTCCGGGAGATTGGAAAACCAATCCGTGGCAAAGAACTTGTCCCACGCCTTACGCGCATCGGGACAGCTGCACGTCGAGCTATCAAGGACTTCGAGATGCCGAAGATTCTCGGCGAGCCGATCCCTAAGGTACGTGGTTTTCGGATCCGGATTCCCGGTGGTGATGTTCTCGGCAACGATCGGATGACGAACAACGGTTGAGTCCAACAAACGCCGATAGATGGCACTTGCGGTGTGGCGCAACGCGAGGTCATCCCGCGCGCTACTAGGCGAGAATCTTTCGGTCACGAGTTTTGTGATGCAAAAACCGCTCGCGACCAGGCCCTTCCAGCTGGGACGGTTTCGCACGAACTTTTTTAGCAGCCGAACAACGCGTCGCAATTGGTCATCGTCGTCGCTTGGACTGAGTCGTTTAACTTCCCCTTCGAACCAGTCCGTCACGGCACGCGCATCGGCCGGCTTCCAGTCGAGGCTTGCAAGTTCCAGACGCTCGACCGTAAGTAATCCCGCAGGCGATTCGCGACGATACCCGGGCATATCAATGTGGTAACCGTCAGCATAGAAAACCCGAGCACAATTGTCTCGAACCTCCGGCTGTTTGTTGAAGTTGGAACTCCGATCAGCCAGAGCACTAGCCAACATTTGGCGCACCTGCAAGGCACTCACCGCAGCGCCTTGTGTGCCGACAAGTTGGGCCGCCTCAAAATAGACCCCGTCGTCAATATCAATGTCTGCGACGGTGCTTTGTACCATCGTCTTCATGGCATACGAGCCCTGAGAGGCTATCAGATAGGGTTGTGGCTTACCGGCGGCTGCCAAGCCGACCTTCAGCCGCTTCCGATTGATGTTTCGACGCTCGCGCATTTCCGTGCGTTGCGACACCGGCAAGGCCACCTGATCATCATGGTAGCGTGCGAGATCTTTTGCGCAGTCAATCACGTTGTCACTCCTTCTATGCCGTGTCGGTTGGTTGCATCGAGTAGAAAAGGTTGCGGATTAGCTGACCCTCTGCGTTCCCAGCGTCGTTGCAAAGGCTGTTCGTGCGATCCGCATCGGTCAGTGCCTGAGCGGTCAGCGCTTTAAGGGCTGCGGGCGACGCATTATCGAGCGTGGCCAGATCACTTTCTTCGCACCGCATCGGCTCACGCGGAAATTCCACGACACGACAAGGTATGCGCACGTGCCGCGCGAGTAGCTTGGCGACGTTGGTCACGCCAAAGTCCTGCGCATCGATCGATACCTCGGCAGCCGTTGCACCGAAGCGCCACGTTCCGTAGCCCCAGTGCGTGTCCTTTTCATCAATGAGAAAGCCACCGAGGCGGCTCGGGTTTCCCGCGCAGTAGATCTCGACCGGTCGCGAACCGGCGATCTGCAGCGCGTCGAGAAGTGTCACGATGACGGGATTATTCGCCCAGAGTCCTCCGTCGGCGAAGACATCATGCGTTTGCGGATCACGTGCAGCAAGCGCCTCAAGCGAGCGAAAAATCGGAGCAGCGGTACTCGCCATGCACACGTCGACGAGCGAATAGTTATCGTCGCGGTGGTTGCTTTCTGGAATGTGCGGCGTCTTGAACACCCAGGCGCGATGGGTGCGCATGTTGACGGTCGGAATACACAAGGCGACCTGTGACTCCTGATAGACCTCACCGAGCGTTGTCGTGCCGTAACAGTCAACGAGCGCGGCACGCAGCGCCTTCGCCCCGGATGCGTTAATCGCGCTTCTGAAAGGTAACTGAAGCGCAATTCGCAACGTACTTTGGGGTACCTGACTAGGAAAGATCGCGCGACCGCATTTGCGGTAAAGCGCTGTCACACGTTGCATAGGTACTCGCTTGGCTATCGCGCAAGCAAGAATTGCACCTGTGCTGGTTCCCGCGATGAGATCGAAGCCGGAAGCTAGGTCGAGTGCGGGTACGCCACGCTGGCGCGCAAAACCGCTTGCGAGCGCATCCAAATATGCGGCCGTATACAACCCGCGCATTCCGCCGCCAGAAACACTCAGCGCCCGAAATGGTCGAGAGTCATCAGGATTGGTCTCCCTCCGCGGCACTCAGCCTCCTCAGAAGTGCGTTTAACTCAGTTTCCAAGCGCCTGCGTGTATGATGCCGTCATAGCGCCTTTGGTGCCAGCGTGGTCAGCGGCGCCTGGATATACGGGTTTTGCAATGAATCGCCACCGAATCATGGAACTGCGATATAGCATCTAAATGAACCGTAGAATCTGAAATTCCCGGTGCGAGCCAGCGGTGATATGGGACATTCCACGTTTCTCGGGTGTGTGCGAAACGTCCGCTTCGGGTCGAGAGCGGGCGAGTCAGACCTTCCCGGACCAGTTCTCGCATCGTAGCGCCCGGGTTAGTGACCGCTTCGGGTCGAATGTGGACCTGATAGCGACCCGCCGGTCCCTTGATACAAAAAGTCCGGCTTTAGCAGTTGTAGTGTGGGGCCGAGCGGTCAAATCAGATCAGCGAATTCTCCGCAGTACAGTGTGAAATCACAGCGCGATTGCGCGAATGTTCGCACTGTGAAGACGCTCATGAGATAGAAACAAGCCGGGGCAATGCGATTTCATTGTGCAGCGATCACACTCTTCGAGGTAAATATTTTTGAAGTCTGAAATACTCTGTCGGGCGACGCCCCACAGGGAACGAGGAAGAAGGCAAAGCTGAAGGTTGTAAACAGAGACCCGCATGCCTCGGTAGTGCAGCGTGCGAACCGCCTGTTCTAGTTGTGGCATATAGTCGGCCGGTTCGATCCAGAGGTCATTCCAGTTTTTCTTTACGTACCCCATGTGCTCCATCCCCATCAAGGCCACATGGTTGACGAATGGAAAATTTCGGTAAATAAACTCAGCAAGCTGCGGCAACCGTGCGTAGGTTTGTTTGTGAAGTACCACTCGGATTTCTAGATTAAGACCCGATTCCGCGCAGTTATAAAGACCTTCCACCGTTTCATCGAACGCCCCTTCCGCTTGGACGACATAGTCATGTATGCCGGCAATGTCGGCATAGAGCGGGACGGCTGATGTGAACGCTGGATGTTTTACGTCCCCGATCATTTGGGTGAAGTTACGATCGCGATAGCGGCGACCATTCGTGAGCATGTGGACATACGTGCTGGGCAGCTTTTCTTTTAGTGAGTGAAGAATTGTTACAAGCCCATCCCCTAGTAAGGTTGGTTCTCCGCCAGTGATTCCAATTGCTTCAGGACTATTCTCGATTAGGGATATAAGGCGCAAATGCTTTTCCGTAGCGTCGCTGTCTTCGACGTCTTTCGGGGGCTGCGAGCACATAATGCAATTGCTATTGCAACGATCAGTAGTAAATATCGTATTGTGTTTGGAGTCTGGGCGATAAACGATTCTCATCGAATCGGTGCCCGGCTCTATACGGACGATGTAACCGGGCTTGAGTCCTTCAACGTCCGTAATGTTTACGACAGGGATTCCGAGCGCTTTGTAGTCCTCTTCGGTAACTTCGTGCGAGGAAAGTGCTGCGAGATATCCCGTTAGATTTTGGTCCCGAATTTTTGACAGATCGTCAGCCCAATAAACGTAATCTGAACGCTGCTCAGCAGGCTGCAGATCTCGCGTTACGCGGGCGATGATATGGTGGTCCAATCCAATGGACACACCGCGTCTGGTAAGTTTTATGACCATTCGGGTTCCGGCAGGCGAATTTCAGCAACGCTCGCCTGATTGATCCAGGACCAAAAAATCTCGTGGAGTTCCGCATTGCCGTTTTGCAACAATCCAAAAAGGTGATCAAAGATCGCCATATTCTTTTTACAGAATCCGCTCGTGGCACGATTACCGAACATGTCCTGCTGTGTCGCATAGTGATAAACGGGATCTGCACCACAGTACGGCTGGTATGCGCAGTCAGAACAGCCGGCAAGCGCCTCATTACAAGAGGCGGCGGCAATCGTTTGCATCGTTTCGCCAAAGAAGATGTCTTCGTAGCTATTTTCGTGAACGTTGCCCAGACGAAAACTCGTGTCACCCATCTCCGCAAGCATTCGAGCCTCGTCCGAGGCGTATACATCGCCATCATAGTTGTACACGACGACTCCAAAACCAGCCCCGGCGGGCGACTGCAGATCAACGAAGCCGATCGGATATGGGGTCAGCATCTTTTGCAACAGCATCGTCGCATAGGCTTCAGTGAAGGAACGGCCTTCTCTATTAACGCGTACTATGTAATCGAGCGCCTTTTTATAGAACTCGAAAAATTCTTCCGCCGTATACCCTAACGCCTTTACCGTCTTAACGGCAAAGCCGTACGGGCTTAGACTTCGAACGAATATCGATCCGAGATCCATTCTCAAATATTCGTCGATGATCTCCGTGGGGTACTTGAGACTTAGTCTCGTGGTAGTCATGAGAGCCGATACCGTCTGTTTTCCTAACGCTTCCTGGCATCGCTTGATGTTTTTCACCGTGACAGCATGCGAACTCCCGCGCGTAAACGGGCGGTTACGATCATGTATGTCAGCCGGACCATCTAGGGAAGTCGAAATCTTAATATTGTGTTGTTTGAAGTATTCGAGATGGTCGTCGGTAAGTGTGGATAGATTCGTGCAAATAACGAAGTCAACGTGTTTACCGACGGTTTCATTTCGCGCTTTCGTGTAACGAACGATCTCTTGCAACAAGGGGAAGTTTAGAAGTGCCTCACCACCTTGGAACTCGCACGTTACAGCAGGGGCCGGCACCTTAAGCATCAAATCGACGCTTCGATGTGCGGTCTCCTCCGACATGTCGTAGCGAAGCTTGTCCTCGCTTTGCCGGGATACCTGACAATAGGGGCATGAGTGATCGCACCGCAGACTGACGACGAAGATGTGTAGCTTCGTGAATCCCTCAAGGAACGACTTTTTCGTGCGATACTTTGACGCCATGATCCGTGAATGGATCGAAGCCCGGTCGTCGGACAGAAAATATTTAGCTCGTAAATCGAAGTACAGTTGCGAGGCTGTATCCAGTTTGTTCTCGACGAATTGACTGAATTCAAACCCAGAGACGTGCTGGAATTCCCCGAGGTCGTTGGTTAAGAGCACTTGACCATCTGAGCCACGGCGAAATCGGAATGGCAATAACGAATAACCCTCCACTGGTTTTAAATAGTGTTCGAGACCATAAAAGTCGGTGCGGGCCATTGCAATTACTCCAATGCCCGTTGACACGAACGATCGAGAAAATAATTCCAAAATGCGAGAACAACTTCGCGAGCGTCGGATTCGAGTGGTGTGTTTGGTTTAACCGCTACCACCAATCGATGTCGGTCTATTGTTGGCAATACCGTAACACTGCAATGCTCGCGAAACGCAGTTTGCGTATCGGCAAGCGCCTTTCGGGTGTAGATAGAGGTATGTACAGTACGTGAAACTTCGGGGAATCTAGAAAAATCGAAACTCACGGTAGCTACTTTACCAACCGATTTTCGTTCGATTTTACTCCGGGAAGATCCGGCCAAGGAGAACCCTCTCCAAACGCTCTTAGGATGAGAGCATCACGAACCGATGATGTTTGCTTCATAACTTGTTCACGGACACGAAAATCCACCAGGCTGTTACAAAAATCCAATATAGTGGCTTTCAATACATCTGGCGCAAGAGACGATTTTCCTCGAATCTCCACAATGACTTTTCCGTCAGATGTTGCATCAAGGAACAGATAGTAGCGATCGGTAAACCAGTAAGCCGCCTTAAAAATAGCATCTTCTGTATACAGGCCCTTGTCCACCGTTATCCTGGCAGAATCCCCGAACTGGTCCTGTTCGATCCCAGGAAACATCGCGATTAGTATCGCGATGAATAGTGCGATTGATGCGAGTAGTGTGACGAATGTGAGTCGTGGGATGAGTGCGAACTATGTGAATAGTGTTCCGCGAAAAATAATTTGCCAGGCATCGGAAGCTTATTGAGGACTAAGACTTTACTTACGTCGAGGGCGGTAGTCGTGGGCGCTTGTGACGTGCTGGCACTCGCGTTGTTGGCGCCAACGATAAGAATGCCTACAACGAGACCACTTCCAATAGCCCGAACTACTTTTTGACCAAGCCGATCAGATTTGAAAACGCGCAGCGTTTTGTTGACCTTCGGTAACTGGTTCATAGCCTCTCCTTGTTCTTTACTCCCCACCCAGATGAACATCTTGATTCTGCGCCGAAGTAATCACAAGGGATGTTTGTAAGTCATTGATTTGGCATTTAGTCGCGGCGGGAGGCTTGGCAGTGCAAGCCCTTTTCCATTGTCGGTACCAATGGATTCGGTATTCAATTGTCGGCACCATTCCCCTGAACCATTGGCGAGCAAGACGCATATCGTCTCTGACGGACTATTGCGGCTCTAAAGTATTCACCATGTTCAATTGAGAGGAATCAAAAATCATGGAGCTTCAGCCACGACAAATTCTGATTTTTCTTGGCACTTGGTCATCGCTGTTGCTGGGCATTGTGGCAATTGTTTTTTATTTCTCCTTTGTGTCGGATGTTGCATTAATCGCTCTCGCGCTGTCACTCTTCGCGCTTTCTCTTGCGGTTCGATGCTACGGTATGCTGACAATAAAACTTCCGGAATCAAAATGAAGGATCGATAACATTATTACGCTTACATTTAACCTAGTAGGATCTGGCGAACTACCGATATTGAGCAATCACACTTGATAACAAGGAGATAAAAATCATGGAAAAGATTCTTCGCCTCATCGTTGCCTGCGTATTCTTGATCGTTCCTCCCAGTGTCCTCGCCGGCGTAGCCAACGGCAAACTCCAAATTCACTACATCGATGTCGGCCAGGGGGACGGTGCCATCCTGATCTCTCCCAAAGGTGAGACCGTGATGTTTGACAGCGGCAACTCCAAGGATTGCGCCAAGCCCCTCGCGTACCTGGAATCCATCGGTGTAACGGAAGTCGACTACCACGTCACCAGCCACTACCACAGTGACCATATTGGCTGTGCCACGGAAGTGTTTGGCCAGGTGAAACTAAAAAAGGCAGCCTATGACCGTGGCCAATCATACAGCTCGAACGTTTATCGGGATTACGTCAAGATTGTTGGCAATAAGCGCACTACCGTCCAACCCGGTACCACGCTCACACTCGATGCCCAGAGCGCCAATCCCGTGCGTCTTAAATTCATTACCGCCAACGCCAATGGCATCCAGACGGATGACGAGAACGATAAGAGCGTTGTCGTCGTTGTTGAATTCGGAGGCTTCAAGGCGGAATTTGGCGGTGATTTGAGTGGTGAGAGCACCACAAAGTACAAAGACATCGAGACATCTGTTGCGCCAATGGTCGGTCCCATCGACGTCTACAAAGTCCATCATCATTGCAGTAGCCATAGTACCAATCCGACCTGGATGGCGACCACCAAACCGACCGTCGGGATCATCTCCGTGGGGGACGGAAACGACTATGGACATCCCACCGAGGCCTGTCTCACTCGCCTCCACGATGCAGGAATCAAAAAGACGTACTGGACAGAGCGTGGAAACGGCGCCGCCCCCGACTCCAAGACGGATGTGATTTCGGGAAGTGTGGTGGTGGAAGTGGTGCCGAATGCCAAGAAATACACCGTCTCGTATCACGACCACGCGGTGGATGAGTACGCCATCGCGGGTGAAGCCGAAGCCCCAGGCCCAAATACCAACAACGACATTTCCGATAAGAAATTGGCGTGGTCGAAATTATCGAATGTCTACCATCATGCAGATTGCGATGTCGTGAAGCTCATCAAACCCGCCAATATAGTTTTCGGGGACACACCACCGGCAGGAAAGACGCTGCATAAGGATTGTCCTAAGAAGAGCCGGTGAGGATGTTCGAGTAAAATAAAGTAAGCACAGCTCCACCAGTGCTGTCTTTTCAATCGGAGGAACGGCATGACCAATAGCGATGACGCTATGATCCGGATAGCACAGGCTCTGGAAAAGATTTCGCAGACTCCATTTCTCCATACAACGGCCGGACAACTGGTGATATTGGTTTTCGGGGCAATCCTCGGAGCCCTCATCACGTATTTAGTAAAGTGGTGGGAGGAATCGCGCGACCAGGAACGGAAACGGCGGCTGTTGGTCTCGCTGATTGGAGACGAGATCGTGCTGCGCTGGAATAGGCTGATCGGGAAAGGCTTGAAAGATCCCCTCAAGGCCTTCAATTTGGAAAATGTTGCTGTCCTTTGCCGAACACGATTTCAGCCCGGAGATTTGTACGTTTTCGAGCAGTGTGCGAACGATATTTCCCTGGCAACGGTGTTTAAAGACAACGCGGCCGTGTCTCAGATTATCTACGTTTATATTTTGGCGAGGGACTTTCGAGACACGCACGCTGCACTTTGTAAACGCTATGACGAATACCAAAAACTAAAGAACGGCCAGAAAACCAAGCGTCTGACGGCGGATGCGCAAGTGGTCAAAGAAAAAATAAGGATCATTTGGGGAAATCTAAAAACGATATATGAAGACATGGACTCGCAGATGCTAAGAATCTTCGAGCGCCTGGAAAAGGAATACGATGACTTTATTACTTCTAGCGCAACTATTCGGCAACAAACCATTGGTGAGGCCGCCGTCCGAAAAAAGCTAGAGAGTGTCGGTCAGAAAAGAATTCCTGGGGAAAAAATAGAAAAATCCAAGGACGGCCGTGAATAGTTGAATCCGGTATCCTCAAGGGAGACTGTTATGCACATAGCCCTTCTACCACATGTTGCTTGAACAGGTAGTTTCCGTGTCCGATCCGCCCGCCGGCACAGTATCAGCTGTTATGCAAATCGCTTGAGCGCGGATGAAGGCGTGTTTAGCCATTGCCATGCTTCCACTTGCTGACTTCCAACAGCGGGAGTAGTTTGTTTGTATGTGCTACAGCGCGATGGTCGAACAAAAGGCGAGGGCATTTGAACGGTGGCGGCGTGCTGAGTTTGCGCCCGATCGATTCAAGGCCATGTTTCACCAGCGTCTTACGGACGACAGCGTCAAGATCGGCAAGGCTCTGGAGGCAAACTTTTACGAGCCGCGGACGGCTGAAGAGGAACAGATCAAGCAATACATCGACGAATACCATCGCCGCAAGACGGCCGAATGGGAGGGTGAGTTGTTCAAGCAGCGGAAGCGACTCGCCGATGCCGAACGAAATCTGAAAGACAAGGAAACGAAGAAGGCACTCAACGACCAGCGCATCGCCAGCAGCAAGATCGCACAGCGCCTGGCGTGGCTCGCGGACCTGAAACGCACGGAATTGAAGGAAGGAGATTCCCGCATCTTTCCGTTTTGGTATGCACCCGTCCTCGTGATCGAAGGCGGCCAGTTCGTCGTCAGGCCAATGCGCTATCACTGTCGAATGAATGGCAAACCTGCGTCGTACGACAAGAAATATGACGGCCTCTATAACGCGCGCCGCGACAGTCTGGAAAAATTCTGGACACCAGTGTTTGGTCGGAAACACGGCATGGTCATGGTTTCGAGTTTCTTCGAGAACGTCGCGCAACACGACTACGAAAAGCGCGAACTGCGGCCGGGCGAGGAAGAGCGCAACCTCATCCTGCATTTCAATCCGCAGCCCACTACAGTAATGTTGCTGGCCTGTGTGTGGGACCACTGGCAATCGCCGGGGGAAGATGACCTCTACTCGTTCGCAATCATTACCGATGAACCGCCGCAGGAAGTGGCTGCTACCGGCCACAATCGTTGTCCGATTCCGCTCAAGGAATCGAACGTCGAAGCGTGGCTTACTCCGGAAGGTCGATTGCCTGCCGAACTCTACGCCTTGCTGGATGACAGGGAGCACCCGTACTACCAGCACGCGCTAGCGGCTTGAAGGCGTCGTCATGGTGGAACAAGTAGGCCGCGCCCGGGCACCCGCCTACCAATTGCGGCTCGACGACATCTTAGAAGGAAACGGGAAGCTGTCCGGTGTCTGCGGTATGTGCCGTCACGCTAACCCAGTGGACGTTCAACAGCTTCTTGCAAAGCACACCAAGCATGAACGCTTAGTGATTTTGGAAGACCGATTGCGTTGCCGGAATTGCGGTGCAATTGGCAAAGGCGCTTGCTCGTTCCGCGTTGAGTGGCCTTCGTGACCATCCGTGCGCATCGGCCGACATGGGGGGTGAAACCGAAGGTTTCAGGACGCTAGATCTCTACACCCCTCTGTTCGGTGCGATTTTCAACGACGAGATCGAACCGTACTTATTTTGGGCAACTGACAACAAAGGGGGCGAAGGCGGTTCGCGAGTTTGCCGACAATGATCTGACGTCTATCCACGAGTCGTTATTGTGAGGCCGGTTTTATTGTTCCTGTATCCGGCTCGAATTCTTCACCCCCCGTCAGTAGTACATCGCATTCACCGCGTCTTTTATTGTTTTCAATCCACGGCTTTTTTACGTGCCTGAAGTCCAGGACTAAAGAGCCGTATCGCGGTGAGGCAAAGTATGTAAGTATCGATGGCCGTTCGGTTTCTCCGTAGCAATTGGGATGCGACCGGTGTGGCTTTGTCGCGCAGGAAGAGGGGTCTGCGGTTATCAAATAATGCGGCCTCTTTTGCTATCCACCCCAAACGTACAAACCAAGTAACAAGGAGGTTGCCCGTGTACATCAAAAACAATAACGCAGCACAAGTGCGGTTCGCGACAATCAACCTCCTATTGGTCTTGTTGGTGTCGGTCACATGGGCAGCGGCGGCAAACGCGGCATCCGCGAGCGGCGTTGACATCGTTATTGTCCCCCAAGGAACTCCGCTGTCTGCCCCCACGAGCACCACCAAATCAGTTCAATCGATCCAAGCGCTGGGTAAACCGTTCGCTTCCCCTGCGGAGCTGCAGAATCGCATTTACTACCTCGGTCGACAGATGACGATCGAGGACTGTAAGAATGATCCGTTCGGCAACGCCAGCACCGGAAATCTTTCCTATGCGCCTGGTTTTGTCTCCGGGCACTACGGCTATTGCCATAGCGCGCGGTTCTTGCTGCGCCATTTTGTCGAGGTCGACGATTGCTTTCTGTGGGTGTTCAAGTGCTCGAAAAAGCGCGTGTATGACGGCTGGGCCTATTTTACGGCCACGACGATCAGCAACGGCTGGAACTCCAAGATGCCCATTGACTCGATCGATCCTGTCGATCCGACGCTCAATCAGCTGACCTTTTTAACGGTATTTCATGATTGGGTCGTCACTGGCCCCATGGGCAACGCCATCATCATGAAATACGAATTGCTGTGTGTGCAATACGGCGGCGGCACCTGTCGCCGCGATCCGCTGTTCCCGGTGATCGAACGACCCGTGGGGGTCGCCCGGGCCGATTCGCTCGGGCAAATCACGCGCTTTTTGCATACCCCAAGCGAAGGCGTGGGCGACAACAAAATTGCCCAGTTTCAGGTCAACTTTGAGATCAGTAATCTCGGTCCGGGTAATTTGCGCGAACCCCCGGGGCCGGTGTTGTTTCCGGGAACGAGCTTTCGTTGTGACTCGGCCAATATCTTTGTCATCGGCACCGGGTTCGTCGAGCGTGCCTGTGTATTTAATTTTGTCGACGAGATATTCGGCACCTTAAGTCTCAACTTGAATTTTCCGCTCGGATCGAATAACTCGCTTGAGGAAGCGACCCACGTATTCGAGGCGATGTTTTATCCGCAGCTCACGAAACCCGTTCCCCCCAATGGTGGGGTCAAGGACGTCCCGGGCAATATTTACGCCGATCTACCGCGCGCACTTACCCGGCATACCGACAGCACGCTGAACAGCGCCAACCGCGATGCCGCGCGCGCGCACTGCCGTGTCGAATACGGCGAGGACTATGTGCAGAAGGGCTGCGTGAATACCCCCTGTGATTGTGACGAGTATCCCTTCGCCTCAACTAAAGAAGGTGTGCTGAACGCAGGCGATGACTTCTCCGTGCGACCGATTAACGCGAGCGACAACCAATCGGGTGGCGGATCGCTCGTCTTTTGGTATGCCAAGCAACGCATGCTCGATGGCGATACCTTCTACGTCTGGATCAAAGGGTCGGTGATGGGAGGTCCCCTACCGGGACCGCACCCGATCCTGTTTCCGATTGTCTATCCGGTACCGAATCGTTCCCCTCACGTGAACGCGGGACCGGACATGACTGGGGCGGAAGGAGAACGCATCGCGCTTCGCGGCACAGCCGAAGACCAAGACGATGTGCCCACCGTCCAATGGCGCTATACGCCCGGACCGAATGTTGATGCCGGAGCCACCTGCACATTTGCGAGTACGAGTCGTGCGGCGACGTTCATTACCTGTACCGACGATGGCACCTATACGGTCACGCTCACCGCGCAAGACGGCGTCAATGCCCCCGTGAGCGACAGCGCCCTCGTGGTGGTGAAAAACGCGCCCCCGGTCATCAACCTCGAGAAACCGACCGGTTGGCAAGTGTTCAAAGTCGGCACCTCGATTGCAATGACCGCACCCTTTACCGATCCCGGTACGAACGACACCCATCAATGCACGGTCAACTGGGACGACGGCAAAACCGAGACGTATAACGCGAGCAATGGCACCTGCAATCGCTCGCACACGTATACGAGCGCGGGGATGTATACGCTTACCGTGACCGTCACCGATGATGACGGAGGCACCGGGACTGATTCGACCATGATCATTGTGTACGACCCCGCCGGCGGCACTGCGAGCGGAAACGGCTGGTTGAACTATCCCGGCCAAACCGCCTTTGCGTTCCTCGGTAGCTATGTCGGTAGCCAAGCGCAAGGGTCCGTCACGTTCTCCGATCAGCCGTCCGGTCTCAATCTACTTGCCACGACACTCGAATGGCTCGTCGTGACCAAAAACGGACGAATCGCCATGAAAGGATCGGGCGACGACCGGGGCAAACGCGTGGGATTCGTGCTCTATGTGTATCGCGCCTGCGGCGGCGGTGTCACGACCCAGTGCCAATCCATCCCTAAGCATCGGCTACGCATGGTCATCTGGCCGCTGTCCGGTGGAAACCTGCCAGCGTTCGCACCGAGTCTCTATGACAATCAGCCGGGGGCGGGATACGATCTTGACGTGGCCGGCCCTAAGGACATTTATTCAGGAACGATCACGATTCTTAGATGACAGGATTGGGATGGGCAGGAACGCCATGAATTTCCTTATTGTGACCTGGGGGCGACTCCGATTTAGAGGGTGGAATTGAGAGCTTCTTTTTCGGGCGCTCGGAAATATCTGCTGATATAGGATTTGGTACCGATGTCTCATTGCGATTGGAACACGGCGATGGGGAGTTCTTTCATCGGTTCTGCGTGTGTTGCGTTTAGTACTCGCGCTGGTCCGATGACGATCATCGTGTACCCGAAACAGATCATTAATGAAGTTGTCAACACGAAATTGGTGTGCGGCGCGGCGGTTTATTTTCCGCCCAGAACCTAGAACAACAACAATCGTCAGTCTGGCGTTTAAAGGATTTCCGGGGCGCACTTTAGTGACATACACGATTTTCCCTGCTTGCACCACATTCACCGAATAGATCACGTGCCGAACTACACCTACGCCTGGGTGGTGCAGGTGCAGCGTCGTGGCACTCATAAAACGCGTAAAAAACATAGAAGCCGCTTTATACCCCAATGGTGTATATTCGATTTTTAAGAGTTTCGGGATTGCGCGGTAAACGGGTTTCTTCATGCACTAACCGCATGCCTGCTAAATATGAGCGCTGAATTTGCTTTAGAAAAGGCTGATTTCGAATCTCGCGCTGTTTCCCCCATGCGAGAAATGGGAGCCTACGAAGCGCTTTGGGATCAGCAGGGGTCCTCCTTCAAAACAATCGCCGATATGTTTCGCCAGCGTCCCGAGGCGATTCCCTCTAACTTTGTCTCTCAATCAAAGATTGTCGAATACAGCGCGAGAGCTATGGCGCATCTACGCGAAGCAGAAATTCATCGCTTCGGTGTCAGGGTGCACGGTGCTGGTGAGTATCCATTAAAGCTCCGTGATGCAACGCATCCAATAGAGCTTTTGTATTTTCAGGGCTGGTGGGACCTCGTGGAAACCCGGTCCGTTGCCGTAGTCGGCACTAGGAATCCAACACCTGAGGGCGAAGCGAGAACAAGAAAACTCGTTAAGAATCTCGTCGAAGATAAATTCACTATCGTTTCCGGCCTTGCGAAAGGGGTCGATGCAATAGCTCACGTTACGGCAATCGAATCAGGTGGATTCACGATCAGTGTTATTGGGACCCCGATTTCTGTCTTCTACCCAAAAGAGAATGCAGATTTGCAGAAGTACATCGCTGAGAACTTTCTGTTGATAAGCCAAGTGCCAATATGTCGGTATGCAAAGCAACGGCCGAATCTGAATCGAATTTTCTTTCCCGAGAGGAATGTCACGATGTCTGCGTTGACTGAAGCTACGATCATCGTTGAAGCCGGCGAGACATCCGGGACACTGATACAAGCCCGTGCGGCGTTAAGTCAAGGCAGAAAGCTATTTATCCTCGATAGCTGCTTTAGAAATCCCATCTTAACTTGGCCCGAAAAGTTCGAGAAAATGGGTGCCATCCGAGTACGAGAATACGACGACATTAAGGTCCATCTTGTTTCCCGAGAGACTAACAAAAATTGATGATTTAACCCGTGGAGACCATCATTATCTCGAACCTAATGACCTCTGCTATTACCTCGGCGAATATACCGCTCGCGGCGGTTTTGCTGTAAGCGAAACGAACCATCTCATCATCAATTTGAAAAAGCCCATGGATCGCCGTGGGCGTCCCGAGTGGCGCTACAAGGAACAGGCCATTACCACGGCCGGCCAGGCCCTTCGGAAAAACTTCACCGACCAACAATTGACCACGACACCTACCCTGGTGCCGATGCCGCCGTCAAAAGTGAAGGGTGATCCCGCATATGACGACCGTATGCTTCGCATATTGCAGGGGATGTGCGCAGGTGTTAACGCTGACATTCGGGAATTGTTGTTGCAGCGACAGAATATGCACGCGGCTCATGAGGGTGAACAACGCCCTACACCTATCCAACTAGCCGCTAACTATACGATTGATGAGCAATTGGTAGAGACTACGCGCAAGCTTATCGTTCTCTTCGATGACGTTCTGACAACCGGCGCTCATTTCAAAGCGGCCAAGCAAGTGCTACAAAATCGAATACCGCAAGCGGAAGTCGTTGGAGTTTTCATTGCCAGACGTGCGTCCAATACCGCTGAGCTTGATTTCGAAGATATTAATGCCTGAGAAAATAAATGGGTGATCCAGTTTCAACGTCGATATCGCTGGCTGCGCAACTGGTCGCCTCCACGATGCGGGAATTAAGAAGACGTATTGGACGGAGCGCGGAAAAGGCGCCGCCCCCGACTCCAAGACGGATGTGATTTCGGGAAGTGTCGTCGTGGAAGTGGTGCCGAATGCCAAAAAATACACTGTCTCGTATCACGACCACGCGGTGGATGAGTACGCCGTCGCGGGTGAAGCCGGTGTACCGGCACCTGGAACAAACACCAACAACGATATCTCCGATAAGAAATTGGCGTGGTCGAAATTATCGAATGTCTACCATTATGCAGATTGCGACGTGGTGAAACTCATCAAACCCGCCAATATCGTCTTTGGAGACACGCCACCGGCAGGAAAGACGCTGCATAAGGATTGCCCCAAGAAGAGCCAGTAAAGACGTTTGAGTAAAAAAATAAGTACGGTTTGATTGGCGCTGTGTTATCAATTGGAGAAACGGCATGCCCGATAGCAATGACACTATGATCCGAATTGCACAGGCCCTGGAAAAGATTTCGCAGACTCCATTTTTTCATACGACGACCGGGCAGCTGTTGATATTGGTATGAATGAGCCCGGGCTTCGGTTGACGGGGCTCGAGGGGCTGACATGCAATTGAGGTGGTTTTTCGTTCCACAAATACTATAGTAATCTATTTCGGTGCCACGCCCCTCCCGTCTCCACCATATCCATCGCATTGACTCAAACAAAAAGCATACCCACTGCTGGCGCGTGCAGATTCAATGGCACCAGCGCATCGTCATGCGCCACTTCAGCGATGCCCACTATGGCGATAAAGGGAAAGCGCTGAAAGCCGCCATCGCTTTTCGGGAGGCAAACTTGCGTAAGTTCTCCCATCAAACCCGTCCCCAGTGGTGGCGCACCACGAAACGTTGCAATAACACCTCTGGAATTGTCGGAGTAGGACGATACGTCAGCCGGGAGGGGAGGAAACGCGGCACCATCGGGCGCGTTTCGTGGCAGGCATTCTGGGACGATGCAGATGGCAAACGCCGTGGCCGAAAATTTTCTGTCAAAAAGTATGGAGAACAACAGGCCAAGGGATTGGCGTACCATGCCCGCAAAGACGCGATGCGTGTGATCTTGAAAAAAGGGGCGGGACCTAAAGCGATAAACTAAGTATTCAAGCACGGCCATGAACGGGGTCATCCAACATCGTTCTGACCAGGTATCGCTTTTGTGCGTTCGCTCAAAATATTCCATAAAGTCGAGCGGTTCGTTGCAATGCCACCATTTAAAATTGTAGCTCTCATACGTAACCCTCCCGCCAGCACAGCAGCCGCTGTTACGCGGACTGCCCGCACTCGCTAGCCAACTTTTTAGCTACAGACTCGATACATTCATCAACTTTGTCGCATTTTCGGAGTATGGGGCCGCCGTCGGACCCTATTCCTTGCGAATCCTCTCAAGCGGCGGTAGTGTCTGGCGCGGGATGGCTTCTTTAAAGTACTGACGGGACGGAATCACAAATATTCATATATATCCGTCCTGGGATCATCGCGATAGATCCGTTAGAGCGAGGGAGAAGAACACGTGCCGCTGTACGTATACACCGCCTTGTCCGAAAGCGGTGCTTTGACCAAAGGGGAAGACGCCGCGGCGACGCAAGAGGAACTCACGCAGGCGCTCGCCGGGCATGGGCTACTCGTTCAAAGCATCCGTCGCAAACGCCTTGGGTTACATGGATTTCGACGCGATCGGGTTCGTCCGGAAAATTTTTTGTTGTTCAATCAAGAATTCATGGCTCTTGCTCGTGCGGGCTTGACCATTCCGGAGGCGTTGGCGCTTGCGGCAAATCGTCCCGATCATCCTGCTCTGGGGGGCATCTTGTCAGCGGTATTGGAAAAGGTGCGTGGCGGAGCGCTGTTTTCCGAAGCCTGCGGCCATTACCCGGACGTATTCGAAGCGCTCTATATTTCTGCATTGAAGACCGGTGAAAAAACCGGCGATCTCGCCAATGTGCTTGTACGCTACCAGGATTATCTTAAGCACAGGGTGGCATTGAGACGCAAAGTCTCGCATGCGCTCGCCTACCCAATCTTTCTGTTGGTCGCGCTGGCGGTTATTCTCGGTGTGTTGTTTGCGTTTGTGATGCCTCGGTTCGTGGCGATGTATGCCGATTTCGGTGCGAACCTCCCTTGGCCCACTCAATTGCTGCTCGACTTTGTAAAAAATCTGCCTTGGATTTTGCCACTTCTGGCTATTGTCGGGACGGGGGCGTGGTTTAGCTGGCGCTCATTTACTTCGACCGAGCCGGGGCGGCTGACCGCAGATCGCTGGAAGGAGCGGCTGCCACTTTTCGGGAGTGTGCAACGTACACTAGCAACAGCACAGCTCGCGCGCGCCCTATCTACGTTACTAGCGGGCGGTACTCCACTCGTGGAAGCAATGCGCACTGTGACCGAATCAATCGGTAATCGCGCCTACGCACAACGTTTCAAGCAGGCGACCGAACGCGTCACCGAAGGTACAAGTCTTGCGCACGCGATCAAACAGGCACAGCTTGTACCTGATACCGCCATCAAGATGATCGAAGTCGGTGAAGCCTCGGGCAGTCTTGATCGCATGCTCGAGGAGGTCGCGCAATTCTATGAAGAATTGCTCGACAGTCGTTTGACGCGTTTGATGACGCTGATTGAGCCGGTGCTCATGTTGCTCATGGGACTGTTGATCGGTGGCATCATCATTGTGATGTATCTTCCGATATTCAGTCTGGCGGATGTCATTAAATGACCCATCCTTTCCAAACCCGCCGTCTTGGCGACATTCTCGTGTCCAGGCGCTATGTGCAACCCGAGCATCTCGTCGCATTCACCGAACAGGACGGGCGCTTGGGTGAAACGCTCGTGCGCGAGCGACGCATCACGCCTGAGCAGTTGGCGGAGGCGCTAGCGGAACAGTTTAATTTTCCGTATGTCGATCTCCAGAGGTTCTCGGTATCTCCAGAGCTTTTTGAGTTTATTCCCGCGACTGAAGCCCATCAGTATGGCGCACTGCCGTATCGCCTGGACGGCGATGTGCTGGAAGTGGTCATTGCCGATCCGCTAGATCTTTCGCTGCACGATCGCCTCGAACGTTTGTGTGATCGGCCGATACGGTTAGCGTTGTCGAGCAAACCCGCGATTGAAGCGGCGCTGAAACGCAGCGGTGGCAGTGCGGAAATTCTCAAGGATGTTTCCGAGGATTTTCGTTTGGTCATTATCAAAGAGGGCGAAGAAGGAAAAGAGCAGACAGTTTCGCTTGAAACGCTAGGCGATACGTCGAGTCCCGTTATTAAGCTTGTGAATACATTGCTCGTTGCCGCGCTTGGTAAACGTGCAAGCGATGTGCATATCGAAGCGTATGAAAAAGGGATTGTCGTTAAATACCGCATCGACGGCGTACTGTATCCGGCAACGGAACTCCTTGATCGTCGTCACCACAGCGCCTTGGTCTCCCGACTAAAAGTCATGGCCGAGCTCGATATTGCCGAGAGACGTGTGCCGCAGGACGGACGTTTTAAACTCCGGCTGGGTCGACGCGATATCGATTTTCGAATCTCGATCATGCCGAGCGTTTTTGGCGAAGACGTCGTGATTCGTATTCTCGACAAATCGGCGATTACCGAAGGGCTGAAAAATCTGCAGTTGGAGAGTCTCGGTATGTCGCCCGAGATTATGCGTAAATTCCGCCGTATTGTGCGCGAACCCTATGGCATGGTGTTGATCACCGGCCCCACCGGCAGCGGCAAGACCACCACACTCTATGCCGCGCTCTCGGAACTCAATGCCGGTGAAGAGAAGATCATTACGATCGAAGACCCGGTGGAATACCAGTTACCCGGCATCGTGCAGATCCCTGTAAACGAAAAGAAGGGGTTGACGTTCGCGCGTGGCTTGCGCTCGGTCCTGCGCCACGACCCGGACAAGATCATGGTCGGTGAAATACGGGACGCCGAGACGGCGATGATCGCGGTGCAATCGGCGCTGACGGGCCATCTGGTTTTCACGACGGTACACGCAAACAATGCATTCGACGTAATCGGACGCTTCAGCCACATGGGTGTCGACGTCTACAATTTCGTCTCGGCACTTAACTGCGTGATGGCACAGCGGCTTATTCGCCTAATTTGCTCGCGTTGCAAACGCGAAACCAGGGCGGACCCCGAGATGTTGGAGCTTTCGGGCGTCGATGCCAAACATCTTGCGGGGCATCTGCTGTATGAGGGCGCGGGTTGCGACGATTGCAACCATACTGGCTATCGAGGGCGTGCCGCCATTACCGAATTCCTTGATCTTTCTCCACGTATCCGTCATCTAATCATCCAACGCTGCCCGCTTACTGAACTGCAGGTGGCGGCGCTGGAAGAAGGAATGGTGACACTAAGACAATCTGCAGTCGCAAAGGTACTCAGTGGCGATACCACACTTAAAGAAATCAATCGCGTTACCTTCGTGGATTAGCCGCTTGTCAGCGCGATTGAATCCTGCTGCGGTGGTGGGTATAGCGCTCGGCCGTGCGCGCGTGACTGCCGTGCGCGTATCGAGCGATCAACACGGTCGGCGTCTCGATTGGCTGCACTCGGTGGAATTGTCGCACCCGCTGTTCCATGGTGCGCCGACCCCCACACACAAGGCCGAGCTCATTCGGGTGTTAACCGAGATTAGTGTCGATATTCAACGCGTCTATGTCCCCATCCATGTTGCGTTACCCGATGCGCTGGCGCGGTTTTCAGTATTCGAACTTGAAGCGATTCCGAAAACGGTTAAACAGCGAAATGATCTGGTGCGTCTGCGCGCCAAGGAATCGTCTGCTGACATGGCGCTAGCGTGGATGACACAACCCATTGGTAGTGAAGAAAAGCATCAACTGCTTTTCGCGCAAGGAATGGAGACCGCCTGGCTCAGGCTTGTTCACGAAGCACTTGAAGAAGTCGGCATTGTTCCATGGTCGATTAATTCTGCATTGTGTTACCGCTTCAATTGCTTTCACGACGCCTTGCATGCGGGTGACAAGAGTGGAGCATTGGTATCGATCGATTCCGAGTATTGGTCGCTGGTACTCTCGGACGCTATGGGACGATTGCGTTATGCGCGTGGACGTTGGCGTCGCGCAACCGAGACTGATGAAATTGATGAGATTGCTGTTGATGTCCAGCGCGCCATTCATGCCTACATTCACAGTGGAAGCCGACGCACTGTTGGGCGCATATGCGTAACCGGCGATGCGCCAGATGTTAGCGCTCTAGCGAGCGAGCTCGATCGGCGGCTCCAGGAGAGATGCGTAGTATTAAGCGATGAGAACAGTTTCACTGATTCGGAAGCCATCTCTGGGAAATTGTTACGGGCATCGCTTGCCTTGGCCGCGGCGGCATCCGTATGAAACTTGCCACAAACTTTGCGTTGCCGCGGCATCGTGCCGCGCCAACATTCGCTGGGGTGATTTGGAGCACTGTTCTAGCGCTATTTGTCACCTTGGTATGGTTGCTCATCGACACGAGCACTATCCGGCGGGATTTCCCAGAGTTGCGTGACCGTTTAACGCAACTCGAACAACGCACGGTTCCCAATAAAAATGTGCAGTTGCCCGCGACTGCTGAAGCCAGCGCGCTCAGACAGCGTGTCGCCGCGGTGAATTTACGCGTCCTCACACGTGGACGATCGTTGACCGCCATTCTGTCCCGACTCGAAACGCTATTGCCGGAACAGGCTTATTTAGTGAGTTTTCAACGTCGCGTGCAGGAAGGGGAAATGCTTGTGATGGCTGAGGCTGAAAGCGCAGAGCCGCTGACGGCGTTCCTGCTCAATGTGGAAAAGGATACATGGTTCTCGGAAGTGTTATTGACGCGGCAGGCATCGCAGACTGTTACCGGACGCAAGGCGGTGCAGTTTGAATTGCGGCTGAAGGAAGCCCCATGATATTGACGTCGCTGCAGCCGTGGATTGCAAGTCTTGCCTATTCGGGACGACATCCGCTTGTACGTGCCGGATTAATCGTAGGTCTCGTGCTCACTGCGGCGTTATTCGCGGTGTGGCTAGGCTATTGGCACCCGACGCAACAGGAACGCGTAGCGTTAATGGATCAGATCGAAGCTAAACGCCGAACGGCTGTGGAGGCGGTGCGGGCGGTGGAAATAATGCGCAGCTATGAGAGTGCCGCCCGCGCGATTGATGCGGTGGAGAAAAAACTAAATACTTCATCCAGCCAGGCTGATTTGGTACAACATTTGGCGCGGATCGCTAGCAAGCATCAAATCCGGATACTTTCGCAATCGTATAGCGAGGGGAAGGCGCAGCCAGATTACCAACCGTTGTTCCTGGATATAAGCCTGGAAGGTGGTTATACCGGCATGCGCGATTTCCTGATTAGTATCGCGACGCTTCCGGTATGGATCGAGGTGCAGGACACGCGTCTTGAACGTTCTCGGGACGCTTCTGGTCTGTTAAAGGGTCAGATCCGTCTCATGACGTATCGTCCCGTATCGCGCCTCGTCACTGGGAAAGGTGGTGCCAATTGAAGGTTGCACGCCGTCAGCTCGTACTTGGCATAATCGTCTTGTTGTTGATTGTGGTTAATTTTTCACACTGGTGGTGGGGTTCGGCAGAAGGACCTAGAATGGAAGCGCGGTCTGCACCCGCGATGGCCTTTCGACCGGAAGATTTCGATTTAAAAATCTCGGCAGCAGGGACGGAAAAGGCTCAAGCAACAAGACGTGATTTGTTTCGACCGAAAGTTGTGTTGGTAGCCAAACCAGTAAAAAAAATGGATAAGCCGCCCGAGCCTCCTCCCAAGACACCGGAGCAGCTTGCCGAGGAAGCAGCGCGTGCGGAACTAACGCAGATTAAATTGGTTGGCGTGGTATTCCGCGGAAGCAAAGGGCAGGCTTATCTCACGCAAGGCGACCAGACGTTCCTGGTTATCGTTGGCGATAAGGTTGGTAATCGCTTTACAGTCGATGTGATTTCAGTGAATGCCGTGCAGTTGAGCGATTCGAGTACTCAGGTGAGGGGCACAATCGTCGTGTCGGGAAACTAGAAAAATATGAAACCTTTCGCAATGCGGGCCTTTATTTTTCTTGGCGTTCTGTTCGTGGCTGGTTGCGCGACGCCGATTGAACGGGCGGAGCAATATGCTGCATCCGACGAATGGATGAAGGCCGTATTGGAGTACCGCAAGGCTTATAGCAAGAACCCGGGCGACGTTGAATATAAATCCCGGCTCAAACAGACCGAACTAAAAGCGGCTGATTTTTATTATCAGCGGGGATTACGACTGCTTGAGAGTAACGATCTCGATGCAGCAGTTTTGCAGTTTCAGCAAGGGCTGGCGGCGATGCCGGATCATAGCAAGCTGCTGCAGGCCATGAACGAGGCGCTCGCGCGTAAGGAGGCGAATAGTCTGTATCGGGAAGGCATGAGTCAACTGGATGCCGGCAACGTTCCGGAGGCCAGACGAAAATTTGTAAAGACGCTTGAGAATTACCCGGACCACGGCGAGGCGCAGAAGCAGCTCGACGAGTTGCGCAAGCGTCAACAGGCGCGCGAATCGGACGGACTTGCGCTGACATCGACTGCACCCATTACGCTGAATTTTCGTCAAACCGATCTACGCACGGCATTCGAGTTTCTGGCTAAATCTTTCGGGGTAAATATTATTTTTGATGACTCCTTCAGGAGTATCCCGGTTACGCTGTTTGCCAAGGACGTGACTTTTGAGCAGGGATTCAATCTCCTGTTGACCACGACCAGAACGTTTTACAAACGTATCGGACCCAACACGGTTCTTCTTGCGACCGACAGCCGGGAAAAGCGCGGGCAGTATGAAGATCAGATGGTGCGCACGTTTCAGCTCAATACGATTCGCGCCAAGGAAATGTCGGAGATGCTGAAGGCCATGCTCCCGATAAAAAAGATCATGATTAACGAGCAGCTGAATACGATTACGATTCGCGATACCGATGACGTCATACGGTTGTCCGAGCGTTTGATAGAGCAGAACGACAGAAAACCGGCGGAAATTATTCTGGATGTCGAAATTCTTGAGGTCAATCGAACCAAGGCAGACGATCTCGGATTAAATTTTGGCACCTATGCCTTTACTGCGTCAGTCGGAAACAACGGTACCGTACCGCTTAGTGGGTCAATCCGCTCTTCAATCCGCGCGAACGGAACGCTGGCGATTCCCTCGGTTAGTTTGAATTTTTTCAAGCAGGATGTAGATGGGAAAACGCTGGCGAATCCAAAAGTTCGTGTAGTAAATGGCAAGGCAGCCAGGATACATATCGGTGATCGTGTTCCGCTGCAGTCGGCCACTATTGTCGACGCAACAGGCCAGGTTCGCACCACGTATGATTACAAAGATATCGGTGTATTGCTCAATGTAGAGCCGACCGTTCACCTGGACAATTCGTGCGAAGTGAAGCTCTCACTGGAAGTGAGTTCTCTCGGCGCTAACCGAGGAACCGTTGGCAACCCTGCTTTTGCTATCGGCACGCGCAAGGCCGAAACCTTCATGTTGCTTCGTGACGGTGAAACGGCAATTCTCGGTGGACTGATTACGGAGGATGAGAAAAATACGCGGGTGACGATTCCGGGTATTGGGGACATTCCGGTGCTGGGAAAGATTTTTACCTCGTATAACGATTCCTCCGGCAGGACCGATGTGCTGTTGACCATTACTCCACGTGTAGTACGTGGTTGGGACCTGCCTAACAAAGCTACTCGTCAGTTCTATTCTGGTTCCGAGAATAACTATAGCGACAAACCGCTAATCGCAAGTCTTGAGGTTCCCGCAATCTCCGACGGCGTAGCGCTACAGCCAAAGATTGATACCGCTGCAACAGCGGCAACACTGGCTGTCACGACGTCGCCCCAAACACCGCCTCAGCCGCAGTTGTCGGCATCCGTTATCGGAGCGGCGCAAACGCCCGTTGCACCGGGACCGACATCGGCGGCGACCACTCCAGTCCCGGTCGTGACGCTCTCGACCGCCTTGCCAGTGCCTCCAAAGGGCCCGCCGTCGCTCGCCTTCTCCGAGCCAGCCTATGAAGTGCAAACTGGAAAGGAGCTGGAGATAAAATTGGTCGGGCAGAATCTTGGCGGTGCAACGAATCTGCCAATCGAGATTCTTTACAATCCGCAACTGCTCAGTTTTATCCGGTCGGTGCAAGGGGATCCTGTCCCCAAGTCTTATTCGGCAAATGCGGACCCGGGCACGGGCGTGATCCAGATCAATATTCTCTACGCGCCGAATGCGGCACCACAGGGTAGTGCCACACTTGGGCGTGTGATTGTCCGTGGCGCGCAGCCGGGTATCTCGTACTTGGTTTACCGGCTTCCGGCGATCACAGGTGCCAACGGAGAATCCATTAATGCGCAAGTTCGGGCGGCGCGCGTTGTCGTCAAATAGAAAGTCTTCGCATGTCGGACTGACGCTCATCGAGTTGCTGGTGGCGCTCGTCATTCTGTCGATTTTGGCTGCAGCGGCGTTGCCATACGCTGAACTCACGGTGCGCCGGGATAAAGAACTCGAATTGCGGCGGGCGTTGCGCGATATCCGCAGCGCAATTGATGCCTTTCATGACGATTGGGTTGCCGGCAAGATATCGAAAGCCGCAGAAGGAGCAAGCGAAGACGGTTACCCAAAAACATTGCAAGTGTTGGTGGACGGGATGGATTTGGGAAAGGCCAAAGACACCAAACGCAAATATATTCGTCGGATTCCGCGCGATCCCTTCACCGATCCTTCCAAGACCTCTGAGCAACAATGGGTGCTGCGAGGGTACCAGGATGGACGTGATTCCTTCTCCTGGGGAAGTAAGGATGTATACGATGTTCGCTGCGCATCAGATGCACAGGCGATCGATGGTTCCCGCTACAAGGACTGGTAATGCGCGAACGCGGGTTTACGTTGATCGAGCTGTTGTTGGTACTGACACTGATCGCGCTACTGGCGAGTTTGGTCGCGCCGGTAGTCACGGGTTCCATTGGCCACGCCAAGGAATCCACGCTCAAAGAAACGCTCTACACGTTGCGTAAGGCCATTGATGACTATTACGCCGACAACGGTAGCTATCCAGCCGACATCGATGTCTTGGTTCAGAAACGGTATCTGCGCAAAAAGCCCATAGATCCCATAACCGGGAAGACGGATTCCTGGCAGTTGGTGCATGTGGAAGAGGGCAAGACCGGCAAGAAAGGCATTGCCGACATACATAGTGCTTCCGAGGAGAAGAGCAGCGATGGCGCGCCTTATAAAGCATGGTAGAAATTTTGTAAAACAACACGAATGCTAACAATGAAAGACAAGATTGGTGCAATCCAAAAACGTTCGCGATGGGATGGCGGGTTTACCCTGATGGAGTTGCTCTTGGTGCTAGTCATTATTGGCTTGCTCGCGGCATTGGTCGGTCCCACGCTCTATCAGCGTATCAAACCCGCGAAACAGTCCGCGACACGCGCACAGATCGAAAATTTCGCGACCGCCCTGGATACGTTTCTGCTCGATATTGGCCGTTACCCAACCACGCAGGAAGGGCTGAAGGTATTGCGGATCAAGCCCGAAGGTGTCGGTAAGTGGAATGGCCCGTATCTTAAGAAAGATGTGCCGAAAGATCCTTGGAGCAATGACTACATTTACCGAGTCCCCGGCCACAATGGTGGGTACGATATTATTTCGTACGGTGCCGATGGGCGCGAAGGCGGTGAAGGGGAAAATGCCGATATTAATAGCTGGGAAGCCGCCAAGTAATTCAAGCGGTTTTACCTACATTATCGTGCTGGTGGCGGTGATAGTGCTTGGTATCGTGGTTGAAGCGGCCACGGTCGTCACCTCACGTGTTGCCCAAGCGGATCGTGAAAGTGAATTGCTGTTCCGCGGTCAGGCCTATCAGCGGGCGATCAAGAGCTACTACGAAGCAGGAGGGACGTTCCCTCACATGTTGAGTGACCTGGAGAGCGACCCACGTTTTGCTGGCAAAAAACATATTCGTGCCTTGTATCCAGATCCATTTGCCCGAGGTGAAAGGAAGGAGTGGGCATTGATCCGTGTTGCTGGTGGTGGAATTTCGGGCGTGGCTAGTACCTCGAAAGATGAACCGCTGAAAAAGGCTAACTTTCCTGAAGGACTAGAGAAGCTTGCAGATGCAAAGTTATATTCCGATTGGTTTTTTGAATTCGTACCACCCTTGATTTTGAAAAATCCCAGCCCGCCTTCTCCTGCTCCAATTACGATGCCTCCTGTACTGAGGACAAATTGACGTAGATGAAAGTTTCGTTTTGCACCTTCATTCTGTTGACAACGCAATTGTGCAGGCGCAAAGTTCCGCGCGCCTTTCTTAAAGGAGTGGCATGAGGAGTAGTATCAACAACGAATTAAGAAAAACAGATATAAAAACGGATATGAAGTAACTGAGTAATAAAGCGTTTTAACGCTTTAAAATAAGTAAAAATATTATAAGGGGAGGGACCCATGCTTGTCCGCACGCTATTCGGCGCTGTTCTCGTTGTCTCGTTGCAGTCTGTCCTCGCTGCGACTGCTCCAATAGGTACCACCCCTGGTAGCTTTTCCGTTGATGGCAATGGCGGAGCGAGTTACACGGTTCCCATCTCCGTTTCTCCCGGCACTGCGGGAATGATCCCTGGTATTGCGCTTAGCTACACCAAACAGGTGGAGAATCCCCTGGTTGGAGTTGGCTTTTCTGTCTCGGGGCTTTCGATCGTTCATCGCTGTGGCAGAACGATCGCTCTTGATGGTGAGAAGGGGGGAGTGAACTACGACAATAACGATAGACTTTGCCTCGACGGGCAACGGTTACTGCCAGTCAGCGGTAGCGTATGTGGCACCAATGGCACCGAATACCGCACTGAACGCGAATCTTTCGGACGCATCTGCGCTTACCGCGATCCGAATTTCACCGGTAGTGGCCCCGAATATTTCAAGGTCACCACCAAGGACGGCGGCACGATGGAATTCGGCGTTACTGCCGATTCCCGAATCGAGGCCCAAGGCAAAACCACGGTTCGCCTCTGGGCACTGAACAAAGTCCAGGACGTAAAAAGCAACTACTACACCGTCCTCTATAACGAAAACCCCACGAACGGCGAATATAGTCCTTCGCGAATCGATTACACCGGCAACGTTACTACCGGAACGCTCCCTTACAACTCTGTCCGTTTTACTTATAGCACTCGACCCGATATTGCATCTCGCTATGAAGGCGGATCGATTCAAAAAGTTACGCAACGTTTGAGCAAGATCGAGAGTTACGCCGACAGTTCCGTCATTCGAACCTACAACCTCGCCTACAACAATGGCGGCACCCCAACCGGGACCACCGGCGCTTCACGACTTACCAGTCTTACGGAGTGTGGCAGTGATGGAGTCTGTTTACCACCAACCACTTTTAACTGGCGAAACGGTGGCAATGGTTTCATCACTCCAGATTACAACGCCCCGGGCTTGCCCGCGACGATTCCTGGCGGTTATGGCACTACGGTGTCGATTACACAAAACATGCTTGTCGCCGACTTCAATGGTGATGGCATACCAGACATCATGTGGGTTCCGCCCAATAGCGACGCCCGGTGGTTAATTGCCTACGGCACTCCGACTGGCTTCACGATTCCCGACTACAACGCTCCCGCGCTGCCTGCCACGATCCCCGGCGGTTATGGCACTACGGTGTCGATCACACAAAACATGCTTGTCGCCGACTTCAATGGTGATGGTAAGGCAGATATCATGTGGGTCCCACCGAATAGCGATGGTCGTTGGTTGATTGCTTACGGTACGAACACTGGCTTCACGATTCCCGACTACAACACACCCGCGTTACCCCCAACCCTAAGTGGTGGCTATGGCACCACCGTGTCGATCCCACAAAATATGCACGTTGGAGATTTCAACGGCGATGGTCGAGCGGACATCATGTGGGTCCCGACGAATAGCGATGGCCGTTGGTTAATTGCTTACGGCGCTGCGGCTGGCTTTACTGTTCCCGATTACAACGCACCTGCCTTGCCCGCGACGATTCCGGGCGGCTATGGCACCACGGTGTCTATTCCTCAGAATGTGTTCGTCGCCGACTTCAATGGTGACGGCAGGCCAGACCTCATGTGGGTCCCGCCCAATGGTGACGGCCGGTGGGTAATCGCCTATGCCAGCGGCACGGGCTTTACGATTCCCGATTACAACGCACCAGCATTGCCCGCGACGTTGAGCGGGGGTTATGGCACCACAGTCTCAATCACGCAAAACATGCGGTTGGGAGATTTCAACGGCGATGGCAAGGCGGACATCATGTGGGTCCCGACGGGTAGCGATGCCCGTTGGTTAATTGCATATGGTACCGGTACCGGTTTTACGATTCCTGACTACAACACCCCGGCCTTGCCCGCGACGTTGAGCGGGGGTTATGGCACGACGGTCTCGATACCGCAAAACATGCTCGTCGCCGATTTCAACGGCGATGGCAAGACGGACATCATGTGGGTCCCCCCGGGTAGTGATGCTCGTTGGGTGATTGCCTACGGTAACGGCTCTGATGGTGGTCTGTCCGTTCCGGACTACAACGCACCCGCCTTACCTGCAGCGATCCCGGGCGGCTATGGCACCACGGTATCTATTCCGCAAAACATGCTCGTCGGTGATTTCAATGGCGATGGCGTTCAAAACATCCTGTGGGTCCCGCCCAATAGCGATGCCCGTTGGGTGAATGCCAATTTCGCCGGAGCAGCCCCGGATCTGCTCGCCAGCGTTACCAATGGTTTTGGTGTAGTTGCCGCTGTCACCTATAAGCCGCTCACCGATAGCTCCGTCTATACAAGAGATGCTAGCGCGGTTTATCCCTATCAAGACGTTCAGAGCCCGACGTACGTCGTCTCTCGCGTCACCCAAAGCGATGGCGTGGGTGGCGATTATGCCGCGAATTATCTTTACGGTGGCGCCAAGACGCATGTCACCGGCCCCGGTTGGTTGGGTTACCGTTGGACACGCGTGACTGATGAGCGCACTGGAATATCCACTGTCGGATATCTTAATCAGACCTACAACGGTACTGAAGGTACGCCCAACTATTCCGAAACCATCGTTAACGGTGTTGTCGTAAAACGCCAGGACAGTTTCTGGAGCGCTGTAGATTTCGGCGGAGGACGCAAGGCCGCTCGTCTTGATGGGACGCTGGACCAAAGCTTTGAACTAAACGGCAGCCTCGTTTCTTGCGCGAGCATCGACAACAGTTATGCCACTTTCGATAGTACCGGTAACTATGGCAACTATGGATTGCCTACCACCGTGGTTGCAAAGACCAATACCACTTGTAACTTCGCCAGCGCGGTTGTTAAAACCACAACCAACACCTATTCGCATGACACCACAAACTGGATTCTTGGCCGCCTTACCCGCGCTCAAGTCCAGCACCAGGCGCCAGGACAAACCACCGTTACCCGGACATCAGGTTTTGCCTATAACGCTCAAGGGCTAATGACGGAAGAAACGATTGAGCCAGATTCCTCGACACTGTGGCTCAAGACTGCCTACACGTACGATAGTTTTGGCAATCGTTTGACGACGACGCTAAGTGGTTCGGGTTTCGTAACCCGAAGCAGCAGCGTGGGTTTCGACCCGCGCGGACGCTTCCCTATCACGACAACCAATGCCCTTGGCCATACTGCAACCGCCACCTACGATCCGAAATGGGGCCTGGTAGCGACACAGACCGACCCGAATGGATTGATTGTCTCCTTCGATTACGACGGTTTCGGACGCAAAATTCAGCACACACTTCCGGACGGCACACAAACAACGTTCAGCTCCATCTTGTGTGACGCCACGAATCCGTGCTCAACGATGGCGAACGGTGTTGCTCCAAAATACTCCGTTAGCACGGTATCCACCGGTATCGCACCCTCCAAGACGTACATGGACATTCTCGGTCGAGTGGTTCGTGCCGAAGGTGTGAGCTTGAACGGTACCACTGTCTACCAGGACACCGAGTACGACACCTTGGGACGAGTGAAACGGAACTCGCATCCGTACTTCACAAGCGCCACGCCAGTGTGGGAAGGAGCAGGAACCACGTATGACGCCTTGGGAAGAGTAACCTCGACGACTGCCGCCGACGGGCAAATCACGACCACGACCTACAATGGTCTCACCAACACCGTGGAGGTAAGTGGTCCGATTATTATTACGCGCTCGCGCACCTCCGTGAAGAACGCCGCGGGACAGCTGGTCTCGGTTACCGACTCACTCTACCCAAGTCAACCAACCACCTACCAATACGATGCGATCGGTAACCTCACCAAGGTGATTGATCCCTCCAGTAACCAGACCACCATGGTCTACGACCTGCGTGGTAACAAAACCCAGATGTCTGACCCGGACATGGGTATCTGGAACTACGTATACAACAGTATCGGTCAGTTGACCTCCCAGACGAATGCCAAGAGCCAAACTCAGACCGTCACGTACGATCTCCTGGGAAGGCTGAAGACCCGCGTCACCACCGAAGGCACCAGCACCTGGACCTACGACACCGCGACCAAAGGCATTGGCAAGTTTGCCAGTGTCAGCGGTCCGAGCGGCTACCAAGCCAGTGCCACCTATGACAGCCTCGGTCGCCCGAGTACTGGCACCGTCACGACCGGTGGCCAGAGCTACACCACGACCACGACCTATAACGCGCTAGGTCAAGTCAACACCACCACGTATCCCTCGACCGGCTTTGCCATAAAGCGCATCTACAACGCCAACGGCTACCTAACCGAGATCCGCAACAATCAGAACAATGCGCTGTACTGGCAGGCAAATCAAAACGATGCCCTGGGACATATCACGCAGGAGACGTTGGGTAACGGCTTAACCACCACGTCAACCTACGACGCCACGAATGGATCGCTAACCGGTCTCGTCACCACCGGCACCGCCGGTACTGCCCAAAATGAGACGTTCACTTTCGATGTCTTGGGCAATCTGCTCTCGCGTCGGGACAATCTTCAGAGCCTCACTGAGAACTTTGCCTACGACACGCTAAACCGCCTCACCCAGGTCACTGGTCCTGCTTCCAAAACGTATCAGTACAATGTGCTGGGCAACGTCACCAGTAAGTCGGACGTGGGCACCTATACCTACGGCACCAAACCCCATGCCGTCACCGCCACCAGTGGGACCCTGAACAGCACTTACGTTTACGACAACAATGGCAATCTCACCAGCGGAGCGGGGCGCACTGTCACCTGGACCAGCTTCAACAAACCGACCACGATCACCAAAGGGAGCGCGAGCGAGACATTAACCTACGATTCTGACTTCAACCGCATAAAGAAAGTGGCGGGTACTGCGACCACGATCTATATCGGTGGCCTCTACCAGAAAGTCACGACCGGCACCCTTGTTGAACACAAACACTTCATCGGTGCCGGCCGTGCCCAAGTCGTCTACACCCAACGCAGCACCAACGTAAACGACACCCGTTATCTGCACACCGACCATTTAGGTAGTGTCGATACCATCACCAATGAGACCGGTGCGGTCGTCCAGCGTCTGTCCAATGACGCGCACGGCAAGCGTAGAAACTCAAACTGGACCGACGCCACCGGCACCATCAGCGCCCAGACCACAGTGGGTTATACCGGCCACGAGATGGACGATGAAACCGGCCTGATCAACATGCGGGCACGCGAGTACGACCCGGTGCTTGGGCGGTTTATGAGTTCGGATACGATCGTCGAGTCATCCTTCGGTCAGGGGCTCAATCGTTATACCTACGTCCAGAACAATCCGCTTTCGTTAACGGACCCGACGGGGCATTTGTCGAACCGCGGAAAGAATATTTTTAAACATACTACGTCCCTTGGTTTCTATTTCGGTATCGTCAAACCGAAGTACCACGATGCATGGTTGGCGAAGAACCCGGGGTGGATACCGGTTGTAAAGACAATTAATACCGCGATAGGTGCTTTTTTCTCAGTAGCTAGCGCTGGCTATTCCAACTACGCGGCGGTCGCTGCCAATGCAAAAATGGATCAGGGGGTTTGTCGTGCCTCCGGTGGTGGGGTTGGGGACTGCAACAGTGCCGGGTTTAAGAGTCTTGGTATCGGAATCATTACGGTTGATATATATAATTATATTGGATGGAATTATTCCGGCTGGGAAAAAGTCGCTGCGCATGCTGTGGCGGGGGGAACGACCAACTATCTGCGAGGCGGGTCGTTCGGGGAAGGCTTTGTGAGCGGCGGGTTTGGCGCCGCTGTTGGAGGGGATGATCTCTTTACCCGTGCAATCGTTGGCGGTATCTCCGCTGAACTCACCGGCGGGAAATTCGCCAATGGAGCGATGACTGCTGCGTTTGCGTATCTCTTGAATGACGCTGCGCATTCCACGCCCACCTCCAGAGGTAGCATCGATTTGGAATTTCGAGTGGGGTATCAAGGCGAAGAGTGGCAAATGTCAGGCTCATTAAGCGGAGAGGTAGTTCCGCTTTCAAAAGCAGACCTCGGGAATGCTTACATGATGAAGGGAGTCGGGGAAGTTACTGACATCAACGGTAAGACTGTTTTGGTCCTGAGTGATACCCAAGGGCTTCGAGTGGATCGTGTTACTGCCTCGGACTGGAAGGTATCTCCATCGACCACTTTAAAAGAAGGGCGGGTTGAATGCCGACTAAATGTTAATTTAGGCAAAGAATCGGTGACACAGTCATGGACTGGAAATATCAGAACTTACATGCGGGAACAGGGGTTCACATGGACCGGCCACTGATCATCATCGGATTGGTTTTGGTTCTGGGAATCTCACACGTCAGTCCCGTCCTTGCAGCAGAGAGCGTGGATAATAAGCAAGGCACCACGGCGCGCAAGGACCAAATGAAAGAGCTAATCGAGTTGGCTTATATCCTGGCCGGCAAAGAAGTAGCCATCGAGCACTTCAACGGCTTGGATTTAACGGCGGCTCGACGTGTAAGGTTCGTATCGCCTTCGGTGGCGACCGATCTTAGTTACATGGATAAGATCCATGATCCATGTAACTTCGAGGTGGAGCGGACGGTTTACGATTTTAGTGGTCGTGTCGCCAAGATAGAGATTATTTCCCTGTCGAAGGCGGAATTCTTTGCTCGACTGGGGTACGTAAAAAATTACCTTGAGAAGAACGGCAGCTTCCCGACGATGATCGAGTCATGGCAGGTCAAAGAACAATTGGGGTCAGAGAACAATAACCGCTAATATGCCCGCCGAATAAGAGCGATCGTTACAGGGAGAGTATCGATGGCGCGCAAGCCGCGTTATTTCGTTCGGGACGTCCCGCAGCACGTCATCCAGCGCGGTAACAACCGCGCCGCCTGTTTCTTTGCCAACGACGACTACCGACGCTATCGGGATGATTTGAAAGAGGTGGCCGCCAAACACGGCTGCGCCATCCACGCCTACGTGTTCATGACTAACCACGTGCATGCGCTTGTTACCCCACAGGAGGCAACCAGCATCCCGGCGATGATGCAGGCGTTAGGCCGACGCTACGTACGTTACGTGAACGGTGTCTATCGTCGGACGGGGACGCTGTGGGAGGGACGCTATAATGCGAGCCTTGTTCAAAGCGAGCACTATCTCCTCTGCTGTTATCGCTACATCGAATTGAATCCGGTGCGTGCCGGCATGGTGGAGCATCCGCGGCTGTATCCTTGGTCGAGTTATCACGCCCATGCCCACGGACACACCGATACCTTAGTCGACGATCACCCGTTGTACCGCGCGCTGGGTAGTTCTGCGCATGCGCGCCATCAGGTGTATCGTGAGCTATTCAAGATACATCTCGACCAGAACACAATAGACCTGATCCGTGATGTAACGAACAAGGCATGGCCCTTGGGCAATGAACGATTTCGGGAGCAGGTCGAAACCGCCTTGCAGCGCCGCACGCGACCGTTGCCTCGCGGCGGTGCGCGAAAACAAAATACTGAAACCGGGTCAGCGTAACGATCATGGTCAATCGAATCTGATCCCATGCTCACCACGAGACACGACAGGCGGCGCGGGCGCTGGTGGCTCTAAATTACGAGAATGCTTCAGGGTGGCTCGAAGAAACGAGGACGTTACATGCTTTTTAATTCTTTAGAGTTCATTTTTCTATTTTTACCCACCGCTTTTATTGGATATTTTTATCTTAATCACCGAGGGCGAACAGCGGTTGCGACCGCGTGGTTGATTTTAGCCTCGCTATTTTTCTATTGTTGGTGGGATCCAATTTATCTTCCGCTCATCGTGGGTAGTATTCTGTTTAATTTTTCCACGGGTACTTGGCTGCATCGGTCTATTGGAAAAGAGCCATCAAGTAGCAGAACGCTACTATCACCGAAAGCAATCCTGTTTTTTGGTGTCACCTGCAATCTCTTGTTACTCGGCTATTTCAAATACAGTGATTTTTTTATCCATAACTTAAATCGCTGGCTGGGCGAGGATCGACTATCGTTGCTGCATATGATCTTACCGTTGGGTATCAGCTTCTTCACTTTCACGCAGATCGCATTTTTGGTTGATGTTTATAAGAGACAAGCGAAAGAATACGATTTGCTGAACTATGCGTTGTTTGTTACTTACTTCCCGCACTTGATCGCAGGGCCAATTCTGCACCACCGGGAAATGATGCCGCAGTTTGCGGACATGACGCAGCGATCGTTGCGGTATGACAATCTAGCTAAAGGGACGGTTCTTTTTTCGATCGGTTTATGTAAGAAAGTTTTGATTGCAGATACTTTTGCCGTCTGGGCTAATGGCGGCTTTGCAGATCCTCTCCATTTGCAATTAATTGAGGCATGGTTCACCAGTCTTTCCTATACGCTGCAACTATATTTCGATTTCAGTGGGTATACCGACATGGCCCTCGGTATTTCACTTTTATTTAATGTATATCTACCGATAAATTTTAATTCACCATACAAAGCACTCAGCATTCAGGAATTCTGGCAGCGATGGCACATGACGTTATCGCGTTTCCTAAAGGAATATGTGTATATTCCTTTCGGCGGCAATAGGCACGACGAGGTAAATACTTGTCGTAATTTGTTGGCCACTTTTATTATCGGCGGTCTATGGCATGGTGCGGGATGGACATTTATTGTCTGGGGTGCTGTGCATGGTGTCGCGCTAGTAATCCAACGTCTATGGCAAAGGCTTAAATGGCCTATGCCCAACTGGTTGGCATGGTTTGTAACGTTTTTCTTCGTTAATTTTGCTTGGGTGTTTTTTAGGGCTGGCAGTATGAGTGATGCCATAGAAGTAGTGAAAGGCATGTTCGGTTTTCATGGCCTCGCGCAGGGCATCGCAGTTGGTGATTATCTTAGATTTCTAACGAAGTCAGCTTCCAGTTATGCAGCTTTGTTCAATTTGCGCACGCCCGGAGTTATCTTTTTTATATTGTTTTTTATGGCAGCCGTAATGATGCCAAATTCCATGCAGTGGCTCGAGCGCTTTAAACCAAACTGGCGAAATGCACTTTTTATAGTTTTACTGTTAACGATCAGCACGGTTTATCTCAGTTTTGGGCATGCCAAGTCATTTTTGTACTTCAATTTTTAATTTGATATGAATATGCACAAGCGTTGGTTTCTAAGTGTGATCGGCCTAACCCTTCTTTTGCTATTGCTGTGGCCAATCGTTAATTTCGTGATTGATCCGTGGGGGCTGAACAATTTATTTCGGATACCCCATGTGAATTCAATCAAATCCAAGATGGAGGGGCATGCCAAGCTATATAAAATATGTGCGGAAAAAATAATATACCCCGATGCAATTATTCTTGGTTCTTCGCGAACTCAGCAGGGTATTAGTACTTACCACCCTGGGTGGGGAACCTCCGTCGATACGGTTTATAACTTTGCTGTTGATAGCGCATCTATTCACGAAATCTCGGTGCTTTTTCATCGTGCCCTTGCATTAAGACCCCTCAAGAAGGTGGTGATAGGGTTGGATATGTTTTCGTTTGACGTATACCGAGATGACCCCATCGATCTGGAAGCATTGGCGGCATGTGACGATAGGATTAAATATCTCAAGTTATTTCTGACGGAGGAAATGACTAAGGATAGCTATTCCTCAATTGCTCAGAATATCTATAGCCAAGGACCGGGTACGTATATTTTGCCAAACGGACAAACTAATCCGCTTTTCATCGCTGATGGATTACGTCGCGCTGGAGGACACCACAAGTTTTTTCTGTTGAACGAACGGGCGTATATGAAAACTGGATACTTGCCACCGCCTCGAACGCAGTTTGGATTTCATGATGCCGGCGGTCATTCGACCATGAATGATCTTAAGGAGATCATAAAAACGGTACGTCGCGATAATATAGATCTCCGTCTTTTTATCTCCCCGGTTCATGCACGCCAACTCGAAGTGATACGAGTGCTTGGTTTGTGGCAAACGTTCGAGCAATGGAAACGCGAGTTGGTAGAACTTCTAGCGGAAGATGCCGCCGCGCATCCAAGCCAATTGCCGATTCCGTTATGGGACTTCGGCGGGTACAACAGTTTGACGGCAGAGAACCTGCCGTCGTTAGACGATAAAACGACTCCAATGCGATGGTATTGGGAGTCATCTCATTACAAACAAGCTGTGGGTGATTTTGTGCTGGATAGGTTGTTTGATTACAAATCTCCTGACCGCCATGTGCCAGATGATTTCGGTGCGTTAATCAATCAAAAAAATGTTGACGCTCACTTAATGCGGATCCGCCGAGAATATGAGAGATACCGCGCTACGCATGGTGCCGATATTGCTGAAGTCGAAGAATCTTATGAGCAAACAAGGAAGGATTTTGTTCCCGCTGTAAAATAATCGTGGGTCACAGAGGACTTGTTCTTGCCGATTTTTGATTATACCGCGTTATCGCGTGCCGGAGAGCACGGAGTATCTAGGGGAGTTAAAGAAAAACTACGACTTGGTGTTTGTGACAGAGAGCAGGTTTGCGTTTCCGTTGCTCGGTCTCAAGAACGTCGGTCGGTATTTTCTATCGATCAGTGTGGCACCCGGAGAAGTGCCTCTCTTTTTCGAGTTTCATGAAAAATCGGTTACCAGGCTCAATTTCGTTCATTGGATTTATCGAAGAAGCAAATCATTGCTCTATCGAGATTATCCCTTTTATCGGACTATTTCCCGTCGCGAGTTGCGCACGCTTCTGAATCAGCCCGCGTACTATCGTCAGGTCGATGGCGTCTCGTTTTTCACTACTTGCCCAAGTGCTGCTGCCGGGTGGGAACCGCTTTGATTCAACGCGACCAGCGTCGCGCCGCCTTCTTATAATTCGCTGTTCCGCGGCACCTTGAACGGCACGGCCGTCTATCCGCGTATCGGAAGAACAGGGATGAGCACGACCGACGTCAAGAATGATAGCCGAAAGAATCGCGTACCCACTGGTGCGATCGAGTTTCTATACGAAATTGTCTAGCGTGACAAAATCGTGACCAACATCAGTCATGTGGCGGCATTTGCTGGCGTTTCCTGGCACAACAACGCGGGCCGGATGCACGTAAGTTGTTGATTAAGTGTGTTGGCCAGTGGTAGGGAGGAACTCATAATGCTGAGGTCGGTGGTTCGAGTCCACCCATAGCCACCAATTTCCTCGGTATCTTCAATCGACTACAACGCCCGATTCGCTGCACCTTTTTTTCAGCACCACCCGTGCGGGACTTTTTGCGGGGACCTTGTCCGGAAGAATGCTCAGGTCGGTCGCACGAAGCGCCATCCATTGTTTCATCGCGTCGATATGCCGGCATACAACATCGACATGATGCGAATTAAAGCGATCGGCCGCGAGAGAAAAAGGGGTTCCTCGCTATTCATGCCGCGCGCTTGCTGCGCAAGGCCAGCAAACTCAGCCAGCGCTCCACGCCCTTGGCGTCGCTGCTGCAAGATGCATAATCAGTGACGGTACGCGCGGCGCGTTCCAGCAGCTGAATGTCCGCTTCATGCTGACGCGCGACATGCGGATCTTCCAGAAACAGCACACGGCGGCATTGGCGCGTCAGAATCAGTTCAGCAATCTGCGCATCGCCGCCCAGCGGACCGCTCAGGAAAGGCCGCACCCAATGGCGGCCGGCATCCTTGCCCTTGATCTTTTGCGCCAGCTGATTCAGCAAGCCGCCGGTCGTGCCGGTGGCGCAACGCATCGCGAATCGGTCCAGCAATTCGAAATGTTTTTCCGCCAATGCCAGCATGCGATCTTTCATCGCGTCGTGGGCGATTAGCGCGATGCTTTCATTGGTCAAATCAAATACGGCATCAAGCGTCCGATCAGGTGCTGCGCCGACGGCCACCGATTCAAGTTCAAGCCACTCGCGGGCGCCGGCCAGGGTCGACAGAAACGGTTTGCCGTGGATAACGCATTGGCGTTTCAGCGCCATCGCTTCGGGAAAATTGGACGATGGATCGACCGGGTCTATCAGGTAAATCACTGCATCCAGGGTTCTCGCCGGATCGGCGTCGACGATGCGCGACACGAGCATCATCAGACCGCCATCGCGGCCATAAGGAAATCGCTCGATCGATGGATAGCCCGGAAGCAGGCCGTGATGCCGGATCGCATCCAGGGTTCTGCCAACGACGATCAACTGCGGCTGCAGATGCGTCTCGATCGCCGCCCGCCCGTCCTGGAGCAAGCGTACCAACGCCGAGTCGGCCGCATGATGCGCCCGGTTCGCAGCCAGGCCGATTCTGTAACGGGGGGGATTCGAGAACATGGGGCATTGAACCTTTGTGATAGCGGAGAGGTCAACCCCCGCGGTCCGGAATGCTAGCGCGCCTTGGCGACATGATGCCGCAACAAATCGGCGAACTGTTCCGAGGGAACCGGCTTGCTGAAATGGAAACCCTGCATCTCATCGCAGGCGTGCTCGCGTAGAAAGGTCTGTTGTTCTTGCGTCTCGACCCCTTCGGCGATGACCGTCAGGCTCAACGTCTTGCCCATGGCAATGATCGCCTCGGTGATCGCGCGATCCTCGGGGTCGGTCTGAAGATCGCGGATGAAGGAGCGATCGACTTTCAGGGTGTCGATCGGGAAGCGCTTGATCTGCGCCAGCGACGAGTAGCCAGTGCCGAAATCATCAATCGCCAGCCGCACACCGCGTTGCTTGATGGCGGTAAGCTGCTTGGCCGCCCGATCGATATTGCCCATCACCATGCTCTCGGTGATCTCGAGTTCCAGCAACGCCGGATCCATGCGGGATTCTTGCAAAATGGCATCCAGGTCCGACAATAAATTCTCGTCGGCAAATTGACGCGGCGAAAGATTGACCGCGATACATACCGGCGCCAGTCCAGCCTGTTGCCAGGCGACATTTTGTATGCACGCTGTTCTCAGCACCCATCGTCCCAACGGTACAATCAACCCGGTTTCTTCGGCGAGCGGTATAAACTGCAACGGCGATACCAGGCCGCGGTCGGGATGCTGCCAACGCACCAGCGCCTCAACACCGGTAATGCGGCCCGTCTTGAGGTCCAGCTTGGCCTGGTAATGCAGTAAAAACTCGTTGCGCTCCAGGGCGCGGCGCAGGTCCGTCTCCTGCGTCAGGCGCTCGAGCGATTGGACTTCGATTTCTTTGGAAAAGAACTGGAAGTTGTTCTTGCCTTCCTCTTTCGCCAGATACATGGCGATGTCGGCATTCTTCATCATCGACTGCTCGTCCTCGCCGTCGCCGGGATAGACCGAGATACCAACGCTCGCGCTGACACGGCATTCCTGTCCGAAAATGATCAGCGGCTTGACGGCCGCAGAGAGGATTTTGCGCGCGACAACGGCCGCCTGTTCCTTGTCCTTCACTTCCTGCAACAACACCACGAATTCGTCACCGCCCAAACGCGCGACCACGTCGCTCGCGCGCAGACAGTTGCCGAGACGCGTGGCGATCTCTCGTAGCAGGGTGTCGCCAGCCTCGTGGCCCAGGCTGTCGTTGATGATCTTGAATCGATCCAGATCGATAAAGAACACGGCGAAGCCGCGCTGGTAGCGCCGCGCGGTGTGGATCGCGAGATTCAGTATCTCACCGAACATCACCCGGTTCGGCAAACCGGTCAGGCCATCGTGCGTCGCCAGGTAGCGAATGCGTTCTTCCGTGAGCTTGCGTTCGGTCACATCGCGGCCGGTACCGCGGTAGCCGCGGAAGCCACCATCCTCGTCGAGGATCGGCATTCCGCTCATGCTGGTGTAATGAATTTTCTGCGAATCATCGACCCAACTAAATTCAAAATCGCGGAACGACCGTCGCTCGGTGAACGTTGCTTGCAGGTCGGCCCACGAGCCTGTTAGCGGTGTCGTATTCGGTAAATCCCAAAGCGTTTTGCCGATCGAATGCGGTACCACATATTCAGACTTGGCCCGTGTCGCCTCCGCCACATTGACAAAACGGAACTCCGCATCCAGTTCCCAATACCAATCGGAGGAAAGTTCGGTGAGGCTGCGAAAGCGCTCCTCACTCTCGCGCAGCGCTGCTTCGGCGCGTTTGCGTGCCGTGATGTCGCGCGTAATGCCCATCAGGCCGATGATATTGCCGGCGTCGTCGCGCAACGGGACTTTGGTGTTCAGGTGCCAGCGGCGCTCGCGGGTCGTCGGATCGGTCGTGATGTCTTCGCGGTCCACAATCGGCTCACCGGATTGCACCACCGCTTGCTCATCGGCCGCGAGCGGCATCTCGCCGGTGATCTCCCCTGGCGCGTCATCGGTGGTAAACACTATCTCGTCTGCGATCGATACGTTGTCTGCGATGAACCGGCCTTTTTTATCTTTGACGTAAATGTAATCCGGCAAATTTTCGATCAGCGTACCCAATAGCTTACGTTCGCTGGCCGACTGCTCGGTGCGCTTGCGCAGGATGATCTCGTGACTCAGCGAATTGGCCGCATGCACGGCGAGCGATTCCAGCACCGCCACGCGGCTGGGCGTAAATGCGCGCGCGGCGGAATAGCCCTCCAGGTAAAGCAACCCCATCAGCTCGGTTTCCCGGAGCAGGGGCAAACACAGGACCGCCTTTGGATGTCGCCGGGAAAGGCCTTCATCGGCGGAGAACGGATTTTGTTTCCCAGCATCGGCCAAAACGACGGGTTTGCGTTCACGCCGTACGTGCTCGAGGATCGATGTGGGCAGGAGCGCTTCTGAAAACCGACCACAGGGGTGCAGCCGCACCGCGATTTGGTCTTGATTTTCCTCTGCCTCGACCGCTGCAAACGGAGCATCGCGGTATGTCAGCACCAGATAGCCTTTCTCGGCCGCCGCGCGCGCCAGCACCACGCGCATAAAAGCATCCAGCAGTCGGTCAGGTTCCATCTGACCGGTGATCGCCTGCAAGTCCTCAATCGCCGTTTTAAGGTCCCGTCGATGTTTCGTCATATTAATTAGAGATGCCGCCATCGGTCATTAAGACTGATGGGTGATATGGAGATCGGTAGAAAAATTAACGCGCGACGCAAGACATCGTCACGTTCAGATATATATAGTCGATATCGTTCGGTTTGCGCTCACTGCAGCGGGCACTCGACTTCCATTTGACTCTCGTCTAATTACTAAACTAAAATACTAAACATGCCACCGTTGGTGTGAGCGGGGTAATGCCGTGCATGAATTCGATGCCTGTGGCCGTTTTTAATGCAATTTAGCAATGGATCGAGACAATGAAACGTTTTCTGAATAGCAGAGATACGATCGTTACTGAGGCCATAGACGGGCTGCTGTTGAGCTCCGGGGGCAAGAATCTCGCCCGGCTAGACGGCTACCCACATATAAAAGTCATCGTTCGCAAGGATTGGGATAAAAGCAAGGTCGCAGTCATCTCCGGCGGCGGCGCCGGCCACGAACCGGCCCATGCGGGATTCGTCGGGGCCGGAATGCTCACGGCGGCCATTTCTGGAGAGATTTTTGCTTCCCCCAGCGTCGACGCGGTGCTTGCAGGCATTATGGCGGTGACCGGTGAGCCGGGCTGCTTGCTGATTGTTAAGAATTACACGGGTGATCGTTTGAACTTTGGGTTGGCTGCCGAGAAAGCGAAGCAGTTGGGCTACAAAGTTGAAATGGTCATTGTTTCGGACGACATCGCTTTGCCGGACTCCCCGAAGCCGCGTGGTATCGCCGGCACCTTATTCGTGCACAAGATTGCAGGCCATCTGGCTGAAACAGGGGCGGCTCTTGAGACCGTGAAGCAAGCGGCACAAGACGCCACGGGAGCGATGTACTCCTTGGGGGTTTCGTTATCCAGCTGCACGATTCCGGGGCAGAAACCGGAGCGTCGCCGCGGCGAAAAAGCACATCGTGAGGCGGAATTGGGACTCGGAATTCACGGCGAACCGGGTGCGGCAACAATCGATCCGCAATCTGTCAGTCATGTCGTCGATATGATGGTCGATAAGTTGTTGCAAACACTACCGGCGGGGAAACTGAAGCTTGGTCTGTTGATCAACAGTCTTGGTAGCGTACCCCCGATTGAAATGGGCGTTATCGCCAATGAAGTCGTCAACTCACGCCTTGGCGAACAGGTCGAACTCGTTTTCGGTCCGGCGCCGCTGATGACGTCGCTCGACATGAACGGATTTTCGCTTTCGCTCATCGAATTAAATGACAACCGCATCGAGGCGCTGCTCTCGCCTGTCGCACCAATCGCTTGGGTGCCTGGTTTCAAAATCGAGCCGATTACGGTCTTGCCGGTGCCCCAGTTCAAGCGTGCGGCTGAATTTCAGCGTTCCGATAACAAGCTGACGGCGACGGTCGTCAGAAATATTTGCGACGTTTTGATTGAAAAGGAACAGGAGCTCAACGGCCTGGACGCCAAAGTCGGTGACGGAGATACCGGCTCGACGTTTGCTACTGCCGCACGTAGTGTGGCGGAGAAATTGAACGGACCGGGGTTACCGTTGGCAGAACCTGAGCAATTGTGTCTTGCTGTAGGCGAGCTGCTTGGCAAGACAATGGGCGGATCGAGCGGAGTATTAATGTCGATTTTTTTCACCGCGGTCGGGACTACATTGCAATCTTCAAGTAACAACTGGAATTTAGCGCTCGAGGCGGGCATCCATGCGATGCAATACTATGGAGGGGCGAAGAAAGGGGATCGCACCATGCTCGATGCACTCATTCCTGCGATTTCAGCTTTAAAGACTGGCACCTTGAAAACGGCTGCGGACGCCGCACAAGAAGGGGCTAACGCTACGGCAGAAATGACCAAAGCCCATGCCGGACGCTCTTCATATGTTAATGCTGCAAATCTACGAGGTGTCAAAGATCCGGGGGCAGTGGCCGTGGCGTTCGCGTTTCATGCCGCTGCCAAGGCGATGGAATAGGGCTGCGCGATTGAACCGGCGTCGGTAAAGGAATCTGTGACAATCAATTTCGTATGTCACGCTACGCCCGCGGACAATACACTTAATCACGCTATTTAGACGCTGCTTCAACCAGGGCCGCTACCAACTCTCGGCAGAAATCAGGAATGTCGGAGACGACGCGGCCCCACACCAAGTTTCCGTCGCGGAAAGCAGGTTCATCGACCCATTGCGCTCCGGCGTTGATGAGATCGTCTTTAATGCCGAGCGAGCCAGTCGCACGTCTACCCCGTAGGATGCCAGCGGAAATTAGCACCAGTCCACCGTGACAGATAGTCCCGATAATTTTTCCGGCCGCATTTATCTGGTGTACCAGATTGATGATTTCGGAGTAACGCCGCATCTTGTCCGGTGCCCATCCACCGGGGACGATCAACGCAAACAATTTGTCCGAGTCCAGGGAGGCAACAACAGTAGTTGGGACAATCTCTAACCCATTTTTTCCTCGCACGGCCGTGGCTTCGATACCGGCAACGATCACTTCGGCACCTTCTTCTTGAAGGCGCATCATCGTGACGTAGAACTCCAGATCTTCAACGCCTTCCGCTATCACGATGGCAATTCGCTTGCCGATTAGTCGCATCTTGTCGTACGGCCCTCATGGGTAATAGTAATTACTAAACATCACTATTTATTAGATGGATATTAATATGCTATTGTTTATATTGATAATTATTGTACCTTGCGAATAGCCTACATTGTGCTAGTTTAGTTTAGTACAATTTTAATATACTAAGCAAGAGGTACTATTTTTTATGATGAACCCCTTTCGTTCAGCCATCGCTGCATTCGCGCTATCGCTCAGCTCCTTTGCGTGTTACTCGGAAACCGATGGCGTAACCAAGGACGCGATTTTAATCGGGCAATCGGCTGCCTTAACTGGACCAGCCGCCGCCATCGGAACGGCCATGCGCAATGGCGCCTTGGCATATTTCGACGAAGTGAACGCGGCAGGCGGTGTTCACGGGCGCCAAATCAAGCTCGTCACAATGGATGACGCCTTTGAGCCGGATCGGGCTAAAGACAATACATTAAAGCTTATCCACGATCGCCACGTGTTTGCATTGTTTGGATATACCGGAACGGCGTCGAGTTACGCAGCGTTACCGATTTTTTCCTACGAAGATGTTCCATTTTTTGCCCCCTACACCGGGACTGAAGGTTTGCGCGTCCCGTTTAATCGGCTCATCTTCAACATTCGCGCAAGCTACGCCGACGAGACAGAAAAACTGGTCGATTGGATGGTGTCGCAGCGCAAATCCCGCATTGCGGTGTTCTACGAAGCCGATTCACATGGCCAGGCAGGCTTGGAGGGCGTTCAAGCCGCGATGGAGCGCCGGCAGCTGAAGATTGTCGCGAAAGGATCGGTATGGCGCAATTCAATCGCGGTTGCGGGCGCGGTGAAGTTGATCCATGAGGCCAAGCCCCAGGCGGTGATTATGATCAGCACTTACAAGCCCGCGGCAGAATTTATCCGCGCGTACAACAAGACCGGAGAGCATCCCGAGTATCTGAATGTATCGCTGGTGGGTGCCAAGGCGCTGGCTGATGACCTCGGTAAGGAAGGGCATGGAGTGATCATTTCACAAGTGATGCCTTATCCGATGTATCCGTCTGGAATTGTGCGAGAGATGCGGAGCCTTTTTCAGGCCCGCAAGGCGACTGGCAATCCGACATTTACCGACGTCGAGGGTTACGTTGCAGCAAAAGCGTTTGTCGAAGGTTTGCGCAGAGCTGGGCCCGACCTTACGCGCGAAAAATTTATTTTGGCGCTTGAATCGTTCCGAGAACTGGATCTCGGCCAGTACAAACTGACTTTCGGTCCCAACAGTCACACCGGATCGCGGTTTGTCGAAATGACGGTAGTAGTTGGCAGCGGAGATTTTCTGCCGCTAGTGCCTACACCGATGGGGCCCAAGAAGACGTTGACAGCGTCCTTTATGTCAGCGGAACGCTAGAGCTATATTGTGGAATCGTTCTGGTGCGCGATGACGGGAGCGCAATACGACTAGCTACAAGACTTGGCCCTACGGCGTCACGCAATGAGATTTTTCAACCGGCGTGCCAACTATGGCATTGATGGCGGACACGCTTTCGACCGGGCGTAAATCGTGATTGATACCAACTGCTTTTTTGTAGAGGCGCCGCATTCGTTCACCGATTATCTGCACTAAAAAACAGCGCGCCCGCGCCCTTGAAGATCATTATAGTTTAGTATATTGTGTTTACTAAAGTAGTACAGTAAACAAACGGTGCGATCCGCCGCAAGCACAAAGCGGGTGCAGCTATAAGAAGGCGGAGCAGTAATAAAAGTCGGCGTCGTCAAAGAGTCTAATGCGCAATAAACCATATCCGTCGGTTCCGAGATTCGAGGATACGTACATGCCTCGCGTCCCTGTTCCTCTATCGGGCGAAGAGGCTAAAGCCGCCCGGGGTTCGCCAGTTGTACCGGGTGTTCTCGACATCACCAACCACTAAAGTCAACCACCAAAGTTATTGAGGAGGCAGTTTATGAGCAGAATGCGTACCTCGTTTCTCGCGACCCTAATGGGCGCAGGCCTGTTGTTGGGCAACGCGGCGGTACAGGCGAAAGAAATCACCCTGTGCTGGGCCGCGTGGGATCCCGCCAACGCCTTGGTCGAGCTGTCCAAGGATTTCACAACCAAGACCGGTATCGGCATGAAGTTCGAGTTCGTCCCCTGGACGTCCTATGCCGATCGTTTTCTCAACGAGCTTAACTCGAAGAGCAAGCTGTGCGACTTGATCATTGGCGACAGCCAGTGGATCGGGGGCGCGGCTGAAAACGGTCATTACGTCAAGCTGAACGAGTTCTTCGACAAGAATGGCATCAAGATGAGCGATTTCGCTCAGGCGACGGTGACCGGCTATTCAGAATGGCCGAAGCACACGCCAAACTACTGGGCGCTGCCGGCGATGGGCGATGCAGTGGGTTGGACGTATCGTAAAGATTGGTTCGCCAAGCCTGAGATCAAGAAAGAGTTCAAGGCGAAGTACGGCCGCGAAATCGCTCCGCCGAAGACCCTTGCTGAACTGAAGGAAGTCGCTCAGTTCTTCCAGGGCCGTCAGATCGATGGCAAGAAAGTCTACGGCGCGTATATCTACACTGAGCGCGGTTCCGAAGGCATCACGATGGGCGTGACGAACGCCTTGTATAACTACGGCTTCCTGTACGAGAACCCGAAGAAGCCGTATGACATGGATGGCTTCGTCAACTCGGCCGACGCAGTGAAGGGGCTCGAGTTCTACAGAGACCTCTACAAGTGCTGCACCGCGCCGGGCATGACCAACGCCTACATGGGCGAAGGTCTGGATGCGTTCAAGTCGGGTCAGGTAGCGATGCAGATGAACTGGTTCGCCTTCTTCCCTGGCCTGTATAAGGAAATGGGCCCGGACAAGATTGGCTTCTTCGTCAATCCGGCCGGTCCGAAGGGTCAGTTCACTCAGCTCGGTGGACAGGGCATCTCGGTCGTTGCGTACTCGAACAACCGCAATGAAGCGCTGGAATACATGAAGTGGTTCGCGCAGACCGACGTGCAGAAGAAGTGGTGGTCGCTCGGTGGTTATTCTTGCAAGAAGGCCGTGTTGAACGACCCGAGCTTCAAGGGTAGCGCGCCGTTTGCCCCCGACTTCCTGAAGTCCATGGACATGGTAAAGGACTTCTGGGCCGAGCCGATCTACGCGACGCTAATGCTGGATATGCAGAAGCGCATCCACGATTACGTCGTGGCTGACAAGGGTACCGCGAAAGAAGCCCTCGACAGTCTTGTCAAGGACTGGAAGAAGGACTTTAAAGAAGCGGGCAAGATATAAGTTAAGTTAGGTAGCCGCCGGGCCCGTTTTATGCAGGAGTTGTACTAACTCCTGGGGGTCCGTGCGGCGGTTGTGGCGGGCGTGACTGAGGAACTTAGCTGTGAATGAAGGTATTAAAATGAGTGCTGTACCGGCTGCCTCTGTCGCGCCCGTCCGGCCTGGTTTGTTAACCAGGCTGGCCGGGATGTCGGACAAGACCATCGCCTGGTTGTTTATTACTCCGACGATTCTGCTGTTACTGGCGATCAATATCTTTCCGTTGATCTGGACCATCCAGATGTCGTTCACCGACTTCAAGGCGAACATGGGATGGATGTCCGTTAAGTCCGTCGGCATTGAAAACTACGTAGATATTCTCACCGATCCCGATATCTGGGCCTCGATGCAGACGACGGCGCATTTTGTGTTCTGGTCGATTCTGTTTGAGGTCTTGTTGGGGTTCGGTCTCGCATTGCTGATTAACCGCAAGTTTCGCGGCCACAGTTTGTGGACGACGATTATTCTGCTGCCGATGATGTTATCGCCCGCCGTCGTCGGTAACTTCTGGACCTTCCTGTTTCAGCCACAGATTGGCCTTTTTAATTACATCGTGAGCTTTTTGTCCGGCGTCGATCCGGGTTCTTTCCAGATGATCGGCGACGTGAAGCTCGCACCGTGGACGATTGTGCTGGTCGATACCTGGATGTGGACGCCGTACGTGATGCTGATCTGTCTCGCGGGCTTGCGCTCTATCCCCGATTACATTTACGAAGCGGCCGAGGTCGATCGTGCCTCCGCGTGGCGCCAGTTCTGGTCGGTCACGCTGCCGATGGTCATGCCGTTTCTCATGCTCGCGGTGCTGTTCCGCGCGATTGAGAACTTCAAGATGTTCGATATGGTGAACTTGCTAACCAACGGCGGCCCCGGCTCGATGACCGAAACCGTTTCCATCACGTTAAAACGCGCCGCGTTTGAGAAGTGGCAGACCGGCTGGTCTTCCGCGCTCGCTGTTATTCTGTTCGTGGCGGTCTTTGGTGCCGCGAACATTTATGTCAAGGCACTCAATAAGGTGAAGCAGCGATGATCGGAAAGTCTACTGCCCACTCCGTCGTGGAGACGTCGGCCCCGTGGAAGATCTTCGCCGGCGCTCTGGTCGTCTTCTATTCATTGGTGACGATCACGCCGTTGCTGTGGATATTCCTGACCGGTTTGAAAAGCCCCGCCGACTCGATCGCTTATCCCCCGAAGATCATCTCGGCGCCGTCGCTCGAAGGCTATTGCAACCTGTTCACTTTCCGTTCGCGGCAAACGCCGGAATATATCGCCAGTCTGCCGCCCGCGACCGAGCTATGCGACAAGATCGCGCGCGAGCGCGGCTTCGTTATCGCCGGTCCGTCCAAGACGCCGGGTCGAATGATGAACTCCTTGATCATCGGTTTCGGCTCGACGTTCTTGGCGGTGTTCCTCGGCACGATAGCGGCGTACGCCTTCTCGCGCTTTAAAGTGCCGCTCAAGGACGATTTGATGTTCTTTATTCTATCGACGCGTTTCATGCCGCCGATTGCCGTGGCGATCCCGATTTATTTGATGTACCGGCAGGTGGGCATGACCGACACGCACCTTGGGATGATTCTGCTTTATACCGCAACGAACGTCTCGCTCGCGGTCTGGTTGCTCGAGGGCTTTATGAACGAGATTCCCCGCGAGTACGAAGAAGCCGCGCTTGTTGATGGCTACACGCGCCTGCAAGCGTTTGTGAAGACGGTGTTGCCGCAGGCAGCGACCGGTATCGCGGCAACGGCGGTCTTCTGTCTCATCTTCGCGTGGAACGAATATGCCTCCGCGTTGTTGTTGACCAGTGGCGTCGCTCAAACGATGCCGCCCTTCATTCCCTTTATCATCGGCGAGGGCGGTCAGGATTGGCCGGCGGTTGCGGCTGGCACGACTTTGTTCGTGGTCCCAATATTGGTTTTCACGATTCTGTTGCGCAAGCATCTGTTGCGCGGAATCACCTTTGGAGCGGTACGCAAATGAGTCACTCAGTTGATGTTGCCGACGGCAATGGTGCCGCTAAGGCCAATGACAAGAAGCGGTTGTTCCGTCGTGGGCCCTGGGAAAACGCCTCTACCGTCATTATCGGTGCCGGTATCCTGATGCTGATGCAGCCGTTTGCACTCGCTCTTTATACGTGGGCATTCGCCGTGATCATTGTCGGTACGGTCGGCTTCATCATCACCAGTCATTTTCCGGAGTAGCACGTGGCTGAGATTAAATTAGAAAATGTGCAGAAGCGCTTCGGCGATTTCACTGCCGTGCGTGACACATCGTTCACCATCCGCGATGGCGAGTTCTTCGTGCTGCTCGGGCCCTCGGGCTGCGGCAAGACGACGACGCTGCGCATGATTGCGGGGCTGGAACTTCCCACGGGTGGCAAGATGTTGCTCGACGGCGAGGACGTGACCTACAACCGCGCCTCGCAACGCGACATCGGATTCGTATTCCAGCTGTTCGCGCTCTATCCGCATATGAATGTGCAAGAGAACATCGGCTTTCCGCTCAAGTGCCAGGGTGTGCCGCGTGCGGAGATCAAGAGCCGCGTCGCGGAAGTGGCGAAACTGTTGCGTATCGAACATTTACTGGAGCGGTCGGTGAAGGGTCTCGCGGGCGGTGATAGCCAGCGCGTGGCGCTCGGACGCGCGATCGTGCGCCGCGCCAAAGCGTTCATGATGGACGAGCCGCTCGGCGCGCTCGACACTGAATTCCGTCACCTCATGTGCACCGAACTGCGTGGCCTGCACGATCGCATCAAGGCGACGACAGTGTATGTGACGCACGATCAAATCGAAGCGATGTCGATGGCCGATCGTATCGCCGTCATGAATCACGGTGTGGTGGACCAGATCGGCAGCCCCCAGGAAGTATATGACCGGCCGCTCACGATGCATGTCGCCGCATTTATCGGCAGCCCGTCGATGAATTTTCTGCGTTTCAACGCCACAGTGGAGGCGGGCCAAAACCGCATTCGCATGAATGGCGATTCAATTGGCATTCCCATGCTGCGTGAGGGCATTCATGAAGGAGAGCTGGCGCTCGGGGCGCGCCCTGAACACGTCAGTCTGGTGGATGAAGGCGGTTTGCGTGGAGAGGTTTTCGGCAGCGAATATATGGGGACCATGCAGGTGGTCACAATTAATACTCATTATGGTCGGATCAAGGCGCGTATCGCGTCCTCAATTCCCGTACGGATCGGGCAGCAAGTTGGGTTGCGCTTCAGCGAGGAACGGCTGGTCGTATTTGATACGGTGTCGGGACGCGCCCTGCGCAGTGAATTGTTCGAGCGCGCTGACAGTACCGACGGCCAACCTCGGCGTGAGCGATTTGTTGAAGGAGTGAGTCATGGCTGAAATAGTTATTGATCGCGTTACCAAACGTTTTGGCAACGTTGAGGCCATCGGTGACGTCAGTCTGGCGATTCCGGATGGGGAGTTCGTGGTCTTGCTCGGTCCGACCGGTGCCGGAAAGACGACCCTGTTGCGTCTCGTGGCGGGACTGGAGCGAGCCGATGCGGGCGTGATTACGATTGACGGACGCAACGCAACAGCCGAACCGCCCGCATTGCGCGATGTCTCGTTCGTGTTCCAGCAGTATTCGTTGTACCCGCACTTGACGGTGTTTGAAAATCTGGCGTTCCCGCTGAAGGCACCGGGCCGGCGTTTACCCGCCGCTGAAATCAAAAAGCGGGTCGAAGAAGTTGCGAAGCTCGTGCGTATCGACCACAAGCTCGCGAACTCGGCGACGCGCCTCTCCGGCGGTGAGATGCAGCGCGTGGCGATTGGCCGTGCGCTCGTGCGGCGGCCGTCAATCTACCTGATGGACGAACCCTTGTCGTCACTCGATGCCAAGCTGCGTTCCGATTTGCGCGTGGAATTGAAGCACATCCAGGCCGATCTGGGTGCGACCATTCTTTATGTCACGCACGATCAGACCGAAGCCATGACGATGGCGAGCCGTATCGGTGTCCTCGATCATGGTAAGTTGGTGCAGATCGGCACGCCGCATGAAATCTATGAGCGTCCGGCCAACACCTACGTCGCGACGCGGCTTGGCACACCGGGAATCAATCTCCTGCCCGTCGGCGTGTTGCCCGCGAATGGAATTCCGAAAAATGCAATGACCATCGGCGCGCGTACGGAACATATTGAAATTACCCCCGCCGTCGACGGCCCCGGGCAGATTCTGCACGTTGAGCATCTTGGCAATGAAAATCACTTGCACGTTGAGGTGAATGGACACAAGCTGATCACACTCGTGCCCCCGGAACAGCGCTGGCAACCAGGAAATCGGGCACGAGTGGCGTTGACTCAGCCGCTCTTCTTCGACGCGGCCGGATGTCGCGTCTAAGCGAACCTTGCTTAAGGAGCGAACCGTGAAATTGAATAAACGTATGACGAAGGAGTTGATAGAGGGAATCGCACAGGTGGTCATTGCAAGCGCGAACGAGCTCACGGAGCTGGATCGGGCGATTGGCGATGCAGACCATGGCGTGAATCTAGAGCGCGGATTTCAGGCAGTGTTAAAGAATATCGAGGATATCTCCGCGCTTCCTATTGGATCGTCGCTGGACCAGGTCGGGCGAACGCTCGTCATGGCGGTGGGCGGCGCCTCCGGCCCGCTTTATGGGACGCTTTTCATGGCTATCGGTAAGCACCTCGGCGAAGACGAGACTCTCACACGCGAACGACTGCTGGCGGCGTTCGATGATGCAATCAAGGCAGTCAAAGCGCGAGGTAAGTCCGAACCCGGTCAAAAGACGATGCTGGACGTGCTGGTACCGGTACTGGCGGAGCTGCGTACGCCTGGTGCCGGTGTTGTACGCCGCGCGCGCGAACGCGCGCTGCTAGCGGCGCAGGCAACGATCCCGATGGTCGCGCAGCGCGGGCGGGCTTCATTTCTGGGCGAGCGCAGTGTCGGCCACATGGACCCGGGCGCTCGCTCAACGCAGCTGATAATTTCGGCGACGTGTTCCTTTGTCGAAGAACTGTCGTAGTTGTACGGTATCGAAAATTGAAATTAAGGTAATCGTTATTTTTATGAACAAGAACGTCGGAGTAGTAATTGTGTCGCACTCGCCCGATGTCGCGCGCGGTGCGGCGGATATGGTTCGGCAAATGGTAGGCGACGAAGTACCGCTCGCCTGGTGTGGCGGTAATCCCGCCGGCGGACTGGGTACCAGCGTCGAGGCCGTCATGAAAGCGATCGAACAGGCCTGGTCTGATCGTGGCGTGGTGGTGCTGGTCGACCTTGGCGGTGCCGAGACGAATAGTGAAATGGCCGTCGAGATGTTGCCGGAGAAAAAGCGCACCAAAATAGTTGTATGCAACGCGCCAATTGTCGAGGGATCGGTAATGGCGGCCACCGAAGCGAGCGGGGGCGCTTCGTTGGAGGAAGTTCGCCGCACGGCTGAAGAGCTGTACGCGCGATGAACCAAGGACGGGAACCAATATGAGCGAGGACGTAACGGTGTCTAAAGAAGTAGGATCAGTCTGGTTGGCGCATGCGGCGGGGCTGCATGCGCGTCCGGCGATACAGCTGACGAAGATGGCCAAGCGCTTTCGAGCCAACGTATGGGTTGGCACGTCGGAAGATGGCCCGTGGGTGAATGCCAAGAGCATCGCGCGGGTGATGGGAATGAAAACACCTAGCAAGACCACGCTGTACATTTCCGCCGATGGCGATGACGCGCCGCACGCTATCCGCGCGCTGATCAAGCTGGTTGAAAATGACTTCACAGGCGCGGCGGATGGCGGAGACTAGCAATAAGAAGGGCACGCTACGTTTGAACGGCACACCGGTTTCCCCCGGTCTCGCTCGCGGACCGCTGGTATTCTTGGGTGAACTAACAACCACAAATAAAACGCGCAAACGCGGCTCGGTCAAGCAGGAGCTGGCGCTGCTGCATGCCGCCCTCGATGGTGCACGCGACGAGCTCGCGACGTTGATGGCGCGTACCGAGGACGCGGATGCAGAAGCAATCATCGCCTTCCAGGTTGCGATGCTTGAAGACGATGTAGTGACAGGCCCTGCCTTAAAGGCGATCGAAGACGGGGCTATCGCCGAAGAGGCCTGGGTCGCCACGATGGAATTGCAGGTCCGGGAATACCATGAGGCCGACGATCTCTACTTCCGTGCCCGGGCCGCTGATCTGCGCGATATGCGAGATCGCGTGTTGCGACGCCTGAGCGGCACTATCACCGAAACCGTTCCATCCGGCGCTATTGTCGTCGCCAACGATCTACCGCCATCACGATTCCTGGAAATTGCCTGGGACGGCGGCGGTGCGGCGCTGTTCGAGGGTAGTCCCAATTCCCATGTAGCGATGCTTGCGCGCGCACGCGGCGTGCCGATGATCGTCGGCATGCAGCGCGCGAAGTTGAGCGGTGGCCATGAAGCGATACTCGATGCTGAAAACGGGACGCTGATAGTATCTCCCGACAGCTCCACGGCCGCAGAATTTGAGACGCGTCAGCAGATGATTGAAACGTTGCGCGTGCAAGAGGCGCAATATCTTGAGTCGCCCGCCCGGATGGGAAACGGCGAACGCGTGATGGCGTTGATCAATGTCGCGGACGGATCAGAACTCGATAAAATCGACATCGAACATTGCGATGGTGTCGGATTGGTTCGTACAGAGTTTCTGTTACGCACCAAAGAGGATCTGTTCGACGAAGAAAAGCAGTATCGTTCCTATCGGCACATTCTCGAATGGGCGAAAGGAAAACCCGTAACGATTCGTACGCTCGATGCCGGTGGAGATAAACCCATCCCCGGTTACACCATTGATGCCGAGGCCAACCCGTTTCTCGGCGTGCGCGGTGTGCGCCTGTCGCTATTGCATCCTGAAGTGTTGACCACGCAATTGCGCGCGCTCGCTCGTGCGGCAGCCCTCGGACCGCTCAAGGTCATGATACCGATGGTAACCGGACCGCGTGAACTCGATCACGTTCGCTCGATTCTCGAGGCGACTGTGAGTAATCTTCGCCATGCCGGCATCACTTGTGCGATGCCGGCATTGGGGATGATGGTCGAAGTCCCGGCCACCGCAGTGACGATCGACCTGTTCGATAGCGAGTTTTATTCGATCGGTTCCAACGACCTGATACAGTATGTCACCGCATGCAGCCGGGATTCCAGCCAACTCAGCGCTCTGCAAGATCCGCTTCAACCCGCCGTGCTGAGACTAATCCGGAAGGTAGTGGAACATGCGAACAAGAACGGAATCGACGTAAGTCTGTGTGGGGATATGGCGAGTGATGTACGCTGTGTGTCGGCGCTATTGGACATGGGGCTTCGCTGTCTATCCGTTGCGCCGGCAGCGCTGGGACGTATCAAAAGCGCCATTGCACATCATCAAGGCGTCGTTGCAAGGGGGGGGCGGGTCGCGTGAAACGAGATGCGCCGCCTGGCACCGCAAATAGTTCCGCGGTGGGCGAATACAAGCGAGTGTTACAGCAGGTTCTCGATGCTCGACCGTCGGGTACCCGACGGCGTTTGGCCGAGACGCTCGGAAAAAACCGCAGCTTCATTTCCCAGATCACCAATCCCAACTACAGTGTTCCGATCCCCGCGCGTCATTTAGATCGTGTGTTCGAAGTTTGTCATTTTTCCCCGATCGAAAAGACGAAGTTTCTCGAGGCCTATCGGCGCGCCCATCCCCGTCGGGCACCAGATGCTATGCCCAGCGCCCGCTGGCGTGAAACTACAATACGGGTTCCGGAACTAAACGATCGAGCGAAGAACAAAATCCTCGAGGATCTTCTGAACGAAACGGCGCAGCGCATGGCGCACCTTCTTGGCGAAAAGTGAGCGCGGCAAGCTCGATACTGCGGAGTCAAAGATGAAGAAGTTTATTAATAGGGTCGACTCGATCCTGCATGAAAGTCTGTCCGGTTTTTCTCATTGTCATCGGGAGATCGTCGCGCTCGATGCCGACTATCGATTCGTTCGACGCGCCCAGCTTAAATCGGGCAAGGTAGCGTTGATCTCCGGCGGCGGCAGCGGCCACGAGCCGCTGCATGCGGGGTTCGTCGGCTACGGTATGCTGGATGCCGCGTGCCCGGGTCAGGTATTTACATCCCCGACGCCCGATCAAATGGTTGCCGCGGCCGAGGCCGTCGATTCTGGAAAGGGTGCGTTGTTCATTATCAAGAACTATGAAGGCGACGTCATGAATTTTTCCATGGCGGTCGAAATGCTCGGCGAACGCGGCGCGACGCTGATCATCGACGATGACGTCGCAGTGCAGCGCTCCACGCACAGCACCGGCCGCCGGGGTGTGGCGGGCACGATGGTTGTCGAAAAGATCCTCGGGGCAGCCGCGGAACGCGGCGATTCGCTCGCCGATCTGCAGGCGCTGGGCGCGCACGTGAACAGCGCGACGCGTTCGATGGGCGTGGCGCTGACCAGCTGTACCGTGCCCGCCGTTGGCCGACCCACGTTCGAACTAACGGAAAACGAAATGGAGATGGGCGTCGGCATTCACGGCGAACCTGGCCGTCGCCGCGTAGCGCTGGCATCCGCCGATGAGATCGCTACCGAAATCGTGCGCGCGCTCGTCGACGACCTGGGCGCCAAGGCGGGGCGCGAAGTGCTCTTGTTGGTGAACGGTTTTGGGGGCACGCCATTGCTGGAGCTGTATCTGATGTATGACGCGGCGAATCGGCAGCTTGCCAGGCACGGCCTCAAAGTGAGCCGTAGTTTGGTGGGCAACTATGTGACGTCGCTCGATATGGCGGGTTGTTCAATTACCGTGACATTGCTCGATAACGGAATAGTTCCGTTGTGGGATGCGTCGGTGCACACGGCCGCGCTGCGCTGGGGCATGTAGGCGGCAAGGCAATCCCAGGTGCTGGCGCATACAAATCGCGTGAACAAATGACTCCCAAGTTAGCGGCTTGTCAGCTACTGAATTCGGACGACGTCAACAATAACGTTCTTCGAGTCATCCATTTTCTCGAATACGCCGCTCAGGAAGGCGTTGCCATCGTTGCCTTTCCCGAAGGGACGCTATACGGCTACTGTTGCCGCAGCGATTTCTGGGAGCGGATGACGCCGGCAATATTTCGTGAAGCCGAACGGCGGATCGAGGAGGCCTGCCGGCGACTGAGCATCGCGGCCGTTGTGGGGACGGCGTTTCAACACAATGACGCCTGGATCAACGGCCTTGCAATCATCTCCCGTGAGGGCCGACTCCTCGGCCGCTATGGCAAGACTTTTCTCGGCGGCGATACCTGGTGCGAGAATTTCAGCGGCAAGCTGCCGATTATCGATATCGACGGCATCAAGGCATGCTTTGCCATCTGCCGTGATGTCCGTTACCCCGAGGTCGTGCGCTTACCGGCCATGCTCGGGGCACAGGTCCTTTTTTTCTGCACCTGCGAATCCAACTTGACGGCGGAGCACAAACTTTCCGGCTACCGTGCCATGCCGATCTCGCGCGCGGCCGAGAACGAAATCTACGTCGTGATGGCAAATGCGCCGGCGAATCCCGACAACATTCGATCCACCGAGTCATCGCACGGAAATTCCAAGATCGTCGATCCCCTTGGCAATGTCATGGTCGAGGCCGGATATTTCGAGGAACGGCTGGTCATTGCGCAGATAGATTTAACTCTGGCGACGGGGCGGATTGCCAAGCGTGCGCTCGAAGAGCCAACCATTCTGCGTGAATGGTATCGGCAGGGGCTGTGGTTCGTGGAAAAGATAGAACCGGAGCGATGATCGGTGCGTACAGGTCGTTGCGGAATGGATATCGGGATCATTGCCCGAAATCCTGAATGTCCCCGGCGCGGGTGGTACAGCGCGCATCAATATCTTTGACTTTCCTATCCTGCAGACCCGTCTGAACTTCTCAACGAATCCGCTTTCGATTGAGCGCGGGCTGTGCTGTGGTCGATCGGCGTATCGAATTCGTCGCCCGCCAAATGTTGCGTGGGCCGGCCGATGACATATCCTTGGGCAAAATCCACGCCGAACTCGCGCAGCAACTCCAACACGTCAGACGATTCAACGAACTCGGCGATGGTCTTCATCCCGAGCCCCTGCGCTACCTGGTTCATCGCTCGCACGAGGATCTGATCCTGGCGGTTGCTCGCCAGTCGAAGAATAAAAGAGCCATCCAGTTTCACGTAATTGACGGGCAATTGCTTCAACGCGAGCCAAGAGGAAAATCCCATCCCAAAATCGTCCAGGGCAAACTGACAACCGAAGCGCGTCAAGTCGCTTATGATTCGCTGTGCGGCATCGATGTTGGCTACCGCCGAGCGCTCGGTGATTTCAAACATCACCTGATACGGAGCGAGTCGGTATCGATCGATCTGCTCGATAATAAAGGGAGTAAAGCTTGGGGTGTCGAGGGTATGGGTGGAAAGATTCACCGCAACCGTGCCGATAACGCCTTTTTGCTGGAGGCGCGCAAGGGCTTCACACGCAAGCTGCACGACGCGGCAGTCGATTTGATACACCAGGCCGCTGGCTTCGGCCGCATCGATGAAATGATCCGGCGACAGGAGCGAATCGTCATCGTGGCGAATGCGCACCAAGGCCTCATGGTGATGGACGGCGCCATCGGCGGTGGCTACCACTGGCTGAAACACCAGCACGATTCGGTCTCGTTCGAGTGCGTTTTCGATTAGCGCCTTGCGATCCACGTGGATGCGCATATTTGCGCGCTCTGTGTCTCCCTGAGCGAACAAGTGGTAGCGACCGCTCGTTTCGAGTTGGCCATTCTTGGCCTTGTACATCGCCACATCGGCGTTAGCCAGTAACTCCTGGACGGTTTTGCCGTGGACCGGGTAAATAACTACCCCGAGGCTGACCGAGACCTGGTGCCGTGCCCCGGCCACGGTAACGCGCATCGATGACAGATCGCGCACCAGTTTCTGGGCCAACGCTATCGCTTCGTCGCTTCCGATCTCATCCAGCACGACCGCGAACTCGTCACCACCGACGCGCGCGGGCAGGTCGGTCGAGCGCACGCTTTGTCGCAGTCGGCTGGCGATCTGACATAGCAGTTCATCCCCTACTTTGTGGCCGCTGGTATCGTTGATAAATTTGAACTTGTCGATGTCGAAGTAAAACAGCGCTCCGCTATGCCCGTAGCGTTCCGCGCGTCGCAGGATTTTCTCCAGATCGCTTTCAAAGCGTCGGCGGTTACAAATCTTGGTCAACGAATCGTGGTCGGCGAGCCAGGCAAGACCTTTTTCCGCGTGTCTACGCGCCGTTGTATCGAGCCCGACGGATAGCACCGCGCAATTGCCGTCTTCCTGAACCAGACGCGTATGAGACCAATCGACGGCAAGGAAATTTCCGTCGCGTCGCTGGCGGATTGATTCGTGGCTGAATGTCAGCTCCAGACCGTCGAGCAACTTTTCGAGGCGTTGCCCAACGTGTTGTCGCTCGGCGGGTTCAATCAGGACGTCGCTGAACGTCGCGCCCACCAGTTCCCCGGCGATGGGCTCAAGCAACTGTCGGCCGAGTTTGTTTACAAATTGAATCTTACCGCGAGCGTCGAGAAACAACGCCAACACCTGGGCGTTTTCGAGCAGTTGAACGATCTGGACCACCTTGTCCGGGCGATTGGTGGGTATCGACATAGCGTGGTCGCCGCGCGCAAGTCAAATCGCGGAGACAATATCAGTATAGATTAACTTCCAGTAGTTAAAGAGTCTCGGCGCTAAAGCTGGTCCAGGATTTCCTTGCGTTTTCGTGCGTATTCATCGTCGGTAATGAGATTTTGCTCACGCAGCTGCTTGAGCCGTTTCAGGCGCTCTTCCAGGGACGGAGCACTGGTAGTCTTCGGCGTTTCCATCGAAGACGGCGTGGGGGAGGGCTTATTCTCCGCCGCTGCTGGCGGCTTGTCGTGGAGAGCGGCAAGGTCCACTACCAGCCAGTCGCCGCGCGGCTTGCCATTCACCTCGAACAGCGCCAAGCCGGGCATGGTTTCGAAGCGCGCCTCGTCATCATAGCGCGTCTCCTGGGCGCGCTGGCCCGGGACGTGCGGGTGCACGCGGCGGTCGATCTTGCGGCTGGCGTTTGGATATCGGTAAAACTCCGGGGCGACCGCACTGCGGTGAAGGTCGCCGATGATCAAGTGCAGGTGTCCATTCAAGAAAAACACGCGTCCGGCAACGGTCACATCGTTCGAACCCAGCAACGCCCCTTTGACCCACATCAATACTGCAAACAGCACGTCCTGGTTTGGTGAGGCCTGGTTGAGCGCCTTGCTCAGCGGTGCCGCCAGCCTTCGCGTCGTCCTGGCGTCAAACAACGAATAGCGCTCATCTCCTTGACGCAAGGTTATCTTGGCCAGTGCGGCGGCGATGGTGTCCGCATCAATCGAGACCGGATGCTCGTTTGGCGGCGGCGGGGACCCAGGTGCCGAGTCCTGAGGAGCGAGCTGGACAAACTGGTCGCCGTCGGCCCAGATCTTGACGGGTTGGGATGGTTTCGACGTTTCGGCGTTCGCGACAGAAACGCAGGCCAGTATCGCCATCAAACCGACGAAAATGCCCAACCGCTTGCGCGACAGGCTACCGTTCAAACTCGTAGTATCGTGCATCACGATCCCCCTAAGCTGTTCGCCTATCTCTTGAATCAAAAATCCCACGCACAACCTCGACGAGCCATTATCCGTGAGTTGTCGTTACGAAAAAAGAGCCGCGAAATTCGCGGCTCCAAAATACTAACTTAGGAGATAGAACATGAAGAAAAAACTGGTAAATCTACTAATAACGCTGGTACTACTGCACTACTGCTGAACTCCGCGAGGCGGGACAAAGAAACCCTCTTGTCCCGCCTCGTTTTGTCCGGCGCTACTATTTAGAAGTTGTACGTCGCGCCAACCGCTATGTGCTTCTCATCAAACGTTTTGACACCGTTGGTCTTGTTCACGGCCACATCGTACTCGACGTTGCCGATCAGCTGCTTGGTGAAGTTGTGCTTCACGTAGACCATGTTGAGGTTATTTTTAATGTGCTGGGTATCTTGCTTGCCCTGGCCGGTGCTGACACCGAACATGGTCGGGCCGAAGGTGTAGCTCACGTCTACGTATCCCTGTTTCCACTTATACGGATCGCAGCTGGTGAAACCAGCATTGCAATTCAGGTTGGCGAAGCTTTCTTTGCCACCAACGAAGCCCTTGCTGTTGGTATAGGCTCCCGTGATACCAAAGCCGGCGATGGTGAAATTAGCGCCGACATCCATACCAGTGATCTTGGTGCTGGTGCCCGTGGTGTTGCCCTTATCGAGGCTCTGGCTCATGGCGCCGCCCCAGACCTTGAACATCTTGGTCGCAAAGGTTACTTCACCTTCGAACCGTGGGGAGGTCGTCTGGAAGTTTTTGCCGGCAGAGGTCGGATTTACCGGATCGAACAGACCGACGCGAGCCGAGAAGCCGCCCATATTCGGCGTGTCATACTCGATACGCGGAGAGAAGGCCGTCCAGGTATAACCGTACCCGATGCGACCGCAGTTACCCGCGCCGACGAGACCAGCATTGCCGGCAATACCCGAGCAAAGCCCACCAACACCATTGCCACTGCCGTATTCATTGATGGTGGTCATGCTGTTGAAGATGCCCCAGCTGCGGCCGAGACCGATGCTGCCGAAGTCGCCCGCGATGTTGATGTCGAGCACGCGTATGTCAATACCGCTCTGGCCGTTGCCGCCCGAAACTCCGGCGCCTGCATTGCCGGCAATGTTGGCCGCAAACTGGAAATTACCCGTCACTGCTACCCCGCCCTGCTTCGGAGCGGCGATATGCGCATTGAACTTGGACGGATCCCAGCCCGAAACAATACGCGATTCTTTCACATGTGACACATCGTCTTTGGCCGCAACGTAAAAGGCGTTAACCTGGCCGTCGAACGCGACATTCCAGCCGTCCTTTCCGCCCACATCGGCCGCACCGGCCGAGGTGGCCATGCCCATGGCCAAGACCGCACTGCTTACCGCTAAAACGAGTTTGTACTTGGTATTCATACACTCATCTCCTCTCTAGTGATGTTGATTCAATGTGACGTGATTCACTACGGTTTACGGGGTTCGCCGGGGGTCGGCAGCGAAAACCGCGGTTAGTGGTGGTGGAAAACCCCGTTCACTTCAGCGCAACTTCTATAGCAAACCATTTCGGTGCATCCCGGTTTACAACCTTGAAGTGTTTAGTAATTTAGTTTAGTCTGTAATTTATATGCTAGTTTTTTTACCCTGTCAAGGAATTTTGTTGAAATCCGCAACAGTTGTAGACAAAACGCAACATATCATAAAACACCATATTATGAAGCCATATACTCTCGTGTGAGACGATGTCCGATACCAAATCCGCGAGAAAATCCCGAATTTGATGTTTAGTTTATTACATTTTATTTTAGTTTATTAAAAGATGTGTTAGGCGTTCGTCCAGTATCGATGGTATCGGCGGCCTCACTTAATTCGTCCATAGACACCGTAATAAGCAGGAAAGTATGAAGCACGAAAGCCAAGTCTCCCCGCGGTCAACCGGTGCCACCCTTGGGTCGACGGAGCACGCCCCGAGCGAGTTGGCCCATGTGGTCGTCATGCGTCCCGAGCGCAGCTGGTGGAGGAAAGAATTTCCGGCGGTGTCCATCGTTCTTCGCGACCCTCGGTTCGTCGTCGATTTGGATACCGGCAACAGCTGAAACGGTAATGAGCAAAATTAAAACCATCGTTGGCCGAGAGATTACCGGCTCCATGAGCCGCAGCGACCGTGTGGAAAAATACAACCAGCTGCTCCGAATCGAGCAGGACCTGGGGTCGGGTGCCCGTTACGCGGGCGCCGATGCCTTGCGTGTCGGCGGGCGTCATGAGTGAGTTTCCAAGTATTTACCGTGCCGCTGCATGAGGCTCGACTTTCTTTTTAACCAGCAACGAAATCGGCGCCCCGCCATGAAAAAAATCGTTCTACTTCGCCACGGCGAATCGCTCTGGAATCAGGAGAATCGTTTTACCGGATGGACCGACGTTGACCTGACCGAACGCGGTTTGCAGGAGGCCAGGGCGGCCGGCCAGCTTCTCAAAGAGGCGGGCTTCGCATTCGATATTGCTTACACGTCTTTGCTCAAGCGCGCCATCCGCACACTGTGGATCGTTCTCGACGAGCTGGACCGGATGTGGATTCCCATCGAACATTCGTGGCGCCTGAACGAGCGTCACTACGGCGCACTCCAAGGGTTGAATAAGGAAGAAACCGCCGCGGCATTTGGCGACGAACAGGTGCTGCAGTGGCGGCGTTCCTACGACGTTCCGCCGCCGGCGCTCGATAGCGGTGATCCCCGAAATGCGTCCGATGATCCGCGCTACGCGAACGTGGACAAAAACGCCTTACCCCGTGCCGAGTGCCTCGAAGATACCGTGGCGCGCTTCATTCCTTACTGGCACGAAACCATTGCACCCAGCGTTCGTGCCGGTAACAGCGTAATTATTGCGGCACACGGCAACAGCCTGCGCGCGCTGGTTAAGTATCTCGACAAAATTTCAGATGAAGACATCATTGGCCTGAATATTCCAACCGGTGTGCCATTGGTGTACGAGCTTGACGATGAGCTGAAACCGTTACGTTCTTACTATCTGGGTGACGCGGCGGCGGTGGCCGCGGCGATGCAATCCGTGGCGAACCAGGGCAGGGCACGCGCATGACAGATCGAACTGGATTGGATACTCGATGCTCACCATCGATCTAAGTAAGTTAGATTTGGCGCCAATCACGCGCCACATGCGCACGATGTATTCGTCGCGGCTGCTCATCGCCGCCGTTCACCATCTGAATGTGTTCGAACAGTTCATCGATGGTCCCCAGACGATCGCTGAGTTGCAGCGTCGTCTCGACCTGAAGCAGCGGCCCGCGATGGTGCTGTTCCCGGCGCTTTGTGCCATGGGCATGCTCAAGCGCGACAGTGCCGGAAATTTCGCGGTGACAGAGATCGGTCGATATCTCACGACCGCCGTCGTTCCTAACCTGATCGGTTATCTCGGACTGGAAAAGGAAGACCCCGGCGTGGTGGAGATGGCGCAGCGCATAAGGAACGACGGACTGCTCAGCACGCCTCAGGGAATTGCTTACACCATAGAGGGCGATGCACCGTCCCCGATGGATGACGCCGACACTGCGCGTTTTCTGACGCTCGCGCTCGCCGGACGCGCGCAGTATCTTGCGCCGCTCGTGGCAAAGGCGCTGCCACAGCGCAAAGGCCATTTGCTCGATGTTGCCGGTGGCACTGGTTTGTTTTCCTATGAGTGGTTGCTGCTCAACCCCGAATCGACCGCGACCATCCTGGATGGGAAGCAGGTGCTGACTGTGGCCAGCGAGTTTCGCGATGCCTATGCGCAAAGCGGCCGCGCCGGCGCCGACACACTACTCGAGCGAGTGCGCTTCGTGCCCGGCAATATGCTCGATGACGAGCTGCCGCGTGCCGATGTCGTGCTGGCCGCGAGTCTGTTCCATGACTGGCCGGAATCGACCTGCGAAAAATTGGCGCGGCGGTTCGCCGCGGCCCTCAACCCGGGCGGCGAACTCTGGGTACACGATATGTTCCTCGACGACACGCTCGATGGCCCGTTGCCGGCGACCGACTATTCGGCGCAGCTGTTCTGGGTGACCAAAGGCCGTGCTTACAGTCGCAAGGAATATCGCCGCTGGTTTTCCGATGCCGGTCTGACACCGACAAAGGACAACATCCCGACCCTTATTGATTACGGCCTGATCGCGGCGCGCAAACATTAGTCCGGAGCACATACAGCGATGACTATCAAAGTGGGTATCAACGGTTTCGGCCGCATCGGTCGCATGGTATTCCGCGCCGCGGTGCAGAATTTTCCTGACATCGAGATCGTCGCCATTAACGACCTGCTCGAACCCGAGTACCTGGCCTACATGCTGAAGCACGATTCCGTGCACGGTGCTTTCAAAGGCGAGGTATCGATCGAGGGCACAACGCTGGTCGTAAACGGCAAGAAGATTCGCTTGACCGCCGTGAAAGACCCGGCAGAGCTTAAGTGGAACGACATCGGCGCCGACATCGTGGTCGAGTCGACCGGCCTGTTCCTCACTAAGGACACCGCCCAAAAGCACATCACCGCCGGCGCCAAGAAGGTCATTATGTCGGCACCGTCGAAAGACGACACGCCGATGTTCGTGTTCGGTGTCAACGACAAGAGCTACAAGGGCGAGGCCATCATCTCCAACGCCTCGTGCACCACCAACTGTCTGGCCCCGATCGCCAAGGTGCTAAACGACAGCTTCGGCATCAAGCGTGGCCTGATGACCACGGTGCACGCCACCACCGCGACGCAGAAGACCGTCGATGGTCCGTCAAACAAGGATTGGCGCGGTGGCCGCGGCATCCTTGAGAACGTTATCCCATCCTCAACCGGTGCGGCCAAGGCCGTGGGCGTCGTGATCCCCGAGCTCAACAAGAAACTGACCGGCATGGCTTTCCGCGTGCCGACCTCGGACGTCTCGGTGGTCGATCTCACCGTGGAGTTGAAGAAAGACGCGACCTACCAGGAAATCTGTGCGGCCATGAAGGTCGCCGCCGAAGGCCCGATGAAAGGCGTCTTGGGCTACACCGAAGAGAAAGTCGTCTCGACCGACTTCCGCGGCGATGCCCGAACCTCCATCTTCGACGCCGAGGCCGGTATCGCCCTCGATAGCACTTTCGTCAAAGTCGTGTCGTGGTACGACAACGAATGGGGCTACTCGAACAAGGTGCTCGAGATGGCGCGCGTCATCGCGAAGTAATACTCACGTCAGGTTAGGGGTTCTCAGCATGAACGTCACAAAAATGACCGACCTCGATCTCGCGGGCGAGCGCGTACTGATCCGCGAAGATCTGAACGTGCCGGTGAAGGACGGCAAGGTCACGAGCGACACCCGTATCCGTGCCGCGCTCCCTACCATCCAGCATGTTTCGCCAGCGGTTAATACATGAGTCCCACGGCGGATGTTTCCCCGGGTGTGGTTCCAGAGGAGGAGCACCTATCGCTGGACGGTTCGCTGGGTCCCAAGGATGCGCCATTGCGCGACGATATCCGGCTTCTTGGTCGATTGTTGGGGGACGTGTTACGCGAACAGGAGGGTGAAGCGACCTTCCAGCTCATCGAAACGATCCGCCAAACCGCCATTCGCGTTCGCCGCGACAACGATGCAGCCGCAGGGGCTGAACTGGACCGACTGTTAAAGAAATTGACGCGTGACGCAACCATCTCGGTCACGCGCGCATTCAGTTATTTCTCTCACTTGGCCAACATCGCGGAAGACCAGCATCACATTCGCCGCCGCCGTGCCCATCTGCTGGCCGGGTCGCGACCGCAAAAGGGGTCCACGGTGTTGGCGCTGCAAAGATTGCATAAACAGGGAATCGAGGAAAATGCCCTGGCCCGGTTTTTCTCCGAGGCCCTGATTGTACCGGTGTTGACGGCGCATCCGACGGAAGTGCAACGCAAGAGCATTCTCGATGCCGAGCGCGACATCGCACGTTCGCTGAGCGAGCGTACGCAATCTCCGCTGACGACGCAGGAACTGTCGGACAATGCCTGCATGCTGAAAACGCGCATAACGACGTTATGGCAGACGCGCATGCTGCGTTTTTCGCGACTCACGGTGGCGGATGAAATCCAGAACGCCTTGTCTTACTACCGTTACACCTTTCTACGCGAAATTCCGCGTTTTTACGAACAGCTTGAGCGGGAAATCGAGCAGCAATATTCCGCTAACGACGCAAAACCGGTTGCGGTAGCTTTGCCGCCGTTTTTGCAGATGGGCAGCTGGATCGGTGGTGATCGCGATGGCAATCCGAACGTCACGGCCCAAACGCTCGACGAGGCGTTAAAGAAACAATCGTCACTGATTCTCGAATACTACCTCGAACAGGTGCACGCGCTCGGTGCCGAGCTTCCGCTCTCGGACATGCTGATCGATGTTACGGCGGAGCTGACGCAACTCGCGGCACGTTCACCGGATACGTCCGCACATCGTCAGGACGAGCCTTATCGCCGGGCGCTGATTGGCATTTACGCGCGACTCTCGGCCACGATGCGCGAACTGGTGCAGCACGAGGCGCTCCGACACGAAGTTGCTCCGGCGCAACGCTATTCAGAACCCGCCGAGCTGGCGGCCGATCTTCAAGTCGTCATCGATTCTTTACGTGCTCATCACGGATCGTTGTTGGTCAAACCGCGATTGTCCGGCCTGAAGCGCGCGGTGGAAGTGTTCGGCTTTCATTTGGCATCGGTGGACTTGCGTCAGAATTCGGAAGTGCACGAGCGCGTTGTGGCGGAACTGTTGAAAAACGCCGGAGTCGTCGGCGGCTATGCGGCGTTACCGGAGGAAGAGAAAATTGCACGGCTGCTGGCGGAGCTGCGGCAACCGCGGCTGCTGTATTCGCCGCATCTGTCCTACTCGGACGAAGCGCGCGCCGAGCTAGCCGTCGTCCATGCCGCGCGCGAGATTCGCGACCGTTTTGGCACCGCGGCGGTGCGCCACTACATCGTCTCCCATACCGAATCGGTGTCGGACCTGCTGGAGGTTGTATTGCTTCAGAAGGAGACCGGGCTATTTCGAGTAACGCGGCACGACGACACCGGTACCGATTCCATATTGGACGTGATGGTGATTCCGTTGTTCGAGACCATCGCTGATCTGCGTTGTGCCCCGACGATTATGCAACGCATGCTGGAAATCTTCGGCGGTCTGGGCCTGCTTAAAGCTCAGCGAAACGTCCAGGAAGTGATGCTCGGGTATTCGGACAGCAATAAGGACGGGGGCTTCCTGACGTCGAACTGGGAGCTTTACAAGGCGGAGATAGAGTTACTGGATGTCTTCAAGCGCGCCGGCGTAAAGCTGCGCCTGTTTCACGGTCGCGGCGGTACGGTGGGACGCGGCGGCGGCCCCAGTTATGAAGCCGTTCTCGCACAGCCGCCGGGAACCGTGAACGGTCAGATTCGCCTCACCGAACAAGGCGAGGTGATTGCAAGCAAGTTCTCGAACCCGGAGATCGGGCGGCGCAATCTGGAGACACTGGTGGCGGCGACGATGGAAGCGGATTTACTGATGCCATCGGTCGAGGCCGTCAGTGCCGACGAGTTGAAGACCTTCGAAGCCGTGATGGAAAAACTGAGCGCCGCCGCTTATTCGGGTTACCGTCATCTGGTGTATGAAACGCCCGGTTTCACGGAGTATTTCTTTCAATCGACACCGATCTCGGAAATTGCCGAGCTCAATATCGGTAGCCGCCCGGCGTCGCGCAAGAAAAGTGGTCGCATTGAGGATCTGCGCGCTATTCCGTGGACCTTTTCGTGGGCACAGTGTCGCGTTATGTTGCCCGGCTGGTATGGTTTCGGCAGCGCGATAAGCGAGTGGTTGAGCGCCGACGGCGAGATGAGCAAACCGCAGCGCCTTACGCAACTCCAGAAGATGTTCCGGCATTGGCCGTTCTTTCGGATGCTGCTGTCCAACATGGACATGGTACTCGCCAAGACGGACCTGGCGGTGGCGGCGCGCTATGCCGAACTCGTGCACAACCGCATCGAGAGTGATGCGATCTTCAAGCGCATCGGTGACGAATGGAAGCTCACGACGACGTTGTTGTTCGCGATTACCGAACAGCGTGAATTCCTGCAGGAGAACCCGCTGCTGGCGCGCTCGATTCGAAACCGCTTCGCCTATCTCGATCCACTGAACCACCTGCAGGTCGAGCTCATCAAGCGCTACCGTGCCGGTAGTCGCGATGAGCGCGTAAAGCGTGGGATCCATCTCTCTATTAATGGAATTGCCGCGGGATTGAGGAACACCGGATAAGAGGGTTCTCCGCGATTTTCCATCGGGTTATCGCTTCTTCCCATGACCTCGAGGAGGCGATCTATCTGGGCACCCGTGTCGTGGTCTTGTCCCCGTACTACACGGATGACCGCGGCACGGGATATTCACGTTACGATTCGCCGGATATTGATGTCTTCTACGGCGCGGTCGATCTTCAACCTCTCGACCTCATTCCTCTGGTGTTAGGATGTGGGGTATTTTGCTGACGGACGCGGCCTTTGCGATTGGGTTCATCCTGAGTAGTGCTGAGGGGAATATTCAGCGAAGATGTGATCTCATTACCCCTCACACGGATTCGGAGGAAACTTCCCTTGCTCAAAAAAATCCTCATTGGTTTTGCGGTAGTCGTTGTCGTGTTTGTCGCCGTCGTTGCAATGCAGCCCTCGGCGTTCCGCGTCGAACGCAAGGCCACCATGGTGGCCCCGGCGCCGGCAGTGTTTGCACAGGTGAACGATTTTCATAAGTGGGAGGCCTGGTCTCCGTGGGCGAAACTGGATCCGGCGGCAAAGTCGAGCTTCGATGGCCCCGCGGCAGGAACGGGTGCCATTTTCAGATGGGCAGGTAATAAGGATGTCGGCGAAGGGAGCATGACGATCACCGAGAGCCGTCCGAACGAATTGATCAGGATCAAGCTCGAATTCCTGAAGCCGTTTGCCGCTACCAATATGGCTGAGTTCGCCTTCAGGCCCGAGGGTGATCAAACCCAAGTGACATGGGCCATGACCGGCGAAAAGAATTTCATTTCCAAGGCGATCTGCCTGTTCATGAGCATGGATAAAATGGTCGGTGGACAATTCGAGAGCGGATTGGCGCAAATGAAAGCGGTTGTAGAAACTACGCCCAAGAAGTAGCGTTGCGACCGGTCTCATTCATAACTGGAGACATCAATGAAATTTCTACCCAAAGCGATTACGGCAGGCGTTGCCCTGCTGGGGTTGGGCACCGCGTGGGCGGCACCGGAAACCTTCAAGATCGATAACAACCACACCTATCCGATGTTTGAGGCCACCCATTTCGGGATTTCGGTGCAGCGCGGCCGTTTCGATAAGACCAGCGGTAAAATCGTACTGGACCGCGAAGCCAAATCCGGCAGCATCAACGTCACCATCGACGCCGCCTCGATCAGCATGGGATTCGCCGCCTGGAACGAGAAAATGCGCAGCGAAGAGTTTTTCAACGTCGAGAAATTCCCGGTCATGACCTTCAAGTCAACCAAGCTGATTTTCAAAGACGACAAGCTTGTCGGCGCCGATGGCGAATTCACGTTGTTGGGGATTTCCAAGCCACTGCGACTCAAGGTTTCCGGCTTTGCCTGTACCCAGCATCCGCTGTCGAAGAAGCCTTACTGTGGCGCGGAAGTCAGTGCCGAAATCAAGCGTTCCGACTTTGGCATGAAGCTCGGAATACCCGCGGTGGGTGACAGTGTCCGGTTGGTATCGCCGGTGGAGGCGGTCAAGGATTAAAGGCCTAATGCTTGACCGTTGATTGGCTACTGCCCGATTGAGGTGCAACGCCCAGAAGCTGAAGTTGGTTGCTGGAGTCCATTGATACACCACCGGTTTGCTTAATTCCCTCGCGCCGTCTGTCCGCCAAAACAGCGCGTAAAAACCATCGGATTTGGCCACCGGTTAGGGTTGACTCCGACAGTCCCCGACCTGCTACCATGCATCGGGCTTACCTTGAGAAGTGTCTGAACCCTAGCCAAGCTTACCCTCCTACAGGGAACCTTTGGATGTGGGAAGGGACGAACATCGGGTAGAACCCCCACACCCAGTAGACGCTTTCTGAGAGGGTTGCTGTTATGAAACTTGCATTGTGGATCGGAGCACCGTCGCTGGTTACGTTTCTGGCCTGGGTGTATGCGCGATTTTTCGAGAATATTCATTTCTTCTTTTTGCTGGCGGTAGTGGCGCTGGTGGTAGCGATCCTGCCGCGTTTGAGTGAGGCCAAAGCCAGACAGCGTTAGGCTGCTGATCGTTCGTCAGTGTTCGCGACAAGAAAGACGCGGGTGGCAGAAAAGCCCCTGCGTCTTTTTATTTCCCCCGCCAAAATAAGGCTAAATCAATCGATGCGTGGAATTTAGCATGGCACGACGGTAAATTAGTGCCCCTTTAGCCGCTGGCCGAAATCCGTGTCGCGCAAGCTCCATATCAAGACCTTTGGTTGCCAGATGAACGAGTACGATTCCGCCCGCATGGCGGACGTGCTGGCCGCTTCCCACGGCCTGGAAATGACCGACGACCCGGCGCAGGCGGATGTACTGTTGCTCAATACCTGCTCGATCCGCGAAAAGGCGCAGGACAAGGTGTACTCGCAGCTTGGGCGGTGGAGCGAGCTGAAGCAGCAAAAGCCGGATCTGGTGATTGGCGTTGGCGGCTGCGTCGCCTCGCAGGAAGGCGAAGGAATTGTGCGGCGCGCGCCATACGTGAACCTGGTTTTCGGCCCGCAGACCCTGCATCGCCTGCCCGAGCTGCTGGAGCGAAATCTCGCGACGCAGCGGCCGGCAGTCGATGTGTCATTCCCCGAAATCGAAAAATTCGATCGCCTGCCGGAACCGCGCGTAGACGGTGCCCGCGCATTGGTGTCGGTGATGGAAGGCTGCAGCAAGTACTGCAGCTTCTGCGTCGTACCGTATACGCGCGGCGAGGAATTCTCGCGCCCGTTCGATGACGTGATCGCCGAGGTCGTGGGGCTGGCCGAACGTGGCGTGCGCGAGGTGACGTTGCTGGGACAGAACGTCAACGGTTATCGCGGCGCACGCCACGACGGCTCGATCGCCGATCTCGCAACACTGATCCGCTATTTGGCGGAAGTCGACGGTATCGGCCGTATCCGTTTTATGACCTCACATCCGCAGATGTTCGACGAACATCTGATTCGCGCCTACGCCGACGTGGAAACGCTCGCGAATCATCTGCATCTGCCGGTGCAGAGTGGCTCGGATCGCGTTCTGGCGCAGATGAAGCGCAACCATACCGTGCTGGAATACAAACAGAAGATTCGCCAGCTGCGCGCGGTGCGCCCGGATATCAGTGTCACGACCGATATCATTGTCGGTTTCCCGGGTGAAACCGAAGCCGATTTCGACGCGACGATGCGGTTGATGGAAGAGCTGCAGTTCGATACATCCTTCAGTTTTGTCTACAGCCCGCGACCCGGCACGCCGGCGGCGGAGTTGTCGGACGATACCCCGGACGCGGTGAAACACGCGCGACTCGAACGCCTGCAGGCGCGCAATGTCGACATCGGCCGCACGATCAGTGCCGGCATGATCGGGACGGTGCAACGGATTCTGGTCGAAGGGTTGTCGCGCAAGGATGAGCACGACTTGTGTGGGCGCACCGAAAACAACCGCATGGTGAATTTCGCCGCCACCGATCTGGCGCTGGTGGGGCAATTCGTCGATGTCGAAATCACCGACCTGCGACCGTACTCGCTACGCGGAACGCTCGTTTCTCCGCGGCAAACGCGCTGCGCTTGATTTGGCCGTGGTTTTGGCGACTAATTAGATCAGGTCAACTTTTCCTTGAGCGCATTGCCTACCAAATCGCAAGCCGTCGAATTCAGTCTGACCCCGGCCGATAATCATCGGCTCGCCGAACTCTGCGGCGGTCACGACCAGCATATCCGCCAGATCGAAGAATACCTGGGCGTGGAAATCGCCAATCGCGGCAATCGCTTCCGTATCAGCGGCAAACCCGCGGAATCGCGTAATGCCGAGCGCGTATTGCGCGAACTCTACCAGGAGATCGGCAAGGGTGAGCCGCTGTCACCGGCCGCCATTCACAGCGCGTTGCAGCAAATTTCGTATCAGCCGCCGACCGGCGAGACCGAAGCCGACACCGAACTCCGCACGCCCAAGCGCGCCGTGCGCGCGCGCAGCCCGCATCAGCGCGAATACGTGCGCAATATCCTCACGCACGACATCAACTTCGGTATCGGCCCGGCCGGAACCGGCAAGACCTATCTCGCGGTTGCTTGCGCCGTCGAGGCGCTCGAGGCGAGTCGCGTCGAGCGCATCATTCTCGTGCGACCCGTGGTCGAAGCCGGCGAACATCTGGGCTTCCTGCCGGGCGGGCTGGAGCAGAAAGTCGATCCCTACCTGCGACCGCTGTACGACGCGCTGCACGAGATGCTCGGTTTCGAAAAAGTCGCGCGGTTGTTCGAGAAGAACATTATCGAGCTCGCCCCCTTGGCATACATGCGCGGGCGTACGCTGAACAATTCGTTCATCATTCTGGATGAGGCGCAGAACACCACTGCCGAACAGATGAAGATGTTCCTCACGCGCATCGGGTTTGGCACCACCGCCGTCATCACCGGCGACATTACCCAGATCGACCTGCGTCGCACCCAGCTCTCCGGTCTGAAACAGGCGATGGAAATTCTGCGCGGCGTCGAGGGCATCACGTTTACGTTCTTCACGCCGCAGGATGTCGTGCGTCATGCGCTGGTGCAGAAGATCGTCGAGGCCTACGAGAGGTTTGAGCAGGGATCGGCGGATCTGTCTGAACCGCAAAAATGACGGTTAGCGTCACGTTACAGGTTGCGACCGCGGCCAAAGGGCTGCCGTCGCGCGCCAGTCTGGCACGCTGGGCGCAGGCAGCGCTCGGCGGAATGCGCCGGCGCGATGTCAGCGTGACCATGCGCATTGTCGGTAAAAGGGAGTCGGCAGCGCTCAATTCACAGTTTCGCCGCAAGTCTGGACCAACCAATGTGCTGTCGTTTCAATTTGAAACTTTTCCTGGAATACGCAGCAATTTGCTGGGAGATGTCGTTATTTGCGCCGATGTGGTGCGCCGTGAAGCGCGCGAGCAGGGCAAGACGGAGCGCGCGCATTGGGCGCACATGGTGGTCCACGGTATAATGCATTTACGCGGATATGATCACCAAAGTAATAAGGATGCCGCGGTCATGGAAGCGAGGGAGACCCGAATACTACGTACCTTGGGGTTCCCGAATCCCTATGCTCAACTATCCCCCTGATTCTGATGTCTGAAAAAGATAACCATACGCCGGATGTTCCGGTGGAGTCGTCGTCGCGTACGTTTCTCGATCGCTTGAGCGAGGCGTTGAGCGGCGGCCCGACCTCAAGCGATGATTTGATCGCGATTCTGCGCGATGCGCAGAAGCGTGAACTGCTCGATCGCGATGCGCTCGATATGATCGAGGGCGTATTGCAGGTCGCGGAGATGAAGGTACGCGATATCATGGTGCCGCGCGGCCAGATGGACGTGGTCGACAAAAACGAAAAGCCCGAGGAATACCTGCCACGGCTGATCGAATCCGGCCACTCGCGATTCCCCATGATCGATGGCGACAAGGACAAGGTCATCGGTATCCTGCTCGCCAAAGACCTGTTGCGCTATTTCCAGCTCGACAAGAAAAAGCGCGCGCATTTCAATCTGCACGACTACCTGCGTCCGGCGGTGTTCGTGCCGGAATCGAAACGTCTGAATGTGCTGCTGCGCGAATTTCGCGCGTCGCGCAATCATATGGCGATCGTCGTCGACGAATACGGCGGCGTTGCCGGTCTGGTGACGATCGAGGATGTGATCGAGCAGATCGTCGGCGAAATCTCGGATGAATACGACGTCGACGAAGAGACCATGATTCTGCCGCGTGAAGGCGGCGAGTATGTCGTCAAGGCGCTGGCGCCGCTGGCCGACATCAACGCGCGGTTGCAGACGACGCTGGCGCATGAAGAGATCGACACCATCGGTGGTCTGGTGATGGCGACCCTGGGTCACGTACCGCGACGCGGTGAAAAAATCGATCTCGACGGACTGCGCTTCGAAGTGCTGCGCTCCGACAGTCGCCGCGTGCATCTGCTGAAAGTGACCCGCCTTGTCCAAGCGCTTCCGAAACAAGACAGATAGGATATTTCCGTTGTCGGCGCGCGCGGCCGATGCCGTGGCGCTGGTTGCCGGATTGTTGTTGCCGCTCGCGTTCTCGCCGTTCAATTTATTCCCGCTCGCCGTGATGGCACCGGCGGTACTGTTTTATCTGTGGTTTGAAGGTTCTGCCGCGCGCGCGGCGTGGCGCGGATTCTTGTTCGGGCTCGGCATGTTCGGCGTCGGCATCTCTTGGGTCTACGTCAGCATGCACAACTTTGGCAACATGCCGGCACCACTCGCGGCGTTTGCGACCCTGCTGCTGGCCGCGGGGCTCTCGTTGTATCCGGCATTGCTCGGCTATCTGCAGGCGCGCGGGTTCAAACGCGACAGCATGCTGCGCGCCATGCTGATATTGCCCGCGCTGTGGACGTTGTTCGAATGGTGGCGCGGCTGCTTTTTACCCGGATTCCCTTGGCTCAATCTTGGTTACAGCCAGGCGGACTCGCCGTTGGGCGCGTATGCGCCGATCGTTGGCGTGTACGGCGTGAGTCTGTTGGTGGCGCTTTCGAGCGGGGCCGTCGTTGCTTGCCTGCGCTGGCCGCGGCGTGCGGTGATCGGCCTGGCGCTCCTCGCCGGTATCTGGAGCGGCGGGCTATTGCTGGAGCGCGTTGAATGGTCGCAGCCGGACGGCGCGCCGCTGCGCGTGGCACTGGTGCAAGGGAATGTGCCGTTGCGCGACAAATGGAATCCTGCCAAGCGCACATCCATTATGGAGCGCTATCGCGAACTCAGCATCGCGGCGCCACCGGCGGATTTAATCGTGTGGCCGGAAGCGGCGATTCCGGCGACCTTGAGCCAGATCGATCCCGAGTATCTCACCGGCCTGCGCGAATTTGCGCGCAGCCGCGGTTCGGATTTCCTTATCGGTGTCATCGAGCGCGACGCCAACGGCCGCGATTACTACAACAGCGTCATCGGTCTCGGTAACAGCGATAGCGTCTACCGCAAACAGCACCTGGTACCGTTCGGCGAATACGTGCCGTTCAAACCGTTCTTTTACTGGTTGATGCAAAGCTTCCAGATTCCGATGTCCAATCTGAGTCCGGCGCCGACTGTGCAAGCGCCGCTCGTGGCGGCCGGCCGCGCGATTGGCATATCCGTCTGTTATGAGGACGCCTTTGGCGAAGAAGTGATTCGCGCATTGCCGCAGGCATCGTTGCTGGCAAACGTGAGCGAGGATTCATGGTTCGGCGAGTCACTGGCGCCGCATCAACGCCTGCAGATGGCGCAGTTGCGCGCGCTCGAGAGCGCGCGGCCGATGTTGCGCGCGGCCAATACCGGTCCCTCGGCCGTGATTGATCATCGCGGCCACGTGATCGCGCGCTCGCCGCAATTCCGGCCGTATCTCCTGTCATCGGAAATACAGCCGATGCGCGGCGCGACCCCGTATGTCCGCGCCGGTAATCTTCTTACCATTTTTATTGCCTTGGTTCTGCTGGCGACCGGCTGGGCCGGCGCACGGCGTCGGCGCACATCCGGCACCTGAGCTGTTTTATCCAGATCGATTGGCGGAGTAAGATCGCAACTCCATGGGCCTTCTTCGCGGCGCGGCATTTCTGAAGCGGCTTCAGATCGAACTGCCGGTCTGGGTGCAACGCGGTTGGGTCGCCGAGAACCATCGGCAGGCGATTCTGGATCACGTCAGCGAACAAGCGGGAAACTCGCCGCGCTATTTCATCCTGATACTTTGCACGATGGGCGCATTGCTGTTCGGCGCCGGTGTCATTACGTTCTTTGCCGCCAACTGGGGGCTGATTCCGAAGGCGGCCAAGCTGGCGATTCTGTTTGCGATGCTCGGCAGCTGTTATGGCGCCGCGGGGGCTTGTTTTGCGCGCGGGAGCGAGGCACTGGCGCAAGGCCTGTTGTTGCTCGGCGTAATATTTTTCGGCGCCAATATTTTTCTGATCGCGCAGATTTACCATATCGATGCGCATTACCCCGATGGCGTGCTGATCTGGACGCTCGGCGCGCTCGTCACGGCGGCACTTGCGTCCTCGCAACTGGTGCTGGCGGCAGCGCTGGCACTGATGTTGATCTGGAGTGGCTTCGAAACCGTCGAGTTCAATCACGGTCTGTTCTGGCCTTTTTTCCTGCCGTGGTTCGCGGCCCTGGCACTGATTTTCCGGCACCGCTGGTTCACTGCATGGCGCATGGCGCTGTGGACGCTGTTCGCGTGGTGTGCGGTGTTTATGCTGGCCCCGACTTTTATGGATCGCGACTGGATCGCGGGCGAACGCACGGCGCTATGGCAGCTGTACCTTTTCAGCGGCATCGCGCTCTATATCGTCGCGCGTGGCATGCAATGGTATCCGCGTTTGGAACCTTTCGCGCCGGCGTTGGTTACCGTCGGTGCGATGTTAGCGGTTGTGGCACTTTTCATATTGAGTTTTCCCGACACGCATGGATTCGGCGCACGCGAGATGTTCACGGCGGTATTACCCGCGGCATGGATCGGTGTCACCGCCGCGATGTTGGCGTTGATCGGGGCATTGATGGTGTGGCGCTATCAGGATACGTCGCTGGCGACGTTGCCGTTCTATCGCAAGGGCGCGTTTATCTGGCTCGTGATCGCCGGCGCGATCGCCGTGGTCAATTTGTGGATGGTCGGTCGCCATCCCGGCTGGATCGCGCTCGGGTATAACCTGCTCGCGTTCGTCGGCGTGGTGTGGATGGTGCTCACCGGCGTCGAGCGTGCCGAGCGTTATCTGGTGAATCTCGGCTTCGCATTCTTTTCCGTGTTGCTTCTGGCACGTTACTTCGATACCTTTTGGGCGTTGCTGGGTCGATCGTATTTCTTCATGGCCGGCGGCGCATTGTTACTGGGAGCGGGATTTTTCCTGGAGCGCTCACGCCGCCGTTTCACGGCACGGATCAATGACGCCACGGGTGCGTCATGAAACGCAACCCGCGGCTGCTACTGATTTTCGCGATCCAGCTGCTGGTCCTTGTCTATATAATCGCCGACCGCCAGTGGCTTCTCGCTTCCGGTACCGTGGTGACGCTGGAAACCGAGCCGGTCGATCCGCGCTCGCTTTTTAGCGGCGACTATGTGCGGCTGAACTACAAGATCAGTCGCCTGTCTCTGGATAGGATCGGCGGTGACAGGGATTTCAGCCAGCATGGACGTGCGTGTGTGTTGTTGCGACCCGGCGAGCGCTATGCCGAAGTGGTGTCGGTGCATCATGCGGCGCCGACCCCAGCCACGGAACAAGTGGTGTTGTGCGGCGAGGTACAACAAGTCGCGCTGCGCCAGTCGGGCGATCGAGAAATCCGCGTGCGTTACGGGATCGAAGGCTATTTCGTTCCGGAAGGCGAGGGCCGCGCGATCGAGCGGCCGGCAGCGGATGAAAAGGTGTCAATTCGGGTCGCGGTGGATACGCGCGGCCGCGGAGCAATTCAGGCGCTGCTCATTAATGGTCATGAGCGGTACATCGAGCGTTTATTTTGATAGCTGAGGAGAAACCAGTGAAAAAGGTAGTCGTAAGCGTAATGGTAATAGGATGCCTGTTGGGCCTGAATACATTGGCCGCTCAGGCGACGGACAAACTCCGTGTCGGTGTGGTCGATGGACGCAAGGTCGTCCTCGAGAGCAAGTACGGTCAGCACTACAACACCGAGCGCGAGAAAATGGTCAAAGACCGGCGCGACAAACTCGCCAAGGAAAAAGCGGAAATCCAGTCGCTGCAGGACAAGTTCGAGAAGGACAAGCTGGTGCTGACCGACAAGCAGAAGACGCAGCAGCAGAAGTCGATCGAAGACCGCATTGCCGCCTTCCAGAAAAAGGCGCAAGAGGCCGAGCAGGAGCTGACAAAACGCGACGGCGAATTTTCCAACAAGGCCAGTGCCATTTTCCGCGACATCGTGGCCGAGATCGCCAAGCAGGAAAAGATTGCGATGGTGGTCGAGCGTAATCAGTCGGGAATAATCTGGGTGGAAGAAGAGGTCGACATCACCGACAAGGTAGCCAAGGCCTACGAGGCCAAGACCGAAAAAGAGTCAGGAAAATAGTTGCGGTAAACAGTTTTAGCCGTGCAGTGATCCGCGCGCGCGGCATCGGCAAGACGCTCCCGTAGCTTTTTTCCGTAACGGTCCGTGCCCGGTTGTTTCGGGCATGGACCCGCACCGCGTTTCCCCCTGACCGACGTGCTGAAATACGGTATCCTTCGGGCCCCGAGTTATTCCGCTGGCCCGGTATTGCGATGGACGATCGTTACCTCCCCGAAAAAATAGAACAGGACGCCCAGGCCTATTGGGAACAGCACGCAAGTTTCCGTGCGTCCGAAGATCGCTCGCGCCCCAAGTACTACTGCCTGTCGATGTTCCCGTATCCGTCGGGGAAATTGCACATGGGCCACGTGCGCAACTACACCATCGGCGATGTGCTTACGCGCTACCACCGCATGCGTGGCTACAACGTGTTGCAACCCATGGGCTGGGACGCCTTCGGCCTGCCGGCGGAAAACGCCGCGATCGCCAACCAGGTGCCGCCGGCGAAGTGGACCTACGACAATATCGCGTACATGAAGCAGCAGCTGCAGGCGCTCGGCTTCGCGCTCGACTGGAGCCGCGAGCTCGCAACCTGCAGGCCCGACTATTACAAGTGGAACCAGTGGCTGTTCCTGCGCATGCTCGAGCGCGGTATCGCCTACAAAAAAACGCAGGTGGTGAACTGGGATCCGATCGATCAGACCGTGCTCGCCAACGAACAGGTGATCGACGGCCGCGGTTGGCGCACCGGCGCCGTCGTCGAAAAGCGTGAAATCCCCGGTTACTACCTCGCCATCACGCGTTACGCGGAAGAACTGCTGACCGATCTCGACCAACTCCCGGATTGGCCCGAGCGCGTGCGCACGATGCAGGCCAACTGGATCGGCAAATCCTATGGCGTGCGCTTCGCGTTTCCGTACGAGCTGGATGGCAACAAAGATTTGCTGTGGGTCTTCACCACGCGCGCCGATACCATCATGGGCGTGACCTTCTGCGCCGTCGCCGCCGAACATCCGCTGGCGGCCTATGCCGCTGCCCGCAATCCGAAACTCGCCACGTTCGTCGATGAATGCAAACGCGGATCGGTGATGGAAGCGGATATCGCGACGATCGAGAAGAAGGGCATGCCGACCGGCATCTTTGTCACGCACCCGCTAACCGGCGTCCAGATCGAGGTCTGGGTCGGCAACTACGTGTTGATGGGTTACGGCGAAGGTGCGGTGATGGCGGTGCCGGCGCACGACGAGCGCGATTTTTATTTTGCCAAACAATACAAACTGTCGATCAGGCAGGTGATTGCGGTGGCGGGAAAATCGTTTTCGACCGACGCCTGGCAGGAATGGTATGCCGATAAGGAAAACGGCCGCTGCGTGAATTCGGGCAAGTACGACGGCCTCGGTTACGAAGCGGCGGTGACGGCGATCGCCGCCGATCTCACGGCCAATAGTCTTGGCGATATGCAGGTGCAGTGGCGCCTGCGCGACTGGGGCATTTCGCGCCAGCGTTACTGGGGCTGCCCGATTCCCATTGTTCATTGCGCCGGTTGCGGCGATGTGCCGGTGCCGGACGATCAGTTGCCGGTGAGGTTACCGGAAGACTGTGTGCCGGATGGCAGCGGCAATCCGCTCAACAAGCGCGAAGATTTTCTCAACTGCCGCTGTCCGAAATGCGGCCAGCCGGCGCGGCGCGAGACCGACACCATGGACACGTTCGTGGATTCGTCGTGGTATTACGCCCGCTTTTGTTCGCCCGACAACAATAAGGCAATGGTGGATGAACGCGTAAAGTACTGGATGCCGGTCGACCAGTACATCGGCGGCATCGAGCACGCGATCCTGCACCTGTTGTACTCGCGCTTCTGGTTCAAGGTGATGCGCGACATGGGACTCGTTAGTTACGACGAGCCGTTCGCACGCCTGCTGACACAGGGCATGGTGCTGAACGATATTTATTTCCGCAAACCGGCATCGGGTCGGATCAGCTATTACAACCCGGTCGATGTCGAGGTGAAGTTCGACGACAAGGGCCAGCGCGTCGGCCAGGTGCTGAAGCGCGATGATCAGCCGGTGGAGTGGGGCGGACTCGGCACGATGTCGAAGTCCAAGGGCAATGGCGTCGACCCGCAGGCGCTGATCGAGAAGTATGGCGCCGATACCGCGCGCTTCTTCATGATGTTTGCCTCGCCTCCGGAGCAGACGCTGGATTGGTCGGATTCCGGCGTCGAGGGTGCGTTTCGTTTTCTCAAGCGCGTATGGACGCTGGCATCGAAATTCGGCAGCGAGTGGCAACCGCAGATCGGCGCCACGCGCGTGCTGGCGTCGAATGCAAAGCTCGAACGGCCGCTGGCCGAGGCGCGGCGTGAGATCCATTTGAATCTCAGGCAGGCCAATTACGACTTTCAGAAATTCCAGTTCAATACGGTGGCCTCGGCCAGCATGAAGATCCTCAATGCCCTTGAGGACGCGCCGAATGCCGGCAGCACCGCGCACGCGGAGGTGGTAGAAGAGGGGCTGAGTATTCTGCTGCGGCTGCTGTCGCCGGTGACACCGCATATCGGTCATTATCTGTGGCGCGAGCTCGGGTTCGGCGACGACATCCTCAGTGCGGCCTGGCCCGAGCCCGCGTTAGCGGCGTTGGTGGCCGACGAAATCGAGCTGGTAGTGCAGGTCAACGGCAAACTGCGGGGACGCGTGGTGGTGCCGGCGGGCGCGAGCGAGGAAGAGACTGCAAATGCCGCGATTGCCGATGCCAACGTGGCGCGTTTCATCGGTGATAAGCCGATCAAGAAGAAGATTGTTGTCCCCGGTAAACTGGTTAACATTGTCGTGGCGGGTTAAATGACAACTGCAAATCTCAGGCGCTTCAGTACCGGATTGCTACTGGCGACACTGATTGGTGTCGCCGGTTGTGGCTTTCATTTGCGCGGTGGTGGTGGCGGGACCATGCCGGACGCATTCCAGCGGCTGCGGGTCGTGGTGCAGGACAGTAAGCTCGCCAACGATCCACTGCTGGTGGTGGTGAAAAGCGCGCTCCAGAACGATCCGAAAGTGGTCATTACCGACGACAAGGATTCGCCGGCGCTGATTCTTTCGGGTGAGGGCTCCGAAACCCAGGTGCTTTCGGTCGCGTCCACCGGCCGTGTCAGCGGCTACATGGTGAAGTATCAGTTGAGCTTCCGCGTGGTGGATGCCAAGGGACGGGAAATGATTCCGTCGCAGACCGTGCGGTTGATGCGGGACTATACGTTCGACCCGATCAACGTGCTCGCGAAGGAGCAGGAAGAGCGTGAACTGAAACGCACGATGCAGCGCGATGCCATTCAGCAGATGCTGCGACGCCTGTCGCGCTACGCTCCCCCGAAAGAGGAATAACCGCAATGCAAGTCAGTGCCGACCAGTTGGGGAATCAACTGCGACGGGGTCTGGCACCGTTGTATTTTATTTCCGGTGACGAACCGCTGCTGATCGATGAATGTATCCATACGATCCGCGTCGCCGCGGCCGCCGCCGGTTTCGGTGAGCGCGAAGTCGTCAACGTCGAAAGCGGTTTCGACTGGGATGGGTTTTACGCGTCGTTGCAATCGGGCTCGCTGTTCTCCCGTCGGCGGCTGGTGGAATTGCGACTGCCGACCGGACGCCCCGGCGATGCCGGTGGCAAGTTGCTGGTCGAACTCGCGCAGTCGCCTCCCACCGACATCGCGCTGATCGTACGCTGCGGCAAACTCGACAAGGGTGTGCGCGCTACCAAATGGGCCAAGGCATTGGAAACGGCGGCGGTCACCGTCACCGTGTATCCCCTCGAGCACGCGCAACTGCCGCGCTGGATCGATCGACGCATGCGCGCCGCCGGTTTGGTGCCGGGCGCGGGTGTCACCGAGTTGTTGGCGTATCACAGCGAAGGCAATCTGCTCGCCGGCGCGCAGGAAATCGAAAAGCTGGTGATGCAATTTGGCGCCGGCGAAGTCGGTTTGGATGACATCGAGGGGGTTCTGGGGGACAATGCCCGCTATAGCGTTTATGCGCTCGCCGATAGCTGCTTGCGCGGTGCGCGCGCCGAAATTGTGCGGATTTTGCGGACATTACGTGCCGAGGGTGAAGCACCGGCGCTGGTTTCCTGGGCCTTGGTACGCGAAATCCGGATACTGGCGCGACTGGCCGCCGAGCTGCTTAAGATCGGCGGCGAGGCCAGCGGCGCGAGGCTGGAGCAGGTGCTCGATGCACATCGCGATCTGGTCTGGGCCAAACGGCGCACTCTCGTGACGTCGGCACTGAAACGCGGCGACGTGGCTTACTGGCGCCGGCTGTTACAACAGGCCGCGCATACCGATCGGGTTGTCAAAGGACGCGCCCCAGGCGAACCATGGCAGACGCTCGAATGTCTGGCGCTGGCGATGGCCGGCACGCGACTCGCGACCTGTGCCTGAATAGTTTGAGTCTTATCTATACGTATACGGCTTGGTGATGAAAGCAGTCTCCCCACAAGCAGTCTCTCCCGATATCAAGGCCATGATGCAGGCCGTGGGTCAGCGCGCCCGCGCGGCCGCGCGGCTGCTGGCGCGCGCCGAGACCGCGGTCAAGAACACGGCCTTGCTGGCGATGGCGGACGAGATTGAACGCCGTACCGGGGAACTGATCGCGGCGAATAAAAAGGACCTGGACGCCGCCAAGTCACATGGCCTGGAAGCGGCGATGCTCGATCGGTTGGAACTGAACGCGGCCGGTATCAAGACCATGGCCGCGGGCCTGCGTCAGGTGGCGCAGCTGCCCGATCCGGTCGGCGAAATTTCCGGCCTCACGCGCCGTCCTTCCGGTATCCAGGTCGGACGCATGCGGGTGCCGCTGGGTGTCATCGGAATTATTTACGAGTCGCGCCCGAACGTCACCGCCGATGCCGCCGGGCTGTGTCTCAAATCCGGCAACGCCTGCATCCTGCGTGGCGGCAGCGAGGCGATTCACTCGAACCTGGCGATCGCCGCATGCATTCGAAGCGGTCTGGCGCAGACGGGCCTGCCGGCCGATGCAGTACAAGTCATCGAAACCACCGATCGTGCCGCGGTCGGGGCGTTGGTGACGATGAACGAATACGTCGACATCATCGTGCCGCGCGGCGGCAAGGGCCTGATCGAGCGCATCATGCGCGAGGGCACGATCCCGATGATCAAACATCTGCATGGCGTGTGTCACGTCTACATCGACGACCATGCCGATCTCGACAAGGCCGCGCAGATCGCCTTCAACGCCAAATGTCAGCGCTACGGCACCTGCAACACCATGGAGACACTGTTGGTGGCGCGCGCGATCGCGCCCGCCATTCTGCCGCGGCTCGGCACGCTTTATCAGGAGCAAGGCGTGGAGCTGCGCGGCGATGACGAGACGCGCAAGATCCTGCCGCATATCAAGACCGCGACCGAAGAGGATTGGTATACCGAGTACCTGGCGCCGATCCTGGCGATCCGCGTGGTCGCCGGCCTTGACGAGGCCATGGAGCACATTGGCAAGTACGGATCGCAACATACCGATGCGATCGTCACTGAAGACAAGGCGCGCGCGCAGCGCTTTCTGCGCGAGGTCGATTCGAGTTCGGTGATGGTCAATGCTTCGACCCGCTTCGCCGATGGCTTCGAGTACGGGCTCGGCGCCGAGATCGGTATCTCCACCGACAAGCTGCATGCGCGCGGCCCGGTCGGACTCGAAGGACTCACGACACTCAAGTATGTCGTTCTTGGCGATGGGCATGTCAGGAAATAGAAGTAGATGACCCTGAAGAAAGCACGAATCCCCCTCTGCCTCAGGGAGAGGGTTGGGGTGAGGGGTGTATAGTTTTTTTCTCTCTCCTTCACTCTCATTCCTTTTCCCTGAGAGAGAGGGGGGCGAGCCGTGGCGCGCTTGCAGCGCGCACTTCATATGATCGGTATTCTCGGTGGCACCTTTGACCCTATTCACTATGGCCACCTGCGTCCGGCGCAGGAGGTCATGGACGCGCTCGCACTGGATGAAGTTCGATTCATTCCCGCGGCCCAACCGCCGCATCGACCGCTGCCGGTGGCCAGTGCCGCGCAACGCCTGGCGATGGTGCGCCTCGGTTGCGAGGAGTTTCCCGGTTTCACCGTCGATGATCGCGAGCTCGCGCGTAGCGGGCCGTCGTACACCGTGGACACGCTGGAATCGCTGCGTGCCGAGGTCGGACAACGGCCGCTGTGCCTGTTGCTTGGAACCGATGCCTTCAGCGACATCGAGCACTGGCACCAATGGCAGCAGCTGCCGGAACTCGCGCACCTGATTATCATGCAACGTCCCGGCAGCGATATGGTGACGCCGCCTGCATGGGCGCAACCGCGATTTTGTCGCGACGAGCTGGAGCTGGCGCGTGCGAGCGCCGGTCGCATCCTGTTCCAGCCGGTCGCGCCGCAGAATATTTCCGGCACGCGCTTGCGCGCGCAGCTGGCGCGCGGCGAGCCGGTGCCGCAATGGTTACCCCACTCGGTGGCGGAGTTCATTCACGCCCATCGTCTCTATATGACTTAAGGAATCCGATGCGACCGAAGCAGCTGCAAAAAATGATTGTTGATGCCCTCAAGGATGCCAAGGCCCAGGACATGACGGTTCTGGATGTGCGCAAGATCTCGGATTTCACCGACACCATGATCATCGTCAGCGGCACCTCGACGCGCCACGTGCAATCGGTGGCGGACAAGCTGGTGCGGACGTTGCGCGCCCATGGCGTGCGTGCCACCGGTGTTGAAGGCGAGAAGGTTGGCGAATGGGTGCTGGTGGATTTTGGCGAAGTGGTGGTGCACGTGATGCGACCGCAGACGCGTGACTTCTACAACCTCGAAAAGCTCTGGTCCGACGCCAAACCCGTCGCGATCAAATAGCGCCATCGCCACCGTTGCATGCATCTGCACCTGATTGCGGTCGGCGAACGCATGCCGGGTTGGGTCGAGACGGCGTTCAAGGAATACGCCGAACGCATGCCGGTGCACTGCCGGCTGGTGCTGCGCGAGATCCCGGCCGGGCGGCGCAGCAAAGGCGCCGACCTCAAGCGACTGACGCGCGACGAGGGCGAACGACTGCTGGCCGCGGTGCCGAAAAACTGTCGCGTGATTGCACTCGATCGACAAGGCCGCGAACTCAGTACCGAAGATCTGGCGCTGGAACTGAAGACGCAGCTCGCGAGCGGCGATGATCTGGCATTGTTGATCGGCGGTCCCGAGGGATTGTCGGCCGAATGTCTGGCGCGCGCGCAGGCGCGCTGGTCGTTGTCACGGCTGACGCTGGCGCATCCGCTGGTGCGGGTAGTCGCGGCGGAACAGATTTACCGTGCCTGGAGCATCCTGAATAATCTTCCGTACCATCGATAAGGAAAAGGACTGTTCACCGCAAAGGCGCAAAGGACGCAAAGGAAAAAAATCGGGATGGCCTCTCATTGCTACCTTTTGTAGTTCTTTGCGCTCTTGGCGCCTTTGCGGTGGAAATATATTCATGATTTATCTTGCTTCAGCATCCCCGCGTCGTCAGGAACTGCTGCGCCAGCTCGGGATTGCGTTCGAGGCGGTGCCGGCCGATCTGATCGAGGCGCGCGCCGCCGGCGAGACGCCCGAGCGCTACGTCGCACGGGTCGCGATGGACAAAGCGCGCCATGTCGCGCGGTTGATGCAGCAGCGCGGCGCGCCGCCACGGCCGGTCCTCGGCGCCGATACCGAAGTGGTGCTGAATGGGGAAGTGCTCGGCAAACCGCGCGATCGCGCCCATGGCCTGGCGATGTTGCAAACGCTCCAGGGCCGCGGCCATGACGTGCTCACCGGTATCGCGCTGCTGCACGATGGGCGTGAGTATCAGGTGCTGTCTCGCAGTCGGGTGACGTTTACGTCGATGACGGCGGCTGAGATCGAACACTATTGGGACAGCGGTGAAGCCGCGGACAAGGCCGGTGCCTATGCGATTCAGGGACGTGGCGCCGGCTTTATCGAAAGACTGGAAGGCAGTTATTCCGGCGTGATGGGGCTGCCACTGTTCGAGCTATTGCAGATGTTCAAACGCGCCGGGCTGGTAGCGTCACCGTGAGCGAAGAAATCCTGATCAATGTTACGCCGCAAGAGACGCGCGTCGCCGTGGTCGAAAATGGCGTATTGCAGGAAGTCCACATCGAGCGAGCACGCCAGCGCGGTATTGTTGGCAATATCTACCAGGGGCGGGTGGCGCGCATTCTTCCCGGCCTGCAGGCCGCGTTTGTCGATATCGGTCAGCCGCGCGCAGCGTTTCTGCATGCCTCGGATCTGCTCCACAGCCATGGCAGTCAGGGTGGGCTGATCCAGGAGCGGCTGCGCGAAGGTCAGCAGATTGTGGTGCAGGCGATGAAAGACCCGCTCGGTACCAAGGGTGCGCGCTTAAGCGCGCAGCTGACGTTGCCGGCGCGCTATCTGGTCTACATGCCCTACAGCAAGCATATCGGTATCTCGCAAAAGATCGGTGACGACAGCGAGCGCGAGCGTCTGCGTAATCTGGTGCGCGCGTCGATGGAGCCCGGGGATGAGGGCGGCTATATCCTGCGCACGCTAGCCGAAACGATTGACGAAGACGAGATCAAGAAAGACGTTCTCTATCTACGTCGGCGCTGGCTGGCATGTCAGGGGCGCATCGCGAACGCCCGGCCCGGCGAATTGATCCACGAGGAATTACCGCTGGCGCTGCGCGCGATGCGCGATCTGGTGCGCGATGAAGTAGAAAAAATCCGCATCGATTCGCGCGAATTCTGCGGCAAGGCGCGCGAGTTCGCGCAGGAGTTCATCCCCGATGTCTATCCGCGCATCGAGCACTATCCAGGCGAGCGCCCGGTCTTTGACCTGTATTCGGTCGAAGACGAAATCCAGAAGGCGTTGGCGCGCAAGGTGCCGCTGAAGTCCGGCGGCCATCTGATCATCGACCAGACCGAAGCGTTGACGACGATCGATGTGAACACCGGCACTTTCGTCGGCAAGCACAATCTCGAAGAAACGCTGTTCAAGACCAATCTCGAAGCGGCGCAGGCGATCGCGCGCCAGCTGCGACTGCGCAACCTCGGCGGCATCATCCTGGTGGATTTCATCGACATGCAGGACGCCGAACACAAACGCCAGGTATTGCGCGCGTTCGAGAAGGCACTCGGACGCGATCGTACCAAGACGACCCTGACGGAGATGTCGCCCCTCGGTCTGGTCGAGCTCACGCGCAAGCGCACGCGCGAGTCGCTCGAACACGTCTTGTGTCAGCCGTGTTCGGTGTGCCAGGGTCGGGGTGTGCTAAAGACACCGCAGACGGTGTGCTATGAAATTTTCCGCGAGATCCTGCGCGAGTCGCGCCAGTACGGCGCCAATGAATATACCGTGGTGGCATCGCAGACAGTGGTGGACATGCTGCAGGATGAAGAGGCAACCAGCCTGCAGAATTTGCAGGAATTCATCCGCCGTTCGATCCATCTGAAGGTCGAACCGCTGTACCATCAAGAGCAGTATGACATCGTCTTGATGTAGTGGTTCACCGTGGCCGGCGCGGTCGCCATGGCCGTCGGCGGCTCGGTTATACTTGCTAGACGCGCGCCGCCGGGGCGCGGTGCAGAAATCCGGGTGCGCGAACGCCGAATGAAAAAATATCCAGCTCGAGTTCATTCCGTCCGCCGCACGCAACTGCAACGCGTGGCGCGGCGGTTGTTGCCGGTGCTGTGGTACACATTGGCGGTGATCGGTGCATTCATGGCCATCGTGTTTGCGTCGGCGCGCCTGCTGCTGCCGGCAGTGACCGAGAAGAAGGCCGAGCTCGAAAAATTTTTGTCGACGCAGTCCGGCTATACGGTCCGGATCGAACAGCTGTCGGCCTATTGGGACGGCCTGCATCCGGGTTTACAGATGCAGGGCATTGAAGTATTTGCCGCCGACCCCCGCGCCGCGGTACGTCTGGCGGAGTTGCGTATCAGCCTCAAGCTGTTTCCGTTGCTGATCGGCAACGCCGAAATTCATTCGGCGGTGCTGACGCGCCCGAGCCTCGCGTTTGAACGCCTGGCCGATGGCCGTTTCCGCATTTCGGGTTTTAGTCCGTTTGAGGAAACCGACGTCACGCAGAGCGAAACATTCGTCACCTGGCTGTTCCGCCAGAGCCGGATTTCGATCGAGGACGGCGACCTGCAGTGGGTCGATCGGCGCGAGGCCGGACCGGCGCCGCGCCTGACGCACGTCAATCTGCAGCTTCTCAACAGCGGCGAGCGTCATCGTCTGGGTCTGAGTGCCAGGTTCCCGGAAGGTGTCTGTGACGACTGCTCGCTGGTGGCCGATATCGAGGGCAATCCGTTCCGCGAAACGCCGTTTGCCGGCGAGATCTATCTTCGTGGGCGCGACGTCAACGTCGAAGCGATGCCGCGTATCATTCGTGAATATCTGCCGCCGACATTGCGCGGCGTGTTCTCGGTGGAATTGTGGAGCAAGTGGGAACAATCGCGGCCGATATCGGTCGACGGCGATGTCGCGGTGTCGCGTTTGCGCTTGCCGCTTGCCGATCTGCGGGCACCGCTGTCGGTAAAACAGGCAACCACGCGCGTGCATTGGAAAGCGTGGGGCGATGGTTTTGAAATCGCGCTCGATGATCTCACGCTCGCGTTGCACGGCGCGCCGTGGGCCGTCGGCAAGCTCGAGTTTGCGCGGCGCGCGAAAGAAACGCTGCTGCATATCGGCAGGATCGAACTCGCGGATGTCACGGCGTTTGTCGCCAGCCTGCGTCTGGCCGAGTCGAGCGCGCTGCCTTACGAAGAGTCGGCGGCACTGTGGACCGCGCTCAAACCGGCCGGCGTGATCAAGGACCTGCGGGTACAACTTTCCGGTGCGCTCGATGCCCCGGAGGATTACGCGCTGTCGGCCGTCGTGGAGGCGCTGTCGGTGGAGCCATATCAGCAATGGCCCGGCGTGCGCGGCGCCGGCGGAAAAGTGTCGGTGATGCGCGATGGCGGAGAACTGGTGCTGGATTTGCGCCACGGCACGCTCGCGATGCCGCATATTTTCCGGGCGCCGTTGCCGATCGAACGCGCCACCGCGCATTTGCATTGGGAACGTCAGAGCGATCAGTGGCGCATCGTTACCGACGACATCGTGTTGCTGAATGAAGATGCCCAGGCCACGGGTCGACTCACGCTGCAACTGCCGCAGGATTCGACGCAGTCCCCGGCGCTGGCGTTAAACATTGAATTCCGCGATGCCAATGGCAACAACGCCGCACGCTACTACCCGGTGCATCATGTCTCGTCCCGCACGCTGGCGTGGATGGAGCGCGCCTTCGGTGGCGGCTCGGTGACCGCGGGCACGCTGGTCTACAACGGTCGCACACGCGATTTTCCGTTCAGCGAGCGCCAGGGGACATTCGAATTGCATGCCAGTGTGCGCGACGCCGTCTATCGCTATCTGCCGGGGTGGGAACCGATCACTGGCGCGACCGCCAACGTGACGATCCGGAGTGACCACTTTGTCATTACCGCGGCCGGGCGCATCGGCGCGCTGACGGCCGGCGAGGTTGTCGTTACCAATGATGATGCGGACAAGGTACGCGTGCGTGCCAACGTTGCCGGCCCGATCGCCGAGAGTCTGCGGGTGCTGCGCGCGGTTCAGTCGGGACCGGGCGAAGATGATTGGCGTGCGTGGTTGTCGCCGAAGCTCGAGGTCGCGGGGAATGGTCTGTTGAGTCTCGATCTCACCGTGCCGCTCGATAACAGCAATATACGGTTGCGCGGAGAATACAGGTTCATTCTTGGCGCGTTGCGACTGAGCGACGTGGCGGTCGCCGCGAGCGCGATGAATGGCAGCCTGCGCTTTACGGAAAAGGGCGTGCACGAGGGTCGCCTGCGCATGCGGATTCTCGGTGACGAAGCGGTATTGGCGATGTCGAGTCCGCGCGCCAATGAAACGGTGGTGGTGATGCAGGGACGGGCGACGGCCGCCGGATTGGCGCCATTGCTGGGGCCGAAGTTGGCACCGCAGGTCAGCGGTGCGGCACCCTGGGACGCACGCTTACGGTTGCTGAAAGACCGGCGCGAGCTGACGGCCGAGGTCGATCTCGCCGGTCTCAATGCGTCGCTGCCGGCACCGCTCAACCGCCCGGGCGGTCTGAGCAAAGACAAACTGATCGTACGCACCGAGGCCGCGACACGGGATTCCACCATCCTTAGTGTTACCGCCGGGGCATTGATCCAGGGCCGGATTCGCGTTGCGAATGAAGACGGTTGGCACCTGCATTCGGGCCGCCTCGTTTTCAATGAGATGCCGGCGCGTGCGCCCGCGGACCACACATTGCCGACGGAACGCGGGTTGCAGCTGTTGCTGCGCCTGGATGATTTCAATCTGGATCAGTGGTTAGCCTATGTTGACGAAGGTCACGCCGCCGATACACCGGGATGGCTCGCGCGGGTCGGTGCCTACATCCAGAAATTAACGGTGGTAGACCGTGATTTCGGACGCATGAGCCTCGATCTGGCGAAGGACAAGAGCGGTTGGGCCGGTCCGATCAATGGCACCGTCGCCAGCGGCCGGCTGCGTTTTGCGACCCGGCCGGCAACGCTGATCGAACTCGATCTGGCGCGGTTGCTGTTGCCGCTATCCAAAGACAGCGCACCGGCGGCCGATACCGATCCGCGCAAGTTGCCGCACGTGACCCTGAAGTCAAAGTCGTTTCAGGTAAAAGACAAGGAGCTGGGCGAGCTCGAATTCATCGCCCATCCAGTCGAGCGCGGATGGAAAATCGAACGCCTCGTGTGCGTGCGTCCCGAAGCGCGTTTTGAGGCCGATGGCCTGTGGCGCATGGAGCACGGTCAGGCGGCGAGCGAGTTCAAACTGCATTTCAGCGATCAGGATCTCGGCCAGACCATGGCCGCCTTCGGCGTACCGGACGAAATAAATGGCGGTGAGGTGGCACTGGATGCGCGCCTGGCGTGGGCCGGGGCACCCGGAGATTTCGGCTACACCACGCTGAGTGGCGACGTGCAGCTCGATGCCAAGAAGGGGCGGTTCCTGCAGCTGCGTCAGGGCGCCGGAAGGATGTTCGGTATCCTCGATCTGTCGGCGATCGGGCGTTACCTGACGCTCGATTTCAGTCCCATTTTCGGGAAAGGCTTTGCCTTCGACCACATTCAGGGAAGTGCGACCATCGAGCGCGGCAATGCCACGACCAGGGACTTTCAGATTAACGGGCCCTCGGCCAGGATCCAGGTCCACGGCAACATCGGCCTCGCCGCGGAAAATTTCGATCTGGTGATGGACGTGTATCCTAGCCTCACCGGCGGCGTTGCCCTCACGAGTCTGCTGGCGGCCGGGCCACAGGTGGCGCTGTGGGCGTTGCTGGTACAACGACTGTTCAAGAAACAGATCGAGGAAGGGACACGGGTCACGTACATGGTCAAGGGTCCGTGGAGCGATCCGAGCGTAACGCGCAAGGTTATTGAGCGCGAAAAAACCGACGCCGCAGAGTTTAAATAAAGTCCGGCGGCGACGCGGTATACTACGCCGTATGCGACGTTTGCTGCCAATGTGTTTATTGTTGTTGTCGGTGTCGGTGCGAGCGGCACCCGTCACGCTGACGGCCGAAGACTGGGCGCGCTCGCGCACCGGTGCTGCGCTGACACAGCAACCCGCGCTGGCGGCGACGGTGAAGGCGTTCGAGGGCCAGGCCGACGCTGTCATCGTCATCGCCCATGGTTCCGACGAGGCCGGACAGCTGTGGGCGGAAGAGTTGCGTTCATGGTTGGTCGCATTCGGTATCACCTCTGCCCGCATCCACTTTGAATCGCGCCCGGGCCTGCAGAACACCCTCGTTCTCGACGTCCGTGCGCGTTCAAGCCTATGACGCGCGCCGCTGCCATCCAGATGACCTCCGGCACCGATGTCGGTGCCAACCTGCGTGAGGCCGCGCGGCTGATCACCGCTGCCGCGCGCGCTGGTGCGCACCTGGTGGTTTTGCCGGAGAACTTCTCATGCATGCCGAAGGCCGAAACCGATCGGTTGGCGATCGCCGAAGACGACGGTGCCGGTCCGGCGCAGGATTTTCTGTCGCAACAGGCGCGCACGCACAAGATCTGGCTCGTCGGTGGCACGCTGCCGCTCAGGGCGGCCACGCCGGATAAACTGCGTGCGGCCTGTCTGGTCTATGACGATCGCGGTGAACGCATCGCACGTTACGACAAGATTCACCTGTTCGATGTGCGTCTCGCCAACGGCGAGGTGTATCAGGAATCGCGCAGCATCGAGCCCGGTAGCGAGCTGATCGTCGTCGATACACCGCTCGGCCGACTCGGGCTCGCGGTCTGCTACGACGTGCGCTTCCCGGAGTTGTTTCGCGGCCTGCTCGATCGCGGCGCCGAGTTGCTGGCGCTGCCGGCGGCGTTTACCGCCCACACCGGGCGCGCGCATTGGGAAGTATTGCTGCGCGCGCGCGCGATTGAAAACTTTTGTTATGTGATCGCCTCGGCCCAGTGTGGCGTGCACGCCAACGGGCGCCACACCTATGGCGACAGCATGATCGTGAGTCCGTGGGGCGAGGTGCTCGATCGCCTGCCGCAGAATACCGGTTATGCGATCGGCGAACCGGATCGCGCGCTGCAGGCGCAGCTGCGCACCAGTCTGCCCGCGATCGAACATCGGCGGATACGCGCATGAGTCTGTTGTTGACACAGGCGCGGCAGCGGTTGCTGGAACCCGCCGGTATCGGCGAGGCCGAACTGGCGCGTCTGTTCGGCAGCCTGATGGATGCGCGTATCGATTATGGCGATCTGTATTTTCAATACAGCCGCCACGAGTCGTGGTCGCTGGAAGAGGGCATCGTCAAATCGGGTTCGCATAACATCGAGTCCGGTGTCGGTGTGCGCGCGGTGGTCGGTGAGAAGAGTGGTTTTGCCTATTCCGATGAGATCGTGCTGCCGGCCTTGCTCGAAGCCGCTGGCGCGGCACGCGCCATCGCCCGCAGCGGCAGCAGTCCGCCGCGGCCGGTTGGTTTTCACGGTGCTACCGGTCTGAAGCTTTATGAACCCGCGGATCCGATCGCGAGCCTGCCCGATGATGAAAAAGTAAAACTGCTGGAACGTGTCGAGCGCGAAGCGCGCGCGGTCGACGCGCGCGTAAAACAAGTCATGGTGAGCCTGGCGGCGGTGCACGACGTGGTGCTGGTGGCGCGCTCGGACGGCCTGCTCGCCGGTGACGTGCGCCCGCTGGTGCGCCTGAACGTGACCGTCATCGTCGAGCAAGACGGCCGGCGCGAATCCGGTTCGCACGGCGGCGGCGGGCGCGTGACCTATCAGCATTTCCTGGAGAGCGGTCGCGCGCTGGAGTATGCGCGCGAAGCGGTGCGCCAGGCGTTGGTCAATCTGGAGGCAGTCGATGCGCCCGCGGGCGCGATGACGGTAGTGCTGGGAGCTGGTTGGCCCGGCATCCTGTTGCACGAGGCGATCGGTCACGGCCTCGAGGGCGATTTCAACCGCAAGGGCACCTCCGCCTTTGCCGGCCGCATCGGCGAACGCGTCGCCGCCGCCGGTGTCACGGTTGTCGACGACGGCACCCTTGCCGGTCGCCGTGGCTCGCTGAATGTCGACGACGAAGGCACGACCACGCAAAAGACGGTACTGATCGAAGACGGGATTCTGAAAGGCTATATGCAGGACACGCTCAATGCGCGTCTGATGGGCGTGGCCCCGACCGGCAACGGCCGGCGAGAGTCGTATGCGCATCTGCCGATGCCGCGCATGACCAACACCTACATGCTGGCGGGCACGCGCGATCCGCAGGAAATCATCCGCTCGGTCGAGCGCGGTCTGTACGCGGTCAATTTCGGCGGCGGTCAGGTCGACATTACCTCTGGCAAGTTCGTGTTCTCGGCCTCCGAGGCCTACCTGATTGAAAACGGCAAGGTCACGCGACCGGTGAAAGGCGCGACCTTGATTGGTAACGGGCCCGATGTGTTGACGCGCGTCAGCATGATCGGCAACGACCTGCAGCTCGATTCCGGCGTCGGCACCTGCGGCAAGGAAGGCCAGAGCGTGCCGGTCGGTGTCGGCCAGCCGACGCTGCGCATCGACGGGCTCACCGTCGGCGGGACCCAGTCGTGAGCGAGAACGCCGTGGCGGTCGCGGTCTCGCTGCCGCAACAGGAGGCGCGGCTCAAAGACGTGATCGAGCAGACGCTCGCGGTGGCCACGCGCCAGGGCGCCACGGCCGCGGAAGCGGCGATCAGTCTGTCGCAGGGATTGTCGGTTACGGCTCGCCTCGGCGACGTCGAGACCGTCGAACACACGCGCGACAAGGGGCTCGGGCTGACGGTATATTTCGGTCAGCGCACCGGTTCCGCGAGTACCACTGATTTTTCTGCCGCTGCGGTTGAAGACACCGTACGCGCCGCCTGCGCCATCGCGCGTCACACCGCTGAAGATCCCGCCGCCGGCCTCGCGGACCCGCAGCGGCTGGCAAAACAGATTCCCGATCTCGACCTGTATCATCCGTGGCATGCGAGCGTAGACGAGGCAATTAAACTTGCGCTCGTATGCGAGGACGCGGCGCGCGCGCAGGATTCGCGCATCAGCAACTCCGAGGGCGCGAGCTTTTCGACCCACGAAGGCATCGAGGTCTACGGCAACAGCCATGGTTTTCGTGGCGCCGTCGCCGCTACGCGCCACAGCCTGTCGGTGAGTGTGATCGCCGAGGACGATGCCGGGATGCAGCGTGATTACTGGTACAGCGTCGCGCGCGCGCGCGACGGGCTCGAGGCACCGGAACAGGTCGGCCGCGCTGCCGCGCTGCGCACCGTCCGGCGGCTGGGCGCGCGCAAGCTCTCGACACGCCGTTGCCCGGTACTCTACGAGGCCCCGATCGCGAGCAGTCTGCTGTCGCATTTCGTGTCCGCGGTGCGCGGTGGCGCACTCTATCGGCAGGCATCGTTCCTGCTGGACCACCTGGGCAAACAGGTATTCGCGCCGTTTGTGCGCCTGCACGAGCAACCGCAGCTGAAGCGCGCGCTCGGTAGTGCGGCGTTCGACGCCGAAGGCGTGGCCACGGTCGCGCGCGATCTGGTGCGCGACGGCAACCTGCTCGGCTACGTGCTCGATTCCTATTCCGCGCGCAAGCTCGGCATGCCGACCACGGGCAACGCCGGGGGCGTGCACAATCTGACGCTCGATCCCGGTCCGCTCGATTTTCCCGGACTGCTACGCCAGATGCACACCGGCCTGCTGGTGACCGAACTCATCGGCTTTGGCGTCAATACCGTCACCGGCGACTATTCGCGTGGCGCCGCCGGTTTCTGGATCGAAAACGGCGAAATCCAGTATCCGGTGGAAGAAATCACCATCGCTGGAAATCTGAAGGACATTTTTCGCGCGCTGGTCGCGGTGGGCAATGACGTCGATCTGCGCGGTGGCCTGCGCACCGGTTCCATCCTGATTGAATCCATGACCGTCGCCGGCAGTTGATCGGGTGGGTGGCCGCGCGGCCACACGCGGATTATATTTTTCTCGCATCGGCGGCGCTTAAAATTTCCAAAAAATCACTTTGCGATTCCTGCGCACGCGCATAAACTTTGCGCGCCGCCAAAAGAGTTGTGTCATGGCCCGCGCTCGCAAAAGCAGAAAGACCGATTACCCGAAAGACATGCTCGCCGCACTCGAGGCGGACAGCATCGAGCGCGTGCGTTCGCTGCTGAGCGAACTGCACCCGGCCGATATTGCGCACGTGCTGGAGGGTATTGCGCCGGCGCAGCGCGAGGTGGTGTGGAAAGAAGTCGACGTCGGCAAGATGGGCGAGGTATTGCTGGAGTTGCCCGAGGCCATCCGCACCGAGCTGATCCAGCTGCTCGATGACCGTACCCTGATCGCGGCGGTGCGCTCGCTCGACACCGACGACATCGCCGATCTTATTCCTGATCTTTCCGACGAACTGATCGCCGAAATCCTGTTCGCACTCGACCAGCAGGATCGTCACCGCCTCAATACCGTGCTGTCGTATCCAGACGACACCGCCGGCGGCCTGATGAACCTGGATACGGTGACGGTGCGCGAAAACATCACGCTCGAGGTTGTATTGCGCTATTTGCGCCGGCGTGGTGAGTTGCCGGAACACACCAACAGCCTGTTCGTGGTGGATCGCACCGATCGTCTGGTCGGCGTGCTGTCGGTGGCGAAACTGCTGACCTCGGATGCCAATCTGCGGGTGTCGGTGGTAATGGAACGCGAGGTCGAAAAATTTCCGTCGCTCGCACCGGACAAGGAAGTGGCGGCGGCGTTCGAGCGCTACAACCTGATTTCGGCGCCAGTTGTGGATGAGGTCGGTCGTTTGATCGGACGCATCACGGTCGATGACGTCGTCGACGTTATCCGGGAGCAGGCGGACCGGCAGGTGATGGCGCCGGCGGGTCTGTCAGAAGATGAAGATATTCTCGGCCCGGTGGTGCATACCACGCGCCGGCGCGCGATCTGGCTTGGCATCAATCTGATCACGGCATTCATCGCCGCGGCCGTCGTCGGTTTGTTTGAACACACGATTGAAAAGGTCGCGATCGTCGCGGTGATGATGCCGATCGTAGCCGGCATGGGCGGCAACGCCGGTACCCAGACGCTGACGGTCGTGGTGCGCGGTCTGGCACTCGGCATCGTCTCCGAGACCAATGCGCGCCGCGTGCTGATGAAGGAATTCATGGTGGGCGCACTGAACGGCCTGTTGTGGGCGCTGACCGTGGGTGTTGCCACCATTTTCTGGCATCACAATTATCTGGTGGCGCTGGCACTGGCACTGGCGATGGTCATTAACATGATGTTTGCAGCTCTTTCCGGGGTGCTGATTCCGATCATGGTGCGCAAAATGGGTGTCGATCCCGCGGTCGCCAGCGGCGTGATCCTGACCACCGTGACCGACGTTACCGGTTTTTTCTCGTTCCTCGGCCTGGCGACGCTGTTTCTGCTATAAATTTACCATTCACGCGCTGGAAGCCGCCGCTTGTCAGCGGCGGTTGCTGCAAAGTGCCTGTCAGTCATAGAGTTAAGGAAGGAACCCGAACTATCGGGTCCGTTCAAAAGGAGTAGGGGTACCGGGGCATGGCTTCTAACATCCTGCAGATAGTAAGTCAGGCGATCCGCGATAAACGCTGCGTGGCGATTCGTTACCACGACCAGCGTCAGATTCGCGTAATCGAGCCGCACGCCATTTATTCCGGCGAGCGCGGTGAGCTGATGCTCGACGCCTATCAGACGCGCGGTTATTCGTCATCGGGACGTCCGCCACCGTTCTGGCGCCCGTTCCGGTTGAAGAAGATCACCGCGGTGTCGGTGTTAAAAGAAACCTTTACCGCGCGCGTGGCCGAAGGATTTAGTCCTGACCGGCTCAAGTACAAGAGTGGCCTGGTCTCGATCGTGCAGGACAACAGCCCGGCATTCGTTTACCCGACGCAGACCACGGAGGTCGGCCCGCCGTTGCCGGTCGGCTTGCGCCGTTCCTGAATTCCGCTGAATCGGGTAGCCGTTCTAACCCGATGCCGTTCCTGTGTTAAGCCGTTCGACCCATTCGTGCACATGACGGGTGCTGCGTGCGCGCAGGATTTTCCTGGCGCTGGCGGTGAGCCGCTGGCGATGGCTCTCGCGCACCAGACGCTTGATATCGAGCAGCGTCGCCGGGTGCATGCTGAATTCGGTCAGGCCCATGCCAAGCAACAGCCGCGTATAGCGCGAATCGCCGGCCATCTCACCGCACATCGCCACCGGAATGCGGGCCTTCTTGCCGGCTTCGATCGTGAGAGAGATCAATCTCAGCACCGCCGGGTGGAGCGGATCGTAAAGATAATTTACCGCGTCATCGACGCGATCGATCGCGAGCGTGTACTGAATCAGATCGTTGGTCCCGATCGAAAAGAAATCGAGATCGGCGGCAAACAGGTCGGCCGAGATCGCCGCCGCCGGCACTTCGATCATGCCGCCCACCGGCAGCCTGGTGTTGAACTTCTCGCGCTCGCGCTTGAGATCGCGTTTGGTCTCTGCCACCAGTTCCAGCACTCGATACAGTTCGTCCTGCGACGACAGCATCGGGATCATCATGCGCACATTGCCGAGCGCCGAGGCGCGCAGGATCGCGCGCAACTGCGGACGAAACAGCGCCGGGTCGTGCAGACACAGACGCACGGCGCGCAACCCCAATGCCGGATTGATCGCCACCTGGCCGCTCTCGGTGCGCCGTGCCTCGACCTGTTTGTCCGCACCCAGGTCGAGCGTGCGGATGGTGACGGGTTTGCCTTTCATCATCGAGACGATTTTGGCGTAGGCGCGGTACTGTTCGTCTTCGGAGGGCACGGTGCTGCGATTCATGAATAAAAATTCGGTGCGGTAAAGCCCGATCCCCTGCGCGCCGGCCTTGAGCGCGGCGTTGACGTCGCCGGTCAATTCAATGTTGGCCATCAGTTGCACGCGATGGCCGTCGCGCGTAACGGCGGGACGGGTCCGCAGCCGCGCGAGTTCGCGCTTGCGTTCGGCGACGCGCAGCTTGATGCGGCGGTAATCGGCGAGTACCGCCGCGTCCGGATCGACGATCAGCACGCCGCGTTTGCCATCGACAATCAGCGACTCGCCGGCACGCACATAGCGCGTGGCGTTGTGCACCGAGACGATCGCCGGAATCCCGAGGCTGCGCGCAAGAATGGCGGTGTGCGAGATCGGCCCGCCGAGATTGGTGACAAACGCGCTGATGTGGTGTTGCTTCAGCAATACCGTGTCGGCCGGTGTCAGATCGTCAGCCACGACAATGTCGCCGGTACCGAAGCCGATATCGACCGCTTCTTCCGGTAACAACAGCGCGCGCAGTACGCGCTCGACTACCTGCTGCACGTCGCGACCTTTCTCGCGCAGATACGGATCGTCCATACGCTCGAAACGTTCGCTCAGTTCGTCGCGCTGGATCTTGAGCGCCCATTCGGCATTGTGACGATGGCGGCGGATGGCCTCGATCGGCGCCTGCGAAATCGTCGGGTCGTTGAGGATCAGCAGGTGGGTGTCGAGAAAGCTGGCGGCCTCGCGCGGCGCATTCGCCGGAATCCCGGCACGGATGCGATTCAGCTGCGCGCGCGCAGCGTCAACCGCAAGCTTGAAGCGCTCGATTTCAGGTTCGATCTGTTCCTTGATGACGACGTACTGCGGAATTTCCGGTAGCTCGCGCTGCAGCACATGGGCCTTGCCGATGGCAATCCCGCCGCTGACCCCGGTGCCGTGCAGGGCAAGCATTACTCGCCTTCCCCGAAATAGTCGTTCACAAGATCCGCCAGTGCCTTGAGCGCCTTGGCGGCGTCCGGGCCATCGGCGCACAGCTCCAGCGCCGTGCCCTTGGGGGCGGCGAGCATCATGATACCCATGATGCTCTTGCCGTTGACCTGCTGCGAATCGCGCTTGATCAGGATGTCGCTCTTGAATTCGGTCGCGAGGCTGACGAATTTGGCCGACGCGCGCGCATGCAGGCCGAGTTTATTGATAATGGTGATCGGCTGGCATTTCATCGGGCTGCCTCCGCGCCGCTGCGGGCGGCACAGACGATACCGCTTAAGCCCCCGGAGAGCGCCTTGTTCACCAGGTCCTGCACCGGGAGGTTGCGGTAGTTAAGCGCGCGCAACAGCATCGGCAGGTTTACGCCGCCGACCATTTCAACGCGCCCGGGCACGACCAGACGCGCCGCCACGTTGGCCGGCGTGGCACCATAGATGTCCGTGAGCACCAGCACGCCATCGCCGTCATCGAGCGCCTGGGTGCGTTCGCGCAGCGCGGTTTCGATTTTCTCCGACGGGTCGTTCGAAGAAACGGAGACGGCCTCGACCCGTACCGGTGCGCAGCCGAACGTATGCTGTGCAGCGGAAATCAGTTCCGCGCCGATGTGGGCGTGGGTGACAAGCAAAATACCGATCATCTTTACGTAAGCTCCCGATGGCGCACCTGGGTCTTGATGCCCTTGGCGGTGAAGTAGGCGGCGAGGCGATTCACGAGATACACCGAGCGATGCTGGCCGCCGGTGCAACCGAGCGCGACCGTGAGGTAATTTCGGTCGGCGCGCCCGAAACGCACCAGCCAGCGTTCCAGAAACGATTTGATATCCTCGAACATGGCGCCCACGTCCTCGTATTGTTCCAGAAACTGGATCACTGGCTCATCGCGGCCGGTATAGGCGCGCAATTCCGGTTGCCAGTACGGATTTGGCAGACAGCGGATATCGAATACAAAGTCGGCATCGAGCGGCGTGCCGTGTTTGAAGCCGAAGGATTCGAACAGCACCGTGAGCCCGGCGGTCTCCTGCCCGCGCCCGAAATCGAGAATTTCGTGGCGCAGCTGTTGCGGCGTGGAATGGCTCGTGTCCACGCGCAGCGCCGCGGCATCCGCCAGTGGCTCGAGCATTTTTTTCTCGAGGCGTATCGCCTCCAGCAGCGGCGTTTCATCGTCCTGCATCGGATGGCGCCGGCGCGTTTCCTGGAAGCGTTTCACCAGCACCGCTTCCTCGGCGTCGAGGAACAGGATGCGATGGCTGATCCCCAGTTGCGTCAGCTCCTCGAGCGCCTTGGTGGCGCCGGCGAGAAACGCGCGGTTGCGCGAGTCCATGCCGACGGCGACCTGGGTGAGCTGTTCGTCGCCGGTCTGCGACAGCTCACGCGCCACGTGCGGCAACAGCATCGCCGGCAGGTTGTCGATGCAATAGAAGCCGGCGTCCTCGAGCGCCTGCAGTGCGATGGTTTTACCCGAGCCGGAAAGGCCGGTGACGATAAAAAAACGCATTAATCTGGTTTCAGCCGTGATTTGCGGCGGCGGTCTTTGCCGGGACGCGGTTCGCCATGCATCAGCGCCTGGTGGCGTTTCATGAAATCCTCGAGCGGATTGATGCCCCACATGCGCAGGATATAGGAGCGCGTGGCGGCCTCGACCAGGACCGCGAGGTTGCGCCCGGGCGCCACATACAGAATGACCTCGGGAATCTCGACGTCGAGAATGTTGCGCGTGCGCGAGAGTGCCTGCAAACGGTCCACGCGTACCATGCGCTTCTTGTTCATCTGTTGCAGGTGCACGATCAGGTGCAGCTTCTTGCGGTGGCGCACCGCGGTCTCGCCGAACATCAGGCGCACGTCGAGAATACCGAGGCCACGCACTTCCAGATAATCGGACAGCGCGGTCGGCGACTGCCCGACGACGACGTCGGGCCCGACGCGCACCAGTTCCACGGCGTCGTCGGAAATCAGCCGATGGTTGCGTGACAACAGTTCGAGCGCGAGCTCGCTTTTACCAATACCCGATTCACCCGTGATGAGCATGCCCATGCCCATGACTTCCATGTACACACCATGGATCGTGGTGCGTGGCGCCAGTGCGCGCGCCAGGTGATACTGCAAATGATCAATGACGACCGGGCTCGCGAGCGTCGAGGAGAACAGCGCGCATTTGGCGCGCTCGGCGGCGGTCACGAGATCTGCCGGCGTGCCCTTGTTATTGGCGACAATCACGACGGCGGTGCGCTCGGCGCCAAACAGCGTCTTGAGCGCGCGCTCACGTTCTTTTTTGTCGAGGCGATCGATGTAGGCGACTTCGCCTTCGCCCAGTACCTGCACGCGATTGGGGTGCACGAAGTTGAGATGTCCGACCAGCGCCATGCCGGGGTACTTGGCGGTGATCGGCTCCAGCAATCGCTCGGCGCCTTTCTGGCCGGCGACCCACTTCAGTTTCAGTTCTTCGCCCTGATTATTGAACAGGTCCTGGACGGTAAGAATCGGTGTACTCATCGGTCAGGCGGCGATCCGGTCAGTGTGCGGTACATCTCTTCAGCCGAGGCGGCATGCAGCAAATGTTCGCGCACGTTCTTGTTGCTGAAGATGATAGCGAGTTCGCGCAGCAGTTGCAGGTGTTCCTGGGTAGCGCTGTCCGGCACCAGCAGCGCGAAGGCCATGCGCACCGGCTTGCGGTCGAGCGAGTTGTAATCGATTTCATGTTCCAGTGTCACGAACGCGCCGATCGCCTGTGTCAGACCCTTCAGGCGCCCATGCGGTAGCGCCACACCATCGCCGATGCCGGTCGAGCCGAGGCGTTCGCGGTCGATCATTGACTGCAACGCCACCTGCGTGTCCAGGTCGGGCGCACCTGCGCCAAGCAGCGCGGAGAGTTGCTCCAGCAGGTGGTCCTTGTTCGAGGCCGGCACGGAGCGCAACACCCGTTGCAGCGAAATCAGGTTCTGGATAGGCATGACAATGACATTAGAAACTGCTGCCGCCGCCGCGGGAAGGGGTCGCGGCGGTCAGCAGCGGTGGCAGGGTTATCTACGTTTGTTTACGGGTTCAGGGCGCGTTTTGGCGAGCCCTCGTGGCGGTGGTGATCCACCAGTTTTTCCTTATGTTTCAGCACCTGGCGGTCGAGTTTGTCGGCGACCTCGTCGATGGCGGCGTACATGTCATCAGCCTGGGCCGAGGCTGCGAGGTTCGCGCCTTTGGCGTGCAAGCTGACCTCGGCCAGGTGGCGGTTCTTCTCCACCTGCAATACCACGTTGACCGTGGTCATGTGGTCAAAATGCTTCTGCACCCGTCCGATCTTCTCGGAGGCGTAGTCGCGCAGTGAATCGGTGACTTCGATCTGACGGCCGGTGACGGTGATTTGCATTGTTATATCCTCCGGAAATAAGACAGGGACGGATTTTCTCTACAACATTATCACACGAGCGATTTCCGCTGGTTCGACGGCGGAATGTTCATCGACTCGCGGTACTTGGCAATCGTGCGGCGTGCGACATTGATGCCTTGCTCCTCCAGGATCTCCGCGATCTTGCTGTCGCTGATCGGTTTTGACGTGATCTCGGCCTCGATCAGTTTCTTGATCAACGAACGGATCGCGACCGAGGAACAGGTGCCACCGTCGGAGGTGGCGACGTGGCTCGAGAAGAAATACTTGAGCTCGAACACGCCGCGCGGGGTGAGCATGTATTTGTTGGTGGTCACGCGTGAGACCGTGGACTCGTGCATGCCCACGGCCTCGGAGACATCGTGCAGCACCAGCGGCTTCATGGCCTCGGGACCGTGGTCGAAAAATGCGCGCTGACGATCGACGATGGTGCGCGCGACCTTGAGCAGCGTGTCGTTACGGCTCTTGACGCTCTTGATGAACCAGCGCGCCTGCTGCAGTTGCTCCTGCAGGTACTTGTTCTGCACGCTGGCATCGCCGCGATGGATCATGCGCTCGTACTGGCGGTTGATGCGCAGCCGCGGCGAGATCTCCGGGTTGAGTTCCGCGCGCCAGATGCCCTTGAATTTCTTGACGATGACATCGGGCACGACGTAGGTCGCCGCCTGCGACTGCACCGCATCGCCCGGACGCGGGTTCAACCGCTGGATCAGCTGGATCGCCCGCTGCAGCGCCTCGGGTGTGGTCTTGAGCGCACGTCGCAGGGCGGCATAATCGCGCCCGCCAAGCAGGCCCAGAAATTCCGGCGTCGCCAGCGCATGCGCCAGGGCGACGTCGGGATTCTGCTTCGGATTGGATCCTTTAAGTTGCAGGCGCAGGCATTCGGCCAGATCGCGCGCGCCCACGCCTAACGGATCATAGTTCTGGATCTGGTGCAGCACAGCCTCGATCTCGTCGAGCTCGGCGCGGGCACCGCTCTTGGCGAGTGCCTGCTGTACGTCATCGAGGGAACACGACAGATAACCCTCTTCGTTGACGGCATCGATCAACGCCAGCGCGATCGGCTTGTCGTCCGGCGAAAATGGGGTCATGTGCATCTGCCACAGCAAGTGCTCGCGCAAAGTCTGCGGCAGGCTGTTGCGCGCGTCGATGTCCGGCAGCTCTTCGTCCGAGCGTGAGCCCGAGGCCTTCGGGGAATTAAACAGCTCGGCCCAGTCACTGTCGCCGGCGCTTTCGCCGGCGCCGTCGGTGCCGTCTTCGAGCGTGCCGCGCTCCATGGTGAGATCGGTCGGCGCCAGGTCTTCCGAATTGGTGGATTCGACAGGCGTTTCGGCGGGTGCTTCGCCATTGCCTTCGCCGGCCTCGCTCTTGGTCTCGGATTCACCGAGTTCGCGCTCCTCCAGCAACGGATTGCTCTCGAGCGCTTCCTGGATTTCCTGTTGCAGTTCAGCCGAGGACAACTGCAGCAGTCGTATCGCCTGCTGCAGCTGCGGGGTGATGGTCAGATGTTGACCGATGCGAAGGTCCAGCGACTGCTTCATAAGTTACCGACGGCAGTATTAGGTCAGGGTCCGGCGGCAACGAATCCGCCCGCGTTATGTGTCTCTATACCCGAAAGTTTAGACGACTCTGTAGGGCGGGGAAGGCCGGCGGTCGGTCACGCCGTTTACATCGTTACAAATTACAGCCGGAAGTCGTGGCCCAGGTACACCCGCTTGACATCGTCATTATACAGAATCTCTTCCGGCTTGCCGGCCGTCAGGACGTGGCCGTCGCTCAGGATATACGCGTGGTCGCAGATTTTCAGCGTTTCCCGGACATTATGGTCGGTGATCAGTACGCCCAGCCCGCGTTTCTGCAGGTCGCGGATCAGGTTCTGGATTTCGATTACCGAGATCGGGTCGACACCGGCAAACGGTTCGTCGAGCAGCATGAAGCGCGGATTGGTCGCGAGCGCGCGCGCGATTTCCACGCGCCGGCGCTCACCGCCGGAGAGACTGATACCGAGTGTCTCGCGGCGTTCGGTAATATGCAGATCGTTCAGCAGTTCGTCGAGCATTTTGACGCGCGCGGCCTTGCCGAGATCGCTGCGCGTTTCCAGGATCGCCATCACGTTCTGTTCCACCGTGAGATTGCGGAATACCGACGGCTCCTGCGGCAGATAACCGAGGCCGAGGCGCGCGCGACGATGCATCGGGAATTTGCTGATGTCGTGATTGTTGAGCCGGATGGTGCCGCCGTCCGAGGGCACGAGCCCGACCATCATATAAAAGCACGTGGTCTTGCCGGCGCCATTGGGGCCGAGCAGCCCGACGATCTCGCCATTCTTGATCTCGAGCGATACGTCGCGCACGACCTGACGGCCTTTATAGCGCTTGGTGAGATGTTCGGCGACGAGCGTGCTCATGGCTTGGTCTTGGGACGTGGTTGAATGATAGCGTAGATGCGGCCATCTTCGACGTCGGTGCCGTCGGCCCGGAGTTGTTTCGTATCCAGTGCGTAGCGCATGTGCTCGGCGTTGAACTGATCGCCGCCGCGGCGAAACAAAACATTGCCGCGCAGGTCCAGCTCGCGTGACTGCACGAAGTAAACCAGCTGGTCGGCGCTCGCCTTGACCTCGTCTTCATCCTCATCCGGCAGCGCGCGCACCCGCACCGGCTTGCCGGTCGCGGTGACGGTATCCATGTGCCCGGCGCGGTTACGTATCTCGATTTTGCTGGCCTCGACATGAATGCTGCCCTGCACCAGCACGACGTTGCCGCTGTACACCGTAAAACCGGTTTTCTGATCCATGCTGACCGATGCCGCCTTTACCTGCAGCGGTTCATCGCGGTCGTCCTTGAGCGCCCGCGCCGGCATGCTCGCCAACAGCGCTAACCCGAGCGCGGTGCTGGCGCAGAACCACAAGGCGGGAGATTTCATTTCGGTTTTTTGGTCCGCGACTTGTCGAGTTGCAGCGTCATGGTCTCGGCGCGGATCTCGCCGCCGGCACTGCGCGGGTCGCGCCCACGCGTGACATTGACGTCGCCGGTAAGCCGTATATAGCTGGTGTCCTCCGGCAGGTATCCTTCCTTGGCCCGCGCATGCGTCGGTGCCTGATCGGGTACGTACTGGATCAGATACGGTTGCTCCACGGTACTTGAGCCGTCATCGCCATAGTGCACCAGCCGCTTGCCGCGCAGCTCGTACTCGGGCCGGCCCTGCGGGGTCATCACGGTGTTGTAAAAATTCTCAACGATGTAATCCGGGTCATGGCGCTGCTTGCCGGTGAATTCGATTTCGTGACCGGTCCCGATCCGCGACAGCCACCACGACGTGAACGCCAGTACCAACAGAGTCATCGCCATCCCGACGTGGCGCAGGTTCAGTTTCATGTGGCCGACCCGGCGGACAGATAACGCAGCATTTCGTCATCGTACAAACCCTGGGCGTGCAGAATCAGTTCCGCCAGCTGACGCGCGGCACCGCGGCCGCCGCCCGCCGGCGTGGTCCAGTGCGCGTGCTGGCGCACGAGCGCATGGGCGTCGTCCACGGCCACCGCGAGACCTGCCTGCAGCATGATCGGCAGGTCCATCACGTCGTCACCGGCATACGCTGTCTGTTCCGGCGCGAGCCCGAGTTCGGCGAGCAGCTGGCGGTAGAACGGCAATTTTTCCTTGCAGCCCTGGTACAGATGCGTAATGCCGAGTTCGGCCGCGCGTCGCTCGACGGTGCGCGAGGTGCGACCGGTAATGATGGCGACCGCGATGCCATGGCGCGCCAGCATGCGCAGACCGGCGCCGTCCTTGATATCGAAGGCCTTGTATTCGTCGTCGTTGCCGAGAATCACGCGCCCGTCGGTGAGCACGCCGTCGACATCGAAGATCGCGAGTTTGATCTTCGCGGCGCGCTGCAATACGTCGCGGTTGAACTCGAAGGCGGGCGTGAAGAGAGGGCTTTTCGCCATTGCCTACAATACACCCGCGCGCAGCAGGTCGTGCATGTTGAGCGCGCCGAGCACATGGCGGTCGGTGTCGACGACAAAGATGCCGTTGATCTTGTGTTCGCGCATGAAGTGCACGGCCTCGGCCGCCAGCCGGTCTGGCGCTTCGGTTTTTGGATCGCGCGTCATTACGTCGGCGATTTTTGCGGTGTGGACATCGACGTCGCGGCTCAGCACCCGGCGCAGATCGCCGTCGGTGAGAATCCCGACCAGGCGTTTATTTTTATCGACGACGCCGGTCATACCGAGCCCCTTGCCGGTCATTTCAAGCAAGGCATCGCGCAGACTGGCGTCGTCGTTCACCAGCGGGATCTGGTCGCCGGCATGCATCACATCCGAGACGTAGAGCAGCAAGCGGCGCCCGAGGCTGCCGGCGGGATGCGCGCGCGCAAAATCCTCTTCGGTGAAGCCGCGCGACTTAAGAAGCGCCACTGCCAGGGCATCGCCCATCGCGAGTGCCGCGGTGGTGCTCGCGGTCGGGGCGAGATTGAGCGGGCAGGCCTCGCGTTCGACCGCGCAGTCGAGCACCGCGTCGGCCGCGCGCGCGAGCGCAGAGTCGGGTCGGCCGGTGAAGGCAATGAGTTTCACACCCATGCGCTTTATGATCGGCAGAATCGTGACCAGTTCTTCGGTTTCGCCGGAATTCGAGATCGCCAGCACCACGTCCTGCGGCGTTATCATCCCCAGGTCGCCGTGCGAGGCCTCGCCCGGATGCACGAAAAACGCCGGCGTGCCGGTGGAGGCGAAGGTGGCGGCGATCTTGTTGCCGATGTGGCCGGATTTGCCCATGCCGGTGATCACCAGGCGCCCGGCGCAGGAGCGGATCAGCTGGCAGGCGATGGAGAACTGTTCATTGATGCGTGTGGCAAGGTGGGTGAGCGCCTCTGCTTCCAGGCGAATCACATCGCGTCCGAATTGTTCCAGTGCCTTGCGGTCGGTCATGCGTCGCGCTTGATCGGGGCTTACGGTAAATTGCGACTGAGTATAGCCAAATCCGGTGCCCGGCACCTACAGGTAAACATGCCGGAAACCCGGCCAATCGAGGAATAAACATGAACCGTGATTTGATGTTGCTGCCGCTGGTGGCGATGGTGTTGCTCACCATGATCGTGTCGTTGCGGATGTTCGTGGTCCGCGTGCGCGAAATGCGTGCGCAGCGTGTGCGCCCGCAGGAGATGGCAACCCGCGCCGGCAGTGCGCCGTTGCTGAAGAATACCGCGGCCGCGGACAACCTGATGAACCTGTTCGAGATGCCGGTGTTGCTCTACGTGTTCGTGATCGTGGCCTATGTGACCGCGCTCGCCGACGTCGCCTACCTCGCGCTCGCGTGCCTGTATGTGTTGCTGCGGGTGGCGCACAGTTTTATTCACGTCACCTATAACCGCGTGATGCATCGTTTCCAGGCCTACCTCGCGAGCAATCTGCTGCTGTGGGTCTTATGGGGCCGGCTGGCATTCCAGCTTTTCGAACGGGCATTCGCCGGTGCCAGCGTTTAAAGATCACTTCTCGCCGGTCGCGACGGATTACGCGAAGTACCGTCCGCACTATCCGGCGGCGTTGTTCGACTGGCTGGCGTCGCTGACGACGGCGCACACGCTGGCGTGGGATGTCGGTACCGGCAGCGGTCAGGCGGCGCTCGAACTCGCGCGTCTTTTCACGCACGTCATCGCGACCGACGCCGCGGAGGCGCAGCTGCGCCATGCGGTGGCGCACGCGCGCATCGTCTACCAGGCGATGCCGGCGGAGCAGACCGATATCGCCGATGCGAGCGTCGACCTGATCACCGTGGCGCAGGCGCTGCACTGGTTCGACTTCGATCGTTTTTATCGCGAGGTCAGGCGGGTGCTAAAGCCGAACGGCGTCATCGCGGTGTGGGCCTACGGGCTGAACGAGGTGTCACCGGACGTGGACGCGGCGCTGCGTCATTACTACCGCGACATTCTCGGCCCGCACTGGCCGCCGGAACGGCGTTATGTCGATGAACAGTACCGTACCATCGCGTTTCCGTTTGCCGAGATTGCGGCGCCGACGTTTCGCATGCAGACGCGTTGGTGTCTGGATGAATTACTCGGCTACCTCGATACCTGGTCCGCCGGTCAGCGCTACCAGCAGGCGTGCGGTCAGCAACCGCTCGAATTGATACATGAACGCCTGCGCAGCGCCTGGGGACCGGCGAATGAGACGCGCGTCATATCGTGGCCAATTTATTTGCGAGTCGGTAGAATCGCCGGCCCTACGTGACGCTGTCACGCCATTATCTGGAACAACGCGCATGACAAAACGGGTGCTGGTCATTCTCGGTCAACCGGACCGTAAATCGTACGGCGGCGCGTTGGCCGCGGCGTATATCGACGGCGCGCGCGCCAGCGGTGCCGAGGTGCGTGAAATTTATCTGGGCGAGATTGCTTTTAATCCGGCGCCGGTCGGCAAGCCGGGAGAACTGGAACCGGACCTGGCGCAGGCGCAAGCCGCGATCCAATGGGCCGAGCATCTGGTGTTCGTCTATCCGATCTGGTGGGGCACGATCCCGGCCTTGCTCAAGGGTTTCATCGAGCGCACGTTCCAGCCCGGCTTCGCGGTGAATTTTCGCGCCGACTCGCCGCTGTGGGACAAGCTGCTCGCCGGTCGCAGCGCACGCCTGATCGTTACGCTCAACACGCCGTCGTTCATCTATCGCTGGGTGCTCGGCCGCCCGGGCCATTTGACGATGAAGCGCACCATTCTCGAGTTCTGCGGCGTGAAGCCGGTGCGCATCACCGAGATTGGACCGATGAAAAATTCCACCGATGCTAAACGCGCAGGCTGGTTGCACCAGGTACGCAAACTCGGCAGTCACTGCCACTGACGTTCAGATCAGCTGCGAGCGTTCCTTGCCGCAGCGCTGGCAACGCGACAACGTCACCAGTTTGCCGCGTTTCACATCGAACTGGCGTTCGGTCACCACCTTCCACTTATGAAAGCCACTCTTGCAGAGGGTCTTGCCCTCGGCGTTGGCCTTCAGATCAGGTTTGCGGAATTTAACGATTTCGCCCATGCGTAATCCGGGATTCAGTTAGGTCGCCGCCCGCATTGAATCATATCGTGCTGCTGCGGGTTCGTTACCTTTTGTAACAACTCCTGTTAGGCTTTAAGTCTATGGCAAGGCTTCATTAAATGCCTCTCGGCCCGAACAATGGCCAAAGCGTCGACAGCGTGGTGCTGCTGTTCCTGTTCCTGTTGTTCGTCTTCTTCTCGCCGTTCACGTTCTGGTGGGCGTCGGTCGCCGGCATCTGGTACCTCCCGTATTTGTTCTGGCTCGGCGCGATCGCGCTGATCGCGTGGGTCGTGTATCGACGTCGCCATGACGTTTGAATTATGGATGCTGTATCTCGCAGGCGTCGGCTACCTGCTGCTCCTGTTCCTGATCGCCTACGCCGCGGAGCAGAACTGGATTCCGTCGTCGTTCGCGCGCCATCCGCTCACGTATGTACTGTCGCTCGGCGTCTATGCCACCTCGTGGACTTATTACGGCAGCGTCGGTTTCGCGCAATCGCAGGGCTACAACTTTCTGACGATCTATCTCGGCGTGACACTCGCGTTTGCGTTGACGCCGGTGTTGTTGATGCCGATCCTGCGGCTGACGCGCGACTATCAACTTACCTCGCTCGCTGACCTGTTCGCGTTCCGTTATCGCAATCATGTCACCGGCGTGCTGGTGACGCTGTTCATGCTGGTCGGGATTCTGCCGTACATCTCGTTGCAGATTCTGGCGGTGACGGAGTCGATACGCTCGCTCACGCAAGAGGCGACGCCGACGACGCTGGCGATGGGCTTCTGCGTGACCTTGATCCTGTTCGCCATCCTGTTCGGCGCGCGTCACGCCTCGGCGCGCGAGAAGCATGAAGGCCTGGTGCTCGCGATCGCGTTTGAATCCGCGGTCAAGCTGCTCGCGCTCGGCGCGGTCGGCCTGTTCGCGGTGTTCGGGCTGTTCGGCGACATCGGCGGAATAAGGGAATGGGTCGCGCGCCATCCGGAGGCACTGACGGCGCTGTACCAACCGATGCAACACGGCTCGTGGATCACGCTGATGCTGCTCGCATTCGCGGCCGCGTTCCTGTTGCCACGCCAGTTTCATATGGCGTTCACCGAGAACATCGCGCCGCGCACGCTGCCGGTCGCGGCGTGGGCGTTTCCGTTATTTCTGTTGTTGCTCAATCTTCCGATCGTGCCGATCCTGTGGGCCGGCCGGGAGTTTCAGCCCGGCACCAATCCCGATTATTACGTACTCGGCATTACGCTGTTGTCGAAGACCGGGTGGTTGCCGACGATCGCGTTTCTCGGCGGTGTCTCGGCCGCGAGCGCGATGATCATCGTCGAGACGCTGGCGCTGGCGGCGATGAGTCTCAACCACCTGATATTGCCGATGACGTTCTCGGCGCGCGTTGGACCGTATCACAATCTGTATCAACGCCTGTTGTGGTGGCGGCGCGCGTTGATCGCGGTGATTATTCTCGCAGGCTACGGCTTTTATTTATTGCTGAAGGAAAATCAGGGACTGGTGCAGCTCGGCCTGATCTCGTTCGTTGCGGTGGCGCAATTTCTGCCCGGCATCGTCGGACTGCTGTACTGGCGCCGCGCGACGCGCGCGGGTTTCATCGCCGGTCTGCTCGGGGGTGGCCTGGTGTGGGCGTTCGTGCTGTTGCTGCCGCTGTTGGAGCGATCCGGGATCATTCATCTCGGTTTCAGTTTGCAGGCGTGGATGGGCGCGAGCGCCGAGAGTGCGATCGTCTTCGGCACGTTCTGGTCGCTGGCGCTAAACGCATTGCTGTTCGTGGCATTGTCCGTCTTCACCCGTCCGACCGCGGAGGAGAGCGAGGCCGCGCGCGCGTGTGCGCGCGAGATGCTGCCGCCGCGCGGCGTCGTCGCGGCACTGTCACCGCAGCAGTTCACCGATCAACTCGCGCCGATTGTTGGCCCGCAGACCGCCGCGCGCGAAGTACAACTGGCGCTCGCGGACTTGAAGATGAGCGATACTGAGCGCCGCCCGACGCAGTTGCGGCGTCTGCGCGAGCGCATCGAGCGCAATCTCTCCGGCCTGATCGGTCCGCTGCTCGCGCGCACCGTGGTCATGGATCGGCTGAAACTCGACAAGGGCGCGCAACTCGCGCTTGCCGATACCGTGCGTTCGCTCGAGGAACATCTGGAGCAATCGCGCTCGCGCCTGCAGGGCCTCGCGGCCGAGCTCGATGCGCTGCGCCGCTACCATCGGCAGATATTGCAGGAGCTGCCGCTGGCGGTGTGCTCGATCGGGCCGGGTCGCGAGATCGTGATCTGGAATCACGCGATGGAGCGCGTGTCCGAACTGTCGGCGCGCGAGGCCAGCGGCGTCGCGCTGCCGGACCTGCGCGAACCGTGGAATGGCCTGCTGCATGATTTTGTCGATGCGCCGGAACAGCATCTCTATAAAGTGCAGGTCAACGTGCGCGGCCGCCCGCGCTGGTTCAATCTGCACAAGGCGGCGATCGAGGATACGAGCCCGCTGGTCGCCGCGCGCGGCGGCATGGTGATCCTGATCGAGGACCTCACCGAACGTCAGACGCTCGAGGCCGAACTCGCGCATACCGAGCGCCTGGCCTCGATTGGCCGGCTCGCCGCCGGTGTCGCGCACGAGATCGGCAATCCGCTGACCGGCATCGCGTCGCTGGCGCAGAACCTGCGCGATGAGACCGAGCCGGCGGTGGTGCAGGGCAGCATCGCGCTGATCCAGCAACAGATCCGCCGCATCGCCGATATCGTGCAGTCGCTGGTGACGTTCGCGCACGGCGGGCTGCCGTCCGAACGCGCCACCGTCGCAGTCGCGCTCGCGGAGAGCGTTGAAGAAGCCGTGCGTCTGGTGCGGTTGTCGCGCGCCGGCAAGGAAATTATTTTCATCAATCGTTGCGACGCCTCGATTGTGCTGGACGGCGATCACAGCCGGTTGGTGCAGCTGTTCGTGAATCTGCTGACCAACGCCTGCGACGCCTCGCGACCCGGCGACCAGGTCGAGGTGCAGTCGCGCATGGACGGCCTGTTCATACGCGTCGAGATCATCGATCACGGCAGCGGTATCCCGGAAGAGCTGCGCGCGCGCGTGTTCGAGCCGTTCTTTACCACCAAGCAGCCCGGTGAAGGCACCGGCCTCGGCCTGGCGCTGGTGTACAACATTGTCTCGGATCATGGCGGAACGGTGACGATTGAAGCCGGGCGCGGCCGCGGTACCTGCGTGATTGTGCGGCTGCCGCTGACGCGCAAACGCAAGAGTGGTCTGCGCTCCACCTCTGGAACCGAAACGACATGAGCCGGATATTAATCATCGAGGACGAGGTCGTGATTCGCCAGGCGTTGCGGCGGCTGCTGGAACGCAACCGTTACGATGTCGCGGAAGCCGGCTCGGTCGCGGAAGCCGAAGGCAGCGTCGAGCTGGCGTCGTTCGATCTCGTGATCGCCGACCTGCGCCTGCCGGGCGCACCGGGCACCGACATTATCGCCAAGTGCGCGCCGGTGCCGGTGCTGATCATGACCAGCTACGGCAGCGTCAAATCGGCGGTCGAGTCGATGAAGCTCGGCGCCGTCGATTACATCACCAAGCCGTTCGATCACGACGAGATGCTGCTGGTGGTGCGCCGCATCCTGGAGCAGCGTCAACTGCTGCGCCGCGCGCAGGTGTTGCAGGCCGATCTCGAACGCGACTATCCGGTCGGCGGCATGGTCGGTAAATGCAGCACGATGAAAGAAGTCTCCGAACGCATCCGCAAGGTCGCGCCGACCGATTCCACGGTATTGATCTTCGGCGAATCCGGCACCGGCAAGGAACTGGTCGCGCGCGCGGTACACGAACTCAGTCCGCGCAAGGACGCGCCGATCATCGCGGTCAATTGCGCCGCAATTCCCGATACCTTGATCGAATCCGAATTGTTCGGCCACGAAAAGGGCGCCTTCACCGGCGCCGTCGCCGCGCACCAGGGGCTGGTCGAGGCCGCCGATGGCAGCACGCTGTTCCTCGACGAGATCGGCGAACTCCCGGCCGCCGCGCAGGCGCGCCTGTTGCGCGTACTGCAGGAAGGCGAGATCCGCCGCGTCGGTAGTCCGCATTCGCGCAAGGTCAACATTCGCCTGATCGCCGCGACCCACCGCAACCTGGAACAACGCGTCGCCGACGGTTTGTTCCGCGCCGATCTTTATTTTCGTTTACGCGTGATCGAAATCCGCCTGCCGCCACTGCGCGAGCGCAGCGAAGACATCGATGCCCTCGCCGCGTTCTTGCTGGAGAAGGCCTGTCAGCGCCTGAACCGCGCCGCATTGCAATTCGCTCCGGAAACCCTGACCGCGATCCGTGCCTACTCATGGCCCGGCAACGTGCGCGAACTGGAAAACGCCATCCAGCGCGCCGTGATCCTATGCGACAGCGAAACCATTACGCCGGAACTACTGGCAATCCACGCCACCCCCGGCGCGGCTGCCACCGACAACACCTCGTCACTGGAAGATTACTTCCGCCGCTTCGTCACCGAAAACCAGGACCAGCTAACCGAAACCGAACTCGCCAAACGCCTCGGCCTCTCGCGCAAGGCGCTGTGGGAGCGCCGCCAACGCCTGAATATTCCGCGGACGAAGGGATAGATTAAAGAAGCAAGATTTACTAATTCCTAAATCACGTTTTGAAACACGTCATTTAGGATGTCGAAATTTGATTACATACGGGGGCCCCATGACCGAAAAACAAAGTCAAACAGCGACAATCAACAGCGGAACGACTCAAGACTCAGCAGATACACCAACGTATTTTCCTGTTTCACTGTTGAAGTTGATGGTGATGTCGACCTGCACCTTAGGAATCTACGAGCTCTATTGGTACTACAAGAACTGGTCCCTAATTAAAGAACGCGAGAAACTCGACATAATGCCCTTTTGGAGGGCAGTGTTTGCATATTTCTTCTGCTATTCGCTTTTCAAAAAAATACAAGCCACGGCTGAGTCTCAGGGAATCCGAAAATCCATCGCGCCAGGTTTCTTGGCCGCAGGATGGATCGTTATTACTCTTCTCTGGAAGTTGCCTGATCCTTATTGGCTACTTGCATACTTCGCCGTACTTACGCTCTTGCCGGTCCAGTCGGTCGTGAACGAGATAAATCAGATCACGAATCCAAAAAACGACCCCAACAAAAAATTTACTAGATGGAACATCGCAGGCATTGTTATTGGCGGCCTTCTTTTTGTACTTGCCCTAATAGGCACGTTTCTTCCAGAAACATAAGATGGAATCGGCCCCGATTACACTGGGAACAAAAAAAACGAGGCAAGCAAACAAAATTGAGCAACAAAATTGGGACAGATTTATTTAATTCCACCTGCTTGAACGTTAAGTGATTGTTCCCACTATTCCGTAAAGCCAGTCGGAAGTTTTTCAATCGTCAGCAAAGCCCCACCTCTGTTACCAACAGTAACGCCTCGTTACTGATAGTAACGCTCAGAAATTATCTTCCCCGCTTAAGTAACTGATTCGAAATAGTTCAGCCCCCGGCACGCGGATTGCGATAGTAATTAGTGCAACGCGGAGCAGGAGGTGCCGATGCCCCAAATGAAGTCGTCGCTAACGCGACAGGTTCGCGGCGCAAAAGCAAAAACTAGCGCGCATCGTGAACTTCCGGGGTTTCGGAAATGGAGCTGTTCCCTTGGCCGCGGCGCCAACGCGCTGCGGCCGGTTTAGCTGTTTAACCAGAGACAAGGACTACAGACATGAGCACAGCCACGGGTGAACGACTGGTTTCCAAGTCGGAGGAGCGTCGAGTAATCTTCGCGTCCTCGCTGGGAACCGTCTTTGAATGGTATGACTTTTACCTGTACGCAACCCTCGCTCCATTTTTCGCCGCACTGTTCTTCCCCAAAGGTAACGAAACCGCGGCCCTTCTGTCCGCATTCGCCACCTACGCCGCCGGCTTCCTGGTGCGGCCCTTCGGTGCGGTCATCTTCGGGCGCGTGGGCGATCTGGTCGGACGTAAATATACGTTCCTGATTACCATCGTGGTAATGGGCAGTTCTACTTTTGCCGTCGGCCTGCTGCCGACATTCGAGACCATAGGCTGGGTCGCGCCGTTCCTGCTGGTGTTGCTGCGCCTGTTGCAAGGCCTGGCGCTCGGCGGCGAATACGGTGGTGCTGCGACGTACGTGGCCGAGCATGCGCCGGACAATGCCCGCGGCTATGCCACGAGTTGGATCCAGACCACGGCGACGCTGGGCTTCTTCCTGTCGCTCGCAGTGATCGGCATCTCGCGCGTCGAAATGGACCCGAAAGAGTTCGCGCAATGGGGCTGGAGAATTCCGTTCCTGCTTTCGGCGATCTTGCTCGCGTTCTCGGTTTACATCCGGCTCAAGTTGAATGAGTCGCCGGTGTTCCAGCGCATGAAGGCAGAAGGCCGCGGTTCGAAGGCGCCGCTCACGGAAAGTTTCTTCCACTACCCGAACAACAAATTGGTGTTGCTGGCGCTGCTCGGTGCGACGGCTGGTCAGGGTGTGGTGTGGTACACGGGACAGTTCTACGCGCTGTTCTTCCTCACCATCACGCTCAAGCTGGATTACCTGACGGCCTACACCTTGATCGGTGCGTCCTTGATCATCGGCACGCCGTTCTTCGTGTTCTTCGGTTGGCTGTCGGACAAGATCGGCCGGCTCAAGATCATCCTCGCCGGTTGCTTGATTGCAGCGATCACGTACTTCCCGTTGTTCCAGGGGTTGACGCATTACGTAAACCCGGCGCTCGAGAAGTATCAGCAGACGACGCAAGTCACCGTGGCCGCGAGCGATTGCAGCTTCCACATCTTCGTCCTGCCAGGTACCAAGTTCACCGAGTGCGATCGCGTCAAGGACTTCCTGACGAAGTCGGGGCTCACGTTCCAGGCGCTGCCGGCGGTACCGGGCGAAGTCGTGGTGACCAAGATCGGGGATCAGGAGATCAAGGGTTGGGATGACGTAAAGATCAAGGAAGCGCTCAAGGCGACCGGTTATGCGGCGGCGGCCGACAAGGCCCAGGTCAACTATGGCATGACCTTGTTGATCCTGGTGGTCATGGTGATCTACGTCACCATGGTCTACGGTCCGATCGCGGCGTTCCTGGTGGAGCTGTTCCCGACCAAGATCCGTTACACGTCGATGTCATTGCCGTATCACATCGGTAACGGCTGGTTCGGCGGCATGCTGCCATTGCTGGCCACGGCGATGGTGGCGGCCACGGGCGATATTTATTACGGCCTGTGGTATCCGATCGGGGTCGCGGTGATGACGCTGATCATTGGTTCGCTGTTCCTGCGCGATAACAAGGACGTCGATATTCGTAAGTAGTGACACCGCCGGGGCGTCGCAGGACGCCCCGGTTTTTTTCGACCTGTCGACGTTAATCCTCGTTGGAGTATGCTCCACCCTGCAGACCGGCGTTGCGTTGGGGCGACTCTCCGCGACGATATAAAAATTATTTGAATCAGGTTTCAGGAGGCATGGATTCATGTCCGCAGAAAAAATCTACGACGTTCCCGTTGATTTCGCCCGGCACGCGCACATAGACGACAAGAAATACCTGGAACTCTATGAGCGTTCGGTGAAAGATCCGGACGGCTTCTGGGCCGACCAGGCGAAGCAGTTCGTCACCTGGTTCAAGCCGTGGAACAAAGTTTCGGATTCGAGCTTCGACGCCAGGAATCTCCACATCCGCTGGTTCGAGGGCGGCAAGCTCAACGCTTCCTATAACTGTCTCGATCGCCATCTCGACAAGCGCGGCGATCAGGTCGCGATCCTGTGGGAAGGCGACGACCCGAAGGAAGACCGCAAGATCAGCTACCGCGAACTGCACGCGCAGGTATGCAAGTTCGCCAACGTATTGAAGGCGCGCGGCGTCAACAAGGGCGATCGCGTCTGTATCTACATGCCGATGATTCCCGAGGCGACGATGGCGATGCTCGCCTGCGCGCGCATCGGCGCGGTGCACTCCGTGGTGTTCGGCGGGTTTTCGCCGGAGTCGATCAAGGATCGCATCCTCGATTCCGATTGCCGCGTAGTCATCACCGCCGACGAAGGCCTGCGCGGCGGCAAGAAAATACCGCTTAAAAAAAATACCGATGCCGCAGTCGCGAACTGCCCGAACGTGCATTCGGTGATCGTGATCAAGCGCACCGGTGGCGAAATTCCGTGGAATGGCGCGCGCGACGTGTGGTTCCACGAACTGATGGACCAGGCCGCCGCCGACTGCGCGCCGGCGGAGATGGATGCCGAAGACCCGCTGTTCATTCTTTACACCTCGGGCTCGACCGGCAAACCCAAGGGTGTGCTGCATACCACCGGCGGTTATCTGGTGTTCGCCGCGGCCACGCACAAATACGTTTTCGATTACCACGACGGCGATATTTATTGGTGCACCGCCGACGTTGGCTGGGTCACCGGTCACTCCTATATTGTCTACGGTCCGCTCACCAACGGCGCCACCACCACGATGTTCGAGGGCGTGCCGAATTACCCGACGACGTCGCGCTTCTGGGAAGTGATCGACAAGCACAAAATCAATATCTTCTACACCGCGCCGACCGCGATTCGCGCGTTGATGCGCGAGGGCGAAGCGCCGGTCAAGAAAACCAGTCGCGCGAGCCTGAAGCTGCTCGGCACCGTCGGCGAACCGATCAATCCCGAAGCGTGGGAGTGGTACTACCACGTGGTTGGCGATGCCAAGCGCCCGATCGTGGATACCTGGTGGCAGACGGAGACCGGCGGCATTCTTATTACGCCGCTGCCGGGCGCGACCAAGTTGAAACCAGGTTCGGCCACGCGGCCGTTTTTTGGTGTGGTGCCGGCGATTGTGGATGCGGAAGGCAAGGTGCTGGAAGGCGAATGCAGCGGCAATCTGGTGATCACGCGTTCGTGGCCGGGCCAAATGCGCACGGTGTATGGCGACCATCAGCGTTTCGTCGATACCTATTTCAAGACCTACGCCGGTTGCTACTTCACCGGCGACGGCGCGCGCCGCGACAAGGACGGTTATTACTGGATCACCGGTCGCGTCGACGACGTGCTGAATGTTTCCGGTCATCGTCTCGGCACCGCCGAAGTTGAAAGCGCATTGGTGTTGCATCACGCGGTTGCCGAGGCCGCCGTCGTAGGTTTCCCGCATGACCTCAAGGGTCAGGGAATCTATTGCTACGTCACACTCAAGGTCGGTGTCGCGCCGAGCGAAGAACTGCGCAAGGAATTGATGCAGCAGGTGCGCAAGGAAATCGGGCCAACCGCGACACCCGATGTGATCCAGTGGGCGCCGGGTTTGCCGAAAACGCGTTCGGGCAAGATCATGCGCCGCATCCTGCGCAAGATCGCCGCCAACGAACTCGACAGCCTCGGCGACACCTCGACGCTTGCCGATCCCGCGGTGGTTGACGATCTCGTCAAGAACCGGGTGACACCGGGCTGATGGTTTGCGCGGGAGCGAGACCGCCAGCTACAATGCGGGCGTTCGCAAGCGCGTAAGGAACAGCCTTGAATTCTTCTCCGTCCACCAGCGGTGACGCGTTGGTTGAAGTGCGCGACCTGCGCTTTACGCGCGGTGAACGACTCATTCTGAGCGATCTGTCGCTGACGATCGCGCGCGGCAAGGTCACCGCTATCATGGGCGGCAGCGGTTGCGGCAAGACCACATTGCTCAACCTGATCGGCGGGCGCCTGCGGCCGGATGCCGGGCAGGTAATCGTCGACGGTATCTCGGTTCCCGAGTTGTCCACCAAGGAACTGTTCGAGTTGCGCAAGCGCATGGGGATGTTGTTCCAGACCGGTGCGTTGCTCACCGATCTCACCGTATTCGAAAATGTCGCGTTCCCGATCCGCGAGCACACCAAGCTGCCCGAGACCTTGCTGCGCAAGGTGGTGTTGATGAAGCTCGAAACCGTCGGGCTGCGCGGCGCGCGCGATCTGATGCCGGCGGAACTCTCCGGCGGCATGGCGCGGCGCGCGGCGCTGGCGCGCGCGATTGCGCTCGAACCGATGATGATCATGTACGACGAGCCGTTCACCGGTCTCGATCCGATCTCGAAAGGCATCATTGCCAAATTGATTCGTGAATTGAACCAGACCCTCGGCATCACCTCGATTGTGATCTCGCACGACGTGCCCGAGACCTGCCTGATTTCCGACTACGCCTATCTGCTTGGAGACGGGCATATCATCGGCCAGGGCACGCCGGCCGAGGTACAGAAATCCACGTCCGATTACGTGCGCCAGTTCATGGACGGGCTGCCCGACGGTCCGGTGCCGTATCAGTATCCGGCCGGCGATTATCTTGAAGACCTGATGGAGGTCGCGGCATGAACGGCGCGATACGCAATCTCGGCCGCATTGCCATAGAAGGACTCGAGCGCCTCGGTCGTGCCGGCATATTCATGTACGACGTGATACGCGGCGCGCATGAATTGAGCACACGCCTGATGCTGGTGCTGCAGCAGGTCTACGCCGTCGGCGTGCTGACGCTGCTGATCATCCTGGTCTCGGGTCTGTTTGTCGGCATGGTGCTCGGCCTGCAGGGTTACAACACGCTGGTTAAATTCGGTTCCGCGAACTCGCTCGGCCTGCTGGTGGCGTTGTCGCTGGTGCGTGAACTCGGGCCTGTCGTCACGGCATTGTTGTTCGCCGGCCGCGCCGGTTCGGCACTGACCGCGGAGATCGGCCTGATGAAGGCGACCGAGCAACTCGCGGGCATGGAGATGATGGCGGTGAATCCGATTACGCGCGTGATTGCGCCACGATTCTTTGCCGGCGTGATTGCGATGCCGTTGCTGGCGGCATTGTTCTCCGCCATTGGCGTGCTCGGCGGCCACATTGTCGGGGTCGGCCTGCTCGGGGTGGATGCCGGCGCATTCTGGGCGCAAATGCAGGCGGGCGTGGACTTTCGGGCCGATATCATGAATGGTGTCATCAAAAGCACGGTGTTCGGCGTTGTATGTACTGCGATCGCCGTGTTTGAGGGCTATGACGCGATTCCGACTTCGGAAGGAGTCTCGCGTGCCACCAACCGCACGGTGGTTTATTCGTCACTGGCCGTGCTCGGACTCGATTTTGTGCTGACGGCGTTGACGCTGGGGGGAATCTAACAATGATGGGCAGGAGAGAGGTACGCAGAAGTGCGATGGAACTGTGGGTCGGAATGTTTATCGCGGCGGGATTGGCGGCGCTGGTGATGCTGGCGTTTAAAGTCGGCAATCTCACGACCAGTGACGTCGTCGACGGCTACCGCGTGACCGCCCAATTCGACAGTGTCGGTGGTCTGAAGGTGAAGGCGCCGGTGACGCTGGCCGGCGTGCGCGTCGGGCGCGTGACACGTATTTTTCTCGACAAGGAACGGTTTCGCGCGGTGGTCGAGATGAATCTGGACGGGCGCTTTAACAACCTGCCCAAGGACTCGAGTGCGTCGATCCTGACGTCGGGCCTGCTCGGCGATCAATATATTGGTATCGAGCCCGGCGGCTCGGACGAGAATTTGAAGGACGGCGAGCAGATCCTCACCACCGCGTCGGCGCTGGTGCTGGAGAAACTGATCGGCCAGGTCTTGTTTACCAAGTCGTCGGAACCCAGTGGTAATGGCAAGAAGTAGCGTTAAGGAGCGAGCTATGAAACGTTTTATCGCAGCAGCTATGTTGGCGTTCACGATCGTCGGCGCGACAGCCGTGCGCGCCGAGGCGTTGCCGGATCAGACCGCGCGCGAGGTGACGGACGAAATCGTCAAGCTCATCAAGGCGAACCATGACGCCTATTCCAAGGACTACAAAAAACTGTATGCCATGGTGGATCAGAATCTGCTGCCGCATTTCGATTTCCGCAAGATGGCGCAGCAGGTGCTGGGACCGGCATGGCGCAGCGCGAGCGAGGAGCAGCGCACGCGCTTCACCGCCGAGTTCCGCGATCTGCTGGTGCGCACCTATGCCACCGCGCTGTTGAAATATACGAATGAAGAGATTGTCTACCAGCCGCTCAAACTGGCAGCGGGCGATCAGATCGCGACCGTCAAGTCGACGATACGTCGCGGCGGCGGCGCGCCGCCGATTGCGATCAACTACAGCTTCTTCCATCGCGACAACGGCTGGAAGATTTACGACATGGCCATCGAGGGCCCGAGCATCGTTACCACTTATCAGCGCGTCTATTCCGAGCGCCTGCAGAAACAGAGCATCGATCAGCTGATCGAAACGCTGGCGCAGGAGAACAAACGCGCCAGCGCCGGCAGCGCAGCAGCCGCAGGAGCCGGGACCGGTAAGTGAGCGCCCAGGTGAATGCCGGTAAAAAAGCGAATGGAAACGGGAACGGTCTCGTTTCCCGCGGTGATGGCGTATTCGAGGCCAGCGGGCGCATGACGTTCCAGACGGTACCGCAATTTCTGGCCTCGACGGCGATCTGGCTCAACGACACCACCGGCGCTGTTACCATCGATCTCGGTAAAATCACGTTGGCCGACAGCGCCGGTGTGGCGCTGATGCTCGAATGGTTGCGTGAAGCACGCGTTGCCAAACGCAAACTCGAGTTCGTCAATTTTCCTGAACAGGTCCAGCATCTGATTCGTGTCAGCGGTCTGAGCGACGTTTTTGGGCTCGCCTGAAATCCAGGCATCGCCTGACGCGGTGTCGGCCATCGCGATTTCGGGACTGCACAAACATTACCCGGCGGTGCACGCGCTTAAGGGGATCGACTTAACGATCCAGCGCGGTGAGTTTTTCGGACTGCTCGGTCCGAATGGCGCCGGTAAATCCACACTGATTAATATCGTCGCCGGCCTGACGCGCGCGACGCAGGGCTCGGCGTCGGTGCTCGGGCGCGATGTGATGCACGACTATCGGCGCGCGCGCCGACGGGTGGGCGTGGTGCCGCAGGAAATTACCTTCGATCCGTTTTTCACCGTGCGCGAAGTGCTGCGCATCCAGTCCGGTTACTTCGGGCTCGGGCGCGAAAACCATGCGTGGATCGAGGAGCTGATGGCGGCACTGATGCTGACAGACAAGGCCGGTGCCAACATGCGTGCGCTCTCGGGTGGAATGAAGCGGCGCGTGATGATCGCGCAGGCGCTGGTGCACAAGCCCGAGGTCGTGATCCTCGACGAGCCGACCGCGGGCGTGGATGTCGGCCTGCGCCAGCAGCTGTGGCAGTTCGTGCGCCAGTTGCATGCGCAGGGCCACACCATCGTGCTGACGACGCATTACCTGGAAGAGGCCGAGGCGTTGTGCGATCGCATCGCGATCCTGAATGATGGCGCGATTGTCGCGCTCGATCAAAAGGAACGCCTGCTCGCGCGCGGCATCGGGCGCACGATGCGTCTGCGCGTGACCACCCAGTCGCCGATCGCGAATCTGCCGCCGGCGCTGGCGTCGAAGTGCAAGACCCGCAACGCCAACGATCTCGAGTTTGAACTATCGCGCGACGCCGATTCGGTGGTGGCGGTGCTGGATGCGTTACGCGCGCAGGGCGCAGTGATCCTGGACGTGCATACCGAGGCCGCGGATCTGGAAGACGTGTTCATCGAACTCACGCGGGCGCCGCCAATCATATGACAGGACGAACGCAGCGAAGCTCGTATTATGAACTTTGTATCGACAAAGGCCTGATTGGGCTTCCATTATGAATTTAGTCGGTTTCCGCACGCTGTTCTATAAGGAAGTGCTGCGCTTTTATAAGGTATGGTTGCAGACCCTCATCGCGCCGGTGGTGACCTCGCTGTTGTTTCTGCTGGTGTTCGGGCACGCGCTCGGCGCGGGCGCCGAGCCGTTTGCCGGCGTGAGCTACTCCGCGTTTCTGATTCCGGGCCTGATGATGATGGCGGTGATCCAGAATGCGTTTGCCAATACCTCGTCGAGCATTATCCAGTCCAAGGTCAATGGCAACATCCTGTTTCTGTTGCTGGCGCCGTTGTCGTATTTCGAGTTCTTCGCCGCGTTTGTCGCGGCCGCGGTGGTGCGCGGCGTACTTGTCGGGCTCGGCGTGTTGGTGCTGGCGGTGAGCGTGATCCAGGTGTCGTTTCATCACATCGGGTTCGTGTTGTTGTTTGCGCTGCTGGGGAGCGCCGTGCTCGGCGCGCTCGGCATGATCGCCGGCATCTGGGCGCAGAAGTTCGATCAGCTCGCGGGCTTCCAGAATTTCGTCATCCTGCCGCTGTCGTTCCTGAGCGGCGTGTTCTATTCGCTCAAGGGTCTGCCGCCGTTCTGGCGCGAGCTGTCGCACCTCAATCCATTCTTTTATATGGTGGACGGGTTCCGCTACGGGTTCTTCGGTGTCTCGGATGTGTCGCCGTGGTTGTCGGCGACCATCGTGCTCGCGACCCTGCTCGGGGTATCGGTGCTGACGCTGGGGATACTCAAATCGGGCTATAAACTGCGGGACTGAACCGTTAGCGCCCGGCTCGCGGTATAATGCGGTCAACATGTTCCCCACTGAAGAGATTCAACGCCTGCTGGAAGCGGGCCTGCCCGGCGCCCAGGTGCGCGTCAGCGGCGATGGTCATCACTTCGAGGCGGTCGTGGTGTCGGCCGGGTTTGCCGGCAAGAACAAGGTGCAGCGACATCAGATGGTGTATGCCGCCCTCGGTGGCCGGATGGGTAACGAGATCCACGCGCTGTCGTTGAAGACGCTGACGCCGGACGAATGATTGTAACCAGACGATTCGATTTTAATTGCAACTGTGTGAGGTAGTGTGATGGGTGCCAAAGACAAAATTGAACAACAGCTCGGCAGCGCGAAGATCGTGCTCTATATGAAGGGTTCGCCGGAGATGCCGCAGTGCGGCTTCTCGGCCAAGGCGACGCAGCTGTTGAGTGCCTGCGGCGCGCAGTTCGCGTCGTATGATGTGCTGTCCGATCCGGACCTGCGCCAGGGCCTGAAGGAATACTCCAACTGGCCGACGTTCCCGCAGCTCTATATTAATGGCGAACTCGTCGGCGGCTGCGACATCATGGTCGAGCTGTATCAGACCGGTGAACTGCAGAAACTGGTAACGCAGGCCCAGGCCGGTCACTGACGTCGGGTTGCTGGCGTCGTTGAGGTAAGGCCGTCTGCGGACGGCCTTGTTGTTTTTCTGTAAGATGTACTGATCTCACACTCTTTCGTGGTCCGCAGATTCTATGGATAAATTGATCGTCAACGGCGGCATTCCCATGCGCGGCGAAGTTCGCATCTCCGGCGCCAAGAATGCTGCGCTGCCTCTGCTGGTCGCGTCGCTGCTCACGGCTGATACCGTGCGTATCGGCAACGTGCCGCACCTGATGGACATCACCACGACCATGGAGCTGCTCGGGCGCATGGGCGTGCGCCTCGTGGTCGATGACAAGATGGTGGTCGAGGCCGATTCCTCGCACATCGATTCCGTGACCGCGCCGTACGAGCTGGTGAAAACGATGCGCGCATCGATCCTGGTGCTGGGGCCGCTGCTCGCGCGCTTCGGCGAGGCCGAGGTGTCGCTGCCGGGCGGTTGCGCCATCGGCTCGCGCCCGATCAACCTGCATGTCAAAGGGCTGCAGGCGATGGGTGCCGAGATCAATCTTGATGGCGGTTACATCCGCGCGCGCGCCAAGCGCCTCAAGGGCGCGAAGATTTTAATGGACCTGGTGTCGGTGACCGGCACCGAGAACCTGATGATGGCGGCCACGCTCGCCGATGGCACCACCACGATCAAGAACGCCGCGCGTGAACCGGAGGTCGTGGATCTCGCGAACTGTTTGATCGCGATGGGTGCGCGCATTCACGGCGCCGGCACCGATGTGATCACGATTGAAGGCGTCGAAAAATTGCACGGCGCGGCGCACGACGTGATTCCGGATCGTATCGAGACCGGAACCTACCTTGTCGCCGGTGCCATCACCGGCGGCGACGTGCGCATACGCCACACGCGTCCGGATCTGACGCAGGCGATACTCGACAAACTGCAGGAAGCCGGCGCGACCATCGAGACTGGGCCGGACTGGATTCACCTGGCGATGGACGGGCGCCGACCGAAAGCGGTGTCGCTGCGCACCGCGCCGTATCCGGGATTTCCGACCGACATGCAGGCGCAGTTCGTCGCCATGAATGCAATCGCGGAAGGAACGGCCACGGTGACCGAGACCATTTTCGAAAATAGATTTATGCACGCGCAGGAACTGCAGCGCATGGGTGCCAACATCGAAATGGAAGGCAACACCGCGATCGTGCGTGGCGTGCCGACGTTGCAGGGCGCGCCGGTGATGGCGACCGATCTGCGCGCCTCGGCCAGTCTGGCGCTGGCGGCGCTGGTGGCCCAGGGCGAGACCGTCGTCGATCGCATCTACCACATCGATCGCGGCTACGAATGTATTGAAGAGAAGCTCGCCGGGCTCGGTGCGCGCATCCGGCGCGTGCCCGAGGCACTCGCGCGGCGCGAGGCAAAACAGAAGATCAGCTGACCATGTCCGCGCTCAATCTGGCGCTCTCCAAGGGGCGCATCCTGGAAGAATCGTTGCCACTGCTTGCACGCGCCGGCATCCGGCCGACCGAAGACCCGCTTACCAGCCGCAAGCTGGTGTTCGACACCAACGACGCCGGTCTTAAACTCGTGGTGATCCGCGCCGCCGATGTGCCGACCTATGTCGAGTTCGGCGCTGCCGATCTCGGCATCGCCGGCCGTGACGTGCTGATGGAATACAGCGGCGATTCGCTGTACGAACTGATGGACCTCAAGATCGCGCGCTGTCGCCTGAGTGTTGCCGAGCCGGTGAACCTCGCCGCGCGCGACGATCCGCGCAGCTGGACGCGCGTGCGCGTCGCCACCAAATACCCGAATATCACCCGGCGTCATTTTGCCGCCAAGGGTATCCAGACCGACATCATCAAGCTGTATGGTTCGATGGAGCTGGCGCCGCTGGTGGGGTTGTCCGATCGCATCGTCGACCTGGTCTCGAGCGGCAACACGCTCAAGGCCAACGGGCTGGTGGAAGTCGAACACATTACCGATGTCTCGGCATGGCTGGTCGCGAATCGCGCATCGATGAAAATGAAACGCGAGGCGATGAAGCGCACCGTAGATCTGCTGGCGCAGGTGGCGGGTTGAGATGGCGCTCGCGCTGCAACGACTGAATACGCGCGAGCCGGGTTTCCGCGCGACCTTCGAGCGCCTGCTGGACCGCGCGCAGACCGTGGAGCCCGCGATTGAAGACGCGGTGCGCGCGATCGTGGACGATGTACGCGTGCGTGGCGACGCGGCGCTGGTCGAGTACACGCAGCGTTTCGATCATTACCCCGTCACGGCCGACAAGCTCGAAATTACACGCAACCGGTTGAACGAGGCGCGCCTCGCGATTGCGCCGGCGGCGCGCGCGGCACTCGAGACCGCGGCGGCACGCATCCGTGCCTATCACGCGCGCCAGCGCGCCGAATCGTGGGATTTTACCGATGCTGACGGCACCTTTCTCGGCCAGCAGGTGACGCCGCTCGCACGTGCCGGTCTGTATGTGCCGGGTGGCAAGGCGGCGTATCCGTCGTCGGTGTTGATGAATGCGATTCCGGCCAAGGTCGCCGGTGTGCCGGAGCTGGTGATGGTGGTGCCGGCGCCGCACGGCGAGATCAGCGAGCTGGTGCTGGCCGCGGCCGGCATCGCCAACGTCGATCGCGTGTTCACGGTCGGCGGTGCGCAGGCCGTCGCGGCAATGGCATACGGCACAGCGACCGTTCCGAAGGTCGACAAGATCGTCGGTCCCGGGAATATTTATGTCGCTACCGCCAAGCGCATGGTCTTCGGCACCGTGGATATCGACATGATCGCCGGCCCGTCGGAGATCGTGGTGCTGTGCGATGGCAAGACCGATCCGGAATGGGTGGCGATGGATCTGTTTTCGCAGGCTGAGCACGACGAACAGGCGCAGGCGATTCTGGTCAGCCTCGACGAGGCGTTCACGCGCAGCGTCGCGGACGCAATCGAGCGCCTGCTGCCGACCACGGAACGGCGCGAGATCATCCAGGCGTCGCTCGAACGCTACGGCGCGCTGATCACGGTGCGCGATCTGAACGAAGGTATCTCGCTCGTCAACCGCATTGCACCGGAACATCTGGAATTGTCGCTCGACAATCCGAGACAAGTAGCGGCCTCGATTCGCAACGCCGGCGCGATCTTCCTTGGTCGACATACGCCCGAAGCCTTGGGCGATTACTGTGCCGGGCCGAACCACGTACTACCGACGTCGGGCACCGCGCGTTTTTCATCGCCGTTGGGCGTCTATGATTTCCAGAAACGCACCAGCCTGATCGAGTGCTCGCCGGAGAGTGCCTCGACGCTCGGGCAAGTCGCCGCGACACTGGCGCGCGCCGAAGGCCTCATTGCGCACGCGCGCTCGGCCGAATACCGGATCAAGAAATAGCGCCTTTGCGGTGAAGCGTTTTTTATGACAGACGGCATCGATCAAAAAATTCAGAAGCTGATCCGCCCGGAAATCCGCGCGTTGCGGGCGTATCACGTCCCGCCCGCGCACGGGTTAATCAAACTCGATGCGATGGAAAATCCCTACCGCTGGCCGGAGGAAATCCAGCGCGCGTGGCTCGAGGTGCTGAAAGACGTCGAGCTCAACCGTTATCCCGATCCGAGCGCGCACGAGCTGCGTATGCAGCTGCGCACGGCCTGGGGGTTGGCGCCAGGATTGGATTTGCTGCTCGGCAATGGTTCGGATGAGTTGATTCAGATTCTGCTGCTTGCGGTTGCGACGCCGGATGCCTGCGTACTCGCGCCGGCGCCGAGTTTCGTGATGTATTCGATGATTGCGACCTTCGCCGGCATGAAGTTCGTGCCGGTATCGCTGGCGCCCGATTTCGCGCTCGACATGGCAGTGATGCGCCAGACGATCGCGACCTATAAACCCGCCGTCGTGTTTCTGTCCTATCCGAATAACCCGACCGGCAATCTGTTCAATGCCGACGATATCGAGACCATCATCCGTGAAACCGAAGGGCTGGTGGTCGTGGACGAGGCCTATCATCCATTCTGTCAGCAGAGCTTTCTGGATCGGCTCGCGCATTACGACAACCTGCTGGTGTTGCGTACGTTTTCCAAACTCGGTCTCGCCGGGTTGCGTCTGGGCGTACTCGTGGGCGCGTCACGCTGGTTGCACGAGTTCGACAAGCTGCGCCTGCCGTACAACATCAACAGCCTGACACAGGCAAGCGTGCGTTTCGCCCTCGATCATGCGGAGATACTGGAAGCGCAGGCGGCACAAATCCGTAAAGATCGCGAATCGCTGTTGCGCGCGTTGACGGCGCTACCGGGCGTGCGTCCGTGGCCGTCGGCGGCAAATTTCATTTTGTTCCAGGTCGAGGGCCGTTCGGCAACCGATGTCTACGAGCATCTGCGCCACCGCCACGTCTTGATCAAGAATCTCGACACCGCCGGCGGACCGCTACGAGGTTGCCTGCGCGTGACGGTCGGGTCGCCGTCGGAGAACGCGGCGTTTCTCGCGGCACTGGAAAAGTCGCTGTAGTAACGTCTATTCCAACCCTCTGTGCTAACATTTGCGCATGAATTCCGGAGCCTCGATCGTGACTGAGCGACGCGCACAAGTGGCGCGCAATACCAAAGAGACCCAGATCCAGGTGACGATCAATCTGGATGGCACCGGCGCATCCAAATTCCAAACCGGTCTGCCGTTTCTTGAGCACATGCTCGAACAGGTGGCGCGCCATGGCCTGATGGACCTTGTCATCGAGGCCAACGGCGACCTGCATATCGACGCGCATCACACCGTCGAGGACATCGGCATTACGCTCGGGCAGGCGATGGCGAAGGCGGCCGGCGACAAGCGCGGCATCCGTCGTTATGGCCATGCCTATGTGCCGCTGGATGAGGCGCTGTCGCGCGTGGTGGTGGATTTCTCCGGTCGTCCGGGTCTGACGTTTGGGGTCGAATTCCCGCGCGCGCGCATTTCCGATTTCGATGTCGACCTGTTGCATGAATTTTTCCAGGGCTTCGTGAACCACGCCCAGGTCACGCTGCACGTGGATTCGTTGCGCGGCAAGAACGCGCATCACGTCGCCGAGACGGTATTCAAGGCCTTCGGCCGCGCGCTGCGCATGGCCCTGGAGCCGGATGTGCGCATGGGTGACGTTGTCCCCTCGACCAAGGGAAGTTTGTAAGGCCGGCGTGGCCGGCGCATCAATGCCGGCCACCCTCAGCGTTCGATATGACCACCGTTGCTGTCATCGATTACGGAATGGGTAACCTGCGTTCGGTGTGTAAAGCCATCGAGCACGTGGCCCCGTCGGTGCGCGTGATCCTGACGGCCACCGCCGCCGACATCGCGCGCGCGGACCGGGTGGTGTTCCCGGGTCAGGGCGCCATCGGCGGTTGCATGACGGCGCTGGCGCGTGACGGCCTGCTCGAGGCGGTAACGGCCGCCGTGCGAAACAAGCCGTTTCTCGGTATCTGCCTCGGATTGCAGGCGCTGTACGAGCGCAGCGAGGAGGGCGGTGGTACGGCGTGCCTCAATGTCCTGCCGGGCGGCGTGAAGCGTTTTAATCTCGCCGATCGCACACTTAAGGTCCCGCACATGGGCTGGAGCCCGGTGCACCAACAGCGGGCGCACCCGCTGTGGAAAGGCATCGAGCAGGATGCACGGTTCTACTTTGTGCATAGCTACTATGCCGATTCGCGTGAGCCGCGGGATGCCGTGGGCACCACCGAGTATGGATTACGGTTTACCTCGGCCGCGGCGCGTGACAATATTTTCGCCGTGCAATTCCATCCCGAGAAGAGTGCGCGGTCCGGATTGCGGCTGCTGGAGAATTTCGTTTCCTGGAACGGTAACGATCACTGATCAAGATTTGATGCCGCGGCCGGTCCGCGGCTCGTTCACTTAACCAAGAACCAATCTTTATGTCTGCGCTTCTGCTAATTCCCGCCATCGATCTCAAGGACGGTAAATGCGTACGTCTGCGTCAGGGCAAGATGGATGACGTCACCGTCTTCTCCGACGATCCGGTGGCGACCGCGAAGCGCTGGGTCGATGCCGGCGCGCGCCGTTTGCACGTCGTCGATCTGAACGGTGCGAAATCCGGCAAACCGGTAAACGCGAATGCGATCCAGGCCATCGTCGAGGCCTTTCCCGAATTGCCGGTGCAGGTCGGTGGCGGTATTCGCGACGAAGAGACGATCCAGACCTATCTCGATATGGGCGTGCGCTATGTCATCCTCGGCACCAAGGCGGTGAACGTGCCGCATTTTGTCTCTGACGTCTGTACCGCGTTTCCCGGCCACATCATCGTCGGGCTCGATGCGAAGGACGGCAAGGTCGCAATCGACGGCTGGTCGAAACTCTCCGGCCACGATGTCGTCGATCTCGCCAAAAAATTTCAGGACGATGGCGTCGAGGCCATCATCTATACCGACATCGGTCGCGACGGCATGCTCGGCGGTGTAAACGTGGATGCCACGGTGAAGCTCGCGAATGCGATCACGATTCCCGTCATCGCTTCCGGCGGCATTGCCAATCTCGATGACATCCGCCAGTTATGCCAGGTCGCTGATACCGGCATTACCGGCGCCATCACCGGGCGCGCGATTTACGAAGGCACACTCGATTTCGCTGCGGCGCAGAAGCTCGCGGACGAATTGGCTAATTAATTTTTCACCGCAAAGGCGGTGAACATTTCTTTTATGGGTCTCGCCAAACGCATCATTCCCTGTCTCGACGTCGACGCCGGCCGTGTCGTCAAGGGCATCCGGTTCGTCGACATCCGCGATGCCGGAGATCCGGTCGAGATCGCACGTCGCTACGACGAGCAGGGCGCGGATGAAATTACCTTTCTCGACATCACCGCCAGTTCCGACAATCGCGACACGATGGTGCATGTGGTTGAGCGTGTCGCCGATCAGGTCTTTATCCCGCTGACCGTTGGCGGCGGCATTCGCAGCGTGAGCGATGTGCGCCGCATGCTGAATGCCGGCGCCGACAAGGTCGGTATCAATACCGCCGCGGTGACGCGCCCGGAATTCGTGAAAGACGCCGCCGATCATTTTGGCGCGCAATGCATCGTGGTCGCCATTGATGCGAAGCAAGTCGCGCCAGCGCGGTGGGAGGTCTTTACTCATGGCGGGCGAAATCCCACGGGGCTCGACGTCATCGAGTGGGCGCGCAAGATGACCGAGTACGGTGCCGGCGAGATCCTGCTTACCAGCATGGATCGCGATGGCACCAAGGATGGTTTTGACCTCGCGCTGACCCGCGCGGTGTCCGATGCCGTGAGCATCCCGGTGATCGCCTCTGGCGGGGTCGGCAATCTGGATCATCTGGTGGCCGGCGTGCTGGAAGGTCATGCCGATGCGGTGCTGGCGGCGAGTATCTTTCACTTCGGTGAATACACGGTGCAGCAGGCCAAGCAGCGCATGGCGGCCGCGGGGATTGAATTAAGGACTTAAGTAAAAGAAAAGATATTCACCGCAAAGGCGGTCGCTCCTGCGCATCCTTGCGCCCGCGACATTCGTATGTCCTATACAGCACAAAGGACGCAAAGAAAGGAAAAGTTGTGTTTCGGCGCGCAGCGCCGCTACCGTTTCCTTTGCGCTCTTTGCGCCTTTGCGGTGAAATAGCCGTTATTATGAAAAACAGCTGGCTCGATGCGGTAAAGTGGAACGGCGAAGGCCTGGTACCGGCGATCGCGCAGGAGGCGACGACGGGCAAGGTTCTGACGCTGGCGTGGATGAACCGCGAAGCCTTGGCGGCGACCGCCAGCGAGGGTCGGGCGGTGTACTGGTCACGCTCGCGCGCGAAGCTGTGGCGTAAGGGCGAAGAATCCGGGCACGTACAAATTGTCCAGGATATTCGTCTCGATTGCGACAATGACGCGGTGCTATTGTTGGTCGAGCAGCGCGGCGGCATTGCCTGCCATACCGGACGCGAACGCTGTTTCTATCAAAGCCTTAAAGGCGACCAATGGGTGGCGGTTGAGCCAGTGTTGAAGAGCGAGCAGGAAATTTACCGCAAAAAATAATTCGGAAAATAACGGTATTTAATGATGTCCGACATTCTCGACAAGCTGGCGGCAACGCTCGAAGCGCGCAAGGGCGCACAGCCGGCCTCGTCTTATGTGGCGAGTCTGTATGCCAAAGGCCTGGATGCGATCCTGAAAAAAATCGGTGAAGAAGCGACCGAAACCGTGATCGCCGCAAAATCCGGCGACAAAGCGCAGATCGTGCACGAAATGGCCGACCTCTGGTTTCACACGCTGGTATTGCTTGCGCAGCAGGGACTGAAGCCGGATGATATTCTTAAGGAACTTGAGCGGCGCCTGGGCGTATCCGGGCATGATGAGCGCGCCGCCCGCAAGGGTCGGGAATAATCCTTCCTCGCGTTTTTAACCATTCAGACGATTTGATCGGAGCGTATTATGGGTTCATTCAGCATTTGGCACTGGTTGGTGGTGTTGGCCATCGTCATCGTGATCTTCGGCACCAAAAAGCTGCGCAACATCGGTAGCGATGTGGGCTCGGCCATCCGCAACTTCAAGCAGTCGATGAAGGAAGGGGAAGAGGGTACGCATGACGAGACCCCGCCCGCCGCTAAAAAGCTGCCGAAATCCGGTCGTATCATTGACGGTGAAGTGACGTCCCGGCGCAAGAAAAAAGTCTAAGTCCGTCAGCGGACGGACCATCCCATGTTCGATATCGGTTTCTCCGAGCTGGTCTTGATCGCCGTGCTGGCGCTGATCGTGCTCGGCCCGAAACGCCTGCCGGAAATGGCGCGTACCGCCGGCCAGTGGATGGCAAAACTGCGTCGTTTTGTTTCCGAAGTGAAGCACGACATCGACCGTGAGATGCGCAATGCCGAAATTATGGACCTGCAGAAGCTCAAGCAGGAACTCGATGAAACGCGTCGGCTGATGCAAGATACTTCCGGACGCATGATGCAGCAGATCGGTGCCGAATCGAACGACCAGACTTCGATGAATAAGATCGTCTCGTCGCCAGTCACCGCTGCGGTGAAGCGTCGGACGAAGAAAACGTCTGTCACCAAACGCTCCCATGGCCAAGCCCGGACAGCAAAAAAAACCAGACGCGTCTGACGGGACGTTCGTTTCCCATCTCCTCGAGCTGCGCAACCGCCTGCTTTATGCCGTGCTCGGCATCGGCGTCGTGTTTCTGGCGTTGCTGCCATTTTCGAATGAAGTGTACGTATTCGTGGCGCAACCGTTGATGGCGCAGTTGCCCAAAGGCGCGACCATGATCGCCACCGACATCTCCTCGCCGTTCATGACGCCGATCCGGCTGGTGTTCATCGTCAGTCTGGTGGCGGCGGTGCCCTGGGTGCTGTATCAGATCTGGGCGTTCGTGGCGCCGGGGCTTTATCATCGGGAACGCCGGTTGGTGATGCCGCTGCTGGTGTCGAGCACGGCGTTGTTTTATGGCGGAATGGCGTTTGCGTACTATGTGGTGTTTCCGGCGGTGTTTCAGTTTTTCATCGCGACTACGCCACCGGGTGTGACGGTGATGACCGATATCAAATCCTACCTGGATTTCGTATTCGGCATGTTCATCGCTTTTGGTGTTGCGTTTGAAGTCCCGGTGGCAGTGGTGTTGCTGGTGCATCTGGGCGTGATCAATCCGGAAACGCTGGCCGAGAAACGTCCGTATGTGTTCCTCGGCGTTTTTGTCGTCGCCGCGGTGTTGACGCCGCCCGACGTGTTTTCCCAGGTCGCGCTCGGACTACCGATGTACGCGCTTTTTGAAGCCGGGCTTTTGATTGCGCGACGCATGTATCGCCGCAAGCAGGCAACGCGTGAGGCGGAAGACTAACGCTCAGGATTCGGCATGGTCAGGCTTACGCCACCGGCCCGCTGGAAAAGGAAAAATCAGCATGAGGATATGGAATGTCTCAGCACCCGATGCAGCGCACACGTAATCCAGCGCAATACTCATTGGTAGTACGCGTCGTCACTTTCCTTCTGATCTCGCTGTCGTTTGTCGTCTATTCCGATATCACCTTTCCGAGCACCGAGGTGTACATGTATCGAACGCTTCTCAGCGGGAAGCCGTTTTTCATGTATGCCGACGCGACCTGGGAGTTTTATGACCCGCTCAAGATCGAGGGTCGTCTGCAATTATTGACCGGCACGCCACAGAATATCGCGCTGTTGTTTACCCAGATACCGACGGCGCTGTCGGTTTATTTGATTCAGGCGGCGCTGGTATTCGCGGTGTGCATGACCTTGACGCTGATTTTCAAGGAATTGGGGTTTGATAATAAATATGCGTTTTATTCGATTCTCGTTCTGGTTTGTTCAAGGGCGCTTGTTTATTCATTTTACCATCCAGTGCTGGCGGAAACGCTGCTTATCGTATTTCTCGCGACCACGATCCTGTTTTATCTTCGTTACGTCACGCGACCCACTCGCGCCAACCTGGTGCTGCTGATTGTGTCCACGCTGCTGGTATGCGTGGCAAAAATATCGGCAGTATTCATCCTGGCGGTATTTGGAACGGCGATATTGTTTTCAGATTTGATTGCCGGGCAGCGCGTTCGCCACCGGCTGCTGGCGCATTGCATTTTCATACTGATCCCGATGGCGTGGGTTGTTTTTTCCAAACTGGTAGCGGCCAATCCCGGAGACCCGATGGTGTGGAAACGCATGTATCTGGAGCTCACGTGGATCACGGACGCGGTGGTCTTTTTATTTGTTATCCCGCTCGGGACGGTGATGCCTGTTTTGGGCTTGCTTCGACGGGATAACTACGATTTCAGAACCCAGATTTGCGCCTGTCTTTGTTTTACCGCGACGGTTTACGCGCTGCTGCTGATTCTGTTCGGCAAACACGGCGATTATTATTTGGCGCCTGTGTATTTCCTGGCCGTTTTCATCGCCCCGGTAGCGATTCGCGAGTTGTCACGCCTGCGGCTGCTGGGCGCATGACTATGTCCACGAGACAAAAAGTTTACTCTGTGCTGACACTCATCGTGACGGTGTTGGTGTTGTGTCTGTTGATTGGCTGGGCAAAACGCCTGGCCTATTTCCTGATCGTCGTCGCGGCATTTTATGTTGCTGCCAGAAAATTCAATTTCATGAAGCCGGAAAAAATTCTGGTGCCGGTGGTGCTGGCATTGTTTGCCTTTTTTGTGGTATTCCCCGGCATTGCGACGCATGTCTGGCATAAGCGTTCGGCCTACAACTTTCACGCCGTCATGGAATATCTGCAACAGCGCGGCGCAGGTGAAAAATCCATGTTGCTCTGGAATGCGTCGGCTATCCATCACTGCGATGTCTCGCTGATGCATGATTTTATGATGTCGGAGGTGCTGCGTTACTACCAGATCCGGGACGTGACATTTGTCCCCGGCCCGCAGTATCCACGCGAAGATTGCGTGGAGGCGGTTCAAATATTCAAGGACTGGCAAACCAGATTTTATCCCGCGTCGCTTCGGGCGTACGATGAGGGAATACGTGTGGATAAGAGTACGGTGCTGACTCCGGAATCGAATCTTAAAAAGGTCGATGACATCATCAAGAAATCGGGGAAGGAAAACCGGCTTGTCTATTCGGCTCCCGCGGGTGAGGCGTGGGGCATTTTCTATTACGTGATCAGCAGCATATCGAGGTATGTTGCCGATGATGCCCCGGGATATTTTGTGTTGGAGATCTACTAGCGTCGGCAGATCAGGGTGCTCTTGCCAAGGCGTTTAATTCGACGATTGAATGGAGTTGTAAGAGTTGTAACCGACATCGGAGACGAGGGAACGACAATGTTAATCTCTGTGGTTTTTTCATTCAGGAATGAAGAAAAAGTCATTTCTGAACTGGTGCGCCGAACGGTCGATGTCCTTGTCCGATTGGGGCCCTACGAATTGATCTTTGTAAACGATGCATCGACGGATAGTTCCGCCGATGTCTTGCAATCGCTGCGTGCCACCAACGACGACATCAAGATCATCAACATGTCGCGTCGCTTCGGGGTCACGCCCTGCGTGATTGCCGGCATGGCGGAGGCCAAGGGCGACGTGGTCATCTACATGGATTCAGACTTGCAGGACCCGCCGGAAATCATTCCCGAGCTGCTGCGGAAATGGAAGGAGGGTGCCGAGGTCGTCCATACCGTGCGTACCAAACGCCATGGCGAGAGTCTCCTGAAAATGTGGGTGACGGTGTTCGCGTACAAGATGATCAATGCATTTTCGGATATCGACTTTTATGAAAATGCCGGCGACTTCAAGCTGCTGTCGCGCCGCGCGGTCGCGGAGTTGCTGAAATTAAACGAACATGATCCTTACTTACGCGGACTCTCGTTCTGGATCGGTTTTTCCCAGGCGGTAGTACGGTACGAGCGCGATCCCCGATTTTCCGGCGACTCCAAGTTCGGACTATTCCGCAGCGTTAATCCTTACAAGGAATTCGTCCGCGGTATCACGTCGTTTTCAGGAGCACCGCTATATTTCGCACTCATTCTCGGTTTCTTTGTTTCGATAGTGTCATTTCTGGCACTCGGTTATGTTCTCCTTAATAAACTTATGGGTTTTAACATGCCGGGGTGGACCGCGATCATGGCGGCGACACTTTTCCTGAGCGGTGTCATTCTTTTTACCATCGGAATCCTCGGTGTATACTTAGGCAGGATTTATGAGCAGTTGCGGGGCCGTCCGCGTTATATCGTGGACAATAAATTTGGTTTCGATGAGGACAACCAGTCTCCGTATACCCCCGGCGCAATCAAGGTGCGTCCCGCCATCGCGGATTCGATGGTTCCCCATGAGTGAATGTTTTTATCTCGCGCACACGGAAAGGCGGTTCGATGTTGACTAAATATTCCTTTTTGAAAGTTCGTCTGATGTGGCTGTTGTTGCTCAAGGGTAAGCTGTCCCTGCGCAAGCTCATCAACACCGCCCATTGCTATCTCGCCTATCAGTTCAAGTTCATTACCGCCGCGCGCACCCCGTTTCTCATCAACTTCGAGTTGTCGAACAACTGTAACGAGAGCTGCGTGTTCTGCCGCAACGGCAACGGCAAGATCTTCGACTTGAATCCGGCCAACCCGGATGGCTTTATCCCCAAGGGTGTGATGAAGCCGCAGGTGTTCACCGATATCATTGAACAGACGAAAGCAACCTTGCTGATGGCAGTGCCGTATGTGAACGGCGAGCCGCTTATCTACCAGTATCTCGCCGATGTCCTCGGGGCCGCGGCAAAAAATAACGTTGCCACCATCATCTCCTCAAACGGGATCCTGCTGAACGAGATCAACATCAATAAAATCCTCGACAACGACCTCGATCTGATAAAGGTGCATGTCTCGGGATTTACCAACGATATTCACCAGATTCAACATCGTCTCGGGGACGTTGACGAAATCAAGGGTAATCTGAGCTTGCTGGCAAAGAAGATGCGCGAAAGAAAGGCGCGCCTGATCGTGCTCGTCGATTACATCCGCTACAAGCACAACGCGCATCAGACCGAACAGTTCCGGCAATTCGCCGATGAACTCGGATTTTTATTTACCGTGCGACCCGGTAATCCCAAGGGCATGGAAAACCTGGAGGATGCGCAACCGATCGTTCGCTCGGCGGCGCATATCCCGTGTGATTGGCTATGGAAGGCGCTCACGATTAACTGGAACGGCGATATGTTGCCGTGTTGCGATTACGTGACCTGGAGCGACGTCAAGGGGTACGGCCGGTTTGAACCAGACACGACGGATTTCCTGAAGATGTGGAACGGACCCGAGGTGAAGTGGATGCGAAAGACGCACAAGGAAAAGGGCAGAAAGCCGATCCCGATCTGTTCCGGCTGTAACCGCGTCGGTATTGAATACAAATACTAAGATTCGTCCGATTTAATATCCCGCCCGCAAACTGCGGTGTTCAGCGCGGTGTTACCGGCCGCTCGATGGTGGTGGTCTTTAGCGTTCTGGTTTCACCGTCGCGCAGGATAGTCAGTGCCACTTCCGTTCCCGGCCGTCGTCCCAGAATCGAAACCATGGCCTCGCGCGCATCGGTAATCTTTATGCCGTCGATGGCGATGATGACGTCGCCGGGTTTGAGCCCCGCTTTATGTGCCGGCCCGTTGCGGATAATACCGGTGACGATGACGCCATCGGTCACATTGAGATTCAACGCATGCCCCAGGTCGGGCGTGATCATTTGTGCTTCCACGCCCAACCAACCGCGCAGCGGCCGGCCGTGTTCGATGATGTCTTCGAGCACGTTCTTGGCGATGCTGGTCGGGATCGCGAAACCGATGCCCTGCGAGCCGCCGCTCTGGGAGAAGATGGCGGTATTAATACCGATCAGGTTGCCTTCGGCATCGACCAATGCGCCGCCGGAGTTGCCGGGATTGATGGCGGCATCGGTCTGGATGAAATTCTCGAAGATATTAATGCCCAGTTTGTTGCGCCCGGTGGCGCTGACAATCCCCATGGTAACGGTCTGACCGACGCCAAACGGATTGCCGATCGCGAGCACCACATCGCCCACGTGTGCGCGTTCCGAATGACCGAGCGTAATCGCCGGCAATTTCTTCAGATCGATCTTGAGCACGGCAATGTCGCTATCGGGGTCGCTGCCGACGACTTTTGCCTGGGCGATGCGTCCGTCGCGCAGCGATACCTGGATCGCATCGGCTCCGAAGATGACATGATGGTTCGTAAGAATGTAGCCCTGTTCGCTGACGATGACGCCACTGCCGAGGCTCGTCTCCACCTGCTGGTGCGGTTTGATGAGATCGTCTAGGTTGCGGCCGAAGAATTGCCGCAAGGCCGGGTCTTGCAACAGCGGGTTTGGCCGCACCGTGATGAGTTTGGCGGTGTTGACGTTGACGACCGCCGGCGTGGCTTTTTCCACGGCGGTGGCGTAGGAGTACGGCCCATGGGTGGAGCGTCCGCCGACGGAGGCAATTTCACGGATTTCGACCGAGGTGCGATTCAACAGCTCCGGTCGCCACAGCAGGATCACAAATGAGGCCGCCAGGCCAACAATACTGGCCTTGAGGATGAACAGCAGGGCAGTTTTCAAACGCATTGACAGTTCCTCTTTGGTGAGGTGCATTGGCCCTGACATTTTCGCGTCCAGTCGGCCCATTTTACCAGCGGTGGTAGCAGCGCCGCGGGTGTGAAAAACGGGCTTAAATCGGCGAACTTGGCTTGACTTGGGACCGGCCGATGTACGATCCTATGCGCCGCTTTCAGGCCGGAAATAAATAATTTTCCCCATTCTCAACGCCTTGTTTTTATTTCGCAATTATTTTCAATTCAAGATCGCGCATGGCGCGCGGTTTTTCATTTGGTCGAGGGGGATTCATGAGTAAGAAGGGTGTGGATCCGCAACGACGGCTGTTGTTGCAGTTAACCACCGCCGTTGGTGTGGCCGGAGCCGGTGTCGCCGCCGTGCCGTTTGTAAAGAGCATGACCCCCAGTGCCCGTGCCCGTGCGGCCGGCGCGCCGGTGGAAGTCGACATCAGCAGTGTCCGGCCGGGCGAAATTAAGACCGTCGAATGGCGTGGCAAGCCGGTGTGGATTCTGCGCCGCACCCCCGAGATGCTGAAGGCATTACCCGAGGTTGAAACGCATCTGGTCGACCCGAAGTCGCAGGTCAAGGATCAGCAGCCCGCTTACGCTCAAAACGAAACACGTTCGATCAAACCGGAAGTGCTGGTCGTGGTTGGCATCTGTACCCATCTCGGTTGTTCCCCCAAGAAAGAACTCGCTGCCGGCGGCGGCGCCGGAATGGGCGCGGACTGGCAGGGTGGATTTTTCTGCCCGTGTCACGGCTCCAAGTTCGATCTCGCCGGGCGCGTCTACAAAGATGTGCCGGCGCCGAGGAACCTGCCGGTGCCGCCACACACCTATCTCAGCGACTCGCGCATCCTCATCGGTGTTGACCCGAAAGACAAAAAAGGAGCGGTGTGATGAAAAAGCTCCTTAAGTGGGTAGACGATCGCTTCCCGGCCACCAAGGCCTGGGAGGAGCATGTCTCCAAATATTACGCACCGAAGAATTTCAACTTCTGGTATTACTTCGGCTCACTCGCGTTGGTGATGCTGGTGCTGCAGATTCTCTCGGGTATCTTCCTCACGATGCATTACAAGCCGGATACGGCCCTCGCGTTCGCTTCCGTCGAGTACATCATGCGCGATGTGCCGTGGGGCTGGTTCATCCGCTACCTGCATTCCACCGGGGCGTCGTTTTTCTTCATCGTGATCTATCTGCATATGTTCCGCGGCCTGCTGTACGGCTCGTACAAGGGCCCGCGCGAGCTGGTGTGGATTCTCGGCATGATTCTGTTCGTGGCATTGATGGCCGAAGCGTTCATGGGCTACCTGCTGCCATGGGGCAATATGTCGTACTGGGGCGCGCAGGTGATCATCTCGCTGTTCGACGCGCTGCCCGTGATCGGGCCGACGCTGTCGGAATGGATCCGCGGCGACTTCGTCGTTTCCGATGCCACGCTGAACCGGTTCTTCTCGCTGCACGTGATCGCGGTACCGCTGCTGCTGGCGCTGCTGGTGTTCCTGCATATCGTCGCGCTGCACAAGGTTGGCTCCAACAACCCCGACGGCGTCGAGATCAAGAAAACCAAGAACGCCAGGGGTATTCCGCTCGACGGCATTCCGTTCCATCCGTATTACTCCGTTAAGGATACGGTTGGCGTGGCGGTGTTCCTGATTGTTTTCAGCGCGGTGTTGTTCTTCGCGCCGGAGATGTGGGGCTGGTTCCTGGAGCACGACAACTTCGTGCCGGCGAACATCCTGCAGACGCCGCCGGAGATCAAGCCGTTGTGGTACTTCACGCCGTTCTATTCCATTCTGCGCGCGACCACCGAGCAGATGGTCTACGTGCTCGCGGTCATGGTGGTGATCTTTACCGCGCTGACAGTCGTGAGCGTGCGTAACGTGCGCGCCAAGACGGTAACCCTTGTGGCGGCGGCGGTTCTGCTGGCCGGTTTCTACGGTATCGAGGCCAAGGTCTGGGGCGTGGTGCTGATGGGGTTGTCGCTGATCCTGTTTTTCTTCCTGCCGTGGCTCGACCGCTCGCCGGTGAAGTCGATTCGCTATCGCGGCTGGAAGTACAAGCTGGCGCTCGCGATATTTACCGTCGCCTTCATCGCGCTTGGCTATGTCGGCACGCAGCCGGCCGAGGGGCTGTACAAGGCGATCGCGCAGGTGAGTACGGTATTGTACTTCTCGTTCTTCCTGCTGCTGCCGTGGATCAGCACTTATGACAAGACCAAACCCGTCCCAGAGAGAGTGACGTGGAAATGAAAAAACTATCCCTAGCGTTGCTGCTTTTTGTATTGCCGACCCTGGCCTGGGCCAGCGGCGAAGGCGCTTGCGGCGAGGTCAAGTGCGATACGGTCAAGATTGACCTCCATGACAAGCCATCGTTGCAGCGTGGGGCGCGCATCTTCGTCAATTACTGCCTGTCGTGCCACAGCGCGTCGTACATGCGCTATAACCGTGTTGGCCACGATCTGGGAATTTCCGAAGAGCTGGTCGAAGAGAACATGCTGTTCATCGGCAACAAGGTCGGCGATCTGATGAAGGCGGTGATGCCGGCCGCGGACGCCAAGGCCTGGTTTGGCGTGGCGCCGCCCGATCTGACGCTGGAAGCGCGTGCGCATACACCGGAGTGGATCTATACGTACATGCGCAGCTTTTATCGCGATGACAAGTCCCCGTCGGGCTGGAACAACACCGTGTTTCCGAACGTGGCAATGCCGCATGTGCTCTATGAATGGCAGGGCCATCAGCGCGCGGTGTTCAAGGGCAATGACAAGGGTATGAAGCATTTTGAAGGCTTCGAGCTCGAGCGTCCGGGGTCGATGTCGAAAGACGATTACGACAAGGCCATGCGCGATCTGACAAACTTTCTTGTCTATCTTGGCGAGCCGGCCAAGCTCGAGCGTCAGGAGCTCGGCGTTTACGTGATACTGTTCCTGCTGGTGTTCCTGGTGCTGGCTTATTTGTTAAAGAAGGCATACTGGAAGGACATACACTGATACCAGGTATGTCGCGGTAGACAAGGGGGCGCAAGCCCCCTTTTCGGTTTGATTATGCGGTGCCGTGATGCACGGATGTGAGTTGGAGGTAAAGAATGACAACATTGATTGCTCCTCGTAAACCGGTAATGACGCTGTACTCCGGAATCTCCGATCCCTGGAGTCATCGCACGCGTATTGTTCTGTACGAGAAGGACATCGAATGCCAGGTGGTCGAGGTCGACCCGGCGAAGAAGCCGCGCGAACTCGCGGACTTCAATCCCTACAACGAACTGCCGACGATGGTGGATCGGGACCTGGTGCTGTATGGCTCCCACATCATCAATGAATACCTCGATGAGCGTCTGCCGCATCCGCCGCTGATGCCGGTCGATCCGGTCTCGCGTGCCAAGGCGCGCCTGATGCTGATGCGCTTCGACCGCGACTGGTATAGTCTGTTGCCGGATCTCACCGGCAACGACAAGAAGGCCGCGACCAAGGCGCGTAATGCGCTGCGCGACGGCCTCACCGTGATCTCGCCCTGGTTCAAGGACCAGCCGTTTATCCTCGGCGTCGAATTTTCGCTGGTCGATTGCTCGCTGGCGCCGATCATGTGGCGGCTGGATCACTATGGCATCGAACTGCCGCGCCAGGCCAAGCCCATGCTCGATTACGCCGAGCGCTTGTTTGCGCGCAAATCGTTCCGCCTGAGTCTTACCGAGGCTGAGCGTACGCTGCGTGGCAGAAAGTAAATCGCACTCGCCGCTCGCCCCGTGGCTGCTCTCAAAGTTCATCTGCTGCGCGCCGTTTACGATTGGGCGGTGGAGAGCGGATTCACGCCGCATATCGTCGCGGATACCAAGATCGCCGGCGTGCACGTGCCGACCGGGTATGCCGATGAATCCGGACGCATCGTGTTGAATATCCATCCGCAGGCGCTGCAGGGCTTTTCGTTTGATGAGATGTGGATACGGTTTTCGGCGCGTTTCGGCGGTGTCTCCCAGGCCGTCGAGGTGCCGCTCAAGGCCGTGCTCGCGATCTACGCCAAGGAAAACGGTCAGGGTATCTCGTTTCCCGAATCCGGCACCGAAGACAGCCACGGCGAACCGCCGGGATCGGATCCTACCGATGGCGCCCCCCGTAAACGCCCGAGCCTGCGCGTCGTTAAATAGCTCATCGCCGTCGATTGCGTAGCGGGCCGACGATGGTCTAGTGTTTCCCTACGCTGTTCTGGAGAGCGATGCCATGCGTGTGGTTGTCTCCTTGATGCTCTATCTTGTTTTTGCTCCGCTCGCCCATGGCGCGAATGTCGAGCCGATCGGTGTCCTTACCAATATCCAGGGCCCGGTGCAGATTCTGCGCGCGGAGAATTATCTGGCCGCGGTCGTTGGCGTCGACGTCATGCGCGACGATATCATCGAGACCGGAAAGAATGCCGCGGCGCAGCTCGATATGGAAGATGGGTCGGTCCTCAGCCTCGGACCCGAAACCCGGCTGGCATTGTCCGACTATCGTCTCGATTCAAATAAGAGCGTGCTCTCGGCAGCGATCGATGTGCTTTCCGGCTGGATGCGGTTTGCGGTCGCCAAGGTCAAACCCGATCGCAGCTATAACATCCGCACGCCAGTACTGACGATCGGCGTGCGCGGCACCGAAGGTACGATCGAAGCGCAGAACGAACGCGGAGGTCTGCACCTGAACGAAGGGGCGGTCGATGTCACGCCGGTCGGTACCGATCTCAAGGAATTTCACCCGGTGCGCGTGAATGGCGGGGAGTATGTGCAGCGCGAACGCGGCCGGCCGCTGGCCAAACAGGCGCAGCCGCCGGAGGCATTTCATAAACGGCTTCCACCCGGCATGCAGCAAAAACTTGCGCCGAAAGTGCGTGAATTGCACCAGCGCGGCGTGCCGCCGCGCGTGATTCGCCGCATGACGCAGGAAGACGCGAAGCGTTTTCTTGAGCGCCATCCGAATATGCATCCGGATCTGCATCAGCGTTTCCGGGGTCGCGCCGCGAGCGCGCCACGCGTACCGCATCCCTACGACAGAAACTCCGCGGATCCACGCCTGGTCGACAAGCTGCAACAGAAGCCCGCGGGGACAAAACCATCCGTAGCCGATCCGCGACGCGTGGAAAAACAGCGGTCGGTGACCGAGCCGAAGCAGGATCGACCCGCCGACCGCCAGCGCGACGATGACGACGGCCCCGATAGGCGCCAGTCGCCGCCGCGTCAAGCGCCACCGCATCGTCCGATGTCGCCAGGACGTTAATCGCGTCGAGCGCGTCCATGATCACCATCCTGCAGGCCAATATCACGACGCTGCGCGTGGATGCGATTGTCAATGCGGCGAATGAGACCTTGCTCGGCGGTGGCGGTGTCGACGGGGCGATTCATCGTGCCGCGGGACCGGAACTTGTGACCTATTGCCGCAAGCTTGGCGGTTGTCCGACCGGCGAAGCCAGGATTTCGCCGGGGTTCAAGCTCCCCGCGCGCTGGGTGATTCACACCGTCGGCCCGGTATGGCGCGGGGGCAAGCACAATGAGCCGACCTTGCTGGCCAACTGTTATCGCCACTCGCTTGAACTCGCACGCCAGCACGCCATCAAGACGATTGCGTTTCCAGGCATCAGTACCGGTGTATATGGTTTTCCGAAGGAGGCGGCGGCGCGCATTGCGTTGTCCGTGATGCGCGAACTTGAACCCGATTTCGATCAGATCATTGGCTGCTGTTTTGGCGAGTACGATAAAGCACTGTATGAGTCTCTGCTGGCGACGGGTCTGCCCGATACTCGCGCAAGTTGATACCGGGATAGCGGAATGATTTAATGACGCTGCAATTTCACCGACCTAACGGATATGAGGCAGAAAATGAAAAAGACGATGCTGGCAGCGGTATTGATGTTTGCAGGGTGGATCGCGGCGACTGGCGCGGCGCCGGACCTGGGTTTCAATCATGTGTACGACAATCTGTCGGCACGGAATAACACCACGCTGCACGTGAAAGAATACTGGAAAGAGATCAAGGGCACGGAAGTAACCTGGGCCGGTGAAGCGGTTGACGTAGACGGCGGATCATCGAAGGCAAAAATTTACGTGGCGGATAAATCGCGCCCGACATACAAGGGCTATAACATCATATTTGTGACGCACGACATACCGAAGGCGGCGAACGTCAAGAAAGGACAAAAAATCCGCTTCAAGGGAATCCTGAAGGACTATGACCAGAAGGATGCCGGCGTCGTTATCGAGCTGAGCGAAACCAACATTCTGTAAGCCAGTTGCCTAAGGTCGAGCCGCCCGCGGCGGCTCGACTATTCCGGCGGAAATACCTTGCCCGGATTTAATATTCCTTTCGGATCGAACACGCGTTTGAGCGCGCGCATCATCGCCAGTGTCGGCGCATCGATCGCGCGCGTGAGGAAGTCGCGTTTGGCGAGGCCGATACCGTGCTCGCCGGACAATGTCCCGCCCAGTGCAATCACCAGATCGAACACGCGCGACAGGCACGGCAGGGCATTCTTTTCCTGTTCAAGGTCCTGGGTGTCGTAGAGCAGATTGACGTGGATGTTACCGTTGCCGGCATGGCCGAAATTCACGATCGGGATAGCATATTCTTTCGAGAGTTTTTCCAGCCCCTCGATCAGATCGGGGATGCGCGAGACCGGCACCACCACGTCTTCATTCAGTTTGTTCGGAGCGATGTTGCGCAGTGAAGGTGAAAGCGCCTTGCGCATGGCCCACAGTGCATCTGCCTGTTCCCGGGTTTTGGCGGCAACAAACTCAATGAGCCCGGTATTTTTGGCCGCCCGCGCAATCGCCGCCACCGCCGTTTCCATCGCCGCTTCCTGGCCGTCAATCTCGATGACCAACATGGCGCCGGCGCCGTGGGGCAGTGTTGCCTTCGAGTATTGACGGACCATCTCGATCGAGGCGTTGTCGATGAATTCGAGTGCGCACGGAATTACCGGTTGCGCCATGATCGCGGCGACGGCCTCGGTGGCAGTGTGGATATCGCGGTAGACGGCCTGCAGCGTGCGTTTGGTTTCGGGCAGCGGCGTCAGTTTAAGCGTCGCGTCAGTGACCAGCGCGAGCGTGGCTTCCGAACCAATCAGCAGCCGTGTGAGATCGTAACCGGTCGAGTTCTTGGTGGTCCGCGCGCCGGTGTGAATGGTTTCACCGGTGCCGGTCACGGCGGTAATGGCGAGTACGTTTTCGCAGGTGGCGCCGTATTTGACGGTGCGCGGGCCGCCGGCGTTGAGCGCGATATTGCCACCGACGGTGCTGTACGCGGCGCTGGTGGGATCCGGCGACCAGAAAAAGCCGTGCTTCGCGGCTTCGTGTTGTACCGCCTGGTTGGTCGCGCCGGCCTGCACCCGCATCAAGCGATCCGCCGGATTTATTTCAAGAATGCGATCCATGCGCTCGAACGCCAATACCAGGCCGCCCGCGATCGGTACCGCGCTGCCGGTGGTGCCGCTGCCGAGCCCACGTCCGACGATCGGCACCGAAAACTCGCTACATAAGCACACCGCTTGCACCACCTGCTCGTGCGTGGTCACGAAGGCGACGACGTCGGGTTGACTGTGCTTGCGGGAATTGTCCTGGCCGTACGGCCAGCGGTCGGCCGGATCAAGATGGATGTTGTCCGCGCCGACCGCGGTGGTCAGCCGCTCGATGAAGCGCGGCGCCAACTCAGTCATACAGAAGCACTACTCGCTCCGCACGCTCGTCTTGACATACGACGAGCGGATGCGTTGCAGCAGAGCGGTGGTGGAGCGGTTGAAGCGAAACGAAATCGAGTGCACCTGCCCGCCGTAACCGCGGACCACGTCGCTGCCGACGATCTTGTCGGTTGCCCAGTCGCCACCCTTGACCAGATGATCTGGTCGGATCTGCTTGATCAATTCAAGCGGCGTGTCGTCGTCGAACGGTACCACCAGCGAGACGCTCTCGAGCGCGGCGAGTACGGCCATACGGTCAGCCAGCGGGTTGATCGGCCGATCGGTGCCCTTGTCCAGGCGTTGCACCGAGGCATCGGTATTCACGCCGATCACCAGGCTCGCGCCCAACGCGCGCGCCTCTTCGAGATAGGTCGCATGGCCGCGATGCAGGATATCGAAACAGCCGTTGGTGAAGACGATTGGTCGCGGCAGTTGTTTCAGTTGCTGCGCCAGTTCACGTGCCGGGTCGTGAACGACTTTGGAGGCGGCCGGGCTCAATCGATGTACTCGAAGAGCTTCACCACGCGTTCGACGCCACTGACATCGGCCACGGCGGTGGCCGCGGAATCGGCCTCGGCCTTGGTGACCATTCCCATCAGATAGACCGTTGCATTTTCCGTGATGACTTTGACCTGCGAGGAGTCGAGGCCCTTGACGCCGACGAGTGTGGTCTTGGCCTTGCTAGTGAGCCAGGTATCGCGTGCGCGATTAGCGCTGGTGGATAACGGCGCTACGCGAATTTCGTTTACCGTGCGCCGCACACCCGCCACGGTACGTACGGCCGCGAGCACCTTGTCGTGCGATTCCGCGGTGGGCGCTTCGCCCGTGAGCAGTACTACGCCGTTCACGCTGGTGAGGTTGATGTGAACGTCTTCCTTTGGGCCGTCGGTGGAGTTGATTGCCGCTGTGGCCTTGACCACGATGGCCTTGTCATCGAGCAGTGATCCCACCGTGCGGCGATCGTGCGCCGCAACGGCGGCGGTGGCGCCTCCGACGACCAGCAGCTCTATGCACCCCGGAAGGCAAACAAGGACCGGTAATAGCAGCGCGAGAACGAATCGGCGGCTGTGTACTTTTCTGGCGCGCTTCACCGTTGACCCAGCAGCTGATGGTCAATCAGGTCGCACAGACAATGGATGATGATGCCGTGCACTTCCTGGATACGCGCGGTGGAAGTGGCGCGCACGCAGATGTTGATATCCTTGCCGCCCAGCAAGGCGTTGACCTGACCGCCATCCCGACCCGTCAACAGAATGCAGGCGATCTCGCGTTCGTGTGCGACTTCGATCGCACGCAGCACGTTACGCGAATTACCCGACGTGGTAATACCCAATAACACGTCGCCCGGTTGGCCGAGCGCGCGTACTTGTTTCGAAAATACCTCGTCGAAGTGATAGTCGTTACCGATCGACGTGAGCGTGGAAGTATCGGTGGTCAGTGCGACCGCTGCCAGCGGTGGACGCTCACGTTCGAAACGATTGATCAGTTCGGCGGTAAAGTGTTGCGAGTCAGCCGCTGAGCCGCCGTTGCCGCAGGCCATGATCTTGCGACCCGACATCAGCGCTTCGAACATTTGTATCGATGCCTGGGCCACGAGCGGAGACAGTTCATCCATCACCGCACGCATGGTCTGAACACTGTCTTCGAAGATACCCTTGACGCGTACATTAAGGGGGTTGTCGGTTGCAATTGAATTCGTCATGTCTTGGATGATCCTGCCTGTTTCCGGGGGGAGGTAAGCGCAATATTTAAAACGCGTCACGTAGCCATTCAATTTGCTGGCCTTGGGGGCCGTCAGTAATCGCTACGATATCAAATCGACAGGGTTTTTGGGACTCCCGCGGATGATGTTGCTGCAGGTACTGCTCGGCGGTTGCGCGCAGGCGCCCTTGCTTGCGCGCGTCGACGGTCTCCGCCGGGGTTCCATATCGCTGGCTGCGTCGTTGCCGGACTTCGATGAAAACCAGCATGCTGTCGTCGCGCATAACCAGGTCGATCTCGCCGAAGCGGCCGCGATAGTTGCGCACCAGCAGTATCAGTCCACGGTCTTCAAGATAATTACACGCAAACGCCTCGGCGCTGTGACCGGTTTGTAGCGTGGTGGGAGGCGGGAGCGTCGTCATCAACTACCCGATAGCGATTCGAGTTCGAAGCGCCCCGGTTTTGGCGCCGTCGTGTCGACCAGTTTCGGCACCCCTTTCTTGAAGCGTGCCCACGTGAGGCTGCGCTGGAGTTTGCCATTGCGATCAAGCGAGAGACCGCTGGTCACGCCATTGAAGCGCGTACCTGCTTCGGCGCCGATGCGATTCAGATGCGGCAGGATGGCGTAGCTGTCCATTCCCAGGGCGTACAGCCGATCGAGGTCGCTGTAGGCGTTCGGCCAGTTGTGCTGCAACGTCTCGCGCAATTGCTGGATCTTGCCGTCACCCACCAGCATCCATGGCATATCACCAAAAATAATCCCATCCATGTCGGTGTCATGCAGCGGATCGGGTTTGCCGGTGAAGATGTGCGAGGTCGCATAGACCGGTACCCGTCCGACCTGGAAGAAGTTGAGTTGCGGTTTTATGAGTCGTCCGCCTTTGGCATCGGCAACGAGAAAGATAAAGTCGATGTCCTGGCGCGGGCGGGCGTCGCGGGTTTCGAACGGCAGTTTGGCGTGGATCAATTTTTCGAGCCGCTCTTTACGTTCGAGGCTCTGATTGATATTGAGCAATTGTTTAATCGCGTCAGAATGATCGACTTCGTCAGCGCGATACGATTTGCTCGCCACTAGCATGCCACCCAGGCGCTGCCAGTTGCCGACGAACGCATTCATCATGCGTTCGCCCCACGCATTTTGCGGAAACAATACCGCCGCTTGGCGATGACCATCGAGATACGCGCGCTCGGCCACCTGTCGCGCCTCCTGTTCTGGCGGCAAGCCAAACTGGAACAGTTGGCGCATGTTGCTGGCTGATTCATCATCGGTGTGTGATAACAGCAATGTCGGTACCGAGATCGCACCCTTGCGGATCACGCTCTCGACGGCCTCGCGCCCGAGCGGGCCAATAACGATCTGGGCACCTTCCTTGACCGCAAGCTGGTAGAAATCGGGTGCTTGCGCTACATCCGCGCCGATGTCGTAGATCTTGATCGCCGGTTTATTGGCACTGGTATTGGCGGCATCCATGGCCAGAAAACCATCGCGCACCGCCTGCGCCGAAACGGAATAGGGAGAGGTCAACGGCAATAGCAATGCGATGCGCTCGATGCGCCCGATCGCCTCCGGTGTCGGTTTCACCACGATGGTGATCAACGACTCCGAGGCCGGATGTTTCTGGTACTGTGCGCGCCAGATAGCCAGCGCGTCTTTTAGTCGCGCGTCGTTGCCGGCGTTGTCGGCAGCGACCAGCGCCAGATCGATCCAGCCCCCGAGTACCGGATCGCCGGTGAGGTGGCGTTCGGTGTTCAGTCGTGCGCGCGGCATCGCGTTCAGGATTTTCCAGATTTGCACCTGGTTATCCGCGACGGCGTCGCGGCCGACGACCAGGCTTTCGCGTGCGATCAGATTGCGCACGGCGCCGATGGGATTATCGAGCGCAAGTTCCGCTTGTGCCCGCGCCAGGTGAATATCCGCGAGCAGGCTCGGATCGAGGTTGCGTGTCTGGGCGGCGTCATCCAACGCCCGAATCGCTTTTTCATGGGCCCCATCGAGGGATAACAGGCGCGCCTCGAGGATGCGTTTGCGCGACGCAAATGAGGCATCGAGTTCGCGCACCTCGACGCTGCGCAGCAGCGAACGGGCCTCCTTGGATTGCCCGGCCTTGATCAGGGAATCAACGGCGTGCAGTTCAAAGTTCTGTTTCTGTGGAGGTCGAGCGATGCTGGCCAAGCGCATGTATTCTCGTGCGGCCACGACAAACTGACCGTCGCGCGCCGCCTTTTCAGCGGTTTCGGTAGAGGCTGGCGTCTCGGTGGGTGCACCGGGTTTGACGCGTATGGTTTCGCAGCCAGCCAGCAGTGCCGCCACCAGAAAGCCGATAAGGATATGCCTTGGTAAAGCTGTCACTTTCATGCAAAAACCCGTTTACAATCGTATGAGATCAGTTGGAACCGCGGAAACCCATGTCAAACGCCACACTCTATGTGGTGGCCACACCGATCGGCAATCTTGAGGACATGACGCCACGCGCCGTGCGTGTGCTCTCGTCTGTGGACGTCATCGCCGCCGAAGATACCCGTCATAGCGCCAAGCTGATGCGGCATTTCGGTATTCATACGGAAATGATTCCTCTCCATGAACACAATGAGCGCAATCAGGTGCCGAAATTGCTTGAACGATTGCGCGGCGGCAAGTCTATCGCATTGATCAGCGACGCAGGTACCCCGCTTATTAGCGATCCCGGCTATCCGCTGGTCCACGCTGCTCACGAAGCCGGTATTCCCGTGGTCGCGATTCCGGGCGCCTCGGCGCTGATTGCGGCACTCTCGGTGTCCGGTCTTCCTTCCGACCGCTTTATCTTCGAGGGGTTCCTGCCGCCACGTTCGGTCGCGCGCCAGGCCGCGCTCGAACGTCTGCGCGCGGAATCGCGGACGTTGATCTTCTACGAAGCGCCACATCGTATTATGGAGTGTCTGCAGGACATGGCCGAAGTTTTCGGCGGCGAGCGCGAGGTCACCATTGCGCGCGAGTTGACGAAGCACTATGAAACCGTGCGCGCCGGCACATTCACGGCGCTGATCGCGTGGATGTCACGCCACGATGAACAGCGGCTGGGCGAGTTTGTAGTATTGGTGCACGGTGCGGCGCGGGCCGACGAGTCCAGCGGAGAATCGGCCGAGGCCGAGCGGGTGCTGTCTATTCTGATACAAGAACTTCCGGTGAGTCAGGCCGCTGAGCTTTGCGCGCGCATCACCGGCGCATCGAAAAATCAGCTTTATCGTCGCGCGTTGACGTTGCGCACAGATAAATCCCGCCCCGAGTGACAACCCGATATAATGGTATTGGAGTTGGCCAGACAGTCGCTGCGTTCAATCTTCGGATTGGGCGTGGAGGAAAGTCCGGGCTCCGCAGGGTAAGGTGCCAGGTAACGCCTGGGCGGCGCGAGCCGACGGAAAGTGCCACAGAAAATATACCGCCGAAACCTTCTCGCCCATTAACGTGGGTGGGGCGGTTGGTAAGGGTGAAATGGTGCGGTAAGAGCGCACCGCGCGGGTGGCAACATTCGTGGCAGGGCAAACCCCACCTGGAGCAAGACCAAATAGGGGAACTATGCTGCGACCCGCAGCGTTCCCGGGTTGGTCGCGTGAGGTACGCGGCGACGCGTGTCCCAGATGAATGACTGTCCACGACAGAACCCGGCTTAACGGCCAACTCCTTTTTTTAACATTAGGTTTATTTTGTAGTTGTATGTATTTAATAGATTTATTAGTAGCCAATTCATCGATAAAGTATGTTTTATCAACTTAATTCGCAGTTGCTTTCGATTCTCCCATCCTCGTATTTCCAATCGCTGTAACTCCCTGTCGCAAAAGGAAGAAGATTCGTTCCAAGGAAGATTTTTCCTTGACACTTTATGTATTTGCTATCTATAGTGTCGCCAAGTGGGAAATTGTGGAACAGAGTGGAATAAAGCGGGAGAACGAGACAGCTAATGTTCCGTGGCGTCAATCAACTGAACCTCGACAGCAAAGGACGGCTGGCGATCCCCACGCGTTATCGCGAGGTGCTCACGCGTCATTGCAACAACCAGATGGTCGTCACGGTTGATCGCGACAACTGTCTGCTGCTCTATCCGCTCCCCGATTGGGAAGAGATCGAACGCAAACTCGTGAAGCTGCCGAGCTTCAACAAGCAGGCGCGCCGGTTACAACGATTGCTGGTCGGTCACGCGACCGAGTGCGAACTCGATGGCGCCGGACGCATCCTGCTGCCGCCGCCGTTGCGCGAATTTGCGGCGCTCAACAAAGACGTGGTGATGATCGGGCAAGGCAACAAATTCGAAATCTGGGACGCGCAGACGTGGAATGTGCGTCGCAGTGAATGGTTGACACAAGGCGGTGGCGACGAAGGTCCACTCCCGACAGAGCTCGAGAATCTGTCGCTGTAACGTGACGGAGCGTGAACATGTTCCAGTGTTACGCGATGAAGTCCTGGAAGCACTGGCGGTGCAGCCGGATGGCGTATACATCGATGCGACATTCGGTCGTGGCGGACACGCGGAGGCGATTCTGACGCGCCTCAACGATCACGGTCGACTGCTCGCTCTCGACCGCGACCCGCAAGCCGTGCAAGAGGCACGCCGACGATTTTCCCATGACCCCCGCTTGACGATGACGCACGCGCCGTTCTCGATGCTGGGCGAAGTCGTCGCTCAGCATGGACTCGATGCGCGTATCAACGGCGTCCTGTTCGATCTTGGCGTGTCTTCGCCTCAACTGGATGACGCCACGCGCGGTTTCAGTTTCCGTCACGATGCCGCGCTCGATATGCGCATGGATCCGACGCGCGGCATCTCCGCGGCCGAATGGATCGCGCACGCGGGCGAAGAAGAAATCGCCGACGTCATTTATACCTATGGCGAAGAACGTTTCTCACGCCGGATCGCGCGCGCGATCGTGTACGAACGCGCACTGGAGCCGATTACTACCACGAAACGTCTTGCGGAAATTGTGCGCCGCTCGGTACGCACGCGCGAGCGTGGCCAGGATTCAGCCACACGCAGCTTCCAGGCCATCCGCATTTTCATTAACGACGAACTCGGGGAAATTGAGCGCGCCCTGCCGCAGGCATTGCGCGCATTAGCACCGGGCGGGCGCCTGGCGGTGATCAGCTTTCATTCGCTGGAAGATCGCGTGGTGAAGAATTTTTTTCGGGAACAGGAGAAAGGCCCGGAATACCCGCGCGAGTTGCCGGTGGTGCCGACGTTTACACCGCGCCTGCGCGCAGTCAGCAAACTGATACGGCCGGGTGAAGATGAAGTCAGGCGCAACCCGCGCGCGCGCTCGGCGGTATTGCGCGTGGCCGAGCGCACGGAGGCCGCCTATGCGTAATCCGATCCTATGGCTGCTCGCTGCGTGCATGCTGTCATCGGTCATGGTGATCGGACTGCGTCACGACAGCCGTGTGCTGTATGCGCAGTTGCAGAAGTTGCAGCATGAGCGCGATGGACTGAACATCGAGTGGGGTCAGTTGTTGTTGGAGGAGGGCGCGTGGTCCCAGCATCGGCGCATCGAAGCGGTGGCGCGCGCGCAGCTCGGCATGGAGCTGCCCATCCCACAGCAGGTTCGGGTGGTGACGTTACCGGGGAGTAATAAACCATGATGCGCCGTCACGATAATTCGCGTCAGCTGCGCCGCTCCCTGGTGTTGGGCGTGGTGCTCGCGGGTTTCGGTTTGTTGGCGGCGCGCGCGGTATACCTGCAGGTCATCAGCAGCGACTTCCTGCAGTTGCAAGGCAATGCGCGCCACTCGCGTGTCGTCAAGGATAATTCTCACCGCGGCATGGTGCTCGATCGTCATGGATCGCCACTGGCAGTGAGTACGCCGGTGGATTCGGTGTGGGCGCATCCCGAGACGCTCGCGGCGGAAAAGGCCAGCTGGTGGAAGATCGCTCAACTACTCGGGACGACGTCGGCCGATCTCGGCCAGCAGATCAAGCGTCACGAGGGCCGCGAATTCATGTATCTCAAGCGCCATGTGACGCCGGAAATTGCCGAGCGCATCACCGCACTGCAGGTACCGGGTGTGGCGTTGTTGCGCGAGTACCGTCGTTACTATCCGCTCGGTCCCGTCGCTGGCCATATCGTCGGCTTCACCAACATCGATGATCGGGGACAGGAAGGCGTTGAGCTCGCCTATGACAGCTGGTTGCGCGACGTGCCGGGCACCAAGCGCATCGTCAAAGACCCGCAAGGCAGCGCGATGGAATTGGTTGAGAGTCTGACGTTGCCGACGCCGGGAAAAGATTTGGTGCTCAGCATTGACCGCCGCATCCAGTATCTCGCCTACCGCGAATTGAAAGCGGCGGTGGCCACGCATCGCGCGCGTTCGGGAAGTGCCATCGTGCTCGATGCCCGCAGCGGTGAGGTGCTTGCGCTGGTGAATGAACCGGACTTCAATCCGAACAGCCGCGAGCATCTCAACAGCCAGGTGTTCCGCAACCGCGCGGTGACGGATCTCTACGAACCCGGCTCAACGCTGAAACCATTCACCGTCGCGGTCGCGCTCGAGAGCGGTCGCTTCACACCCAACACGCCAATCGATACCACGCCAGGAACGATCCGCGTTGGCGACCGGCTGATCAAGGACACGCACAACAACGGCATGCTCACGGTCGCGCACGTGGTCGAGAAATCGTCCAACGTCGGCATGACCAAGATCGCGCTGACGCTCGACAAGCAAAGCATGTGGAATGTGCTGCGCGGCGCCGGTTTCGGTGAAGAAACCGGTTCCAGCCTCCCCGGCGAAGTAGCGGGCCTGTTGCATGCGCCTTCGCGCTGGGTACCGGTGGAGCAGGCGGCGATCTCTTACGGTTATGGAATTTCGGTCACGCCGTTGCAGCTCGCACGCGCCTATGGCGCGCTCGCCAACGGTGGTATCGCGTTGCCCCTGACACTGATCAAACGCGAAGCGCCGGTCGAAGGACGCGAAATCATGACACCGCGCATCGCGCGCGAACTCCAGGCGATGCTCGAGCTGGCCGCGGGCATCGAAGGCACGGGCGCCAAGGCCCAGGTCGCAAATTATCGCATCGCCGGTAAGACCGGCACTGTGCGCAAGTTGACCGCCAACGGCTACAGCGAGGATCAATTCGTGGCGTGGTTTGCCGGTTTTGCACCGGCCTCCGATCCGCGGCTGGTGATGGTGGTGATGGTTGATGATCCGCACAGCGGCGTCTATTTCGGCGGTGACGTCGCCGCGCCGGTGTTCGGACGCGTGATGAGTGGTGCGTTGCGCCTGCTTGATATTGCGCCCGATGCGCCGCGTCCCGGTAGTCCTGCGTTACTGGCGGCGAAACCGGCAGGGGGTGGCGCATGAGGATGGGGCTGCACGCGCTGCTGAATGGCATGTCGGCGGTGCCGGCGTCCGCGGAACGCGAGATCACCGGACTTGCGCTCGATAGTCGGCAGGTGCGCGCCAATGATCTGTTCCTGGCGTTGCCGGGCACGGCGATGGATGGCCGGGAATATATCGATGCCGCCATCGCGGCGGGCGCCGCCGCCGTCGTGTACGAAGCCGGCGACGGTTTTACGCCGCGCGATGTCTCGGTGCCGGCTTTCGGCGTAACCAAGCTACGCGATGCGCTCGGCACCATTGCGGATCGCTTCTATGCGTCACCGTCGCATAAGTTGATTGTGATCGGTGTCACCGGTACCAACGGCAAAACCACCTGCACCCAACTGCTGGCGCAGGCACTTGATCGTCCACCCGATCGCTGCGCCGTGATTGGCACGCTCGGTGTTGGGTTCCCCGGCGCGTTGAACGAATCGCTGCACACGACGCCCGATGCCATCACGGTGCACCGATTGATGCGTGAGTTTCTAGACGCCGGCGCCGGCTCGGTGTCGATGGAAGTGTCATCGCACGCGCTCGACCAGGGACGGGTGAACCAGACGGCGTTCGATCTCGCCGTGTTCACCAATCTCACGCGCGATCATCTCGACTATCACGGCGACATGCAGGCCTACGGCGCCGCCAAGGCCGGCCTGTTCGAGTGGCAAACGCTCAAGCACGCGGTCATCAATTGCGATGACGCCTTCGGGCGCGCGTTGCTGGAAAAACTCAAAGGCCGCGTCGCCACGCTGACCTACGGACTCGAAACGGGTGCGGTGACGGCGCGCAAGGTATCACCGACGCACAAAGGGCTTGAGCTCGAGGTCGTCACGCCGTGGGGCGAGGTGCGACTCGAGAGTCCGGTGTTTGGTCGCTTCAACGCCTATAACCTGCTCGCGGTACTCGCGACATTGTTGCTGCTCGATGTTCCGCTGGCGGATGCCGCCGACCGTCTGCGTCATGTGCAGCCGGTGACCGGACGCGCGGAGCGTTTCGGCGGACATCATGGGCGGCCGCTGGTGATTGTCGATTACGCGCATACACCCGATGCCTTGGAAAAGATTCTCGCGTCCTTGCGCGAACATACGCGTGGTCGACTGGTCTGTGTGTTCGGCTGCGGCGGTGATCGCGATCGTGGCAAGCGCCCACTGATGGGCGCCATTGCCGAGCGGCTTGCGGATGAGGTCATTGTTACTGACGACAACCCGCGCACGGAATTGCCGCAACAGATCATCGACGACATCTGCGCCGGCATAACGCGCCGTCACGGAAACCCGCGCGTGCTGCGTGATCGCACCGAGGCCATTGCGCAGGCGATCGGTTCCGCCACGACCGGCGACGTGGTCGTGATTGCCGGCAAGGGCCACGAAAACTATCAGCAGATAGGTACCACCCGCTTCCCCTACAGTGATCGCGCCGCGGTGCGTGCGATTCTGGGAGACGCCGCATGATGTCGCTGGCGATCACCGCCGAGGTGTTGCACGCCCCGCTGCACGGACGCGATGCGGTGTTCACCGGCGCGTCCACCGACACGCGTACGCTTAAAAAGGGCGACTTGTTTATCGCGATTGAAGGCGAGCGCTTCGATGGGCATCACTTCATCGCCGAGGCGATCAATGTCGGCGCCGCCGGCGCGCTGCTCGCGCGCGAGGTGCAAACGCAGCTGCCGTATGTGCTGGTCGCGGATACGCGTCGCGCGCTCGGGGACGTGGCCGCCTTCTGGCGCGATCAATTCGACATCCCGCTCGTTGCGATTACCGGCAGCAATGGCAAGACCACGGTCAAGGAGATGCTGGCCTCGATTCTGTGGTGCCGCGGGCGCGGCTGCGTCACGCAAGGCAATTACAACAACGATATCGGCATGCCATTGACGTTGCTGCGGCTGCGCAAGGGCGACCAGTACGCGGTCATCGAGATGGGCATGAATCACAAAGGCGAGATCGACACCCTCACGCGTCTTGCGCGTCCGACCGTGGCGCTGATCACCAACGCGGCCGAGGCCCATCTCGCGGGTCTCGGGTCGGTAGAGGAAGTCGCGCGCGCCAAGGGTGAAATTTATGCCGGCCTCGCGGACCAGGGGACGGCGGTCATCAATGTCGATGATCCGTTCTGTGACTTATGGCGCGAGCTCGCCAACCCCCATCGGCTACTGACATTCGGCCTCGACCATCGCGCCGATGTGCGGGCGCGTTACACGCTGCATCGCCGCGGCAGCGCGATTCATGTCGAGACCTCGCAAGGGACGGTCGATGTGCAGTTGCCGCTGCTCGGACGCCACAACGTATTGAATGCGCTCGGCGCGATTGCCGCGGCGCTCGCCGCCGGTTCGCCGCTGGCGGACGTGGCGCCAGCGCTGGCCAAACTCAAACCGGTGGCCGGGCGACTCGAAGTGAAAGACGGCATCAGCGGCGCCTGCGTGATTGACGATACCTACAACGCCAATCCGGCGTCGCTCGCCGCCGGTTTGCAGGTGCTGAAGGATTTTTCCGGCGAGCGCGTGCTGGTATTAGGGGATATGGGTGAGCTCGGTCCCCAGGCACCGGCGTTGCACGAGCGTGTCGGCGAACTCGCGCGCAGTCTCGGTATTCAACACCTGTTCGGCATCGGCGAACTCGCGCGCGGCGCGGTGGAAAAATTCGGACGCGCCGGGCGCCACTTCACGTCGATCGAGACCCTGGTCGATACGTTGCACGAGGCCATGCACGCCGAGATGACACTACTGGTCAAAGGCTCGCGCGCGATGCGCATGGAACGCATCGTCAACGGCATCGTGCGCACCACGACGAAAGGGAGGACCGCTTAAATGCTTTATCATCTCTTTGATGCACTGACGAACGACTACTCGTTCTTCAATGTGTTTCGCTACCTGACCTTGCGCGGCATCCTCGGCGTGCTGACTGCACTCATCATCAGTTTTGTCATCGGACCGGCGACGATCCGCAAGCTGGTGGCGGTGAAGATCGGCCAGACCGTGCGCAGCGATGGGCCGGCCACGCACCTGAGCAAGGCCGGCACGCCGACGATGGGCGGGGCGCTGATTCTGATCGCGGTATTCGTCTCCACGCTGCTGTGGGCCGATCTCACCAACCGCTTCGTCTGGGTCGCACTCTTTACGACGGTCGCGTTTGGCGCCATCGGTTGGGTCGATGACTGGAAAAAAATCGTGAACAAGAATCCGCGCGGCATCGGTGCCAAGGCCAAATTTTTCTGGCAGACCGTTGCCGGTTTCGCCGTGGCGATCTTCCTGTACTACACCGCCCGCTCACCGGCAGAGACACACCTGCTGCTGCCGCTATTCAAGAACCTCGCCTTCGATATGGGTCCGTGGTTCATTTTGCTAACGTACTTTGTCATCGTTGGCACCAGCAACGCGGTGAATCTCACCGACGGACTCGATGGCCTGGCGATCATGCCGACGGTGATGGTGGCCACTGCGCTTGGCCTGTTCGCCTATGTGCTGGGACATGCGAAGTTCGCGGCCTATCTAGGCTTTCCGCATATCGTCGGCAGCGGCGAACTGCTGGTGTTTTGCGCCGCGATCGTCGGCGCCGGTCTCGGCTTTCTGTGGTTCAACACCTATCCGGCGATGGTATTCATGGGCGACATCGGCGCGCTGGCGCTCGGCGCCGCCCTTGGCGTGGTCGCCGTGATGGTGCGCCAGGAGATCGTGTTGATCGTAATGGGTGGTGTGTTCGTGGTGGAGACGCTGTCGGTGATGATACAAATCGCGTCGTTCAAACTCACCGGCAAGCGCGTGTTCCGCATGGCGCCGCTGCATCATCATTTTGAACTCAAAGGGTGGCCCGAACCGCGCGTGATCGTGCGCTTCTGGATTATCAGCCTGATCCTGGTGTTGATCGGGCTGGCGACATTGAAGATTCGGTAGAAATTAGAGATTCACACCAACTCCCCTTTCCCGCCGTAGCGGGAGAGGGCAAGGGGTGAGGGTAAGAGGCCAGAGAGAAAACGAGTGCAAAACGTAGCGATGACGAAGACGGAAACAAAGCACGCACTGGTAGTGGGCCTAGGCCTCACCGGGGCGAGCTGCGTGCGTCATCTGAGCCGCCTCGGTTACGCCGTCACGGGCGTAGATACGCGCCCGCAGCCGCCGCAGTTCGATCAGCTGCAGCGTGAATTTCCACAAACGCAATTTCATCTCGGTGGCCTGGAGCCGCGTCTGTTTCGCGATCCCGGTCTGCTGATCGTGAGTCCCGGTGTATCGGTCAAGGAAAATCCGATCGCCGAAGCGATCGCTGCCGGCGCGCAGCCGATCGGTGACATCGAATTATTCGCACGCGAGGCCAAGGCACCCGTGATCGCGATTACCGGTGCCAACGGCAAGACCACGGTGACCGCGCTCGTGGGTGCGATGGGCAAGGCCGCCGGCCTGCGCACCGCGGTCGGCGGCAATATCGGTACACCGGCGCTGGAATTGTTGGCGACACCGGAACCTGAAATTTATGTGCTCGAGTTGTCGAGTTTTCAGCTCGAGACCACCTGGAGCCTGAACGCACGCGCCGCGACGGTGCTTAACATCACGCCCGATCACATGGACCGCTACGCCTCGCTCAATGACTACGCGCAGGCCAAGGCGCGGATCTTTCGTGGCAGCGGTGCGATGGTGCTGAACGCCGACGATGCGGCAGTGTCGGCGATGGCGCAGCCGGGGCGCAAACAACGGCGTTTTGGCCTCGGACAACCCGCAGCGCTACAGCCATACGGATTGATTCAACAAGGTGGTGAAACGTGGCTGGCTTGCGGTGATGAAAAGTTACTCGCCGCGCGTGAGGTGCCGCTTGAAGGCACGCATAACCTCGCGAATGTACTCGCCGCCGTCGCGCTTGCCGACGCCGCGGGCATTCCGCGTGTGGCGCAGTTGAACGCGGTGCGTCAGTTCAGGGGACTACCGCATCGCACCGAGGTCGTGGCCGAGAAAGACGGGGTGCGCTGGATTGACGATTCCAAAGGCACGAACGTCGGCGCTACCGTGGCCGCGCTCGAAGGCACGTCGGTGCCGGTGGTATTGATCGCCGGCGGTGACGGCAAGGGCCAGGATTTTTCCGCGCTGCGCGACCCGGTTCACCGCCATGCACGCGCGGTGGTGTTGATTGGTCGCGACGCGCCCCTCATCGAACAGGCGCTCGCCGGCACGGTGCCGCTGCATCGCGCGCGCGATATGCACGACGCCGTGCGCAGAGCGCAATCACTGGCGCGCGCCGGCGACGCCGTGCTGCTGTCACCCGCGTGCGCGAGCTTCGATATGTACCGCGGTTATGTGCACCGCGGGGAAGTCTTCCGGGCAGCCATCAAGGAGGTGTTGCAATGAACACTCTGTTGATTTTGCTGGGCTGGCTTGTGGTCGGTGGCATCGTGGCGATCTGGTTCGGCACGGTATCGGTGAAGGGGAGGATGCGTAAACGATGAGCCTCGCGATCCTCGCAGAATCTCCGGCACGCGTTGCCGGCCGGCCACGATTCTTTTCGGACGGATGGCTGCTCGGCAGCGTGTTGCTGTTGCTCGCGTTCGGCGTGGTGATGGTGTATTCGGCCTCGATCGCCTTCGCCGCGCGCATGCATGGTTTCGATGCGTACTTCCTGGTGCGCCATCTGCTGTATGTCGCGGTGGGACTGGGCCTGATGGTGCTGGCGCTGCGTCTGCGCATCCGCGTGTGGGAAAAGGCCGGGCCGTATTTGTTACTGGCCGGTATCGCCGCGCTGGTGCTGGTGCTGTTGCCGGGCGTGGGTGCGCGCGTCAACGGCGCCTCGCGCTGGATCAAGCTCGGCTTTTTCACGTTGCAACCGGCGGAGCTGATGAAGCTGTTCATGGTGATTTACGTTTCCGGTTATCTGGTACGCAAGCAGGAAGAACTGCGGAACTTCACCCAAGGCATCCTGATGGTGAGTGTCGTGGTCGCCGTCATCGGCATGCTGCTGTTACAGGAACCGGACTTCGGCAGCGTCGTCGTGATCTGTACCACGGTGCTGCTGATGCTGTTCCTCGGCGGCGTGCGCTTCTGGCATTTCGGCCTGGTCGTGCTCACCGGCATCGGCGGCATGGTGTTGCTGACGATCATCTCGCCATACCGCATGGGGCGCGTGACCAGCTTCATGGATCCGTGGGCCGATCCGTTCGGCAGCGGGTTTCAATTAACACAAGCGCTGATTGCGTTTGGCCGCGGCGAGTGGTTCGGCGTCGGGCTCGGTGCGAGCGTGCAGAAGCTTTTCTACCTGCCGGCGGCGCATACCGATTTTCTGTTTGCGGTGATTGCCGAAGAGCTCGGTTTGTTCGGTGTGTTCGGCGTGATGGCGCTGTTCGTGGTGATCATCGTGCGCGCGTTTGCGATCGCGCGCGCCGCGGACGACGCCGGCATGGCCTATGGCGCGCGCCTGGCGCAGGGCATCGGCTTGCTGCTCGGGTTACAGGGAATGATCAACATGGGCGTGAATATGGGAATGCTGCCGACCAAGGGACTGACGCTGCCGTTCGTGAGCTACGGCGGCTCAAGTCTGTTGGTGTGCTGTCTCGCGGCCGGGATCCTGCTGCGCATCGAGCGCGATACGCGCGGACATAAATGGGGTGAGCGATGAACCGCGTACTCATCATGGCCGGCGGTACCGGCGGGCATGTGTTCCCGGGGCTGGCGGTCGCGCGCGAGCTGATCGAGCGCGGCGCCGCGGTCAGTTGGCTCGGCACCGAACGCGGCATCGAGTCGCGTGTGGTGCCGGCCTCCGGCCTGCCGATCGATATGCAATGGATCAATGTCCGTGGCGTGCGCGGCACCAACATCTTCAACTGGTTGCTGCTGCCGTTTCGACTGGTGCGTGCGCTGATCCAGACCTTTGGCATCATGCGCCGCTGCAAGCCCGACGTGGCGCTGTCGTTCGGCGGTTTCGTCGCCGGCCCGGGCGGGTTGGTCGCGTGGCTGACGCGCACGCCACTGGTGATTCACGAGGCCAATGCCATTCCCGGTTTTACCAACAAGATGCTGGCGCTGGTGGCGGATGAGATCCTGACCGGCTTTCCCGACGGTTTCGGTTCGATGGCGCATGCGCGCCAGGTTGGCAATCCGGTGCGCGAGGAGATCGCGGCGATCCTGTCGCCGCAGTTGCGTCTGGCGAATCGCAGCGGGCCTCTGCATGTGCTGGTCATCGGCGGCTCGCAGGGCGCGCGCATCTTCAACGAGGTGTTGCCGCAGGCCCTCAAGCTGATGCCGCTGGCGATTCGGCCGGAGATACGCCATCAGTGCGGACGCAACCAGCGCGACGCCACCCTGGCGGCCTACGGCGATGCGCAGGCTAATGTCTCTGAGTTCATTGACGCCATGGCGGCCGCGTATGCGTGGGCCGATGTCGTGATTGCGCGCGCCGGCGCGATGACCGTTTCGGAAATCTCCGCCGCCGGTTGTTGCGCGGTGCTGGTGCCGTTCTCGCACGCGGTCGATGACCATCAGACGGCCAATGCGCGTTCGCTGTCCGAGCGCGACGCCGCGGTGCTGTTACCGCAGTCCGAGTTCACCGCCACGCGCGTCGCCGCGCTGCTGCACGAGCTGCATGACAACCGTGGATTGATTCTGCAGATGGCGCAGGCCGCGCGCGGTCTCGCGATACCCGACGCCGCGCATGCGGTGGCCACCGCCTGTCGGGAGGCGTTGCATGCGTGATCGGGTCAAGCATGTCCATTTCGTCGGCATCGGTGGCGTCGGCATGTGCGGCATTGCCGAGGTGCTGCACAACCTAGAGTTCAGCGTTTCCGGATCGGACCTGCGCGATTCGGCGAACACCGAGCGCCTGCGCGCGCTGGGCGTGAAGGTCGGGATCGGTCACGATGCGAAGCAGGTGCAGGGTGCGGACGTGATTGTCGTGTCCTCGGCGGTGGATGAAACCAATCCCGAAGTCGCGGCAGCACGTGCGGCCAAGATCCCGATCGTGCCGCGCGCCGAGATGCTGGGCGAGCTGATGCGCTTGCAGCGCGGCATCGCGATTGCCGGCACCCACGGCAAGACCACGACCACGAGCCTGGTCGCGAGCTGCCTCGCCGAGGGCGGGCTCGATCCGACGTTCGTCATCGGCGGCCGGCTGAACAGCGCCGGCACCAATGCGCGTCTCGGACACGGCCAGTATCTGGTGGCGGAGGCCGATGAGAGTGATGCGTCGTTCCTGCATCTGTTTCCGTTCATGGCGGTCGTGACCAACATCGACGCCGATCACATGGCAACCTACGGCAACGACTTCGGCCGCCTGAAAAAGGCATTCGTCGATTTTCTGCACAACCTGCCGTTTTACGGTCTGGCGGTGCTGTGCGTGGACGACCCGGTGGTGCGCGAAATTTCACCGCAGGTGCACAAAACCATTTTGACCTACGGTTTCGCGCCCGATGCCGATGTGCGTGCCGAGGACGTGCGCCAGGACGGATTGATGATGCATTTCACCGTCGCGCGTCGCGGTGGCGCGCGTTTCGCGGTGGCGCTCAATCACCCCGGACGTCACAACGTGCTGAATGCGCTGGCGGCGATTGCGATTGCGCAGGAAGTCGGCGTACCGCAAGCCGCGATCGTGAAGGCGTTGGCCGGATTCTCCGGCATCGGCCGGCGCTTCCAGATAAATGGACTCGTGCCCGTGAACGGCGGCGATGTGGTGCTGGTGGACGATTATGGCCATCATCCGCGCGAGATCGCAGTCACGGTGGCGGCAGCGCGCGCGGCCTATCCCGAACGCCGGCTGGTGGTCGTGTTTCAGCCGCATCGTTATACCCGCACGCGCGACCTGCTCGATGACTTCAGTGCCGTGCTCGCCGATATCGATATGGTGCTGGTGACGGAAGTCTATGGCGCCGGCGAAAAACCGATCAGTGGTGCCGATGGGCGCGCGCTGGTGCGCGCGGTGCGCGCACGCGGCGCGCATCCGATCTTTGTCGACGACGTGCAGCAGTTGCCACAGCAGCTGCGCAGCGTACTGCGCGCGAACGACGTGCTGATCACGCTCGGCGCCGGTTCCATCGGTGCGGTGGCGGCACAACTGCCGAAAACGCTCATCGCCGGGAGTAGCGGATGATGAACACGAAACGTGACGACGAACCGCGTGGACAGCTGTTACGCAACGAGCCGATGGCGCGCCACACCAGTTGGCGTGTCGGCGGGCCGGCGGATCGATTCTATAAACCGGCCGATCTGCACGATCTCGCGCTCTTCCTCAAAAGCCTGCCGCCGGATGAGCCGCTGTATTGGGTTGGTCTTGGCAGCAATCTGCTGGTGCGCGACGGCGGCGTGCGCGGGACCGTGATCATGACCAGCGGCGCGTTGAACAGCCTGGAAGTGGTGAAAGACGGAATCATGCGCGCCGAGGCTGGTGTCGCTTGCGCCAAGGCCGCACGCTTTTCAGTTTCGCATGGGCACGTTGGCGCGGAATTCCTCGCTGGTATTCCCGGGACCATCGGCGGCGCGTTGGCCATGAATGCGGGCGCGTTCGGTGGCGAGACCTGGAACATTGTCTATGCGGTCGAGACACTCGATCGCGCCGGTACGTTGCGCACGCATATGCCGTCCGACTATCGCGTGAGCTATCGCCATGTCGACGGGCCGAAAGACGAATGGTTTGTCGCCAGCCACTTCCGCCTGACCAAGGGCGAGGCATCAAAAGCCAAGACGCTCATCAAGACCTTGCTCGCCAAGCGCGGTGCGACGCAACCGACGCAGCTACCGAACGCCGGTTCGGTGTTCAAGAACCCGCCCGACGATTTCGCCGCGCGTCTGATCGAAGCCAGCGGCATGAAAGGCGTCTGCGAAGGCGGCGCCTGCGTATCCGAGCTGCATGCGAATTTTATCGTCAACACCGGTGCGGCTACGGCGGCCGACATCGAACGCCTTATCTTGCGGGTGCAATCGGAAGTTCAGAAACGCCAGCGCGTGCGTCTTGAAACCGAGGTGCGTGTGATCGGAGACGCACCATGACACCGAAAGATTTTGGCAGAGTCGCGGTACTGCTGGGCGGGCGTTCGGCGGAGCGCGAGATCTCGCTCTTCAGCGGCACCGCCGTGCTTGCCGCCCTCACGCGCCAGGGTGTGGATGCGCACGCCTTCGATCCATCCGAGCGCGCGCTTGAGGATTTGAAGCGCGAGGATTTTGCGCGCGCGCATATCGCCTTGCATGGGCGCTATGGCGAGGACGGCACGGTGCAGGGGGCGCTCGAACTGATGGGGATTCCGTACACCGGCAGCGGTGTGATGGCCTCGGCGATCGCGATGGATAAATGGCGCACGAAACTGATCTGGCAGGCGGTCGGAATTCCGACGCCGCGTTACGCATTGCTCGATGCCAATAGCAAATTCGAGGCGATCGCCAACGACCTGGGATTGCCGTTGATCGTCAAGCCCGCGTGCGAAGGCTCGACCATCGGCCTGACCAAGGTGACAGCGGCGAAGGATCTGGCCGATGCCTATCAGCGTGCGGCGCAGCACGACCGCCTGGTGTTATGCGAGGAATTCATCGCCGGTCAGGAACTGACGGTGGCGATTCTGGGGGAGGCCGCGTTGCCGCTGGTGCGTATCCAGCCGGCGGTCGAGCTGTATGACTACCAGGCCAAATATTTTTCCGATGAAACCAAATATTTCTGCCCCAGCGGATTGCCGCCGGAACCGGAACGCATGATCCAGCAACAGGCGCTCATGGCGTATCGGATCATCGGCTGCGAGGGTTGGGGACGCGTGGACGTGATGCTGACGCCAGATGGACGGGCCTATTTTCTCGAGGTGAATACCTCGCCCGGGATGACCGGTCACAGCCTGGTGCCGATGGCGGCGAAGCAGGCCGGCATCGGTTTCGATGAGCTGTGTCTGCGCATTCTGGAAACCAGTGACAAGGAGATCGCCGATGGATCGCGCTGAAGCCAACCGCGAGGCATCGAGTGTGGCGTTGCTGGATACCGCCGTGTGGGTATTCACCGGGCTGATCGCGTTGATCGCGCTGATCCTCGCTGCCGAGTGGCTGTTTCGTGCCAACACGTTTCCGGTCGAGGCGGTGCGCTTCGAAGGCGAGTTCAAGCATGTGACCCAGGCTGAACTGGAAACCGCGGTGATGGACACCGTGCGCGGGAATTTCCTGCGTCTCGATCTGGATGCGGTGAAGACCAAGATAGAGCAGGTGCCGTGGGTGCAGGGCGCATCGGTACGGCGCGCGTGGCCACGCGACGTCTATGTGCAATTTACCGAGCAGCGCCTGCTGGCGCGCTGGAATGCCGATGCGTGGGTGAACCAGATGCTCGAGGCCGTGCACGTGAGTGGCAACGATCTGCCGCCGGATGCGCCGCGACTGGAAGGACCGGCGGGCACGCAGGCGCAGGTGTTTGAGCGTTACGAATCGCTGCGCGGATTGCTGGCGGCGTCGGGATTGACGTTGACGCGTCTCACGCTCACGCCGCGGCGCAGCTGGCGGCTCGAACTCGATACCGGTCTGGTGCTGGTGCTCGATCGCGAGGAGCCAGAACAGAAAATCGAACGTTTTGCGCGCGCCTGGCCGTCGTTGGCCCGCGAAGGCCACGCGATCCAGCAGGTGGATCTGCGTTACACCAATGGTTTTGCGGTGCAATGGGTGAGCCGGAGTAGTCGTGAAGGCACTTAACGTGCTTTCGCGCCGGCGAACGGGCGCGGCGAGTTTTGCTGCACCCCGGGCTGAAGGCCGGAGTAGTCGTGAGGCACCTAACGAAATAGCTGGCCGGATTTCCTCCGGTGCGGCAGGAGAAGGTTGATTATGGCAAAGAGAGACGACGAAAAATTAATTGTGGGCCTCGATATCGGCACCTCCAAGGTGCTGGCGATCGTCGGTGAACTCACGCCCCAGGGTGAGATCGAGATCATCGGTGTCGGCCATCATCCCTCGCGCGGAATGAAGAAGGGCGTGGTGGTGAACATCGAGTCCACGGTGCAATCGATCCAGCGCGCGATCGAGGAGGCCGAGCTGATGGCCGGCTGCCAGATCCACTCGGTCTATGCCGGCATCGCGGGTTCGCACATTCGCTCCACCAACTCGCATGGCAACGTCGCGATCCGCGACAAGGAAGTGTCGTCGTTCGACATCGAGCGCGTGATCGAATCGGCGAGCGCGATGGCAATTCCGGCGGACCAGAAGGTGCTGCATGTGTTGCCGCAGGAATACATCATCGATGGGCAGGAAGGCATCCGCGAGCCGATCGGCATGAGCGGCGTTCGTCTGGAGGCGCGCGTGCATATCGTCACCGGCGCGGTCAGCGCGGTGCAGAACATCGTCAAGTGCGTTCGCCGCTGCGGGCTTGAGGTCGACGACATCATCCTCGAGCAACTGGCCTCGAGCATGTCGGCACTTACCGAAGATGAAAAAGAATTGGGCGTGTGCCTGGTCGACATCGGCGGCGGCACCACCGATATCTCGGTGTATACCGAGGGCGCGATCCGCCACACCGCGGTGATTCCGATTGCCGGCGATCAGGTCACCAATGACATCGCGGTGGCGTTGCGCACGCCGACGCCGAATGCGGAAGAGATCAAGAAGAAATTCGGCTGCGCGCTGACGCAGCTCGCGCATCGCGAAGAGACGATTGAAGTACCGAGCGTCGGTGACCGTCCGCCACGCAAGCTCACGCGCCAGACGCTGGCGGAAGTGATCGAGCCGCGCATCGAAGAACTCTATGGGCTGGTGCAGGCGGAACTGCGGCGCAGCGGCTTCGAGGATGTGATCGGCAGCGGCATCGTCATTACCGGCGGCAGCGCCAAGATGGAAGGCATGATCGATCTCGCCGAGGAAGTGTTCCACATGCCGGTGCGCCTGGGCATACCGCAGTACGTCGGTGGTCTGAAGGGAGTTATCCAGAACCCGATCTTTGCCACCGGCGTCGGGCTCGTGCTTTACGGCGCCAAGTTTCGCAACGGCGGTGCGTACTCGCATTCAGTGCAGGACTCGAAGGGCGTGAAAGGAGTCGTGGGAAGAATGAAAAGCTGGTTCCAGGGCAATTTCTGACGAAGACAGAGAGCGGATGAAACCGGTTCAACCTTTTTACACATTTAGGAGACTAAGCATGTTTGAACTCATGGACACATACGGCCAGCAGGCCGTGATCAAGGTAGTCGGCGTCGGTGGTGGCGGAGGCAATGCGGTCGACCATATGGTCACGGCGTCACTCGAGGGCGTGGAATTCATTAACGCCAACACCGATTCGCAGGCACTCAAGAAGTCGCAGGCCAAAACCATTCTGCAGCTCGGCGCCAACCTGACCAAGGGACTCGGTTGCGGCGCGGATCCGAACATCGGCCGCCAGGCGGCGGTCGAGGATCGCGAGCGTATCGCCGAAGTGCTGGCCGGCGCGGACATGGTCTTCATCACCGCTGGCATGGGCGGCGGCACCGGCACTGGCGCAGCGCCGGTGGTGGCGCAGGTCGCGAAGGACATGGGCATCCTGACCGTGGCCGTGGTGACCAAGCCGTTTCCGTTCGAAGGCAAGAAGCGCATGGCGATTGCCGAGCAGGGCATCAAGGAGCTGATCGAGTTCGTCGACTCGATCATCACCATCCCGAACGACAAGCTCGTGAGTGTGCTCGGCCGCGATGCGTCGCTGCTCGAGGCCTTCAGCAAGGCAAATCAGATACTGCAGAATGCGGTGCAGGGCATCGCCGAGCTGATCACGCGGCCAGGCCTGATCAACGTCGACTTTGCGGATGTGCGCACGGTGATGTCCGAGATGGGGATGGCGATGATGGGATCGGCCTCGGCGCGAGGCGAAGGACGCGCGCGCGAAGCCGCGATGGCTGCGGTCACGAGCCCGTTGCTGGAAGACATCAACATCTCGGGCGCGCGTGGCTTGTTGGTCAATGTCACGGCCGGTCTCGATATCTCGATCGGCGAGTTCGAGGAAGTGGGCAATGCCGTCAAGGAGTTTGCGTCGGACGATGCCACCGTTGTCATTGGTACCGTGATCGAACCGGAAATGCGCGAAGAGCTGCGCGTCACGATTGTCGCGACCGGGCTCGGCCACGAGAAACGCAAGCAGCAACAGCCGTTAAAGATACTGAAGACCGGCACCGGTCCGGCGGATTATGCGCCGCTGGATACGCCGACCGTGATTCGCAACCGGCGTAGTGATCGCGCCGTCGCCGCGGGCGCCGAACCGGCGATGGATTATCTGGACATCCCGGCATTCTTGCGCAAACAGGCCGACTGACAGGAGATGGTGAGAAGGTAGCGATAGCTAAAAATCGGGGTCAGCCCCATGCATCGGCGCTTCCGTTGCGAGGATGGCGTCATGATGATGGGGCAACCTGGTACTGACACCGGCGTCACGGGCCGCATGCGGGTTCATTCGTTTAATATCTTTATCAGCTCGGAAGCCGAAAGCCATTGGCGATATTTGATGGAGCCCTCGGTGGTGGCGGGAAAGCTGACAGTTCCAGTTAGCGGTGGTCGTTGAGACAGATCAGTTATCAGATAATGGGCAAATTTGTCGTCGTCGATTTCAGGTAGTTTTTGCGGGTTGAATTTCAACGGGATGATGTCAAACCCGAGTGTCTGCCGGTTTTTCCCGAGTGTGATCTGCAGTAGCGCCGATACCGCGGCAGCGCGCTTGATCGACAGCGCGCCATAGCCGACAAAATTTCCGAGTGAGTACGCGATCAGCTTGCCCTTGTAACATTCCATTCCCCGAAGCACATGCGGACCATGCCCGATCACGAGATCGGCGCCGAGGTCGACAGCACGATGGGCAAAGGCGTAGGTATTGCCCCGATTTTCGCCGAGAAAGATTTCTTCATAGTTCTTTACTTTCAGTGCTTCATTGCCTTCGGCACCGGCCTGCATCGATACGATCACCAGATCCGCGAGCGGGCGTGCTTTCTGGACCAGTTCGGCGAGCTTGTCGAGGTCGGCGATATGGTTGTGACGAAACAGATGGCTGAAGCCGATCCACGCGATGGTGATGTCGTTCACCTTTTGAATCGAGATCTTGTTGGCTTCGCCGACGACCAGAATACCGGCTTGGGAGAGATGGCCGACGGTATCGGCAAATCCGATCGGACCGAAATCGAACGTATGATTGTTCGCAATGTTGATGACATTGAACCCCGCGGTGTGCAGCAGCGGCGCGAATCGAGGCGGCATCCGGAATGCGAACACCGTTCCTCCTCCCGGCTTCTTGGTGCTGGTGTCGTGCGTTGTCAGCGCACCCTCGAAATTACCGAAGACCACGTCGGCATCGCCAAGCAGATTTTTGAGGCGTAGCTGGAGGTCGTTGTCGAATCCGACCGGATAGCTGGACGTTGGCCAGTCACTACCGAAGACAATATCGCCCACGGCCTTGATCGACACGGTTGTGGGTGCCGTGACGGAGGTGACCTCCGTTGGGCAGGTTTGAGCAAAGCTGACCTTACTTAGAGTCGCCAGCGATAATGTCAGGACCGCAACGGCAAAAAGACGAAAGGTAGTGAAGGAGGGCATCATGGCTGACAGTAAGAAGGTTTGAAAACGACGCTATCCTAAGCTGTTTTGACCGGATTAATGCAGAATCCATCTTTTTTGATTGTCATGGACCCCCGAAGACTGGAATTAATGTCTCAAATATATAAGAAACATTCTAAAAAGATGTGCTGCAAAACAGTTGCGGAAACACATTTTTGCCAGAAAGGCATGGTTTTGGCCGTCTATCGGACCAGCAGCTGTTTTCAGGTGATAATCAGGGAATTTTACTGGACAGGGAGGGGATTTTATCCTTAAATACAAAGCAGTAACTACTGGGATCCTATACTTTTCTGGAGATGAAGTCGCCACCGGGGATTAAGCTCGTGAGGCGTGTTTGTGATTGCTGGCTAGGGCAACCGACACACTCATCTTCCTGCCACAAAAATTTCTCAATGATTAAACAACGTACACTCAAAAATGTCATCCGCGCGACGGGCGTAGGCCTTCATACCGGGGACAAGGTTTATCTCACGCTGCGGCCGGCCGCGGCGGATACCGGTATTATTTTCCGCCGAATTGATTTGCCGGAACCGGTCGAAATTCGCGCGTGTCCCGAGAATGTGACCGATACCCGTTTGTCGACCACGATCGAGTGTGACGGCGTACGCGTTTCGACGATCGAACATTTGATGTCGTCGTTTGCCGGTCTCGGCATCGACAATGCCTATGTCGATCTGACCGCGGCCGAAGTGCCGATCATGGACGGCAGCGCCGGCCCATTCGTATTTCTGATCCAGTCCGCCGGCATCGCCGAACAATCGGCGCCGAAGCGTTTTATCCGTATCAAGCAAAAGGTCGAAGTGCGCGAAGGCGAAAAGTGGGCGCGCTTTGAGCCGTTCGATGGTTTCAAGGTCAGTTTCCAGATCGATTTCAATCACCCGACATTTCGCAGCACGCGTCAGCAAGCGATTATCGATTTCTCGACTACTTCGTTTGTGAAGGAAATCAGCCGCGCGCGCACCTTCGGTTTCATGGCCGAGGTCGAGGCGTTGCGGGCGGCGGGTTTGGCCCGCGGCGGCGGCCTCGACAACGCGGTGGTACTCGATGATTACCGCGTCTTGAACGAAGATGGCCTGCGCTATGAAGACGAATTCGTCAAGCACAAGGTTCTGGATGCGATCGGCGATCTGTATCTGCTCGGGCGCCCGCTGATCGGTGCGTTCAGTGCCCACAAATCCGGTCATGCGCTGAACAAGAAGCTGTTGCAGAAGTTGGTTTCCGAGCAGGAAGCATGGGAACTGATGACGTATCAGGAGATTGAAGAAGCCCCGATCGCTTTTGTCCGCACCCTTCCCGCCGTATGAACTCTCGGCTGCAGGTTGTGTTACCGGACCTATACCCCACGGTACCGACCGCAGGCTAAGCCGACATGCATCTGATACTCATTCCCGGGAAACGCAACGGGCGCGGTCAGGCCGTGAGCCTAAGTACGCGACACCTGATTGTCATCGTTGTCGTCAGCGTGTTGTTGTTGCCGGCGGTTATTGGTGTGACGGCTTATCGTCTGGTCCAAATGGTGGAACGCCAGAACGGCGACCCAGCAGTCGCGGCCTATCGCCAGGAGTTGTCGCAGTCACGGTTAGCGCTCGGCAAGGCCCGGGCTGAAGCAGTGCGCCATCTCAACGCGTTGGCGCTGCGGCTCGGCAGCATGCAGGCCCAGATCCTGCGCCTTAATGCGCTCGGTAGCCGGCTCACCCGCATGGCGGGACTCGATCCACGTGAATTCAATTTCGATGCGCTGCCGGCGATGGGCGGCCCGGAAAAAGTCGCCTCGACCGCGGTGAGTTCCCCCGATGTGGTCAGAAATCTCGAAGTGTTGTCGATGGAGCTTCAGCGTTCTCAGGCGCGGCTGGCCGCGCTCGAGAGTCTGCTTCTCGATCGTAAGCTGAGTGCGGCGGTGACCCCGTCGGCGTGGCCGGCGGATGGTGGCTGGATATCCTCCGGCTTCGGCGAACGCATGGATCCATTCACCGGCCATCAGTCGATTCATGAAGGGGTCGATATCGCGGCCCGCTTCGGCAGTCCGATTTACGCCACCGGTGACGGTATCGTGAATTGGGCCGGAGACAAGACCGGTTATGGGTTAGTCGTCGAAGTGACGCATGAGTCTGGCCTGGCGACGCGCTACGCACATGCCTCGGCAGTGCTCGTAAAAGAAGGCGATCGTGTGAGCAAGGGTCAGCAGATTGCACGCGTCGGTACCACCGGACGTTCGACCGGCCCGCATTTGCACTTTGAAGTGCTGCGTAACGGTCAGGCAATTAATCCTGCACCGTATCTGCACCAGGCTGCGGTGAATGGCCGGAGTGCGGTGGTGGCGCAGGCAAAACAGTAACTTCTTCAAGTCCCCCGCTTTTTCCTCCATAATTCGCCCCCTCGATTCCAGAGCGGGCGTTTAATATTTAATGATTACCAAGGCCCTTACCAAGATTTTCGGCAGTCGTAACGAGCGGCTGATCAAGCGCCTGCAAGCGGATGTTGCACGTATCAATGCGCTCGAACCCGAACTGATCAAACTGAGCGACGAGCAGCTGCGCGCCAAGACATCCGAGTTCAAAACCCGCCTTTCAAACGGTGACTCGGTCGATAGTCTGTTGCACGAAGCATTTGCGGTCGTGCGCGAAACGTCCAAGCGCACGCTTGGCATGCGCCATTTCGATGTGCAGCTGATTGGTGGCATGGTGTTGCATCACGGCAAGATCTCCGAAATGCGGACCGGTGAAGGCAAGACCCTGGTCGCGACATTGCCGGTCTACCTGAATGCGCTCACCGGTCGCGGTGTGCACGTGGTCACGGTAAACGATTACCTCGCCCGGCGCGACGCCGAGTGGATGGGGCAAATCTACAAGTTCCTGGGCATGACCGTCGGCGTTGTGGTGCCCGGCCAGGACCGCCAGACCAAGCGCGAGGCCTACGCCGCCGATATTTCTTACGGCACCAACAACGAATATGGTTTCGACTACCTGCGCGACAACATGGCCTTTCGCGCCGAGGACCGCGCCCAGCGCGGGCTGCATTTCGCGATCGTCGATGAAGTCGACTCGATCCTGGTCGACGAGGCGCGCACGCCGCTCATTATTTCGGGACCCGCCGAAGAGAGCACCGATCTCTACGTCAAGATCAACGCCATCGTCCCCAAGCTCGCACGCCAGCAGCAGGAAGATGGCCCGGGCGACTACACCGTCGATGAAAAGCAGCGCCAGGCGTTCCTGACCGAAGCCGGCCACGACAAAATTGAAAAACTGCTTTCGCAGGCGGGGCTGCTGGCGCCGGGCTCGAGTCTGTACGATGTTTCAAACCTGATACTGATGCACCACGTGAATGCGGCCTTGCGCGCGCATTCGCTCTACAAGCTTGAAGTGGATTACATCGTCAAAGACGGTGAGATCGTGATTATCGATGAATTCACCGGCCGCATGATGACCGGGCGGCGCTGGTCCGAAGGCCTGCATCAGGCAGTGGAAGCGAAGGAAGGCGTGGCGATCCAGAACGAGAATCAGACGCTCGCGACCATCACGTTCCAGAATTATTTCCGGCTGTATCAGAAACTCGGCGGGATGACCGGTACCGCGGATACCGAGGCGTTCGAATTCCAGCAGATCTACGGCCTGGAAGTCGTGGTGATTCCGACGCACCGGAACATGATTCGCGATGATCGCGCCGACCAGATCTACCGCACGGCGCACGAGAAGCACGCCGCCATGATCGCCGATATCAAGGAATGCCATGGGCGCGGCCAGCCGGTGCTGGTCGGCACGACTTCGATCGAGGCCTCGGAGCATCTGGCGAAATTGCTGGGAAAAGAAAAAATTCCGCATCAGGTGTTGAACGCCAAGCAACATGAGCGCGAGGCATTGATTGTCGCGCAGGCCGGACGTCCGCAGGCGGTGACCATTGCCACCAACATGGCCGGTCGCGGTACCGACATCGTTCTCGGCGGCAATCTGGAGATGGAGCTGAAGGACACCGGCGAGGATGCCTCGAAGCGCCAGACGGTTCGCGACGATTGGCAGCGGCGTCACGATCAGGTGATTTCATTTGGCGGCCTGCATGTGGTGGGCACCGAACGCCACGAATCACGGCGCATCGACAACCAGCTTCGCGGCCGTTCCGGTCGTCAGGGTGACCCTGGCTCATCGCGTTTTTATCTGTCGCTGGAAGACCCGTTGCTGCGTATCTTCGGTTCCGACCGGTTGTCGGGCCTGATGCAGCGTCTCGGCATGCAGGAAGGCGAGGCCATCGAACATCCGTGGGTGTCGAAGGCGATCGAAAACGCGCAGCGCAAGGTCGAAGGCCGCAATTTCGATATCCGCAAGCAGCTGCTCGAATATGACGACGTCGCCAACGATCAGCGCAAGGTGATCTACGAACAGCGCAATCGTCTGATGGACGTGGATGACATTTCGGAAAGCATTACCAACATCCGCCACGAAGTCGTAAGCGAGATGGTGAGCGAATTCATTCCACCCGAGAGTCTCGAGGAGCAGTGGGACGTAAAAGGTCTCGAAGAGACGCTTGAGCGTGAACTCGGATTGAAACTGTCGATCCGAGGGTGGCTCGAGCAGGACACCGGACTCGACCAGCATAAACTGTCGGAGCGTATCCTCGGCGAATCCGACCGGATGCATACTGAAAAAACCGCCGCAGTTGGATTGGAAGTCATGCGCCATCTCGAAAAGGCGGTGATGCTGCAGGTGCTGGACAGCCAATGGAAGGACCATCTGGCGGCGATGGATTATCTGCGTCAGGGGATTCACCTGCGCGGTTACGCGCAGAAGAATCCGAAAGAGGAATATAAGCGCGAGGCATTCGCGCTGTTTTCCGCGATGCTCTCGCGCATTCGCCGTGACGTGATTGTTCTGCTCGCGCGGTTACAGGTACAGACCGGCGCCGATGTCGAGACGCTTGAGCGTCCACGCGAACCGGCGCGCATGGAATTCGTGCATCTGTCCGCGGACGCCGGTACCGCCGCAGCGGTACCGGAAGAAAACGGCGACGTCGCGGTAGCCGCCAAGCCGGTGGTGCGCAACGAACCCAAGATCGGCCGCAACGAACCCTGCCCCTGCGGCAGCGGCAAGAAGTACAAGCACTGCCACGGCCAGCTCGGCTGACGACGCGATGGCCGTCAATCTTCCCGCGCTTCCGGCACTCCATCCCATCCCCGGCATTCGTCTCGGCACCGCGATGGCGCGGATTCGCAAGGTCAATCGGCGCGATCTGGTACTGATTGAATGTATTGCCGGCACGCAGGCGGCGGCGGTGTTCACGAGAAACCGTTTTTGCGCTGCGCCGGTGCTGGTTGCACGCGAGCATCTCGCCCACGCGATGCCGCGGGCGCTACTCATCAATACCGGTTTTGCCAACGCCGGTACCGGCGAGCCCGGGCTCGCCGACGCGCGCGCCTGTTGTGACGCGTTGGCCCACAGACTGGGCTGTGCGCCGACCGAGGTACTGCCATTCTCGACCGGCGTCATCGGCGAGCGTTTTCCACTGGACCGTTTGATCGCAAGTCTACCGGCCTGTGTCGCAACACTTTCCGAAAGCGGTTGGGAAGACGCGGCTACCGGCATCATGACTACCGATACCATGCCGAAGGGAAGTTCGCGGCGCCTCACGATCGGCAAAGAAACCCTAACGGTCACCGGCATTACCAAGGGCGCGGGCATGATTCGTCCGGATATGGCGACGATGCTGGCGTTTATTGCCACCGATGCGCGGCTCGCCGCGCCGCTGTTGCAGGATGCGTTGACGGCAGCGGTGAATATGTCGTTCAACCGCATCACCATAGACGGTGATACTTCCACCAATGATGCCTGCATGCTGCTCGCCAGCGGCACCGGTGCTGCCATCGAGCCCGGCAGCGACGGGTACACGGCGTTTCAGCAGGCGCTGAACGAGGTCTGTCTCGAACTCGCACAGGCGATCGTGCGCGACGGTGAAGGGGCCACCAAGTTCATCACCGTCGAAGTGGTTGGCGGCGCCAGCGAAGCGGACTGTCTCGAGGTGGCGTACAGCATTGCGCATTCACCACTGGTGAAGACCGCTTTTTTTGCGTCCGATCCGAACTGGGGACGGCTGCTGGCCGCGATTGGACGTGCACCGGTGGAGCAGCTCGATGTGAACGCGGTTTCTATCCACCTCAACGATGTCCGGGTGGTACAGCGCGGGGCTCTGGCGCCCGATTACACCGAGGCCCGGGGTGCGGCGGTGATGAAGGAGTCGGAGATTCGTATACGCGTCGAGCTCGGTCTCGGCAACGCCTCGACGCGGATCTGGACCACCGACCTGTCGCACGAGTACGTGCGCATCAATGCCGAGTACCGCAGCTAGCCGCGTGGTGCATGTCGCGGTCGGTATCCTCGCCGACCGTGACCGGTTCTTCATTACGCGTCGTTCTCCCAACGTCCATCAAGGCGAGAAATGGGAATTCCCCGGCGGCAAGGTGCACGACGGCGAGGCCGTCGCGCGCGCGCTGCAACGCGAGCTCCACGAGGAGTTGGGCATCGATGTGCGTGAGGCACACCCGCTGATGCAGGTGCGGCACAGCTATCCGGATAAAAAAGTATTGCTCGATGTCTGGTCCGTGACCCGATATGACGGCATTCCACACGGTCGTGAAGGTCAACCGGCACGCTGGGCGTCGCACGCGGAACTGTTGACGCTGGATTTTCCGGAGGCCGATTTGCCGATTCAGCGGCGTCTGTGGTTGCCGGCGCTGTATGCGATTTCCGATTGCACGCGTTACGGGCGCGAAATATTTCTTGAACGACTGGAGATAGCGCTTGGCCGCGGCCTGCAACTGTTGCAGTTGCGCGAGCCGCAGATGAGCCAGGATGCCTATCTGGTTCTGGCGCGCGAGGTTATTGCGCGCTGCCACGACCACGGCGCGAAACTGTTGTTAAATGCCGATCCGTCATGGGTCGAACGTTGCGGCGCCGATGGCGTGCATCTCAACAGTCGCCGGCTGATGCAGGCCCAGACACGCGCGCTCCCGGAAACGCATTTTATCGGCGCCTCATGCCATAACGAACTGGAGTTGTTGCGGGCCGCGGAGTTCGGCGCTGACCTCGTGTTGCTGGGTCCGGTCGCGACCACGCCAAGTCATCCGGCCACGACCCCGCTCGGTTGGGGCCGCTTCAATGAACTATGCCGTAACCTGTCGCCCGCTGTGTATGCGCTGGGGGGCATGCGCCATTGGGACTTGCCGCAAGCGCGCGAGTGCGGTGCGCGGGGGTTGGCCATGATCAGCGGCCTCTGGGATGCCGCCGACATCGGCGAAGTCATCACGCAGTGTGAGACGAATCAGCCTTTCGCCATATCAAGATAGCGCTGGTGCAACCGCAGCACTTGTTCCTCGAGTTGCGCCAGGCCGGCATGGTTTTCGATGACATCGTCGGCACGGGCGAGGCGTTCCTTGCGCGCGATCTGCGCCGCCATCACACGACGGACCTCGGTCTCATCCATTCCGCTGCGCGCGGTGACGCGCTGTATCTGTAACGATTCATCGCAGTCCACGACCAGGATGCGGTCGACGATGTTGTCGAAACCGGTTTCCAGCAATAGCGGTACCACGACCAGGGCATAGGGCGCGCTGAATTCCGCGAGTTGCTGTTCGACTTCGGTTCGAATACGCGGATGCAGGATGGCCTCGAGCTGCTTACGCCGCGCCGGGTCGCTGAAAACGCGGTTGCGCATCTTGACTCGATCGAGCGCGCCGTCGGTATCCAGAATCTCGGCACCGAACTCGCGCACGATTTCCGCATGCGCGGGTTCGCCGGAGCGCACGAGGTCGCGCGCGAGCTCATCGGTGTCAATGATGGGAACGCCGTGTCCGGCGAAGAGCTGCGACACCGTGGTCTTGCCGCTGCCGATTCCACCTGTAAGCCCGACGCGCAGCATGGCCGTCCGCTAGAAACGCGCGAGCTGCAGATAGTAACGGGTGATGGCGTCGCCCCACATGAACGCGACCCAGCCGGCGGCGCAGAGAAACGGTCCGAAGGGGATCGGCAGCCGGCGATCGCGGCCGAAGAAGACAATAAAGGAAATACCGATAATGGCCCCGAGTAACGAAGATGCGAACAGGATCAGCGGCAATTGCTGCCAGCCGAGCCAGGCGCCCAATGCGGCAAAGAGTTTGAAATCGCCGAAACCCATGCCTTCCTTGCCGGTGAGCAGCCGGAACGCGTGATACACCAGCCACAGAAATACGTATCCCGCCACGGCGCCGATCACCGCCGACGACAGCGACATATAAAGACCGGGAAGATTCACGATCAGCCCGCCCCAAAGCAGCGGCAACGTGATGTCGTCGGGCAACAACTGGGTGTCGAAATCAATCACCGCGAGCGCCAGCAGCGCCCACGTGAACAGCAATCCGGCGCCGGCGGCGAGACCGTAACCGAAATGCCACGCGACCAGCGCTGACAGCACTCCGGTGGTGAGCTCAATCAGCGGATAGCGCCACGATATCGGCTTGCCACAGGCGGAACATTTTCCCCGCAGAGAGAGAAAACCGAGCACCGGAATATTTTCCCATGCACGTATCTGATGACCGCAATGAGGACAGTGCGAGCCAGGTTGAACCAGGTCGAATCGCTTCTCCGGAGCGGCAACCGCTGCCTCCGGCTGCAGCAGTTCATGCGCCTGGGCCCGCCAGCGACGTTCCAGCATCACCGGCAAGCGCAGGATCACCACGTTCAGAAAACTGCCGAGGATCAGCCCCAGTATGAATGTGAGCGCGATAAAGATTTCCGGAGAGCTGCTGAGGTAGAGGTTTAAGGATGTCATGCAGGGATGCGTGACGCCGTAATTTTATCCCCTCCCCGTTGCGCGTCTCAACGAGGAGGGGCCGGGAAGATAATATTGTTTTTTTAGACTGTCGCCGCCAGCTTGAAGATCGGCAAGTACATCGCGACCACGAGACCGCCGATCACAATGCCAAGGAATGCCATGATGATCGGTTCCAGCAGGCTCGACAGACCCGCGACAGCGTCGTCTACCTCCTGTTCGTAAAAATCGGCGACCTTACCAAGCATCTTGTCGAGTTCACCGGATTCTTCGCCGATGGCAACCATTTGTACCACCATGTTCGGGAACAGGGCGGTAGAATTCATCGAAGCCTGCAACTGCATGCCGGTAGAGACGTCGGCCTTTACCTTCATGGTGCCTTCATAATAAACCCGGTTGCCGCACGCGCCAGCGACTGAATCAAGCGCCTCTACCAACGGTACGCCCGCGGCAAACATGGTGGCCAAGGTGCGGCAGTAGCGGGCGATCGTTGCTTTTTTCACAATCACGCCGAGCACCGGTGCTTTGAGCAGTATTCGGTCGAGCATGTGCTGCATCTTCACCGAGCGCCTGTAGCTGTATCCAATAAAGGTGACGGAACCGACGATCGCACCGATGATGATGTACCAGTAAGACGTGAAGGTACGTGATAATTCGATTACCCACTTCGTCATCGCCGGTAAATCGGCGCCAAAGCCAGAGAACAGGCTTTCGAATTGTGGAATGACAAATACCAGCAGCACCGCGGTAATGATGAAGGCCACGACAATGACGGCGGTCGGATAGAACATTGCCGACTTGATCTTGCCTTTAATCGCTTCGATCTTTTCCTTGTAGGTGGCGAGCTTATCGAGAATGCCATCGAGGATACCAGCCGCTTCACCGGCGCCCACCAGATTGCAATACAGCGCGTCGAAATAGAGTGGATGTTTCCCCAACGCCACGGTGAGGGCGGTACCGGATTCGACATCCTGTTTGATCGAGAGAATCAGCGCCTGCATGCTCGGATTTTCGTGGCCCTTACCAACGATGTCGAAGGCCTGCGCCACCGGGATACCGGCAATCAACATCGTCGACAGCTGACGTGTGAAGACGGCAATATCCTTTGGCTTAATTTTTTTCTTGAAGCTGAGCAATGCCGCGCGGCGCTTGCCGACTTTGAGTGGGCCGATGCCTTGACGGCGTAGCGTGGCATTAACAAAGGCGACACTCGCGGCCTCCATTTCGCCTTTGACCTTCTTACCCTGTTTGTCCATGCCTTCCCAGGCATAGACATCTAGCTTCTTTTTTGCAGCGGTTTGTTGGGCCATTTTTTTCTTCAAACGTTGGTGACGTTTTCGATTTCGGCCAGGGAGGTAACGCCATCCTTGACCTTCTTCAGACCGGACTGGCGCAGATCAGGAACGCCTTCCTTTTTGGCCTGTTGTTCAATATCGATCTGGTTGCCGCCGCGCATGATGATTTGTTGCGTCGCTTCCGAGATCGGCAATACCTGGTAGATGCCGACGCGACCACGATAACCGTCGCTGCATTGGTCGCAGCCGACGGCGGTGTAGGGCGTGAAATGTCCGATGTCGCTTTCCTTGAACCCGGCCTTGAGCAGCGCCTCGCGTGGAATGTCCATCGGCTGTTTGCAACTCGGACACAGTCGTCGTGCCAGACGTTGCGCAATGATAAGAATAACGCTGGATGCAATGTTATACGGTGGCACACCCATGTTGGCGAGACGCGTCAGGGTGGCCGGGGCATCGTTGGTATGGAGCGTTGAAAGCACCAAGTGACCGGTCTGTGCGGCCTTGATCGAGATTTCAGCCGTCTCAAGATCACGAATTTCGCCGACCATGATGATGTCCGGATCCTGGCGCAGGAACGCGCGCAGCGCCGTGGCAAACGTAAGTCCGGCCTTTTCATTGATGTTGACCTGATTGATGCCGGGGACGTTGATTTCCACCGGGTCTTCGGCGGTCGATATGTTGTTGTCGGGCGTATTGATTAGATTGAGGCCGGTATAGAGCGTCACCGTTTTACCGCTACCGGTCGGACCGGTGACCAGGATCATGCCGTAGGGCCGCTGCACCGCCTCCATGAAATTCTGCTTCTGAACATCGTCGAAGCCAAGTTTCTCGACTCCCAATGTTGCCGACGTCGGATCGAGAATACGCATGACGATCTTTTCGCCCCACAACGTCGGCAACGTACTGACGCGAAAATCGATAGCGCGGTTCTTGGAGATGCGCATCTTGATGCGCCCGTCCTGTGGCACGCGTCGTTCAGCGATATCCAGGCGCGAAAGAATCTTGAGTCGTGCGGCGATGCGCGCTGCAATCTGAAGCGGTGGTCGGGCGACTTCGTGCAATATGCCGTCCTGGCGATAACGCACGCGATAGATCTTCTCATAGGGTTCGACGTGGATGTCGGATGCGCCCTTATGCACTGCATCCATCAGGATTTTGTTGACGAACTTCACCACCGGCGCGTCGTTAACGCCTTCTTCGCCGGTTCCGCTGCCTGAGCCGGCGTCATCTTCGGCCGCCAGAATTTCCAGATTCTCAAGGCCGTCATCTCCGCTCGCCATGTCCATGAGGCTGGTGTCCTGCGCCTCCAGCGATCGTTCGATGACTTCCGCCAGTTTTTCTTCCTCGACCAGTATCGCTTCGGTACCGAGACCGGTGTGGAACTTGATTTCATCGAGCGCCGCGACATTGGTGGGATCCGATACCGCGATGTACAGGCGGGTGCCGCGTTTGAACAGCGGCAGTACCCGGTGGCGACGGATGATCTTTTCATCGACCACTTTTACCGGCGCGTGTTCGAGATCGAGTGAGCTGATGTGGAACAGCGGTATGCCGAAGGCTTCCGAGGCGACGCGCGCAATCGTGGCGCTATCGACTTTCTTGCTTTCGACGAGCTGGGTGACAAACGACGTTTTGGTCGACAGCGCTTGCGACTGGATGCGTTCCGCGTCGGGCGCGCTTAACAGATTGTCCCGCACAAGCCGGAGGGCCAAGCCGCTAAGGTTCGTCGGATTAGCGGACTGGGGAATAGGTGTCGCCATGTTTAGGTTATGCGAGAGCTGAGTCGGCGTGAGTTCATATAATCAGTAGCCATCAAAATATAGTTGAGTTCCGACGGTTCGCAAAACCTTGCGGCGGGAAAAATTGTCGTTGAATCAGATACGTGGATTGTGTTACGAAACCGGATAGCCATTATTCAGCTGGCAGGGGTGTTTAGCGGCCATATGGGGCGATCAATCGCGCTGCACCGTAAAAATGTGATTGACAGTTATAATGATGCGTATTTAGAATAATTCTAAATATGGTTTAGTGGGTTCGATAGCATTCTTCAAGCCAGAGTTGTCACAACCAGGAGCTGATTATGAAGGCCTTAAAAGGATCGAAGACCGAAGAAAACCTCAAGGCGGCATTTGCCGGAGAGTCGCAGGCCAACCGCCGTTATCTGTATTTCGCTGCCAAAGCCGACGTCGAAGGTTTTAATGATGTTTCCGCAGTATTCCGTTCGACCGCCGAAGGTGAAACCGGCCATGCCCACGGCCATCTCGAATATCTGGAACAGGTCGGTGATCCGGCGACCGGACTTCCTATCGGTTCCACCGACAACAACCTCAAGGCAGCAATCGCTGGCGAAACCCACGAGTACACGGATATGTATCCCGGCATGGCCAAGGCCGCGCGCGATGAAGGATTCAGCGAGATCGCCGATTGGTTCGAGACCCTCGCCAAGGCGGAGCGCTCACACGCGAACCGCTTCCAGAAGGCGCTCGATGGTCTCGGCAAGTAATCCCTGGAACCCGGGCTGTTAAGCCAGCGGTCCGGGGTTTCTTTTTTATAGAGGGCTGATCATGTCCGTCCCCCCCGACGAGCCACCGCGCGAAGGCAGCCTGGAGGCGCCGACCCGTCACCCGCTCGATTGGCATAATCCCGATTTCTACAACGAAGCCGCGCTCACGAAAGAGCTCGAGCGCGTATTCGACATCTGCCACGGTTGTCGTCGTTGCTTCTCGCTTTGCAATTCGTTTCCGACGTTGTTCGATGCGATCGATGCCTCCGAGACCATGGAGCTCGATGGCGTGGACAAAAAGGTTTACTGGCAGGTCGCGGACAATTGTTACCTCTGCGACATGTGTTACATGACCAAGTGCCCGTACGTACCGCCGCATCCTTGGAATGTAGATTTTCCACATTTAATGTTGCGTGCGAAGGCGGTGCATTTTCAGAAAGGCGAGGTCAGCCCGCGCGACAAGCTGTTATCGAGTACGGATATGGTCGGTAAACTCGCCGGTATCCCGGTGGTGGTTCACGCCGTCAATGCCGCGAACAAATCGAAACCCGTGCGCCGGGCGATGGACAAAATTCTTGGCGTGCATCCGGATGCGCTGCTGCCAGAGTACCACCGCGATACTCTGCGCCAACGCGCCGCGCGCCGCCCCGACGAAGCGCGTGTCGCCGTTGCCGCCGGCCGCACGCGCGGCAAGGTGGCGTTGTTCGCCACCTGTTACGGCAACTACAACGAACCGCAGATCGGGGAAGACCTGATCTCGGTATTCGAGCACAACGGCATTGCCGTGGCGTTGGTCGAGAAAGAGCGCTGCTGCGGCATGCCCAAGCTCGAAATCGGCGATCTTGAGGCCGTCGCGCGCGCGAAAGAACAGAATATCCCGGTGCTGGCGCGGATGGTGGATCAGGGCTACGACCTTATCGCGCCCGTGCCGTCCTGTGTGCTCATGTTTAAACAGGAACTGCCGCTGATGTTTCCGGACGATCCGCAAGTCGCCAAGGTGCGCGATGCGATCTTCGATCCGTTCGAATATCTGTGGCTGCGCCATAAACACGGCCTGCTCAAGATCGCTTTCACGCAGACGCTCGGCACCGTGGCGTATCATGTGCCGTGTCATCAGCGGGTACAGAACGTTGGCCTCAAGACACGTGACGTCCTCGCGCTCGTGCCGGATACCCGGATCGAGACCATCGAGCGTTGTTCCGGTCACAACGGTACCTATGCGGTGAAGAGCGAGTTCCACGAGACCTCGATGAAAATCGGTCGTCCGGTGATGAATCGCGTGGCGGCCACGGCGGCCGATCACTATGGCAGCGATTGCCCGATGGCCGGGCATCAGATCGAGAATGGCCTGGCCGACGGCAAAAAGCCGGAGCACCCGCTGTCGTTGCTGCGGTTGGCGTACGGGATCTAGCCGATAACGATAACCATGACGATTCCAGAAAATTTACCGATCGCCAAGCTCAAACGCGAAGACCTGTATTCGCTGGAACAATACGCGCAGCGGCGTGCACAGTTCCGTGCCCAGGTGATCGCGCATAAAAAAAACCGGCAGGTCCGGATCGGGCCGCATGCCGCGCTGTATTTCGAAGACCGTCTGACGATGCAATACCAAATACAGGAGATGCTGCGGGTGGAGCGCATCTTTGAATCCGCGGGCATCGAAGAAGAACTGGCAACCTACAACCCGCTCATTCCCGATGGCAGCAACTGGAAGGCAACCTTTATGCTCGAATACCCTGATGTCGAGCAGCGACGTCAGGCGCTCGAACAACTCAAGGGGGTTGAAGATAGGGTATGGGCGCGCGTGGCGGACTTCGAACCGATCTGGGCAATCGCAGACGAGGACCTCGAACGCGGAAACGACACCAAAACCTCGTCGGTGCATTTCTTACGCTTTGAGCTGACGCCGCCAATGATCGCCGCGTTGAAACGCGACGCGGCGCTGAGCATGGGTATCGATCATCCCCACTATTGTCACGAACTCACGTTACCGGCGACGACGTGTGCCGCACTCGTGCGGGATCTGGTCGGGTGATGTCCTCCGTGTACGGCATTCTGTGTCGTAATCCAGGAAGTTGAAAACGCCAGGCGTGGTATTTTCGGGTATACTCGCGCGCGCTCATGATTGGCTTGCGTATTTGTCAGTGGACCCGATGATCAATCGACGAAAGCGGTTTGTGTGCGGCCTGTCGGCCGCGGTGGTTTTGCTGTCGCTGTGCGGGGCAGCGCAGGCGGCGAAAGATATGTATGTCGACCCCCGGTTTGACAACCGCTTCGATCCCAGTCTCGTGGAGCAGTGGAAAGAGACAGCCGATGTTCCACTTCCGGTCTACCCGCGTGATACCGACTTGGTCGCGGTACCGCTCAAGCCCGCGGATACCCTGACGCTATTCGTTGATACCCGCTCCGTCAGTTTCGCGGACGATCGTGTGCTGCGTCTCACGCTCGTCGTTGAGTCGTCGTCCGGTGCGCGCAGTGTTTTTTTTGACGGTTTCCGTTGCGCAACGCGGGAATACAAGACCTACGCGATCGGTTCGCCCGATGGCAAGTTCGTGCCGGTAAAAAATGCGAAATGGCTGAACTTCCCGCCGACTGCGAGAAACGCGTTTCGTTATGATGTCGCGAACGATCTCATTTGTGACGACGTCTCGTCGAACCGGTCCCCGCAGGAGTTTCTGCAACGGCTTCGGCACGGGCCCTAGACGTATGACCTCGGCTTACGATTCCTCCGCGATTGAAGTCCTGACCGGCCTGGAGCCGGTCCGCCGCCGGCCGGGCATGTATACCGATACCTCGCGGCCCAATCATCTGGTGCAAGAGGTCATCGACAACGCCGTCGATGAAGCCATTGCCGGCCACTGCAAACGGATCGACGTGGTGTTGTACAAGGACGGTTCGCTCGCGGTCACCGACGACGGTCGCGGCATGCCGGTGGACAAGCATAAGGGCGAAAAGGTCTCGGGCGTGGAAGTAATTCTCACGCGCCTGCATGCGGGCGGGAAATTTTCCGGCAAGAACTATACGTACTCCGGCGGCTTGCACGGCGTCGGTGTATCGGTGGTGAACGCGTTGTCGAGCAAGCTCGAAGTTTCGATAAAGCGCGACGGCAAGGAATACCGGATGGCGTTCGCCGACGGCCAGAAGACCTCCGAGCTGCGTGCGACCGGCAAGGTTCCGCCGAAGCAGACCGGCTCGACGGTGCGCTTCTGGCCGGATGCGAAATATTTCGACTCGCCCAAGTTTGCGATCCCGCGCCTGAAACATCTGATGCGCGCGAAGGCGGTGCTCTGTCCCGGCCTCAAGATCACGTTCACCGACGAGACCGACAAAAAGAACGACGAGGAATGGTACTTCGAAGATGGTCTGAAGGATTATCTGCTGTCGGCACTCGATGGCGTCGAGATCGTGCCGGAACAACCGTTCCTCGGCCACTTCAAGGGTCAGGAAGAAGAAGTCGACTGGGCAGTGGTGTGGTCGCTCGATGAAGGCGAGCCGCTGCTCGAGAGTTACGTCAACCTGATCCCGACGGTCCAGGATGGCACCCACGTCAACGGTTTCCGCACCGGTCTCACCGATGCGCTGCGCGAGTTCTGCGAGTTCCGCGGCCTGTTGCCGCGCGGCGTGAAGCTCGCGCCGGAAGACGTCTGGGGTCGCGCGTCGTACATCGTCTCGCTCAAGATGCGCGATCCGCAGTTCTCGGGACAGACGAAAGAACGTTTGACCTCGCGCGACGCGGCGGCCTTTGTCGGCGGTGTCGCCAAGGATGCCTTCGGCATCTGGCTCGGTCAGCATGTCGACGACGCCGAGCGCATCGCCCAGCTCGCGATCGATGCCGCGAACGAGCGCATGCGCGCGGCCAAGAAGGTCGAGCGCAAGAAAATCACGTCCGGTCCGGCGCTTCCGGGCAAGCTGGCCGATTGCTCGGCCCAGGACCTTGCGCGCACTGAGCTGTTTTTGGTCGAAGGCGATTCCGCGGGCGGCTCGGCCAAGCAGGCGCGTGATCGCGAGTTTCAGGCCATCATGCCGCTGCGCGGCAAGATTCTGAATACCTGGGAGGTCGATGCCGGCTCCGTGCTGGCCTCGCAGGAAGTACACGACATTGCGATTGCGATCGGCGTCGATCCCGGCGTCGACAAACTCGACGACCTGCGCTACGGCAAGATCTGTATTCTCGCGGACGCCGATTCCGACGGCGCCCACATCGCGACGCTGCTGTGCGCGCTGTTCGTCAAACATTTCAAGTCCCTGGTCGCCGCCGGTCATGTGTATGTATCGATGCCGCCGCTGTTTCGCATCGACGTCGGTCAGGACGTCTACTACGCGCTCGACGAGACCGAGAAGAAGGGAATTCTAGAGCGCATCGCCGCCGAGCGTCCCAAGGCCAAGGTGAGCATCACGCGCTTCAAGGGCCTGGGCGAGATGAACCCGCTGCAGCTGCGCGAGACCGTGATGGACCCGAACACGCGCCGGCTGGTGCAGCTTGAGATCAAGCCCGGCGACAACACCAACAAGATAATGGACATGCTGCTCGGTAAAAAGCGCGCGGCCGATCGCAAGGAATGGCTGGAGAAGAAAGGCGATAAGGCGGAAGTGATCTGATGGCAAAAAAATCGGTCGGCAAGGGCAGCGGTTCCAAAAAAGGCAAACCCCCGCGCGGCAAGGCAAGTGCGATCGGCGCCCGCCCGCGGGTGATGAACGTCGAGCGCTTGCCGCTCGCGGTCTTTACCGAGAAGGCGTATCTCGATTATTCGATGTACGTGGTGCTCGATCGCGCGCTGCCCTATATCGGCGACGGCTTGAAGCCGGTGCAGCGACGTATCCTGTATGCGATGTCCGAACTCGGGTTGTCGGCGGCGGCGAAGTACAAGAAGTCCGCGCGCACCGTCGGTGACGTGCTCGGCAAGTATCACCCGCACGGCGATTCCGCTTGTTACGAAGCGATGGTGTTGATGGCGCAGCCGTTCAGCTACCGCTATCCGCTCGTGGACGGCCAGGGCAACTGGGGTTCGGCCGACGATCCGAAGTCATTTGCCGCGATGCGTTACACCGAATCGCGCCTGACGCATTTCTCGCAGGTATTGTTGTCCGAGCTCGGTCAGGGCACCGTCGACTGGTCTCCGAACTTCGACGGCACGTTGCAGGAACCCAGGATCATGCCGGCGCGCCTGCCGCATGTGCTGCTAAACGGCACCACTGGCATCGCCGTGGGTATGGCGACCGACATCCCACCGCACAACGTGCGCGAAGTGGCCGCGGCCTGCGTGCGCCTGCTGGATAAACCGGATTCCGCACTCGGCGATCTGTTGAAGCACATCAAGGGCCCGGATTATCCGACCGACGCCGAGATCATTTCCTCGACCAGCGAGATCCGCGACATCTACAAGACCGGCAACGGCAGCATCCGCTGCCGCGGGCGTTGGGAGCGGGAGGACGGCAACATCATCATCACCGCGCTGCCGTATCAGGTGTCGCCGGCGAAGATCCTGGAGCAGATGGCCGCGCAGATGCGCGATAAGAAGCTGCCGATGGTCGAGGACCTGCGCGATGAATCGGATCACGAGAACCCGACGCGCCTGGTGATCGTGCCGCGCTCGAACCGGGTGGACGCCGTCGAGTTGATGGATCACCTGTTCGCGACCACCGATCTTGAGCGTTCGTATCGCGTCAATCTGAACATGATCGGTTTGAACGGTCGGCCGCGCGTGTACAACCTGCTCGAGTTGTTGAACGAGTGGCTCGAATTCCGCACCGATACCGTGCGCAAGCGGCTGCAGTACCGCCTCGACAAGATCACGCAGCGGCTGCACATCCTCGATGGCCTGTTGATCGCCTTTCTCAATCTCGACGAAGTGATCCGCATCATCCGCCGCGAGGAAGAACCGAAGCCGGTATTGATGAAGCGCTTCAAGCTGAGCGACACCCAGGCCGAAGCGATTCTCGAAACCAAGTTGCGTCATCTCGCCCGACTCGAGGAGATGAAAATCAAGGGCGAGCAGAAGGAACTGGCCGAAGAAAAGGCCGATCTCGAAAAGACGCTCGGCTCGCGCCAGAAACTGAAGAACAAGGTGCGCGATGAAATCATTGCCGATGCCGAAGAGTTCGGCGATCCGCGCCGCGCGCCGATCGTGCAGCGCGAGGCCGCGAAGGCCATCGATGTCACGCAGCTGCTGCCGACTGAGCCGATTACCGCCGTGCTGTCGGAGAAGGGCTGGGTGCGTGCAGCCAAGGGCCACGACGTGGACGCACGCACGCTCGACTATAAAACCGGCGACGCGTTCATCCAGGCCGCGCGCGGCAAGACCAATCAGCTCGCGACCTTCCTCGATTCCACCGGTCGCAGCTACGCGCTGCCGGCGCACAAGTTGCCCTCGGCGCGCGGTCACGGCGAACCGCTGTCATCGAGCCTGAATCCGCCACCCGGCGCTACCTGGGCCGGCGTGTTGATGGGCGAGCCCGATGATCTTTATCTGCTGTCGTCGGATGCCGGGTATGGCTTCGTCGCCAAGCTTTCCGATCTCATTACCGATCGCCGCGCCGGCAAGGCCGTGCTCAAGGTGCCGAAGGGCGCGAAGGCACTGCCACCGCAGCGTGTCGCCGATTACGGCAACGACTGGCTCGCGGTGGCGACCAACAAGGGCAACATTCTGGTGTGTGCGGTCGGCGATCTGCCGAAGATGGACAAGGGCAAGGGCGACAATATTCTCAGCATCCCCGGCGCACGCGTCGCCAAACGCGAGGAATTTCTGGCCGGTATCGCGGTGTTCAAGGAAGGGCAACAGTTGCTTCTGCGCACCGGCAAGGGCGAGCTCAAGCTTCGCTCCGGTAACGATATAGATCAGTACGTTTCGGAGCGCGGGTTTCGCGGAGCGAAGTTGCCGCGCGGGCATCAGGAAGTGAAGGGGATTGAGGTTATCGAGAAGTAGTAATGGACGCCGCCGGGAGGCGGCGTTTTGTTTTTGGTTGTTGTTTGTTCGCGCAACCGCGCGATTGTCGTTGTATTAAACGTAATTGCGGACCTCGCCCGCGGGGCCAGACCCGCAATTTAATTTAATAAAACTCGACAAGCCGCGCGAACGCGTTCAAACGTGAATGCGTGCAAACTTGAGACATCCCGCCGCATCCGGCATCATCTGTCCGTTATGTCATTCCAAGAGAATAACTAAATGTCGCAAATTCCGATTACCGATTTCATCGCCGTTGCCTGGTTGGCCGTATTCTGGATCGGGTACACCTCGTACACCGATGGCGGCAATCCGCGCCGGCACTCGCTGCGGGCGGTGATGCACAAGCATCGTTACCGCTGGATGAGTCAGATCCTGAAGCGCGAAAATCGCATGATGGATGCGAGCATCCTCGGGCAGTTGGGTCACGGCGCGTCGTTTTTTGCGTCGACGACCGTGCTGATTCTGGCGGGGTTGTTCACGATGTTGGGGTCGTCGGACGAGGCCATCGGGGCGTTGCGCCAGATTCCGTTCGCCGGCAAAGAAACGTCGCTGCAGTGGGAATTAAAGGTGATTGTTCTGATCATCGTATTCGTCCACGCTTTTTTTAAATTCACCTGGGCGTTGCGTCAGTTCAACTATTGCGGTGTGTTGATTGGCGGCGCAACGGCGGAGAAGCACGGCGTGGACGAGGACTTCGCGCGCAACGCCGCGTGGGTCAGCACGCTCGCATCGAAGGATTTTAACCAGGGACTGCGGGCGTATTACTTCGGTCTTGCGGTGCTATCGTGGTTTGTCAGCGTATGGGCATTTATGGGCACGACGGTACTGGTCGTGGCGGTGCTCTATTGGCGCGAGTTTCAATCCGAGGCGCTGCGTACGCTGGAGTTGCGCTCCGATCCCGAGGCCGCCAAGGCCCGGTCCAAAGGCGCGCGCAAATAGCGCGCCTGTGTCGCTGTATCAACCGCGCTGCGTATCTTCGCCGATACGCGTGAGTTTCTGGGCTTCCTCAAACGAATAGCCGCATACGCTCACGGCCCGCGTCTTTCCCGAGACCGTGACCGATTGCTCGCGCCCCGACCACGATGGCGCCGGCAGTAATTTATAGGCGGCCTCCGCCATCAGGATGTTTTTGCCGAGGCGCTTGGTTTGTTCCTGTAAACGGAACGTGAGATTCACCGCGTCGCCGATTGCGGTGCGGCCCTGGTCGGTACCGATGGCGGCGATGCCAAAGTTGATGCCGGCGCCGATGCCGAAGGTCTGTGGCAGCTCCGGATGCGTGGCATTCAGATGTTCCGAGATCTGGTTGAGCTGACACACGGCGTCAATCGCGCGCAGCACCGAGCGTGCGGCGTCGATCTCGGTTTCCCAGCGCGCATACACGCAGTCGCCAAGAAACTTGTCCACGATTCCATGACGCTCCTTGATGCAGCCGGTGGCGGCGCGGAACCATTCATTCATCAATTCTGTCAGCGCCCGCACCGGCATTGATTCCGACATGCGCGTGAAGCCGCGGATGTCGGCCACCAGAATCGCGGTCTGGACGATCTCGACCTTCGGTGCGGCGATGATGGTGGTGACGCGCATGTCGGTGGAACGCTCGGGCGCCTTGTCGCTGCGCGCCTGTTCAAAGCCCAGGCTCAACGCGCCGATCGTGATTTGATCGCCGTGGTTGAGCAGCGTCGGTAGCGCGATGCGCTTGGCGTTGAGGTGGCTGCCGTTGGAGCTGCCTTCGTCAATCAGATAGTACGCATCGCCCTGCAGGCGGCAGATCATCGCATGACGGCGCGACACCAGCGTGTCGTCGAGTGCGATATCGCTCGCGGCATCGCGGCCGATGGTGGTCACTTCCTTGCACGCGAAGCGCTGGGTGTCGCCATTTTTAGTCAAGCTGATGAACGCTGACATGTGTCGTCCCTGATGGCTGCTGTTCACAGCATAGGACGCGCCGCGCCGGATGGGAAGCCGGCCAAAAACGGCGAGCGCGCGCGTGTACAATAGTGCTATGCGAATTGCAGCAGCGGTTGAATACAACGGCGCGGGATTTTGCGGCTGGCAGCGCCAGGTGGATGTGCGCTCGGTGCAGCAAAGCATGGAGGACGCGCTGTCCAAAATCGCTAACGAACCGATTCAGGTGACGGTGGCCGGTCGCACCGACACCGGCGTGCATGCGTTGGCGCAGATAATCCATTTTGATACATCGGCCGCACGCGACGGTTACTCGTGGGTGCGCGGCACCAATACACATTTGCCCGACGATGTGGCGTTGCTATGGGCCGAGCAGGTCGCGGATGGTTTCCATGCGCGCTTCTCCGCGACCGGACGCCACTACCATTATGTAATTCTGAATCGCCCGGTGCGCCCGACGTACCTGTCGCGTCGTGTCACCTGGGATTACCGTCTGCTCGATGTCGCCGGCATGCAAGCGGGCGCGGAGTATCTCGTTGGCACGCACGACTTCACGTCGTTTCGCTCAATCGACTGTCAGGCCAAGAGCCCGGTACGCGAACTGCGCCGGCTCACGATCGAACGCCATGGCGAGTTCGTGCACATCCGCGCGTATGCGAATGCGTTTCTGCAGCACATGGTGCGCAATCTCGCCGGCGTACTGATGGCCATCGGTGCCGGCGAGCAGGAGCCTACCTGGGCGCGGCAGGTGCTGGCGGCGCGCGATCGAACGCAAGGTGGGGTGACGGCGCCGCCGGATGGGCTTTATCTGACGGAAATTGAATACCCCGACGAGTTTCGGGTTCCGCGGTTTTCGCGGGACGTGGGCCTCTGGTAAGCTGCGCCGCTTCCATGCGTACTCGCGTAAAAATTTGTGGCATCACCCGACTCGAGGATGCCGCCGCGGCGTTTCGTGCCGGCGCCGATGCGATCGGACTGGTGTTCGATCCGCAGAGCCCGCGTTATATCGAACTGGAACGGGCGAGTGAAATCGCGCGCACGGTGAGTCCGTTCGTCACCGTGGTCGGGTTGTTTGTGAATGCCGAGCCGGCGCGCATCCGCGAAACCCTGAGTCGGCTGCGGCTTACTCTGTTACAATTTCATGGCGCCGAAACCCCCGAGCAGTGTCGCTTGTACGATTTTCCTTACATCAAGGCAGTACGGATGCAGCCAGGCGTCGATGTGCATGCCAAGGCGCGTGCCTACGGTGACGCCGCCGGCCTGTTGCTCGATACCTATGATGCGGACGTGGCCGGGGGCAGTGGTAAACAATTCGATTGGGCGCGCGTGCCGCGGGATTTGCCGAAACCGCTGATCCTCGCCGGCGGACTCACGCCGCAAAACGTGGCCGCGGCGGTGCGTGCGGTACAGCCGTATGCGGTGGACGTGTCCAGCGGTGTCGAGAAAGCGAAAGGTGTAAAAGATGCCGACAAGATCAATGCGTTTGTGCGTGCGGTGAAGGAGGCGGAATGACCACTGCCTATGACCTTCCCGATGCGCGCGGCCATTTCGGCCGCTACGGCGGGCTGTTCGTCTCCGAAACGCTGATGCAGCCGCTGACCGAACTGCGCCAGGCCTATGAGCAGCTGCGTGATGATCCGAAATTCCAGGAAGAATTCGCTGAGGACCTGCGGCTCTACGTCGGTCGGCCGTCGCCGTTGTATCCGGCCAGGCGACTGACACAGCAATGGGGCGGCGCGCGCATCTATCTCAAGCGCGAAGACCTGAACCACACCGGCGCGCACAAGATCAACAACACCATCGGTCAGGCGTTGCTCGCGCGCCACATGGGCAAGAAGCGCGTCATCGCCGAGACCGGCGCCGGTCAGCACGGTGTCGCGACCGCGACCGTGGCCGCGCGCTTTGGCATGCAATGCGTGGTGTACATGGGCTCGGAGGACATCAAGCGCCAGGCGATCAACGTCTATCGAATGAAGCTGCTCGGTGCCGAAGTCGTGCCAGTGGAATCCGGTTCGAAGACACTCAAGGACGCACTGAACGAAGCCATGCGCGATTGGGTAACGAACGTCGACAATACCTTTTATATCATCGGCACCGTCGCCGGCCCGCATCCGTATCCGATGATGGTGCGCGATTTCCAGTCCGTGATCGGGCGCGAGCTGCGTTACCAGATTCGCGAGTTCGAGGATCGGCTGCCGGATGCGCTTGTTGCCTGTGTCGGCGGTGGCTCGAATGCAATGGGCCTGTTCTATCCGTTTATCAATGACGCCGAAGTCGCGATGATCGGCGTCGAGGCCGCGGGCCACGGCCTAGACAGCGGCCAGCACGCGGCCACGCTCTGCGCCGGCAAGCCCGGCGTGTTGCACGGCAACCGCACGTATTTACTGGAAACCGACGACGGCCAGATTATCGAGACGCACTCGGTCTCGGCCGGTCTCGATTACCCCGGTGTCGGTCCCGAGCATGCGTGGCTCAAGGATTCCGGCCGCGCCACCTATGAATCTATCACCGATGACGAGGCACTGGCCGCGTTTCATGAACTCACGCGCACCGAAGGCATCATGCCGGCGCTCGAGTCGTCGCATGCAATCGCCTACGCGAAGAAACTCGCGCCCAAACTGGGTCGCGACAAAGTGATCGTCGTATGCCTGTCGGGACGCGGCGATAAAGATATTCACACGGTCGCCGATCGCGAAGGGATCAAAATCTGATGTCACGTCTGGCCGAGCGCTTCGCGCAACTGCGGCAACAGAATCGGCGCGCGCTTATTCCATATATAGCGGCCGGCGATCCGGAACTGTGGGTGACGGTGCCGTTGATGCACGCGCTGGTACAGGCGGGCGCGGATATTCTCGAGCTCGGTGTGCCATTCTCCGATCCGATGGCCGACGGCCCGGTGATCCAGCGCGCGACCGAACGCGCGCTCAAACACAAGGTGAGTCTGCGGAAAGTGCTGGAGATGGTGCGCGAGTTTCGCAACAAGGATTCAAATACGCCGGTGGTATTGATGGGCTACTTGAACCCGGTCGAAGTCATGGGCTACGAACGCTTCGCCGAGCAAGCGGCCGCGGCCGGCGCCGATGCGGCACTCACCGTTGACCTGCCGCCGGAAGAGGCCGGTGATCTGGCCAAGGCGCTCAAAAAGCACCGGCTGGATGCGATATTCCTGCTGGCGCCGACCAGCCCGCGCAGCCGCATCGAACTCATCAGCGCCGCGGCCAGTGGATTTATCTATTATGTGTCGTTGCGCGGCGTGACCGGGGCAGCCAACCTTGATGTCACCGAGATCGCCGATAAACTGAAAGAGATCCGCCGCCATAGTCGTCTGCCGGTGGGTGTCGGTTTCGGTATCAACAGTCCCGCGATCGCGGCCCAGGTGGCGGCGTTCGCCGATGCCGTGATTGTCGGCAGCGCCATCGTGCGGCGCATGGAAGAGTTGGCGTCGCAACCGGAGCGGCTGTTGCAGGAAGTCCCGGCGTTTCTCGCGAGCTGTCGTCGCGCGATGGATGCCAACGAAAACAACGATCAAATCTCTGGAGCGAGCCGATGAGCTGGTTCGATAAACTGCTTCCCCCGAAGATCAAGCAAGACGGCACCCGGCGCGCCAGCGTGCCCGAAGGCCTGTGGCGCAAGTGCGGCGCCTGCGCGGCGGTGCTCTACGGCGCCGAGATCGAGAACAACCTCAACGTCTGCCCCAAGTGCAACCACCACATGCGCATCGGTGCGCGGCGGCGGCTGGATGTATTTCTCGATCCGGAACGGCGCATCGAGATCGGTGAAGCCTTGCGGCCGGTGGACCCGCTCAAGTTCAAGGACACCAAGAAATACCGTGACCGTCTGGCCGAGGCGCAACATGCGACTGGCGAGCGCGACGCGCTGGTGGCGATGCAGGGCTCGGTGCTGGGTCTGCCGATTGTCGCAGCGGCGTTCGAGTTCAGCTTCCTCGGCGGATCGATGGGCTCGGTCGTCGGCGAGCGCTTCGCGCGTGCGGCCGAAACCTCGATCCGCGACCATATCCCGCTGATCTGTTTTTCCGCCAGTGGCGGCGCGCGCATGCAGGAGTCATTGTTCTCGCTGATGCAGATGGCCAAGACCTCGGCCGCGATCGCGCAGCTCTCCGAGCGCGGCATTCCTTATATCTCGGTGCTGACCGATCCGACGATGGGCGGTGTGTCCGCGAGCCTTGCGATGCTGGGCGACGTCAACATCGCCGAACCCAAGGCATTGATCGGCTTCGCCGGCCCGCGCGTGATCGAACAGACGGTGCGCGAGAAGTTGCCGGAAGGCTTTCAGCGTTCCGAGTTCCTGCTCGAGCACGGCGCAATCGATATCATCATGGATCGGCGCGAGATGCGTGAGCGCATCGCCGCGTTGCTGGCGATGTTCATGCGTACGCCGGGAGCCGCGACGCGGGTCGTGCTCGAAAGCGAAGCCGGTTACACCGACGCCCCCTGAATTTCCCCTGACTACCCGTACCCTTCCGCAGTGGCTGGCATGGATTGAGACGGTCCATCGCCACGAGATCGAACTCGGTCTCGAGCGCGTGCATGCGGTGCTCGAGGCGATGAACCTGCGACGCCCGCCGTTTTTTGCGATCACGGTCGCTGGCACCAACGGCAAGGGTTCCACGGTCGCGATGCTCGAAGCTATTCTGCGCGAGGCCGGCTACCGTGTCGGCTCCTATACCTCGCCGCATCTGCACCGCTACAACGAACGCGTGCGCATCGATGGACGCGACGCCACCGATGACGAACTGTGCGCGGCGTTTGCGCGTGTCGAGGACGCGCGCGGTGCGGTACCCCTGACGTATTTCGAATTCGGCACCCTGGCCGCCTTCGAATTGTTCCGTGCGCGCGGCATCGAGATTGCGGTGCTCGAGGTCGGCATGGGCGGGCGGCTGGATGCGGTGAATGCGATCGATGCCGATGTCGCCATCGTGACGTCGATCGGAATCGATCACACCGCCTGGCTCGGGCCCGATCGCGAATCGATTGGGTACGAGAAGGCCGGCATCTTTCGTTCCGGCCAGCCAGCCATTTGTGGCGATCTGCAACCGCCGGCCAGCATTGCCGCCACTGCCGAACGCCTCGGCGCGCGCCTGTTGCAGATCAACCGGGATTTCTTCATTGAGGCCTCGGACATCGGCTGGGTCTGGCGCTTCGGCGGCGACATTCGTGGCGGTCTGCCGTTTCCGGCATTGCGTGGCGAGTATCAATTGCGCAACGCCTCCTGCGCACTCACGGCGTTGGCAACGATTAGCGATCGATTCCCGGTGGATCAAAACAACATCCGCGTCGGTCTCACGCGCGCGGTGATCCCCGGCCGGCTGCAGGTGTTGCCGGGATTGCCGACACGGGTATTCGATGTCGCGCACAATCCGGATGCGGCGCAGGCATTGGCAATGATGCTCAAACGGCAGTTCATTAAAGGCACCACGCACGCGGTCTTCGGCATGCTCAAGGACAAGGACATCGCCGGCGTTGCGCGCGCGATGGACACGGTGGTTGAGCGTTGGCATATTGCCGCGCTGGCGACGCCGCGTACCGCCACCGCCGAGGAAATTGTCGCTATTTTTGCCGTTGCCGGAATCGGTGCGCCGGTACAAATCCATACCGATATCCGCGCGGCCTACGCTGCCGCCTGTCATGCCGCCGGAAAAGACGATCGGATCGTGGTGTTTGGCTCGTTCTATGCGGTCGGTGGTATACTAGCGACCTCCGACTGAGGCTGAATCAGAGTATTGGCACCGCGCTTGTGTGTGCCGCGCTCAAAGAGGTAGTGCCGGATGTCCAAAGACGACGAAAGACCCCAATTCAATCCCAAGCATCGCATCGCGGGCGCGATCATTCTGGTTTCGCTGGCGGTGATCTTCGTGCCGATGCTGCTCGAGGATTCGTCGCCGTCAAAAGAGACCCAGGTACTCACGGACATTCCTAATCGCGATGCACCGGCGTCAGAGACCAAGGTAGTTGTTACGCCGGTGCCGGCACCCGGCGCGACGGCGCCCGCATCCCCCAAGACCCAGACTGCCGCGGCCGAACCGGTCGCGGAACAGCTCGGTTCCACCGAAAAGCCGGTATCGGCCACCGCACCGATAGCGAAAACTGAAACGACAAAGACGGAGACTCCGAAGAACGAGGCCAAGTCATCGTCGATGGCAGCGGTCAGTACGAACGATTCGAATGCCGCCAAGGCGAGGCCCGTCACCGCCCGCAGCAACGACGTTGCCGACAAGAATGGCAAAGGCTGGGTGGTGCAGGTCGGTACGTTCACCAATACCGAGAACGCCGACCGCCTGCGCGAAAAACTGAAGAGCCACGGTTATGCGGTGAACGCGGAAATCATCAGTGTGCAGGGAAACAAGGCCGTGCGCTTGCGCGTGGGCCCGTTCCACGACAAGCCCGCCGCCAGCAAGGCGCAGGCGCAATTGCAAAAGGACTTCAGCATCCAGGGCATGGTACTGGCGACGCCCTGACGTGTGTACTGACGCGGCCATCCCATTCAACGTTTTTCCGCTGTAGCTGGCGCGAGCGTGAACGTTTTCGACATCATTCTTATTCTATTGCTGGCGGTGTTTACCGGGGTCGGTGTGTGGCGCGGGTTTGTGCGTGAACTGGTTTCATTCATTACCTGGATTGTTGCCTGTGTCGCCGCGTGGATGTTCTCCGGCCGATTGGCATCGCTGTTCGAATCGGTGGCTCGCGAAGGCGAGCTGCGCCAGATGCTCGCCTTCATCACGGTGTTCGCGGCGGTGTTTGTTATCGGCATCGCGATCGGCTATCTGCTGAACAAGGTTGTAAATCGTTATGCCGGCTTGCGTACCTTCAATCGCGTGAGTGGTGGTGCCGTCGGCATGTTGCGCGGCGTGGCGCTGGTAGTAATACTTTTTTTACTGGCGGGACTGACGTCATTTCCGCAGCGGTCGTGGTGGAAAGACGCGGCCCTGGCGCCACCGTTTGAACGCGCGGCGGCGTTTGCGACACGTTATTTGCCACAGGACGTTGCCCGCCATGTCCGCTACGGCTAGAATTTTTATCGGTAACCACGGAACTGTCCAACCGGTTGGATAGTTTCTGAGAGGCCTCCTGTCATGTGCGGCATCATCGGTATTCTCGGCAAGCAGCCCGTCAACCAGGCCATCTACGATGGTCTGCTGGTGCTGCAGCATCGCGGACAGGACGCCGCCGGCATCCTCACCAGCGACGGTGGCCGCGTTTACCTGCGCAAGGACAACGGTCTGGTGCGCGACGTGTTCCAGGAACACCACATGTTCGGACTCAAGGGCGAGATGGGCATCGGCCACGTGCGCTATCCCACCGCCGGTTGCGATTCACCCGCCGAGGCCCAACCGTTTTACGTCAACTCGCCGTTCGGACTGGCGCTCGCGCACAATGGCAATCTCACCAATGCCGAGCAGCTCAAGAGCGATCTGTTCCGCGAAGATCTGCGCCATATCAATACCGGTTCCGACTCTGAAATTCTGCTGAATGTGTTTGCGCACGAGTTGCAGGCAGTGGCGCGGCTCAAACTCGCGCCCGAGCACATCTTCAAGGCCGTCTCTGCGGTGCACCGCCGTTGCAAGGGCGCGTATGCGGTGACGATGCTGATTGCCGATTTCGGCATCCTCGCGTTTCGCGATCCGCACGGCATCCGTCCGTTGGTATACGGCCGGCGCGAAACCGACGACGGTACCGAACATATGTTCGCTTCCGAGTCGGTCGCGCTCGATGTGCTGGGCTTCAAATTCGTGCGCGACGTCGCGCCCGGCGAGGCGATCTACATCGACAAGGAAGGCCAGGTGCATGCGCGCCAGTGCGCGCAAGACCCGCGGCTGACGCCGTGCCTGTTCGAGTTTGTCTACCTCGCGCGACCGGATACGATGATGGACGGTATCTACGTGCACAAGACGCGCGTGCGCATGGGTGAGCGCCTGGCGCAGAAGATCAAGCGCGAGTGGCCGGATCGCGATATTGACGTGGTGATTCCGATCCCCGATACCTCGCGCACCGCGGCGCTGCAGATGTCCTACGATTTGAAGCTGCCGTACCGCGAAGGTTTCATCAAGAATCGCTACATCGGACGCACCTTCATCATGCCGGGTCAGGCGCAGCGCAAGAAGTCGGTACGCCAGAAATTGAATGCGATCGACGTCGAGTTCCGCGGCAAGAACGTGCTGCTGGTGGACGATTCAATCGTGCGCGGTACGACGTCGAGCCAGATCATCCAGATGGCGCGCGAGGCCGGCGCCCGCAAGGTGTACTTTGCCTCAGCCGCACCACCGGTGCGCTTCCCGAACGTGTATGGCATCGACATGCCGTCGGTGCATGAGCTGGTCGCCAACGGTCGCAGCGACGACGACATCGCGCGCGAGATCGGCGCCGATCGGCTGATTTACCAGGATCTGCAGGACCTGATCGAAGCCGCCCGCGACGGTAATCCGGCGATTCAGAATTTCGATGCCTCCTGTTTTGACGGGGTCTATGTCACCGGCGATGTCAGTCGGGATTATCTGCAGCGGATTGAAGACGCGCGCAGCGATGCCGCCAAGAATACCAAGCGTACCGGCAATGACCATGTCACTGCCGAGGTGCTCACGTTCTCGCGTTGACAGCGCCGGGGGCGTCGTATAACTTTCGTTTCTATAGTGAATACAGGGCGCCGATTTGAGCTTCAGCTTGCGGGCGCGATACAAATGCCGCTAAAGCGAGAGTATCCCGCTTATAGCCGCATCGCGGCTTTTTTAATGCCCGCAAGCTACGCAGTAATCCAGGTCTTTAACAGAGGCGGGTATGTCCGAAGAAAAATACAAAGGGTTTGATACCAACGCGGTGCGCGCCGGTATCCGGCGCTCGGCCGAAGGCGAGCATGCCGAGGCGATTTTCGCGACCTCGAGTTTTGTGTGCGAGAACGCCGCGGAAGCAGCGGCGCGTTTCTCCGGTGAAAAACCGGGCAATATCTACTCGCGGTTCACCAATCCTACGGTACGTGCTTTCGAAGAACGCCTGGCGGCGCTTGAAGGCGGTCAGCGCTGCGTCGCGACTTCGTCCGGCATGGCGGCGATCCTCGCGACCTGCATGGCCTTGCTCAAGAGCGGTGAGCATATCGTTTCCTCGCGCTCGATCTTTGGCAGCACCGTGCTGCTGTTTAACAATTATCTCGGCAAGTTCGGCATCGGCACCAGCTACGTGCCGCAGACCGATTATGTGGCATGGGAAAAGGCGATTCAGCCAAACACCCGGCTGCTGTTCGTCGAGACACCGTCGAACCCACTGATGGAAATCGTCGACGTGCGCCGGCTCGCGGATATCGCACACAAGCGCAACGTGTTATTGGTAGTCGACAATGTCTTTTGCACGCCGGCATTGCTGCAGCCGCTCAAGCTCGGCGCGGATATCGTGGTGCACTCGGCAACCAAATATCTCGACGGGCAGGGCCGTTGTATCGGCGGCGCCGTCATTGGTGATGCCGAGCGCGTCGGCACTGACGTCTACGGTTTCCTCCGTACTTGCGGGCCGAGCATGAGCCCGTTCAATGCGTGGGTGTTTCTGAAGGGCCTGGAGACGTTGCGGCTGCGCATGCACGCGCACAGCGCCAATGCACTCGAGGTGGCACGCTGGCTGGAAGCGCAGCCACGTGTGAAGCGGGTGTATTACCCGGGCCTGACGTCGCACCCGCAACATGAACTCGCGAAGCAGCAGCAGTCCGGATTCGGCGGCGTGGTGTCGTTCGAAGTCGACAGCAAGGACGCGGCGTGGAAGCTCATCGACGCCACGCAGCTGTTTTCCATTACCGCTAATCTCGGCGATACCAAGAGCACCATCACGCATCCGGCTACCACCACGCACGCGCGCATCACGCCGGAGCAGCGTGCCGAGGCCGGCATCAAGGACGGGTTGGTGCGTATTTCGGTCGGTCTCGAAGACATCGACGACCTGAAGACCGATCTCGCGCGCGGTTTGTAATCGGGGCCATCACCGGCAGCCGGACTGGCGAGCGGGGGAACGCGCCGTTATGCTAGGACGACGATGAAACCTGCGCCTACGATGCGTTCGTCGCTTGTCGAGTGGGTTTGTAGTCGTGCGTGATCCACGCCAGACACTGCTCAAGGTATTTCACGAGGCGTTGCGGGCGGTCGACGGTGACCGTTGCGTGCGCCGCTTTCTCAATCTGCATCCAATTCCGGCACCGGTATATCTTGTCGCGATCGGTAAAGCGGCTTGTGCGATGGCCCGCGGTACCGAGGCCATGCTCGGCAGCGCCATTCGCGATGCGCTGATCATTACCAAATACGGCCATGCCGAACCATTGCCGTGGCCGGTGTTTGAAGCCGCTCACCCGTTTCCGGATGCGCGCAGCCTGGAGGCGGGCGCGGCGCTGACTCAATTCATCGCAACAATACCGCGGGATGCGCAGGTACTGGTGTTGCTCTCGGGCGGCACGTCGGCACTGGTCGAAAGTCTGCCGCCAGGAGTAGATCTCGCACAGCTTCAGCAAATCAGCGATTGGCTGTTGGCCAGCGGGCTCGACATTGCGCAGATAAACCAGGTACGCAAGCGCATGTCGCTTTTCAAGGGTGGGCGGCTGGCCGCCTTGCTGTCACCGCGCGCGGTGACCTGTCTCGCGCTTTCCGATGTACCCGGCGATGACTTGCGCGTTATCGGTTCGGGGTTGCTGGTTGCCGATCCTGAGCTCGAGCAGCCGCTCGCTATGCCGCTGCCGGATTTTGTGCGTTCGGCGCTGACGGCACCGGCCGCACCGCGAGTAAACGATGCGTGCTTCGAGCGGGTGCGCATCGAGATCGTCGCGCGCCTCGACGACGTCAAGCGCGTCGCGCAAATCACCGCCGAGCGTTATGGCTATCGCGCACAGCAGATATCGGAATTCATTGCTGGCGAAGCCACCGATGTCGGCGCGCAACTCGCGCAACAGTTAGTCCGGTCTGAGCCCGGCGTCATTTATGTCTGGGGTGGCGAAACAACCGTACGCCTGCCGGTGCGGGCCGGTCGTGGTGGCCGCAACCAGAGTCTGGCGCTGGCGGCCGCGCGCGTGCTTTCCGGCCACCACCATATGTTTTTTCTTTCTGCGGGTACGGACGGATCGGACGGTCCTACAACGGATGCCGGTGCGCTTGTCGATGGCGGCACGATCGCGCGCGCGGCCGTGCACGGACTGGATGCTGCCGATGCGCTGACGCGCGCAGATGCGGGGACGTTTCTCGAAGCGAGTGGTGATCTGATTCACACCGGTCCGACCGGAACCAATGTGATGGACCTGATGCTGGGGCTGAGACGGGAACGCTGATGAAGAGGGTGCGGCGTTAGCGCAATGGCAGACCCTGAAGCATCTGTTTCCCCGGCATCACGCGCAATACGCTGCCCTGCTCAAACCAGTCGCCGAGCACGGTGCGCGTGGCTGGCTCGCTGTCGAGCGTAAAGTGGTGTTCCGCCGGGCGGTGGGTGTGGCCATGAATCAGCCGCAGTACCGCGTGCTCGCGCATCACCGCTTCGACGGCATCGGGGGTGACGTCCATGATTTCAAGATTCTTGGCGGCGGCGTTGGCGCGACTCGTCTCGCGGTAGCGGCGCGCGATGGCTTCGCGCTCGGTCAGTGATTTTTTGAGTATCTCGCGCTGCCACGCCGGGTCGCGCACCATTTTACGGAAGCCCATGTAGTCGATATCGCGTGTGCACAGTGAATCGCCGTGCATCAACAGTACCGGCATGCCATAGAGGTCGATGCGTGTCGGATCCGGCAGCAACTTGCAGCCGCTGGCACGTTCGAAGCCCGGGCCCAACAGAAAATCGCGATTGCCGTGCATCACATACACCGGTACCGCGTTCGCGGTAAGTTCGCGCAGTCCGACAATCGCCGGTCGGAATTCATCCAGGTGGGTGGCCTCGTCGCCGATCCAGAACTCGAACAGATCGCCGAGGATATAAAGCGCCTGGGCGTTGCGCGCGTCGGTGCGCAGAAACTCGAGAAACAACTCAGTGATCGCAGGGCGTTCGGCGCACAGGTGCAGGTCGGAAATGAAGAGGGTGACGTCGGCCATCGTCGTCGCGCGTTACTGCTCCACGAGTGTCGCTTTCTCGATCAGCGCATCGGACAGCGGCACATCCTTGAAGCCGAGTTTGGAACCGGTCGGGACGCCCTTGATCTGATCCACGACATGCATGCCTTCGACGACGCTGCCAAACACGCAGTAACCCCAGCCCGCGGGCGTCGGCGCGGTGTAATTGAGGAAATCGTTGTCGGCGACGTTGATGAAAAACTGACTGGATGCGGAATGCGGATCGCTCGCGCGCGCCATCGCCAATGTCCCGCGCGAATTACGCAGACCGTTCTTGGCCTCGTTTTCGATCGATGGGCGCGTGGTCTTCTGGGTCATGCCGGGACCGAAACCGCCGCCCTGGATGACAAATTTGTCGATCACGCGATGAAAAATGGTGCCGTCGTAGAAGCCGTCCTGCACATATTGCACAAAGTTGGCGACGGTACGCGCAGCCTTGTCCGGAAATAATTCCAGGATGATGGTGCCGTAGTTGGTTTTTAAGTGAACGAGCATGGAGTTCCCGGGTGGCCGACGAACACGCTGGTTTCGATGCTCAATTCTCACTGGATTACCCGCGCGGCGCAACCGAAAAGCTTTTTCCGCTGCGCCGGTTTCCGCTACCATTGGCCGCCCATGACCGCACGCCCGTTCAAGACCCGCTTCGCGCCCAGTCCCACCGGCCTGTTACATCTCGGCAACGTTCGTACTGCGCTGTTTAACTATCTGCTGGCGCATCGACACCGCGGTGTGTTTCTGTTGCGGCTGGAAGACACCGATGCGATGCGCGGACACGAAAAGTATGCTGTCGCGTTGATGGAAGACCTGCGCTGGCTCGGGCTGCCGTGGTCCGAGGGTCCGGAGGCGGGTGGGCCGTACGGTCCCTACGAACAGTCGCACCGCGGCGAGATTTATCGCGAATACTTCGCACAGCTGGAACGCCAGGGGCTGGCCTATGCGTGTTTTTGCAGTGAGCACGAGCTGTCGATTTCGCGCAAAACGGCAATCGCCGCCGGCCGCCCGCCGCGCTATTCCGGCAAGTGCCGCGCCTTGGCGCCGGACGATGTGCATGCGCGCTTTGCGCAGGGCACACCCGCGACCCTGCGCTTTCGCGTACCGGAGGGGCGCACGCTGAGCTTCGAGGACAAGGTGCGCGGTCCGCAGTCGTTCGCGAGCGACGATATCGGCGATTTTGTCATACGACGTTCGGATGGCACGCCGGCGTTTTTTTTCTGCAACGCGATTGACGATGCGGTGATGGGCGTATCGCTGGTGGTGCGCGGTGAGGATCACCTCACCAACACGCCGCGCCAGATCATGCTGCTCGAGGCGCTCGGGTTGCCAATACCGGAATACGCGCATATCGCGCTGGTTGTTGGCGCCGAGGGTGCGCCGCTCTCGAAGCGTACTGGTAGCCAGTCGGTGCAGGAAATGCGCACGACTGGGTTTCTACCCCCGGCCATCAACAATTACCTCGCGCGCCTCGGACACACGTACGATTCCAACACGTTCATGACGGCGGGAGAGCTCGGCGAGCACTTCGATATCGGCAGGTTGCATCGGGCCCCGGCACGTTTTGATGAGGTGCAGCTGCTGCACTGGCAGCGCGAGGCGGTGATGCATGTCTCGGCGGATACGTTTTGGCACTGGATCGGTACCGATGTGCACAGGCTTGTCCCGACCACCGATCGCGACGCGTTCATCGATTGTGTGCGCGGTAATGTAGTATTTCCCGCCGACGCGGTGCGCTGGGCGCATATTCTGTTTGATGTCGCGACCAACGTGTCGCGCGAGGCCGATGACGCCATCGCGGCGGCTGGCGCGGCGTTTTTCGTGCAGGCGCTGGAGGCGCTTAAGGGTGCGGGTACCGAATTCAAAACGCTCGCTGAATCACTCAAGAAAACCAGCGGCCGTTCCGGCAAGGCGCTGTTCAAGCCATTGCGCGCCGCACTGACCGGCGAACTGGATGGCCCGGAGATGCTGCGGCTGTTGCCGCTGTTGGGGATTGAGCGCGCGCGTGAGCGCTTGGCACAATACGCAAAATAAGAACCGACCAATGCTGCAGATCTATAACAGTCTTACCCGCAAGAAAGAGCCATTGCAGCCGCTGAACCCGCGTCAGGTGCGCATGTACGTCTGCGGCATGACGGTATACGACTACTGTCATCTCGGGCACGCGCGGGTGATGGTCGGCTTCGACATGGTCGCGCGCTACCTGCGCGCGCGTCGGTACGAAGTAATCTATGTGCGTAACATCACCGACATCGATGACAAGATCATCAAGCGTGCGGCCGAGAAAGGCGAAGACATTGCCGCGCTCACGGCGCGCTTCATTCAGGCGATGAACGAGGACGCCGCCGCGCTCGGGGTTGTGGCGCCGGACGCGGAGCCGCGCGCGACCACGCACATCGCGCAGATCGAGGCCATGATCGCGAAGTTGATGGAACGCGGTTATGCCTATCGCGCCAGGAATGGTGACGTCTACTATCGGGTGCGCAAGTTCGACGGCTATGGCGCGCTGTCGGGAAAATCGGTCGACGACTTGCGTTCCGGTGCACGGGTCGAGATCGACGACGACAAGGAAGACCCGCTCGATTTCGTTTTATGGAAGGCGGCCAAACCGGGCGAACCTAAATGGGATTCAACCTGGGGAGCGGGACGGCCAGGGTGGCACATCGAATGTTCGGCGATGGCCACGACCTGCCTCGGCAATCACTTCGACATTCATGGCGGCGGCATGGATCTCAAGTTTCCGCACCACGAGAACGAAATCGCCCAGAGCGAGGGCGCCACCGGCGAGAAGTTCGCGACTACCTGGATGCACGTCGGGTTTGTGCGCGTGGCCGAGGAAAAGATGTCCAAGTCGCTTGGCAACTTTTTCACGGTGCGCGAGGTGTTGGCACAGTTCCCGGCCGAGGTGGTGCGCTACTTTATTCTCGCGAGCCATTATCGCAGTCCGCTCGACTATTCGGATGACAACTTGCGCGCGGCCAAGAGCGCGCTCGACGGGTTTTATATCGCGTTGCGGGGGCTGGAGCCGTCGACGATTGTCGAGGGCGACGAATTCGAGGCGCGCTTTCACAATGTGATGGAAGACGATTTCAATACGCCGAAGGCGTTCGCCGAGTTTTCGGCACTGGCCACGGCGATCAATCGTGAAAAGGCCGCGGGCGATATGGCCAAGGCCGCCAGGCTGGCGGCGATGTTGCGGCGTCTCGGCGCGATTCTCGGGCTGTTCCAGCAGAATTCGGAGGATTACCTGAAGGGTGGGGCCGAAGGCGTGGTTTCCGATGCCAGCGGTGGTCTCGACGATGCCGCGGTCGAGGTGCTGATTGCCGCGCGCATTCACGCACGCAAGGAGAAGAATTGGGCCGAATCGGACCGCATCCGCGATCAGTTGAAGCAGGCCGGTATTATTCTCGAAGACAGCGGTGGCGGGACCTCATGGCGTCGGGGGTAGCAATCCTGTTTTCGCCTGAATTCTTCGCGTTTTTAGCGCTTTAGCTATTGACCCTATGCAATCTTATAAGTAACTTTCACTAATCATCCGAACCTGTAGGCCCGTCTGCCCCGGTTTGGGCATGCGGGCCTTTTTATTCCCCGAAGCAAATTGGAGCAACTGTGGAGCTGAGTGGCGCTGATATCTTGATGCGATGTCTTCAGGACGAGGGCGTTGAGTACATTTTTGGCTACCCCGGTGGGGCGGCGTTGCATATCTATGACGCGCTGTATCGACAGGACAAGGTCAAACATATTCTGGTGCGCCACGAACAGGGCGCGGCGCACGCGGCCGACGGCTATTCACGCGCCAGCGGTCGCCCCGGCGTGGTGCTGGTGACCTCCGGTCCAGGTGTCACCAATACCGTCACCGGTATTGCCACCGCCTATATGGATTCGGTTCCACTGGTGGTGATCAGCGGCCAAGTGTCGACAGCCTATATTGGCAGCGATGCGTTTCAGGAATGTGATGCCGTCGGCATCACGCGCCCGTGCGTGAAACACAACTTCCTCGTGAAGGACGTGAAGGATCTCGCCGAGACCGTCAAAAAGGCGTTTTACATCGCCACCACGGGCCGGCCTGGCCCAGTGTTGATCGACGTCCCGAAAGACGTGACCGCGAACAAATGCGAGTACGTCTATCCGAAGTCGATTTCGCTGCGTTCGTACCACCCGGTAACGCAGGGCGATCCGGCCCAGATCAAGAAGGCTGCGGAGCTGATTGTTTCGGCCAAGCGACCGATGATCTATACCGGCGGCGGCGTCATCTGGGCCGAGGCCTCGAAACAACTGAACGATTTCGTGAAGCTGCTCGGCTACCCGTGCACCAATACGCTCATGGGCCTCGGCGCCTATCCCGCGACCGATCCGCTGTTCGTCGGCATGCTCGGGATGCACGGCACCTATGAAGCCAACATGGGCATGCACGAGTGCGATGTGCTGATCGCGATCGGCGCGCGTTTTGACGATCGCGTGACCGGCGATCTGACGAAGTTCTGTCCGCATGCGCGTATCGTGCATGTGGATGTGGATCCGTCTTCGATCGCCAAGAACGTGCCGGTCGAAGTGGCGATCATCGGTTCCGCCAAGTCGGTGCTGGAAGACATGATCGAAGTCATCAAGTCTTCGAAGACCAGGCCGGATGCGGCGGCGCTCAAGGCGTGGTGGGGCCAGATCGACGAATGGCGGGCGATTGACTGTCTCGCCTACGATCGCAAGTCGCTATTGATCAAGCCACAGTACGTGCTGGAGAAACTCTATGAGTTGACGGGCGGCGACGCCTACGTCACCTCCGATGTCGGCCAGCACCAGATGTGGGCCGCGCAGTTTTATAAATTCGACAAGCCGCGCCGTTGGATCAATTCCGGCGGTCTTGGCACCATGGGCTTCGGATTGCCGGCGGCGATGGGTGTGCAGCTCGCATATCCAGGCAGCACCGTGGCCTGCGTGACCGGCGAAGCGTCGATCCAGATGTGCATTCAGGAACTTTCCACCTGCAAGCAGTACGACCTGCCGATCAAGATCGTCAACCTGAACAACCGGTACATGGGCATGGTGCGTCAGTGGCAGGAGTTCTTCTACGACCGGCGCTATTCGCATTCCTACATGGACGCGTTGCCGGATTTCGGCAAGCTCGCCGAGGCCTACGGGCATGTGGGCATGACGATCGACAAGCCCGGTGATGTCGAAGGCGCGTTGAAAGAGGCGCTCAAGCTCAAGGATCGACTCGTGTTCCTCGACTTCATCACCGATCAGAAGGAAAACGTCTATCCGATGATCGCCGCCGGCAAGGGCCACCACGAAATGCATCTCTCGCCCCAGAATGCAGCGAACAGCGCCGAGCGGGAGTTGGCCTGATGCGCCATATCATTTCGTTATTGCTGGAGAACGAATCGGGCGCGTTGTCGCGCGTGGCCGGACTGTTTTCCGCGCGCGGCTACAATATCGAATCGCTGACGGTGGCGGCGACGGAAGACCCGACACTGTCGCGCCTGACGCTGGTGACCCGCGGCTCCGACGATATCATCGAGCAAATCATCAAGCAGCTGAACAAGCTGGTAGAGGTCGTGAAGCTGCTCGACCTTACCGACGGCGCGCATATCGAACGTGAACTGCTGCTCGCCAAGGTAAAGGTGAATGACGTTAAGGCCGATGAGATCAGGCGTACGGTGGACAGCTTTCACGGTCGGATCATCGATACCACCGACGAGGCCTACACCATCGAGCTGACCGACAGCGGCGACAGACTCGATGCTTTCATCGAGGCGCTGCGTCCGGCGGGTATCATCGAGGTCGTACGTTCGGGCGTTTCCGGTATCGGCCGCGGCGATCGCAGTTTGCATGTGTAATCAATTCTATTTGAGGCTATTGAAATGAAGATTTTTTACGACAAAGACGCTGACCTTTCGCTTATTCGTGGCAAGAAGGTCGCCATCATCGGTTACGGCTCGCAGGGCCATGCGCACGCGCAGAATCTGAAGGACAGCGGCGTGCAGGTCGTGGTTGGCCTGCGTGACGGTTCGGCCTCGGTCGAGAAGGCGAAGAAGGCCGGGCTCGCAGTGAAGAGCGTGGCCGACGCCAGCCGCGATGCCGATATCGTGATGATCCTGGCGCCCGACGAGCAACAGAAGAAGATTTATACCGTCGACGTGGAACCGAACCTGAAGCAGGGCGCAGCACTGCTGTTCGCGCACGGGCTCAATATCCACTTTGGTCTGATCAAGCCACGTGCCGACCTCGATGTATTCATGGTTGCGCCGAAAGGCCCGGGGCACCTGGTGCGCTCGACTTATACCCAGGGCGGTGGCGTGCCGTGCCTGATCGCGATCCAGCAGAACGCCTCCGGCAAGGCGCGCGAAGTCGCGCTGTCCTATGCCTCCGCGATTGGCGGCGGCCGCGCCGGTATCATTGAAACCACGTTCAAAGACGAGTGTGAAACTGACCTGTTCGGCGAACAGGCGGTGTTGTGCGGTGGCGCATCGCACCTGGTGCAGGCCGGATTTGAGACCCTGATCGAAGCCGGCTATCCGCCGGAGATGGCGTATTTCGAGTGTCTGCACGAGCTCAAGCTCATCGTCGACCTGATGTACGAAGGCGGCATCGCCAACATGCGTTACTCGATCTCGAACACCGCGGAATACGGCGACTACACGCGCGGCCCGCGCATCGTGACCGAGCAGACCAAGGCCGAGATGAAAAAGATCCTGAAGGAAATCCAGTCCGGCGAGTTTACGCGCGAGTGGATGGCCGAGAACGAGAATGGCTGCAAGCGCTTCCTCGACACGCGCGCGAAGCTCGCGAAGCACCCGATCGAAGAGACCGGTGCGCAACTGCGCGAGATGATGCCGTGGATCAAGGCCAATCGTCTTGTCGACAAGACACGCAACTGAAGATTGTTGCACGCTCTTTAATTCACATTACCGAAAGCGCAGAGATCGGTTCGCCCTCTGCGCTTTCTTTGTTTCCACGGTAAAACTTGTTATATAAAAGCTATGGCAAACGATAAACATCCGATTCTCGCCCGCGAAGGTTGGGTCCATGTGGCCATGATTGTTGGCGCCACTGTCGCGGTGCAATATTTTGCCGGTTGGGCGTGGGCACTGCCGTTGTGGATTATTACGGTACTGGTAGTGCAGTTCTTCCGTGATCCGTCACGCACGGTGCCGCAAGTGCCGCGCGCGGTCGTTGCCCCCGCAGACGGTAAGGTGATTGCGCTCGGCGAGGCTTACGATCCGTACCTCAAGCGCCAGTCCCGGCGCATTTCCATCTTCATGAACGTGTTCAACGTCCACTCGAATCGCGCGCCAGTAGCGGGCAAGGTGATGGAACGATGGTACACGCGCGGCACGTTTCTCAATGCCGCACTCGACAAGGCCTCGGAGCACAATGAGCGCAATGCCTTATGGATTCGCACCGACGCCGGCCAGGATATCGTCGTGGTTCAGGTTGCCGGGCTCGTGGCGCGTCGTATACTGTGCTATGTCGGTCCGGGCGAGCAGCTGCAGGTGGGGCAACGCTACGGATTCATCCGCTTTGGATCGCGCGTGGACGTCTATCTGCCGCTGGACAGTCAGTTCAAGGCGGCACTCGGTGACAAGCCGACCGCGGGCGCCGATGTGATCGCGATGCTGAGTCGTTAAATTAATGGAGTATATCGAGACGATGGACAGACACGATGACAAGCATGATCGCGCTCACCGTGAATCCGCCGGGTCGCGTCAGCTTCGTCGTGGCATCTACATTCTTCCGAGCCTGCTGACCACCGCCAGCCTGTTCGCCGCGTTCTATGCGATCGTGCAGGCGATGCAGGGTAATTTCGAACACGCGCCGATTGCGATTTTTATCTCGATGATCCTGGATGCGCTCGACGGGCGCGTCGCGCGCTTGACGCACACCGAGAGCGAATTCGGTGTGCAATATGACAGCATCGTCGACATGGTCGCGTTCGGATTGGCGCCGTCGCTGGTGATGTACAGCTGGGCGCTTTCGGGCCTGGATAAACTCGGCTGGCTCGCGGCGTTCATTTACGCCGCCTGCGCCGGGCTGCGGCTGGCACGTTTTAACGTGCAGGTGAGCGGCGTGGCGGTCGACAAGCGCTACTTCCGTGGCCTGCCGAGTCCGGCCGCGGCGGCCCTGGTGGCCGGGTTTATCTGGGTGTTGCATGCCTCGGGTGTTCCGGGACGCGAGATCAGCTTGATCGCGCTGGCCGTGACCGTGATTGCCGGCGGTCTGATGGTCAGCAACGTGCGTTATCGCAGCTTCAAGGATCTCGATCTGCGCGGGCGGGTGCCGTTCGTGGCCATCCTCGCGGTACCGCTGGTATTCGTGCTGATTGTGCTCGATCCGCCGCAGGTGTTGTTCTTCGTGTTCGTGGCCTATGCGGTTTCCGGACCGCTGAGCTGGCTCTGGCGCAGGCGTCGTTCCGAGGAACGGCCGGTCGAAAAACGCCGCGTTTGAAATTCCGCCGGATTGATGTAATCTAAAACCATGCCCAGTCATTACGCCTATTCCGCTTTTCAGATTCGCGCCAGTGTGCGTGCGCGTCTGTGCCTGCTTCCTCTGCTGCTGCGCCGCTAGGCGCCCACATCCACGTTGTCCTGGCGAGGACCAAAAACATACGCCACCGAAGAAATTCCCCACTGGGCAAAGTAAAATGCCCACCGCCAGCCTTGGTGCCGGCGGCTGAATGAATGCAGAGGACGGTATGAACGATCAATTGATTATTTTTGATACCACCATGCGTGACGGCGAGCAGAGTCCGGGCGCATCGATGACACGCGATGAGAAGGTGCGCATCGGCAAGCAGCTTGAACGCATGCGCGTCGATATCATCGAGGCCGGTTTTCCGGCCGCCAGCAACGGCGATTTCGAATCGGTCAAAGCAGTGGCCGAGGCCGTCACCGAGAGCACGGTCTGCGGGCTCGCGCGTGCGGTCGAGAACGATATCGACCGTGCCGCCGAGGCGATCAAGCCGGCGAAACGCCGACGCATCCATACCTTTATCGCGACCTCGCCGATCCACATGCAGAACAAGCTGCGCATGTCGTCGGAGCAGGTGCTCGAGCGTGCGGTGTGGGCGGTCAAGCGCGCGCGCCAGTACACCGACGACGTTGAATTCTCGCCGGAAGACGCCGGCCGTTCGGAAGTGGATTTCCTCTGTCGCGTGCTCGAAGCGGTCATCGCCGCCGGCGCAACCACGGTCAACATACCGGACACGGTCGGCTATAACCTGCCGCATCAATTCGGCGGGCTCATCAAGACGCTGCGCGAGCGCGTGCCGAACTCGGACAAGGCGATTTTTTCGGTGCACTGCCATAACGACCTCGGGTTGGCGGTGGCGAATTCGCTGTCGGCGGTGTTGAATGGCGCGCGTCAGGTCGAATGCACCATCAACGGTCTCGGCGAGCGTGCGGGTAATGCCGCGCTCGAGGAAATCGTCATGGCGGTGCGGACCCGACGCGACCTGTTCCCGTGCGATACCCGCATCGATGCCACGCAAATCGTCCCGGCCTCGCGCCTGATATCCGGCATTACCGGTTTCCCGGTGCAACCGAACAAGGCGGTGGTGGGCGCCAATGCGTTCGCGCATGAATCGGGAATTCATCAGGACGGCGTGATCAAGATGCGCGAGACTTACGAGATCATGCGTGCCGAGGACGTTGGCTGGACCGCGAACCGCATGGTGTTGGGCAAGCACTCCGGCCGTAGCGCGTTCCGCCAGCGGTTGTCTGAACTCGGCATGGATTTCAAAACCGAACAGGAGTTGAACTCGGCGTTCGAGCGCTTCAAGGATCTCGCCGACAAAAAGCATGAGATTTTCGATGAGGATTTGCAGGCACTGGTGACCGAGGCCGATCTGGAGCATGGCAACGAGCATTTTCAGCTGATCTCGCTCAAGGTCTGCTCACAGACTGGCGAGACACCGGTAGCACAAGTGACACTGTCGGTGAACGGTTTGGAGCAGCACGGTACCGCACCCGGTGGCGGTCCGGTCGATGCTTCGTTCAAGGCGATTGAAGGGATTGTCGGTGCCAGCGGCCAACTGCTGCTGTATTCGGTCAACAACATAACCAGTGGTACCGATTCGCAGGGCGAGGTCACGGTGCGGGTTGAGAAGGGCGGACGGATCGTCAATGGGCATGGCGCCGATACCGACATCGTCATTGCCTCGGCTAAGGCCTATCTCAACGCGCTGAACAAACTCGTCACACCGGGAGAACGCACGCATCCGCAAGGAAGCATGACCATCTGAATGTGATCCCGCGGGCGGGTGTTGCGCCCGCGGGAATTTTATTGTCGGGTAAGCTCTCTGAATGTACTTTTCGCGCCCTCGGAAAGGTTGTGCGCCGTTTCCTTTACGATTGTGCCAACGCTGCGATCTTCGAGAGGATTGCTGAGCGCCGGCGCACCACGACCGATATTGTAAGCGAGCGGCGCGGCCAGAATTGCGCCGAGTGCGACGCCCACCAGAAGCGATTTGATCATGTGACTGTCCTCTGTTGTTGAATAACGAATACTGTAACAATACGTGCACTCCTTGGCATTGTATCTGGCACCTATGACCGTTATCCAACGCGTGTCCACGCAACTCATCCATCAAGTTGGGCGCCATCGATTGGCAGGAGCGTGCGCGACAATGGCCGTGTTGTTCCTTTCCTTCGCTGCCCTCGCGGATACGCAGGGAGTGCAGGCGGGGAAAAGCTGGCGTTACCGGGTCGCGATTGAAAAACTTCCCGAAGTCGACGATCTCAGTATCGGTTCCGACGGCAGTGTCTACGCCACCCAGACGTTGGCTGACGGAAAGGGGCGGGTAATCAGACTCCGTAGCGGCGGCCATTTCGATGTCATCATCGGCGGCTTGGAACACCCGGGCGGCATACTGGTAAAAGAAAATTATCTCTATGTCACCGAGCAGGTGAACGAGGGACACGTAATAAGAGTCCGCTTGGGTAACGGCAAACGCCGTGTGTACGAAGGACTGCACCATCCTGAACATATTGCCAAACTTCCGGATGGCGACCTGGTTGTCACGGAGGACATTCTCAATGGACGGCTGACGCGACTTTCGGCGAATGGCGCGATCGAAGTGATCACCAGCGGTTTCAATGGTGCGCAGGGACTATCGGTCGCGCACGACGGCACGATCTTCATCGGCGAGACCGGTACTGGCCGGGTGTTGTCCTATATCAATGGCGTACTGAACGTGGTCGTCGATGATCTCGAAGCGCCCGGTCAGATCGAATGCGCGCCGGACGGCGCCTTGTGGGTTACCGAAGATTCCAAGAGCGGGCGTTTGCTACGTCTCAAGAACGGTGTGCTGGAAACGGTGCTGAGCGGTCTTGCCAACCCGCAGGGTATTGCACTGGGGGAAAATGGCATGGTATTCGTGGCGGAAAAAGGTCGCAGCCGTGTGCTGATCGTGGAACCGAAACCGTGACTACGTCCGACGAAAAGCGTCGTCAAAAATATCTGGCGGCGATGGGCGTCACGTTGTGGCAAACGCGCGATCGTCACGCGCCGACAGAGACAACCACGGTTTCAACAACTGCTTCGCCGGCCATGCCGGTGTTCGATGCCTCGACCATCACTCCAGAAATCGTGGCCACCCTAGATTGGGAAACGTTGCGACGCGCTGTTGCGATATGTACCAAGTGCGATCTGCACAAGACACGTAAGCAGACGGTTTTTGGCGTTGGCAATCGCGACGCACAGTGGATGTTCGTGGGTGAAGCGCCCGGCGCGGACGAGGATGCGCGCGGCGAACCCTTTGTCGGACGTGCCGGGCAACTGTTGAATGCGATGTTGTTCGCGCTCGGACTCAAGCGCGAAGATGTTTATATCGCCAACGTGTTGAAGAGCCGTCCGCCCGGCAATCGGGACCCGCAACCGAATGAAATCGAGGCTTGCGAACCATACCTGCTGCGCCAGATTGCGCTGATCCGTCCCAAGCTGATCGTGGCCTTGGGGCGTCATGCGGCACACAGCCTGTTGAAAACCGAAACGCCGCTGGCGCGGCTGCGCGGCCAGCGTCTGAGCTACCACGGTACGCCGTTACTCGTGACTTACCATCCGGCCTATTTGTTGCGCAGTCCGGGTGAAAAACGCAAGGCCTGGGACGACCTGTGTCTCGCCAGGCGCATGATTGAATCATCGTGAGCGCAGCGCCCAATTTGCTGCAACCGCGATTGCGGCCGATGGTAGAGGCCGATCTGACGCAGGTGCTCGACAATGAACACGCCGGTTACGATTTTCCGTGGACACTCGGCATCTTCCGCGATTGCCTGCGCGTCGGCTACGACTGCTATGTCTATCAAGGACCATCGGGCGTGATCGGCCATGGCGTGATGTCGGTCGCGGCCGGTGAATGCCACCTGCTCAACGTCTGTGTCCATCCGGATTGGCAGCATCGCGGTCTCGGTCGGCGGCTCGTGGAGTTTCTGCTCGATGTGGCGCGGCAGAAAAATGTCCGCACCGCATTGCTGGAAGTGCGGGTATCGAATACCACCGCCCACCGGCTATACGCCAGTCTTGGTTTCAACGAAGTGGGAACGCGCCACCAGTACTATCCCGGGGGTGAAGGGCGACGTGAAGACGCGATCATACTAGCGCGCGAGTTGTCGGAAGGAGACCCGACGTGAGCGACGTGCGCACGATTTATCGCGGCGAAGTCGTTCATCTGTGCCTGGAACAGGTGGATTTGCCGAATGGTCAGCGGGCGGAACTCGAGATCGTGCATCACCCCGGCGGGGCCGCCACGGTTGCACTCGATGTGAATGGGCAGGTATGTCTGTTGCGCCAGTATCGGCATGCGGCCGGTGGCTGGATCTGGGAGTTGCCGGCAGGCAAACTCGAGAAGGACGAACTACCACAGACGACTGCGATGCGTGAGCTGGAGGAAGAAGCCGGTCGGCGCGCCGCGCGGTGCGATTCCCTTGGGCATATCCTCAGTTCCCCGGGCGTGTTCGATGAGGTGATTCATCTGTTTCTCGCGCGAGACATGACGGTCGTCGATACCAACCACGAACTGCACGAGTCGATCGAGGTCCATTGGCTGCCGCTGGATCAGGCATTGCGTATGGCTCAATCGGGAGAGATACTCGATGCCAAGACGGTCGCCGGCCTGTTTCGCGCACAGGGGCTATTGTTAATTGCACCGTCGCGCCAGAAATAATTCGTTTCTAAACGTCGGATGAGGAGGGAATCGCCATGACGCACACCTACGAAGAACTCAAGCACAAGACCGTCGCCGAGTTACGCGACATCGCCAAAGACATCGAGCACGAGGCGGTCAAGGGCTATTCGCAGCTAAACAAGGATCATCTGCTGGTGGCATTGTGCAAGGCCCTGGGCTTGGATGCGCATGTCCACCATCACGCCGTCGGTATCGACAAGACCGCGATCAAGACCAAGATTCATGGGCTCAAGAAAAAGCGTGACGAGATTCTGGCGTCGAAAGAACGTGCCGGGCTGACCACCGTATTACGCCAGATTCACAGCCTCAAGCGAACTATCCGTCGGGCGACGGTGTGACGCTAAGACGGATATTAGCTCTAGTCCCAGTCGTTCCTGAGTCTGCGTGGGGAGCGTGCGGGCAGGCTGGTAATCCCGGACGGGAGCGCGTATAGTTCCGCGCGTGTTGCGCAGTCCACTCCTTGTAGTCGTTCGGAAGCCCTCCAGTTTTATTGGTAGCTACTCCCGCCGTTTCAGGAACAAGCTGCAAAACACTATCATTCAATCTAACTAGAGGTATTTTCGTGATTACAGGAACAGTTAAGTGGTTCAACGACGCCAAGGGATTTGGCTTTATCACTCCGGAAGACGGCGGCAAAGATGTATTCGTACATCATTCCGCCATCCAGGGCAGCGGCTTTAAGTCGCTCGCCGAAGGACAGCGAGTGAGTTTCGAACTCAAGTCGAGCCCGAAGGGCCCGTCGGCGGAGAACGTCACCCCGGCGTAAGTAAAGATTTCCGCGCAAGCGGGGATCCTGCGCAAGCAGCTTTAAGACGAAGACCCCGCCCCGGGTAACCGGGGCGGGGTTTTTGTTTTATCGGGTCAGAAGAACAGCAGAACTACTTCTTGTTGCGCGATGTCCAGGTAGAGGAGGCGCCGCCGTTGCGGGAATTGAGCTGCTCGGCGTAGGTGTTGGCGTAGGCGGTGACGTCTTTGAGCGAGCCACAGCGTTGACCCACGATGCTGGAGCGACCGTTGTCCAATACATAGCGATACCAGTTCTGCCCCACGGCGCCGTCCGGTGCCATGACCTTTTCCACTTTTGCCACGGCGAACGGGCTGGCCTGATGCGGTCCCGGCGTCGTCTTGCGCGCCGGCACGGCATTAGCGGGATGGTTCGTAGTTGCTGCAGGCAATGCGGTAGATGTCATGAGCAGGTTTCCGTTTTTCCTGAAAGTAATATCAGTCAGCGACGCGATCCGCGTTGGCCGAACTTGCCGTCGCGCGGGCGCTCTTCGTTCACTTTGATCGGCTGGCCATGGAGCATCGCGCCGTTAAGCGCGGAGATCGCCGCCCGCGCCTCGTGGCCTTCCATTTCGACGAAGCCGAATCCCTTGCACTTCCCGGAGAAGACATCCGACATTAGCCGGATCGAGCGCACTGTCCCATGTTGCGAGAATAAATCACGAATGTCCGCCTCACGTGTGTCCGGGGACAGATTGCCGACAAACATCTTTTTCATCTGAGTCCTCTCGTGTGCCGCGCGGTGATGCGGCATGCCGCGCCGACCGGCGAATGTTTAGTCGAAACCGTGGTGTGAGAGGCGGTGAAACATCGGGTAGATGGGCGATCGCACCTAAAATGTCGATCTTTTGGCGCTGGATCGAACCCCGTAACGACTACACCGCGTGCCAATTAAACCAAGGACGCGAGTTTACCATAATGTAGGGTTATTGTCCCCGCTGCGAGGTTGGATTGAGCCGGTTAGTGCCGGCGGATGCGGAAACACTGGTGGATTTTGGGGTTGCGCTCGAAATCCTGAGGGATCGTACGGCGGGTAATATCCTCGATCTGGAGTTCAGGCAGGGCGTCGAGTTCAATGCGAAAGCGGCGCAGGTTAGTCGAGAAAACGAGTACGCCGTCAGGCGCCAGCAGTGCCACGGTGTCGCGGATCAGTTGCACGTGGTCGCGCTGCACATCGAGCGTGCCTTCCATGCGCTTCGAGCGTGAGAACGTCGGCGGATCGAGGAAGATCAATCCGTATGGCTGGCTGCGAGGCTCCTTGATCCATTTGAGCGCGTCGGCCTGAACCAGTTCGTGCTGCTTACCGCGGATACCGTTCAGCTCCAGATTGCGCTGCGCCCAATCGAGGTAGGTATACGACATATCGACCGTCGTGGTCGCGGTCGCGCCGCCGAGTGCCGCATGCACCGTGGCCGTGCCGGTGTAACCGAATAGATTCAGAAAGCGCTTACCCCGCGCCATCTCGCCGATAAGCGTGCGCGTCAGGCGGTGATCCAGGAAAAGCCCGGTGTCGAGGTAGTCAGTAAAGTTCACCAGCAGGCGACATGGCCCCTCGCGCACTTCGTGGAATTCACCGCTCTCGGCAAACTTTTCGTATTGCGTCCCCCCTTTCTGGCGTCGCCGCTGTTTGAACACAACCTGTTCCGGCGCAATCTCCAGCACCTGCGGGATCACCAGCAGTGCCTCATCCAGACGCCGCTTGGCCTTCAGCGGATGTATCGTGTCCGGTGCCTCGTATTCCTGTACGTGCACGAACCGTTTCGCGCCTTCATAGACATCCAGCGCGAGATTGTACTCATGCAGGTCGGCGTCGTAGAGGCGGTAAGCAAAGATGTCTTGCCGTCGCGCCCACTTGCCGAAGTGTTTGAAGTCCTTGCGCAGGCGGTTTTCGAACATCTTCGCACCTTCGCTCAGCTCGCGCGGCGCCGTGGGATCACGTTCGCGCAGAAACCATTCTTCGGTGATATCGAAGTGCAACAGCCGGCACTCAATGGCACCGTTCCAGAGGGTGTGCATGCGCTTTGCGCGCAGGTTCATGTTTTTGCCGAGCTCGGGGTTGCCGGTGAAGATCGAGGCGCGCCAACCGGCGAAGCAGTTTTTCATTGCGCTGCCGAGCTCGGCATACAGTTTGGGTAATTCGCTGGTCTCGCCGAGGCGCTCGCCGTACGGTGGGTTTGCGATCACCAGTCCGGCCCGGGTTGCTTCCGGTGTGCAATCGACCAACGCACGCGGCGCGACGGTGATGTGCTGGTCGAATCCGGCGCGGTGGATATTGTCCTGGGCTATGCGGATCGCGCGCGGATCTGCATCGTAGCCGCGGATCGGCGGTAGCTTGGCGAAGCCCAGCGTACGCCGATCGCGCGCCTCGGTCACCAGGCGCCCCCATAGCTCGGCGTCGTGTTGACGCCAGTTCACAAAGCCGAAATAGTTGCGCTGCAGGCATGGTGCGCTGTCCGCGGACATCAGCGCGGCTTCGACCAGAAACGTTCCGGAGCCGCACATAAGGTCTACCAGCGTCCCGCCTTCGGCGGCGATCGCCGGCCAGCCGGCACGCAGCAGTATCGCGGCGGCAAGGTTTTCCTTCAGCGGTGCTTCGACTGCGAGCGAGCGATAGCCGCGTCGATGCAGCGATTCACTGGCGAGGTCGAGGCTCAGGATCGCGTGATCGGCTTTCAGAAAAACATTGATGCGCAGATCGGGCGCCACCGTGTCGATCGACGGGCGTACCCCATGCTGTTCACGCAACTGATCGACGATTGCGTCTTTCACTTTGAGTGCACCGTAGTGCGAATGCGTGATCTTCGACGCGACGGTGGTGAAATCCACGGCCAGCGTGCCATCCGGTGCCAGGTGTTCATCCCAACGCACGGTCTGGACACCGGCATAGAGTTCTTCCGGAGAATTGGCCGGGAAGTCTTTCAACGGCAACAATACGCGGCTCGCGAGTCGCGACCACAGGCAGGCGCGATAGGCGGTCTCGAGCGTGCCGCTGAACTCCACGCCAGCGCGTTTTTCGCGCACGGCCTGTCCGCCGAGTGCACGCAGTTCGTCGGCGAGCAGCAACTCAAGCCCTTTCGGGCAGGTGGCAAAAAGTGAAAAGGGGGTCGACATTGGCGGGCGATGACAATGGCGCATCTTAACGCGAAGCCGGGCACAATGGTTAAGGGAACGGTTAATATTGCGTTCGCCGCAAGCCACAGTAAACCGTGAACCAAGAGGTGGGACGTGAACCAGGCAACCGAGATTTATGTCAGCACCGATATCGAAGCCGACGGCCCGATCCCGGGCCCGCACTCGATGTTGAGCTTCGCCTCGGCCGCGTATCGTGCCGACGGGACACTGATCGACAAGTACACGGCCAATCTGGAGCAACTTGCGGGTGCTGCGCCCGAGCCGCGGACCGTGGAATGGTGGAGCCAGTTCCCGCAGGCGTGGGAGGCGTGTCGGCGCGATACGCGCTCGCCCGAGATCGTGATGCCCGAATATCTGGCGTGGCTCACGGCACTGCCCGGGCAGCCGGTGTTCGTCGGTTGGCCGGCCGGTTGGGACTTCATGTGGATCTACTGGTACCTGGTGCGCTTCACGCGCGAGCGGCCGTTTCGCGAGAGCGCGCTCGATATCCGTTCCTACGCGATGGGCATGCGCAAGACGGACTTCAAGCGCACGTCGCGTACCTATCTGCCCAAGCGCTGGTTCGACGTCAAGCTGGCGCACACGCATGTGGCACTTGACGACGCGCTCGAGCAGGGCGCGGTGTTCTGCAACATGCTGGCGGAAAATACCAAGAGCACAGAGTGAGCATTGGCCGAAAGGAGTGCTACGCCTGACGACAATGCTTCGCCTACACTAGGAATATGACCGACTCTCGCGATCGCCGCACCACCAAGGCCTATCTCAACGATTCGTTTCTGCGCAGCAGCGATGCGCGCGCACTGCGCATCCTGTCCGAGTATCTCGAACCGCAAAGCCGGCTCGCGCACTATCAGGTGGAAGATACGATTGTGTTCATGGGTTCGGCGCGATTGATTGGGCATGAACAGGCGCAGGCGGAACTGAAGGCGGCGGAAGCGGAAGCTGGCGATGTCGCGAAGGCGCGCATGCGGCTCGAGATGTCGAGATATTATGAGGCGTCGCGCGAGCTCGCACGGCGGTTGACCGAATGGTCCAAGGGGTTGAGCGGTAGTCAGCGGCGCTTCGTGGTTTGCACGGGCGGCGGTCCCGGCATCATGGAGGCTGCTAATCGCGGCGCCTCCGAGGCCCGCGGCGTCAATGTCGGTCTGTCGATCTCGCTACCGCTTGAGGAGTCCGGCAATCCGCATATCACGCGCGAACTATCGTTCCAGTTTCACTACTTTTTCATGCGCAAGTTCTGGTTTGCGTATCTGGCCAAGGCGGTGATTTTCTTCCCCGGCGGTTTCGGTACCTTCGACGAGTTGTTCGAAATGTTGACGCTGGTGCAGACACGCAAGGTGCGCAAGCACATGCCGCTGGTGCTCTTCGGTACGCGTTATTGGGAAGAGGTGATCAATTTTGATGCGCTGGCACGCTATGGCGTTATCGATCCGAACGATGTAAATCTGTTTTATCGTACCGACTCCGTGGAGGATGCCTTCAACTATTTAACGGCCGAGCTTTCAAAGCACGCTGACGCCGAGCGTGGTGCGATCCTCTAGAAAATAAGAATGATAGTAGAAACAAAAAGCGCGGCCCTTGCCGCGCTTTTTTTGAAATGGAACCGCAATCGGGTTATACCATCTCTTCCTCTTTGAACATCTGCCTGAGCTGTTTGCGAAGTTCAGGTGAATCTTTGTGCTGGTGTACCGCACAGGCGTGTTGTACCGCCGCTTCAACCAATTCGTCTTCACGGTCGGCGGAGATGGCCACCGTGCAATTACTCTCGCTCGGCATTTCGCGACAATCAATATATTTGCGGGTCATGGGTACCTCCTATCACTCGGAAACGGACGCTCCATTGAACCAGAAGCGATTGTGGGCCCGGGGAGGAACTGCGTGCGGGACCCGATTCACGGTATACCTCACCCGGCTTTCGGTCAACGCAGGCTCTGTGCGGGAACATACTGACTTTCCCCATGTCTTTTATAGAGACTATATTTGGCTTATCGCAACCCTTAACGAGGTCACGATGCGCGCGAGCTATCCGACACCAAGGAAAATTGGACTCAATATTCCTGCCGATTTCATTGAAGGTCGTTTCAATGCCGGTTTCGAGCACGCGCTGAAAGGCGGACATCTGACCCAAGTCGAATATTTCCGGCGTTCGTTTCGTCTCGGTTTTCGTGCGGCCAAGTTATATCTGCGAAAAATCCGACGCGCGCAGGGCATTCTTGAGTTTCCATTTCGAGCGCGCGTACGCTTGCGCACGATCTGGGATTGATCGCGTTGAGCAATCAGCCGTTCATCCATCGATTGTTGTAATTGTCATTGTTGTTCTCTGCGCCTCCCTGTTTTTCGATTGACCGCTCCTATCTGGCGCCGTATGCTTATAGTTGAGTGAATTAGTCGGGTTTATTTCCTGCCGGTTTTTGCGAACTTGAAAGCCGGCGGCGGTGGATCTGACGGAGGGACGTTATGTCCATCTCTAATCCGCCTGTCGAGGCTGTGATCAGCCGCGAATACAAGGCCGGCTTCGTGACCGATATCGAGGTCGATTCGGTTCCTCCTGGGCTGAATGAAGACGTCATTCGGCTGATCTCGACCAAGAAGGCTGAACCGCCGTTCATGCTCGAATGGCGACTCAAGGCCTATCGTCACTGGATCACGATGCCGGTGCCCGCATGGGCGCATGTGCATTACCCGCCGATCGATTACCAGGCGATCGTTTATTTTTCCGCACCCAAGTCGGGTAAAGACGGCCCGAAGAGTCTCGACGACATCGATCCGAAGCTGCTCGAAACCTACGAGAAGCTCGGCATTCCGCTAAAGGAACGCGAACTGCTGGCGGGTGTCGCGGTGGATGCGGTGTTCGACAGCGTTTCCGTTGCCACTACCTATAAAGAGAAGCTCGCGAAGCTCGGCATTATCTTCTGCGCGTTTTCGGAAGCGGTCAGGGAACATCCGCAGCTGGTGCAGAGATATCTCGGTACGGTCGTGCCGTATACCGATAACTTTTACGCGTCGTTGAACTCCGCGGTATTCACCGATGGCACGTTTGTGTACGTGCCGAAAGGCGTGCGCTGTCCGATGGAGCTTTCCACTTACTTTCGGATCAACACCGCGAAGAGCGGCCAGTTCGAGCGCACGCTGATCATCGCCGACGAGGGCGCAACCGTCAGCTACCTCGAAGGTTGCACCGCACCGATGCGCGACGAGAACCAGTTGCACGCGGCGGTGGTGGAGTTGATCGCATTGAAGGACGCGGAGATCCGCTACTCGACAGTGCAGAACTGGTATCCCGGCGACAAGGAAGGGCGCGGCGGCATCTACAACTTCGTCACCAAGCGTGGTCATTGCCGTGGTGCCAACGCGAAGATTTCCTGGACCCAGGTCGAGACCGGTTCGGCGATTACCTGGAAATACCCGAGCGTTATTCTCGAAGGCGACAACTCGGTCGGCAAGTTTTACTCGGTCGCGGTGACCAACAACCGCCAACAGGCCGACACCGGTACCAAGATGATTCACATCGGCAGGAATACCAAGAGCACGATCATCTCCAAGGGCATCGCTGCCGGACATGGCAGCAACGCCTATCGGGGTCTGGTGAAGGTGTTGAAGAGTGCGCGCGGCGCGCGCAACTACACGCAGTGCGACTCGTTGCTGATGGGCGATCAGTGCGGTGCGCACACGTTTCCGTACATCGAGGTCAAGAATCCGACCGCGATCGTCGAGCATGAGGCCACCACCTCAAAGATCAGCGAGGACCAGCTGTTTTATCTGCGCAGCCGCGGGCTTGGACCGGAAGACGCGGTCAGCATGATCGTGAACGGTTTCTGCAAAGAGGTATTCAAGGAACTGCCGATGGAGTTTGCAGTCGAGGCGCAAAAACTGCTGGCGGTGAGCCTCGAAGGCGCGGTCGGGTAAGGAGGAACCATGCTGTCGATCAAGAACCTGAACGTGAGTGTTGACGGCAAGCCGATCCTGAAGGGCATCAACCTCGAGGTGAAGGCGGGCGAGGTGCACGCCATCATGGGTCCGAACGGCTCGGGCAAGAGCACGCTGGCACAGGTATTGGCCGGGCGCGAACAGTTCGAGGTCGTCAGCGGCGAAGTATTTTATGACGGCAAAAATCTGTTCGCGCTCAGGCCCGAAGAACGCGCGCGTGCCGGAATCTTCCTCGCATTCCAGTATCCGGTCGAAATTCCCGGTGTCAGTAACGTCTACCTGTTCAAGGCGGCGCTGAACGCGGTGCGCAAGGCGCGCGGCGAACCCGAGCTCGATGCCATGGACTTCCTGGCGCTGATCAAGGACAAGCTTAAACTGATGGAGATGTCGGAAGAGCTTATGTACCGCGCGGTCAATGAGGGATTCTCCGGCGGCGAGAAGAAGCGCAACGAAATACTGCAACTGGCGGTGCTCGAGCCGCGGCTCGCGATCCTGGACGAAACCGATTCCGGCCTTGATATTGACGCGCTCAAGGTGGTCGCCAACGGCGTCAACAGTCTGCGCGCACCGCAGCGCGCGTTCATCATCGTCACGCATTACCAGCGTTTGCTCGACTATATCCTGCCAGATTTCGTGCATGTGCTTGCCGGTGGGCGCATCGTCCGATCCGGCGATCGCAAACTCGCGCTCGAACTGGAACAGCGCGGCTATGGCTGGATCGAGGCCGAAATCGGTTCCGGAGTGTCCCCGTGAATGCAGTGGCCGACAATCGCGAACTTTATCGCGCGGATTTCAGGTGTCTCGCGCCGACACTGCCGGGCGCGGGAATTTCGTGGCTGGATTCGATGCGTTCGCAGGCGTTGGAACAGTTCATGGACAGTGGCTTTCCGACAGTCAAGAACGAAGACTGGAAGTACACCGATGTACGCGCGATCGCGCTGCATCGCTTTGGGCCGTTGTCGAAACCCGGCAACGTCGAGATCGCCGCGATTAAGCCATTTTCTTTTGGCGGCCCCATGTTCGTATTCGTGGATGGCCATCACGACCCGGCGTTGTCCTTGCCGGGCCCTCTGCCAGACGGCGTCCATGTCATGACACTGGCGCGGGCGCTCGCGGAACATACGGAGGAAATCGAGCCGTGGCTCGGGCGCCATACCGGTATCGGGCAACATGGCTTTAGCGCGCTCAATACCACGTTCATGCAGCAGGGCGCATTCGTTCACATCGGGCGCAATGTGAGTATGGAATCTCCGATACAGCTGCTGTTTGTATCGACCGGCGTCGCCGATTCCGGCACGACACTGCGCAATGTGATTGTCTCTGAGGCCGGCAGCAAGGCGACCTTAATCGAGCGTTTCGTAGCCACCGGTGTCGGCACGACACTCACCAACGTCGTCACCGAGGTAGTGACCGAATCGGGAGCGGCGTTAGAGCACTACCGCCTGGAACAGGAGTCCGAAACGGCGTACCACATCGGCAGTACCCGCGTGCATCAGGAGCGCGACAGCCGTTACACCTCGCATAGCATTACGCTCGGTGGGCGCATCGCGCGCCACGAACTGCATTGCACGCTCGATGCCGAGGGCGCCGAGTGCGCGCTGAACGGCCTGTATGTCGGACGCGCGCGCCAGCACATGGATCACCACACGCGCATCGACCATCACGTGCCGCGCGGCACCAGCCGCGAATGGTACAAGGGCATATTGAGCGACGCGGCGCGCGGCGTCTTCAGTGGCCGGGTGGTCGTGCATCCGCAGGCGCAACACACCGATGCCGAGCAGGCCAACCACAATCTGCTGCTGTCGGACAACGCCGAGGCCGACAGCCGGCCGCAGTTCGAGATCTATGCCGACGATGTCAAATGTGCGCACGGCTCCACGACCGGCAGCCTCGACGCGGATGCGCTGTTCTACCTTCGCACGCGCGCACTGGATGAGAACCTGGCGCGCCAGTTGCTGGTCTATGCCTTTGCCAGTGATGTGCTGGCACGTATGCATCTGGCGCCGCTACGCGTCGAACTCGAACGCGATTTGGCCGCACGCCTGCTCGGCCAACCGATACCGGAACTGGTGACATGAACATGGACCTGCGTTCGCTGTATGAGGAGATGATCCTCGATCACAATCGGCAGCCGCGCAATTTCCTCAAGAACCCGTCGGGCAGTACGCACCACGCGCACGGGTTCAATCCGGTGTGTAACGACGAGTTTTTCGTGCATCTGCGGCTGGAAGACGGCGTGATTGCCGACATCGGTTTCGAAGGCGCGGGTTGCGCGATCTCAACCGCCTCGGCGTCGATGATGACCGAGGCCGTGAAGGGTAAGACCGTGGAGCAGGCGCAACACTTGTTCCGTGCGACACAGAACCTGCTGACGAAGGAAGGCCCGACCAAGGATCTCGGCAAGCTCGCGATCCTTGCCGGTGTGCACGAGTATCCGATGCGCGTTAAGTGCGCAACGCTGCCATGGCACGTGCTGAATGCAGCGCTGGAGAAGCGCGCGCAGACCATTACCACCGAGGACGAACAGGAACCGGCGCCGTACTGCCCGGTACCGGGAACGGAGTAGCGCGCCATGGGCGATATTGCATCAAGCGTTACCAAAGATTTGCGCACGCACGTTATCGACGCGCTGCGCGGCATTTACGATCCGGAGATTCCGGTAAACATTTACGATCTCGGATTGGTGTACGCGCTCGAAGTGGACGAAGCGCTCGGACAGGTGCGCATCCTTATGACATTGACCGCACCCGGTTGCCCGGTGGCGCAGACGTTTCCGGCAACGGTCGAGAGCGCGGTTCAGTCGGTACCCGGTGTTAACGAGGCTGTTGTTGAACTGGTTTGGGAACCACCGTGGACGCGCGAGCGGATGACCGACGCGGCGCGGTTACAGCTAGGGATGATGTAAGGAGAGGTGTGATGGCGCAATGGATCGAGGTCGCGCGCGAAGGTGAAATCGCCCCGGGCGCAACGAAAGTCGCCGAGGTCAACGGCGGCATGGTGGTCGTGGTGAATCTGGATGGCGAGTACTACGCGATCGACGACGTCTGCACCCACGATGGCGAGTCGCTTGCCGGTGGCGATGTCGAGGGAGATGAGATTGTCTGTCCGCGTCACGGCGCGCGCTTCAATGTACGCACCGGTGCCGTCGTCGCACCCCCGGCGGTCGAGCCGGTGCATGTGTTTCCGGTGCGTGTGCAGCAGGGCGCGATCGAAGTATGTGACGATCGCTGGGAGCAATGTAGTTAGGAACAGACCATGAAATTCAGGGAATGGCTCAATCACTACGTCAAATCGTACCTGTTATGGGAACTGGTGGGAGGGCTCGCGGTGACCGGGCGCAATCTGTTCGCACGCAAGGTCACGCTGCAATATCCGGAAGAGAAGACGCCGCAATCACCGCGCTTTCGCGGGCTGCATGCGCTGCGTCGTTACCCCAATGGCGAGGAGCGTTGTATCGCGTGCAAACTGTGCGAAGCAGTATGTCCGGCCTGCTGTATCACGATTGAATCCACGCAACGCCCCGATGGCACGCGCCGCACCACGCGTTATGACATCGATCTGTTCAAATGTGTCTATTGCGGTTTCTGCGAAGAGGCTTGCCCGGTGGATGCGGTCGTGCTGACGCGCATCTACGAGTTCCACTACGAGGGCCGCGGCGACAACATCATTACCAAAGACCGGCTGCTGCAGATCGGCGATCGCGAGGAGGCGAGAATCGCCGCCGACCGGGCCGCGGAGGCGAAGTACCGCTAGGTCGGCGACTCAGGAATCGAACGGCGGCGGTCCGAGTGATTCGATACGGTAACCCTGCGGATAGTCCGCACGCGGGATGCGCGTACGCAAGCGCGGATGTTTGCGTCCCGGCAATAGACGCAGTGCCCATGCGCGTGCGCGCAACGCACGTTCGGCGGTCCACGACAGCCAGCGCGGCGCCGGCGGCAGGCCGAACGCGGTCAGCAGTGGCTGATCGAGCAGTCCATGGATCGAGCGTCGCACCAAAGGCCGTAACAGCCGCGGAAACCAGCCGGCGAACATCTCTCGGGTCGCGAGCGCCACGCGCTGGTTGGCGTCGGTGAAGCAGAAGTGCTCGGTTTCGTAATCGCGGCTGAAGCGCTCGAACGTGGCGTAATCCGGCGGCAGCGCCTGAATGTGCATGCGTTCGCCGACGTTGCGCCAGAACCAGAACCAGCCCAGGCGTTCCGTCTCGGTCATGCGGCGCCAACCGAAACGCGCATTCCAGCGGATCGGCTCGAATACAAACGTGGACAGCACGTAGAGAAAATCTTCGTTGCGGATTTTAAAGCGGCCGTGAATCGCGTTCAGGCGCGCAATCGCGCGGCGTCCGCGGTCGCTGTCATAACCGTTCTCGACGATCTCGCTGACGATCAGATCGGTATCGTCATAGCGCTTCTGCGGACGGGTTTCAAACTCGCCGGTTGTGTGCAGCAGGCCGCCGATGCGTGGCGAGGCGAAGGCACGGAACAGGGCCAATTCGAGTGAGCGCGTCGTGTCCCACGGGAAATCAATGGAGCCAATGCGCCAGGCGATCTGCTGACAGTCGCGGCGCGGATCGAGGATGACTTCGGTGCGTGGCACAGCGCTTAACCGACCGGCGTGAGCTCACGCACCTGCGGCGCGCCGGCGAGTTTGCCCTGCAACGAACCGATGGCGCTGGCGACATGCGCCGATGCCCGGTGTGCTGCCAGGTCAGCGACATCGCGCCAGGACTCGAGCAGATGCATCTGCAACGGATTGGCGTTATCGGTTACGACGGCATAGGCCAGACAACCCGGCTCGCGCCGCGATGCCTCCGCCAGCTGCCGCAGACCGGCCTTGATCTCTTCGGCATGCGCCGGCAGCGCTTCGACCAACACCATGACGTGCACGGGATGTTCAGACATGATTCGATTCCTCGGGGATTAGGAGAACGATAACGTGACTATATCCCTTCTACGCAGGACCCACGCCGGCGGATGTCGCGACTGGATGCATCCGGGCTGCTCCGGCCCCGCCGATCCGGTATAATCGCGCGCGTTTACAGACCTGACTGCTCCGACTTCCCATGGCCGACATCGCGAGCGAAATTGCCCGCCGCCGTACCTTTGCCATCATCTCGCATCCGGACGCTGGCAAGACCACGCTGACCGAGAAGCTGCTGCTGTTCGGCGGTGCGATCCAGCTCGCCGGTTCGGTGAAGGGGCGCAAGGCCGCACGGCATGCGACCTCCGACTGGATGGAGCTCGAAAAGCAGCGCGGTATCTCGGTGACGTCGTCGGTCATGCAATTTCCGTATCGCGACTACATCATCAACCTGCTCGATACGCCGGGCCACGAAGATTTCTCCGAGGATACCTATCGCACGCTCACCGCGGTGGATTCGGCGCTGATGGTGATCGACAGCGCCAAGGGTGTCGAAGACCGAACCGTGAAATTGATGGATGTGTGCCGGTTGCGCGATACGCCGATCGTGACCTTTATCAACAAGCTCGATCGCGAAGGCCGCGAGCCGGTGGATTTGCTGGATGAAATCGAGAGCGTGCTCAAGATCCGCTGCACACCCGTCACCTGGCCGATCGGCAGCGGCAAGCGTTTCAAGGGCGTGTATCACCTGATCAACGATTGCGTGCACCTGTTCAGCCCCACGCACGGCGGGCGCATCAAGGAAGGCGAGGTAGTGCAGGGCCTGACCAATCCGCGGCTCGACGAAATTCTGGGCGAGCAGGCGACGGAGCTGCGCGAGGGCGTGGAATTAGTGAAAGGCGCGAGCCACGCGTTCGATCTGGCGGCATATCAACGCGGCGAACTGTCGCCGGTATTCTTCGGCTCCGCGGTCAATAACTTCGGCGTGCAGGAGTTGCTGGATACGTTCGTCGCGCATGCGCCCGGTCCGCGGGCGCGCATTGCGTTATCGCGCACGGTCGAGCCCTCGGAGCCGCAATTCTCAGGATTCGTATTCAAGATCCAGGCGAATATGGATCCGAATCATCGCGACCGCATCGCGTTCTTGCGGATTACATCCGGCAAATATGAGAAAGGCATGCGCATGACGCATGTGCGTATCGAACGCCAGATGCAGGTGCATAACTGCATTACCTTCATGGCGCGTGAGCGCGAACAGGTGGAGGAGGCCTACGCCGGCGATATCATCGGCCTGCACAATCACGGCACGATTCAGATCGGCGATACCTTCACCGAGGGCGAGGCGCTCAAGTTCACCGGCGTACCGTATTTCGCGCCCGAGTTGTTCAAGCGCGTGGTGCTGCGCGATCCGATGCGCATGAAGGCGTTGCAGAAAGGGCTCGATCAGTTGTCGGAAGAAGGTGCGACCCAGATCTTCCGTCCAATCGCCGGCAACGATCTTATTCTCGGTGCTGTCGGGGCGCTGCAGTTCGACGTGGTGGCGTGGCGCCTGAAGCACGAATACGGCGTCGAGTGCCAGTACGACACCGTGGACGTCAATCTGGCGCGCTGGGTCGACAGTGAGGATGCAAAGAAGCTCGCCGATTTCCGGCGCCAGTACGAGGCGCGCCTGGCGCAGGATCGGGCCGGCAACCTGACCTATCTCGCGCCATCGATGATCAACCTGAATTTGATCATGGAACGCTGGCCCGACATCCGTTTCCGCGACACACGCGAACACTGATTAGTGATCACTCCGTTATCACACCTGGTGCGCTACGTGTCAGTGACAATCGCGCCAATAAAAGGCACTATGCATCGCCCGTCGCAAATTGGCGGAACAAGGACGAGCGATGGCATCTGAGGGAAATGGCCCGCGCAAACCGCCGGGTGGCGGCATTGATCACGGCAAGCTCGATCAGATCGTCGCCGGCGCCAGAAAGGCGGCCACTGAGCGCATGTTGGGCTATCGCGAGCAGTCGCTGCGCCTTTATCCGTGGGTGTGCGCGCGTTGCGGGCGTGAGTTTACCCGCGCCAATCTGTATGAGCTGACGGTCCACCACAAGGACCATAACCACGACAACAACCCCGCCGATGGCAGCAACTGGGAAAATCTGTGCGTCTATTGCCATGACTGGGAGCATCAGAAATTTTCGGAGCTGGTTCGCGGCGCCGGCGCCGGTTTCGGCGTAACCGCGAAGGATGCCAAGGTCGCAACGCAAAATCCGTTTGCGAATCTCAAGGAGTTGTTAGGACCAAAAAAGAAATAGCCGCACGCAACAGCGTTCGCGGTGCTACGGTTTCGGGTTCTTGATCCAATCGGCAATCAGATTTACCGCTTCCGGTTCCATGCCGATGTAGCCATGCCAGTGGAATGCCTCGCACGGATCCCCGGTGGGGTTGGTACCGCCGTCGACCATCAACTGCTTTTTCACCGGCGCGTTTTTCAGACCGCTCATGATATAGGACACCTCGTGCGGCTGGCAGACATGACAACCGTCTTTCTGATGATGCATCACCAGTACCGGGATGCGAATCTGTTCGAGCTGTTGTATCGGCACCGCGCCGCGGGTTTTGAAACTGGTGACACTGGAGGTCAGCACAATCCCGGCCAGCTCTTCGTTGCCAAATCCGATCGCGGCCGCGGTGGCAGAAATGGTGCCGAGGCTGGTCCCCACGAGCCAGACCGGTCGGCCGATATTCTGCTTCAGGTACTCGACCACTTTTTTCAGATCTTCGACGTGTCTGGCGCTGGTTCGGAATGCCGGATCGAGATCGGCTTTATCGGTCGGTTTGCCGACAATCGCTACGTTGAATCCGTTGGCGGCAAAGAAATCGCGGCTGCGCACAAGAAAATTGCCAGAGGTCGGTACACCGTCTTTGATTCCAATCCCTCCCGCGCCGCCGGGTAGCAGGACCACCGTTGCCGTGGCGCCAGGTCGTTTCATGAGCCAGAAGGAAACGGTTACGCCAGGACGGGTGTCGATTTTTACCAATTTATCTTCGGCCGCCGTGGCGACAGAGAACACCAGAAGGGGAATAAGAAGGCGTGACGCTGCAGACAATAGTGACATGCGGTTCCCCCCGGGGGTACAGAATCGGATCTTAAAACCAACCGCCACCGTACTCAATGGCGGTGAATCAGGAACACAGGAATGGTGGTCTCGATGGTATAGCTCTTAGCAGCTGCTCATACATAGGGATCGCTCGAACTCGTGTCGCAACCAAACGCCGCACCAATTTTTCATTAATCCGGCATTGTGAAATAGCGGGTATTTCGTGTTTTCGGAGGCAATGCTTTGGTCGACGCGGAAGCCGGGTTAGAATACGCCACTGCCTTGGCAACTCTGTTTTTAGGTTATCCATCCCCTCCATGCGCCGAAAGTCCATTGCCGTTTCGAGTTGGCGTCGCAATCTGCGTAGTCGCTGGCGCCGCCTCGACAAAGCGCCATGGATCTTTGTCTTTATCGTCGGCTCGGCCTTTGCCGCCACTGGCTATGTGGCGTATTCGATTTATGCCAATGAGGTGGACCGCCAGAACCTCACCTGTCTGGCGCTGAATGTGTATTTTGAGTCTCGCGGTGAACCGCTGGCCGGACAGTACGCGGTGGCGGAGGTCACGATGAACCGCGTTGCGTCGCGCCATTATCCGCGTACGGTTTGCGGCGTGGTGTACCAGAAAAATTGGGATCCGCTACGCGCACGCTATGTAGGTGCATTTTCCTGGACCGAGTTCGATACTCGGGCGTTGCCCAAAGGCGAGGCATGGATGCAGGCGTGGCAGATCGCCGAGGAAGTCTATTACCAGCGACAGCCGCAAGCATTGAAGGGCGCAACGCACTATCACGCCGAACACATTCAGCCGAGCTGGTCCCGAGAAAAAATTGCGGTCGCTCGAATAGGCAGGCACGTCTTTTACCGATAGCACTTTTGACGTATCTCCGTGGAACTGATCGAATTGCAAGTCTTACCAGGATTGCGTAATTCAATAGCACCGAAACATTCCGGTCTAGCGAGACGACAGGCGTTTTGGAATGAACCGGCCAGATTTGGATAAGTGCAAATTGCCGTCACGTCATGCAATGATCCGGATTTTCAATTCTCAAAATCGACCTGGTTTCTGCCGTTTTTCTTGGCTCGGTAGAGAGCATTGTCTGCTCGTTGCAGAATGTTTTCGATCGATTTGTCGGTCGTCGTCAGCGTCGCCACGCCAATGCTGATGGTATAACGAATAATCTTACCTTCCGCGGAAACAAACTTCGTCATCACCAGGTGACGCAGCCGTTCGGCGGTCAGCAGCGCTTCGCCCAGACCGGTATTCAGCACCAGCGCACAGAATTCCTCCCCGCCCAAACGGGCGAACAGATCCGATTCGCGAAACACCCCTTGGCAGCATTCGCACAGCGCCTTCAATACTTCATCCCCGGCGGCATGCCCATACTGGTCATTAATGTTTTTGAAATGATCGATGTCTATCGCGATCGCCGAAAAACAGGTTTCATAACGTCTGGCGCGCGCAAATTCCTTGTGTGCCCTATCAAAGAAATATCGTCGGTTAAATACACCGGTTAATGGATCATGGGTTGCAAGTTCGAGTAGTTCCGCTTCGGTCTGCTTGCGGTTGGAGATATCACGAAAAAACCAGACCCGCCCAAGGCTCTGCTGTTCTCCCCCCCGGATTACCGTGGAGTGGCGTTCGAGCGTCCTGCCATCCTTTAGCTCGACCTCGCAATGATCGTCCAGCGTCGGATCGGCGTACAGTTCCTTTACGCGCTCGAGAAACAACTTCGGATTTTTTACCCGTTCCACCGCCATAAACAACAGCGGTTCATCCAGATTGCCGATGATTTCACCGCTTTGTCCAGGGTTGACCGGAATACCCCAGACCTCGAAAAATCGCTGATTTACCGCCACTACGATCTGCTGGTCGTTCACCACCAGGATGCCATCGGGCGAGGCATCAAAAATGCCGCGTACCAGCGAACGCTGGAATTCTAGGCTTCCTGGCTCGATGATACCGCGGGTGGGATCCTGGGAAATTCTATGATTCATCACGATGACCGCAACCGGACTCCGCGTTGATGTTTTTTTCTACGGTAGATTATCCTCAGTGAACCCTATATGGACGACCAATTCAAGGCGACTCGAATCAGTGTTGGTCAGCCCACATTGCGAAATCGGATGGCCCAACCCGCGATTGCCAATCAAAATAGCGACATGTAATCGGGTGAGCAAATCCCGTAAACCTGTTGGAGCAATGTCGATGATCAATCTTTGGAGTCCCCCGGTACGGTCGGCGTTGCGGGCGGTCGCGATCGGTGCAGGCTTGGTGCTCGGCGTTGGCGAGGTTAGCGCCGGTTACCTGGTAACGCCGGAACTTCGGCGCGAATGCGAAGTGTTGCGGCAACGTATGGTCAAGGAGGCGAAGTCGGCAGAGGCGCATTTTGAATTGGCCATTTGCCTGTCGTTGATGGGCTCGATTGAAGAAAGCCGCGACGCACTCGAGACCAGCAAAAAAGTCGATCCGGAGTTCAGACGCCGGGCGCTCCCGGTTTACCTTGAACGTTTCCGGCAACAACCCGACGATCCACGTACTGCCTATCGACTGGCATGCGTGTACTACTTTAACGACAAGCCTGAGGAAGCACTGCACTATTTTTCCGTTGTCGCTGAGCATCAACCGGTTGGTCAGATCAATGCATGGGCATTCGGCTATATGGGAGTTCTCAAAGGGGAACAAAAAAAATGGGAGGAGGCGGAACAGCTAGCGCGCAAGGGCATCGGTCTCGAACGGGATGCCTACGCGTTGCATCTGGTGCTGGCATTGGCGCTCAAGGGGCAGGGCCGCTATCTCGCAGCACTGGATGAATATTTCATCGCCACGCGGCTCAAGGACGAAGCGACGCCGTCGAAGACAATGCTGCTGAAGTGAACCCGCGAGCAGCCGGGATCAGGGGGACCGATTCTTGTCGCCGGTCATGGTCTCGAGGGTGTCGCGCTCGATGTCATTCAGCGCTGCCTGAATCTTGCTGCTGTAGCTGCGGCCGGCCTCGGTCAATGTCAGCCGTTTTTTCTCGCGATTGAAGAGTTTGGTGCCAAGGAACCGTTCCAGACTGGCGATCTGGCGGCATACGGCGCTTTGGGTAATTTCGAGTTCTTCCGCGGTGCGATGGAAATTTTGATGCCGCGCGGCGGCTTCAAAGGTTACCAGGGCCGTGGTACTGGGAATTCGGCGATGCATTGTTCAGGTCCCCAAGGTCATCTACCGCATGCAGAACAGAGCGCCGTAAGGCGCTGGCTTTTTTAGCCGCTTGGTTACTGTTCCTTGTAGGCATCCTTGTATCCCCGTTCGCCATGTGTTTCTTAAAGTCCTGGCGGCACGTTCACTCACTTTACCTTAAGCCATCGGTTGCTGCGTAGCACCAGTGATCGGCTGGTTCCCGACCTGCATCGGGTAAAGCCCGGCCACGTGCGGGATAAGTACCCACCCGCTGTTGTTACCGGCCCGATCTGCGCTGTCCCATGTCCGACTACACGTTACAAGTCTGTCTCGGGGATTCCGGTATCAAAATTTCCGCGGCGTAAATCAGTTCTGGCACGCTCGGCCAACATCTCGTATTTTGCGCGTATCTTGTCGAGTTCGATTTCTTCCAGTTCTTCCAGGTCCAGCAATGCATTGTGCGCTCCTTGCGTAGCGCGGATCAGTTCATCCAGTTTTACCTGTATCGCTTCCGAATCGCGGTTTTGGGTACTCTGGATCAGAAATACCATCAGGAACGTGATGATCGTGGTAGCGGTGTTGATCACCAGTTGCCAGGTGTCGCTAAACCCGAAGAGCGGGCCGGTGACGATCCAGCCGAGAATTACCGCGACCGCGAGAAAAAAAGCGAAAGGTCTGCCGGCCTCGCGCGCAGTGTTCTTGGCGAGACGCGAAAACCAGGATGTGGATTTTGTCGGCCGCATAGTTTTTCTCCTGGGGGTTAAAGTTCAAAACCACTTGTTCATTTGAGCGCAAAAGCCGAAACCGACTAGCGCGATTGCTTCAACAATTCGGATAACACTTCGCGCGCATCGCGACACACAGCGATAGCCGCGGCGATCTATGCGGTCTTGTTCAGGAACGCCTGTTGCAACTGAAGGTAATGAGACATCCCGTTGCTTGAATTTTTCGAGCCGCCGGCTATTTTTCGGTTGTGAGCGGGATTTGTGGCGCCCATATTAACCATTCCTTCTTTGGGTCGGGATATAACCAGAATACCGTTCCGTTTGGCACCGGTTTGACATCGCCTTCGTGGGGAGTCGCAAATGCGATGCCGCCGGCCACCAACGAGCTGAGCGAATCGACTTTAACATGTACACCGCGAAACAGACCGCCACTGACATGCGCACCGCTGACATTCCAGAACTGTGACCCGCTTCGCACCAGTTTTGCATAGCGTTGCAGGATATAGACGTGGATATCGACCGCAGTGGCGTTGGGGCTGAGCTGCAGATCCTGCACCGCGCCGACTTCGACGCCACGGTAATAGACGGGCGAATGAAATCTCAATGAACCGACCTGGTTCGAACGGAGGATGATCTCTAGACCGTCGGCTTCGAGTCCCACCGGCGCATTTTCCACCCCGACGAATTCCGTCACCGGCTTGCCGTTTCCCGGCAATACCTGGATTTCGGGGCCGGTGACAAAGGTGCCCAGGCCGGTGATGTTTCCCACGCTCAGTTCCGGACGCACTATCCAGAAAACCGATCCGTCACGTGCCATGGCGGTCGCCGAACGTTGCAGGCGCGCGCTCACCAAAACGTGTTGTCGGTCGTCACTCAGTCTGACGGCGGTTACTTCCCCGATTGTCACGCCGCGATATTTGATCGGCGTTTGGCCGATTTTGAGACGACTCGCATCCTTGAATTGGATCGCGATCTTTGGTCCAAAAGCCTCGACGCGATCGATGACGAGATAGCCTGCGATTACCGCCGCGACGATTGGCACTATCCAGACCACGCGCAGATTCCATTTTCTGGTCTTGACGATAGCCGTGGGCAATTTCTGGTCGGCCATCGATTTTTTTGCGGAATCATTCATTGCCGGTGATCCGATTCGTTCCAGATCCAGCGCGAATCAAAACTGTTGGATGCCAGAATGGTGAGCACGACCATGGCCGTGAACGCCACCAATCCCGGACCAGGCAGAACCGTCGCAAGCTCGCGCAATTTGACCAGCGCCACCAGTATCGCCAACAGGAATACATCCAGCATCGCCCACGGTCCCACCTGATCAATGATTTTATAGATCCAGGTCCGTTGCTGTTGCAGCCGCGTGGATCCGTATTTAGTCGTTGCCACCAGATACAGCAACCCGATCAGTTTGCATAATGGAATTACGATACTGGCCAGAAACACCACGGCGGCTACCGGCCACTGACCCTGGCGGAACAAACTGACGCAGCCGTCCCAGACGGTGCTTTCGGAGTAAGCGCCGTAAAAATTCATGCGCAGAATCGGATAAATGTTCGCAGGAATGTAGAGAATCAGTGCCGCCAGCGTAAACGCGGCCGTGTGCTCGAGGCTGCTGACCGCATAAGTGCGAATGATCGATCTGCAGCGAAAACACAACATCGAGACTCCGGGTGTCAGCGCCGTGGCCTGCTGTACCAGGCCGCAGCTGCGACAGGCAACAAGCGTCTTCATTGCCGCCGCCGCGGACGGCAGAGAAGGACGACTGCGCCGGGTAGTTGAATTTGAAAGGTTTTGTTTTTGTCCATCGGCACTCTCCGGAAGCGATACGTCCAATGGCCTGAATCGAAATATTCTGCCGCTTGCGACACGTTTGCAAGACGTAAGCGAAACGCGCCATGCCACGTCAGGTTTTCGTCTCCTTATGTATGACAACGCACAGAGTCATTGAAAATCACCGTGCGCCTCAATGATGGATCGACGCGGGTATTTCAGGAGCAAAATCCACCCACGTGGCAGCTTGGTAACAAGGTGAAGATCGTTGGCGACGCGATCCAGTCGCGCGGTTAGGTCCGCGCGATTCCGCGACGGTTGTAGTTTGTCAGGCGAGTTGATCCGGGATCAGCTGGCTTTCCAGACGCGCGATAACATCCTTGAGGAACAACTTGCGCTTTTTCAGGCGGCGCAACTGTATCTGATCCATCGCCATATCGTGCGCGAGACGTTCAATGGCGGCATCGAGGGCGCGATGCTCTAGCCGGTGTTCCTCGAGCTGGGCGCGTAACGCGACTTCCATTTCTGTCACGCCGCATTCTCCTGAATGGTTCAGCTATCTAAATTCAATCACGCCAGGCCCGCGCACCACGCGATCCCGTTTCAGGTGGGGGGAGTGTGCGCGCACGACGCGATTGCGACCCGCATTTTTGGCCGCGTACAATGCCTCGTCGGCACGTTTTATCCACGCGTCTTTCGAATCGCCCGCATGCAGCTCACTCACGCCGATGCTAACGGTGATGGGCATGCCCTCGAGCAGCGAAAGTTCCGCGATTGCCGCGCACAGATGTTCCGCTACATGCACCGCGTCAACGCCATGCGTACTCGGAAGCAGCTGCAGGAATTCCTCGCCGCCGATGCGGAACAGCGAATCAAGCTTGCGCGAACGTTCGGTGATCAGTCTCACCACCTGGATCAGTATGCGATCGCCGGTATCGTGCCCGAATTGATCGTTGAAGCGCTTGAAATCATCGATGTCGATAAGCAGCAGCGACGCCGGTGTCGAGCTGCGCCGATCGCGCTCGATCGCTTCGCCCAGGCGTGTGTCCATGTGACGCCGATTGAATACCCCGGTCAGCGGATCGGTAATCGCCTGCGCGACCAGTTTTTGTTGCAGGTCGCCGATGATGATCAGAATGCTGTTGATGACGAGGATGGTAAGCGTGAGCGTGACCGTGAAGCGAATGGTTATCGCCGGCTCGGTATAGCGATAGAGCATCAGCGTAGCCGCGACCAGCAATATCAGGCTGCAGACATTGGCCATGCGGGCGGAAAGCACGAAGTAGAAAAACAATACCGCTGGGTAGCACCAGAACGCACCGATAATTCCCAGCGTTTCCATCGTGAGCCAGATCGCGATCACGGCCGGCAGCAACAGTAACGCAAACGGAATCGGTGGTTTCTTTTTTCTGTGGATGGCAATCGCATCCACGCCAAACGCCAGCGTAATGCCGAGGACGGCCGCCCCCAGCATGGAGCGCCCCTGGATAAAGTTGTTGATTGCAAATGGCACCAGAAATACCGCACCGACGATGGCGAACATGCGCATCGCGCGCAAGCGGTAGGCCGCCAGCGGATCGTCCGTACCCTTCACTGCCGTCTTGAGCCAGCGGGTTGGGTTCATCTAAAACGATGGAAAGTAATCGTTCTTATTTATGTCAGCCGGTTTTGGCTGACGGTTAGCGATCAAAAAGCCGGCCCATCATAGTACGAGATGCGCCCGGCGCCAAAGCGCCGGCAGTAGCCTTTTGAAATCCCCGGGAATTGGTGGCCCGCCAGCATGGCAGGGACTGAGATCAGGAGAAAATCATCGCTTGATCCCCAGCTCGCGCTGCATGGCGCGGGTAACCGAGACGCTGGCGTCAAGGAAGTCCCGCCAGGGGTCGCGTTTCAATTCCTGCAGCCGCGCCGGTACGGTTTTGACGGTGTGCGCTTGCGGACGCAGTGCCGGGGTCAGCTCGTCCCACGCCAGCGGTAACGCGACCGGCGCCCCGACACGGGCGCGCGTCGAGTAATTGGTGATGGCGGTGGCGCCACGGCCATTGCGCAGGTAGTCGATGAAAATCTTGCCGCGCCGCGCCGCCAGTGGCAGTCTTGCGGTGAAGCGCGCGGGATCCTGGCGCACCATGTCGTCGGCGAACGCCCTGGCAAAGATCTTGATGTCATCCCACGCCAGACGCCGGCGCAGCGGGACCACGACATGCAGCCCCTTACCACCCGTGGTACGTAAAAAACTGTTGAGACCGAGAGCAGTGAGACGCGCATGGGCGAGTGCCGCAGCTTCGATCACTCGTTTCCATGGCAGCGCCGGATCGGGATCGAAGTCGAACACCAGACGGTCGGGCAATTCCGGCTTGTCGATCAGTGAGCCCCACACGTGGATCTCGAGCACTCCCATCTGCACTAGCGCCAGCACGCCTTCAATTGAGTTGAGAGCGAGGTAGGGCGCGCGTTTGCCTTTCCCCTCGGCAAGCATCACGCGCAGCAATTCCGGCGGTGTACCCTGGGCCGCGTGCTTCTGAAAAAAGCAGCTCTGGTGGCGTCCTTCCGGGCAACGCACCAACGTCAGCGGTCGGCGTACCAGATGCGGCAGCAACCAATCCTTTACGGCGGCGTAATACATCGCGATATCGGCCTTGGTCAGTCCCTGTTCCGGATAAAGAATCTTGTCGGCATTTGTCAGGCGCGATGTGGAAGCAGAAGCAGGCATGGAGGACGTGCGTTTGCGCCGAGGCTGAGCCTCCGTGGCTATGGCAGCAGCAAGCGGTCGCGCCTTTTCGCGCACCACCTCGCGCGGCGGTTTGTCTTCACGCACTCCCTGAAACGCAGCCTGGCGCGCCAAGCCGTCGCGCGTCCAGCTGGTAAACTCCACATCGGCGACAATCTCGGGGCGGATCCAGTGCACGCCTTTGCGCATCGGCGGCGGAATTGGATCGGCAAACGGCGATTCCCGTTGTTCCAGACGTTGCAGACGCGGGTGCAAGGTCTTCAACAGGCGGGTACCGAAACCGGTGCCGGTGCGTCCGCAGTAGCGCAGGCTGCCGCTGTCGTCATATACGCCGAGCAGCAGCGCGCCGAATCCATGCCGCGTCCCGCCCGGATCGCTATACCCGCCGATCACGAATTCCTGACGCATTCGACACTTGCTCTTGACCCAGGTAGCGGTACGCAGGCTGCGATACGGCGCATCGGCGCGTTTTGAAACCACGCCCTCGAGGCCGAGCTTGCAAGCGTGTCGATAAAACGTCGTGCCGCTTCCTGTTTGGTGATCGCTGTAACGCAGCTGTGGGTGTGAGTTGTTTTTTAACAGCGCCGTCAGGATTTTCTTGCGCTCGCTCAGCGGCTGCGCCGTCAGGTCGCGGCCATCGACGTAGGGCAGGTCGAACAGGAAATACACCAGATCCTTGTCGCGCCGCTCGGAAAGCGCCAGTTGCAGTTCGCTGAAACTGGATTGACCATTCGCTGTCAGCGCGACAACTTCACCATCGAGCCAGGCCTCGCCCAGCCCGGAAAGTTTTTCGACGGCGCGCGCGACTGCCGCCATGCGCGTCGTGAGATCCTTGCCGTTGCGGGTATAGAGATGCACGCCGCCGCGTGTGACGCGGCACAACATGCGATAGCCGTCGTATTTGATCTCGTGCAGCCACTCATCCCCGGTGGGAGCGGTTTCCACCAAGGTGGCGAGCTGCGGTTGTAACGTGGCCGGTAAACGTGCGCGCGCACTGATTTTACGGACATTGGTCGCGGGAGCGCGTGCGGCGGCAGCGGACGAAATTTTCTTGCGCGTAACGGTCCTGATGCTGGACGCGGGGAATTTAGTCGCTACTTCCTCCAGACTGCGACCGCTCTGCACGCTATTGGGTTGTTGTTCGACGATGTCGACGTCGCTGGCGTAGTCATCGCGCGATTTAATCAGCAGCCAGTTCTCCTTGCCGCCAGCCGCTTGTTTGCCACCGGTGCGGATCAAATTCCAGGTACCATGAAGCTTCTCGCCATCGAGGCGAAAGCGCAGCCGGCCGCGACGGTAGCTTTCGTGTGCATTGCCTTCGGGACGCCACTTGCCGCGGTCCCAGACAATGACCGCGCCGGCCCCGTATTCTCGTTCCGGGATGTTGCCTTCAAAACGACCATAGGCCAGCGGATGATCTTCCACATGCACCGCCAGTCGGCGCGCACGCGGATCGAGACTCGGTCCTTTTGGCACCGCCCAGCTCTTGAGCGTTCCATCCAGTTCCAGGCGAAAGTCATAGTGCAACCGCCGCGCGGCGTGTTTCTGGATTACGAAATGATAGCCCGAGCGCGTCGACCCGCGCACCCCGCGCGGTTCCGGCGTGCGCTGGAAATTGCGTTTTTGGCGATAGGTTTGGAGCACCATGGTTCACGCATGCTTGCGCACGCGCCGCGGTGCGGCGACAGGCTTGCGCCGTCGCGAGCCCGCTGTCGTGGGTTTGGTTTTCTCCTTTTGTTCGACCGAGCGCTTCAGCAGTGTCATGAAATCGATCACCTGCGCGCTTTCGCGCGTGCCGCCTTCGGCAGGGGCTTCCTCGATTTCCAGCGTCTTGCCGGCGGCGATCTTGCGTTTTACCAGTTTCATCACGTCATCGCGATAGTCGTCATGATACTTGGCGGGATTCCATTTGGTCGTCATGTTTTCGACCAGTCGTTGCGCCATGTCGAGTTCCTTCCTGGCGCTGTGCAATTCGCCGGGAACCTCGATTTCTGTCGGTTTGCGCAACTCATACTGATAGCGCAACAAATTCAGGATCAACAGCTCACCCACGGGTGCCAGCATCGCCAGGTGCTGACGCGTCTTCAAGACGACGCGCGCGATACCGACACGACCGCTGCGACGCAGGGTATCGCGCAGCAACGCGTATCCTTTTTCTCCCAGTTTTTTTATCGGCTCCAGATAATACGGCCGATAAAAGTACATAAACGGAATCTGCTCGATCTGCACGAAGTCCTCGATCTCGATGCTTTGCGTCGCTTTGATATTCGCGCGCCGCAATTCCTCATCGCCGAGAATGACGTAACGGTCTTTGTCGTACTCGTATCCCTTGACGATGCGTTCGAATGGTACCTCTACGCCGGTCTTTTTATTGACGCGCCGATAGCCGACCGGCGACTTGTCGCGTTCATCGAGCAACGTAAAATCCAGCGTGTCTTGTTGCTCGGCTGGGTAGAGCGCGACTGGGATGGTCACCAGACCGAAATTAATGCTGCCTTTCCATATTGTCCGAGCCATGACGGTTACCTCCGCTCGGGTTTCAGGCCTTCCTAAATTGTCCGACCTGCAGATTCCGGAGGAGTTTCGGGCGTTGGCGCACACATGCTATTTTTAGAATCAACAAAAGTGGGGATATTAGGATCAGTTCGTGGTGGGATCGCTCGAATCGACAGCGTAAGCCTGGATAGTGCCCGATTCATGGAGTTGAAAACCGAGGCCGCCTTCCGTGGCGGCGGCGATCATCGCACGTGCCACAGCCTGGGCAGGCACCGGGCGATAGGGTACAGGCAACAGTGGGGATAGTGCATTGAGCAGTACCAGCAGAAAGCGTTCCCCCCGTCGAAATTCGCTACGTGCCCCTGTCAGAAAAGATGGACGCAAGACATGTACGGCGCCGAAAGGCAGTTGGCTGATCGCGTGCTCGATTTCGCCTTTAACGCGCAGATAGAAGATGCCGGACTTTTCATTTGCGCCGGCGGCCGAGACTAGACACAGCTGCGTCGCCCCGTGCGCCAGCGCCGTTTTCGCAAACGCCAGGCAGTAACTGAAATCGACCTGGTAAAACGCCGACCGTGAACCGGCCTGCCTGATTGTCGTGCCGAGCGTACAAAATGCATCATCGGCATGACCCAGATCCACCGTGTCCAGCCGGTCAAAATCAACGACGCGGCACTCCACTTTTGACGAGCCGGTGTCAAACGGTCGGCGCGCGAGCGCGATGACGCGGGTATACATCTCATCCCGTGCCAGCTCTATAAGAAGTTGTTGACCCACGAGACCCGTTGCACCTGCTACCCAGGCAGTGCGATGAGGCGGGAGTACCGGACTACGGTTCGGTGACATGGCTCGCCTATTCCTAATGCGGATACATACCCAATCCGGTAACGACAGTCGCAAAATGCTGCATTGTTATTTCTTTCCGCAACCGGTGGTAACGACCTTTTCGTTGGCGTCAAAGCCGACAAAACAGGTCAGCCCCGATGAGAAGCGGTTTCCCGACCACAGTAAGACATGTGTTGTAAGACCGGCATCCGGTTGTCTATAGGCACTATTTCGAATTTGGCGAATGTATCGGTTTTCTCGAAACTTTATGAATTTAGGAAGAGCGTCAATTTCCTGATCCGGTTTGCCTAGTCGGGTAATGTTTCGATCCACTTTCTGGGCGCCGACTTTTATCGCCGCGATAATTTCCAGGTAGTCGTAGTCGTTTTTGGCCGCGCGGCCCAACCATAACAGCAAGGTTATGGAGACGGCGATCACTATCGCGATCTCTATCGCAATCTTCGTCGTGCGCGTCATTGGGCCTCGTTATCAAAATTTATTTAACCGTCTCAGCTTGTGCCGCGAACTGCTGACCGGCGCACACAGTGTGTTGTCGTACATACGGCCGATGATCGTTTGTTATAGCGTCGCGGCTGTGGTCCACCATCCGGGCCGTGACATTTTATATACCACGTCAGTCGCGATACCAAAAGGAGACGCAATCATGAAAACCAGAAAACTTTTAGCTCTCATGGGGTTGCCCGCGCTATTGCTGGTTCCGTTTACTGCCGCGCAGGCAGAACGCCCTGGTCTTTATATCGGCGGTTCATGGGGCGCTTATCGCATTAATGAAAGCAATCTCGATGAACATGACGATGTCATCAAGGCATTCGCTGGCGTGCAATTCAACAACTGGTTCGGTGTCGAAGGTTCCTGGGTCGATTTCAACCGCACCAGCAATCCGAATGGCTCTTCCCGTTTTGAGGCCGATGGCAGGGGACTGGCGGCGGTGTTTTCGGTTCCGTTCTCGGAATCATCCTCCTTCTTTGCCAAGGTGGGCCAGTTCTGGTGGAAAGCGGATTCGGTTCTGGGTTCGACGGTCGGCGAGAGAGATGGTCACGACATTTTTTATGGTGCCGGATTCAAGTTCGGCTTCAATAAATATCTGGCTTGGCGTCTGGAAGCGGAACGTTACGATGTTACCGATGTGCGGCTCGATACTGTCTCAGTCGGCCTGCAATTTAATTTCTGAGCCACCAGGACAATCGAGTTTGAAACAAGGACAGATTTATTCAGGTGAATAAATCTGTTCCGGACCTTGGCGACTAACGCCCGGAGCCTGCGACTACCATGCTACCTCGAGGATGAGAGCTACGGATTGATTAACGTGATGGCACCGGTGTTGGCGTTGTACGTGATGCGTCGCACCGGAACGGCTTGGCGATTATAGGTAAAGGTACAGACTTGGCCGGCACTCGTGGCGAGAAAGTCACTTCCCGCGGTGGTGTTGACGGTGGGCGCGGGGAACAGGATGCCATTCCAGACACGAATGCAGGATTGCGCGCTGGCGATGGCATTGGCGTTGTTGGTCTCGACCGGAAAACCGGTGGCATTGAGGTCGATGTCGTTGGCGCCGAAGGCCCGGACATTGTCATTGGCGCCCGGCCCGACGAAGCCGTTTACCCGACGTGCCATGCGCACCATTGTCACCGCACTGCGAAATCCGCTGGCGGCGCCGGAGACGCTGGCGCGATGCGCCTGATTGTCGAGATTGGAAAAACGTGGCAATGCTACGGCCGCTAATAGTCCGAGAATGACCAGAGTCAGCACGATCTCGATAAGCGAAAAGCCACGCGCGAGCGCAGCCACGCGGGATAGCGGTTTTGCAGGCATCAATCAAAAAGTGGAAAATTTTGTATCATCTGACACCAACTCAAGAAAATTAACGGCGTTCGCGTAACAGATCACGGATTTCCGTCAGCAGTTGCTGGTCCTTGGTGAGACTCACGGGGGCGATTTCTTCGTCACGACGCAAACGGTTCATCAATTTGATCCCGAGAAAAATTGCAAATGCGACAATGACAAAATCGACGATCGACTGGATGAATTTTCCATATTTGACCGTTACCGCATTCAGCCCCGACAGCGGCGAATTCAGCTGGATCGCCAGATCGCTGAAATCCACGCCGCCGATCAGCAATCCCAACGGCGGTAATACCACATCGCTCACGAGCGACGACACGATCTTGCCGAAGGCGGCACCGATAATGATACCGATGGCCATGTCGACGACGTTGCCCTTCACGGCGAACGCGCGAAACTCCTGCAACACGCCCATGACGATCCTCCCATGTGTGATCAAGGTGGTGAAAAATATAGCACGCAGGGGTTATTGCGCGCGAATAGGTTCGGTGCGCACGGCGATCGCGTGTTTTTATTGCCGCATTTGCGGCAGTCCACGGTCGAGGCTAGGAATTACAGGAAATGTTCAGGCCAGGCGTTCGATTATGGAGGCAGTGGCCATGCCGTGCCCGATGCACATGACCTGCAGGCCGAACTGACGATCCTGCTGTTCGAGACCCACGAGCATCTTCGCCATCAGTCCGGCGCCGGTGGCGCCGAGCGGATGTCCGTGCGCGATCGCGCCGCCCCAGGGATTGACCTTCTCCCGATCGGGATTGAATTCACGCATCCAGTACAAAACGACGGCGGCAAAGGCCTCGTTGATTTCTATCCAGTCGATATCCGCCAGCGCGAGTCCCGCGCGTTTGAGCGCGAGCCGCGTCGCCGGGATAACACCGGTGAGTTGCAGCACCGGGTCGGAGCCGACGACCACACGCGCGCGGAAGCGCGCTTTCGGACGCAGGCCATAGTGTTCGGCCATGCCAGGACTGCCGACGATTACGGCGGCGGCACCATCGGATATCTGACTCGAATTCGCGGCGGTGATGACGCCCGTCGCTCGGGGCCGGAATGCCGGCGGCAGGGAGGACATTTTTTTCTCATCGATGCTGGTGCGTATCCCCTCATCGTGTTCGAGCATGATCCGCGCACCTTCTTTATCGACGGCCTGAATCGGAATAATTTCACGATTGTATCCAGCCACCTGTGCGGCGTGCGCGCGGCGGTGACTCTCGCGCGAATAGTCGTCCAGTTCTGCGCGGGTGAGCTTCCCGCGTTCTGCAATCAGCTCGGCGCTTTCGCCCTGATGCGGGATAGGGTACTGCGCGCGTACTGCCGGATGCAGACCGTCGAAACTGCGAAACTCGCCGCGGCCAAGCGTGATATCGAAAAGCATCGGCACACGGCTCATGTTTTCGACGCCGCAGCCGATAGCACAATCGACATCGCCCGCGGCAACGGCCTGGGCGGCAGCATGGACTGCATGTTGGCTCGAGCCGCACATGCGATTGAGACTGACGCCGGGAACTTCCACCGGCAGTCCGGCCAGCAACAGACTTTGACGGGCGATGTTCGCGCCTTGTTCTCCTGCCTGGCTGACGCAGCCGGCGATGACATCGCCGATCGCCGCAGAGGGCAGCTTGATACGTTCGAGCACACCCGTGAGAACATGTGCCAGCAATTCATCCGGCCGGGTTTCGCGCAACGCACCGCCGCGGCGACCAAAGGGCGTGCGCACTGCTGCCAGAATAACGGCTCCCGGATTTTTGTGCGGCGCCATGGGTCTTCGGATTCGGAAATTGGTTCTAATTATTTGCTAGGTAGAATAGCTGCAAAAACGCCGGGTCATTGTTTCTGCGCCACCACCCGGCCCTCGGCGTTTACAAACACGCGGTAACGGTTTCCATCCTTGCAGCTGGCAATGTGATCATTGTCGCCCAGGCGCACGGCACTGACGACCTGGCCGCAGGGCATGCCCAGCAGCGTGATCACGGCCGTCAGGTCTTTGGCAACCGCTGCATCGTCTGCGGCGAGCGATGGGGCGATCGCGAATGTCATCAATAAAGCCAGCAGGGTCGAGATCTTCGTGCGTTGGTTCATGGTGTTTCTCCTGTCAGCTAACGGTGTTGAATTTGTTGCGATCAGCAAGGACGCTCCAGATGGCTTCGCGCGAGGCCACGATATCACGCGCTAGCGCCGGATCGCCGTCTTGCAGCAGTGAAAGTACTTTCAGTAACAGCAGGTCATACGGTTGCCGCAACTCGGCCAACGTGGTCTTTTCGCGTCCCTGATGATACGCGCGAAATTGATCCAGCAAATCGTCCACCTGATTCTTGAGCGCGAGTTTGGTGAAGGTGCCAATGGCATTCGTCTCGCGCAGCCGCTTCTCCAGGGATTTCAGATCCAGCGACGCAGCCGGTTCCTTCTTCGCAGCCGGTTTGACGGCGGCCGGCGAGGCAAGCTTGACCGGCGGTTTCGCAGCGGGCCCGGCAGCGGGAAGCGCAGAGGGCGCCGTGGTACTGCCGCTTTCCTGGGCCGGTGATCGCTGGACGCTGGCACAACCCGCGATCAACACAACGACGCAGAGCCCGAAGAGGTGCATTCCCGGCATCCACTGACCCTGAATGCGACTCGCGACCGATCTGGCTTTCATACAGTCTCCGTTCCGGTTCTTCCGTCATTTTCCGGGCAAGGTCGGCGTCGTTCAGTGGGGTAGACCTCAATACTCCCAATTAACGCCGCCGCCGGGGTTTTGGTTTACCGCATGCCGACGGCGTCGGCAGGGCGTTTGAAGATGGGTGAGCGCGCCTGCCAGTCGGCGAGCGCACGTTGCCGGGCCTCGGTCTCGTCGGCGATGTATTGTCGCAGCGGGGTTTCCAGACGCGGATCGAGAAATGCATGCGCGCTGTATGTCTCTACCGGTTCGAAACCACGCATCAGTTTGTGCTCGCCACCGGCGCCGCCCTCGAATACTTCGATCCCACGGCGGATGCATTCGTCGATCGAATGGTAAAGACAGACATTGAAGTGCAGGTAGCGATGCTCCTCGAGGCAACCCCAGTAACGGCCGTAGAGGTGGGTTGGTGTCGCCACATTGAACGCCCCGGCAATCACGTTGCCGCCGCGACGTGCCACGACAATTTCCAGCGGTTGCGGAAAATGCGTGAATAAATGCTCGTAGAAAGCCTGGTTGAGATAGTGGCGGCCCCATGTCAGCTTGTCGATGGTAGAGCGATACAGGCGGTAAATCAGACGCGCCCACGACTGCGGATCGCGCGCGATTTCATCTCCACGTACGGTGTCCAGGGTGATCCCTTGCGTGGCGGGTGCACGCATTTCGCGGCGCAACTGGTTACGCCGTTTCGAATCGAAACGCGACAGAAATTGATCCAGGTCGCGATAATGCTGATTGCGCCAGTGGTACTGGAATTCAATGCGCCCCAGCCAACCCAGCGCGTCGGCCGCGCGCGCTTCGATCGCCCGGCAATATAAAACCTGTAGTACGGTGCAGCGCTCGTCACGCGCGAGTGCGGATGCCATATCAAGCAGGGCCGGCATGCACACTTCCATTAACTCACCCGGCTGAACCAGGAAGCGTTGGCCGGTGACAGGCGTAAACGGCACACCGATGACAAGCTTCGGATAGTAAGGGATGCGTGCGCGCAGCGCGGCATCGGCCCAGCCCCAGTCGCGGGAGAAGTCTCCTTCGCTGCTTGCCTTGAGGTAGGCCGGGGCGGCGGCTACCAGCTCCGCCCCGCGCCACAAGGTAAGATGCCGTGGCTGCCAATCGGTGCCGACGCCCACGCAGCCGGAAGTTTCCAGTGCCGCAAGCCATCGATGGGTGACAAAAGGATTGTGTAACACATCGCACAGCCGGTCCCAGGACTGCACCGGAATCTCGACGATGGAACCAACAATTTTTCGCGTCAGCATGGAAACGCAAGCTTAGCGCGAAACCCTCCCTACGCGGACTCAGATCACCGACTACTTATTGTGTCCGTGCCCCTGTCCATGTTCGCCTTTTTCCTGTTTGAATTCTTTTTTATCGTCATTGCGGTCTATTTCCCTTTCCGCATGACCGCCTTGTTTCTTCCACTGACCATAAGGGATCGATTTCTCTTTTTTGTAAACCATACGGTAATCCTTGGGAACGCGGACAACCGCCACCGGCACGTGGCGCGCCTCGACCACGGCCCAAGGCCCATTGTAATTTGGCGCGTGATACCAGTGCGGCCCGCGCGGAGACCACCAGTATCCGTTGTAGAAAAAGACATCGAACGACACATCGGGGACGAAGTAAACACCGCTACCTGGCATCATCACGACCGCGGGAGGGGCGCTGATGACGATCGGCGGCGGACCGAGATTGACGTTTACCTGCACATCGGCCAACGCAGGTTCTGCGATCCCGAGCACTGACGTCGCGCCGGTAACGATCGTCGCCGCTAACCATCTGGAATATCGTTTTTTGAGTTGCATGGCCGAATCTCCTTATTTCCATGTCTTTTCGACCGACACATCCTTCTTAGGTTGCAGCCCGCGATCTACAGCTGGTAACGCAGCTGCATCAGGTACCACCGTCCCGGCATTGGAAAATCGTTGGGGATCGATCCCGGTGACAGGCTCGGTTCGCGCACATCGGTGTCGAACAGGTTACGTATCGAGAACATGAAGTTCCATTGATCGCGTTTGGTCCGGGTCTCAACAGTCAAATCCACCGTGGTGTAATCAGCAATATCGGAACGGGTATCGTCGGGTATGCCGTTATTGTTCGCATCGCGGCGGTCACGTTTGCGATTGGATACCCAGTTCAGCTGGGTGCTGCACAACCACCCGCTGACGAATCGCCAATCCGCGCGCGCGTAAATATGTTCATGTGGCGCATACCCGGCATCGAGCCCGGTGGTTTCATCGATCGCACGTTGATGCTCATAATTGCCACTGAGCCGCAAGCTGCGGCTGACATCCCAAATGGTCTCCAGCTCCATGCCGCTGCCTCGTTGATCACCGGTATTGTTGTAGGTTGATCCAGGTGCGGGCGCATTCGATACCGCGCGGATGATGTTCTTCATGCGGTAGGTGAAGAAACTCAGGTTTACTTGCGTGTCCGGGCGTGCCTGCCACGAGAGCGCGGCTTCCTGGCTCTTGATGGTTTCCGGGCTCAGGCCTGGATTACCGTTGGCAACCGGATTGATGCCGTACTGTTCCGTGAACGACGGTGCACGGAACGCTTCGCCGTAGAGCAATTTGGCGGTCAGGTTGTACGCGGCATCCCACACCAGCGCCAAGCGTGGATTGGTGGTAGCGCCGAAATCAGAATAGCGGTCATATCGCAGGCCGGTAGTGAGTGCCCAGTCTTTGGCAAATTGCCATTCGTCCTGCGCGTAGACGTATGCGATGGTTCGTTGTTGCGGCAATATGTGTGGCTGGATACTGGAATATTCCTGCACCTGGCCCGTCGGGATCGGTGTGCCGCCGGGACCCAGAAGATAGTTCTTGTACGTCGAGGTTTTATATAAATCCAGGTCATCGTACCCGACGCCGACGCGCACGCGATGATTGATAAAGCCGGAGTAGCTAGTAAAGATCGAAAAGCGATATTGCCGCTCCCACCGGTTTGGACCGCCGATCACACCGTCAGGAAACGGACCGGTGCCGAAATTGATCCCCGGCGGAAACAGCATTAGACCGTTTGGATTTATCTCCGAGTAATAGAGATAACTCAGCATAACGCCGAGGCTCCAATCCGGCGCAAATTGTGGATCGATCCACGAAAGATCGCTGGTGAAACGGTCACTCGTGAACCTGGTTCGGGGGTCGAGCGCAGATGAAACCCCCGCTCCGGTTTCCATGTTGTCGCGATACTTGAGACTGGAACGCCAACGCCACTTGGCGTATCCCAGATCGAGCGCGGCGTCCAATGCATCGCGCCCCTTATTCACGGGCCCCGGCGCGAGCGAGGCGGGACTGAAGGACGCCGCATCGCGCTCGATGATCTCGTGAGATCCATCCGTGTGACCAACGCGGAAGTATGTCGCGACGTCAACCGACCCGAGTTTACCGCCGTGTTGCACCCAAGTGTCCCAGGTATCAAAAGAACCGCCGCGCGCGCCGAGCTGTGTGCCTGGTGCATCCTGCGCCGTTTTGGTAATGATGTTAATTACGCCGGCAAAGGCATCGGCGCCATACAGCGCGGAACCGGGGCCGCGGATGATTTCGATACGAGCGACGTTCTCCAGCGACAACCCGCCCCAGCCGACGCCTTTGTCACCGGTATAAACAGTGGTCATCGGAATTCCGTTCTGTAATATCAGCACCTGAGGATTGGCCGGACCGACGCCGATGCCGCGTATGACATAAATAGAATTATAAAAGCCGGCGTTGCGGTTCACGTGCACGCCGGGCACGGTTTCCATAACTTCATCCAGGTCCACCGCGCCCATGGTGGCGATGTCCTCGGCGGTGATTACGGTCGCAACGGCGGGTGCGCGACGAATCGATTGTTTGCTGCCGGTCGCGATGCTGACGGTAGACTTATCGCCGTAGACAAGGGCAAGGTCCTCGTCTTCGATGCTTTGGGCCGCGCTGGCTGGCGCCGCGAATACCATTACGGGAAGAAAAACGAAACTGAAACGAAGCCACGCGGTCGGCACGATATGTTTCCTGGTGCATCAGACTCTGTAATTCAGTCTAGAACAAAGATGTAGCGCATGACGGTGAAATCACAGGGGAAAACGAGAATAAATGGGGCAGCCAAAGAATCCAGGGCAATTCCCGTAAAGCGCTACCATTACCTGAAAACTGTAAACCGATTCGTATCGCGGGCGTTATGAAACAGGTCGAGGCCTCATTCCAACAACCAAGAACGAAAGCCGCCCTAATTATGCAAATCACTGCGCTTAATATCTGTTCGGTAACGTTATTACGACTTGTTCCATTGATTCTTGTCGCCGCGTTAATGGTTTCCTGTGGTGGAAAGAAAGGGTCATCAGACCCCGGACCGGGAACACCAACGCCGCCACTGGCAGACCGTATTTCAGCGGCGCAGCAGACGGCTAGTCAGAATGCGCAATGTCAGGCGATTACGCCGTTTTACTTCGAGATCGGCGATGCCGCCGGCTCGATCACGAGCGCCTCCGTCGGTGGCAATACCTATCTTGTCACTACCCAGATGAATATCGCTTCGGCCTCGAAGTGGTTGTTTGGCGCTTACGTCGCTGAAGTTCGCGCCGGCGTGCTCTCGGCATCCGACGTTCAGGCCACGCATATGCAGTCGGGCTATGTGAGCATGGGAAGCTTCTGTCTTGCTTCCGAGACCGTATCGTCGTGTTTCACGGCGCGCTCGAACGACACCTATACGCCGGCGAGCCTTGGCCGCTTTCATTATGATTCGGGTCACTTCCAGAAATGGGGTGTCGACAATGGCCTCGCGTCCAAAACGGGCTTACAGGTGGCGGGCGAATACCAGGCTGTGCTCGGCATCACCGCGACATTCAACGGCCCGTTGCTCGCCGGCGGGGCAATTATGTCGGCAGACGGGTACGCAATTTTTCTGAGAAAGATTTTGAACGGCCAGCTCCGTATCGCAAGTTTGCTCGGCTACCAGAAAACCTGCACGCTACCGAGCGTATGTCCAACGGCGGAGGCTTCCCCGGCTCCCGAGGCATGGAATTACAGTGTCGGCCACTGGGTCGAAGACGACCCGGTCACCGGCGACGGGACCTTCAGCTCAGCCGGGGCGTTCGGATTCTATCCCTGGATCGACAGCACCAGGACGTACTACGGTGTACTGGCGCGTGAAGACACGGCTGGCTCTGGTTTTCCTTCAGCGAATTGCGGTCGCAATATACGCAGGGCGTTTGTGACCGGTGTTGCGCAGTGAAAAAAATTTCATTTTTCCCTATTTGTCGTCGCGTCTACGCCGCGCGTTCGGCCAACTTGTACCGCATCGGACCCGCGTTCGCTTTTGCCATAACATTGTGCGTGCAGGTAGGAATATCGGCAGCTCATGGATAGACTACGACGACCGATAACGTCATGGAGGAGGCCGCATGAAACAGTATCGTGTCCGGCCGGGAGTCGGAGTCAAGTTCGACAACAGTGATCCGGACGATACAGGTGATTATCGAAATAATGACAGCGGCAAGGCCAAGGCCAAAGACGACACCGGCAAGGTGATCGCGCGACTCGATGGACTTCAGGAACGGCTCTATGCCAATGGCGATCGTAGCCTGCTGATTGTGCTGCAAGGGATGGATGCCAGTGGCAAGGATGGCACCATCAAGCACGTGATGTCCGGCATCAATCCGCAGGGCTGTCGCGTCACCTCGTTCAAGTTACCGACGCCGGAAGAACGGGCACATGATTTTCTATGGCGCGCGCACCGCGAGGTGCCGGCAAAAGGGTATATCGGCATCTTCAATCGTTCGCATTATGAAGACGTGTTGGTCACGCGCGTGCACGGGGCGGTGTCCGGCAAGCTGGCGCGGCAGCGATTCGACCAGATCAACGAGTTTGAGCACATGTTGCACCAGAGCGGCACCACGATTCTGAAATTCTTTCTGCATATTTCCCGGGACGAGCAGAAACGACGCCTCGAGCAGCGCGTCCGGGATCCGGAAAAGCGCTGGAAATGGAATGCCGGTGATCTCGATGAACGCAAGCTTTGGAAAAAATACATGCGGGCATTTGAAGATATGCTGGTAGCGACCAGTACCGACCCGGCGCCGTGGTATATCGTTCCGGCCAATCATAAGTGGTTCCGCAACCTTGTCGTTGCCCGCACCGTGGTTGCCGCGCTCGAAGACATGAAACTCAAGCGCCCACCGGCGCCACCTGGCGTGGACTGGGATCACCTGAAAATTCAATAACATTTACAGCAGTTCGGCTGGTCTTGCTTCCTGCGGGACGTTCGCCGCAGTTTTAACCGTTTTTCAGTTTCTGGAACGACGCTACAATTCCAGACGACGTTCCAGAAAACCACAAGAATGGACGACAATAAGCTATGGGCAAGTTAGTCATCAAGTTCCAGGGCAAACAGATCGCTGAAGTCGATCTGAAATTGGGCGATACCAAAATCGGCCGCAAGGCGACATGCGATATCGTGCTCGACGATATTCTCGTGAGCGGTGAGCACGCCATCGTGAAGACCGTCGGCGTAAAGTCCACGATTCAGGATCTCGGCAGCACCAATGGCACCTACATCGAAAACCAGCGCGTCAGGCAGCATGAACTGAAAAACAGCGAGACCATCATCATCGGCGGGCACTCGCTGATCTATCGCGATGCGTTGAATCTCGATGCGCCCGTATTCGGCGTACGACCCGCTGCGCCGCCAGCGTCGCAAGAGCGGAGGACCACGATCCTGATGCCGTTCGCGCAACTATTGGGAATCGAGGGAAAGGACAAGGGCAAACGCCTGCCGCTGGTGAAAGATATGGTGATCCTCGACAACCCGGGCAAGAATCCCGCCCGCGTCAGCCGCAGCTCCGGCGGCGGTTATGTGTTGGAAGCGGCGATCGGGCAGGGCGAGCCAATGTTAAACGGCAAACCGGTACCGCCGGGCGGTCAATTGCTCGAGCATGGCGATATTATCGATGTCGCGGGGACGAAGTTTCAGTTTTCGAAATAGAAACGATTTTCTGCTGACAGCGACGCGGCCACTAGAACCGGCGCCTCTTATTCCAGGTATTGGGCGTTCCAGCGTACGTACAACGCATACGCCGCTTCTTTCATCGCATATTTATCGGCGTAGTCTTTGGGGTAGAGCGGTTCGTAGACATAAAAGTTGGCGCGATTGTTTATCGCCGTCAGCATGTCCCAGAGTTTACGCGGCAGCGTTGCCGGGGATGCCCATTCAAAATCTTCCTGGGCCTCGTAGTGCAGGAATACCGGCACGATCGGGATACCGGTGCGAATCGATACTTCAAACGCGCCGGATTTGAATTTTTCGAACAGTCGCCGACCCTGGCAACCGCCTTCCGGGTAGAGTGCGATATTTTTCCCGCCGTTAATGGCATCTGCCATCAGCTCTACCGCATGGTGACGCGAGTCAGGATTGTCGCGATCGACATACAATGTGCCCGCGGCCTTGGTAATTCGACCGACGATAAACCAGTCTTGCACCTGCAGTTTCGCCAGTGTCACCACATCAAACAGCGCCGGGATGCCGATATCCTCAAATGCGCCCGGATGGTTTGCAATCAGGATGAAACGCGGCGGTAGCTGCGTGCGATATTTCTGGTGCAATCGTAAATCGACATCGAGCGCGCGCACAAAGGCGCGGCACCAGGCGTTGAACATCCACGCCACCGGGTGACTACGACCGGGCCACGGCAGCCAGGTCAGCAAATACAGGAACGCGGTAAATACGATGAGGTCTACGACGCCAGTAATTTTTCGCAGTAAGCGTAAGAGCGGTAACATCCGGTTTATTCCTGAAAGACTGAACGATACTACTGCACTAACCTAAAGCGCGCGAATCGGGTGTTGTGGCCGAGCAACCACATGAACGTCGATTGCGGCACGTAAGCCACTTCGCTGTCGCGTAGCGCAATCGCATCATAGCGGGGCGGTTCGTCTTTGAGCAGTGAACCCTTCGCTGAACCGGTTGACATGGACAAGACGGACGGCGTTGCCGGTCAATGAGGTGGGCTCGCTTGCTCGCTTAAGGCAGCAGCGGGCGCGAAGAAGGTCCCGCGCGTCATGAAGGTGTAGTCGCCTTCGGCCGCCATCAGCGCGACCAGCACCAACAAGCACAGCGGCGGCACCAGAATGGCGTATACCAGCGCGAGTCGCTCCCACAGCATGTGCATGAAGACGCTGACGATCAGTCCTGCCTTCAACAACATCAGTACGACGATCAGCGACCATCGCATCAATCCTTGTACATGATAGTAGTCGACGGCGTAAGACATCGCGCTCAGGATAAACAGCAGGCCCCATATTTTGAAATACAGGCCGAGCGGATGCTGTTGCCCATGTTTCGTATCAGCTGCAGTCTTCATGCGGACCTCACCAGAGATAAAAGAAGGCGAAGATGAATACCCACACCAGATCGACGAAGTGCCAGTACAGACCGGCGATCTCGACGATCTCGTAGTTACCGCTGCGCTCGTAGTGTCCCTTCAAGACCTTGGTCGCGACAATGCTCAGGTAGATCACGCCGACGGTGACGTGCAGACCGTGAAAACCCGTGATCATGAAGAACGACGAGCCGAACTGCGCCGCACCCCAAGGGTTACCCCACGGGCGCACGCCTTCCATGATGAGTTTGGTCCACTCGAAGGCCTGCATACTGACGAAGGTCACGCCGAAGGCCGCGGTCGCGAACATCAGCGCCGCGGTCTTGCGGCGATCGCGGCGATAACCGAAGTTGACCGCCATCGCCATCGTGCCGCTGCTGCTGATCAGGACGAACGTCATGATGGCGATCAGGATGAGTGGAATATGGTGGCCGGCAATGGTGAGCGCGAACACCTCGCTCGGATTCGGCCACGGCACGGTGGTGGAAATCCGCACCGTCATGTAACCGGTCAGAAAACTGCCGAAGATAAACGTGTCGCTGAGCAGAAAGATCCACATCATGGCCTTGCCCCATGGAACCCTGAAGGCTTCCTGGTCGGCGGACCAATCGGTGACGATGCTGCGCCAGCGTGGGTTTGCAGTATTTGTAACGGATTTCGATGCCATGCCCTTCACCTCGAATGGTTATCTCATTCCGCACAGCCGCGCGAGCGCGGCGGTGATTGATGGCGGGCTTGCCAGCAGCGCGAACATCGCCAGCCAGATGACAAACAGGAAATGCCAGTAGCGGGCGGTGAGCTCCACGCCCAGGCGCAACCGTTCGATGGCAACGCCGCGCCATGCCTTCAGCGTGACGCGTCCCCACGCCACCAGCCCGCCCAACAGATGCAGCCCGTGTATCGCGGTGATGAGATAAAAAAAACTGTTGGCCGGATTCGATGATAGAAAGTAACCCGCGTCGCCCAGTTGGTGCCAGAACAAAAGCTGTCCCAGCAGGAACGCCACAGCGAACAGGCCCGCCAGCTCCAGTCCGATTTTGGTTCGCCACGAGTTATTCCGACGCGCGGAGATCAACGCGAATTCAAACGTGACGCTGCTTGCCAACAGCAGCGCGGTATTCACCCATAACTGCCACGGATTTGCTAAGGGTTGCGACGATTCCCCGAGCGATTGCCAGTCGCTCGATACGGAACGTGCAAGAAACGCGATGGTAAGGAGAAAAAACAGCGTGGTCACCACGCCCATGAAAAACCACAACGCAATCTTGGCAGGCGGCAGCGACGAGCCACCGCCGCGACTGGCATTGTCGGTTGTTGCAGCGTGCGTGATGCTGCTCACGACTTTTCCTTTTCAGGCGGTGGCGGTAAATGGTGCTCGGCGGTCGCGGCCTTATTTGGCGGCACCGTTTGCGGCACGAAATCTTTGGCGATTCCGGGAACGTTGTAGTCATAGGCCCAGCGATAGACCACCGGCATTTTTTTGCCCCAGTTGCCGTGCACCGGCGGCGTGTCGGGTGTCTGCCATTCGAGCGACGTGGCTTTCCACGGGTTGCCGCCGGAGCGTTTGCCCATGAAGGCGCTCCAGATCAGGTTGAACAGGAATATCAGCTGGAATGCGCCGACGATCAACGCCACGATCGTAATGAAGACGTTTAGATCCTGCGCCGATTTCGGGATGAATTCAAAATTCTCAAACGCGTAATAGCGCCGCGGCATGCCAACGAAGCCGAGATAGTGCATCGGGAAGTAAATCAGATAGGAGCCGAGGAAGGTGACCCAGAAGTGGAGCTTGCCGAGGGTGTCGTTCAGCATGCGGCCCGTGACCTTGGGGTACCAATGGTAGAGGCCGCCGAAGACGACCAGGATCGGCGCGATACCCATCACCATATGGAAGTGCGCGACGACAAAGTACGTGTCCGACAACGGAATATCGACGCTGACATTGCCGAGAAACAGCCCGGTCAATCCGCCAATCACGAACGTGCTGATGAAGCCGAGCGCAAACAGCATCGGCACCGATAGATGGATATTGCCGTTCCACAGCGTCAGCAGCCAGTTGTAGACCTTGATCGCGGTCGGAACCGCGATCACGAGCGTGGTGATGGCGAAGAAGAAACCGAAGTAGGGGTTCATGCCGCTCACGTACATATGGTGCGCCCACACCACGAAGCTCAGCACGCCGATGATCAGGATCGCCCATACCATCATGCGGTAGCCGAAGATATTCTTGCGCGCGTGCGTGCTGATCAGTTCAGACACAATGCCGAAGGCGGGCAGGGCGACGATATAAACCTCGGGATGGCCGAAGAACCAGAACAGGTGCTGAAATAGCAGCGGGCTGCCGCCTTTGTAATTGAGCTGTTGCCCCATCGACACCACGGCGGGCATGAAGAAACTGGTGCCGAGGGTTTTATCCAGCAACATCATCACGCCACTGACGAACAGGGCCGGGAATGCGAGCAGCGCCAGAACCGTCGCCATGAAAATGCCCCACACCGTTAACGGCATGCGCATCAGCGTCATGCCGCGCGCGCGCGCCTGCAGCACGGTGGTGACGTAATTCAACCCGCCCATCGTCGCCGCGACAATGAAAATCAGTAGCGACACCAGCATCAAGATGATGCCCCACTCGGTGCCGGGGGTGCCGGGCAGTATCGACTGCGGCGGATACAGCGTCCAGCCGGCGCCGCTCGGGCCACCGGGTACGAAGAAACTCGACATCAACACGATTACCGCCAGCAGATAGGCCCAGAAGCTCAGCATGTTCACGAACGGGAATACCATGTCGCGTGCACCGACCATCAGCGGAATCAGGTAATTGCCGAATCCGCCGAGGAACAGCGCGGTGAGCAGATAGATCACCATGATCATGCCGTGCATGGTGACGAACTGATAATAGCTGGCGGGGTCGATGAACGAGAATTTACCGGGAAATCCAATCTGCAGTCGCATCAGGTTCGACAGCACCAGCGCGACCAGTCCGGCGGCGAGCGCGATGATGGTGTACTGGATGGCGATGACCTTGTGGTCCTGGCTCCAGATGTACTTAGTCCAGAAGCTTTGCGGGCCATGATCCGATGTTGCGCTACCGTAAGCCATCACTGTCTCCTGTGGTTCCGGTTCTTATTTCTTCCCGGCTTTAATAAACGCGATGAGTGCCGCCATTTCCTGATCGCTGAGTTCGCTCGCTGGCATCACCGGCGGGAATCCCTTCACGATTTTCGCCGCCGGCTGGCGGATAGATTCTTTCAGGTACGCATCGTCGACGACCACCGTCTTGCCGTCGGCCAGCGTTTCCGTCTTTCCATACAAGCCCTTCCAGGTCGGGCCCACGCTGGGGCTGCCATCGATGCTGTGACACGCCACGCAGCCCTTCGTCTGTGCCATCTGCAACCCCTGCGTCGCCAGATCATCACCTGGCGCGGCGGCGGTTTTGGTCGATGATGTAGCGAAGGTCGGCTGTGCGTCCAGCCACGCCTGAAACGTCGGCTCGTCATCCACGACGACAATGCCACGCATGTTGTAGTGGCCCACGCCGCAATATTCGGAGCACAGAATTTCATACCTGCCGACTTTGGTGGGTGTAAACCAGTAATACGTCACCATGCCCGGGATGATGTCCATCTTGATGCGGAATTGCGGTACATAGTAGTCGTGGATAACGTCTCTCGAGCGCAGCAACACCTTAATCGGCTTGTTGAGCGGCAGGTGTACTTCCTGATTGTCGATCAGGACATCGTCTCGTCCGTTGGGATCGTTCGGACTCACACCGAACGGGTTGTCGGCGGTCATGAACTTGGTGTCGGTGATGCCGAGCTTGCCATCCTTGCCGGGAAACCTGAAGCGCCATTTCCACTGCTGGCCCAATACATCAAATGCCAAGGCATTTTTGGGCGGATGGATCAGATCGGCGTAGACCATCAAGCCGGGCGCCAGCATCGCCACGATGGCGGCCGAGGTCAATCCAATCAGCCACAGCTCCAATGTCTTGTTGTGTGGTTCGAAGATTGACCGGTGTCCCTTGCGCTTGCGGAAGCGGACGACGGTAACCGCGATAAAGACGTTGATCGCGAAAAAGACAACACCGGAGATCCAGAGCGTGATGTAGATGGTGTCATCGACCGTGCCCCAGTTTGAAGCGAGTGGGGTGAATTGCCACGGGCTCACGAAATGAAACACAATCGATCCGACGGCAATCAAGATAAAAACAATTGCTAGCGCCATAAAAAACCTGACCTCGGTTGGCTTCGGTTTCCACTCGATCCGGCCGTCTACGGAGTCGGCCCCCTGACGTCGCTACCGCGCTATTCTGCTCAATCACGACGCAATTACAACCGCAGCGTTGGCCCTTACATATGCTGGCCGCTATCGGTGCACCCACCGCGGTACTGCACGCAGCAGTCTGGCTGCGAAAATACCGCTGGTTTGTTACGAGCTTGGCTGATTTCGCATGCTTGGGGCTATACTTACCCAAGCCGCTGTAACGTAACCCGGCTCCGTGAGCAAACCACTTTCCGAACGGCAAGGAGGATTCATGAGACGACGGCTCTATTTTATGCTCCCCGGTGTAAAACTCGCGCACCAGATATTCAAAGAACTGCTGCTGGAGCGGGTTGAAGAACGCTACATTCACTTTCTTGCGCGTGACGGCACCGAGCTTGGTGATCTGCCCGAAGCGACACTCTTGCAGAAAAGCGACGCCCGTCATGGTCTGGGTGTCGGGCTTATCGTCGGCGGATTCACCGGTGCGATTGCCGGTGTGTTTGTGCTGTTCTTTCCTCCTGACGGGCTCGTCACCGGTTATGGCGGGGTGCTGGTTCTGGGCGTGCTCGGCGCCATCATGGGTGTTTGGGCCTCGGGCATGATCGCCGCCGATGTACCGAACACGCATCTGGAAAAATTCGAGAAGGATATCCGCGATGGCAAGATTTTGATGATGGTCGACTTGCCCAAGGAACGGATGAAAGAAATCTCCGATTCGATTCACAAGCATCATCCGAAATCGGTAGAGCGCGGACCCGACCCGACGATACCGGCATTTCCCTAGGCCGCTGTTTCGCTTCCACCTCCGTATGCTAGTAATGCGGAGGTGGAGGTTCTTCTGACGGTTTTCCCACCGGCGATGAAACATGGCGCAGGCGCTCCTGCGTTTCCTTGAGCATGCGCGTCAGTCGATTGATTTCCGTTTGCTGGCGTGCGACGGTATCGCTGATTTCATGCAGTGCCTGTTCCTGGAAGGCCAGGCGTGTTTCCAGCTCGATGCAGCGTTGTTGCAGTGGTGAGTCCTCGGTCATGAATGGTTCGTCACGTCGTTGGAGGGCGCGGGCGGATGTTACCGGTAGCGCCCGAAAAAAGCCTCAGTGCGGCGCTTGGTATCTACTGTCGCTAACGATTATAGAGTCGGCCCCGGCGTAGGACGATCCGGGTGCGCCGGTCTGCGGAAGGGGGCAGCTTGATTTAATTGAATCGAAGGTCGGTCATGCATTTTTATTTAGCCGGTCAACCGCGCTTCGGCCAGGAATGGCCGAAGCGCGGACGAACCGATGCGAAGATTTACTTATCCTTCACGACTTTAATATCACTCCGGACCGACTTTACACCTTCGGTACCGCTGGCAATTGAAACGGCCTTATCCGCTTCTGCCTTGGTATTGGCAGTGCCGCTCAACCACACAATCCCATCCATGTCGGTATCGACTTTAATATGCTTCAGGCTGCCGGCATGTTCCGCGGCCAGCTTGGTTTTGATTTTGGTGGTGATCACCGAGTCCTTGACGAAGGCCACGGGCTTCGAGCGATCCTTGTCTGAATCGGCCGCATGGCCGATTGCAGGTGCCAACAACGCGCCGATTACAAAAAAGACTGTTGTAAATTTACTTTTCATTGTCCTTTCTCCTGTTAATGAAGGTTGGATTGTTCTGCGCCGGCGTTAGAGTATCTGTACGTTTTCTAACATAGCGCGATATAAATCGCGGGAAATGCAAAAGCGGCCTAGTATAGGGGGCAAAATGTAAAGCTGAGTTGCGCATCGGGAAAGAGATTCTTCTTGCTGCCTGCCCCATTATTTTATTGCTAAATTTGTCTTTCGTATTTACAAAACTATCCAGGTGCGAGCCAGCGGTTACGCCAAGGAGTTCGATAGATGGGTTTTCCACGAGCGCTGACGTTGATTGCGGTGGCTCTGACGATCGTCAGTTCGACGGTCTTTGCCAGGGATGGCGAATTTCCACGAGGAGTGCGAGATGTGTTGGGACCACATTTCGATGCCCCGCCACCACATCTTGAAGCACCGCGGCATCGACCCATGCGACACGGCGCGGGCACGCTCGAGCGTTTGCGTTATTGGAACGAGATCGCACTCAACGCCAACGCGCTTGACCATACACCCATCGCTGTCGGTGAGAATCGTGTTTTTGGTGAGCAGGTCGGACCCGGGCGAACGAGTCGGGCGTTGTCGATTGTCCATATCGCCATCTTCGATGCGGTCAACGCAATCGATGGCAGATACCAAAGCTACAGCGGAATTTCACCCGTACCCGACAATACCTCCATGGACGCCGCCATTGCGCAGGCGGCGCACGATACCTTGGCCGCGCTTTATCCTTCGCAGCAGGTAACTATCGACGATCTGCTGTTGGATGATCTACGCGAAATCCGCAGCGATGACCGCAGAGCAAAAGCGAACGGGATCGAACTCGGCCGCCGCGCGGCCGCCGCGATTCTGACGCTGCGTGTCAACGATGGAGCGCAACACACTGAGCCTCGCCTCGGCGAGGACTATATCGCTGGGAATGACCCAGGTGAGTGGCGCCAGGACCCGGTGAGCCACAGCCCACTCGCGATGGGCGTACATTGGTATACGGTTAAACCGTTTGTTCTCGAGTCAACGCATCAATTCCGTTGTCCGCCGCCGCCGGCGATGACCAGCGCGGAATATACGGCCGCGTTCAACGAAGTGAAAGCACTCGGCGGTGACGGCATCGCGACGCCGACCAGTCGCAGCGCAGAGCAGACAGTGATCGGCATCTATTGGGGCTACGACGGAACACCGGGCTTGGGTACGCCACCGCGGTTGTATAACCAGATTGCGGTGCAGATCGCCGAGCAACAACACTCCAATGTGGTCCAAACTGCCAGGCTGTTGGCATTGATCAACGTGGCAATGGCCGATGCCGGCACAACCATATGGGAGTCGAAGTATCTCTATAAATTGTGGCGCCCGGTTACCGGCGTGCGCGAGGCCGACGTGGGCACTGGCCCAACAGGCTTGGGCGATGACAATCCCGCTACTATGGGGAATCCAAACTACACGCCGCTCGGTGCACCGGCGAGCAATCTCACGGGCCCAAACTTCACCCCGCCGTTTCCGGCGTATCCATCCGGGCATGCCGGTTTCGGCGGCGCATTGTTTCAGATCCTGCGCCGCTTCTACAAAACCGATCACATCGCGTTTACGTTCGCGTCGGACGAATTCAACGGCGTAACGCGAGACAATCTGGGTAACGTACGTCCGCATCTGCTGCGCCATTTCTCATTGCTGTCTGACGCCGAGGAGGAAAATGGTCAGAGCCGAATCTATCTCGGCATCCATTGGGCATTCGACAAGACCGAGGGAATCACCATGGGCCGTAAAATAGCGGACTATGTGTTTGAGCATGCGTTTGTACGCCTGCGCACCGAGCGAGGGACAGATTTATTTTCAGATGAAAAATAAATTTATTCACCTGATTGCTAAAATAAAACCCGTAATCTACGACTTCACCAAGGTGTTTGTTGGCTTGAGTTCTAACATGGTCAGCCAGTTTGATTTCAACTTTACATTCGTTTTTGACGTGCTCAATGTAACCCGCATCCGCTGCATAAACGGCAGGGCTCTGAACATAAAGCTTGCCTTCCACATGCACGAATGCACTCAACAATGAAAATGCGTTCCATACGTCAAACGGTCAGTTTGTGCTCACTATTTCCTTTGAGCCTTACCCACCGCTTAACGCCTGCACGATCGTCACTGCATCGGTTGGGCATAGCGAGCGTTTCAGATCGAACTCCTGTTCGCCGTTGATGAAGAAGCGAATGTGCGGGCGCATCCGGTCCTGCTCGTTGATCATGCGGAAACGCAGGCCGGGATAGCGATGGTCGAGGTCGGTGAGGACTTCGGCAAGCGTATTACCGTTGGCGTCGACTTCGCGCTCGTTGGTGTAGGAGCGCAGCGGAGAGGGGATCAGTACCTTCATCGTTATAAAAATCCGTTCGTCCTGAGCTTGTCGAAGGACACGACGACCAGCCTGTTCAGAGTTCCCTCATCAAATTTCCGCGGTCTCGACCGCATAGATTTCCGGAAGATGCCGCGCGATGCATTCCCAGCGCTTACCTTCGTCGCGGCTCATCCACAGCTCACCGCCGGTGGAGCCGAGATATAGCCCGACTTTCTTTTGTGCGTCCGCGGTCATAGCCTGGCGCTTCACCGTCCACCACGCCTGACTCTTCGGCAGGCCGGCATCGAGACGTTGCCAGCTCTTGCCGCCATTGCGCGTGACATAGGCAGCGGGTTTTCCTTCCGGGCTCGTGCGTGGCCACACGGTCTGGCCATCCATCGGGAACACCCATGCGGTATCCGCATCGCGCGGGTGCACCACGATCGGAAACCCGATGTCGCCGATCTGCTTCGGCATGTTCCTGCCGATACGCGCCCACGTGTCTGACGGCCGATCAATCCGATAGATGCCGCAGTGATTCTGCTGATACAACCGGTCCGGGTTACTCGGACAAAGCTGCACACAATGCGGATCGTGCACCGCAAGATTGGTCGCATCGAAGCCTTCGACGACTTCCAATCCTTTCACGATCGGCTTCCATGTGCGTCCGGCGTCGAGCGATTCGTGCACGCCACCACCCGACATGCCGAGATAGAGGTGGGCACGATTGCGCGGGTCGACGAGGATCGAGTGCAGCTTCGGCCCATCCGGTGTGCCGTCCTGTTCGCCGCCCATGCGCGCGCGATATTCCGGGTCGTCATTCAGGCCGGACATCGGCTCCCACGTGAGGCCGCCGTCCTCGGAGCGGAACAGTCCCTGCGGCGAAGTACCGGCGTACCACGCGTTCGGCTCGGAGGCGTGGCCCGGCGTCAGCCAGAACGTGTGATTGACGACACGCCCGCCCTTTTCTGCACCGGGGCCTTCCGGTGCCTTCGGAAACGCAGGCGGTTTTGTTGCTTCCTTCCAGGTGCGGCCGAGATCCGTGGACCGAAAGATGGTCGGCCCCAGGTGCCCGGTCGACGCCGCCGCGAGCAGCGTGCGCCCGTCGCGCGGATCGAGCACGAGATGATTGATGATATTCCCGAGAAAGTGCGGCCCATCGGCGCGCCATTTCTTTCGTGAACCGTCACCGTGATACAGCCACGCGCCCTTGCGTGTCGCGACGAGCACCAGCACGCGACGCGCTGGCCGTGAGCGAGGGACACGCTTCGCGCGTGCAGACGGTTTCTGTTTTCGAGCTGATCCTTTACCGGTGCGTGCCATTAGCTGATCCTCATGGACAGGTCAGCCGTTAAGAATGCCTTTCTATATGGATAGCTGCAACAGGGGAGTGAGCCATCGTGAAAAATTAATGCTGAGTTAGCAAGATTCGGGTCGATTGTCGCATTGTGCCTGCGGATAATTTCTTCCCCATACCCTAGTAGCGATGGAGAAAAACATGCACAAATGTATCGAGCCCTCAATTTTGTATTTCGGTACGCCGGTTGCGTTGATAAGCAGTTTGAACGAGGACGGGTCAACGAATATTTCGCCGATGTCGTCCGCGTGGTGGCTCGGTTGGAGCTGCATGCTGGGTTTGGATGGCACTTCAAAGACAGTCGAGAATCTTAGAAGGGAAAAGGGGTGCGTCATCAACCTGGCTGGGGATCACAATGTCGGCAACGTCGACAAGCTGGCGCTGCTAACCGGCAGCCGCTCAGTGCCGCTACACAAAAAGGCGCTCGGTTACCGCTACTCTTCCGACAAGTTCGAAGACTCGGGCTTCACGTCGATGGCGTCCGAGCTGGTAAAGCCTAAACGCATCAGCGAGTGTCCGGTTCATCTTGAAGCAACGGTGGCTAAGATTCATTCCTTCGCAACGACCGATTCACGAATGGCTATTCCTGCTTGTGCCGTAGAGGTGACTATCGAGCGTATTCACGTGGACGGCCAAATTTTGGACGCCGAACACATCAATCGCATCGACCCGGACAAATGGCGGCCGCTCATTATGAGCTTCAGGCATTTCTATGGTCTGACGCATAGACTTCAGCCATCAAGACTCGGGAAGGGCGCGGAAGAGAGGTATGCGCCGTGGAAGCAAAAAGGTTTGAGCGGGCTGGTGACAAGAGTGGCGCTCAGCCTGGTTAACCGCAAATACACGGCTACTTAAAAGTCGCCACTCTGACCTCGATTTCTGATTACTGCACGACGCCCGTTACAAACGCCTTGCGTATATTGCGGCCACACGTCGCTGACGCAAATCCGTTGCCGCCGCCGCTGACGTTCGTGTCTTCTCGCGCCAGTATGCCGTAGTACGTCTTGGTGCTGTCGATCCACGGATAAAATCCGAACCCACCGGCTGAGCTGAACGTTCCGTCGCCGGCGACCGGGTCGTCTTCGACCCAATGGCCGATGCTGTAATTCAATGCCTCGGTGGAGGGTGAATAATCTGCCGTGGGACACACACCCGGGAGCGTGCAGGTTTTCTGGTAGCCGAGAAAACTCGCGATGCGCAGCTGGCCGTTCAAAATCTTTCTCAGAAAAATCGCGTATCCCTCCGCCGACATATTGGCACCGCCGATACCGCCCGCGATCAACGGGGCGTTAAACGTTACCGCGATATCGCTACCAAGCACGGCTTGGTATGCGCTTGCTATCTGCGGTCCGGTCATGGATGCCATGCCGTTATCGACGCCCCATTTCTGAAAATTACCGCCGTTATAGTGAAAGCGGCCGACGCTTGCGGGCGTGTAGGTATCGTTTCCGCGTGCCGCGAAACACGACGCGACGGTTTCGGAAGCAAGACAGACGTCTCCCATGCTCACGTAGCCCGACTGCATGTGCGTGGCCTGAATGTCGGATGCCGACAGCACACCGGCGCGAACTTCGGTGACGTAAGCGCCGAACAGCCACTTCGACGCCGAGGCGATATTCATCTGCGTGGTGGCCGTGTACGTATTTCCGCCGATCGAGCCACTCGCGATGGTACCGGTCTTGTCGCCGATCTCGTAATAGAACGGGCTCACCGCCTGGCATTGCGTATTCAGCGTCGCGGTTTGCTGCGCCGCGGCAATTCGAGTCGTCGTATCCGGCCCTGGCGTCGAGTCTCCGCCACTGCTGCTTCTGCCACAGGCAGCGGCCAACCCGGCGACCAGCAAGAGTGGAATGAAACGGTAAAACGTCTGTGCTCCCGCCGTTGTTATTTTTATGGTGGTTCCCATATTCGTCGAGTTATATGTCGGTCTCGCTAATAACGCCGATATCCTCAGTTGGTTTACAGCGCGGCGAGTGCCGCTTCGACGCAAGACCTCGATCTCGGAGTGGTTAAAATTAATTCACTCCGATCTCTTTAAAGTAAGTTATGCTGATTTTCTACATTCCAGACCGGCGACCTCGGAGGTTTAATGCCAATGATTACGGTCTTGCCCGCATCTCGGCTGTTCCATGCTGGATTTCGGTCTGCGATCCTCGCGTTCGGTTTGCTCGTGTCCGGTTTGATGGCGCCACCGCTCGCCTTCGCAGAACTCTCCAATGATGCGCTGATTGGCCCGGGCCTACGCTGGCGGCCGGCATACCAAGGCTCGGATTCTCAGCGCGTCGAATTGGTTCCGGTTATCCGATACTTCGGCCATCCCTGGTTCGTGCGCTCGACGCTCGGCGCGCTGGAAGGGGGTGTCCGGATGGAACTTGCGTCGGGGCTCCATGTGGGAGCGCAACTCGCCTACGAATCGGGGCGCAAGGCGAGCGAATCCGATTTCCTCAAGAATCACAACGTCTCCGATATCAATAGTGGGGCGTCGATCGGCGCGCATCTTGAATGGGATAAAAAAATCGGTCCGATGCCGATCACCATGCTCGTGCGCGCACGACAACACACCGATTCCGATCGGGGCGCCCAGGTCGACTTCCGCTTCAGCGCAGGCGTTCTTCAGATCGGACGGCTCGGCGCGGGCGTATTTACACAGGCGACGTGGGCAAACGCGAAGTCGACGGGTTCTTTCTATGGTGTTACACCGCAGCAATCCGTTGCTACGGGGTTGCCGGCATTCGAAGCCGGAAGCGGATGGTTGTACAGCAGCGTGGGAGTGTTGTGGTTGATCGACCTGATGCGCGACTGGGTTGCGGTCGGCAGCATGGAAGTGCGCTACCTGCATGGGGACGCCGAGCGCAGTCCGCTTACGGAGCGCTCGACCAATCAATATGTGAGCGCGGGCCTCGCCTATCGGTTTTAAAAATTGGGGTCAATCCGATGTGCCCCATTGTTCGGCACTGTTTCTACGCGGCCGGAGCAACGCTTAGCTACAGAAAACACTGGTATTGCCAGACCTGCCGATAGGTGGGCAATCCGTTGCCATCCAACGGCGTACGAGCATCGACCACGGTGATGCCATGGTAAGCCTGGGCATCGGGAATGGTTACCCACGAAGGTTTATTCAGATTGCTCGTCAGCATGTGACTCTGGTTATACGCAAGCGCGACGCTGTCGACATTGACGAACGCACCGAACGAATCCATACCAAACGCCGCCCACTGCTGCTGGATCAGCGTCCACGGGATCTCGCCGTCGCGCTGATGCGAAAATCCGAAATGGCTCGCCGCCGGGGTGACGCCGGGGGCGAGCACCCACGCCGCGAGCTTATGCTGTACGTCATCGATATCCGCCGGCGACGAAAAGAAACATACGCGATCGACCAGCTTCTGCTTGGCGATGTAGCCCGCCATGCCGCCACCCTGCGAGTGACCGGAAACGCGCACGCGGTCCCACAAAACATTTCCACTGTTGTCCAGAAACTGGCCCCAGCCGTCCTGCGGATGCTGTTGCGCCAGATAGACCAACGCCTTGGTAAGGCGATTTTGAATTCCATTCGCGGTATTCACCGAGACCAATGTCGAGGTGTCTTGCCCGCTGAAGCGTTCTTCGCGAACCTTCCCCGCGCAGTCGGGATCAATCGAGCCTGCGCACAGATCGCCTACCGCGGTGGCGTTCTCGTAGGCCAGTCCGATGGCGTGGAAGCCGTTGTTGGCCGCTGTCTGAACGATGAGTCGGTAAACGAGCGGTATTCCACCGGTGCCGGGCATGAACACGAACAATCTTCCCTTCGGCGTCACGGCGGTATTGATCACTGCGTCGTGATTGCCCGCGGTCGCATCGATGGCGGCATCGGTGGCGGCTGGATTCACGACGTACTCGATAGGCGCAGGAATCGCTGTGTCCGCAAACACATGCAGCACGGCCGGCGTGGTCGTGACGGATGAAGTGGTGTTGGAAACAAGAACCGTAAACTGCGAGTTGTCGGCACTGGTATCCGCGGTCGGCGTCACGAAAGTGGGCGCTGTCGCGCCCGGAATATCGATACCGTTCTTCTGCCACTGATAGGAAAGCGCTGATGAACTGTTCGCGCTAACACTGAACGTAGCCGTTTGCCCGGTAATCACCGTCTGGTCGGTGGGAGCGGCGGTCACTGAAATGGCGGGGCTGCCCCCACCTCCAGAACCCCCACCGCGACTTCCGCCACACGCGCTTACCAAAACAACGGCGAGGAAGAGGGGAATGAAACGGTAAAACGTCAGCGATCCCGCCGTTGTTATTTTCATGATGGTGCCGGTATTTTTCGAGTGATTTAGATCGGTCCCGCTAACAACGCCGATATCGTCGGTTGGTTTACAACGCGACAAGTATTCCTTGGGTGTACGCGCGAAGCCTGCTGGGGAAACCGGGGTTACCTGGAAACTGCCATGCGTCTAAGCAGGCGTCTTGTCGATCACTGACAGTGATCTTGCTCCACGCTAGCTCGGCCCGGAAACAGCGGTTCGCCGCTGAAGCTCGGCAAATTGGTCGGACGGCACCGGTTTGCTGAAGTAGTATCCCTGCATCTCATCGCAGGCGTGGTCGCGCAGGAACATTGCCTGTTCTTTGGTTTCCACGCCTTCGGCGACAATGGTGAGGCTGAGCGTTTTCCCCATGGCAATAATGGCCTCGGCGATCGCACGATCATCGGGATCGGTTGCGATGTCGCGGATCAGTGAACGGTCGATCTTGAGTGTATCGATAGGAAAGCGCTTTATCTGCGATAGCGATGAGTAGCCGGTGCCAAAGTCGTCGATGGCAAGTCGCACGCCCATGGCCTTGATCGCCGATAGTAGGCGCATGGCGCGCTCCACGTTTTGCATGACCATGCCTTCCGTAATTTCGAACTCCAGCAGCTCGGGGCGCATGCCGGTTTCGCGGAGGATGTTGGCGAGGTCCGCCAGCAGATGCTCGTCGCTGAACTGACGCGGAGACAGATTGACCGCCATGCATAAAGGCGGTAACCCGGCTTTTTGCCAGGCGACGTTCTGCATACAGGCGGTGCGTAGCACCCACTTTCCGATGGGAACGATCAACCCGGCCTCTTCTGCGAGAGAAATGAACTGCAGCGGCGAAACCATTCCAAGCGTCGGGTGCTGCCAACGTATCAGCGCCTCCGCGCCGGTGATCAGGCCGGTCTGAAGATCCAGCTTGGCCTGGTAGTGCAGCAGAAATTCATTGCGTTCGAGCGCCAGACCGAGATCCATTTCCAGCGTGAGTCGTTCCAGCGGCCGGATTTTGGTTTGTTCGATGTAAAACTGGAAATTGTTTTTGCCTTCTTCCTTTGCCAGGTACATGGCGATGTCGGCATTCTTCATTAGTGTCGGTTCGTCCGCTCCGTCTTTTGGATACAGACATATCCCGATGCTGGCCGTCACGCGGTATTCCTGCCCCTGCACGGCGATCGGTTTCATCGCCGCAGAAAGCAGTTTGTGCGCCACCTTGGCGACGTCGTCAGGGTTGTTCGCTTCCTGCAGCAATACGACGAACTCGTCTCCGCCGAGGCGCGCGACGACGTCACTGGCGCGCAGGCATTGCGTCAGGCGGGCGGCCATCTGTTGCAGAATGGTATCGCCGACGTGGTGGCCCAAGCTGTCGTTAATGACCTTGAAGCGGTCCAGGTCGATGAACATGATCGCAAATTGACGTTTGTATCGTTGCGCCAGACGTATCGCCACGTTCAGTATTCCACTGAACATGGATCGATTCGGCAATGTCGTCAGCGCATCATGATCGGCCAGGTATTGAATGCGCTCATCCGATCGCTTGCGCTCGTCGAGCATGCTGTCGAACTGCTTCGCGAGCTGTCCGATTTCATCGCCGGTGTCGAGACCGGTGCGGGCATTGTCATCTCCCTTGACCAGGCGGTTGACGGTGTCGGTGAGATGCCTGATGGGCTGCACGACCGAACGGGCACTCACGAACGCGGTGAAGAAAGCGAGCAGGATCGAGCTGACGACAAGAACGATGGCGATTAATTCATCGCGCGCCAGCGACACCACAGCCTTGTCCAACCCGCGCCGAAAAATGGCGTCTGCCACGTCCTTCACCTTGTTGTACTCGTCCAGCGCGGCGGTGCCGGCATCGAACAGTTCGGGCGCCGTCAGCGGCAGCGGTTCATTGCGTGCCAGCATTTCCAGGTAGCCGAGAAAGCGGCGCAGTTTCTGTTCAGTGAGGACGATACCCGGGTCAATTTCCCTCTTGAGCGCCGGCGCATAGCGATACAGGCCGGCGAGCGATCGTTTGATCGACTCAAACTGCTCGTTCACCACGGCAACGTTGCTGGTAATCCGGGTGCGCTCGGCGGCATCGAGTTTTCCCAACTGCACCAGACCGGAAACGCGACCGCGTAGCTGTCCGATCTTCTCCGCCAGATCCGTACCTTGAAGCACCGTGGCATCGACGAGGTAATACGTTTCAGGTCGTGGGTGAAGCACCATGCCGGACATCTCGGCCACGATGCGATTGAGATCGAGGGCTTGCGCGATCAGGACAGTATGTCGGGAAAAGCTGTTGTCTGGCGTGAGCCCCGATGTATCCTGTTTTAGTGCCGACCATTCCAGTTTGATGGCGGCCCACCTGTTATGCGTCTGGAGTTTGCCGCCGAGACGGGCATCCAGGTCGTCGAGGGCGGCAACATTCTTTTCAATACGGTTCGCGACGTCGCGGATCTTGGGAAGAACGGCGTGGTTGCCATGAAGATAAACGTTCGACAGGCCGCGGTGTTGCGCCGCGTGACGCATGAACTCACCGAGGGGCGACAGGAATTCGAGACCTTCGTTCTCGAGTTGTGCCGCGTGAATGGCGTCGGCCTTGGACTGCACGTACAGGTACCCGAACACCAGCACCGGGACCAGTAGCACGATGGAAGCTATCGCCAGGCGCCAGGAGATGCGTACGCGGCTCAGCACGTGCTGGAGACGATCTTTATGAGAGTTGCTGATCCTCATTCTTCCCTGGTGTCGCTATCCTGCTGTTCTTGCGTCACCTCCAACCTTAGTCGATTTTTACAGGAGCCGGAAAAAGGGGCGGCACGATATTCCACACGGGATATAGCTGAAAAAGGCGCTCTATCCCTGCTGTGTCGGCGAACGGTTGCGGTTCCGCGTTGATAATGAGGACGTAAAGACATCAAACCACCCAGCTCCCCATCGCAGTCTAGAAAAAGGTATCTATGAAAAAGTCGCAGCTTTCGGTCTTCCCGGTTCTCTTTCTGCTTTGTGGTGTCTTGGTCTTGCCGTCACAGACTTTCGCAGAAGACGGTCCGATCAAGGGATGGCTCAAGGAACGTGCGGCACAAAAGCAGCAGAAGGCGCCCGCGCCGACAGCCAATGCGGGTACCGATTCAACGATCACTAAAGCGGGCGACTATACATTCACCATTACGCACGGCGGCCCACGGATGTATCGGGTGCATGTCCCGGTGAAATACGATCCGGCGACGCCGACGCCGGTGCTGTTCGCATTGCACGGTGGCGGCGGTGACATGAGCTACCAGGCAAACGACGAACATTACGGTCTGATTTCGAAATCGGAGCGAGAGGGATTCATCGCCGTGTTCCCGAACGGATACAGCAAATGGAACTCTGGCAAGCTCGCCACCTGGAACGCCGGCAGCTGTTGCGGTGATGCACGCGACAAGAACATCGACGACGTGGGCTTCATCAAAGAAGTCGTCGGCAACGTGACCCGCCAACTCAATGTCGATCGCAACCGAATCTTCGCCACCGGCATGTCGAACGGCGGCATGATGTCGTATCGCCTCGCCTGTGAACTGTCGGACATGTTCAACGGCATCGCCTCGGTCGCCGGCACCGACGGTACGACGACGTGCCATCCGAAAAAACCAATTTCGATCCTGCATATTCATGCGAAGAACGACGACCACGTGCTTTTCAACGGCGGCGCCGGCGAGAAGGCCTTCAGAGACGAATCAAAGGTAACGAATTTCGTTTCCGTGCCGACCACGATATCCAAATGGGTCAAGACCAACAGTTGCAACCCGACGCCGAAACGAATTCTCGAGAAGCCGGGCGTGTACTGCGATCGGTATTCCCAGTGTCAGGGCAACGTCAAAGTTCAGCTCTGCGCGACCGACACCGGCAGCCATTCCTGGCCGGGTGGAGTGAAGACGAGGGGTAGTGAACCCACTTCGAAGGCGATCTCGGCGAATGACGTGATGTGGGATTTCTTTATGGGCAAATAAAACGGAAAGGATCTAAAAAGGAAGACAGGCTGGACTGACCCGAATGGCATAAGCCAAGATGTAGGGTGGGTTAGCGTTTTTTGCGTAACCCACCAAGCGTTGCGTAGCAACACAACCCTGACGCTATTTTTCTCTATACGACAAAAACTTCCGGCTAGTGAGCTTCGGTCGGTTTCGTTTTTTTCAGCACTTCGTAACGATCGATTGTCTCGGTAACGATATGGCGAAGACGCTCGATGCCCTTCAAGTCGAGGGGGGCCTCGCCGGCCTGGCGTCGCTCTACGTTGTATCGGGCGATCGCTCGGATAGCGACTGCATCCGCATCCATCGATGAACCGGGAGCAGGCCCGGTCGCGGAATCGGCGCTCGGGGTGGGCTTTCTTGCAACCGCTTCGGTAGTCGAGAGCCGATGTGGAATAGCCATGAATGAATTTCCTTTTTGAGTTCTGAGGTCCAAAAAGAATGCAAAAGACGGGCCACCACTTTGGATCACCGGCAACCCGTCCTCAAGGAACTGCCCTAAAAAATAGGCAAAAAACGGGGGTAGCCAATCCCAATAACACCAGTATCCGCATGCAACGCTGTGTAGCGTATAGCTTCGTCATCGATCGCTACCTCCCTTTTTTTTAGTACGTCTTCTCGAGACTACGCTCAATTGGCAACCTGTTCTCGGCGATCTCCAGGTAACAGCCGAGATTCGGAAACGCCTGCCCCTCCGGTGAACGAAAACCGGTACGGAATATCCCTCCCGGACGTGTTGTCAACAAAAGTTATTCGCCGGCGTTACTGTTAGTTCGTTGATATGCCGAATCGAAGAAACGAAACGAGGACGAGGATCGGACCGGTGCCGGGTTTGCCGAGTAATAATTTCAAAAAAGTTCTGTGCGCCGCGGCCGTAGGTGGGCTGGTACACGGGCTGGCCGGAACCGTCTACGCGGACGAACTGACGCCGCTCCGTGTAAGCAACACCGCGGGTGTTGTCACGCGTGCCGATCCAATCAAGTTATTGAATCGCATTACATGGGGAATTAGCGCTTCGTCGATGCGGCGGTTAAACGAGATCGGCGCCGAGCGGTATCTTGAACAGCAGTTGCATCCTAATTTATCTGTTTCATTACCAGCGCCCATCGAGACGCAGATTGCGGCATTGACCATCGTCCAACGTCCAACCGAAGCACTTGTTCGCGAGATGGCGCAGCGGCACAAGGACGCGGACGCCATCAATAACGAGGAAGACAAGAAGGCGGCGAAGCAAGCGTATCAGAAGGAAATGAACCGGCTCGGACACGAGGCGGCAACGCGCTTTTTGTTGCGGGCACTCTATTCTCCCGACCAGTTGCAGGAACAGATGACGTGGTTTTGGTTGAATCACTTTAACGTGCATCAGCACAAACATAATCTGCGTGTGTTGATCGGTGACTACGAAGAGCACGCTATCCGCCCGCACGCATTGGGTCGTTTTCGCGACCTGCTCGGCGCCACGGTTCGGCACCCCGCGATGCTTCTCTATCTCGATAACGCGAAAAATGCCAATGGGCACCTCAATGAGAATTACGCTCGCGAGTTAATGGAGCTGCATACGTTAGGTGTGGAGGGTGGCTACACCCAGCGCGATGTGCAGGAGTTGGCGCGTGTGCTGACCGGCGTCGGCGTGACGCGCGACGTCGCGACGCCGAATGTTAAACGGAAATTGAAAGCCGAATACGTTCGTGACGGGCTCTTCGAATTCACGCCGCATCGTCACGATTATGGCGATAAGGTGTTTTTGGAGAAGACCATCCATGGCCGCGGGCTGGCGGAAGTAGATGAGGCGTTGGATCGGCTAAGTCGGCATCCGTCGACAGCGACATTCATCAGTCGCAAGCTTGCGGAATATTTCATGCAGGACGTTCCACCAGCGGCGCTGGTGGAGCGCATGGCCCAACAATTTTTGCGTAGCGACGGAGATATCGCCGTCACGCTGCGCACATTATTCACCTCCATCGAATTCACCCAGTCGCTGGGCCAGAAATATAAGGACCCGGTGCATTATGTAATTTCCGCCGTGCGCCTGACCTACGATGACAAGCCGATTCTGAATGCCGGTCCGATCATCAAATGGCTGAACCGGATGGGGGAGCCGTTGTACGGACGACAGACGCCGGACGGTTATCCGATGAACGAAGCCGCGTGGGCGAGCCCCGGCCAACTATCGACGCGCTTCGAGATCGCCAAGGCGATCGGATCCGGCAGTGCGGGGCTTTTTCGGGCCGAGGGACTTCGACCTTTCGACAAGCCCGCGTTTCCGCAGTTGGCGAACGCGCTTTACTACGAGTCGCTGCAAAAGACGCTCAGCGCTTCAACGCAGCAGGCGCTCGAACAGGCGGGATCTGCGCAAGAGTGGAATATGCTTTTGTTGTCGGCACCGGAAATGATGTATCGCTAGCATCAGGATTTTTTGCTGCCATGAAACGACGAGATTTGCTCAAAGCCCTGACAGTGCTGCCACTTGCGGTTGCATCCGGCCGTTTGTTTGCCGCGCCTGCGGCCAGCTCGCGTTTGCTCGTCGTGTTTCTACGTGGTGGCTATGACGCGGCAAATCTGCTGATACCGATTTCAAGCCGTTTCTACTATGAATCGCGTCCCAACATTGCGGTGCCGCGGCCAGGCGCCGATCTTAATACGGCGTTACCCATTGATGCTGATTGGGGATTGCATCCGTCACTTCGGGATACGGTCTATCCGCTGTTCAAGAGCGGCCAGGTCGCCTTCGTGCCCTTTGCCGGTACGGAGAATCTCTCTCGCAGTCACTTTGAAACGCAGGATAGTATTGAGCTTGGACAGGCCCTCGTGGGTGCGCGCAACTACGGCTCGGGATTTCTGAATCGGCTGGTCGCCACACTGAACGGTACCGAACCGATGGCCTTCACGGCGCAGCTGCCGCTGATATTCCGTGGCGATGCCAGGATTCCTAATACCGCGCTGCGAACCGTTGGGAAATCCTCAGTGAACGCCCGGCAAAGCGACATGATTGCCTCGATGTACAAAGGAACCCGGCTGCAAGCGCAGGTGAGCGAGGGCTTCTCCACGCGCGACGAGGTGATGCGCGAGATGGCCACTGAAATGAACGCGGCCAACCGCAATGCCATCTCCGCGAAGAGTTTTGAGAGCGAAGCGCGTCGGATTGGCAAATTGATGAAGGACAAATACAACGTCGGTTTTGTCGACATCGGCGGTTGGGATACGCATGTCGGGCAAGGAGGCGCAACCGGCAATCTTGCCAATCGCTTCGATGAGTTAGGCCGCGGTCTGGCCGCGTTCGCAGAAGAGATCGGCGCGGGCTGGAAAAATTCCGTTGTCGTGGTGATCAGCGAGTTTGGCAGGACCTTCCGTGAAAACGGTAACCGCGGAACCGACCACGGACATGGAACCGTTTACTGGGTTTTAGGCGGCGGCATTCGTGGAGGGCGCATTGCGGGTGAACAGGTGCAGGCGGATAAAGCGACACTGTTCCAGAACCGGGACTTTCCGGTATTGAATGAATATCGTGCAGTCCTCGGCGGCATCTTCGCCAGGATGTACGATCTAACTGACGCTCAGATTGGCCAAGTGTTCCCGCAATCAAAAAAGCGGGATCTTGGAATTATTTGAGGCTAGCCACACGCTCGGCGAGTAATGCTTTAAGTGCTGAGAGGTGATGGTGCCTAAGCCGGTGACAGCCGTAGTCAGTGTGAACGTGCTTGGTGCGGGCGCCGGGGCAGGTGCCGATGCACCGCTGGAAGAGGTCGTGCCGCTATCTCCACCGTTGCATCCGGTCAAAAGCAGTATTGCGATAAGCGTTGCTGCAGCGAAACGAAAGCGAGTTATTTTCATTGTTCTGTTCCCGGTTGTGCGGACCTTCTCTAATGCCGCACTGCACCCATATCGCTTGAGCCTGTCAATGGAGCTTCGAAATAGTCCGACCACGCTGGAACCGAGACCCCACGCCCAATCGCATAGCTTCCCGTAGTGGGTTTGAAGTGCGCTGCCGTGGTTGGCGGTGTGGTGGTGAATAGCGGGCTGGTCGTCCGCTCGGATGATCCGCTGTTGCTCGTGCCGCCTACGTTGATGGTGGCACCTACCAAATTGATAATTACGCTATCCCCGTTCGACGTATTGGGCGCATAGAAAACGTTGTTCTTGATGTTGAATACGCTGGCGGTCATATCGCCAGCCTCGTTCCCGATGATGGAGAACAGCCGCGCAGACGTTCCGCTTGCATAAACAGAATTGTTATAAATCCATAGGCCGTCCGGCACGGGAGAATTCGCCAAAGGCTGCGAGCCAATCGCATTCCCATTTATCATAATGAATATATTGTTTCTGGCCGTGATATTGACGCCCACGAGAGTAAGTAACTCACTTGATGTGTAGGCACTGCCCTCAAACAGGTTTCGTTCCCAAATCATCTCCCTGGAGCGACCTGTCGATGTACCGTTGGTTGGCCCAACGCCAGACCCTCCCCCGGTGTAGCCACCGTAAAAGCGATTGTCTGATACGTAGTTCTTTTCGCTATAGACGTATGGGCCATACACGCTCGACGGGAAGGTTGACGACCCCTGATCGGGAGACCTCAGCGACAAGAAAGCCCGGCCTGACGGGATGCCCGTAATCGAGTTGTGAGAGAACACACTCAGGGTCTCATGCGCACACCGAATACCGTGCTCACCTTTGTTATTCGGGTTGACATAGTTGCCCATGACTGCGGATGTATTCAGCCCCAAATACATTCCGTTGGATCCATTGGCAATGCCAACGAGATCATTGACGGTGTTATCGATAATAAAAAATTTAGACCACTCTGGGCTGGTGTAGCCTGAGTTGTTGATGGCGTCCAGGTTAGAAGGGGAGAACGACAATCCGAATTTCAGGTTCCGCATGTCATTCCTGAGAATGAGGATGTCACTTGCAGAGCCGGCCCCGCTAATCGCCGAAGTGTCGTTGTTGTTTCCTTCAAACTGCAAATCCATAATCCGCCAATCCGCCATGGTGGGAGTGGTGATTGACGATATTGCCAGTCTGCTCGAACTGGTGGTTTGGTTAAGAATCGGCTTTGCCCCGACCCCGAACGCCCCAATGATCCCAGGTCCGTTCTGGCTAACTTGGAGGATCGAGCCAACGGTGAACGTCTCCCCGCGCCGAAACAAGATACGTTTGTTGCCCGCTCCGATGTTGCCTGTCACTGCCGTCACGGCATTGGTCGTCGTCACTTGAACAGCACCCGCCGGGCAGCCCACAAAATTTCCTGCACCTGAAATGCAAACTGTTTTGCCACCAACGAACTCAGCGTCCGTATCCAGCACCGTGATGTTGCAAGAATACGAAACCGTGGCGGTGCCATTAAAAGCCGACACCGTGATGGGATAGGTGCCCGCTGACTCAAACACATGCGCGGCGACAGGCCCCATGGCTTCATTGCGACTGGCAGTACCGGCCTTGGCTCCGAAGTTCCAGGTACCGCTCCCTGACTCGCCAAAGGTCCAGCGGTACTCCAGATCATGAAAGGGCCGTGTCGTGCTGGTCGATGTCGTGCCCGTCGCATCAAAGAACACCGCCAGCGGTGCTACCCCTGATGCGCGACTGGCACCCAGACCCAACTGTGTTCCGCCCGAGTTCGCGACGGCAGAATTGGTGGTCGGGCACGCGGCACCCGCAGGAGGGCCGGAGGGCAGCGGCGTGGGGGTCACGGCGGTAAACGTCGCACTCGCACTGCGTGCCACACTCATCACTAAGACACACGAACCCGTACCACTGCACGCACCACTCCAGCCGGTGAATGAGTAACCCGCCCCAGGTGTGGCGGTTAGCGTGACGTTGGCCCCTGAAGTAAAGCTTGCACTACAGGTCGCACCGCAATTGATGCCGGCGGGTGAAGAGGTGATGGCACCGGAGCCGGTGACAGTCGTAGTGAGCGTGTACGTGGTTGGTGCGGGAGCTGGAACAGGGGCAGATGCCGATGCACCGCTGGAAGAGGTAGTGCCATCCCCACCGTTGCATCCGGTCAAAAGCAGTATGGTTATAAGCGCTGTAGCAGCGAAACGAAAACGAGTTATTTTCATTTTTTTTCCCACCCCAACTTTTTTATAAGAAACCACCCCACGGCCTCACACAAATAGCACGGGCGGTCCTTGTTGCGTACCAAGGTGACGAGGTTGGTATGATCAACGGCAAGGTCTGCGGGACGGGTGGTCCGGTAAACGGGGCGGCTGAAAGCGAGTTAGTCGGGTAAATCGATTAGCAGGATCTCGGCTGCCCGAAAGACCATTTCACCGTGTCAGTATGGATTTCCGTTTCCGAGATAATTGTGAATATAGTCGGTAAGTGACAACGACGAACAAAAGCCTCGCGTGATACCCGGATCGGTGCACAATTCCTTCTTGATTCGGGTTTCAAAAGGAAACGGCCAAAGGGCTGTTCCGGTATCCACATTCCAACCGGACTCACCTTGCAGCGTTCCGGAGCTGCCGATGCGATTCACGATCTGTGCGCCGATCTGTCCGCCACCGGATCCTGCAGTCTTGAGAGCACTTCCTGCTTCAATCCGCGTCAGGTACGACAGCCCATTAGTGAACGGGGAATAGAGCACGCGCCCCGTGCCGGCAGAGGTGTTGCCGTTGTTGAACGAATCGAAATACGTCATCGACACCGCAAATGCATCGGCATTGGTGTTCGCGACGATCGCGTTCGTCACGGTTCCTGCATACGTGGTCGCATACTGCTCGAAGCCTATGCTTGCACCGCTGAACTTGCTCGTGCCCGCGGTGATCCGATTCAGGGTGACGCCGATGACGCTTGACCCCGAGCCCATGGCCGCAGAGGATTCGTGATCCCACATCACCATGTCCTGGACGACAATACCCGTCACCGGTCCGTTGCCGTCGAGACGAAAGCCGACGGCGCGACCGTTAAGCGCAATATTTCCGTACCAGCTGTTGTTGAGGGTCGCGTTGGGACTGGAGTTGTTGTAGACCGAGTAAAACGCTCCTTGCCACGTGTGATAGGTCAAGTCGTTGTCGACGATGACGACGTTCTGTGCCGAGCAGTCGGAAGAATTGTAAAAGTTCAACCCAGCTTCCGGATCGCCTTTCGTGTCTGTCCAGCCGGCGTCGTGACGGATGACGGCGCGACGCACGACGACTCGGTTGGCGTTGTAGACAAGCAGGTTGTAGCGCCCGCCTTGTCCGTGCCACCAGTTATCCTCAAACAGAATATCCGCGGTGTCGTTGTAGTCGTTGGTGCCGACTGCGGTATTGACGCAGTTCCCGGAAGCGCACCCGCCCTTGAATTCGTTCCGGAAAAATTTGAGATGATTGCCAAGAATGGCTCGCCCATTCGAGTCCTGGAATCGAAGCCCCTGAAACGTCAGATAGGAATTGGTATGGGCCATGGTCAGGCCGGCCGCGAGAATTACGTTCCCCTCGTTTTCCGCCTGGATCGTAATGGTGTTGCCGGGAGTGCCGTTCGGGAGATTGATCAAACTATTTGACGATCCGCCGTAAGTGCCGTCGCGTATCATAAGGGTGTTGCCAGGGGAGAGAACAGAGAGTCCTTTCTGAATCGTCAGGAATGGGCTTGAGGCGGAGCCCGCGTTGTTGTCGTTACCGGTTGTCGAAACGTAATAACTGGTGCCGCTACCACCGGACGACCCCGGGGTCGTAGCGGAGGCCGTGGTTGACGTCGCTGAGTTGTTACCGGCCGCATCGTAGGCCGCGACTGTGTAGCTATAAGTCGCGGAGGCTGACAGGCCGATATTGGAATAGGAGGTTGCGGTTGTGGTGACGATCTGCGTGCCCCCTCGATAGACGCGATAACCGGTCACGCCCACATTATCGGTCGACGCATTCCAGCTGAGATTGATCTGACTCGAGGAAACCGGGTTTGCGATGAGGTTCGTCGGAACGCTGGGCGCCGTGGAATCAGTCGGCGGAGGAGGGTTGCCAGACGAAGTAGCGCCAGAAGAACTGGCGTCAGTGCTCCCGCCACAACCGCCCACCACCAACGCGGCAGCCAGTAGCGCGGCGAAGAACCGCATATCGGATATTGTCATTGCGCCTCGGAGGTCATGCTATGGATACGGACTCGCGGTACCGAGAATGGAGAAGATGTACGCGCTAAGCGACCCGGTGGTTGCGCAGAAGCCGCGAGTAATCCCCGCATCGGTACACATCTCTTTCTTGATCCTCGCCTCGTTCGGGAACGGCCAAAGATCGGTGGTCGTGGTCGCGGAATACCCCGTCTCACCGTACAGCGTTCCGGGCTCGCCGATGCGCTTGACGATCTGTGCGCCGCGTTGTCCGCCGCCGGTTCCACCCGAGGCGAGTACCGAACCCGCCTCAATTCTCGGAAGATAGGACAATCCGTTTGTGAACGGGTCTATAATGGTTCCACCGGTATTTCCGCCTGCATTCGCGAATGCCACTGAGTTGGTTGGCGTGATACCGTCGAACGCCCTACCCCCTGCACCACGAACGATGATATCGCTGAAGCTTGATCCAGTCCCTCCATAAACACCAACGCCGTGGCCCGAAGGACTAATGATGGTCAGCCTCCTGTACTGCGGATTCGTTGCGCTGAGTTGTGATACACCGAAATTGCCGCCAAAGAGAACGGCATCCTCTACGTGCAAATTGCTCGTCGCGCATTGTCCCTCCGTCCCCATCAAGTAACCCTTCGGATTGATCGCCATGACACCGCGCCGGAAGTGATTGGTGCTAGGCGTAGCGGTTGTATTGTTGCAGACGTTATAAAATGCCGCGGTATAGGTGTTGGTCGTTGATCCAGTCATGTCATCGATCGCGATGGCGTTCTGAACCTCGACGTTGCTCGAATCGTAAACGGTAATATCACCCATCGGATTGCTGTCCATGATGGGATCTCTCCCATCATGGCGCACAACGACACGCCTCAAGACGATGGAGTCCGAGTTGTAGACCAGAATTTTATATCGTCCGCCATAGCCGTGAACCCAATTGTCTTCCATCAGGATGTACTGGGCGCCGGGGGTAAAGTCGTTGGTGCCAATTGCAACAGTCACGGTATTGCCTGTCGCAGGACCACCCTTGAATTCGTTTCTGAAGAACTTGATGTGATGTCCGACAATGGCCTTCTGCCCGGTGTCGTGAAAACGTAACCCCTGGAAAACCAGATATTGATTCCCCTGGGCCATGCTCAGACCGCCGGTAAGGATGGCGTTCCCTTCGTTTTCGGCCTGGATCGTGATGGGGTTGCCGGGAGTGCCATTGGGGAGATTCGTCATACTATTTGACGATCCGGCGTAAGTGCCATCGCGAATAACAAGCGTGTTGCCAGGTGATAGAACGGAGAGTCCTTTCTGAATTGTCAGGAACGGACTAGAGGTAGAGCCGGCGTTGCTGTCGTTACCAGCGATACAGCCTGATTGAGCACCTGTTTGACAGTTGGATATATAGTAGATGGTACCGGAAGGTATCGGCGTCACGGCAAACGTCGCGTTGGTACTCCGTGCCGCACTCATCGTTACTGCACAGGTAGTAGCCGTACCACTGCATGCACCACTCCAGCCGGTGAATGAATAGCCGGAGCCCGGCGTTGCCGTAAGCGTCACATTGACGCCGCTGATGAAATTGGCGCTACAGGTCGCACCGCAATTGATACCGGCTGGTGAAGAGGTGATGGTGCCGGAGCCAGTGACAGCAGTAGAAAGTGTGTACGTGCCTGGTGCGGGCGCCGGAGCAGGGGCGGGTGTCGATGCACCGCTGGAAGAAGTCGTACCGCCACCGCCTCCGTTACAACCGGTCAAAAGCAGTATTGCGATAAGCGTTGCAGCAGCGAAACGAAAGCGAGTTATTTTCATTATTCTTCCCACCCGATTTTTTATAAAAAACCACCCACGGCCTCACACACATAGCACGGGTGGCCGTCGTTGCGTATCAAGGCGATAAGGTTGGCAGGATCAACGGCAAGGTTCGCGGGATGGGTGGCCCGTTTAGATGGCTTTCCCCCTCCGTTCAATTCCCCCGATCGGCATCACCCCGAAGCTTCGAATGGGCTTCGCTTTGTCCGTTTATCGTCAAAACCTGGCCATCGATCTCGCCTACCTCGCCCTGGGCGGTACATTGCACGGGGCATGCGTTATATAGGTGGCGGGGTATGTTTGGGGTCCCAAGGGAAAGAACAATGAAAATATCCTGTACTCGTTTCTGTGTGTTGAGCTTGGCTGCCATCCTGCTTCTGAGCGGTTGCGGCGGTGACGGCAACACCAGCTTCGCGGGAGAGTCTGGGGCAGTGGATGCTTGAGAGATCAAGAGGGGGAATAATGAAAACGTCGTGTGCTCGTTTCTCGATGACCGTGCTTGTTGCTGCGCTATTTCTAGGTGCTTGCAACGGCGGTGGAACTTCCTCCAGTTCTTCTTCAAATAACTCTCCGCCGGTGACCGACACCGCCGCGCCCACCGTTCCTGCTAACGTAGCGGCGAGTGCCGTTTCATCGACCCAGATCAATCTGACGTGGACCGCTTCCACCGACAACACGGGCGTGGTCGGCTATCGCATTTATCGAGGCGGCGCGCAGATCTCGACAACGACCGGGCCTTCCTATTCCAACACCGGTCTTTCGGCCTCCACCACCTATAGCTACAGAGTGGCCGCGTACGACGCAGCCGGCAATGTCTCGTCGCAGTCGGCGGCGGTCTCTGCAACGACACCGGCGACGGCGCCGTCCTCATCTCCCGAGGCGATCTGTCCCGGCGGCACGAACCCGAATCCGAATGTAATTTTATGCGAGGACTTCGATTCCGATTCCCCGCCGACCAATCCGTGGCCTTGTAAAAATGGCCCCACATGGCATGGATGGGCGCCATCGAACTATGGTGGACCGCTGTCCTGCAATACCGTCAACGCGAGCACACACCGTAGTGACGCGAGGGCATACGGAATTTCAAAACTAAGCGGAACGAATGACACGGTCGACATAGAACATACGTTGCCCGGAAACTATCCGGCGGTAAATATCAGGTTCTATATGTATCTGCCGACGGGGTCGGCGTCCGAGATAATGAATTCATCTTCTATTCATTTCATGTTCGTCGGCCCGAATAACGCCGCGTATTCAGCGATAGATTTTCGACGACGCTCAGCGACATATTGCGGAACCGCATGCCCGTCGCCAAACACCAACGGTGAAAACAATAGTGGCTACGAATGGGTTGATCACACGATGTTAGCGCTTCACACGTACACGCCGAGTGAAGACTGGGTAGTTGAAACGCAAGGAACGCCATTTTTCTGGGAGCAGCACGAGAATGAGTGGCACCTGGTTGAGGTCCGGTTTGACTTCGCCAACTCCAGAGTTTCAATGTGGATAGACGAAAACCAGATAGTCAACAATTACCCAATGGTCTTCCCGTACTCAAGTGTTAACGTTTTGTCGTTTTCAGGTTACAGCAACGTAACGACCACATCATTTGGTATCAACATTGATGATCTCGTTGTGAGCACATCTTACATAGGGCCACGGGTAAATTAGTGAAATCGGGGCCAGAGAACAATTGTTTCGAATATTAGAAGCAATTGCACTCTGACCCCGATTCTGGACTAGGCAGCGGCGTATGGATCAACTCGGGCAATACCTATCTACCGCAAACAACTTGGGTGCCGGTAAGCCCGACCTATTGGAACGGCACAGGTACGTATAGATGACGCCCGCGTTCGCCGGACAACAATTCAGGTCAAATCCATTCTGCCCTCTACGGGTATGCGGCCCAGCATGACGATGGAGCCCGTACGCCTTTCGCCGTAGGCCGTTAGATATTCAAAAGTGTAAGTCCGCCGAAGTCTGAGCCTTCCATTTCCATCCCGCATGAACCGGAATTTGGCGCTCGATGCCACTTCGTCCAGAAATTGAACACCCGCTGTTTCGCATGCCTGTCTGCAATGCGCCACCGCAATTTCCTGAACTCGACGAGCATCGAGCCACAGCGCAGCGATCCCAACGATAAGTAGAAGTACATATAGTTCCGACATAGTGCGGGCGTGTTGCGCGTAGTCTCAAGGTTTCACTCAAACCAGCTTCGCTTAATTCCCTGCGCTCCTCTGAGGGTTATTTCATGCAGTGTTGCCGTTCCGTTCTCCCAATATTGAACGACATCGTAAAGACCATCCGAATCGATGTCTGCAAAGACAATATAGATTGCGCCGTCCTTCCAATATTGTTTCTGAACCACCAAACCGCTTTTCCTGGATTTTGTAACGACGATGCGTAAGGTGTCGGCAACGTAATACTTTTCCTGAACAAATTCATCTCCGACATAGGGTTGGCCGGATATTTTTGCTTTTAGATCTGTATCTATTCTGTATTCTTGCCATTTTCTGATTCGACGAAAATACTCTGTGTCCACCGGTTTTAAATTTTTCCAAGTGTTCTCGTCCAAGTCTTTCAGTTTTGCGAGATGAACAAATTCAGGCTTCGCGGACTCATTTTGCGCAATCGACGGCATCAAACCGCTGGTCTTCATCTCGGATACAACGCCGTCAACAATCCTCTTGGCTCGGCCCTCGGAATCCTCATCTATTTTCCAGCCATCAACCTTCCTGCCCTCCGACGTTGTGCTCCACACGACGTGGCCGGAGCGGATTTCAGTAAGATCCCATCTGATGGCGTAAGACGTGCCCATGATTCCAGGACGCAAGGTCGTTTCGTTTGGAAAAATAACCAGGCGATACCTGGCACCAATCCGGCGCTCATCCCCAACGTTTTGCGAAATAGTATCGCCAACTGGGATGCTTATGGCTCCCCCACGGATCCCCTCGGCAATCGTTTTTTCATCGTAAAATCCTAACCGCCGCATTTCCTCGCGTTGCGCGGCTAAGAACGCCATGCCTGCCGCGCTCTTTTTGAATCGCAGCACTTTTGCCGTGACACCCGATTTGCGCAATTCCTCACCAAGCTGCAGATCGAATTGATCGAGCAGCTTGGGGCCAAGCTCGTTCTCACGAATATCCAAAAAGGAATAGACGTAGACCGTAGACCCGCGCAGCGACACGTTAGGAGCTAACAGTTTCGTCTGTGAAAACGTATTGGAAGCACAGCCCGAAAGTAACAATACAAAAGCGATCGCACAATTCGAGAGGGTAGACAACCACAACTTGTGAACAAAATTCATCGTAATCTTCCTTCGCATCAGGGTTAAATTTTACGGGGACTAACACTACTTTTTTTGTTATCTATGTTGCGATGCTGCGTACACCTCACGAAATCGGGTCAGATTTATTTTCTGGGCGAGAAAATAAATCCGTCCCCTTTATTTTCATGAATCCAGGGGCAGTAGGGCGGGGGGTTTCGGGAAAGGCGTATTATACTTCCTATACTTCGTTTTGAGCGTCTACAACCAGCAGGAGCGTGACATGTCCCAGAAGCGCAAGGCAGTCGTTGCCCTCGTGGTACTCGCCATCGCGTCGGTGTTGGCCCCCATGTACGCGGTCAGCGATGAACCGGAGGCAGCCAGCGTCCGGCCGAGCAATACCGGCGTCCACGCCGTACCGCTGTCCATCGATCCCACATGTACTCTTGACGTCACCGAGGAGTTGAAGGCGTACATTGCTAGCGTGCCTGACGGTGGCGCAACCTCCATTGGCGTAAGGCATCGCACCATCCTGTTCCAGCCCAATGGGTGTTACCGTGTCGAGGGCGTGCTTGAGATCACAGGTCGCAACTGGCTCGCGTTTGACGGCAACGGGTCGACGTTCAAGGCGACCATCAGTGCGCCGGAGGGCATGACGACGCACCAGGTGCGAGCCCGAGCGATGTGGCGTACCAAAGGGGGCAGCAACCTACGCTTCACCCGGATGACTGTGGTAGGCGCCAACCCAAATGCAGGCGTGGGCGACTCTGCGTACAACTCGCTGTATGAGGCGCAGCACTCGTGGGACATCCTCGGTACCGCCGTGGTCGACATCGGCAACGTGACCTCGTCTGACATCTGGGGCGACTTCGTGTATGTGGGCGCCAATGCGGGGGTGCCTGCTACCGATGTGGTTGTCCACGACTCGACCTTCACGCGCAACGGCCGACAGTGCCTCTCCGTGACCTGGGCCGAGCGCGTCACGTTTGAGCGGCTCAACGTGAGCCAGTGTCGACGTGCAACGCTGGATGTCGAGCCCAACTTCACATACGCCTGGATCCGCAGCGTTGCCTTGCGCGATAGTGCAATCGGCCCAGGGCGTTTGCTGTTCCTCGCGATGCACGGTTCGTCCGCGCCCATCGACGGTGTGTTCATCGAGCGCAACACTCTCACAGGTAAGGCGTTAGCCGGCTCCGTCAGCAACCCCACCTACTGCGCGCCTGGTTCTGGTTCGTGCGTCTCAACCACGCGAGGTTTGCGGACGAACATCGTGTTGCGCGACAACGCGAGTGACACTGGGCAGGGTAGCCCAACGGGCAACATCTTCTCGTTCACTGGCGCCGACAACGTGACTGTGACGGGCAACACCGCTCCAGCCCAAGCCGGTCGCAACATGTACTTCGTTGCGTTCTATGACGTGTGCGGAACCAACGTCGTGTCCGGCAACATCGTGCCCAACGGGCAGGAGTTCATCGAGCGCGTACCTTGCGGCATGCCATAGCATCGCGGCGATCGAAGCAGCCCGGCGCGGCTGACGTTTATGGCTAAAGGGGTCGGGGTGATTAAATCACTCCGACCCCTTTAGCTTTTAGAGAGGAATCGTTCCGAGTATTAGGAGAAATTCCTCTCTGATCCGGTTTTTTTCGCTTTTTTTCGGTCCCAGATTGATAGAAGCGGCTATGGTTTCTTCGCCTCTTTGCCCAAAGCTGCACAGAGAGGTGTGTGATCATCAAGATTTGTTGTCAAAACGACTGAACCGATTGGGCACATCGAAGCGAAATAGGCATCGCCGAGAGCGCGGCACTTCTGTTTGCTAAATTCGCTTGGCCCTTGCTTGCTCAATTCCTTTAGCGCCTTTCTCCTTTGGTTCGTCTCGTTCTTGTTCGCAATTCGTTGGTCGACCTTGTTCTGATGCAACGCGTCTATAAGTTTCCCGAGTTCGATTTTTTTGTCGTACATGTAAGCAGCTGCGGCGCATCGCTCCGTCCTGACGCAAGTGAACGAATCGTTCGGACCTCTGAGCTCCTTTGAGGGGCCAAGAGTAAGCTTGCCATTGTTGAAACACGCTAGAGGCTGCACGACATCTACAGATCGTAGCTTGCGCGACTTGAGCCACAATCCGTTCGCCTTTAGCATCAAGTATTGCAGCATCTCTCGCTTTTCATCGTCGCGAGGCCCGGACGGGTTTGCCGCAAACACATGTTGCGCGGCCTGACGGAAAACGTCGACCCGTGCCATTCTCTTCCGACCTTCAGCAGGAGAGCGGCGGGTTAGAGCAGCTATCGCTTCAGGCGGATTTTCCGCAGCGCGGAGCATGTTATGCACCTCGCAAATCAGTCTTACCCGTCCGTCCAAAAGCTCGCGAAGCGCGTAGAATGGTGTACCCGCAGGCTGGTTTGAGCGAACAAACGCCTCACCGCTCGCCTTCTCCTGGCCGGTACCTTCCGCCATGTGCACCACGATAGTCGTGTCCAGAAATGAACCAGTCACTATGCACTTCCCTCGTCGGAACCGACATGATGCTCCGAATGGACCTCCGCACCATCATCAAGCAATGCGGCAAGCAATGCCTCCGCTATTCCGTGTTCACCGTGCCAACCTTCGTTTGTGAGTAAATCAGTTAAGCCGCTTGCCTCATCCAAATCCAGCATTGGATCGGAGACCGCTGAATTCAAAACGTGCGCCAACGCATTGAGCGAGGATAGGGTGGTATCACCACCGGAAGCGCAGAGCGTGGCCCTACGCACGAATGAAACGACTGCTCCGAGACTTTCGTTGAAGTGAGTCAACGAATGTGCACCAGCCATCGCTACGGCGATTTGTGTGAGACGGGTACCCACGGCTTCCAGGTCCCCTTCGCTGTACGCTTCTAGCGCAAGCCGAGCATCGGCAAGCGCATTCTCAAGATAACGCCGAACTTGACCTGCCGCACCTTCCTCTTCAAATAAATGCGGATAGAGGCGATCCACTTTGGTCGGTACTACTACTGTTTCAGCAACACTACTACCGGTCCGGTGGAAATCAGTGATATTAAGCACGCGTGCTTCCATTCTTGCCGGTACGGTGTCGATGATCAGCGACGTCGCGGACGCCGCGGACGAAACCGATGTGGTCCCAGGCAGGCTTGTCTTTAGATCCTCAGTCTTCGCAGTCATACTGCTTCCTTCGTCACTTTTTCGATGTCCCTGCGAAGGACATGCTGGACTCCCTTGAGCCAGTCGTCCATCCTAAATTTTTCCGCATTCACGGAACCAAGCTGTCCCTTGTCAAAGTCGATGATGATCCTGGTTTTTTCTTTACTAATCACCGGCTCATCAAACCACTGTGCATCGAGAGTCGCTTCAAATTTCACGCGCTCCGCCTTAAATCTTAGAAGCGCGAACGATTCAGCGTCCTCGAACCGATAACAGACATCAACGGAATTTTTTTCAGAAACAAGTGGCTGGTCAAATACCTTGGTGGTTGGCCAACGGACCAATCTCAATTCGAGCAGTTCCTTGTTTGCGGCCTCGATGGTCGGAACCTCTTTTAAGTAAATCGCGCGCGTACTAACGCGTTTCAGGACGCGCAGCGAAAGTTCGCGTCGCCACACTTCGAATGTATCCTTCACCTGCTGTATTTTCTGTTGATCAAGCGCTTTCACGCCGGTGATCGTAACTGACGACTGCTTCAGTCCGGTGGAGATGCTGACATTTGGCCCCTTCAGGACTTGTTGGTTGGGTTTTCCCTCCACAAGTCCCAAGCCGGGCCATATTCCCAATAGCGCCCGTACGATACTGCCCGCACGGTCCCACACCTCGAAGGCCTCGTCATAGTCGAGCTGCGTGGTAGCGTTGTCGATTTTGAATGTGTCGAGGATCATCTGGGTTCTCGTTCTGGTCTGCCGCAATCTTCACACAGATTGAGACTTTTCTTAAGCAATTATAAGGAAACCAGCTGAGGCATCCCCATTTCTACGGGCTGTTGGTTACATCAACAGCAAGCGTAAGGTGGGGCGAAAAAAAGGGGGCTGATTTATTTTCATGGGAAATAAATCTGTCCGTTCTATTCCCTGTGGCTCATTAATTCCCTTGGCAAATAAGCCTAGCCGTAGCCGATGTTTCTATCCTGGCAACGCGGATACCTTAAGTTGCTGTGTTTTCAGGTTCGTTAACGCAGTTTCGAAGTCTTGTACCCGTTGTTGTTCCTGTTCGACCACCTGCTTAGGTGCGCGCGCAATGAAATCAGCGTTCGCCAGCTTACCCTTGGCCTTCGCAATTTCTCTCTCCAACTTTTCCATTTCCTTCTTCAACCGCTCCAGCTCCGCCTGCTTATTAATGAGGGAGCCGAGTGGGATCAGTACTTTCATGTTGCCGACGAGGGCGGTGGCGGATTCGGGGGCGGATTTGCCTTGGTCTAGCCAGGTGATGGTTTCGGCTTTGGCGAGAGTTTGGATGTAGGCGCGGTTGCGTTCCAGCAAAGCGTGTTCTTCTTTCGTGCCGTCGGCGAAATAGACGGGCACCTGCTTCGCGGGCGAGATGTCGTTGCTGCTGCGGATGTTGCGGATGCCGGTGATGACTTGCATGACCCAGTCCATTTCCTTGCGCGCGTTCGCGTCCATCGCTTTAGTATCGGCGACGGGGTAGGGCTGGAGCATGATGGTCTTGTCTTTCGTTCCCGCGAGCGGTGCGACGCGGTGCCAGATTTCTTCCGTGATGAAGGGCATGAACGGGTGCAGCAGGCGCAGCGCGGCTTCGAGGACTTGCACCAGTGTGCGGCGCGTGCCGCGGTGGGCTTCGGCGCTGGCTTTGTTGTCGGTGAGGACGACTTTGCTTAGTTCGAGATACCAGGAGCAGTACTCGTCCCAGATGAAGCTGTAGAGCGCTTGGGCGGCGAGGTCGAAGCGGTATTCCTTGAAGCCGGTTTCGACTTGCTGGGCGACTTCGTTCAGGCGCGTGATGATCCATTTATCGGCGGCGCTCAAGGACACGTCACCGGTGATGCCGGTGTCCTGTCCCTCCGTGTTCATCAACACATATCGGGCGGCGTTCCAGAGTTTGTTGCAGAAGTTGCGGTAGCCTTCGATGCGGCCGAGGTCGAATTTGATGTCACGGCCTTGGGTGGCAAGGATGGCGAAGGTGAAACGCAGCGCGTCGGTGCCGTAGGGCTGGATGCCGTTCGGGAAATCTTTTCTCGTTGCCTTCTCGATCTTCGGTGCGTCTTGCGGGCGCATCAGACCTGTCGTGCGTTTGGCGACCAGCGCTTCCAGATCGATGCCATCGATGAGATCGATGGGGTCTAAGACGTTGCCTTTGGACTTCGACATCTTCTCGCCGTGCGCGTCGCGCACTAGGCCGTGGATGTAGACCTCTTTGAACGGGACCTCGCCGGTGAACTTCATGCCCATCATGATCATTCTGGCGACCCAGAAGAAAATGATGTCGAAGCCGGTGACGAGCACGCTCGTGGGATAAAAAGTTTTCAGCTCCGGCGTCTGCTGCGGCCAGCCGAGGGTGGAGAACGGCCAGAGCGCGGAGGAGAACCAGGTGTCGAGGACGTCTTTGTCCTGTTCAAGCGGCATGTCCTTGCCGTGTTTCGCTTTGGCTTGTTTCTTCGCTTCGGCTTCGGTGCGTGCGACGTAGATGTTGCCTTCGGCGTCGTACCACGCCGGGATGCGGTGGCCCCACCAGATCTGGCGGCTGATGCACCAGTCCTGGATGTTGTGCATCCACTGGTAATAAGTGCTGCTCCAGTTTTCCGGAATGAATTTGATGCGGCCGTCTTCGACGACCTTGATCGCTTCTTTCGCGAGCGGCGCGACTTTGACGTACCACTGATCGGTGAGAAAGGGCTCGACCACGGCGTTGCTGCGATCGCCGCGTGGGACCATGAGTTTGTGCGGCTCGATCTTTTCCATCAGGCCGGCGGCTTCGAGATCGGCGACGATTTGTTTGCGCGCCTTGTAGCGGTCGAGGCCCTGGTATTGTTTCGGGATGACTTCATCCGGACGCTTGCCCTGGAGGACTTCGCTCTTGTCGGGCTGGCGCGTGTGCGGACGCGTGTCGAGCGCGAGGTTGTGCGGTGCGCTGACGATGGCGGCGTCGACAGTGAAGATGTTGATCATCGGCAGGTTGTGGCGCTTGCCGACTTCGTAGTCGTTGAAGTCGTGCGCGGGCGTGATCTTCACGCAGCCGGAGCCGAATTCTTTATCCACGTAGTCGTCGGCAATGATCGGGATCGTGCGGCCGGTGAGCGGGAGTTCGACCTGCTTGCCGATGAGGTGCTTGTAGCGTTCGTCTTCCGGGTTCACGGCGACGGCGGTGTCGCCGAGCATGGTTTCCGGGCGCGTGGTGGCGACGACGAGAAATTCTTTTGAGCCGGCGATTGGATACCGGATATGCCACAGGCTGCCGTTTTCTTCTTCAGAGATGACTTCGAGATCGCTTACGGCGGTGTGCAGCACCGGGTCCCAGTTCACCAGGCGCTTGCCGCGGTAGATCAGGCCTTCTTCATGCAGGCGCACGAAGGTTTCGGTGACGGCCTTCGACAGGCCCTCGTCCATGGTGAAGCGCTCGCGCGACCAATCCATCGAGGCGCCCATGCGGCGCGACTGCTGGGTGATGGCGCCGCCGGATTGTTCCTTCCACTTCCACACGCGCTTGGTGAAGTCGTCGCGCCCGAGGTCGTGGCGCGTCTTGCCCTCGGAGCCGAGCTGGCGTTCGACGACCATTTGTGTCGCGATGCCCGCGTGGTCTGTACCCGGCTGCCAGAGCGTGTTGTCGCCGCGCATGCGGTGGTAGCGGATGAGCGCGTCCATGATGGTCTGGTTGAACGCGTGGCCCATGTGCAGCACGCCGGTGACGTTCGGCGGCGGGATCATGATGCAGTAAGCCTGTCCTGAGCTTGTCGAAGGGCCTTTGCCCGACGGCCGGAAATACCCCGCGTGTTCCCAGCGATGATAGATCGGCGTCTCGATCGCCTGCGGGTCGTAGGATTTGCTCAGCGTCGCGTCGTCCGCGGCTTTTTCTTCGGGAGCCTTGTGTCGATCGTGGGACATTCGGTGTCGGCGGAAAGACGCTTATATAAGGTGAAAGTGGGACGAGATTCTAACCGATAAGGCCCGGCCCGCGGGAGGGCCGGCGGTTTGAGCGGGTGGCTGCTATCCTCGTTTGACAATGAAAAAGCTCACTAAAATTCTGGCGTCGATGACACCGGCTAGATGGTTCATGCTCGTGGTGTATCTATTAATTGCGGGTGTGTATCTCGCTCACGGCTGGGGCCACCAACTCTCCAGTCTCGAGGGCGACGAGTTGATTTATCTCTTCACCGCGGAACATTTTTCTCCGTGGACGTCGCATTCCGGTGTGGCGATGCATTACGCGATCAACAGTCCGAATCCGCCGCTGTTCCCGTTCGTGCTCGGTCTCCTTGGTGGTGGATCGAGCTTTTTTGTCGCCAACATTCTGGTCGCGATATTCATGGTGTTGGGTATCGGCGCATTCTTCTTGTGGATGTGCGCCGAGGGCGTGACCGAATGGCGCGCGTTTATCGTCGCGTTCCTGTTTGCGATCCTGCCTGGTACGTATATGCATGCGTTGTTTGTATTCAGTGAAGGGTTGTATCTGATCTTGTCGATGGCCTGCCTGATAGCGGTGGCCGAGGCGGAAAAATCCAAAGACGAGCGCTGGCTGTTTGCGGCCGCCGTATGCGTGGCCGCGGCATTGCTTACCCGCAGCGCCGGCTTTGCGCTGCTGGCCGCGTTCGCGGTGTATCTGATCTGGCACCGACGCCGGAATATCTGGTCGTTGCTGAGCGTTGCGGCGTTGCCGGCGATTGTGTGGTCGCTCTATAAGAAGATGCTCGGCACTACCGAAGGGCCGAGTTATATCGGGATGTTTCGAGACTGGTATCTGGAAAATCCGCTATGGCATTCGTCCAATCCGTTCGTGATCTTGCTGAATCAAGTGAATTCGGAATCGTTGCGTCTATGGAATGGGCTGGTCGCCGATTTTGCGACCACCACCGTTAGCGCGGCGGCCTTTGTCGTTATCGGCATACTTTTCCTTAGCGCGGTGACGTATCGGATGTACCTGCGAAAGTTTGATGGCCTGTATGTGGCGCTCTATGTCGCGATGATTCTGGTGTGGCCATTTTCCTACGCTGCCAATGCAGAGAAGCGGTTCGCTTTTCTGGTCATTCCGGTGCTGATGTATCAGGGACTGTTTCTGCTCGGGCACCTGGCGCGGCTGTTCCCCAAATACCTGCGCTTCAATCCGGCCGAGGCTATTTATTTGATTGCTATTTTGTTGCTGGCGCTGCCGTCGCTGGCGTTGGCAACCGGCCGCTATCTGCAACCGCTGCCGCCGGAGCTGGAACCCTATCGGCGCGTAGGGTGGTGGTACAAATGGTATTGGCACGACAATCTGGAATCTGATCCGCAGTGGATGTATTACGCCAAACTGCTGGCCGAGGGGTTGCCGAAGGTTGCCAAGGGTGTTCCCGAGAACGAATGTGTATTCAGCGTGAAGCCTTTCATTGTCGGCACGTACATGCGACGGATCAACAAGTTTCCGCCGCGTGAGACTCTCGGCGACGTAGATTTTCTGGAGGCGATCGACGCCAAGGGCTGCCGCTATTTCTTTTTCATGAACGACGTGAGTCCGAGCTATAGCGAAGAGCGTTTCTTTCCGGCGCAGCGATTGGGCGACCGCGTCGAACTTATCTCGGCGTTGGCTTATCGGCCGGACGACAATAGCGCCAAGGTAGGGGTACTCGGAAAACTGAAGTAAGTCGGTTTGCTTATTTCTTGCCGCCTTGATCGAGCGACTCGCGCAGCAACTGTTGCAGGCGGTGGATGGCTTTGGCGTCGAGCGGCTGTTTGCCGGCCTTGCGCAGTTCGATGTTGAGCCGGGCGATGACCTTGATCGATACATCACGCATGTGTTCCGCCGATACCGGCGCCGGTTTGGTTGCCGGTGGCGGCGCCAGCGCGACGTTTTCGAGTACCGGGATGTCGTCGTGCGGGGTTTCCGCCGGTGTTGCCGGAGCGCTAGCCGCCGGTGTCGGCGAGGGCGAGAGATCCAGGTCGTGCAGTGTCAGTGTCACTTGCGGCGCGGTTACGCCAAGATCGATTTCGACATCGCTGCTGAGTGACTTGCTCGTCTGATTGACGTCCGCTGCCATGCCGGGCGGCTCCGCGCGTTCGAGAATCGCGTCATCCGTCGCGGAAGTTTCCGCGGTCAGCGGTGGTGTCAGGCTTTCCGCCGGTTCGGGTGATGCTTCCTTCTCGAGTTTGCGCGTGCGCGTGGACGGTGTGGCCGTTGGGGTGTATTCGACGATATTGGTGCTTGCCGGCGTCGCCGGTTCTTCGGCGATCAGCTCCGCCAGTGCCACGAGTTCTTCTGCCGGGATGAGATCGGCATCGGGTGCGAACGTCGCTGTTTCGGCATCGGCCGATTCCAGCGGCGCGGCTTCGAAGGCGTGCGGCGCAGCCTGGATTTCATTGAGTATTGCCGCGTGTTTGGTCGGGAAACTGGACGCAAAAGCCGCCTCTTCCTCCGCGGTCAGTGGCGCTTCGTCGACGTCGATAGTGGGCAGGCCTGCGCTGTCACCGGTATCCATGGCACCGAACGCGACATCGAGCGCCAACTCCTGCTGTTCGCCGGTTTTCGGGGCCTCGGTGTCCGTGGCGGGCTCCTGCATCGTCAATTCCAGCGCTGGCGCCTCGGCTTCAACAATTTCCGTATCTGTGATCGGCGTTTCCGCTGCTTGCGCATCAATGGCTTCGAGTTCCGGCGCAGATTCTGCCGTTTCTTCTGTAGCCTGCGCGATTTCAGTTTCGCTCAGCGCTACTTCGGGGGCAGGGGCAAGCGTTACTTCCTCATCGGCTTCGACAAATTCCGGTTCCGGATTCAAATCCGTGGCGGGAGCGGGTGCGGCTTCCATGATCAATTCGATATCGGCCAACGCCTTGGCGATATCTTCGTCGGTCATTTCTTCCGGGAACGTCAGCGGTGGTACGGTTTCCGCGGGCGTTTCCATCTCGAGGGCTTCTTCGTCGTCGAACATTGGTGCGACCGGAGGCGGTGGCGTCGCGTCTCGTGTCGGGGTAACGGGCGCGACAGCGGCAACCGCCGGTTTCGGCTTGTCATCGTCGTCGAGATCGGAGCGCAACAACTCTTCGAGCGAGTTGATGATGTTGCGCATATCGGCCGGCGTTGCCGGTCCGGAAGCAGGCTTGGATAGACGCGTAGGTGGGGCGGCAGGCGGCTGATCGAGCACTTCGTTACTGACCAGATCGCGCAACGATTTCAGCACCTCGTCGAGCGTGTGTTTCTCGTTCGGTTTGTGCTTGGGTCGCGTGTCCGCCATTACCTTAAGTTATAGCGTATGCGTGGTGGGCGTGAGGCCGCGCTCGCGATAAAAACGAAAGCGATGGCGACCGGTCTGCTTGTCGTCGTCGTTCGGCCCGACCACTTCCAGTACGCGCTGGAAGCGTTCGAACGCGGTCGGTGGTTCAGGTGCGAGCTGGATCATGATGTCATCGCAGTCGGCGGGCGGTTCCTCGGTGCCGATCACCACCGGCACTGGTGCGTCTTCGGATGCCGGGTGGATCGCATGCGGAATGAAACTGCCCTGGTTGAAGGTCCACAGCAGCGCGTCGAGTCGTTGCGCCGCGGCGTCATCCGGCGTGCGAATGTAGATACGATGGCCAAGCAAAAACGCTTTTTGCGTGAGGCGGCAGACGGCCATGTCGCGGCCGCCATCGCCAGCGGATTCGAGGACATAGAAGTCGATGCGGGTCATCGCGGGATTACGCCGGCACTTCCGCGTCCTGCGCGGCGCGGTTGATCAGGAACTGCGTCAGCAGCGGCACCGGCCGGCCGGTCGCGCCTTTTTCCTTACCCGATTTCCATGCGGTGCCGGCGATATCTAGGTGCGCCCATTTGTAGTGCTTGGTGAAGCGCGACAGGAAGCATGCGGCGGTAATGGTGCCGCCCTCGCGACCGCCGATATTGGCCATGTCGGCGAAGTTGCTGTCGAGCTGCTGTTTGTATTCGTCCCATAGCGGCAGCTGCCACGCGCGGTCGTAGGTGTACTTGCCGGCATTGATCAGCTCGCGTGCGAGTTGGTCGTTGTTCGCGAGCAGGCCGCTCGCGTGGCCACCGAGCGCGACCACGCAGGCGCCAGTAAGTGTCGCGATATCGACAACGGCGACCGGGTTGTAGCGCTCGGCGTAGGTGAGCGCATCGCACAGGATCAGCCGGCCCTCGGCGTCGGTATTCAGGATTTCAATCGTCTGACCCGACATGCTCTTCACGATATCGCCGGGTTTGGTCGCGAGCCCGCCGGGCAGGTTCTCGCAGGTCGGAATCAGGCCGACGATGTTGAGCGGCAGCTTGAGTTCGCTCACGGCCTGCATCGTGCCGAGCACGGTGGCGGCGCCACACATGTCGTACTTCATCTCATCCATCCTGTCGCCGGGCTTGATCGAGATACCGCCGGAGTCGAAGGTGATGCCTTTGCCGACGAGTGCGATCGGCGCTTCGCTATCCTTGCCGGCGCGATATTCCAGAATGATGAACTTCGGCGGCTCACGGCTGCCGCGCGCGACGGAGAGGAACGAACCCATGCCGAGGGTCTCGATCTCGTCGCGCTCAAGCACGCTGACTTTGAGCCCGGCGCGCTGGCCGAGTTCCAGCGCCTGTTCCGCGAGGTAGGTTGGTGTGCAGATGTTGCCCGGCAGGTTGCCAAGATCGCGCACCAGCTTCATGCCGGCGGCGATCGCCATGCCTTGTTGGACTGCGAGCTCGCCCGCAGGCAGATCGCTGCGCTTCGGGACCGCGAGGATCACGCGCTTCAGCGCACGGCGCGCGGTGCTGGGCTTGCTCTTCATCTGATCGAAGCGATACACCGTGGCCTGGGTGATTTCTACCGCTTGGCGCACCTTCCACGCGATGTCGTCGTGGCCTTTTACTTCGAGATCGGTGAGATAGCTCGTGACTTCGGTCGCACCTGTGTCTTTAAGCGCGTTGACCGCGCGCGCGGTGACATCGCGGTAGCGTGCGTCGTTGAATTCTTTCTCCTTGCCGCAGCCGATCAGCAACACGCGCTCGCTCGGGAGGTTCGGCAGGTTGTGCAGCAGCAGTGTCTGGCCGGATTTACCTTCGAGATCGCCGCGGCGCAGGATCGCCGACAGCGCACCGCCCGAGACTTCGTCAATCTGTTCGCCGACGCTGGAGAGTTTGCGCGACTCGAATACCCCGACGATGAGACAGCCGCTGCGCTGTTTTTCCGGAGTACCGCTCTTGACGCTAAATTCCATGCCTCAGGTTCCCATGGCGCATGCGCCGGTTATTACGGAGTGCGCGGAAAAGATGTGTTATAGTTTTCTCTCGGTTCCCGGAATACTTTCGCTTGCGGATCAAGCATTAAAACCAAGCTGGTAATGCCCATCCCGACCCCGAAAACTTTGCTTTGGCGGCATTTTCCCGACCGACGCCCCGTTCGGACTGATTTTCCACCGTTTGACGACACAAAGTCAAAGTCGGAGGAGGGTTCAGCCCGATGATTATCTATCGCGCCTTCAACCGCGAAGCTGCCCGAAATACCGTCGCTATCACATTGGTATTGGCTATCATCATGGCCTTTGTCGGCCTCACGGTATTGCTCGGGCGCGCGGTGCGCGGCGATATCGCGGAAGACATCGTGCTGCAGATCCTGGGTCTGGAAACGCTGCGGCGTCTCGATTTATTGCTGACACTGGGGTTTTATCTCGGCGTGCTGATGACCGCCGCGCGCTGGTATCGCGACAGCGAGATGACGGTTTTGGGTGCCTGCGGCATTGGACTCGCGCAGCTGTTGCGACCGGCATTGATTCTTACCGTCGTTATCGGCGGCGCTATTTCCGCACTGGGTTTCTATTTCACGCCGTGGTCGTTGACGCAGATGGAGCACATCAAGAATGAGCGCCAGCGTCAGGCGCAGCCGATGGGCGTGGCGGCGGGTGTGTTCAATGAGGCCACCAACGGCAGGATTTTCTACGCCGAACGCGTGAACCGCGAGGCCGGCACACTTGGGTACGTTTTTGCCAGCGGCCTGGAAAAAGGCAAAGAAGGCGTGGTCGTGGCGCGTGCTGGTTATCCGCACACCGACGAGCGTACCGGAGATCATTTTCTGGCGCTGGTCGATGGTAATTTGTACGAAGGCGCACCCGGCGATGCCGGATACCGCATAGTGCGGTTCGAAACCCTGCACGTGCGCCTGGAGCCTAAGTCGTTCATCGATCCGCCGCCGAAAGTGGATGGCACCAGCACGCGCGCGTTGTTGACCCGCAGCGATCCCGAGGCGCGTGCCGAGTGGCATTGGCGCATATCTAAACCGCTAACGGCGTCGGTGCTGGTACTGTTTGCATTGGTGCTGGCCCACACTGATCCGCGGCGCGGAAGATTGTCGAATCTATTCGGAGCGATTCTGGTGTATGTGATCTATTCCAACCTGCTTGCATTGGCGCAAACCCTGCTCAAGAAAGGCTATGTCCCGCCGGCGGCGGGCCTGTGGTGGGTTCATGCACTCATGCTGTTGATTGCGATCTATCTATTTTCACGCCGCGCCGCCAATCGTCCGTTATTCACCCGGCTGAGCTGGGGGCGCGAATGAAAGCGCTGCTGGATCGCTATCTCGCTACCCGCATCGTGACCTCCACCGCGCTCGTGTTGTCGGTGTTGATCGCGCTGACGATATTTTTCGCGTTCGTGGATGCGTTGCGGGATTACGGCCAGGAAAATTTCGGGCTGTACCAGCTGGGGCGATATGTACTGTTGGCGCAGCCGCGCAAGATTTATGAAATTTTCCCGGTTGCCACGTTGATCGGGACTCTGCTCGGTCTGTCCTCGCTAGCGGTAAATTCGGAATTGGTGGCCATGCGCGCGGCCGGGGTGTCGGTATGGCAGCTCATCGGGTCGGCGATGCGGGTCGGATTGGTGTTTGCGATATTGGCCGCCGCCCTCGGTGAATTTGTCGTGCCGATCACCGAAAACAAGGCCCAGATTGGCCGTGCCCACGCCCTGTCGCGCGGGGTAGTGCAGCAACGAACCGGGCTATGGCTGCGCGATGGACCGAGTTTCGTCAGTATCGGCGAGGTGCTGCCGGATCTGACACTGTTGCGTGTGAATATCTACTCGTTTCAGGACGATATCCGCCTGAAGGTGCAGACCAGCGCCGAGCGAGCGGAATTCAGCGCCGCCGAAGGCTGGAAGCTGTTGAAGGTACGCGAGACGCACATCGAGAATAACGGTATCACCGCGCGCAAAATGCACGCACTGCCGTGGTCGACGACGGTGACGAAAGATCTGGTGGGCGTGTTCGCGGTGCAGCCGGAACAGCTGTCGTTGCAGCATCTGTCGAATTATATCGAGCATCTGGAACGCAACGGCCAGAGCACCGAGCGCTACCGCTTGGTGTATTGGCAGAAATTATTAATGCCGATCGCGGTCGTGGTCATGGTGTTGATGGCCACGCCGTTTGCGCTCGGCCACACGCGTGGCGGTGGTGTCAGTCGGCGCGTCTTCGCCGGTGTGATGCTGGGATTGGCGTTCGTGGTTGTCACGCGTATCTTCGGCCACTTCGGCTTGCTCTACGGATTGCCACCATTTTTTGGGGCGGCGCTGCCTATTCTGCTGTTTTTGTCGGGTGCGTTGGTGCTATTGCGTCGAAGTATTGGCTAGTACCCGGATCACGCGCGTACCGGAAAGCCGGTCGTGCCACGCGCGTTTGTCCCGATCCACCGCTATCCACAGAAAACCGAGCCCGACACACGCGGTTGATAGCAGCGCAGCCGCCAGGCGCTTGAATGCCATGCGCCACGTGATCGGTCCGCCGTCGGTCGCGACCAGTTTGAGTTTCCACGTGAGCAGGCCGAGTGTTTGTCCGCTGCGAATCCAGAATCCGGCGTAATAAAAACAAATCACCGCCAGCAGATAAATCTGAAACAGCGAACGCGTCGAAAATTTTTTAGATGTGTCGCCGGTAATCACTACGAACGGGACCGCGGCGACGAGCAGCAGCGCGATCAGCAACAGCCAATCGTAAAAAACGGCACCGAGACGACGGCCCAATCCCGCGTGTTGGATCGAGGATGTTGTCGGAGCGACCTGATTTTGTTGGGGTTTCATCGTTGTTCAAAAAGTCTGCTTGTGCACAGTGGTAAAAATTCAGTTTGCGGCCGGCGTTGAGGACGGGAGCCGCAATGCGTCAGAGATGACAACTACCTGTTTCCTAACGAAGAAAATAACCTGTTTAAAAAATATTCAATCTAACAGCAAAACATATGTATGGCCTGATTGTGAGCAACGATTGGGCTTACACACAATGTTATCCACAGAAATTGTGAATTGTGGGTCAAACATTATCGTCATCGGTTTTGATGCAACGATTGTCGCTCTGTGCTGTACCTGTCCCAGCGTATCGGATACCCTTCCGGCGCTTCAGCCGTAGGATATTTTCCGTCAGAAAATTCATAACGCGGAATATTTTTTACATCTTTTACACCCGTGACCAGCGCTACCCTTAATCTTGTTGAATTCGGCCATTTTAGCGCGCATCTTGCGTTGGCGGTGGCATTGGTTCAGGGGCTGGCACCGATTGCGGCGCGCTTTACTCGCGAGCCGCGGCTGGCTTCGGTCTCTCTCAATGCAGCCATTCTGGTGTTTGCGCTCACCACTATCGGCGCGCTTACCTTAATACATGCGTTTGTAACCAGTAATTTCTCCGTGTTGTACGTGGCCGAGCATTCGAATACCTTATTACCCATCTTTTATAAAGTCGCGGCGCTCTGGGGCGGGCATGAGGGCTCGTTGTACCTATGGGTGTGGATTCTTACGCTCTATACGCTGGTGGTGGCCTGGCACGGCCGTAAGCGTTATCCGGCGCATGTGCCGACGATCCTCGCAGTGCAGGGCTGGCTCATGGTCGGTTTCTTCGGGTTGATCCTGTTTCTGTCGAATCCGTTCGCGCGCCTGTTTCCGATACCCCTGGAAGGGAACGATCTCAACCCGCTATTGCAGGACCCGGCGATGGTGATTCACCCGCCGATGCTGTATCTCGGCTACGTCGGCTTCTCGGTGCCGTTCGCGTTTGCGATGACGGCGCTGATCACGAACTGGAAGAGCGAGCTCTGGGTTGGTCTGATCCGCCGCTGGACGCTGATCGCGTGGGGTTTTCTTACCACTGGCATCATGCTGGGCGGCTGGTGGGCCTATTACGAACTCGGGTGGGGCGGTTATTGGGCCTGGGATCCGGTCGAGAATGCGTCGTTCATGCCGTGGTTGCTCGGAACGGCGCTGGTGCATTCGATTTCGGTGCAGGACCGGCGCCAGATGCTGCACGCATGGAATATTTTCCTCGTGATCTCGACGTTCTCGTTGTCGCTGCTGGGGACGTTCCTGGTGCGCTCCGGCGTGCTGTCGTCGGTGCATGCGTTTGCGGTCGACCCGGGGCGTGGCGCATACATCCTCGCATTCATGGTGGTGGTGCTGTCGGTTTCCTTTGGCATTTTCCTGGTCAAAGGCCGCTATCAGGAGGCCAAAGAAGCGATCACGTCACTGCTGTCGCGCGAGTCGCTGTTTGTCTGGAACAACGTGATCTTCACGCTCGCCTGCGCCTGCGTGTTGCTCGGAACGCTGTACCCGCTGGCGCTGGATGCATTTTATGGCGACAAGATCACCGTTGGTGCGCCGTACTTTAATACCGTGATGGTGCCGATCTTTCTGCTGCTGGTGCTGCTGATGGGCATCGGCCCGCTGGTGCCGTGGCGCAAGGCCAACGCCGAGCGGCTCGGCAAGCGCTTGCTGATTCCCTTGATCGTGGGTGTGGTGGCTGCCGCGCTGATGGCGATATCCATGCGTCCGTTGCACTGGACCGGCCCGGCGGCGCTCGGGCTGGCGCTGTTTGCGCTGGCGGCGCTGATTACCGACTACGTTCGCGCGGTGCGCTCGCGGCGCTCACAGATCAAAGAGGGCATTGGGCGCTCTTTAGTAAAGACGGTGCTGCTGAATCGCCGTCACTATGGCGGCATGATCGTGCACTTTGGAATCGTGGTGATTGCGCTTGGGCTGATCGGTTCGGGACTGTTTCGCACCGAGGCGAACGTCGTGATGGTGCCGGGTGACATCATGGAAGTTGGCAGCGAGCGGCTGCGTCTCGATAGCCTGCGCGAGCTGCGGCGCGATAACTATGTGGCGTTGCAGGCGCGGTTGACACTGCTCAACAGCGGCAGTGCGGTGTATCCGGAGAAACGCCGCTATCCGCGCCAGGAACAGCCGATGACCGAGTCGGGTATCGATTCGACGCCGCTGCGCGATGTCTATGCGGTGCTTGGTGAGTCGTCCGACGGCACCCATTGGGCGGTGCATGTGTACGTGAATCCGCTGGTGCAGTTTATCTGGGGCGGCGGGATGATCATTATTGCCGGGCTGCTGTTTTCGCTCAGCAGCCGGCGTCGTGCGCGCGAGGTACCGGCCGCATGAGATCGATTGCCCAGACATCGTTCTTCTATTGCCTGGCGGTGGGTATGTTCGTGGTTTCGATGGGCACCGCATTCGCGGGTCAGGTCCAGGAAGATCCGCTCGAGCGCCAGACGCTCGAGATTGGCAAGGATCTGCGTTGCACCGTATGCCAGAACCAGTCGATTGCCGAATCGAATGCCGATCTGGCGGTAGATATGCGCAAGATCATTCGCGAGCAGCTCGAGGCCGGAAAATCGCGCGCGCAGATCATGCGGTATTTCGTTGATCGTTACGGCAACTACGTGCTGATGAAGCCGCCGGTCGAAGGGCCCGGGACTTTGCTGTGGGTGATGCCGGTGCTGTTGGCGCTGCTGCTCGGCGCTGGCGCGTTCTTCTATCTGCTCCAGCGCCGCCGCAAGACGTTGCCGCCGGCACCCAAACTCTCGGCGCAAGACCTTCAGCGCGTGCGCCAGGCGCGTGAGAAACTCGAGCCATGATGATCTTATGGCTTGTGCTGGCGGCTGTGCTTGGTGTGGCGACGGTGTGGTTTCTCGTGCGCCCGTTGGCGCGTGGCGCGCATGTCGAATCGCGCGAACAGTATTATCAGTTGCAGATCGTGCGTGACCGTCTGCTGGCGCAATTGAACGAACTCGACCTCGACGAACGCGATCGCAGCATGGACGCGGGTACCGCGGTGGATGAGCGCGCACGGCTCGAAGCGGAACTCGCGCTGGTGTTAAAGCAGCTCGAGGTACTCGGACCGGAGCCGATGCCGGCGCAGGCGGAGCACGCACGCGCCAGGCCGATGTGGCGCGGGATCGTGGCGGTGCTGATAGTCGCGGTACCGACGGTGGCGGCGAGTCTGTATGTCCTGAATGCCAGTATGCCGCTTACGCGGCTGGAGCAGGCGGCCTCCGCCCCGGCTGCCAGTCCCGCGGGCGCGCCGGACCCGCTGCAAATGGTGGCGCGGCTGGAAAAGCGGATGCAAGAGCATCCCGACGACGCGCGTGGCTGGATGATGCTGGGGCGCTCGTACGCTGTGCTCGGGCGTCCGGAAGACGCCAAGCTCGCGTATGACCATGCGTATCGATTGCTACCGAAAGACTTTCAGCCCGACAGTCCGGATGCGTTCTGGTTTCTCGGGTTCGCGGCCTACAATCACGGCGACACCCGCCGCGCGCTGGACTTGTGGAACAAGCTGCTGGCCTCGATGCCGGCAGAAAGCGACGCCGCCCGGCAGCTCAGGACCATCATGGAGCAGGCGCGCAAGCAAAGCGGTAAGAAGTAACGTAATCTTTTCCTGATTACGTAGCCATGCAAAACATTATCGACATCAAGAATGTCACGGCTTATCGTGGCGACACGCAGGTGTTCGACAACCTGTCGCTGACGCTAGAGCGCGGACGCAATACGGTCATTCTCGGTCCCAATGGCGCGGGCAAAACGACACTGCTCAAATTGCTGACGCGCGAGATTTATCCCGTGTATCGCGACGACAGCGTTCTGCAGATTTTCGGACAAGAGAACTGGAACGTATGGGAGCTGCGCGCGCAGCTTGGTATCGTGTCGCAGGATCTGCAGCGCGATTACCGCCGCGAGTCCCGCGGGCTGCACGTGATTCTTTCCGGTCTCTACTCAAGCATCGGCGTGTGGGAACATCAGCGCTACAGCGCCGCCGATATCGCACGCGCGTATCAGATCATGCAGATGCTTGGCGTGGCTGAACTCAAGGACAAGATGTTTGCCGAGATGTCCACCGGTGAGGAGCGCCGCTTCCTGCTCGGGCGCGCGCTGATCAACGATCCGGATACATTGGTGCTGGACGAACCCACCAGCGGCCTGGACGTGAAGGCGTGCTTTCAGTATCTCGAACTGATTCGCGATCTCATGCGCGCCGGCAAGACGGTTATCCTGGTGACGCACCACATCCACGAAATTCCGCCAGAGATTTCGTATGTCGTGTTGTTGAAAGGCGGCAAGGTGATGGCGCAGGGCGAAAAAGAAAAAATCCTTACTGCCAGCAATCTGAGTCAGTTGTTTGACGTCCCGATCAAGCTGGTACAAGCGAACGGCTATTACCAGGTGGTCCCTGCCGGCTGAGCGGCTATTCGAATGCCTGTCCGGCCGCGCCCAGGCCATCGACGCGGTCGCCAATATGAACCTGATGTGCGCCGAACCAGCCGTGTTCCATTTCCAGCGCATACTGTGCGAGCCCGTTCGAGGCGTGGCGCGTATCGGTCATCGGCTGCATCTCGACGATGTTGAAAATGCGTCCAGCGGCGTCGATGAACGCGACCACGAGTGGCTGCGGGGTATCGACCATCCATATCGTTACCGGCTGCGGCTCCGGGAATACGAACAACATCGCCTGATCGCGCGCAAGCAGCGTGCGGCCGGTGAAACCGCGCGAACGCGCGGCCGGGGTGGCGGCGACCTCGGCGTGAATAACCTGGCCGCGGATCTTGAGTTGGATGAATTGAGCGCCAGCGGCGAGTGACGACACCGCCGTCAGCACTAGCAGCACCAAGGCAGTCGCGGAGATTTTACGTTGCAGCATGAATTTACGAATCATCGCTCTGCCAGCGGCGACACCGTTACGACAGCTGCTGGATCAGCGGCAGCAGTTTCTGCATCCAGATTTCTTCCGTAATCGGGCCGACCTGCTTGTAGCGGATCACCCCGGTCTTGTCGATGACAAAGGTCTCCGGCACGCCATACACGCCGAGGTCGATTCCGACGCGCCCATCGGCATCGACGAGACTTTGTTCATATGGATTTCCAAATTCCGTGAGCCAGCCGAGCGCGTCGTCGGGTTTGTCTTTGTAGTTCAGGCCGATAACGGAAACAGCTTTTAGGCGCGCGAGCTCGACCAGCAGCGGGTGTTCCTGACGGCAGGCGACGCACCAGGACGCCCACACGTTTAACAGGTAAACACGTCCGTGCAGTGACTCCGGCGTGACCATTTTCTTCGGTTGTTGCAGCAACGGTAGCGAGAATGCCGGCAACGGCTTGCCGAGTAGCGGGGAGGGGATATCGCGCGGTGAGTAACGCCCGGCCTGCATCAGATATAGCGCGTAGATCAGGAGCCCGCCGAGGGCGGCGAAGACAACGATCGGGATCAGAAATTTTTTCACGGCGATTTTGGTTCTTTTCCTGGTTTGTACTTGCCGCCCTGCAATGCCTTGGCTGCTTCCGGCGGCATGTATTTCTCGTCGTGCTTGGCGAGCACTTCGCGCGCCTGGAAGTGGCGGTCGCTATCGAGCCGGCCCTGGGCGACGATACCCTGGCCCTCGCGGAACAGGTCTGGCAGCACGCCGGTGTAATGCACAGGAATGGATTTATTCAGGTCGGTGACGACGAAGGTCACGTTGAGCCCGTCGGCGGATTTCTTGACGCTGCCTTTTTCCACCAGACCGCCGATGCGAAACAGATCCGCCGCCGGCGCCTTGCCTTCAAATATTTCGGTGGGTGAATAGAAGTACACCAGGTTGCTGCGGAACGCATTCAGGATGAACAGCGCCGCCGCGGTAAAGCCGACCACGCTGACAATAATAATCGCGAGGCGCTTGTGCCGGAGTTTCATCGGGTCTTGCTCTTGAGTCGGTAATATTGGCGCAGGCGTTTCAATACCGTGCGCCGGCGCAGGATCGGTTGCGCCACGTTGAATGTCAGAATGACAGCCGCGATCGTGTACACGCCCCAGACATACGGCGCGTAACCGCCCATGGCGAAGAATTGCGTCCAGTTCATTGGCGGTCCACAATCTCGTTGACCCATTGGGTTTCGCGCTCGCGCTCGAGCAGCTCATTGCGCATGCGCATCAATACGGTGGTAAAGAAGAAGCTCTTGAACGCGCCCATCATCACCAGTAGCGGAATCAGGATATCTATGTGGATCGTGGGTTTGCCCATACGCGTGACCGAGGCCGGCTGGTGCAGCGTGTTCCACCATTCAACCGAGAAATGAATGATCGGGATGTTGACCACGCCGACAAGCGCGAGGATCGCACACGCGCGCGCGGCGCGGCGCGGGTCTTCGATGCTGGCTTGCAGTGCCATGAAACCAAAGTAGAGAAACAACAGGATCAGCTCCGAAGTCAGGCGCGCGTCCCATGCCCACCAGGTTCCCCACATGGGTTTGCCCCACAGTGAACCGCTGATCAATGCGAGTAATGTGAACGAGGCGCCAATCGGTGCGCAGGCCGAGGCCAGCACTTCCGCGAGCTTTACCTGCCACGTGAGCGCCAGCGTGCCGGCGGCGGCCATCACTATGTAGATGAACATCGACATCCACGCCGCCGGTACGTGCACAAACATGATGCGCACGCTTTCGCCCTGCTGGTAATCGGGCGGCGCGACGAACAGGCCGAGGTAAAGCCCGGTGACCATCAGCACGGCGGTCAGCGCCGCCAACCACGGAATCAGTTTGCCGGCGAATGGGTAGAATATTTTTGGGGATGCGTATTTGTGCATAGCCAATACGGTCGGACGAACCAAATAGGGAGACATTAATCGAGCGAAACGCGCAAGGCCGCGGCCGCTGCCAACGGTGCGAGTGTCAGCGCCAGTGCCAGCATCGCCGCGAGGACCGAAAGATAGGGCTCGGGGCTATGGCCGACGGCGGCCTGCGCCACCGCACCGGCGCCGAAAATCAGCACCGGAGTATACAACGGCAACACCAGCGCCGACATGAGAACGCCACCGCCGCGTAGTCCGAGCGTCAACGCGGCGCCGATCGCGCCGATCAGGCCGAGTAACGGTGTGCCGAGCAGCAGGGAATAGATCAATGTGCTCAGCGCCTGCTCGGGCAAGTTGAGTGACAGCGCCAGCAGCGGCGCGATCAGTACCAGCGGCAGGCCGGTCAGTAACCAGTGGGCGATTATTTTTCCAATGACGAGCACCGACAACGGATGCGGTGCGAGTGCGAGCAACTCGAGTGTGCCGTCGGTGTAGTCGTTGGCGAACAGGCGGTTCAGCGACAGCATGGTCGCCAGCAGCGCCGCGACCCACAGCACGCCAGGTGCGAGTATGCGCAGCAGATTCGGTTCCGGGCCGACGCCGAGTGGAAACAGGCTGGTAACGATGGCGAAGAACACCAGTGGCAGTGCGATGTCATGCGCGCGCCGCCATGCGACGGTAAGGTCGCGGTGGATAACACGGTACAACGCGCAGAGGAGGGTGGCCATCAGTGTTCCAGGCTCAAGGTTCTCAGGGCGCGAATCTCTATATTGAGCGGCTGGTGCGAGGTCAGCACCGCGAGGCCTCCGCGTTCGAGGTGTTCCGACAACACGCCGTTGATGATCTCCACCGAGCGCAGATCCAATGCCGCCAGCGGTTCGTCCAACACCCATAGCGGGCGCTTCAGCACCAGCAGCCGCGCCAGAGCGAGCCGGCGTTTCTGTCCTTGCGACAGAATTTTCGCCGGGAAGTCGTGATACGGATCGAGCGCGAGTCGCGCCAATGTGGCGTCGATCGTATCAGCTTCAATTTTGCCGCCGAGATCGCCGACGCTGTGCAGGTTTTCCGGTGGCGTCAGTTCTCCCTGAATCCCGTTAAGATGACCGACATACGCCAGTTGCGCGCGATAGTCGTCGCCGAGTCGGCGCACGTTGTTGCCGCCCCAGCGGATCTCACCTTCGAGCGGGCGCGTAAGCCCACAGAGCGTGCGCAGCAGCGTGGTCTTGCCACAGCCATTGGGGCCGGTGACGTGCAACAGCTCGCCCGCCCGCAGCGCAAACGACAGCCCATGAAACAGCGTCCGATCGCCGCGGGCACAGGATAGATTGATGACCTCGAGCAAGTTGGTCTCTGGGGGTTGCGATGGTGTTAGGGGTCGGTATCTATAATATGTAGTCGGTGCAACATGAGCTGGTGCCCCGGGCCGGAGTTGAACCGGCGACCTACCGCTTAGGAGGCGATCGCTCTATCCACTGAGCTACCGGGGCGCAGGCGGTATTCTAGCCAAATCGACTCGCTTGGCGACCTGAAAACTGCGCCACAAATAAAAATGGCCGGTCCTTCCATCATAGAAGTCACCGGCCATTACGGGATTGGTGGAGCGGAAGGGGATCGAACCCTCGACCTCTGCATTGCGAACGCAGCGCTCTCCCAGCTGAGCTACCGCCCCATGATTCTTATCGAACCCTCGCCGGCAAGGCCGACGGGGAGGCGCATTGTAAAGCACCTCCCCGCCCGGTGAAAGACCGTTTTCGCGACGGGTTTTGGGCATCTGGGCGTGCCGGTCGTGCTGCGGCGGATGCACTAGAGTTGGTTGGGTAGATAAAAATCATTCTGTCGAACGGGTTTGGATGGCGCACATAACAATAAGAAGTCTATTGCTGGTGGCCGGATTTCTTGCCATCGCTGCCTTCTACTACTGGATCAACTGGTCGACGGAGCTGCCGGTTCTCGGCGGGGATCATGCCGCCTACCTGTTGATGGCCGATTATTTTTCACCTTTTTCCGATCGCAACCACGAGGTGATGCGCGCCGCCACCGCTTACAGTTTTTTCCCGCCGCTGTATCCGTTGATATTAGGGTTGATCGACGCTACCAGTGCGCATATCGAGATTGCGCACGCGGTGACGGTTACATTCCTCCTCGCCGCGCTGGTGTGGTTTTTCGTTTGGGCGCAGCACGAGACTGGCAGTATGGTGCAGGCCTTTCTGCTCGCGGCTATTTTTGCGTTGCTGCCGACGACCTTTTTCCAGTCGTTCGGAATCCTCAGTGAGAATCTTTATTTGTTGCTTACGCTGGTGGCGATCTGGCTTCTGGCGAGACAGGATGTTTCGCTGTCCCGCTTGTATATCGCTTCAATGGTGATCGGGCTGGCCGCCATTACCCGCACTGTCGGCGTTGCGTTGATATTGGCTTTCGCGATCTATCTGTTCATCCACCACAGGAAACAATTATTCCGTTTTACTCTCATCAGCCTGATTCCAGTCTTCACCTGGAGCGCTGTGAAACGGCTGCTTGAATTCGAAGGTGGATATTCATGGATGATCAGTGGCTTTGCGGATGTCACCTCAATCAGCGATTTGCTATGGAACAAGCTTTTGATCGAAGGTCACGGGCTATGGGCCGGATGGATCACAAGTTTTGATCCGGTGCCGTCGTTGATGACGCTGATCGTGGGATCGATTGTTTGCGCGATTTGCCTGGCGGGTAGCGTGCACCGCGCTTACCTGGGAAAGTTTGATGGAATTTATCTGATTATTTACCTGGGCGTGCTCTTGCTGTGGCCATCGGCACCGGATGCCAAACGGTTCCTGTACGTGATTTTCCCGATTCTGTTGCTGCACGGGTTTCAACTGATAAGCCACGTCATACGGCGCTTCTCAGTAAGAAGTACTGCGATTTACGGATATGTCTACATTCTGGTTATCGCATTGTCTGCTTTTCCTGCCACCGGAATAATTATTCAACGGTTGGCTTCGGCGGCGCAGCAGGAAAACAGTGAATACGCCAAGTCGCTCTACTGGTATTCGGGGAGTAATGTTAAGCGCGACCTGGATCGTGCGCGACTGAAGATAGCGGTGTACAAGAAATACATTCTGTCCTGGCGTCGGATCGCCGATTCGGTACCCGAAGGGGAATGTGTATACAGCGTCGACCCGACATGGCTCATGTTGTATGCCGACCGCGCAAGTTATGCCACGCCGCGCGCGTTGACGCAGGACGAATTCCTCGTGCAGGCAAGCCGCTGCCGTTTCATTTATGTTGCTTCCTATACGCGTGTTCCGTATTCGGTTTTTTATCCGCGAGAGTATCTGCAAACAGGCCGAATTGTTTTTACCGATCGCGTGGAAGATGTGAACGGCAGGCCTATACTGGGGATGTTGCTGGAGTTGCCGAGGAAGGGTCACTCGTTTATGAACGGGGATGATGTCGGGGACAAAAAAAAATGAAAAGCGAGCTCAAGCCGGTGATGTTGGCGAAGGGGACGTTGTGATTGCGGGATTTGCGGTATCTGTCGTTATCCCGTGCTACAACGAGGCGGGGACCATCGAACGTTTGCTGGCGGCCGTGCACGCATCGCCGGTTGACAAGAAACAGGTCATCGTCGTGGACGACGGCTCTACCGATGGTTCGGTGGCGCTGCTTCGTGGCCGTTTGCGCGGCAGCATTGACGTGCTGATCGAGCACGAACAAAACCGTGGCAAAGGCGCGGCGCTGCGCAGCGGCATCGCTGCGGCTACGGGCGATATCGTGATCATTCAGGACGCCGATCTTGAATACGACCCGCAGGAATATCCTCGGCTGGTTAAACCTATTCTGGACGGAAAAGCGGACGTTGTTTACGGCAGCCGTTTTCTCGGTCATGACCCGCGGCGCGTGCTTTATTTCTATCATTCGCTGGGTAACCGTTTTCTCACGCTGTTATCCAATATGTTTACCAATCTCAATCTCAGCGATATGGAGACCTGCTACAAGGTTTTCAGGCGCGAGGTGGTTCAGGGCGTGACGATCAAGGAAGACCGATTTGGTTTCGAACCTGAGATCACGGCGAAGATCGCGCGCATTGCCAACATCCGCATCTACGAGGTCGGTATCTCCTATTACGGGCGTACGTATATCGAGGGCAAGAAGATTGGCTGGAAGGACGGGTTGAGAGCGATCTACTGCATAATCAAGTACGCGCTGTTCCGGCGTTGAGTCGGATTAATCGAGTGCTCGTGACTGCAAAGTATGAAGGCAACGAACTGGAGACGCTGGCGGTCGCGCAGCGCTACCAGGAATGGATCGCGGAGCAGTTTCGTCCGTATTTGCATGGCACCGTCCTCGAACTCGGTGCGGGTATCGGGTCGATGGCCCGAAAGTGGGTCGAGCATTGCAGGCGTTTGCATCTGGTTGAACCGGCGCAAAATCTGTATCCCATGCTCAAGGCGCAGTTCGGAAACGACCCGCGGACGGTGCTTCATTGTGGTGTGCTCGAAGACGTGGTCACACGTGCCGAAAGCCCGCAACCAAATTCCCTCGACGCCGTCATTCTGGTCAACGTCCTGGAGCACATCGAGCGCGACGATGACACGCTCAAGCTCATCCATCGTCTGTTGGTACCGGGAGGGCATTTGCTGGTATTCGTTCCGGCAATGCCCGCGCTCTATGGAGCGATGGACGAGCAGTTCGGGCACTACCGCCGGTATACGAAGAATGGGTTGGCGACGCTGGGTGAGCAGGCCGGTTATGAAGTCGTGCGTCTCGCGTACTTCGACGTGCTCGGAGCCGCCCCATGGTGGCTGGTCAACCGCGTGCTGCGGCGTAAGCGCGCGAGCCTCGGGATGACCCGTGTATACGATCGTTGGGTAGTGCCGGTCGGTCGCTGGATGGAAAGGCGCGCCGCGTTCCCGTTTGGAAAGAATCTTGTGTACATTGGGCGCAAGCCGATTTCAGCAGCTCGATAAGAAGGGGCGGTCTTGCATGTTTGAACGTAGCAAGCTGGGGCGCGTGTCGGTATCCGTCGCTCTGTTCGCTATTGCCTACCTAGCGCTGTGCATCGTCTATCTTTGTTGGACTTGGAGTCATGAGCTCGGTGACTTCGGAGGCGACAACGCCTTTTATCTTCTGATGGCGGAGCATTTTTCGCCATGGACGGCGTATTCGCCAGTCACGGAATACTTCGCGTCACACAATCCCTATCCACCGCTTTACCCGTTGCTGCTCGGATTTTTCACGGACGGTGGCAATCTCCTCGCAGCACATCTGGTAACGACGGCATTCTTGTTAGTGTCGTTTGCGCTGCTGGTTGCGTGGCAGCGAGAACTCGGTATTGGCGGCATGGTCGCCGCGTGGGTAGTAGTGTTGTTTGCACTGCTGCGTGGTACCTACATGCAGGCATTGGCGCTGTTGAGCGAGAACCTCTATTTGCTGTGCACGTTGGTAGCTTTGTTGGCGGTTGCGTATTCAGAGAGAACCGGAAAGGACAGTTGGCGGTGGGTGGCCACCGCCGCTGTTGCCGCCGCGATGCTTACCCGGATGGCGGGGCTTTCGCTTTTCATCGCATTTGCTGCCTATCTTGTGTTGCACCGCGTTCGGCGTGGTTGGCTGATGGCAGGCGTTGCGCTGATACCGTTGACGTGGTGGAGCGTGGTTTTTCAAACCAACGGGTCGGTGTATTCGTCGACGTTCCTGGAACGTTACGGTGCTGAATCCTTCCAGGTCGTGGTGCGCCAGATAACCCATCAGGCCGGCGCGCTTTGGTATGGGTGGCTTCTGAATTTCTCCAACTCGATTAGTGCCGGATGGGTGATTGGAGCGGCAGCAATAATATGTTTAGCCGGGGCGCTCGATCGTGTGTTAACGCGGAAGTTTGATGGCCTGTATGTGGTTACGTACTTATTGATGGTATTGGTATGGCCTCATCCTTCAGAAGCCCAGCGTTTGATTTTTGTCCTCGTACCCGTGTTACTCGTGCAGGGTGTATGGTGGCTGTCTCGTACATCCTTGCTTCATATGAAGTGGCGCGGTGTGCGTATCGCACCTCCGGTACTACTCTTGATCCTGACGCTGGTGGCGATTCCTGAGCTTGTCCTCACCGTCGGGCGCTTTTACCAGCCGCTGCCGCGTGAACTCGAGGTGTATCGACGCGACGTCGGATGGTACGGGGTTGGCATGCAGCAAGGACTGGAAAGTATCGCGTTTAGCAATGCCGTGTTGTTGAATCTGCAACAAGCGCGTGACCGGCTACCCGAGGAGGCGTGTCTGTACAGCGTCAAACCTTCCATTGCCGGGTTTTACTCGCGCCGGATCAGTAAGATCCCGCCCCCGGAGCACTTGGATGCGGCGGAATTCCGCCAGCAGTTACAAAGTTCCGGCTGCCGTTATTTTCATATGATCAGCAGAGTCACGCCGGCATATAAGGCATCGTTTTATCCTGAACAGAGACTTGAGGATGAATTACGCATGTTGACCGAGGCGAAAGTTCGCGTGGGGAATCGGGAGGAGCCGGTCGCGCGTCTGGCAGAATTTGTGAACCATGGAGCAAAGCTACGCTGATGATAGCGCCCAAGGTCGTCCTCAGTCCGTGGCAACTCGTCGCAGCAGCGATGTTTACAGGCATCGCCGGTATTTATTACGCATGGACATGGAGCACCGGACTCGGTGACTTTGGTGGCGACAATGCATTTTATCTTTTGACGGCACGTTATTTTTCGCCGTGGAGCGAACACTCCGTGGTCGTATCCTACTTCGTGGCGCATAGCCACTATCCACCGCTTTACCCGTTGCTGCTGGGGTTGTTCGGTGGCGGGGAGAGCGTGTTGGTGGCACACATCGTTACCACGACAACGCTATTGTTGGCTTTGTTCGTGTTGCATCGTTGGTTGCGAACCCTGGATGTCTCGTCGCCACGAGCGATGCTGATCGTGTTCTTTTTTGCTGCATTACCCGGCACCTATCTGCAGGCACTGTCGATTCTTAGCGAAAACCTGTATCTGCTTTGCTCGTTGTTCTGTCTTCTTGCCGTTGCCAAGGTGGAGCGCGAAGGCCCGCAGCGTTCAAGGTGGTTGTGGGTTGCCGCGGTAGCCGTTGTCGCGGCGACGCTTACCCGTAGCGCGGGGGTGGCGTTGCTGATCGCTTTTGGGGTCTACCTCGTGTTGCGTTGCCCACCGCGAAGATGGGGGCTGGGGATTCTGGCAACGCTTCCGATGGTGCTGTGGAGTGTTGCCGGTCGACACGAAGGCTCGGGCTATCTGGGCGCGATGCGGGAACAGTTCGGTGACATATCGCTTTCAAGTATTTGGCACTACATGGCCTCGCAGGTTATAGCGCTGTGGCAGGGTTGGCTCGGTGACATGACGATCAGCGGCATCATGATACCGGCGGTAGCGCTGGTTGTGCTGGTATGTCTATGCGGACTTGCGCATCGTCTGTGGCAGCGCCAATTCGACGCGATCTACGTCGCTGTCTATTTGCTGATGGTACTGATTTGGCCGTTTCCGGCAGAAGCGGGACGGCTGATTTACCCGGTACTCGCGGTGTTGCTGGCGCAGGGGTTGCTATGGCTTCAAACCATATCGGCGCGTCAGCGTGCCCGTTGGCCGGTAACGCGTGTTGCGATTGGTGCCTACGCATTTTTTATCGCGCTCGCTGCGACGCCTGCGATAGTTATGACTGCCATGCGGTTTGTCGAGCTCTTACCCCCGGAGCTTTCAGAGTATTCGCGAAATCGCTATTGGTACACCCCCAATCTCGGCGATGCGCGGCATAGTATTGAGCACATTCATGCAATCGCCTACGGTTTGCAGGCGGCCACCAGTCTGGTCCCTGTAGATGCCTGTGTTATCAGCATCAAGCCTTCGATGGTAGGACTGTACACAGATCGTATTGCCAAAGTTCCACCCGCGGTGAGCGTGAGTGAGCCGGAGTTTACGCGGCAGCTAAAAGACACAGGTTGCCAATATGCGGTTTATCTAGCCGGCACCAGCCCGGCAACTCCTGTCTCTTTCTATCCGCGGGAGCGTCTGGGGCGGTTGTCACGGGACTTGTTGGCGGTAAAGAGTGGCGCCGCGCTGGTATTGGTTGTAGCGGCGCTGGAGCAGATACCATGAAGCGCAAGCTAGAGACTTTGATTCATAGGAACAGAAATGATTGAACCATCGAAAGTCAAAGATGACGCAGGATCAATACCGTTGGTTAGCATCGGAGTGCCAGTCTATAACGAGGACCGCTTCCTCGAGGCCGCTCTGCGATCGTTGTTAGCCCAGGATTACAAGAATCTGGAAATCATCATTTCAGACAACGCATCCACTGACAAAACTAAAGATATTTGTCGAAAGTTTTGCAAAGGAGATAACAGAGTTCGCTATTTTCGGTTTGATACCAATCAAGGGATAACCACAAACTTCAAACGCGTGGTGGAGCTTGCACAGGGAAAGTATTTTATGTGGGCATCCGGACACGATCTTTGGTCTGAGAATCTGGTGTCTGAATGTACGCGATCCCTTGAACACGAGGCCGAAGCAGTTATTGCCTTTGGGACCTCGGCGTGGGTAGACGCAACGGGTAATCCGCTGGCGAGCACGTCCGGGTGGACAGACACCCGCGGCATGGACCCGGTCGCGCGCTTCTTCTCGGTTTTCTGGGGTAACATGCACCCGATACTTGGCGTGATGCGCGTGGACGCATTGCGGAAGGCGCGGTATCTGTCCTGTGCGGGCACTGATTTGATAACGCTTTCAGAACTCGTGTTGATGGGGCATTTTCTTCATGTGCCGACAACCAGCTGGATACGGCGAGAGTTTCGCAGCACTGAAACGCATCAGGACCGCATGAAGCGTTACCGGAGCAGCGAGTATGCACTGTCGGCCTCTGTTCTCGACCGGACCTTTCCCATTTTGCGACTCCCGTTTGAATTGGTTAGGAGTGTGCTGCGTGCACGCGTGACGTGGTTGGTGAAACTCGGGATTTTTGCAATCCTGATTCCATCGTTCCCGGTGAAGTACCTGCTTGGACGCCGAGGGCGATTTGTGCCAGGTTCCGGACAGATGCAGGATCTCCCCAAGTAACCGACGATTGCTTCGTGCCTCTTAACCCGATACTGGATTTTCTGCGGTCAAATTCCTTCTACCGGTCTGCGTTGCGTCTGGTGCGGCTGGTCGCGCTGCCACTGGCGCTCGGTGGTCTGGTGTATTTTGCGTGGAGTACCCGCGAGCTTCTCGGTGAGGTGCTCGCGAGGGCGAATATCTCTTACCTGTTGCTGGCTTTACTCTTGTGGGTAGCGGTTCATTTTTTGTCGCCACTGTTTGTATCCGTCATTCTGAGTCACAGGCGGCATGCCATCTCCTACGGCGCGGCATTCAGTATCCACGCACGCAATCTCCCGGCGCGTTATATCCCCGGCGGTATCTGGCATACCGTCGGACGCTTTATCGATTTTCGTAACCGTGGAGTAACTCCCCGACACCTTACCGCGTTTGTATTTCTGGAAAATGGCTTGGCAGCCTCGGTCACGCTCGGTATCGGCGGTGCCAGCGTGTGGGTCACGCGCGGATTCGGCGGGTGGGGCCGTGTGGGTGCTATTGCCACGCTTGCCGGTGTCGCGGGATTGGCGTTGTGTGTGTTTGTGGTGAATCGCTGGATATTGATTGAGCGCGACCGAATTTCATTGATGCAGTATGCCAAGAGTGTTGCGGTCGTCGTGATTTTCTGGATTCTTGCCGCTATCGCTTTCGTGTCTTATCTGTACGCGTTTTCGCAGGACTTCGGGCCAATGACTTGGTCTCAGACTGGCGGTATTTACCTGTTATCGTGGGGCTTGGGATTCGTAGCGATATTTGCACCGCAGGGGGTAGGCGTTTTCGAGGTGGTGCTGGCCAGTCTGCTCACCGACTCGCTGCCGTTGGGGGCGACGGCCGCGCTTGTTGGTGGTTTTCGTATTGTAGTGGCCTGCGCGGATATGCTGGTGTGGCTGTTTGCGCGCGTCGCGATCGCCCAGCCCCGGCGCCACTAGCAGGCCTCATCGTTCACTATCTTTGTAATTCAGCGCGCTGATCTGCTCGGACAACAGGCCCATCAGGAATACCAGGATAGCGGTGATGATCAACAACGCGCTCATGTTGGTAAATCGTTGCAGGGTGATGTAGGTGTAAAGATAATAAGATAAGCCCGTGCAGAAGAAGGCCAAGCTGATCGGCAGAAAAAACTTGAACGGCGCATACAGCGTGCCGATCTTGAGAATTATCAGGATGAAACGAAATCCATCGTGGACAATGCGGATATGACTTTTACCTTTGCGTTTTCCGGCAAAGATCGGTACGTACGCCACGGGATAACCGGCACGAAAAAAACTCATCGTGATCGTGGTCGGATAAGAAAATCCGTTTGGGAGCAGATACAGAAATTTGCGGAACTTGTCCGCGTGCACAGCACGGAGTCCGGACGTCAGGTCTTCGACTTTCTGGCCGACGATCCATGCTGCCAGGCGGTTGTAGAACCCGTTCGCCCAGCGTCGCCCGATGCTCGCATGCGAACGTGCGTCGCGCGCCCCGATGGCCATGTCGTACCCGTTTCCGAGTGCCGTCAGTAATTTCGCGACATCGCCCGGATGGTGTTGGGCGTCGGCGTCCATAAACACGAGTATCTCGCCTTTGGCGGCGCGGGCGCCGGCTTTAATTGCGGCACCGTTGCCCATGCTGTAGGGATGGCGAATGATTCTGGTTCCCTGTTCCCGACATACCCGTTCAGTGCCGTCCGCGGAGCCGTCATCGACGACAATGATCTCGGTGTCCGGAAATTGCCGGCGTAACTCTGGCAACAGCAACGCGAGTCCGGCTTCTTCGTTTTTTGCGGGGATGACAATACTGACTGCCTTGGAACTCATCCGGTCACCTGATTGTTGTTATCGGCACATCGATGACGGCAAGTATAGTCAAACAACAACGGTTACGGCGACCGCGGCGGGTGCTTTGTTTCTGCAAATTGCTTGCGTAGGCTTTCGATGGTCTGTCGCGATCGTGGATCGCGTTGGTTTGACACATCGAAAGTGGACAGCGTCAGCGCCCACAGCGACCGCGCTGCCTCCAGTTTTCCCGCGTTGACAAGGTACTCCACGCGTTGCAGGTGATACGTCAGATGCGCGGGATCGAATCCTTCCGCCTGGGTGGCGGCCAGGTAGGCGCCGTCGTAGTCGCCAGCGGCCGCGCGCAGGCGCGCTAAATTCCCCAGCAAGATTCCCCGATAAATTTTTGATGTCTGCGGGTTGTCCGCCGCCGCCGCGAACCAGTCGCGCGCCGGCCGTTCCAGCTCGCGGCACCAGTGCGGTGTCTCGAGCAGACAGGCCCGCAGGTTTTCCAGCGCCACGATTTCATGCACGGTAATGGGCTCCTCGGCCAGCAGTCGGCCGATGGTTTCGTCCGAGGACGGGGTATAGGCCAGTGTCGCGCGGCCATCGGCGGTGGTAGCTCGAATCTCTGCCGGCAGACCCTGAACGTGAAGCTCGAGCGGTGTCGGTTGTTGTGCCGCTGCGGTCAGGGTGGTATTGATTTTCCGGGTCAGCACGGCGAGCAATGTTCGAAGCTCAATATGAAATGCCGCCGCGCGCGGCGCGAGTTGTGTGCCGCGTAGCAGATACGGGATCGCGTGGACTAGCGTGTCGTCGCGTTCGAGGATGGCACGGGCCACGAAGTCGTTGGCGCGCGCGGACAGAGGATGGTGGTAAACTGAATCTTCAGCCAGCGTCAGGGTATCGGTCCAGGTGTGCGCACGATTCCAGGTGGCGAATGCCAGCGCCAAGGGGAGTGTGGCAACGGCGACAACGGCGCCTCGACGTAGCGGTTGGTTGATCTGGGTTACTCGGTGCAGTCCCATGGCAATGCAAAAAAAGACGCCGAGGCTTGGCAGATAGTTGCGATGTTCGTATGCGATCTCGAGTCCGAGCAAGCTCGATTCCAGAACGTGTCCGGCGAGAAACCACAGCGCGGCGAATGCCACCGCAGGATAACGACGTCGCATGGCTATCGCAAAGCCGAGCGTGACGAAGATGCCGGTGCTGGAAATAGCCGTGGTGACTGGCGTGAACAGACCGGTACTTAGCGGGATGTCGTCGTGAAATAGGCCGAGTGCCGACGGTGCCGGCAACAAGATGAGGCGAATGTAGAACCACAGTACCCGGCTCTCCGTAAGCAGGCGCTCCCACGGTGTAAAGCGTCGTTCGGCATAAGCGGCGGTGATCGAAGCCGGATGGATCGCGACATAGGCGAGCACAAACACCACCGGCAATATCACGGTGACGGTATAGAATGCACGCAGGGTATGCGTGAGTTCTTTGGTGCGGTTCTCGTCGCGGAACAAGATCAGTTCCACGATCAGTGCGTACACCGGCAGCAGCGCGGCATTTTCCTTGACACCGATGCCGAGTAGCGTGCCAGCGCCAATTCCGCTGATCATGAATGTCAGGCCATGTTTCGCGCCGGTCGCGAGCTGTTGCCGCCCGTGAAGAAAAACCAGCAGTCCGAGCAGCACGAACGAGGCCGAGAGGCTGTTCATGCGCTGCACCACGTACAGCACATTGGTGAGCTGAAGTGGATGCAATGCCCACAGCGCGCTGGCAAAGACGGCCAGCAGTTGTCGTTGCGCGTGCACCGGTCGGACCCGCATTACCGGCGTTTCAAGCAACCGTAATATCAGCAGATACGCCAGCAGCGTATTCAGCAGGTGGATACCAAGATTGGTTGCCTTGAAGGCGAAGGTGTTATCGAATCCGCCCGTAGCGTAGTGATTGAGCGCGAAACTCAATGCAGCCAGCGGCCGGCCGAGGGGACCGCTATCGTTTCCCTGTAGTGCCGAGCGCAAACTGTCGCGATTGAGCTCGGTCAGTGCCACTGCCGGCTGCAGTCTTACGTTTTCGTCATCGTCCAGCACATAGGGACCGTGCAGCCCCGGGAAATAGGCCAGCGTTGCCAGCAGCATCACCGCGGCAATCAGCGCAGCGGCGGAATATTTCATTTCACCTTGTCCAGCATAGTCCCGAGCTTTTCAACCTGTTCGCGGTCAGTCTCGTCCAGTTGCAAGTTTGATCGCAGTGGCTGGAGTATCAGGCGCGCCCGCGTCGTGTCGCCCAGCAGATAGCGAATATTTGCCTCCATGAGCGCCAGCGCCGGCGCATGCTCGTCGTAGCTGCGCGCATGCTGTGCCGATTGCAACGCTTCTGAATAGCGCTGTGACGAGACGTAAAGCGATGCAAGTTCCGTGTACAGCGCACGACGCATATTGTCATTGCCGCGATGGTTACCGAGCGCGATCTGGTGCCAGCGGATTACCGTATCGCGTAAGCGGCCACAATGGTCCGGATCGTTTTCGACGCAGTCGCCTAGTTCTTTTAAAGTGTCCGTGGTGCGAGCATGTACCGGCGAGTCGGCGAGTCGGTGTTCCACTTGCGCCATGATTTCCGGTGACATGCTGAGGTATGTTTTCGGACCGTCTTTCCTGACAATCAGATAGGTTGGCAGTCCCGCTACGGCGTTGCCGCGGATATCTGAGACCGCGGCAATATGTATGGCGACTAACAGGAAGCTCGTCTCCCGAGTCTCAAGATCGGCAGCAGTCTTGTAGTGATGAATCGCCTGCAAGGCGCCGCCGCGATGCAAGGCCACCTGGCCGAGCAATCCCTGGGTACGGGCAGAACGCGGGTGGTGGTCCCCCATATAGGTAGCGAGTGATGCTTGGGTGGACCAGTAGTGGGCCAGTACCGCGGTGCTATAGCCGAGCGTCACTGTAATAAGTACCAACGCGACCCAGGAAACAGTCGCGCCGCTGAAGCGGCCCGTGATCCACACAAGACCGTAAGCGATTGCGAACAGCGGGCCGAGGCTGGGTAAATAGTTTCGGTGTTCGTGCACCAGCTCAAGGGCGATGATGCTTGATTCCATTGCGTGTCCGAGCACGAACCACAGAATGGCAAAGGCGGCGACGGGGAACCGCTTGCGGTAGGCGAGCGCAAATATAATGACACCCGCCAGACCCGCCATCGCCGGCAGCGTGGTCCAGGGCGTGAACAGACCGGTGCTGAACTCGATGTCATCATGGAACAGGGAGAATCTTCCGGGTACCGGAAACAGCAGCAGCGAAACATAAAACCAGAGTATGCGCGGTTCGGTCAGCAGCCGTTCCCAGAGCGTAAACTCACGCAACGAATAGGTGCTGAAAATCTGAGAACCATGACGCAACAGGTAGTACGCGACCGCAAGACCGAGGATCGAGAAGGTAATAGTATGAAATCGGCGCACCGCGAGAGGCCAACTGCGCGACGGGTGCCGCAAAAACACGTAGTCAACCGCTAGGACATAAAGTGGCAACAGGAGCGCGATTTCCTTGCACAGGAGTCCGAGGCCGATACCACCGATGACGCCCGACCCCATCAGTGCTAGCCCGCGTCGCGGTTCGCCAGCCAGTATTTCGCGTCCGTACACGAAACACAGGAGCCCGGCGAGCATGAACATTGTCGCCAGGCTGGTCATTCGCTGCACGGTATACAGGACCGTGGTCAGATTGATCGGATGCAGCGCCCAGATAGCAGCAATGAATATTGGTAACCAGGTTAGCAGGCGCGGATCCGGAGCGCGGGGGCTGGAGATAGCGGGGGACTGAACTCGAAGCAGCAAACGCACCAACCAGAAAATGAGCAATGTATCGATCAAATGGACGGCGAGGTTTGTGGCCTTGAACCAGAACGTATTGTCGAATCCATTCGTGAGATAGTAATTGATAGCAAAACTGACGGCGGCGAGTGGACGCACGGAGAGCGCGCGGTCCTTGGCGATTGCCGCATCACGCAGGCTTGCAAAGTCGATCGAACCGATCGCGATTGCAGAGTTGTGGACAATGTTAACGAAGTCGTCGAATACGAATGGCCCTTTCAGGCCGGGCGCATAGACAAACAGCACAATGCCGACTAATGCCAGCAGGCCTAGGACTATTTTCAGGTAATCAGGGAACGCCGTACGCATGCTAGTGGCCGAGCGCCTTGCGTGAAGCTTTTTCAGCCATTCTCATCTGTTCAACTTCTTCCTGAAGCGCGGCGAGTTCCCGCGTGCGCGGGTAGCGCGAGCGTGCATTGGCGCGCCGGAGTTCATCCAGCACCTGTTCAGCTTGCAGGAGCATTCCAAGTTGCAGATAGACATTAGCGAGTGCGAATAAGGGGTGGAGATACGCTTCATCGGTATTGTAAGACAGATGAAAGTATTCAATCGCGTTTTGGGTCTTGCCTTGGGCAGCGGCGCTCAGGCCGGCGAGGTAGTAGTAAAACGATTTGTCGTGTGGCGCATTAACGCCGCGTGCCAGTATGGTATTGGCCCAGCTCTCCAGCGGGCGCTGCAGCGACATGCACCAGGTTTGGATGCAGCGCGTGGTGTGCTGCAATCCAAGGACCAGCGTTGCTGAGAGCGGTCCAGTCTTCAGCAGTTCAATGAGCTTTTCCTGATCTTGTTTCGGGAGTTCCAGTTTCAGGCGCGCCGCAATCAGGTGAAGTTGCAGCCAATATCCGGCTTCATCGGGCTCGATCTCCACCGCCCGGCGAATCGCCTGCATCGACTCGGCATATTGCCCTTGTGCCTCCAGCACGATACTGAGGCCGATCTGGATGCGTGCAGAATCCGGATGGTGCAGCGCTTCGTAGCGATAGAACGAATTGAAGTTCCCCCATTGGCTGGCGCGCAACAAGGTTATGCTCGCAAATGCGACGGCGATGACGGGGATTAGCCAGAGGCTACGGTTCCATTTCAGCCTTGTGCGTGCGAGATCAATCAGCCCGACGACGACAAGAATCGGCCCAAGGATCGCGAGATAGTTACGATGCTCATAGGCGATCTCCAGCGCGAACAGCGTAGATTCGAGCACATGACTGATGTAGAACCACAGAATACCAAGCGCAATCAGCGGTTGATGTTTGCGGACCCGCAGCGCATAAATCAGAAGTGCGACGTGAATGGCAATCGCCGGCAGTGTCGTCCAGGGAGATATCAGCGAAGTCGACAGCGCTATGTCGTCGTGCTGGTGTCCGAATCGGTCGATGCGCGGTATCAGAATCAACGACAGATAGAAGACCAGCACGCGCGCTTCGGTCAGCACCCGTTCAGCCATGGTAAAGCGCCGAGAGGAATACGATGGCAGCGCGTAAAGAATCGCACCGATCAGCGCCGCGACGGCCATAATCCCGACGACCAGCCACACGATCCGCTGCGCTCGTATGCTGAGCCGCTTCCAGTGGCCGCGCCATGTGTCTGGATACAGCGTGAGTTCCAGACCCAGTATGTAGATCGGCAGCACGGCCGCGTTTTCCTTGCTCAGCATGCCGAGCGTTCCCAGGACAACGGGCCCGATGACGAGCAGCCACACGGCCCACGGCCGCTTGTCGAGAATTCCCTGACGCGCTTTCAAATAGCACACGAGCGCCATCAACATGAAGAGGGCGGACAGCTCGGTCATGCGTTGCACAACGTACAGCACCGTGCTGACCTGGATCGGATGCACTACCCACAGCACGGCCGCAGCGGCGGCAAGCCAGAGGGCGATCGGTTTTGAATCCCCCGGTAGCTGATTGCGCTGACCGAGCCGGACGAACACGAGCCGCAGCAGCCAGAATACCAGCAGGCCGTTGAGCAGGTGGATGACGATGTTGGTGAGTTTGTAGGGTGTGCTGTCGTGGAAGCTGCCAGCCCAGTAGTGATTGAGCGCGAAGCTCAGCATCGATACCGGCCGCTGAAATGGACCGGCTTCAATTGAATAAGCGGCTTGACGTAGTGTCGCGGTGTCGAGCGTCGTGGCCTTGACGTAGGTGTTGTCGATGAGATTGCTGTAATCGTCGAAAATATACGGCCCGGATTTCCCCGGGAGAAAGACCACCGTGGCGAAGACAATTGCCGCGAGGCACAGCAGTGTCTGCCAAGACCAATGCCTGGGCGGTTTCAGGGGGCCGGTATTGACACGGTCGCTTGGTTTGGACGAAACACCGGTGGATTTGCGCATGTGAAATGTATAGCTGATCGTGGCCATCCTACAAAATGCTTGAGGAGACGCGGAAACAGTTTTGCCCGACTATCAACCGTTCCTGTTTTCACAGCACAAAAAAACAAGGGCGACTTTGGGTCGCCCTTGCTCGATACACTTAGGAAGGTATTGTTGCTTAGTTCTTCGGACGGTACTTCGTTGGTACGAGGCCCTTTACCGCCCAACGCAGGTTGCCACCAACGGAATTCGGCGAATACAGGACCGATTTGCCGGACGCTGAGCCCAGCGATTTGTTGCCGGTCAGAACAACGGTGACCAGACCACTAGTAGCAAATCCAACGCTGGTTACGTATTTGCTCTTGTAGCTGCCTGCCGGAGACAGGTTAAGCGACGCGGGAGTGCTCGGGATCGAGCCGAGTGCGTAGCCTTCGCTGAAGGCAACGTCGATTGCCGTTCTGACACCGCCCGAGAGGCTGGCTGCCTCTGAGACGCGCGACTTGATGGTGTAGTCCTGATACGCCGGTACCGCGATCGCGGCGAGAATGCCGATGATCGCTACGACGATCATCAGTTCGATTAGCGTGAAGCCCTTCTGAATTGCTTTCATTGTGTAAAACCTCCAGTTTCTAATGTTAACGTTACGAGGGCATTCCGGAAAAAACCGGCCCAATCCTTCTGGGACCGTTCGAGCATGGATCCCGCGTCCTGCGGGCCGATGCTTTCCGAGACATCCTCTCAGCTTTACTTACTTAGCAGGACCCGAGGGCTTGTCAAACGGCCTTTTCGGCCCCGCTCTTGTATCACAACTGTCCCCGAATATGATGCATCGATTGTGCCAGCCGTTTGCCGCGCCTGTCGGTTTTACGCGATTTTTAACCTCGCGACGTCAAAGGAGATTCCGGACTATTACTATTGATTAGTACCGTATTTCCTTGAAGCGCCTTCGCGATGACTGACAATTTTCGGCAGGAGTGCCGTAGATTGGCTATCGGCTATTTCTTTACTCCCATATCGTGGAATCCAGAGATTATTCAATACCGAGTTTTTCCAGCTTATAACGCAGGGCCCGGAAGCTGATGCCTAGCAACTTGGCGGCTGCGGTTTTGTTCTGATTGGTCTTCGCCAGCGCCTGTTCAATGGCCGTGCGCTCTATTTTTTCCAGGTAATCATCGAGCGATTCGCCATTGAAGGAAGCGTCGCCGACTTCATCTACGGTGATCTGGGGTAGCTGCAGATCCTGCGACGTTATTTCGGCACCGTTACACATGGTCAGCGCGCGTTCGAGAATATTCTCAAGCTCACGCACGTTTCCGGGAAAGGAATAGTGCGAGAGCGTATCGAGCGCATCTTGCGTGAGCGTCGGCGCTTTCATGCCGAGACTGTTGGCGAGTCGGGCACAGATATTCCCGGCCAGACCGGCGATATCTTCCGGGCGCTCGCGCAATGCCGGCATGCGCAGCTCGATCACATTGAGCCGGTAATAGAGGTCCTGACGGAATTTCCCTTTGCTGACGAGGTCCTGAAGATTTTTATGCGTGGCACACAGGATACGCACGTCGACTTTGATTTCAGTCTGGGCACCGACCGGCCGGACCGATCGTTCCTGAATCGCGCGCAGCAGTTTCACCTGCATGTGCAGCGGTAGATCGCCAACCTCGTCCAGAAATAACGTGCCGCCATCGGCGGCTTTGAACAGGCCGTCTTTATCCTGTATCGCGCCGGTGAAACTGCCGCGTTTATGGCCGAAAAACTCGCTTTCCATCAGCGCTTCCGGGATCGCGCCACAGTTGACCGGCACGAACGGTTTTTCCGCGCGTGGTCCGAGGTCATGGATCAGGCGTGCCGCGAGTTCCTTCCCGGTGCCGGATTCGCCGGCGATGTAGACCGGCGCCTGGCCGCGCGACAGACGTTCCAGCGTCGCGCGCACCTTTTGAATGATTTCTGACGTGCCAAGCATGCGTTGGGCGCTGGCGCTCGGCTGAATCTCGCTTGCGCTAGTGACGGTAGTGCTGCGGACCGGCGATTGGCCCACGCGCAGCGCCGAACGCACGATGTTGCGCAGGTCATTGAGGTCGAGCGGCTTGGAGACAAAATCAAACGCCCCGGCCTTGAGCGCGGCGACCGCGGTTTCCATGTTTCCGAAGGCGGTAATGACGGCGACCGGCAGGTACGGGAATTTTTCCTGGATGTGGCGCACCAGGTCGATGCCGTTGCCATCCGGCAGCCGCATATCAGTGAGGCAAAGATCGAACTTGTATTCATCGAGCAGGTGCTTGGCCTCTTCCACGTTCGCGGCCGTGCGCGTCTCGAGGTTCATCCGTCCAAGCGTGAGTTCCAGCACTTCGCGGATGTCGGGCTCGTCATCGACGATGAGTACCTGACTCTTGGTCTTGTTATTCATAGGGATTCAAGCTGAGCGCAATCCTCTGCCCGCATAAACGTAACGCGAAAGCGGCTTCCTACTCCCCCTTCGCCGGGGTAGTAGTTCAGGGAGCCACCGTTTCCTTCGCACAACTCTCTAGCAATATACAGACCAAGCCCCGTACCTTTGGGGGTCGTGGTAAAGAATGGGTCGAAGATATGTTCAGCAATGTCCGGTTTTACACCGGCGCCCCAATCAATAACATCGAGGAATGGGTGTCCCTCGGCATCCTTACCAGCCTGCAGTTTGATCAGTGGGGTACCGGTGAATGGCGGGCTCGCGCGCAGCGCGTTTTGGCACAGGTTGCCGACGATCTGGTACGTCTGATCGGGATCGATGCAGATCGTAATCCCCTTGAGGCCGACGCAGGTGAAGGCCTCTTTCGGGATCAGCGTTGATTCGCCGTATTGCCGGATAAACTCCTCGATCCACGGCTCGAGCGCAAGCTTTACCGGGTTGACCTTATCCCGGCGCGACAACTGGGTGACGTTCTGGATGATCACATTCATGCGCCGGCCCTGATCTTCGATGATGCTCACCAGCCGGGCCTCTTCGGTCTCGCCGCGGATCGACTCCCCCAGGAGTTGGGCGGCGTTGCTGATCGCGCCGAGGGGGTTGCGAATCTCATGCGCGATACTGGCCGTGAGGCGGGCGAGCGCCTCCATCTTGAGTTGTTGCGCCTGACGTTTGAGGATCGACATGTCCTCGAGAAAAATAAGCGCGCCCGAGTGGCGGTCCTCGCCGATACCGGCGAAACGTGGCAGCAGCGTATAGCCAGCGTGGGTATTCAGCAGCTTGCGGTTTTGCTGGGTGGCGTTGCTGGTCCATTGAAACAACTGGATCGCCAGGTCCGGCGAGACGTCACTCAGCGACTGACGCTTGGCCGCGGTATTGGGATTGACGCCGAGGAATCGTTGCGCCGCCTGGTTCATTAACCGGATGGCGCCATCGGTATCGCATACGAGTACACCCGATTGCATGCGCGCGATTACCAGTTCATTGACGTGCGTCAGGCTCGCGAGATCGACGCCGCGGCGCTCGGCTAATGCCTCGGTCGCGCGCAGGCGACTCGCCAGGGTGTAGCCGATGAAGGCGGTGGTGAACATGCCGACGCCAAGAATGCCGACCTGCGGATAGCCCTGGGTGAGTTCGTTGATATCGACCGTCTCACCGGTAAGCACGCCCCACGAGTGTTCGAGCAGGGTGCCGATGGTCGCGAGCGCGGCATAGAAGATGGTGTCGCGTTTATCGAGCATCAGGCTGATGCCGGCGACCGCAACCAACAATAACAGTACCAACCCGCTCGAGATACCGCCGCTGGCGTGCATTAACATCGTCACCAAGGCGATATCAGCAAAGCCGAGGAAATTGGCCTGCGAATCGAAACTGGGTTTGCGAATGTGAATCGTATACTGCGCCAGTGCGCCGATGATCACATAGATCAATGCGGCGAATTGAAACAGATCGGGTGAGCTGCTGCCGAAAGGGGGCAGGCTGCCGGAAAGAAAACTTATTGCACACGCCCCGACAGCGATCGCGAGGCGGTAATAATTAAAGTAACGCAGCAGCTTCCAGTTCTGGGCCTCAATCGCGGCCTGGGTTTCGGCGCGAGTCAGGCCTGGGTCGAGCGCACTTTCCGTGGCGGTCATATCCGTTGAATCGTTCGTTTTGCGAATACACTTGATTATCGCAGATAAAATCAGCTCCCGTCGGCGTCCCGATGGGCCGCGCTGCAGTACGTCTTATTGCGGAAAAGCAGCGCTTCTGGTGCCGGCAGATGGATCCCGCAGTGGTGGCACTGGACCATGACCTGAATAGCCGCCGGTGAAGATCGGCGGCTTTTCCGGCGCGTCAGTGACTGGCGCAGGATAAAGAGAACCACACCGGCGGCGATCGCTATGAGGAGGAAACGCAGCAACTTTCCCATTAACTTTGAAAGATCAGCTCGGGTGGGGAATAGGGCTGGGAGAGGGAAGAACAATGACGAGTAATTGGTCGGGGTGAGAGGATTTGAACCTCCGGCCCCTTGCTCCCGAAGCAAGTGCGCTACCAGGCTGCGCTACACCCCGCCTTGTTACTACAACCGCGAGTTACCCTAATGACTACGATGGACTGAGAAGTAGGCCAAAGCCTCGAGCGCCTGCTTGTAGGGCGAGTCGGGAATCGCGCTCAGGGCGGCTCGGGCAAGATTGGCCTCCTGCTCCGCCCGGGCGGCAGTGTACGCGATGGACCCCGTGGATTCAATAATGGTGACGACGTCGTCCATGCGTTCCAGGCTGCCTTCTTCGATCGCCTTGCGGATCAAGGTGCGTTGGGTCGCATCGCCGGTGCGCATCGCATGTATCAACGGCAGGGTCGGCTTGCCTTCGGCCAGGTCATCGCCGATGTTTTTGCCCAGATCCTGATTGTTGCCCCGATAATCCAGCGCGTCGTCGATCAGCTGAAACGCAATGCCGAGGTGCAGACCGTACGCGGCCATCGCCAATTCCGTCGTACTGCTCTGGTTATTGATCACGGCGCAGAGTCTGGCGGCGGCCTCGAAAAGCATGGCGGTCTTCGAATGGATGACTTCGATGTAGCGTTCCTCGGAAGTATCCGGATCGTGGCAGTTCATCAACTGCATGACTTCGCCGCGAGCGATAGTATTGGTGGTGCTCGCAAGGATTTCCATCACGCGCATGTTGTCGACGCTGACCATCATTTCGAACGAGCGTGAATAGAGAAAATCGCCGACCAGCACGCTCGCCTCGTTGCCCCAGATACTGTTGGCGGTCGAACGCCCGCGGCGCATTGCCGAGGCATCGACGACATCGTCGTGCAGCAGCGTCGCGGTGTGGATGAATTCGATAATCGCGGCGAGCACCACGTGCCCCTGTCCCTGGTAGCCAAGGGCGCGACTTCCGAGCAGTACCAGCAACGGGCGCAGACGCTTGCCGCCACTATTGATGATATAGGCGCTGAGCGTGTTAATAAGCGCTACATCCGAGTGCAGGCGCTTGATAATTTCGCGATTGACGGCCTCGAAGTCGTCTTTAACCAGCTCGCGTATGCTCTGAAAATCCGTCAACACAGGTCATTTAGGGGGTGGTTTGGCGCCGGCGCATGCTAGGGTCGGGGCCGGTGGGCGTCAAGCTGCCCGCCACGACCCCAAAATGCGGTTTGACGGGTGTCGGTCAGCCCTATAGAATTGCCGGCCTTTTCAGGGTCTTGGATCGTTTCCGGGACCCCCCTTAAGCAGGATTTCGGCAGGAGTTCCAAGTTATGTATGCGGTGATAGAGACCGGCGGCAAGCAATACCGCGTCGCCCCGGGCGATGTGATTGAAATTGAAATGCTCGAAGTTAACGAGGGCGACGAAATCGCGCTCGACCGCGTGCTAATGGTTACGGATGGCGAACAGGTACGTATCGGTACGCCGATGCTCGCCGGCGCCAAAGTCACCGCCAAGGTGAAGTCCCACGGCCGCGCTGAAAAAATTCGTATCTTCAAGCTGCGTCGACGCAAGAATTATCGCCGCACCCAGGGTCACCGGCAGTACTATACCCAGATCGAAATCACCGGCATTAGCGGTTAACAGCAAGCGGCAAAGTAGAGAGATTCGGCCATGGCACATAAAAAAGCAGGCGGCAGTTCCCGTAACGGTCGCGACTCCCACGCGCAGCGACTCGGCGTCAAGCGTTTCGCCGGTCAGGAAGTGCTCGCGGGTAACATCCTCGTGCGTCAGCGCGGTACGGAGTTTCATCCCGGCACCAACGTCGGCATCGGCAAGGACGATACCCTGTTCGCGCTCGTCACGGGCAAGGTGAAGTTCGAAATCAAAGGCCCGCGTAGCCGCAGGACCGTCAGCATCATCCCGAGCTGAGGCGCTCTCCGGCATTCATCTCCCAGAACCCCGCCTTGGCAACAGGGCGGGGTTTTTGTTTTTTTGTGCTATGTCACTTATTTAACGGCGATAAGCTCTTATGAAATTCGTTGACGAAGCGACGATACGCATCGAGGCCGGTAACGGCGGTCCGGGTGCGTCGTCGTTCCGGCGCGAGAAGTTTGTGCCCTTCGGTGGTCCGAATGGCGGTGATGGGGGTTTGGGCGGCAGTGTCTATCTTGTCGGGCGTGACGATCTGAATACGCTCGCCGATTTCCGTCAGACGAGCGTGTTCCGCGCGCAACATGGGCAACGTGGCGGTGGGCAGAACTGTACCGGCCGCTCCGGCGAGGACTTGTTTGTTCACGTTCCGCTCGGCACGCGTGTAGCCGATGCCGAAACCGACGAACTGATCGGCGAAGTATTGAAAGACGGCGAGCGCCTGCTGGTCGCGCACGGCGGCAAGGGCGGATGGGGCAACACGCGCTTCAAGTCCTCGGTGAATCGCGCGCCGCGCAAGACCACGCCCGGCATTCCGGGTGAGCGTCGCGCACTCAAGCTGGAGCTGCAGGTGCTGGCCGATGTCGGGCTGCTGGGGCTGCCGAATGCCGGCAAGTCCACGTTCCTGCGCGCGGTCTCGGATGCGCGTCCGAAAGTGGCGGATTATCCCTTTACTACGCTGCATCCGCATCTCGGCGTGGTGCGAGCAGCCGAGCACAAGAGCTTTGTCGTGGCCGATATCCCGGGTTTGATCGAGGGCGCGGCGGAAGGCGCCGGGCTCGGCATTCACTTTCTCAAGCACCTGTCGCGCACACGGTTGATGCTGCACCTGGTGGATATGATGCCGCTCGATCCGGAGGCGGACCCGGCTGCCGGCGTGAAGGCGCTGGCAGGGGAGCTTAAGAAATTCGATCCCAAGCTCGCCAAGCGCGAGCGTTGGCTGGTGCTGAACAAGATGGATCTGGTTCCCGAGGACGAGCGCGACGCGCTCGCCGCCAAGTTGATCAAAAAGCTGAAGTGGAAAGGGCCAGTGTATAAAATCGCCGCTATCAGCGGCGGCGGTTGTCGCGAACTGGTGATGGACCTGATGCAGCGGCTGGAAAAGTTGAAGCCGCTCAAGGCAATCAAATCAAAGCAAGACGTGGAACAGGACGACTAATTTAACTTAATCTGGATAAACTGGAGCCCTGACGCGCTGGTTATTTTTATGACTGCATCGCACACACGTTCATCGATGACGCGCGTTCGGCGCGTGGTGGTCAAGATCGGCAGCGCGCTGCTGACGCGCGACGGCCGTGGACTCAATCGCGAGGCGATCGAAGAGTGGGTGGCGCAGCTGGCGCAACTGCGCGCGCGCGACGTGGAAGTCGTACTCGTGACCTCGGGTGCGGTGGCCGCGGGTATGCAACGTCTGGGATATAGCGAGCGCCCACACGCGTTGCACGAACTGCAGGCAATGGCCGCGGTCGGGCAAATGGGTTTGGTGGAAGTCTACGAGACGGCGTTCCAGCGTCACGGACGCCACACCGCGCAGGTGTTGCTGACGCATGATGATCTGGCCAATCGCAATCGCTACCTGAATGCGCGCAGCACGCTGCGTACGCTGCTCGATTTTGGCGTGGTCCCGGTGATCAATGAAAACGACACCGTCGCGACCGAAGAGATTCGATTCAGTGACAACGATACCCTGGCGGCGCTGGTCGTGAGTCTGGTCGAGGCGGATTTGCTGGTCATTCTTACCGATCAGCAGGGCCTGTTTGACGCCGATCCGCGCGCCAATAAAAACGCGAAGCTTGTCGGTGACGGCGAGGCCGGCGATCCGGCGTTGTTGGCGATGGCCGGCGGATCTGGGTTGCTCGGACGCGGCGGCATGCGCACCAAGCTGCTGGCGGCGGAACGGGCCGCGCACTCCGGCGCCGCGACCGTGATCGCGAGTGGACGCGAGCCGAACGTATTGACGCGTGTGTTGGCAGGCGAGGCGATCGGTACCTATTTGAAGCCGGCGCAGGAGCGTTTGGCGGCACGCAAGCAGTGGCTCGCCGGCCCTACACGCGTGGCCGGCAAACTGGTGCTGGATGACGGCGCAGTGCGCGTCATTCGCGACGGCGGCAAGAGCCTGCTACCGGTAGGGGTAAAACACGTGGAAGGCGAATTCGGCCGCGGCGACGTGGTGGTCTGCGTCGATCGACAAGGCCACGAGATTGCGCGCGGGTTGGTGAACTACAGTGCAACGGACGCGGTTCGCATCATCGGCCAGTCGAGCGATCGGATTGAAGAAATCCTGGGTTATGTCGACGAGCTCGAACTGATTCACCGCGACAATCTGGTCGTCTTATAAATTCTAGTCGTGGTACAAACAAAAAGGCCGCTCCGGAAGGAGCGGCCTTTTGCGTTCGTAAAATTTTCAGCGAAGCCTAAGCGGCTTTGGTAGCCAGCGCCTTAACCTGCTTGTTCAGATTGCTCTTCTGACGCGCGGCGGCATTCTTGTGAATGATGCCCTTGTCGGCCATGCGATCGATCACCGCCGTCGCATCGCGATACGCGGTCTGCGCCTTGGTCTTGTCCAGCGTCGCCAAGGCGGTGCGCACCTTCTTGATCGCGCTCGAGAGCTGCGTGCGCTGTGCCGCGTTGCGGGTGCGATGCGCTTCAGCCTGACGCGCGCGTTTCTTTGCCTGAATCGTATTTGCCACGACCAACTCCTGTACTGTAAGTAATTAGGGTACCCGAGGGCGCGCCACTATGCGGATTTTTGCCCTATTTGTCAATGGATTGGGGCGGGTGCGGGCGGGGATAACTTGCTTTATTCTCGCTCGCGTATGGCGACCCGCAAACTCCTGAAATCCACGGCCGTAACCGGGGGCATGACGCTGCTGTCGCGCATCAGCGGGTTGCTGCGGGACGTCGTGTTCGCCAACCTGCTGGGCGCGGGTGCCGGGATCGCTGCCGATGCGTTCTACGTCGCATTCCGCATCCCGAATTTCCTGCGCCGGATTTTTGCCGAGGGCGCGTTCTCGCAGGCGTTCGTGCCGGTGCTGGCTGAATATCGCGCGCACGGAAGCATCGCCGCCGCGCGCGCGTTTGTCGACGAAGTCGCCGGCGTATTCGGTGTGGTGCTGGTGGCCGTTACGGTTATCGGCGTTCTGGCGGCACCGCTGATTGTGATGGCGTTGGCACCCGGGTTTCTCGCCGACCCGGACAAATACGCGCTCACCGTCGATATGCTGCGCGTGATGTTTCCGTATATTTTCTTCATTTCGTTTGTCGCCATGGCGGCCGGCATTCTGAATACCTATCGCCGTTTCGGCGTCGCGGAATTTACTTCGGTATTACTGAACCTGTCGTTAATCGCGGCGGCGCTGTGGCTCGCACCGTATCTCGATCCACCGGCGCGCGCATTGGCGTGGGGCGTTTTCGTTGCCGGCATCGTGCAGCTGTTATTTCAGATTCCGTTTCTTTCGCGCCTGCATATGTTGCCGCGGCCGCGCGTGGTGTTGTCCGAACGCCATGATGGCGTAACGCGTCTGATCAAGCTGATGCTGCCGGCGATGTTCGGTGTATCCATCGCGCAGATCAATCTGCTGGTGAATACGCTGCTGGCATCGTTTCTGGTGACCGGCAGCGTGTCGTGGCTCTACTATTCCGATCGGCTAATGGAATTTCCAGTCGGTGTCTTTGGTATAGCGCTCGCGACCGTCATCCTTCCGAGCCTGGCGCACCGACATGCCAAGGACTCACCCGAGGAATTCTCGCGCTTGCTCGATTGGGCGTTGCGCTGGGCGTTTGTTATCGGCGTTCCGGCGACCGTTGGCTTGGTCGCGCTTTCCGGTCCGCTGGTCTCGACGATTTATCATCACGGACGTTTCACCGCCCATGATGTGGAAATGAGCACTACGGCGTTGATGGCATTCTCGGCTGGCCTGCCGGCATTTATTCTGGTGAAGATACTCGCGCCCGGGTTCTATGCGCGTCAGGATACAAAGACGCCGGTGCGTATCGGCATGGTGGCGATGGCGGTCAACATCGTATTGAGCCTGATTTTGATTTTTCCGCTCAAACACGTCGGACTCGCTGCCGCGGTATCGGTTGCCGCGTTCGTGAATGCGGCGTTGCTGTATCGATGGTTACGTCGCCATCGCGTGTATCAGCCGCTGTCCGGATGGACGTCGTTTCTCACGCGCGTTTTTGTCGCGAGCGCAGTGATGGGATTGTTGCTCGTCTGGGGCGCGGGCAATTCGAGCACCTGGGTTGCGAGCGGTGGTTGGGAGCGGATAACGCGCCTCGCGTTCTGGGTAATTGCGGGTATTATGGTATATGGTGTATGCATTTTGGCGCTCGGGTTGCGACCGGCGCAGCTGCTGGTGCGGCGCGAGCCCGGGATGTTCAGCGATGACGATTAACAGGGCGATGGTGAACTTGTGACCATGAGCACTGCCATTGTACAAATCTTTGCGCACGACGATCCGCGCGTGTTCACGCTGGCGGAGGCCGAACAGTTGTTCCCGGTGGTCTGGCGTATCACGCGCGCCGCGCATCAGGAACTTGAACCCTGCCGGCTGGCGCTCGAAACCAAGGCGCCGATGAGCCCACAGCTGAAGCTAGTCGAACAGCGCTACGAGGTAGTGGTGCGCCGCTGGGTCGGCAAGATGGAGCGACTCGGCCTGGTAGTGAAGGGGTTATGGCTGGTTGATTTCGATACTGGCGATGGCTACCTGTGCTGGAAATTTCCCGAACTCCGCATTGGCCATTACCACAGTTATGACGAAGGCTATGGCGCGCGCCGACGGTTGCACGACGTAGTCGAGGAATTCGATCCCGACTGGGCGCAAGGCTGATTCGGTCGCGGCTTTACCGATACGACGGGGGCAGGTAACCTGTCGTTCTTCCTGATTCTGAAGCCATTTCATGGAGTTCATACGCGGGTTGCACAACCTCAGGCCGCGGCATCGCGGTTGTGTTGCCACGATCGGCAATTTCGACGGCGTTCATCTCGGTCACCAGGCGGTGCTCGGGCAGCTGGCGCAGCAGGCGGCGCGATTTCATTTGCCGACCACGGTGGTGTTGTTCGAACCCCAACCGCTGGAGTTCTTTCGCCCCGATGCGGCACCGGCGCGTTTGATGCGCCTGCGCGAGAAGCTCGAGGGGTTACAACGCTGTGGCGTGGATCGCGTGTTGTGTGTGCGTTTCGATCCCCGCTTCGCCGCGCTACCAGCGGAAGAGTTCATTCAACGCATCCTGATCGAAGGACTGGAAGTGCGCCATGTCATGGTCGGCGACGATTTTCGTTTTGGCGCCGGGCGCAGTGGCGATCTTTCGTTGCTGATCGACGCCGGACGACGCCACGGTTTTGAAGCCGCGCACATGAATACCGTGACGATAGATGGTGCGCGTGTTTCAAGCACGCGCGTTCGGGAAACGTTGGCGGCGGCAGATTTGGTGACAGCGGAAAGCTTGCTCGGGCGGCCGTACGGTATGTCGGGACGTGTGATGCCGGGCGAAAAATTGGGGCGTGCGCTCGGCGTACCGACAGCGAATATCCCGCTGCACCGCCGGCATGTGCCACTGACTGGCATCTTTGTCGTTGAGGTGCATGGACTGAAGCCAAGGCCGTTACCCGCGGTCGCCAGCATCGGTACCCGGCCGACGGTGGAGGGGACGCGCATGCTGCTGGAAGTGCATCTGCTCGACTTCGACGAAGATATTTATGGGCGCCATCTAAAGGTAAGTTTCCTGCACAAGCTGCGTGATGAGCAGCGCTTCGATTCACTCGAGGAACTGCGCGCGTGGATGGAGCGCGACATCGCCGAGACCCGGACATTTTTCTCCGCCCATCCTGTGGAAGGAACTCCCTAGAAACTCCCGGGACGCCGGCTCCCGCGCCCCGTATAATTCGCCGCTATGCAAGACGAAAAAGACTATAAGCCCACGTTAAACCTGCCCCAGACCAGCTTCCCGATGAAGGCCAACCTGGCGCAGCGGGAACCGGAAATTCTCAAGCGCTGGCAGGACCTCGGTCTTTATCAGCAAATGCGCGAGGTGGGGAAGGGTCGGCCGAAGTACATTCTGCACGACGGCCCGCCGTACGCGAACGGCGATATTCATATCGGCCACGCGGTGAACAAGATCCTCAAGGACATCATCGTCAAGGCCCGGACGCTGAGTGGCTTCGATGCGCCCTACGTACCCGGTTGGGATTGTCATGGGTTGCCGATTGAACACGCAGTGGAAAAGAAAATCGGCAAGTCCGGAACCCAGGTCGAGCCGGCAAAATTCCGGGCTGCGTGTCGCGAGTATGCGACGGCCCAGGTCGAACGCCAGCGCGAGGACTTCATCCGCCTCGGGGTGACCGGCGACTGGGGCAATCCTTATCTGACGATGGATTTTGGTTTTGAGGCCGACATCATCCGTGCGCTCGGCCGTATCGTTGCCGGCGGACACGTGCATCAGGGGTTCAAACCGGTTCACTGGTGCACCGACTGCGGCTCGGCGCTCGCCGAGGCCGAAGTCGAGTATCAGGATCGTACCTCGCCCGCGATCGATGTCCGTTTCAGCGCGGTCGATCCGGTCGAATTTCTTGCACGCTTCGAACATATGCCGGAGCGGGAAGGCGAGGGCCCGATCAGCGTAGTGATCTGGACCACGACGCCATGGACATTGCCGGCGAATCAGGCGGTGGCACTGCACCCGAAGCTCGATTACGTGCTGGTTCAATGCAACAGCAGTATCGGCCATGAGCGCCTGCTGGTGGCGGATGCATTGCTGAAGGATGTGATGCTGCGTTACGGCGTCACCGATTACCGCGTCATTTCGCGTTGTCGCGGTGCCGACCTCGAAGGCGTGAAACTGCGCCATCCATTTTATGCACGCGAGGTACCGGTAATTCTCGGCGAGCACGTCACGACCGAAGCTGGCACCGGCGCTGTCCATACCGCGCCCGGCCATGGTCTCGAAGATTACCTCGTCGGCAAACAATATGGTTTGACCGTGGACAACCCGGTCGGCGGAAACGGATGCTTCCTGCCAAATACGGAGATGTTTGCCGGCGAGCATGTGTTCAAGGCCAACGATCACGTGGTCGAAGTTCTGAAGACACGCGGCAAGCTGGTGCACGTGGCCGCGCTACATCACAGTTACCCGCATTGCTGGCGTCACAAGACACCGATCATTTTCCGTGCGACGGCGCAGTGGTTCATCGGCATGGAAAAAATGCGAGACGCCACCATGAAGGCGATTCGCGAGACACGCTGGCTGCCGGAGTGGGGTCAGGCGCGCATCGAAGGCATGGTGGAGAACCGCCCCGACTGGTGTATTTCGCGCCAGCGTGCGTGGGGCGTGCCGATCGCGCTGTTCCTGCACAAGGAAACCGGCAAGTTGCATCCGGATACCGCGAAGTTGATCGAGCTGGTCGCCAAGCGGGTCGAATACAAGGGCATCGACGCGTGGTTCGAGCTCAAGGCGGAAGAATTGCTCGGTGCCGACGCGGCGCAGTACGAAAAGGTCAACGACACGCTCGATGTATGGTTCGATTCTGGCGTCACACATGCCTGCGTGCTCGAACGTCGCGACGAATTGCAGTCGCCGGCGGACATATATCTTGAAGGATCGGATCAGCACCGCGGCTGGTTCCAGTCGTCGTTGCTGACCTCGGTGGCGATGAATGGCCGCGCGCCGTACCGTGACGTGCTGACGCACGGTTTTACGGTCGACGCCAAGGGCCGCAAGATGTCGAAGTCACTGGGCAACGTGGTGCTGCCACAGAAGGTGATCAAGACACTCGGTGCGGATATCCTGCGGCTATGGGTCGCCGCGACTGACTACCGCGCGGAGATGAACATCTCCGACGAGATCCTCACGCGCATGGCTGATTCCTATCGGCGCATCCGCAATACCACACGTTATCTGCTGGCGAATCTCGACGGCTTCGATCCCGCGCAGGCATTACCCGCGGAAGAATTGCTCGCGCTCGACCGTTGGGCGTTGCAAAAGACTTTGCAGCTACAGAAAGAAGTGCTGGAAGCGTACGAGTCTTTCAACTTCCATCTTATTTACCAAAAAGTGCATCAGTTCTGCGTTGTCGAGCTGGGCGGGTTTTATCTCGATGTGCTCAAAGACCGCATGTACACCATGCCGCGCGCCTCGCGTGGCCGGCGCTCGGCGCAGACGACGATGTATCACATGCTCGAGGCGGTGGCGCGCTGGCTCGCGCCGATTCTCAGTTTTACCGCGGAAGAAATCTGGTCGCACATGCCGGGCCAGCGTGGCGCATCGGTCTTTCTTGATACCTGGTACACCGCGGGGCCTAAAATTGAACCGCGTGACGGCATGACCGCCGAATTCTGGGATGAAGTGTTGCAGGTGCGCGAAGCGGTCAAGCAGGAATTGGAAAAGCTGCGTGTTGCCGGTGGCATCGGTTCTTCGCTCGACGCCGAGGTCGATCTGTACTGCGAGCCAGCGCTCGCGGCTATGCTGCGAAGTCTGAAAGATGAATTGCGCTTCGTGCTTATCACCTCGTATGCGCGCGTGCATTCATCTGATACCCGTCCAGCCGACAGCGTCGCTACCAGCGTCAAGAACCTGCACATCAAGGTGACGGCATCGGCGCATGCCAAGTGTGCGCGTTGCTGGCATCACCGCGAAGACGTCGGCACGCACGGCGAGCACCCGACGCTCTGTGGACGCTGCGTCAGCAATATCGGCTCCGGTGAATCGCGGAGCTACGCCTGATGTTGCGTTATCTCTGGCTCGCGCTTGTGGTGCTGGTGCTGGACCAGGCGAGCAAGGTCGCGGTCATGCATTACCTCGTGCGGCATGACGACATCGTGTTGTTGCCGTTTTTGAACCTGGCGCTTACCTTTAATAGAGGGGCGGCGTTCGGATTTTTGAATCAGGCCGGGGGTTGGCAGGCTGTGTTTTTTATTGGGATAGCGGCGATAGCAGCCGTAGTAATTTTCGGATGGCTGCGAAAGCTTAAATCCAGCGAACGCCTGATTGCCGTGGCGCTATGCCTTATTCTCGGAGGCGCGCTCGGTAACCTCGTGGATAGGCTAATATACGGATATGTAATTGATTTCATTGACGTGGTTTTTGGCTCATGGCATTTCTGGACGTTCAATATCGCCGACTCCGCGATTTCCATTGGCGCGACATTGCTGGTGCTCGATGCCTTTGGTGTTGTACCGTCCCGGCCCAAGACTTAATCCCTAAGGCTTAAACTTCAGACTATCGAGTCAGTGGTGCAGGAGTTGATATGAAAGTCATTTTAGCCAACCCGCGTGGTTTCTGCGCCGGGGTGGATCGTGCGATCGAAATTGTCGAGCGTGCGCTCGAGCTCTTTGGTGCGCCGATCTATGTGCGCCACGAGGTCGTGCACAATCGCTTTGTGGTGGAAGACCTGCGTGCACGTGGCGCGGTGTTTGTGGACGAACTCTCCGAGATACCCGATGGTGCGACCGTGATCTTCAGTGCGCACGGCGTCTCACGCGCCGTGCAGGACGAGGCGAAGCGTCGTGGTTTCCGGGTATTCGATGCGACCTGCCCGCTGGTGACGAAGGTCCATCTGGAAGTCGCGCGCTACGGCAAGAACGGCACCGAGTGCGTCCTGATCGGTCACTCCGGCCACCCGGAGGTCGAAGGGACGATGGGGCAGGCCGATGGCCCGGTTTATTTCGTCGAAACTGTCGAAGACGTGGCGCGCCTCCATGTCGAAAATCCGGACGACCTGACCTACGTCACGCAGACGACGCTCTCGATGGATGACACTGCGCGTATCGTCGATGCCTTGCGTGTGCGCTTCCCGGCAATCAAAGTCCCGCGCAAAGACGATATCTGCTATGCCACACAAAACCGGCAGGATGCGGTAAAGCAGTTGGCCGAACAATGCGAGGTTGTGCTGGTGGTCGGTTCCGCCAACAGCTCGAACTCCAACCGTTTGCGCGAAGTGGCGGAAGCACGCGGCGCGCGCGCCTATTTAATAGACGGCCCGGAAGATATACGACCCGAATGGTTGACGGGCGCGCAAACCGTGGGACTTACCGCCGGGGCATCCGCGCCAGAAAAGCTAGTCGGCCAAGTGCTCGATCGGCTGCGCGAATGGGGAGCAACCGTTGTACAAGAACAGACCGGCGATCGCGAGGGAGTTATCTTTCCAGTCCCGCGCGAACTGCGTCGAGTGAGCTAAAAGAACGCTAAGGATTCCACGTCCACTCGCCTGGATTGGAACCTGATGGCGCAGTATAGGTAGTGCTGTTGTCTCTATCCCAGCGCTTTATCCCGGCAGAATCCAGCTGGAACGACCCATCGTTTTTCTGCAGCTTCTTTTTATCCGCGGTTACGTTGGCGCCGTTTGGATCCGCTGTCAATGTGTAGCCGCAACCGATCGTCGAACAAAGTCCGCTAACAATGGGACCCGCCGCAATCGAGAGTTCATAATACCCGTTTGGTGACAAGACTGATGACAGACCTAGGCCCGCGCTGGCAAGACCAGTGCATATCGGTCGGTTGGGGCTGATCGCCGGCGCGGCATTCTGCAATTGGGTCGTGTACGTATTGCAACGCGTAAAGTACTTTTCGAGCAGAGCGGAAGTTTGCGTGAGCGCGATCTGCGCATCCGAGCGACGCGCCTTTCTCGTGTAGCCCTGGTATGCGGGATATGCAATCGCTGCCAGTACGCCAATAATCAACATCGTGATGATCAGCTCAATCAGCGTGAATCCCGGTCGCCGGGTAATGCGCGAGTCATTTTTCATGTCGTTCTTACCTTTCTAAAACTGATCTCCCGGGAGCAAGCGCTGGCCCGGGAGTCTGCCTTCAAGGATACAAACATTATTGCCCGGACAAAACTTCGATCTCCGTAAGGATCGAGTGCGGGGTTCCTTCGGACGGATTGAAGCGTACATGCGTGCCTTTCTTCAAATTGTCCGGGATCAATCTCTCCCCTCCGCTTGTATGAATATAAGTCGTTGCCGTAAGCGCAAATGTCGAGTTACCAATCTTAATCGTCATTGCCTTCAGATCAACTTGGCTAATAACACCGGATAGCGGCAGACGATTGTCCGATTTAACCGCCGGTGCGGTGGTCGACATTACCGCATGCAGTGGCAGCGCGCCTGCTGACATCAGCGCGCCTATGACGAACAGAAATACAAACTTGGTTTTCATGGTTTAAGTATCCTTATATGTATTGCATCGAATACATTTCCGCTACTGCAGCTGGCGCCAGGACTTTCTTCCAGATAGTGGTGGTGCGCTGCTGCCAGGCGGCGGTACCGGTGTGTAGTTGGTAATGATGCCCACGGCACCGCTCGAACCCGATACCACCTTGAGGTCGTTACCGGTGGCGTTATCGTGTACCACCACCGGATTTGGCTCGATGCCGATCGTAGACAGGACTCCAGCCGCGGGAGCTCCGCCGACCAGGTCAGCGCTGTTAACGACACCATCCCCGTTGATATCCAGCAGTGCCGATCCCAAGACACCGCCGGTAGAGGGGTCCACTTCCATTAGCCAGCTGGTACCGCCCGCGGAACACGCAGAGCTCAGCGGAATCAATGTCGTAAAGACGATGCGCGACGGTGACGTGGTGATCGGTACCGGTTGAAACACCGACATTTCGCCGATGCTACCGGTGGTTGCCGTGAGCAGATCGTCTCTCCACCCCATGCACACATTGCTAGCGGACGCTGGATTACATGCAGCACCGGTATTGCCCCAGTTAGAAATATTATTGCTTGTCACCGTGCGTGCGTTGCCAACGGTGGTGAAGGTTTGCGCAAGCAAGCGAGTACGGCTGACCGCCGTCGTAGTTACGGTTCCGCTCGACGGATTTCCATCCCATATTCCATAGAAGGTCTGCACCGGAGATGCTGCGCCGGCATTGTCAGTCGTGGCGACGTACCGTCCGGTTCCAAAATACACCATTTGGCCGGATTGCGTCGGGTGTGCACTGACATACGGTTTTTCAGTGATGGGTTGCGCGACACTGCTACCATCGACTGCCCGGAACAGCGGGGCCGGTTTGGTCGGGCCGCTGGTGGTATAAGACGAACCCCAGCTTCCGGGCGTGCTGCTCGTCATGTCAATCTTCCACATATTTCCCCGGAGATCGCCGACATAGATATAGTCAATCAGAAAATCGTTATTGGTGTCGAACGCAGTCGGGCTCGAGAGACCGTTACTGTTCCCGGTTGCCGAATAACCACTCGGGACCAATGGAATTTTCGCGATAAGCGTGCCGTTGGTGATACTGACGACATACAGCACCGCGTTTTCATTAACGCTGTTGTAGCCATTACCGAAGACCACCGCCCAGTCACCGGTGCCGAGCGGATTAATGGTCTTGCTGTGCAACTTGACGATGATGGGTTGGCCGAACACATAGCCCATATCGTTCGGTGTGACGGAATCGGTAAATTCCCACAGCGATATCTTGTCCGCGTTACTTTCAGAGAATGACGGACCGCTGCTGACGCCGGTCGGATCGGTGATATCGAGCGCAAACACACCCTTGCCACCTCCCGCCAGCGTGCCAGCCAATGTCGTGCGCCAACAGCCGGTAGTCGGACAATTACCGATACCGTTGGCAAAAATTCCAAACACGTCCCCGACGACGGGTGATCCGTCGACAAAATAGCGATGTACCATGAGCGGATTCGTCAGCTGGTTCAGCGATCCGAACGCAATGTTTGGCACGTAACCAATCTTTTCTGAACCATCCGCATCGGCGAAACCGTGTAACATGCCGTCATTGGCGCCAACATAAATCATGGATGGACGGCTTGCCAGGCTCGCACGGAACGTGGAGTTCGCCACACTCTCCAGCGAATCAGGCAGAGTGCTCGGGGTTGACACATAGAACGGCGCCGAATTGGCGATGTCGCCTAACTTGAACATGCACGGTGGTGGCGGAGTAACATTCAAAATGGTTCGCAGACGATAGCTGACGCCGTCTTCCCGTGAGCAATCCCCGCGCAAGTAATCAAGTCGATTCGACCCGTTGGTGTCTACCGCGGCATTCACCGGGTTGGTATTGAGTACCAATTGTTGAGCTGCGGTTAATGCATTACTGCCACTGGTAGTCCACCGGAACGGAATACCTTTAGTCGCATTGCGCGTAATGATGGCGCGACCGTTATTCCAGTCCTGACCATTCAACTGTACGCCAGCATCCCAGACCTGCGAACCGACCACGCCGCCAGTGAGCGGGAATGCGAGTAACTGGCCACTCCAGACACTGCTGGTGAAGCGCGCCTGATAAGCCCTGGAGTTGGAGTTTAAGGTTTGTGAGTTGACAGCCACTGCGGAAGCGGCGGCCGTTTTGCCCTGTATGTCAAATGCGACAGCCTCAAATGCAACCTGGAACGCGGACGCATTTGTCGCCAAATACGCGGAACTGGTACCTCCGGCATTTGCCATCGCATTCATCACCGCAACGGCAGAGGCGTTTTGTACTGAATCGCCGAGCGCAATCACGTACGTCTGCACATCATAAGTAGTGCCACTGTGGGTTGTAGTCCGCAGCGCGGTAACGGCATTGATGGCATCCTGTGCCGCGGTACCAAACGTCCATACGCCACCGCTTAACGTATTGGTCATTTCGGCGGTGGTATACATTGATCCATTGGTTCTGCCGGTAGGGACGCCGTCCGTTACCAGGATGACGAAATTTTTCTGACAGGTATCGGTGATGGGGCTCGCGTTTCCGCCGAAGGTGGTTGCAAGATAAGTCCTTGCCGATTGCAGCGTTCCGGTTAGCGGGGTGAAAAGAGCAGCATTCTTGATTTCGGTTGATGTCGCGACCGAGGTCTCATTTGCCAGCCGTGCCTGCAAGTTATTGAAATGCGCTGTGGAATCACTCTGCACCGGTTCATTGATTGTGCCGACGCCGGTAATGCTATTTAGATAACCCCATGCGCGTTTGAAATATACCTGACGAGTGATGGTGGGCGCCGACGAGAGGTAGCCGGCATCAGTGGCTGTAAATCCCCAATTGCCCTGGCTGCCGGTGAAGGTTCCGGCCGTCCATGAATTCACGCCGTTGTGGCCGGTGTAGATATTGTAATTGGTGCCGCCTGAGCTCAGACCCCACAATCTCGTGAATGCGCGAGGATCGTAGAGGACGTCATTAATGTCCGGATCATCGCCGGTCTTATCGAACGTGACAAACGTTCCGCCTGCAAACGAATCGGGGTTAGTGATACACCGACGGCCTCCATTCGATGCCGAGACACCTATCTGTGCATTGGCGCCCGATGGGAGGAACGTATAGGGGTCGGTAACGAGACTGGTACAGTCGGTGGTGAACACCATGCCCGTGGCATTACCCAGAAAGTATGGGTAGGTGTTATAGCGTGCCGCCGCACCACTGTATGCGAACGACATCAATCCCCAGCGGAAAGAATCACGATAAGCGGTAATCGTGTTTCTGAGCACCTGCCGACCGATATTTCCACGCGTAGTGAGATCATCGCCGGCAATTAACTTACCGGCCATGGTTGCATCCATGGACTGAGAGTTGTCGTAAATAAGGACGACATTTGGTTTCGTAGTGCTCGTGAGAAACAGCGGCACTGTCGATAATGTCAGCTGAGCTGCGAAGGTGGCCGGCGCGAGCGCTACCAGTGTGGCGCTGACGGTAGCCAGCAGGAATTGCCTCGGTCGTCCGACTAGCACGCCGACTGCATCGCGGCGGTGGGCGATAGTGCTTCGAAGCGAACGGGTCTTGGGCTGCGTGCTCATGGTTGTCTCCAGGTCGGACGTATTGGTACGTCCGTTTTTATTGCTCGAGATTGCGAAGATAGCGTCGATCAATGATCGCGCAAAAAAATGACGAAGTAGTATTCTTGATCCTACGTTCCAATGCCCCTGACTTGTCGTTTGGCTCATAGAGCCTCCTTCGGTCGAAACTGACTATGGATTGTTAGTGGCATGAGATCATGCTTTATGGATGAAAGAATGTGGATTGCAGCATCACGACAGTGCTATTTCTGCTGCCGGTACCGCGTGCGGTGACGCGAAACGCGAAATTTGCTGCAGGGGGCCCGGCAACTGTCGGGCCTAGTATTTCGATGATGTATCGCGGTTCAGCACCTGGCGCGAGCGGGGTGCCGCTAGCCAGTCGTGTTGTCGCGCAACTTGCCGACGGAGGTGAACACGGATAAATCGCGACTTTGTTTGGAGCGCCGCTATTGTTCCACGCTACCGTATCCCATATGGGATTTGTCGGGGGCGTGGTCGAGTTATAGATCCCATTCGCAGGGTCGGCACTAATGTCTGTGCTGGGATTCGCCAGACCAGCCAAGTAGGTTTCGGCCGCTACCAATGCTGACTCTGCGGACTGAAACGCGATATTGCGGTCCTGGGTGTTGCCGGTCATTTTTTCTTCGAGCGACGACGATGTCACCGCGGCGAGTCCGGTAAGCGTTAACAACAGCAGAAACACCAGCGCCATCACCAACACGATGCCGTGCTCGCGCGCCACGGGAAACTGAAATTGAGCGTCTTGTCTCATGACCCTCTCACGCCTCGCACCGAGATCGTTGATTTGTAAACCTGCCGTTGCCGATTGTCGTCTGGCACACTCGACAGAAGTACTCCATCCACCAGCTCAAGACCGCCGCTAAATTTACCCGAATCGTTGGAGGCCCCTTGTTCGACCTTAGTCGGGGTGCGCAATAACAATCCGATACGAACGGTGGTTATTTTGTTCCAGTAAGTAACGGTTCCGTTTCCACTGTTTACCATCCCGGCGTCGCCGTATTCCACCGTGTTGCTACCCATATCCACACCAAAGCCCAACCGCATGTCTTCTATGCCTTGGGCAATTTCCTGTGCAGCGGGAGGCGTCGCTGCCGCGCCATTTGAGATTTCTCGCCGCATAAGTGCTGGCTCGTCAGCGGAGCTGGCCGCTGGGCGAACGTAATAGACGCGCGAGGTGAACTTCATTACCTGCGCGCTTCCTTGCGTGCTTCTCTTATAGACTTTGTTGAAAGCTGCATGGCCGATGGTGGTAACCGAACCCGCAGTTGCTACGCTGCTCGCGGTGAAAATGTCCGCGTTCAGACAATCCGATATCACCAGGATGTCACTTACCGCTATGGCTCCGGCCGAGTTTGCGGTGATGGTGATCGAGTCTGTGGCCGCCACCATATCAGCTGTTAAATTATTTGACGTGGTCGATGCCGTGACCGTGTCACTCGCAGTTGCACGTTGCACCAGAAGCACGTCCGTTCCCGCTTGCACTTCGCCGCTGGCGGCGAAAAACTCGCTCGGAAGGTTCGGTGTCCAATCCGAGCGGGCGTTCCCGGTGCTGCCGGAGTAAATGAATGCCTTGATGCCTCCCGGTGGTAGTGGGTTGGTTGGTGCCCCCGTCATTACTCCACCTGTTCCCGGAACGAGTCGGTAGGGGTCGGTATTGGTGGTCGCCATGTTATTTACAATGGCGCTGGCCGTACTGTTGCAGCCCAAGTAACCGGCAGTACGTATGTCCTGACCCAGATACTCCATCGCGAAACGTCCGCTTTCCTGAATCCGTCCCAACCCTTCTTCCATGGTGTAGGTAGAGCGGCTGGTGGCGAAGATGGCACTTACCCCCGCCAGGAGTAACAGACCGATCGTAAGCGCTACCATCAGCTCGACCAGCGTGAATCCGAACGGGCGTTTTCGTGAGGCAGTGTCGGCAAACGGGCGGTGCTCATTTCTTGCGGCGTTCATATATCCACCGTCACTGAAATACTTGTGGGTATGCCATTCTCAACCCATTGCACGGTAATAGTCCGCGTTCCGGATGCGTTTAGGGTGATACTGCCGGCACCACTTGCTAACAAACCGTCATTGGCAGTGTTCCATTTCATGATGTCATAGGTGGCGAGTTGCGCCGCACTGCACGCGGCTGACGAGCAATCCGGGCTAACCGATGTGCCTTTCCCCTGGCCGGCGGAGACCGCGTTATAGTTGGCTCTCCCGGTCTGATTTGCCCGGATCCGATCGATCATGTCGTAGACCTGAAACGTCGCCTGGGTCCGTTGATAAGACTGCTGGTTGTACTTCAAACCGACAATTTGTAACGCGGCGATGCCGAGCAGGCCGATTGAGAGCACGGCGAGTGCGACCAGTACCTCAATCAGGCTAAAGCCGGTGGTTCGGACAAAAGAATGTCGCCCCCGGCTGCGCACTCGCTGGTTTGTGATGACTGGATATTTCTTCGGCATGGTCTTCATGGGCAGGTGATCGCGGCTCCCGTTTTATCTTGGCCTTTTTCCTTTACCACTCGCGCTCGCCCTGTTGGATTGATTACCACAGCACGCGCCTCCGTGCCGCCGCGGCGGTCACATAGCAAGAATTGTTGTTCGGTGCTAGGGTCCTGCGTTGTGCCATTCGCTCTAAAAACAACGCGGTTTACGCTGTCTGTAGCTGCCGCGCCCTCACCAAACAAACGATTGTTTGCAGCGACAGCTCCTTCAAGCGCGGGGCGGACACGCAGAATGGTTTCAGAAGCATTATCAAATTGATTGTTGACCGTGCCATTATCGACAAAGATCAGTCTTCCCGGTGTCCACGCATCCGCGACGGTGGTGTCGCAGCTTGGGGGTGTCGCGAAAGGGTTGGTCGTTTTGCACACCACGGTATTGGCCCCGGTCCTAATAGCCTCGCTGCGAGCAAAGGTAAGATCGGCGATAAGGTCGTTGGCTTGGCCGGTCAGACGTTGGCTGGCAATCATCGTGTTCAGGGCAGGAACTGCTAGTCCGGCTAATACACCGATGATTACCAGGACGCCCATTAGCTCGACAAGATTAAATCCAGCATGATTTTGGCTGATTCCGACAAACGGTATATTTGTTCCTACGAACGGTAAGCGATACGCTATGTAAATGCAGACGAACGGAGCAATAAGGCAGACAAATGGATGCGAGTGGGCGAACGAAATTATCGCCTGTTCGCTGCCTTGAGACATGGATCCGAGAGCAAGCACTGAATTTCCCCTTAAAAACCGAAAAAACGTATTTTCGAAATCGCTTATCCAGGTAAGTTTAATGAGAGATTTGGTTACTGCAATTGCCGTAGATTGTCAGACGGTCTAATCGTCGACCAAATCCCGGCTTATAATTCGTCTAATGACGCCGCTCTCTTATACCGATGCCGATATTGTCGCGTTGCTGGGTACCCACGGTATTCAAGTGACGTCGCAGCGCGTATTGATCGCTCAGCTGCTCTTCCAGGGGATGACTCATCTCTCGGCAGACGACGTGCATCGGCTGGCGAACGCGGGAGGTCAGCAGGTATCCAAGGCGACGGTGTATAACACCCTCGGGTTGCTGACCGAGAAAGGAGTCATTCGCCAGGTGATTGCCGACCCCGGTCGCGTTTTTTATGATCCGAACACCAAACCGCACCATCATTTCTTCGATGTCGATACTGGCAAGCTGTCGGATATTGACGCCTCCGGAGTCGAGATTAACGGTTTGCCGTCGTTGCCCACAGGAACGCGACTCGAAGGGGTCGACGTGATCGTCCGGCTGCGCTCTACCAAGCATTCTTGATCGTCAATCTGGCCAGAAATGGTATCGGGCTTTATACTGCGGCCCGCAAAACCCTTCCATGCCGGTGTAGCTCAGTTGGTAGAGCAACTGATTCGTAATCAGTAGGTCCGCAGTTCGAGTCTGCGCACCGGCACCATTAGATCAAGTACTTAGCTGTCGAAATCAGCGTTCGAGGTTCGTGCTCCCGGCCCAAAGGTACAAAATGGTTACATCGACGAGGTGTAACCCATGCCGACTATTCAACAAACTCCTACCGGCACATGGAAGGCTGTCGTCCGCCGCAAAGGCTGGCCGATCGCAGCGAAGACATTTAGGCTCAAGCGCGATGCTGAAGACTGGGCGCGGCGCACCGAAGATGAAATGGTGCGTGGCCTCTACATCCACCGGGCGCCGTCCGAAAAGCTCGTCCTTTCGGAAGCGCTCGACAGGTATCTGAAGGAAGTCACGGTACGTAAGGCGGCCGGCACACGCGCGGGCGATAAAACCGTGGCCAAAGTGCTCAAAAGTAAGCTCGGTCGCTATGCATTGATTGCGATGACTCCCGACCTCGTTGCCGGTTATCGAGATGGGCGGCTCGCCACCGTCAGTCAGCGTACCGGTCGATTGATCACCGCGAACACGGTGCGCGTCGAGCTCGCGTTACTGTCGCATCTGTTCAATGTCGCCATCCGTGAATGGCAGATCGGTTTGATCACCAATCCGGTAGCGCAGATCGAGAAACCGAACCCGGGATCTGGCCGCAAACGCCGGCTCAATTGGAAAGAGTATATGCGCTTGATGCGCGAATGCCGTTGCTATGCGAATCCGATGCTTTATCAGATCGTACGCGTGGCGCTTTACACCGGCATGCGGCGCGGGGAAATTTTAGGGCTGCGCCGTCAGGATGTTGATCTCGCACGACGTGTCGTTCATCTGACGCAAACCAAGAACGGAGAACCGCGCACCGTGCCGCTCTCGCCTCGCGCAGCACGCGTGTTGCGGCAAGCGCTCGATAACCCGGTTCGCCCCCTTGGGACAGATCTTATATTCTGGGGCGAGCCTGGACGCAAAGGTGATCGTCGGCGCTATGTGTATGAACCCGCATGGCAGCGGGCAGTCAAGCGCGCCAAGCTCGAGGATTTTCACTTTCACGATCTGCGTCACGAGTTCGTTTCCCGCTTGATCGAGTTTTCCGATCTGAGCGATGTACAGGTCGCCACCATCATCGGACATAAAACGATGGACATGGTGCTTCGTTACGCGCACTTGCGAGCGGGGCGTCTGGTCGAAAAACTGGATCGACGTCCGGATCGAGAAGCCGTGTAGTTGGCAGCAGGTTCGCCCCTTCTTTTTGGCGTGCTAATCTATATATGTGGTATAGAAACATTTATATCACTCATCGTCGACATGCAGGTTCTGAAAGACATGCCTCGTCTATGCAGGTAAGACCAGATAGCAGTGACCATGACGCACTCATCTCCAGCGGGCTTATCAAGCGAGTCGCTTCGCACAGACATTGTGATGCGCTATGGTGTGCTGCTTACTCTCAAGCAAGTAGCCGATCTGCTGCACCGTTCAGCGCGGGGCCTTCAATGGAGTCTATCCGAGGTGCCGTCAGGTAAAGACCCCTTTCTTGATGGTCTGCGTCAAGCGCGCCTACGTATCGGGAGGCGTGTTTATTTCCGCGCAGAGTTTGTGGCGCTTCTGCTGGTTAGTATTGGTACCGAGCAGAAAGCTGCATAAGGACCCAATAGGAAGGCGGTCGCTGAGTTATTCTTCAGTTCTGAGCCCATGCCGATCGACAACTGCACATACTCGTTTGAAGAAATGGCGGCGAGAGTATTGCCCGGGCACTACGCCCGTCTAGAACTCGCGATGCAATCGCCGCTGAAAGCGGAAACATTTGTCGGATTCAAGAGTGTGACCAGGGGAGCGCTTTTGCGCGTTGGCCGAACAACAGATTTTCCTGGATGTTACGTGTTTTTTGATCAAGCCAAGTCTATCTATGTCGGTATCTCACGTGGTGTTGTCAAACGTCTCGTTCAACACCTCAATTTCGACTCGCATTATTCGGCCAGCTTGGTTTATCGCATGGCAATCGAGGAATATCCGCACGAGATGAAGCGTGATCAAGCGATGAAGGACAATCAATTTAGAGCTGTGTTTTTCTCCGCTCAAGAGCGACTGCGCCAGATGCAAATCGCCTTCGTCGAAATAAAAAACGATCTCGAACTGTATCTATTTGAAGTCTTTGCGGCGATGCGGTTCGACACAGATACGTGGAACACGTTCCGCACGCATTAATATCGGATCGGCGCCGGGATATCCTCGATGCAGCTCCGTGGTGAAGTAGCGTCCGTTTTTATTCGCCGTCTTATGTAGCAAGTGACCCTGCACCAGCCGCTGTTAACAGGCGATTGATAGCGCTCATGACTTTATCTTCGGCGTCTACGGTGCGTGTAGGCACGGGCGGGTCGGGGTACGCAATATTCATTTCCACCGCTGCTATGACACTTTTGGTTTTGGGTTCTGCTTCCAGATTTCCAGCGCCCAGCAATTGTTCGCCGCGGCGCACGTCTTCTTCTAGTGAATCACCCAGCGCATCGAGACACCATTTGGTCGATTCGTGAAGCGTCTTCTGCCAATCTTTGGCGGGTTCAGATTTAGCGCTTGCAGCGACACCATTAGTCGTTTGCGTATCTTCGGAGGGTTGTGCAACTACTGAGACATTGTTGTCGAGGATCGTCGGAGAATTGGGACTAGCTGTATTCTTGGTAGCATGGGTTGTCTTCGGTTTCCGCAGAAAATTGATGTTCGAGCGTGTCTGTTCCCCAAGGGCCATAAACGCGCAGATCGCTTGCTCCATACGCCCGAGTTTCCCCGGCCGGTTAAAAGGCGCCATTAACCGAGCGGCGATGTCTGGGGTGCTGTCTGGGTTAGCCGGCGTGGCGCCGGAGCGCAGCGCGGAAATCAAGGTGTCAGTGAGTTTGCCGATATCGCCGAACCGCATTCTCAGCGCGCGTTCGTCGGGGCGCGGGACGATCAACAGCTCGTTAATACGCACTTGCTGATGGCTCTTTAGGGGAACATCGGCGTAGAACATGTTCCCGCGCACGACCTTGCCATTGAAGAAGGCGTGAAACTCGCCCTCGATCTGTTCCTGAAGATCGCGAATATGGATCCTTCCCACCCGCGAGAACGACGCCGACCTCTTGTCGCGAAAACTAAGCGAGCGCCCGTCATCTTCGATTCGGTATCCCTCGGTCTGCAATATCTCCGAGTCGCCCGCCAGATCACGGAACAGATGCCACGTGTCTTGCGGATCCTCCATCTTCATGGCGAACTTGAGCTTGGTGTTCGCGACCATCTGCTGCGCACCGATCTCGTCTTCGCGTTTCATGCCGGCGTAGTCCTGCGATCCGACAATAGCGGAGACACCGAGGCCGCGACCCTGCGTCAGGCACTCCGCATAGCCGCGCACGCCGATGGCGGCGTATTCATCGGTGATCGACAAGAAGGGCGTGCGCGAGGCCACCGGCAACGATTCCAGGACGTCCTCGATCGTGCCTTCGATGCGACTGCCCAGACCAATGGAAATGGCGTTGCGGATTGCCGAGAGCGTAAGCTTGCCGAGGTTCTTGCACTCCTCGGGGCTTTTTTCGAGGCTCGGCAGTACGGTCACGAGCACGCGGCGGTTTTTGACGACGTCGTACATGTCTACCTCGCCGTCGGCTTCGAGGTAGATATGCCCGTAAGTGTCGGTCAGCGACGACAGCACCTGAGCGAAGTAGCCGTGCGCGTAGGCGAACTGCTCGGGGAGCGATCGCGGCTGCTTTTCGATCGGGATGCCGGCTTTCCAGCCGAGCGATTCGAGAAATGCCCGCAGCGCGGCATGGATGGCAGGCGGCATATCGCGGCGCTCCGCGAGCTCGATGTAGCGCGGTAGCGCCATCCAATCGCGGATGGTCCTGACCGATAGCGCGATTTCTCCTTTGTTGCTTAACCACTCAAGCGCAAGCAGCAGCGAACTCGCCAAGGCCTGCGCCTTCTGCCCGAAGATCGCGTTATCCCCTTGTGAAGCGGGAATGAGCGATACCAGCATCTGCGTGTGTGCCGCCGCCGTGCCGTAGGCATAGGGATTGGTGCGGTTCGTAAGCCGGACGGGACCGCGACGGACGCCCTGGCCCGTCATGTAATTGAGCACTCGAAAATTGTCGTCCACGCCGCAGAGGCGACAGAGCGTGTAGATCTGTGCCGGCAGTCGCGGCGCGCCTTTCGGGTCGAGATACGAGAACCCGGAACCCATCGCGAGCGCGTTAAAGGCGAGCGACACCATTGCCTCGGTCTTGCCGGAGCCTGTGGTGCCGAGGATGAGGACATGCGTGAGCATGTCGCGCATCGATAGCCACAGCTCGTAGAGGGAGCGCAAAGCGTTGCCCAAAAGAAAAATCCCACTCGCATGACGGAAGGTTGCCCGCCCGGACCCCGGCGCACGGTCGCTATAGTCAATGCGGTTGGCGGTAATGGGAACGCGGAACGGAAGCGTCTCGCGCACGCTCGACACCCAGCGGCCGATGAATGCACTGGGACCCACGAGCAGCATGAGGTTGAGCGAGACTGGGAAAACAATGGCGACCAGGCCGCAAGCGATGAGCAACGCTGCTACAAGCTCGACCCGATTCAGCGTCGAAAGAAAGATTCTCCAAAGCGGGCGCGGGTCGCGTCGGAGCAGCCCCGGATCCAGCTCATCGTGCGCCTCGAGCCCTCGCACAACGCGTGTCATGTACCGTCCTCTCGAGGGAGCCACCCGCTGTCGCACAAGGCGTTGGTCAGTGCGACAACCGCAAGATCGACTTGAGGAACGACGATGGACTGCTTCATCGTCTCTTCGGCTTGGTAGTGCGCCCAGACACCGGCCGCCTCGACCCATGCGGTGCGACCACCGACCTGGTTCAACGCGTACCACAGTGTGCGGTCTGTCGGGCGCAGCCAGATAAATTCCTGGCAGGCTAGAACGCCTTTCTCGCGAGCGAACATCAGCAGCGCATGAAACAAGGGATGGATGTACGCTTCGTGTGCGCGGGTGAAATGCTGCAGCTCATCGCTTCCGGCATACTGCGTGAGGATTGCATCGGCATCATTGATGTCGATTTGCATTGCTTGCCCAGCTTGCGGGTCCGCTTCACGGAAGGAGAGCGACAGGTGATCGAGCAATCGCTGCGCCACGTCGCGTTTGCCGTGACCGTACGCCATGAAAGCGGCAGCCAATCCACGTTGATAGTCGGGCAGGGCGCTCCAATCGCGAAACGCAGGACCGAGTTGATCGGCGAATAGCTTCGCTGTTCGATCTCCGTCGAGCCGCAGTCCTTTCACGGCGTTGGCGTCGCGGAACAGGGGCGAGCGCTCGTTCGCCAAGCCATGTTTGTTAAGAAGCCAATCTCGAGGCACGGAAGTGCCTTTTGCGTCGAGCAGTAGCCCGTGTGCGGCGACGAATTGAATCGGTTTGCGCGCGGTCATCCACGGGCCGCTGTCCAGCGGTTCATCGAGAAGGCTGCGACGACGCTGCACCACCGGGGCAAGACAGGGGAAGGCGTCGACGTTATGGGCGAGCAGCGCATAAAGCGTGTAGACCGTACGGTAGCGGTTGCTCAATCCGAAACGCGGATCGATGAGCACCCAGATTCCTAAACCGATCAGTAATACCGAAACAGGCCAACGCAGATGCCTGCCGCTCGCGTATGTCAATGCCATGACGTGCCGAAACGAGAGCCGCTGCGGATCGAGTTCCTGCAGGCGGTCTCGCAGTTGGCGGGCATCCGTTGAGATGAGCGCGATCGGCGCGAGTTCGGCGCGATTGACGGCGAGGATGGCGCGGTTGATGGGGCCAGGATTACTCTGATACCAGGCCAGCAGCGCAGCGAAGACGAACACGAAGGTAAACACGGTGCCTAACATCGTGTATGCCGCTTGGCTGCGGCCGTCATCCACAGAAGGCATCGTCATCCGCCTCCTTCTCGGTTGGCATTGGCGATGACCCGGGATGAGTAGTTCGGATCGCGACGCAGCCAACGTACCCGCGTCGCCACGCGTTGGATGTAGTCGCTTGCCAGCGAAGGTCGCCAAGAGTGGTAACGGCCGATAGCCACCCAGATGTTGCCCGCGCGCGCCTGCTCACGGCTCAAGATCCAGGAGCCCACATGCACGTTCAAGCAGCCGTAGTCGCGAAGATGCGCAGCGGTGATGCCGTAGCGCTTAAGCTCTCCCAGCCATCGACTATTGATCTGCATCGGGCCGATGTCGTAAGAGTCGTCGGAATTGCGGCGTATCAAACCGACCTGCCCCGATTCCGCATCGAGAATGGCGAGCACCGCCTCGCTCGGCACGTGGTAGCGCATCGCCGCCTGCACGACGCACTCGACCGTGACGGCCGGCGTGAGTGGATCTATGTCCGCGGCGAGCCCGTCAACCATTCTACAAAGCTCACATATTGACGCCGCTCGATGCAGCGGATTCTCCACGTCCTCGTGAGCACCACGAGACCGGCGACGACCGTAATAAGAAGCATGGCGATGACGCCGAGCCAGGTTAAGCTCTTGTTCACGATACTGGCGACAACGCTCGCGAAGGCAATAACGCCGATCACGGCGAACATTCGAATTTCAATGCGCATGCCAAGCAGAATTTTTGTGATGGCTGCGTCGTTTGCGGGGATTCCCCACCGCAGCCGAAGCTCGTCGAAAGAGCGGATCGGCGCGTCTTGCGTGCGTGCGGCGAGATGAAGACGTTGTAGATGCCGCGCGAGCGAGCGGAGCGGCGCGCCGAAAAGCGCTCGGTGTTGAACGTCGGACGCGACCGTATTGATGAACGGCTTCATCCACTGCCGGAGGTACCAGGCGCTCAGTCTGCGGAGCAGACCACGGTGTTCCGGTTTTCGTTCGTCCGGATAGGTCATTTCGCGCCGACGCCTTGGTGTGTCGGCGCGCCAGCCCCCGCATCCGGTGTGGGCGTAAGTGCGTCTTGTAGCGCCGGATACAGCGCACTCACCGCGCGGTCGATGACGCCCGAGACGCGTGTCAGGAGGATCGGCCGTTCCCACGAGTCGATCGACGCCAAATACGAGGCGCGCGCCGCGCGGGGCATGCGTTGTAACTCCGCGCCGAGGCGATTGAGCTCGGTGTCGAGCGCTTGCGCGTACAGCGGGGCGATAGCGCGAAGCGCACTTTTGTAAACGATGCGACGCTGGACATCGTTGCCGTCGACGACCATCGCCTCGCTGATCTGCTCTGCGCGCTCCACCAAGTCGCGCCGAAGCGCGACGGTGAAGTTTTCGATGGCGCCTTTCCCGATGAAGAGCATTCGCGACTTGTCGGGAAGGGCACGAACACGGCCGATGCCACGAAGGACATCGGCGAAGGCTTGGCCTTCGGCCAACGAAAGATCCATCGATTGCGGAAGATCGTCGGTGAAGGCGATTTCCGGCATCACCGGCGCGATATCCAGTATCCGAACGAATACTTCGCCGAGCGCTTCCGGGTTTACGTGCTCGTGATCCTGGTGCCAGGCATCTGCCACCAACGTGGCCATGGCGGCGCCCAGCACGGCGTAGATGGCCGGGCGGTTGTCGGCAGGCGCGAGGGCGGTTTTTACGTGGAGCGTCGCCTTTCTGTGGTATCCGACGATGCGCTCAGTCTCGCGTGCCAAGGCCGCGGGGTCGGCGGCGAGTCCCGGATGTTTGAGTAACGCCGCAACGAGCGGTGCGAGCGTCTTGCCGCCATTGAGAATCGACCGTAGCTCGTCGGTGGAACGCATCGGAAACAGCCGACCCGTACGCGGCATTTCTGCCGGAAGGGACGGATCGCGCGCCGCCGTGGGTGAGGCATGTTGACCCATGTTGGTTTCTCAGATGGAAGCAGCGGGCGTCGTCGGCACCCAGTCGTTGAACGCGAATGTCTGTGCGAGGTCCGGCCACGACGGCGTTGCGATCACCGAAAGATCGAGTACGCGCGGATCCGAACGGCGGGCGGCGAGATCGAGGGCGTCGTAGAACAGCAGGAATACCGGAAACAGCGAAACCGCCGCATCGTCTTCGCGCACGTCGAGGCGCTGGCCCAGCAGCGCGGTGTCATCGTCAATGATCTGAAACGCTGCGAGCCAGTCATGTGCCGGCGAATCCGTCATCATCCGGCTGATGACCCGCGCCTGCCCATACAGCAGCGGCAGCGCGCCGTCAGCGGCCGCCGCTTCGTCGGCGGAAAGCGGCACGTCGCGAATGCAAGGGCGGCGCTGGTAACTCGCGATTGCTGTTTCAATCGATCGCTCCAGCCTGGTGAGCGCGGTGCGCATACGAGGGTTCGGGGTCTCGGATATGTGTGGTATAAAAATAATAATACCACTCACACTAAGGCGGCCTAACCCCATGCGATTCCCCGCTGTCGTTCGGCCGAGAGATTGATATGCAAAACACCGCACTGCCTTCGCGCTCGATCGTGGACGATGTAGCCGCGCTGCTTGACGCGTGGCATTGGCTCGAGTGGAACCGGTTTTGCGACGCCGACGGCTATCGCATTCCGTTGGGGCGCGCAGAGGATTTAATTGGGCTTACGCGCGACGTCGAGGGCCAGCTCGCCATCGCTGCACGCCGAGTGCCGATGCTGCGCTGGTTCAGCGTTCTGCCGTGGGAGAGCGTTACGATATTTCAAGACAGTCTCCGCATGCGTTGTCCGCCGATCGACACCGCCCGGTTGAGCGGCCTTCCATCGCAGGCGCCGTCTTGGAGCCTGCGGCTCGACGCTGTGCCCGCCGTGTGCGCACTGCTTGCCGATACCGATGTCGTGATGGTCGGCGAGTTCGACGACAAATCCATTTACACGACGCAAATTGTGAGGTGCTTACATGCAGCCAGTCATCATCAGCCTCTCCGGGACGCGGTGTAGTAGGCCGGGCGACCGACTTCCGTCTTATGAGCCGATATTGGACGGCAGGCCCGTCACCGTCGAACGACTTCGCGATGCTGGACGTCCGTTGGCGGCGATGATCTCCGGCACACGTAGCGGCGTTGCTCAGGCGATTAAGTCATTCACGGAGCAGGTGGGACGGATCGCCGACACCGCGCGAACGGACAGTTCTCCCGATGAACCACACGATACCTCGATGGATCTCGACGTCCGAGGGTGATGCCGTGCCATGCATATCAATTTCGAAGAATTGGACTGGTTGAAGCGCCGCGGCCCCGTCGATTTCAACGGCGTCAGAGTGGGTCGACATCGCTTACCGAGAACCATCCGGCGAAGCCGTTAAGCGATTGGAAAGATGGCTGCGGGAAAACTCGAACGCGGTCGTGCGTCTTTATCATGGGACGAACGCTTCGGTGCCCGTCCTGCGAGACGGCCTATTGCCGACGTCTTTTGAGCGCCGACGCTCGTTGCAGTCGCGAAGCAGGTATGTGTCGTTGTCGATCTACCCCGGCATGGCAAAGCGGTTTGCGGAGCTTGCTCATCCAGGAAGGCGAGTGATGATTTACGCCGTCAATGTTCCGGTCAGAGTGCTTTGCGCCGACGTGGACCAGTTGCGCAACCAACGTCTGTACGCGAAACGCTTGGTCGGCGATTCAGTCGCTGAAAGCATCGCATTCGGCCACGGTGTGCAAATCAAAGGCGCTATTCCGCCTTATCTCATTTCTGTTCATAGCGGATTGGAAGACCATTCGCTCGCGACAGATGTGGAGAAGAAAAATCAGGAGCCGGGCATGGTGCTGCGAAACCGAGACGACGACGAAGATGCGGCTGACCCCGCGGATGACGCCATCCGCTTTTCCGCCTGACGAACAGATTCGACACAAGATGAGACACGCATGAGCCGCTACCTCTCCGCGCGCACCGGAAACTACTACCACGCACCCGAGGACAAATTTTTGAAAGTGTTCGAGTCCCAGGACGGTGGTCGGCGCACGTTCAGCGTGATTGTCGCCAGCGCTTATCACGCCGGTATTGTCGGGCCGGAAGACAACGGGATCGTCGTGCTCGACGAGGACAATCGAATCGTTGTTTTAGACCAACACTTGCGGCAGGCCTCGGGATATTTCGGTCCCTCGCCGGATCAGCTCTCCGAGGCAAAACGCCTCCTTGGCTTGCCGTGGGGTCAGTTCGTGACATTCTGCCGAAGCAACCCTCGATATCGTTCTCGGTCCATTCCCGATGCGTTGAGTCCCGAGCCGCAGTTCCGGTATCCGCCGTCAGCACAGGAGAACCGGCTGCTTATCCGCGACGATCTCCTCAAGTCGGACGCGAACGCCGGGGTGACGTATCCCGCGCGCAGACGGATGGAGATCATCAGTGCATTAGCCGATCACCACTTCCATTGCTGGAGGCACGAACCGCATCGGATGGCATGGAACATTAAGATCAACTCCACGTTTGACGACGACGGCCGTCATCCCGACTTTCAAACCGATCCTGCCTTCGATGAGCGGTGGCAGGAGCATATTCGGACGGATCGCGAGTTATTTTGGACCGCCTGTCGAGACGCGTTAAGCCTCTACACCGACGGTCACTACGCCACGCATCCCGGCGACGATGCTGGCCAATACGGATTCGCCGTTCAAGGCCGTTCGGGAGGGCATCTGGTATTGACCAGATTCCGCAGTTATGAGGAACCAGAGCTGCGCTGGGAAAACCAGATGGAATTCAAGGAGTGGGCATCCAAGCTCGACGATGCCGATCTGGTCGGATTGTACCGCCTGGTTCGTCACCTCGATCATGACATTGAGCGCCGCCATCAGGAGCTTGCCTATCAGTATGCGTTTCAGCGTTCGCTGAAGGAAGAAGAGTGGAGAGAGGAGGCGGACCAAGACAGTTTGCTGTCCACGGTATCGCCGAGATGATCTGCGCGTGAACGTACAACTTGCATCGAGGCATGAGGAATGGCGGAAACGAAACCACCGGTTGTGATCACCTCGGTGTCGTGCCATGACGAGTATGGCGATGGACCGAGGGCTGCGCGAATTGAGCTCGATGAAGAGCTCATCGAACGAGTGAAGACGCTATGGGAGGCTGTTAACAAGGCCGGCGCGCACGTTATCTCCGAACGGGACTACTCGCCCGAATGGGGCCGCGTGGACGAAGACGGTCGATTCGAAGTTGGAATGGACCGGCTGGATGTGATGATGCTCGAGGTGTGGCATGACGGGGAGTTTCAGTGGAGCGCTTACCTCAAGAACACCACGGTGCGGTTCGAGACAGGTCCAATCTCGCTCAAGACTCTCCGGCCGATAGGAGAAGAATTTGAGTCCCCTGTGGATGACGATGTGCGTCCGTGATTGTTGTGGCCGCAGAACCCGAGACCGGTTATGCCGAAATACAAAGTGAGTTACGAATTAGATTACGTGCACCAAGTCGCTTTCGCCGTCGACGCGCCGGACCCGGCGCAGGCGAAATGCGTCGTCGAGCGCGGGGTCGAGCTTGGCACTATCTGGGACGACGGCGAGCAACATCAGCTTGTCGAAGATATTTTTGACGAGGTCGATTCCGGGCGCGCGTTCGAACTAAAGGTCGAACAGGCGACGGAGGAGCTTGCGCCAAGTCCGGTGGTGCTGGCGGAGAGACGGCGGACCGCGGCGCTCAAATTCCTTTGTCGCGTTGCGGAGCTGAAGGTTTGGGGCGAACCCGATCCGGACAATGACGGTCGGCCGTTCGAACCCATAGACGGCCTCGAAGACTCCCACGGATGCCTGATGGAGCTCATTGCCGACGCCAGAGAGCTATTGGCGCCCGATTCACGAGCGACGCCAGCGTTGAACGATGCTGCGACCGCAGATTCTGGACAACCAGAGACGTCAGCAACATCGTATGTGGACTCACAAGGAGTTGCATCGAACATGACGTTCTCGGAGTCCCTTGAGTTGGTTCATGCGCTAGCTACGTTGCAGCAGATGGATAAAGGTGACGCGGATGTCGGTGACGACAATCTCCGTTCGCAGATCGAGTGGCAAGGGGCCGCGCTCGATATGTTGGAAGATCTGGTGACGAATCACCATGAGGAGATCGACGCGCGATATCCGAGGCCGACGGGGGCTGGTGCTTGGCCCGCGACGTCGTGGCGTGCGGAGAGATCGATGGATCCGGCTGTGCCATCGAATGCGATCAAGATCTGTCTCGATCTTGCGACGACGGGGGTGCTCGACGCGCGCGAGGCGGGTCGCAACGTTTATCTGGCTGAGCAAGTGGACCGCCAATATTGCGCGCTCGACCTGTGCCGGGATTTCATGGGAATGTACGGTTCGAGGCTGGACGGCGAATTGCGCACTATCCACGTGGCACCCGATCCGAGTCCGTAATGCGCGAGCCGAACAAACACATTCCGCTCATAGAAGGCGGGGTCTATTACATGGGCGCCTCTTCGTCGCCCGACAGTATTCGTATCCTGCAGATTGTTGACGGACTTGCTCAATATGAACAGCTTCCTGGTCTTCGGCGCGATCCTCGGCCCGGTGCGATGAATATCAACATCATGGAGCATTTGATTCGGCGAGGCACCGAGATGAGGATCCGCAATCTGGACCAATACGCCAAGTCGGAATACGCCCTCCGCAGCGGTGTTGTCGGTTCCCTCGGAGAGGAGATTGCCTCCTTGCAGCGGGTGCTCGACGGCGAAGCCGTTAAATCGCTTCCGCGCATCGAATGTGCCGCACTCGAAGGCGTCGTTATCGTGTCATCGATGTGCACCGGCGATCCGTGGAAGTTGATCGACGCGATGACCGGCGGATGCTGCAATTCCGTGTGCGTCGAAGAGAATGAGAAGGTCTATCGTTGTACGATTTTCGGATCGCGTGGCTACCGTGTGCTGAAAGAGTCGCCGTACATTTCGGTGTTGCGGGTGGAGTGGGACGGCGAGGATGTGGTGCCGGAGCTGGAAGTTCGGCTCAGCGATTTAGCAATTTTAACCTACGACTCATCACACAGTCCGCGATGATGTCGACTTTCGACGTGAGGCGTGACCTTATATTCAGCAAAGTGTTTGCCGGAGACTGAGAGTGTTAGTTGCTCGGACGTTCGAAATCGATGTGCCAGATCCAAACTCTGAGACTACCAACGATACACGGGCCCAGCGTATCGATGCTCTATTGAACGTCTATGCAGTAATGAGAGGGGAGGTGCCCGGTTCGCCGGACGCATATGAGCTGGGGAGCCTGCTAACAGACGTGCGGCATTGGTGCGATCAGCACGATGTCGATATTTATGTCGCCATGAATATCGCCTACGACAACTATCTTCAAGAGCGTGCCGATCCGGAGACAGATAATCCGGACTGTTCCCCCGGTGCGACGTGAGACGGCCGCTCGTGTTATCGACCGCGCCAATTGAGATGAATAAAACACGGCATTCTTTATGCGCATACTGATCGAGGTTGATGAAGATTATCGTCCGGAGGACGGCGATGCCTTTGATGCCGTCGTCTCGGCGTTGGATCATTTCGAAATACCCAGCGTTGTATGTCTTTCGGACGCCGTCGAGAAGATGGATGAACGTGAATCGTCATCGATGTTCGAAACGCTTAAGAGGTGCGAGCCATTTCTTCTGGGCGCATCTCAGCGTGGCGAGGCCGGAGCGGAAGAAATGCTTGCGCGGGTTCGAGAGATCCTGGTGCGAGCGGTCGGCGAGATCCATGATACCGAGGACGATTCGTGCACGCCGCACAGTGCTTGACGGATATTGTTGATCTGGCGGATCGCGTGTCAACTTCATCATCCCGGCGCCGGGCCTTCGAGCGAGGAGTCTTCAACAGGCGGCGTCGATCGTGGTATGAGAACATCTTCCAACGCCTGAATCGAGTTATATGCGTCGCGAGCGTCTGCCCGGGCGTTGTGCCAAGCGTCATCGTCGTCCGAGACGATTTTTTCCACCTGAGACATTTGCTCTAGGCACGCAAGGAGTGCGCCGGCGGCTTCTTGCAGTACTTCCTCTATTTGCTTGGAGTTCGTCAGCAGTTGCCGCACGGCATACAGCGCGGCTTCTTTAGTCTGCAGATCCTGATTATCTTCGGGAGAATACAATCCTTCCTCCAGGCCGGTTTGTATGTCCTCGATATGGCCAGCCGCCATGTCGATCACCAAGCTCAGTGATTTGTGCATTGGATTACCTGGTAATTTATGGCAAAGGTGAAGCGCCGGCATCGCAGTCTTCGCGCTCGGTTTGCGCAACCAATTCACCGGAAGATCGATCCTGGTGATACGCAGTCGAGTTGAGGAATTCTTCATCACCGTGCTCGTCCACCAACGCACCGACGATTTCGTCTGCGTATTCGATAGTGGTGACGGTTTCGCGTAACTCCGCTTCGGTGGTCTGCGGACCAATGAGTGTTTGATTGAGCAGGGCGTCTAAGTCGACCGCGTCCTGGGCGTGGGCGATTGCCTGCTGATGTGAATCAGCGTCGACGCCGCAGACTTTGACGCGGACCACGGCGTAGAGGTGAACGTTATGTAGCATCGTCGTTCAGAACGGCTTGAATTTTCCCAGGCCGGGAAGCGAATCCACCGAAGGCAATGGAAGCCGATCGGAGCGATCGTCTAGCGCATCGATCGCTTGACCGATGCCGGGGATGTCGCTCAGCGTCTCTCGCACTTTAGGATCCAGCGAGTCGGAAAATTCCCGCCACAGCATCGGATCTGTGGTGACGGCGGTGAGCAGCACCGGATCGTTCATCACGGCGCCGAGCGCCGCGAATGACTCCTGCTCGTTGAGTTTGCGTCCGTGCAGTTTCTCGAAGAAGCTGGTTCGGTTCTTTTCTTCGGCAGCCGGAGCCGCCGTTGACGGAGGGGGATTGTCGCCAGATGGCGTTGGTGACGGCGATGAACTCGTTGGATTGCCGTCGGCTACGTTGTAAGGGCCGCCGGTAGATGGCGATGGAGCGGTCGGATTTGCCGCAGAGTCAGTGGATGTGTCGTCCGATGATGTGGGCGACCAAGAGAACCCGCCGCCTGCCGAGCCGCCCCCCGCACCGTACACATAACGCTCCGATGCCGCGCTACGACCATTCTCGGAACCTGGCTCGCCGTTTCGTACATACCGCTGGCCATCGCCGTAGGCCGAAAAACCGGCGGTGCTGAGGAGTACCGCTGACAGAAAAACAATGCTTGTCTTCATGAATCGACCGCCTTCGCGTTGAAAGGTTGTTGTGGATGAAAGTGCTCGTTCAGGACGACAACACCGGTTTCACCGTCGATCCGAAATGGACGAGCCGAAAGATCGTCGCGTGATGTTATCTGTATCGACAGCGCCGCCGGCCGATCCATCAACGATGATCCGTCACTGAGAATGGAGGCGATCATCTTCATCAAGCACCGCTTTTCCATGATCATGCGGCTCCTGTGGATCCATACTGTCGTCGTAGCCGTCTCCAGCCGATGGTCATACCAAGCACGAGCAAAATCCCGATGCCCCATAACAGCGTGGACGGACTGCCGCGCGATGCCGTGGGCACCCATACCACCAAGACGGCGGACCAGATGATCCACAGCAGACAGGCGCGGAGCGCGGCTCGGACCGCTGCGATCAGCCACGCAACCTTGGTGGTGCGCGCAATGTGATCGTGCTCCTGCCGGTCGAGATCGCTGATCCGCACCATGAACGAGAATGCGGTGAGCGAAAGCGAAGTGAGTAATAGCGCGTAACCATTCATCTGTACGATGCTGAGTCCCAGCAGTCGAGCAGCGCTCTCTATACGGGTGGTTGCGGGGACGGTATGTCCGAACACCGTTTTGCTCGTTGCAAGATGGGTCAACGCCACCACATCGGCGTTGTCAGCTGCCAGGATGTAGAGTTCGTACGCGCGCTGCGGCGAGCGATTGCGGTTAGATTCGGTGCCGTGGAGTTCCGCAAGTAATCGTGCTGCTTGTCCCTGCCACGCGGAAGGAAAGATCTCGAGTTGTTGTTCAACCGAACGCAACTCCGTGCGCCCGAATGCACGACCGGGTGGAACCGTTCGCGACGCGAATGTCCGCAGAATATCGATCCGTTCGGCTGCCGTGCCGGCGGCGTTTTCCATTTGTACCGCGATACCCACGCCAACGATGCCAAGAAATGTCGCGAGCAACGCGCACACGGCCGCGGTCGCGCGCAACGGCGCGCGCGGCAGGAACCAAGTTTTCGCGACGCCGATCGTTTTCAATAGATCACCATCTCACGGTAATTCGATGTCCCGGCCGAGCGCGCCAACAGCCAAGAGACATAATCGCGGGCGCCGAAGCAGTCGTCGCCGGGGCGGTTGGTTTTCCAGAATTCCATCAGGCAGCAGTCGCTGTACGCGCAGCCGCGGCATTCAGGGTTGTCGGCCTGCAGCATCTGCTTTCGCAGATAGGCGCGTCGTTCGTGGGAGGTCAGAATCTGCTCGAACGGTTCACGCAAAATATTGCCGAAGGGGCGTAAGTACTCTTGGCATCCCTGGCGGTAATCGGGGAGCGCGAAATCGCCATTCGGAAGCAGAAAGAGCGTTTGTCCGGCGATGTTCCCGAGCCTTCCTTCGTAACTCTTTTGCAGAATGAATTCTCGTTGGCCGATTATGGGCGCATGCATGCCGCTCTGAAGACGTCCTTCCTGCCTACAGGTGAGCTCGCGCATGAAGGCTGAATACTCGCGCATCGTCGGCGCAAAGGAGCCATAGGCGCCGTTGTCGTTCTGCTCGTTCCACATGAATGGCAGGAAGGACGCCTGCGCGACGTTCTGGTCGGCCAGATAGTCGAGGATGAACGTGGCGCCGACATCCAGCATCGTGCGATTGACGACACTGATCGTTGAAAGCGTGAGCCCGTGCGCACGGACGGCGGTGACCGCGGCCTCCCATTTACGCAGATAGCCGCGTCCGCGCATCAACCAATCGAAAGACGATTGAATTTCACTGCCGCAGTACTTCGCAAACAGCGGATACCACGATGTATCGACGCCGATCAATGCACTTAATACGGTATGCCGAACGGTATAGCCGAGATGCTTCGCGAACACCGCGTTGATGATGTCGCAGGCGTGCGTGAAATAGTCTTGGCCGACGGAGGTCGGTTCGCCGCCGTACCAGTAGCAGACGATGGTTTTTCGGGGCAGGCGTCTGGCCTGATAGTACTCGGCGATTCGCTCGCAGGCGATTTGAAGATCCGTAAGGCTCATCCGCGTGTGCGAACGCCGCTGTTCGAGCGACAGATAACAATGCGGGCAGTTCAACTCGCACGTGAGGCTCGGCATCAGGGTGAACACGAAATAACCCTGTTCGATGGTTCGGGCGATGGTCAGGTTCGCGTGCATGCGTGATTACCGATACGTCACCGTCTTCAGCGTGGCGTTCATCTGTCCGGTGCCGCCCTGACGTGATCGAACGCCCTCGTCGAAATGACGACGCATGTGTTTGAGGAATCCTTTGTAGCCGGGACATTCCCCCGAGCCGTCCCAGAATCCGTGCAATACGCCGCATCCCCCCATGCAGACGGACCATTCGTCGCAGCCGGCGCACGCGCTGCGCGGTGTGCTCGCCAGTGCGACTTCACGCCGGAACGGCGGTGTCTTCACGAAATCCCGGATAGGCGTCTTAAACACGTTGCCGAGCCATTGCGGCTTTTCGGCGCCGCCGGCCTGAATGCAGGTCACGGCGTTGCCATCCCAGTTCACGTCGACCGAGCCGGAGATGATAGGGCAGACGATGTCGTCGATCGGCTCGCCGGCTTCGAAGGCAGCGAGGACCGACTCGACGGGGTTCACGAGCATATCGTGGGACTCGCGCCGCGGCAGATACCACTCCGCGGCCTCGATGAGAAACCGGGAAGTCGCCTCGTTGGTTGGGGCGACGGTGTCGATGTGCACTAGGCCATCGCCGGCGGGAACGAAGAATCCCAAATGCACATGATGTAATTCGAGCTCAAGAAAGTATTCGAGAAGTTTTGCGGGGCCGCGCTCGATGACCGGTTTGGTGATCGCCGTCGTGACCGCCACGGTTTTCCCGTCGTGCTGGAGCGTGCGTATCCGCTCGCGCCACCGTTCTTCGAGTGCCGGTTTCGGAAAGCGCGTGGCGAACTCGAACGAGGTCGATACGAAATCGAACAGACGCGCGATGGCGATCGACTCTTCGCCCAGAAGGTTGCTCACCAACCGCAGCGTATGAACTTGCGGCATGCGCGACAGGATGGTGCGCGCCGTTGGCACGACTTCTTCATAAAAGGCGAGTCCCAACATCGTCGGCTCCCCGCCGATCACATGGATCTCGGCATGGCGATAATTCGGGTTGGCTTGCATGTGCGCGGTGATCTGTCGGCATAGGTCGAGAAACTGAGCCGTTGTCATCGTGCGCGAAGCGGCCTTGTTGTCGGAATGGATATAGCAGTGGCTGCAGCGCAGATTGCAGTCTCGAGTCACGTTGATCTGATAAAGGAAAGTTTCTCGCATCGCGTATCCGCGTCGTCATGCTGAGTTAAACGACCGCATGAAGCCGACGCGCTGCCGTAACCGTCTCGAGGGACAGCGCCCATTCGCGCACACGTTCGAGCCCCAACTCCTCAATCGCTTTATCGATGCGAGAGAAGAGGCTGATCCAGACGCGGCACAGGTATGTCTTGCGTTCGAGCCCAAGACCCGCGGCTGCCGATTCGGCCATGCAGCCGCCCTGGCAGTCTTGAAAATAAGCGCAGGTGTGGCACTGCGGGTGTACGTCGGCCGACCGACGAGCGAGCCGCTCCCACGTGGCCAGATCAAATTCGGCCGTGAGCCCGTTGCCGATTCGTCCGCGCCCCATATCCGCCAAATCCATACACAAGTAGAGCTCGCCGTCGGGTTCAATATGAACCTGCCGTTGAGCGCAGTCGTATTGAAAGTGACAACCTGGCACATGGTGCAGCGCGTCGGTCGTGCGGCCCCAGTGGTTGATGCGGCGCCGGAGCATGCCGTAGAACGGCTGCACGATGACGCGCCCATTCAGGAACCACTGGTTGAATGTATCGACGTAGACGGAATGCAGTTTTTCCACTGGGGCTGGCGTCACCGTACGGGCGCCCGGGTAAACAGGACGAAGCGTCAGCCCGTAGCCGACAGCTTCCGCGTGGACTAATTCATCAGTCACCCTCTCGACGTTGGCGGCATCGACCACCAACACTGCGCCGGGGTGAAATCCATCACCGGCAAGTTCATCGAGACGGCGCATCAATACGACCCGATACCGGTTCACTGAACCCCGCAGCGTGCGACGGGTCGTGTAATGGTCGACCGAGGTTCCGATACGATCACCAAAGATCTCACGCAGTACACCGACGCTGTGCCGTGAGCCGATCAGATTCGACTGCGCGCCGTCGTTCACCCACACGCCATTCATATGGAAGAACCGGCGCCCCACGGCGATCAGGGCGCGCAGCGCAGGCTCGGGAATGGTTAATATCTCGCCCCCAATGTACTGAAGCACGACATGCGTCGGACGTATCCCCAGATCGGCCCAGGCGCGCCAGAGAAACTGTAGGATCCGTAAATATTCTCCAGGCCGCAGATAGCGGCCTGCGTTGCGGTGTGGGTCCGAGCTGCAATAGACGCAGTCGGCGTTGCAGCGTGCCGTCAGTCGCACATTGAGCGTAAACGGAGTAGGGGGCGTGAACGGCTCCTGACCTTGGGAAGGCATGAGCATTCACCTTTCCTCGCGCGAGTCAGCATAGTGAAAGTGAGTCGTGGCGGTTTTGCTATGCGTCGCCGATTGAGTTGTCGTGAGGCCCTCGTTGGGAGCGGCGATACTTATTATAGGTATGGTCCGATTCGCGTTCGTATGAGGCGTCGAGTCCAGATCAGTAGATGGCGCCAAGGAGGATACTGGGGCATTGCTCTGATCGAGTGCCGCACGCTGTGCAGCGATACGTTGCTCGATTTCGGTAACGACTGATCCGAGCTTTTCGTACGTTGCCGCGCCGACTGCCAACACGAGCTCACGCAAGCCGTCGCGCCCGCCGAGATGGTCCATGAACGCGGCTTCGAGCTGAACCTTTAGGGATTCCATGCGAGGTATCGGCATAGCAAAGCGCGCTTCGATGTAGTCATCCGTGGTCAGGGTTGCCGGTTCATAGCCGAGCTCGTGACCACATAGGTAATGGAAGTAACCGCTTACGGGATGAATCTGAGTCAGCAGATTGGTGTTTTCGAGCCAGACGCGTGCGTAGCGGCGAAGTGTTTCGGCGTAGCGCTGCCAGGCAACGTCGTCGTCGCTCCGCGGCGGCAGCAATGACACCTCTGTCTCCGCGCTGGCGCCCAGCATTAGAGCGGTTTCTGGTGCAACGGGAAGATCGGCAGGGATCTCGAGGATGACGCGGAGCCCGGCCACACGGTAATAGATCAGGGTATCGAGGACATCGTACGATATGTCGACGCCGTCCAGTCGCGCGAGCACGCCAATCTCCTGCAGACCCTCCGGCGGCGTCTTGCCGGGGGTGTCGGCCTCGACGCCCCAAATGCGCTCGATTCCGCTTGATGCCTCAAGCTCCGAGATCCGCATGGCTCTCAGCGCCAGCCGCGTGATCCGTACGCGCTGTGACAGTTGCTATAGCAGTTCTGATAACAACTGAGTCCGCTGCCCGTACTGTCGTCGTACGTGTAGTTGTCGGCGAGCTTCAGCTCGATTTTCGCACCGTCGAGACTCAGGGCACCGGCCAAATCTTTTATGTGCCGGCGGATCGTGGTTTCCGCATCCTGACTCGCCAGCGCCATCGCCGCCGCAGAGCGCAACGCCTCATCGGTTTTTGCTGACTCCAGCGGCAGCGATATGCCGGCGGTCGCGGCCTCTGCTATCGCGCCGACGATGATCGCTGCCACCGATTTCGATAGACGCATTTTGTTCATGCTCTGCTCCGCGCTGCGGTTCGGACTATTAATGTGATTAAATATTAATAATACCACTCATGCGCGCGTGGCCTAACCCAGCGGGTAGGAGCTACGCAGCTATGAGCCAGGCGGTTTCGTCAATTCTGCACCCGAACTTTTGGCCGCCGTTTTGGCCTTGCCGTCAACACCGGTACGGCAGAGTGGCCGCAAAGTTTTCAGCATCATCTAACGAAGACTGATTTATCGATCACGTCGATGTCGCTGGGGGGGTAGCAATACAAGTTAGGCAGGGGGCGCCAATGACACTTGATGAAATCATTACCCCAGGCATGACGACAAAACGGCCTTATATTTCAAGCTCGTAACTGTTGGTGCAATTTTTAATAGTCCGTACATTGTACGGATGATATACTCAGCCTGTATTGACGAGGAGAAACGACCATGCGCAGTTCCACGAAACGCCGGGAAGACCGGCTCGAAGTCCGCTTGACGCCCAAGGCGAAATCCATGCTGAAGCGTGCCGCCTCGATTGAGCGCAAGAGCGTGAGCACCTTCATCGTCGATAAGGGACTTGAGGCGGCGGCGGAAACGCTCGCGGCGCGCTCCGAGTTTCGATTGAGCACCAAACAATATGACGCCTTTGTCGCGGCGCTTGATGTGGCGAAGCCACGGCCACGCCTCGAAAAGCTTCTCAAAACACCAAGCGCTCTTGAATGAGCAGGTGTGGTGTTGTCGAAAAACTGCGACGTGAGCATTTACTCGACAGCTTTGACTGCGGCAAGGAAGATTTAAACCGTTTCCTCAAGCGGCAGGCATGGAGCAATCAGCAGGCCCACAGTGCGCAAACCTACGTTTTCGCCGAAGAGCTAACGGTGCTCGGTTACTACAGCCTGGCGGCGGGCGCTGTTACCCATGACGAAGCGACGGAGCGAGCGCGCAAGGGCCTGGCGCGGCATCCTATTCCCGTCATCTTGCTTGCACGGCTGGCAGTGGATGTGTCACGGCAAGGGAAGGGGATCGGCCCGGCGCTGCTCAAGGATGCCTTGCAGCGCGCGGCGCAGGCGGCGGATACCATTGGCGCTAGAGCAGTGCTTGTTCACGCGAAGGATGATAACGCCAAGGGTTTCTACACACATTTCAATTTCGAGCCGAGCCCGAGCGATCCCTACCACCTGCTGCTCATTATGAAGGACTTGTTGAAAATGATTGGCAAGTGACCGGAGAGAATATCGGGTGTGATGAACATACAAACTTAAGGGTAGGACATGGAAGCGATGACCGAACCAACAATTATCTGCCCGAATTGCAAGACCGTAATTCGATTAACGGAGTCACTCGCAGCGCCCTTGATTGCTGCCACACGCCAGCAGTACGAGCAGCAGTTGACACAAAAGGATGAGGAGATCGCCAAGCGCGAGCAGGGGCTTCGCGAAAAGGAAAGGCGGGTTGCGGAAGCCAAACGTACCCTCGACGAGCAGATTGCCGATCAGGTTGCAGCGCAACTGAAGACGGAACGCGTACGAGTAACGGCCGAAGAAGCCAAAAAGGCAAAGCTCGAAAGCGCGGCCGAATTGGAATCAAAGGCACGCGAGCTAACTGAGTTGCACGCGGTACTGAAGGCGCGCGACGAGAAATTGGCCGAAGCCCAGAATGCACAAGCGGAACTGATCAAGAAACAACGCGAACTGGATGATGCCAAACGCGAGTTGGAACTCACCATAGAGAAACGCATCCAGATTGGCCTGAACGATGTGCGCACCGCTGCGAAGCGCGAAGCCGAAGAAGGGCTGAAACTCAAGGTGATGGAGAAAGACCAAACTATTTCCTCGATGCAGCAAACGATTGAGGAGCTCAAGCGGAAGGCCGAGCAGGGCTCCCAGCAGTTGCAAGGCGAAGTGCAGGAGCTGGAGCTTGAGAATTTACTCCGAGTGAAATTTCCCCTCGACTCTATCGAACCCGTCGCCAAAGGCGAGTTTGGTGGCGATGTGCTTCAGCGCGTAGTCAGTCAAACAGGTCAACAGAGCGGATCAATCCTTTGGGAATCGAAGCGCACTAAAAATTGGAGCGACGGCTGGCTCACCAAGCTGCGCGAGGATCAGCGAACAGCGAAGGCTGAAGTATCAGTTCTTGTAAGTCAGGTTCTTCCGAAAGGCATCGAAACCTTCGACGTGATCGACGGTGTCTGGGTAACCAGCCCGCGCACGGCACTGCCTGTCGCCACTGTGCTGCGCAATACGCTTCTGCAAGTGAACATGGCTCGTCAGGTGAATGAGGGGCAACAGACCAAGACCGAGATGGTTTATCAGTACCTGACTGGCCCTCGGTTCCGTCATCGCGTGGAAGCGATCATCGAGGCTTTCTCCTCCATGAAAGAAGACTTAGATAAGGAGCGTAAGGCCATCATGAAGCAGTGGGCCAAACGCGAAGAACAAATCGAGCGTGTCATGGGAGCGACGGTCGGCATGTACGGTGATCTGCAGGGTATTGCGGGAAAATCATTGCAGGAGATTGAGGGAATGGAACTGCCAGCATTGAAGTTTGATGCGGAACCGCCGTCCGAATGAATTGAATGATTCTCGGGCGACCAGTTCCGGCTAAAGGCGCGAGAAAAAGTTAGGGGAACAATATGCTTCAGCGGATTGAAGAGATTCAGGGCATAGGACTACTGCATTCAGCGAATGGCAAGTCGCACGCCTTCCAAAAGGCAACGCTAATCTATGCCGACAATGGTCGCGGTAAATCCACGCTGGCTGCTGTGCTGAGATCGTTGTCTACCGGCGATGTATCCCTGATTTTGGACCGCAAAACCGTTGACGGAACGCTGGCGCCAAAGGCGATCCTGCAATTTGATAGCGGTCATAAGGTGACCTTTGCCGGAAACAAGTGGTCTGAGCGGCGCCCGGAGGTGTTGGTTTTCGACGCGGACTTCGTAGAACGAAACGTATATTCCGGTGGCGCAGTCAACACCGGGCATCGAAAGAATCTCCTCGAATTCGCGCTTGGCGAACCCGCTGTGGCGGCAAGATCAGCTGTTGACAAAGCAACGGCTGATGCAAAGACCGCAACAGAGAGGGTGCGGAGTCTAACTGAGCAACTCTCCGGGCATCACACCGGCTTGACACTGACTCAGTTTGAGAAGCTGCCAAATGTGGCGGATGCCGATGTTCAACTCGCAGCGCTACAAAAGCGAATTGTTGCCGCAAGCAACATCGCAACGATCGTCTCCAAGGCTGTCCCGGCTGCAATCCCGGTACCTACGTTTGACGTGGCTAATTTGTTCGCGGAGCTTAAGACTTCCCTGGCCGACGTGCATGCGGAAGCGGAACAAGTCGTCAAGCAACATGTGCAAAAACTCGGCGGTGCGATTGCCGAAAGCTGGTTGAGCCAAGGCAAGCAATTCAGCGACGGTGAAACGTGCCCTTATTGCGGCCAAGACACAAAAAACAACGATTTGATTCGGGCCTATCAAACCCACTTCAACGTCGCATACACGGCGCTAAAGAGCAAGGTTGCCTCTTTGGCTAACACAGTTTCACTCGGTACAAGCGCAAGCATCGTCGATGTGTTCGCGCAACATATCGCCACGGCCAAAGCGCATGCGGCGGCATGGAGTGAACATGTACAGGTGTCGCCTATTAGCTTCGAGGACGAAACCGCACGCTCGTCGCTTGCTGAACTTCAGGAATTTGTTCTCGACTTAGTCCACCGGAAACAGGCGTCGCCAGCTGAACCGGTGGGTACTGACTCTGATTTAGAAAAGGCTTTGGCATTGTGGCAAAAGGCAGTCGCACCGATGCAAGCAGCAAACGGGACGATCAACGCCGCTAGTGCATTGATTGCGGCTTTCAAAGGAAAACTTGCAACCGATAACGTCGAGCAATTGGGAAGAGAAGTGCTACAGTTCGAGGCGTCTAAGAAACGTCATGTCCCGATGGTGATTGATCTTTTCACCGAGCTCGCGACAGCGCGCTCAGACGCGACTAATGCAGAAACCACAAAGAGGACCGAACGCGAAAAACTCGACGCGCTGATGACCAGCACGTTGCAGCAATATCAAAAATCCATTAACGCTCTTCTGAAAAATTTCGGGGCAGCGTTCAGCATTAAGAACATGGGGGCAAATTTCAAAGGCGCTGCCCCACGCACAGAATATGGGCTCTCACTCCGGGGAAAAGATGTTGCGCTGGAAGGCGGTCCACCATCCTTCTCAACCACGATGAGCGAGGGAGACAAGCGTACTCTCGCTTTCGCATTTTTCATTGCCAGTACGCTCGCAGATACCAAGCTGGCATTGCGAACCGTCGTTGTCGATGATCCCATGTGCAGCTTGGACATTAACCGAAAACATCACACTAAGTCAGTGCTAAAGAATCTGCATTCAAAGGCCGGACAGCTCATTGTGCTCGCACATGATCCATACTTTATTCGCGATCTACGAGACGCACTGTATAAGGATGATCCTGCTACGCCTGTTGTGATATTCCAGCTCGCTCTTGCCACCGGTAACTACACGGATTTTGCGGCGCTCGACGTGGACAAGGTGTGCGAATCAGATTATTTCCGACATCATCGCTTACTTAACGAATTTTCGGCAGGAAAAAATCTGGATGCAATAGCGGTTGCCAAAGCAATCCGCCCGATGCTTGAAGGGTATCTCCATCGCAGATTTCCCGGCCTGGTTCCGAAGTCGTTGATGTTCGGTCAGGTGGTTGTCCACATACGGGATGCGCAGGCCGAAAATCCTTTGAGTCACGCCCAGAACTTGCTGACTACGTTGAATGAGATCAACGAATACGCCGGACAGTTTCACCATGATGGTGCGGAAACGGTGGCGGTTATAGCTTCTGAACTGAAAATATTCGTAGATAGGTCTCTGGCTCTGGTTCATAAAGGGGCTCCTTAACGTATGGACATAGACCAACTTCGACAAGTGCTGAAGCAAGCCAACGTATTACTCGTTCAAGTGGAGGGAAGTACGTCGGTCGATGAGACGCTGGACTTCACCGTTAGTGGCGCGCTGGAGGAATACATTGAAGCATTGAAAGCGCTCATGCCCCAATCGTTTATGTATTCACAGAATCTGTGGAAGAGGAAGACTTCATCTACCAGGGCATGGAAAGTGGATCGGTCGACGACGAAGATGAGGGCGCGGAAAGTAATACCCTTGATTTGTGCTCAGTAGACTCCGAGCTGGAGAAATTCAGGGGTCGAATCGGACAAATTGGGAAATTCAGACTCTGCGCGCCAGTGCCTTCGCATCAGCTAAATTTCTTCATTCAAGAAACCTGGTATGAAGATTTTTTGACGCGCCTGGACGTTGCCGCGCAGCGCGTTGATGAAGAACATGATGCGTTGCGTTCTGATGCTGACGCACGAGAAGAGCTGAAGATAAAAACGCTGGTGGCTTCGTTGCATGAACTGATGAATGATAGTGCCTTCGTGCGCTTGCGTACCCAGAAAGCGATGCTGGCCTATGCATACGAGCATATCGACGGTATCGAGGAATTCGATCAAAGCATCGTTAAGGAAGAGATTCAGAATATCCGCGCAAAGCTGATGGCCAGAGGCTTGGCGCGATAAAAAACTTGAAGAGCGGTGGGAGGAGAAGCAGTCATCGGCGCAGCGACGCAGAAATGGTGCGGGGTTGACTCCACGGGAAATTCAAAAAATATCCTTCAAAGAATTAGTAACCGACCTTAAACCTGTGAATGCAAAGTTCGTGCGCTACTCAAAGCGACGCCAGGAATTGGTCGAGAATTATTTATTTGATTTAGCCGGACGTTACAATTTTGTCGATCGCCTCAAAGAGTCGACGCCCCCCTGCGCATTCCCCGGACGCATCGAGATACGGAGACGCCATGCAACCCGATGAGCACACCGGACGATACCGGCATGTAGCGCACGGCGCCTGGCGTCGTTCGCGTTGCCTCGCCCAGGCGTCGACGTCGATATGAATTACCCCTGGTACGGGGTCTTCCGCCGTGAGCGCAGTACAACCGGCCCGGTATCCGTTTGCATCGAACGTGTGAAAACGCGTGTCGCAGCGTCCAGACCAACATCCATGACCCATGGGACTCGTCGTGCGCAGCGAGCCGACGGCATGGAACAGGCCGTCGAAGGGGGACAGCCCAGGCGTCGATCGCCGCCGTTTCCATAAACGATAGGCGCCAGCGAGGCGGCTCATCGACCGGCTGTAGGTGGCGTTGTCGACGCCGATGTCGGCCCAGTGGCGGCGCGCGAAGCCGGTTTTGGTGAGGCGTTCGATATGGGCCAACCGAACCCCGCGCTCTTCCAGAAATTCGAACAGCGTGAACGGATTCGCGAATCGTTCGAAGAACGGCCTCGTCGCCGTCATGACCAGATACGGCGTGAGCCCGTCGGCCAACAGGCGCCGCATATTGCGCCAGAAAATGTTTTCGTATTCTTCATTCGATCCGCGCCACTCGCGGATGTGCGGATCCCAAGATACCCCGACCATGCCGCCGAAATGGCGCACATAGATGTCGGTCCAGTCCGAAGAGTAGGTCATGAGATTCGTTTGAATGCCGTGGCGCCAGACGAGCTCCGGCGCGGCGCGCTCAAGCGCTTCGATGGCAGACGTCATCCAGGCGGGGCCGAACACGGTGGGTTCGCCGCCGTGCCACTGTACGAGTATCCGCATCCCGGGAGGCGCAAACGTGCGCACGGCATCCGCGACCCGCGGCATGTCCGCTACGTCGAGGCGCTTCGGGTTGTGAGGAATGAAACAATGACGGCAGTACAAGTTGCAGCCTTCGAACACGCGCACATAGATCAAGTGATCGAAATCTTCCCACGAGAGTGCGACGGGTCCGCTAGACATGGAGGTGCTCCCTCGGCGGCAATGCGATCGACGGTGATAAATAAGATGCGGCGAGCTGGGCGCAGTCCGGCGCCTCGCAGAAGGCGCGCACGTGATTGAGAAACGATCGATAACCGGAGCAGTCGCCTTGTCCGATCGGATCGTTGGGCGTGATGGGGCAGCCAGAGCGGCACCAGCGTTGATACTCGCAGTGCGCGCAGTGATCGTTGCGATGGCCGACCGCCTGAACGCGTATCCAGCGCCGACGGTCCGCCGATTCCATCAGTCCGGGATATCCGTTCGAGACGTTGGCGTGCGGCGCTTCGTGCGAGGCGCGATCCGGGCAGCTGTTGATCGATCCGTCCGGTTCGATCACGACGAAATCGCTCTGGCAGGTGGTGCCCCATCGATCGCCGGGAACGCCGCGCATCACGCCGCCCAGCGCGGCATGGAGCACCCGGACTTCGATATACACGCCCGCGCGCCAACGCGACATGACGGCATCGAACAGATCTCGCAGAAAGGCTGCATGCTCGGCGTTCGTCGGACACTCGGCATGATGAGAGCCGAAGGCGTTGAAGCGCTCTACATTAAAGGTGTCGAATCCATGCGCCTCCATCCACGCCACCATGGTGTGCGCGCGACCGATTTCGTGGCGGCTGACAACGATGCCCGGGACGACATGAATGCCGTCCGCGCGCGCATGCTCGACCTTCCGTAGCCATAGTTCCTGATACGCCTCACTGCTTCCTTTGATGTGGCGCGTGCGAAAGTCCATGCTGCTGCCGAGTCCGCCTTGGAAGCGGCGGTGTACCAGCTCCGCCCATTGGGAGTCATAGGGGATCAGCGACGTCTGCATCGATTCCTGGCGTGTCGGCAAAATCTCGTCCAGCACCCGACCTGCATGCTCGTACCATGACGGACGCAGCGTCATCGGCTCGCCGCCGTGCCACAGCACCGACACGTCCGCGTGTCCTCGCGCGGCCATCTCTTGCAGCATTCTGGCTGCAGTCTCAAGAACGGTAAGACTCATCCGGGCATGGTCGGCACGCACCGCTTCCGACAGATAGCAGTGCGTGCAGCCGATGTTGCAGGCGTTGGTCGGTTTCACGTAGGCGGTAATGACCCGCTTACGCTGCAAGCCTGGCGCGTACGACATCGGGATTCACGTGATAGCGACGAATCATGGCATCGGCCTCGCCGCTTGCGATCGACGCCTTGATGCGGTCGAAGACCATCATCCATGACTGGCAGTAATAGAACTTGCCGGCAATGTCGCCGTTGTACAGCACCGAATCGCGCATGCATCCACCTTCGCATTCGCCGAAGTGACGGCAGGTCGTGCACGAGGTCGGCACGGCAACGCGTCGACGCTGGATCATGACGGCGGGACGCGATCCCAGCATTGTTCCGACGTCATCCTGCCAAATATTGCCGAAGCGGTAGTCGGGATCGCCGAGATCGGAGAACTCGCCGCATTGGTAGGTGTCGCCGTTCGGCTCGATTGCAAGAAAGCGTCCGCCGCAGCTTTTGGTCCAGGGACAGCGGCCTCCTTTGATGCCGAGAACCTTCGTCAGCATCTGACTGAGAGGAATCACCGTGAACGTCGGCATCTCGCTGATCCAGCGGTCGTAGAGTCGAACCAACATGGCGCCGTATTCTTCCGGCGCGATGAGCGCGCCTTGCCCACGTGCGCGGCCGACGGGGTAGCGGTAGTTGAGGCGGATGGTGAAGGCGTCGTCACCGTATCCGAGACTCATGTCGTACAGCTTTTCTGCCGTCGAGGCGTTCTCGGATCCGAACGTGCCGATGACGGTGGGGCGGATGCCGTCGGCAAGCGCCTGCTCGAGCTTGGTGAAGAAGCGCGACGTGTAGGCTTGCGCGTTGCCCTTCAACGTCCGGCCGCCGTCGGGGTCGTAGCTCGTCGATACGCTGTTGTCGAAGACGTTCAGCATGACATCGCGCCATCGCCGGCGGTCGTATAACAGCAGGTTGGTTTGAAGCGAGAAGCGGATCCCCGGTTTATGCGAGCGTACGAGCGCGTAGGCTTTACGATAAAAATCCGGACCCAGCACCATCGGCTCACCGCCGTGCCAGAGTAATACCGCTTGGTCAGCGAGATGCGGCGCAAGCTTGGCGAAGATCTTTTGGAAATCATCCATCGACCAGCGCGGCGCGCCGTCCGGCGGCGCGCAGCAATAGTTGCAATCCGCGTTGCAAAGCTTGGTGGGTTTCAAGATAACCGTGTAAAGGCCGTTTGCCATGTATCCTTTTCAAACCGCGTAATAGCAGTACGTCTGGGCAAGAAGTCGACTGCGATCATCCGCGGACGAGCCATCCCACCAATAAACGCGAAAATCCATCTGCCAGCTGCCGCCGAGGTCGTTCACCAGCGGAGCCGTCGCAGCCCAATTGTTGGTATTCGTATCGACGAACTGCTGCACGCCGAGAGTCAGATAGATGCGCGGGATTCCGCCACCGGGACAGCTAGGTTTGGTAATCACGGTGCCGTTCGAGACGTTGTAGGAGCCTTTGTGCACCAAGTTAGGAAGCCGCGATGATAACCACTGCTCACCGGCGATGCTGCGCAGATAAATATCGTTGACACTGATCGATCCCTCGAACGATCGCTGCGCGGTGTTGGCGCCGCCGCCGCTGTCCCGAACATCGATGCCGACGGTGGAACCGTTCGCGCTGATGGCGGTGATGCCTTGATTGGCACGGGTATGGCCGTTGTTGATGTTGAGCGTCGTGCCAGACTGGACGTTGATCGCCGTGGCGTTGTCGACCGCGAAGCCGCCCATGTCGAGCGTCGCCTGCATCAAGTTTTGACCGTTGTCGCCGTAGCGGTTGAGCAGACGGGAGTGAGAACTCTCCGTTCCCGGTACGGTGCTAGCCGCGCTGACAACATTGCCGGTGGCGGAGGAGAGCGGCAGCTTCTCGACGCCGATATTGGGATGCTTTTCGAACGTCGTCGAGACCTGCAGTTGGTTGCCGACAACCGCGAGCGTGTAGGAATATCCCCAAGGGTTGGTGAGTGCGCTTACCGGCATATATTGATTCGTCACCAGCGTGTTGGCGTCAGCCGGCCAGGCATTGTTGGCGGCGTAGTAAGCTAATCCCGCCTCCAACCAGCTGCGCATTTCCTCGGCGGTCTTCTCGGCCCGACGAACTTCGGCTTTCGTCATGAGTTGCGGGATGATCGCCGAGCCGAGCATGGCCGTGATAGCGATCACGAACATCAATTCCATCAACGTGAAGCCGCGTGCCTTTTGCATGCTCGCTCCCGCTAATACATCGTGCGGAACGTCTCGCTGCGAATGCCGGCGAGGGTTGCTTGTTCACGGACGAGCACGTACCACTCGAGACCGCCCGCCACGACGGCGCTTGCTCCGAGGCGTTGCTGCCAATCGGTCAACGTGCCGGATTCGGTGATCGTCGCCGATACGACGACGCGCGCGGATCCCGCGCCGATATTGTCGATGCGAATAGCGAATGGACCCCCAAGTGGATTCGTCGGCGTGCGCGACACGTCGTAGAGTCCATCTGATATCAACGCGGAGACGCTCGGTGGAGCGACGCGGTGTCCCGACCAGTAGTCCGCAGCCGCTTGCAGCAGGCCGTGGGCGTTGGCGCGCGTGATTTCGATTTGAGCTTCACGACGCTCGGGGCCGTATTTAGCGAAGAGGCCCGTGCCCATGAGCGCCATCGCGGCTACGACGAACATTACTTCCAGCATCATGTTGCCGGTCTGGATGCGCATGGACTATTGGAACGTCATGGTGAGCTGCGAGCTGGCGCAGCCGCCCGTGGAGACGTCCGCTGAGATCTTGTCCCACGCGTTCTGGCAGTGCGTGTCGGAGTTGAAGCCGCTGGCCGTGATCGTGATCGAGTTGCCGCTGCCGGTAAGCCCCCACGCGCCGCCGACCGGCGTGCCGCGCGCCGCAAACCCCGGCGGCAGGAACCCTCGCGATTCGAGATCGGCGAGGCTGATGCCGTTGTAGTTGAACCGTCCCGCGCGCCAGCTGATCGCGCCCTGCGCGATCTGTTTCGCCATCTCGACGGTCTTTGAGGCCGTCACGTTGTCCCAGGCGATCCTCGCGATCGCGAGGCTGCCCAGCGACATCGTGACAATGATTGCGACCCACATGAGGGCATCCAGGATCGCCAAGCCGGATTGGCGTTTCCGGCGACTCATTGCATATCGTTTGCAAAACATCTTGGTAGGCTCCAACTAAGTGGTAAAAAATATAAAAAACCACATAAAGCAGGACAAAAAATTACCGCGTCATGCCAACGCTCAGCATGGTCTGCATGATTCCCAGGATCATCGCCGCGACCAGCGCACTCGTTAGTATCTTCACCACAAACTCGGTGCGCTTTCCCAGGCGGTCCAATCTCTTGGTCACGCGTTCGAGGTAACGTTCTGCGCTTTCCTTCAGCGCCGACTCGAAGTCCTCGGCGTCTTCCATCAAGAGAAAGCGGCGCATTTCCGACTGCCCGATCAGACCGGTATCGAGTGCCGCTGCCGTGCTGCGGCCTTGTGGATTTGCCAGATTGCGTCGCATGCTCCGCAAGTGCGAACCGATATAGGGATTGGCCTGACGCGCCAGATGGAGGAGCGACGCTTCAAGCTTCACGCCGTTGCGCAGATACAGACACAGGTACAGCATCTGCATCGCCGCCTGAAATTCGCGGTAGATGCTCCACGGCGGGAATCGATCCAGCAGCTTGCGCGGCTCGCCGATAAAATTCGCCAACGACCAACTGGTCCAGGCGCATACGGCGGCCAGCAGGACGCCAATCGGCGCGCCCCAGGTTTTGACTCCTTCACCAAGTCCGAAGACGAGCTTGCCCATGAACGGCAGTTTGTGGCGAGGAACGAATTCCGAAATCGCCGGAATGAAGGCGATCGAAATGAAGATGATCAGTCCTATCGCGGCGAGAAACGTCAGGATCGGCGATCGCAAGGTCGAGCGAATTTTCGTAAGCGAGGCGTGTTGCTTGAGCACCGCGTCCGCGCCGATCTTGACGGCGTCAAGAAGGTTTCCGCTCAACTCACCGGCGCGTGCGGCATCGATCAAGATAGGATGAAAGAAATCGCGCATGCCGTCGGCGATGTTGTCGCCGCGGGCGATCGCGCGACGTATGGCGCGCGCCGCCTCTTGCATCTGTCCCACGGCGCTGCGCTCGATCTCGCTGATGGCGCGTTGCGGCCCGTACTTCGCGAGGCGGGCGAAGTCGACGATGAAGTCGGTCTGAATTTCGACGGGAAGCGTCATGCGCCCTCGCCACCGAGGCGATTCAAGTGTTGGCGGTAATCGAAGGAGTTGCCGATGCCCGATTCAGCGAGCGAACCGACCACGCGTTCCGCGTCTTGCGGCGACACGCGCCCGGTGCGGATCTTGTCGATCACATGGTCGCGAATCGGACGCCATCCCTGGGCCAGCAGATGGGCATACCATTCGGCATAGGCGCCGTGCTCAATGAACTCGCGTCCGCGCTGATCCATGTAAACGACCTCGGCAGCGACGGCGCGGCCGTCTTCCCCGCGGCCTTTGCATTCGTTGCAGCCGCCGTTCTTTCGCAGACGCACGTTGGCGAGCGCGCGCTCGTCGCGGTCGAGCGCGAGGAGCAGGCGTTCGTACAAG